>QFCH01000292.1_pt1 | contig 452243 bp, 421 predicted proteins | sample 5346071 | NCBI WGS metagenome assembly QFCH01 (sample SAMN09062255, study PRJNA434731) | Human gut metagenome, whole genome shotgun sequencing project. | isolation source: stool timepoint B chromium assembly | host: Homo sapiens | collected 2015 | reverse complement strand
CTCCCCAGCATAGCTGGGGGATTAGGATTTTCATTCATGATATCCAGAAGAATCATCCGGCAAGTTCATAAGCAACAATTAAATGCTGTCCGGAAATGATCGTATCATCCGTCAGATGATTCATACGTTTCAAATCCTGCACATACTCCTGAACAGATAGATAATCGTCTGTCATGTATTCTTCAGCAAGTTCCCAGAGTGTGTCTCCTTGTTCGATCTCAATACTTTTATAACAGGTGGATCCGACTGTTTTATTCTCCGGTTCTTCGTGTGCTGAAGCCAGCACACCGTTAAAAATAACACCTCCGAGAATAAATACCGTTGTTAATGCGATAAGAACACCTAGCGAAGATCCAATATTGCGGTTACGTCTGCTTCTTGCGGCTTCCCCGTGATGCCCGTACTGTCTGATCTGCAATCCTGCTGTTCTATGATCCTTTTCTCCTCTTCTGTATACTTCCCTCATCTCAATATCCTCCTTTGTCTTTACATCTATATTCTTCCTGATTATATATCCGTTCTTATCTGAAGCTTCTCTCGAATCGAACATTTGTTTTCTTTACGAGTTTATTATATAACCAGAACAAATGTTTGTCAATAGATGAACACGAATTTTTCGAACATATTTTCGGGTGTCAATATTAAGTTTTGAGCGTATTGAAAGAACATATTTTCGTAAACAAATGTTTGCTTTTTGGAATATGCTATGCTAAAATAAAAAGAAATACAGAAGATATACGACATACATTGTATGAGGAGGATATAGCACATGTCATACGGCAAGATCAGTAAGAAGCAGGAAGAGATTTTAAATTATATCAAATCTCAGATATTAGAACGTGGATTCCCTCCGGCTGTCCGCGAGATTTGTGAAGCAGTCAACTTGAAGTCGACCTCTTCCGTCCATTCACATCTGGAGACGCTGGAACGCAACGGTTACATTCATCGCGATCCTACGAAGCCGCGTGCCATTGAGATCCTTGATGATTCTTTTAACTTGACCAGACGTGAGATGACGAACGTTCCGATTCTCGGACATGTGGCAGCCGGAGAGCCTATTCTGGCGCAGGAACATATCGAAGATTACTTCCCGATCCCAGTGGAAAAGCTTCCGAACAAGCCTACGTTCCTTTTGAAAGTCCATGGAGAGAGTATGGTGAATGCCGGTATTTTGAACGGAGATTATGTACTGGTACAGGAACAGCCTGTTGCAGATAACGGCGACATGGTTGTCGCATTGATCGAGGATAGCGCGACGGTGAAGACATTTTACAGGGAAGAAGGGATCATCCGTCTGCAGCCGGAAAATGATTATATGGAACCGATCATCGTACATGATGTTATGATCCTCGGAAAAGTGATCGGTGTATTCCGTTTCTTTAGATAAAACATCCGCAGAACCCATGTGTAGACCACTTGTGTTCTGCGGATGTTTTATTCATGATGATCTTTCCGGAAATGATAGAATGCCCCCAGCATCCCGGCATCATTTCCATGTTCGGCAAATGCGATCCGAGTGGTATTTCTAACGATCGGACGCAGGTATTTCTCAAGTTTATCTTTGATCAACGGTTCCATCATTTCCCGCTGTTCCATCACACCTCCGCCTAATACTACAATTTGCGGATTCAATACATAACAGATATTTGCGATTCCCCTTCCGAGGATTTCGGCCATCTCGTCGATCACCCGGATACATTCTGTATCCCCTTGCTTTGCGGCTTCAAAAATCCGGCGCCCGCTCCAGTTTTCGGGAATATCCTGCCTTTGTTCTGCTATCTTTTTGCTCATAATGCTGCCGGCTCCCAGCGTCTGAAAATCACTGCCGTCCATATACATATAACCGATTTCTCCGGCACTGTTTCCATGCCCATGATAAATTTCTCCGTTTAAAATGATGCATCCTCCGATTCCGGTTCCAACGGTCAGGCATAGAACATTGCGAAACCCCTTAGCTGCTCCGCTCACCAGTTCGGCAAGTCCTGCACAATTGACATCATTTTCCACGGAGCATGGAACATGAAATCTGTTTTCCAAGGTCTTTTTGATCTCGGTTCCCGTATAAGCAGGGATCAATTCTCCCGAATATAGGATTTTTCCTTGTTCACAGTCTACCATTCCTGCTGTGGAGACACAGATTCCCGAAAAAATCCCTTGTGAGTTTATTTCTGCAATACTTTGTCCTGCATTTTCCACAATCTCGATCAACTGGGATAATATCCGCTTTCCACCCTCTTTTGCTTCTGTCGGGCAACTCGCTTTTTTGATAAAAGCGCCGCATTCATCTAAAATCCCATATTTTATCGCAGTTCCGCCGACATCAATACTCACATAAAAACGGAAATCTGATTGCTTAGATGATTGTTTCATTTTTCCAACGCCTTTACAAATTCTCTTGTGATCGCCTGCGGTCTTGTGATCGCAGTTCCTACGACAACACTATATACGCCCATTCCCATCACTTTATGAACTTTTTCAGGCGTATTGATATTTCCCTCGGCAATCACCCGATGAGTTACACGGTTTAATATTTCCCGGATCAGTGCAAAATCATTTTGCTCGATCCGGACATCCTTACTTTCTTCCGTATACCCGACCAGTGTTGTTCCTATGAAATCAAATCCAAGCCCGTCTGCATAAACTGCCTCTTCCAACGTAGAACAATCTGCCATTAAAAGCTGTTCGGGATATTCTTTTCGCACTGCATTGTAAAATTCTTTCAATGTGACACCGCCTGGACGCAGTCTGTTCGTCGCATCCAATGCAATGATCTCCGGCTTTGCTTCCATCAGTTCATCGATTTCTTTCATCGTAGGCGTAATATAAATTTCGCTGTCTTCATATACCTGTTTTACGATTCCGATCACCGGAAGATCTACATTTTTCTTGATTTCAATAATATCTTCTTTTGTATTGGCACGAATTCCCGCGGCGCCTCCCATCTTTGCCGCAAAAGCCATTCTTCCCATGATAAAAGAAGAATGAAGCGGCTCTTCCGGAAGCGCCTGGCATGATACTATCAAGTTCCCTTTTATTGTCTCAACTGATTTTTCCATAATCATACCTGCCTTCTCACTATTTTTTCGATTTCCGCGCTGAACCGATCGTGGCTTTTGGCATCCAGATGCATAAAATCGATTTCATTCATTGTGCAAAACGGCGCTGCATCCATAAAATCACAGCAATTTTCTTCTGCGCATTTCTGATACTCTTCTGCCAGGCATTCTGATTTTTTACTGCATCTTCCCATTTCACCTGCTACCGGTGACTGTTCGCAGCGAATGTCGATCGGCGCCGGCGCCACAATGAGGATCTTCGCGTCTTCTCTCCAGCATGGAACTACCTTTGCTTTCTGGACCAGGCGCTTCATTCCATCTGCAATATTCTTTGCAGTTGCCGAAAAACGTTCTTTGCAGTCATTTGTACCAAGCATGACGATCATATAATCCAACGGCGCATGGGACATCAGACACGGATAAAGGTACTGCAGTGCGGACATTCCCTCGTTCAGAGGGTCTTCAAATACTGTGGTTCTCCCGCTGAGCCCCTCTTCTATTACCGTATAAGAATCTCCAAGACGTTCCGACAGCCGTCCGGTCCATCTGACATCATCCGGAAAACGTCCGTTTGTCTCCGCGTCATACCCCCATGTATTGGAATCCCCCAAGCATAATATTCTTTTTTTCATGTTCTTTCCCTATCCTTTCACTGCGCCCATTGCAAGTCCCTGTACGAAATTTTTCTGAAGCGCCCACACAAGAATCAAAACCGGAACGAGCGTGATCACCGCAGTTGCTGCCATCGGTCCCCATTCCAGCCCCCGGTCTGTGATAAATCCTGCGATAACGACCGGAAGTGTCTTGGATTTGTTGATGCTTAAGATCACTGCAAACAAAAATTCGTTCCAGGCACCTACGAACGCTAAAATTGCAGATGCGATAATTCCGGGTTTGGTAAGCGGAAAAATGATCAGGAAAAATCGTTTTGTAAATCCGCATCCATCCAACATCGCCGATTCCTCCAATTCCAATGGAAGCTGTTCAAAAAATCCCATCATCAGCCATATAACGAGCGGCAGATTGAAACTGGTATTCATAATGATCAGCGCCGTTTTTGTATCGATCAGATGAAGACTTCTCATTACAAGGTATACCGGGATTGCTGTAGCGATCGCCGGATACATCTTTTGCACCATAAACCAAAGTCCGAAATATTTCCTTGCCCGGTTTCCGATGCTTCCTCTCGCTACTGCATAAGCTGCCATGCTTCCGAAAACAACAGAGATCAGAGTAGACCCGCCCGCAACGATCACGGTATTCATAAAATTCTGCCAGATCTGATCTTTTCCGAAGATGTTCTGGTAGCTTTCTGCCGTAAGCTGACTTGGAACGATCACCGGTGGATTAGACAAATATTCTCCCTCTATTTTCAAAGAGCTTGTTACGAGCCAGTATAGTGGAAATATGATCAAAATCAACGCAACGACAATGATGATCACCCGCACCGGTTTTCCGGCAAAATTGCCGATAATATTTTCCGTTGTTGGCGCTTTATGTTTTCTTTTTCTCATATCTCTGCCTCCATTTTATCTCTCATCTTCAGAAATCCTACCGTGATCAAAGTCATCACAAGCACAAATACGATCGCAAGAGCCGCTGAATATCCAGCGTCAAAGAATTTCAATCCTTGTTTGTAAATATAGTTTGGAAGCATTTCCGTTGCATTTCCGGGTCCGCCATTCGTCATGACATAAACGGTATCAAACACTTTAAATGCATCCACAAAACGCAGCATAACAACGATCGTCAGAAGTGGAGCCACGGACGGCAGTACGATTTTTCGGAAAATCGTGCCATTGGAAGCACCGTCCACACATGCCGCCTCCAGACTGTCCTGCGGCAGTGCCTTTAATCCTGCAGCGCAGATGATCGTTACCCACGGAGCTAGCTGCCATACATTGACGAGAATTACTGCGAGCATCGCTGTCTTTGTGCTGCTCAACCATGTAATACTCGGAATCCCCAGAAAACTCAGGAGATAATTGATGATTCCGGTTGTAGAATCCAGCATCATCCGCCATAATGTACCGACAGCAACCGGAGCCATGATCATCGGGATCAAAAAGATCGATGTTGCGAGCCTTGCCCAAAGACGATCCGAGCAAAGCGCCATGGCAACAAATAACCCTACCAATACTTCCAACGTCACGGACACAACTGCAAACAGTAACGTGTTCAGTGTACTGACATGAAGCGCTTCATCCGTAAACATCCGGATATAATTAGAAAGACCGACGAATTCCGGCACTGCATTCGGAAGATTTAATTTCATCTTAAAAAAGCTCAAATATACAGAATAGAGCAATGGGAGCAATGCGGTAACTCCCAGAAAAAGCATTGTCGGTACGAGAAACAGCCATGATGCGGCTTTATCGCTTTTACTTTTTCGGACATTTTTCCGTACCGTTTTTCTTTTTGCCATAACGTTCTTCCTTTCTTAACAAGACTGCCTGTTTTTCAGACAGTCCTGCTCTTTATAAGGGATGTCCCCGTTTTATTTGTTTTACAAATTGTAATTTTTAGTACCTTCCTCAGGCGGCGCATTCTTAAGGGCAGTTTCAATCCCCTCATCCATCTTCTGAACCGCCTCTTCCAGTTCGATCTGACCGGACATATACTGACTTACAACTGTATTCAACATGGTATCCACTTCGGTCGATGCCGGAACTCTCCACCACATATTTGCAGTATCAAGTGCTTCGCGTACAGTATCCATGTATGTACCTTTGATGCCATCCTGTTCCCAGAAAGATTTTCTCGGCGAAAGGATTCCGTACTCTTCATAAAATCTGTTCTGCATCTCTTCACTTGTATACATCTTTACCCACTCCCAGGCAAGCTCCTGATTCTTGGATGCTGCCGGGATCGATACGTCCCATGCACTTAAGAGTGTTTTTCCAGTCTTGTCATACGGGATCACATCCAATGCCCATTTTCCGACTACTTTCGACTGACTTTCATCATCAGCAGCCTGTACAAGTCCCAGTGTCGGCCATGTCTCGCAGATTGCCGCATTTCCATCCAAAAATACTTTGATGGATTCTTCGGTTCCCCAAGATAAAATAGAAGGATCTGCGTAATCCTGGATTTCTTTCAAATGTTCCAGCGCCGCTCTTGTCTCCGGTGAGTCGATCGTTACATTCCAGTCTTCGTCTGCCCAGGCGCCGCCCATCGACCAAAGCACATAATCAAATACACCGCCAAGCTGCCCGGTCGTCGCCGATACGGAAATCCCATACATACCCTCTTCCTTATTTGTCAGTGATTTGGCAACTTCACGGTATTCTTCCCATGTGTCCGGGATTCCTTCCGGAAGCAGATCGGTACGGTATGCGAATAACTGAGGTGTGCTGGCATTTGGGATTCCGGTTGTAACACCCTGCCATACTCCGGAATTTTCCAGTACATTTTCAATGAATACATCAGTACTGTATCCGTCTTTTTCCATGAACTCGGAAAGATTGGTCATATACGGAGCAAATTCTCCGTCCCACTGGCTTGCTACATCGATCACATCATAAGATCCGGTTCCGCTTGTCAGATCCAGAAGTGATTTTTCATGCAATGTCGTATACGGGAAATCGACAACCTCCACAGTCGCTCCTGTTTTCTCTTCAAACTCATCTACCATGCTGTTGGCAGCATCTGCATAAACCCCGGACATATACAGCACGGTCAGTTTTTCACCGGCATAAGGTTTGTCCCCGTCCTTTTTCTGTACTTCTTCCTCACTTCCGCCACCGCATCCGGCGAGCATCCCCATCGCCAAAGAGACACACAGAAATACACTCACGAACTTTCTTTTCATGTTACGTTTCCTCCTTTTCTTCACTTTCACACTTTTAAAATAGATCTTGAAAATTTTTTCTTTTTATTCTTTATATTTTCAAAAAATATTTTTCTTGAAATTATCTTATCACTCAATTTTTACTTTGTCAACACGTTTTATGTGCACTTTTCATATCATTTCTTCTTGATACATAGTCTTTTTATAACATTTTACGGCATTTTAAAAAAGAAATTTTTTTCTTTTTAAGTTGTTTTTTACAAAATGAGACATTAAAAAAAGAAAAGATTTCTCTGATTTTCACTCTGATTGACAATTATTTTTCAAATATGATACAATAAATACAAGAATAAAGAAGCGGGGTGAAATTTTATGGCTACGACAAACCTAATGACCGAAATCACGAGCAGATATTCCAAAATGACAAAAGCAGAAAAAAAAGTGGCAGACTTTGTACTTTCCTCTCCGCAGGAAGCACTAAGTGCCACGATTACCGATTTATCCAAATTATGTGATGTGGGAGAAACCAGCGTGTTTCGTTTCTGCCGCACCCTCTCCCTAAAAGGCTATCAGGATTTCAAATTGTCCCTCGCGCTCAGCACTTCCAATTCCGACATCGGGCAAAAGAAAGAATTGATCGATGTCACTCAGACGTCAAATTGTCAGGAAACTGCCGCACGCGTAAAAGAAGCATATATGCGTGCGTTGGAACAGACGTTTCACACACTGAATTTCCACGCGATCTCCCAGACAGTCGCTTTAATTCTTGGCGCAAGAACGATCAATCTGTTCGGCTTCGGCGGTTCGGGAACCAGTGCGAATGAAGCCAAAAACAAATTTATGAAAATCCTTCCAAACTGCATTTATAATTCGGATGCCCACATCCAGCTGACACAAGCAGCGCTGTTATCACCGGAAGACGTCGCGATCATTTTCTGCAATTCGGGAATCACAAAAGACTGCATTGAAATCGCGCATATCTGTCACACGGCAAAAGTGCCTGTTGTATTTATTACACAATTTGCAAAAACACCGGCCGCACAATATTCGGATATCTTGCTTCTGTGTGGTGCAAATGAGGGACCTATGGAGGGCGGTTCTATCGCCAATAAAACCGCCCAGCTTTTCTTGATCGATATTTTATATGCGGAAGTTTATAAAAAATTGGGGGAACGCGCCTTGGAAAACAAGAAAAAGACTTCGAAAGTCATCACCGAAAAAATGATGTGAGAATGAGATTTTTACTAAGTCATTAAACATAATTCGGATGCCCACATCCAGCTGACACAAGCAGCGCTGTTATCACCGGAAGACGTCGCGATCATTTTCTGCAATTCGGGAATCACAAAAGACTGCATTGAAATCGCGCATATCTGTCACACGGCAAAAGTGCCTGTTGTATTTATTACACAATTTGCAAAAACACCGGCCGCACAATATTCGGATATCTTGCTTCTGTGTGGTGCAAATGAGGGACCTATGGAGGGCGGTTCTATCGCCAATAAAACCGCCCAGCTTTTCTTGATCGATATTTTATATGCGGAAGTTTATAAAAAATTGGGGGAACGCGCCTTGGAAAACAAGAAAAAGACTTCGAAAGTCATCACCGAAAAAATGATGTGAGAATGAGATTTTTACTAAGTCATTAAACATAATGCCAGCGTACAAAGGGTATACTCTCCCTTGTACGCTGGCATTATGCATACAAAATAACCATGATAATCCATGATTCTTTTCCGATCATATTTCCTCATGATAATTCCGAAAAAACATCGACAGTGCATTTAACGTCTTCATCAATACCGGCAGTTCATCTTTCTCCAGATTCCGGATCACCGCATCGGTCATCTGGGTATGAAAATCCGCATGATGATGAAATGCCCGTTCTCCTTTTTCTGTCAGGCTGATGTAAACGACACGACGGTCTTTCTCACTGCGGCGGCGCAGCGCATAACCTTTCTTTACGAGACTGTTCATTGAAGTTGTGAGAGTTCCGGCCGTCACGTTCATCTTTTTCGCGATGGCTGACATCGTCTTTCCCTCTCCCAGTCCGATCGCCTCGATTATGTGCATATCATTGTTGGTGATATCTTTATATTCTTCTGTAATGATCGCCTTTTCTTCCAATTCCCAAATTTCATTAAACAAATGGACTAAAACATCGTTGATCGTCTCGTATGTGTTCACAGCGCTCTCCTCTTCCGGATAGGATCATTTTTCAAGCGGACTATGCCGCCGCTTTTATTATACACATTTCAGCATAAAAATGAAAGGTCATTTTACATTCTCCGAAATCTCTGATACCGCTCTTCGGCAAGTTCTTCCGGCTGTTTTTTCTTCTGAATATCCAAAAATACAGAGATCTGCTTTTCCAGTTCCCGGCATATTTCTCCAAGATTTTCCACTGTAAAATGTTCCGGTTCACAGATGATTTGTTCTGCTATGTGCAGATCTTTTAGATCGTTTGCCGTAAGCTTCATTATACATGCCGCCTCTTTCGCCCGTTTGCTGTCTTTCCACAAAATCGACGCAAACCCCTCCGGCGACAAGATCGAATAAACTGCGTTTTCCAGCATCCAGACTTCATCTGCCACAGCCAGCGCCAGAGCACCTCCGCTCCCGCCCTCGCCTATGATGATCGAGAGGATCGGTACACCGAGACCGGACATTTCATAAAGATTCTTAGCGATCGCTTCTCCCTGCCCCCGCTCTTCCGCTTCAATCCCACAGTAAGCTCCGGGCGTGTCTACAAAACAGAGGATCGGTCTGTGAAATTTTTCCGCCTGTTTCATAAGCCGGAGCGCTTTTCGATATCCCTCCGGGGAGGGCATTCCGAAATTCCGGGCAATATTTTCTTTCGTTGTCATACCTTTTTCCTGTGCGATCACGGTAACCGGTATTCCATGAAAATCAGCAACCCCTCCTATGATCGCCGGATCGTCTCCGAAAGCGCGGTCTCCATGAAACTCTATAAAATTCGCGAACAATCGTTCCATATATTCCGAAGCAACCGGACGGTCCTTTCTGCGCGAACGTTGTACACGCTCCCACGCGTCTGTGCACGGACTCTGTGTCACCCTCTCCACACCTTTCCGTCCTTGCTGCCGCTTGATTTGTTGTTCGTTTTTCGGTTCATATTTCAATTCATGTTCCGGTTCGTTTTTCGCTTCATTGTTCTCCGCATCCCACACATTCCCTTGATCCAAAGGATGCATTTTCAGAATCTGATATAAAATATCCCGCATTTCTTCCCGCTCGACGATCCGGTCGATAAATCCATGTTCCAGAAGAAATTCCGACTTTTGAAAGCCTTTCGGAAGCTTCTGCCCGATCGTCTGCTCGATCACCCGCGGTCCCGCAAATCCGATCAGCGCCCCCGGCTCTGCCAGGATCACATCCCCCAGCATCGCAAAACTTGCCGTCACCCCTCCGGTTGTCGGATTGGTCAGCACGGACACATAAAAACCGCCTGCATCGCTGTATCGTTTCAATGCGGCAGAAGTCTTCGCCATCTGCATCAGGGAAACAATCCCCTCCTGCATTCTGGCGCCTCCGGAACAGGCAAAAAGTACGATCGGAAGCCGTTCGCTCTGTGCACGTTCGATCATTCTCGTGATCTTCTCCCCGACAACCTCCCCCATGCTCGCCATGATGAAGCGGCTGTCGCAGACTCCGATCGCTGTCTCAATCCCCCCGATCGACGCTTTTCCGGTCAGAACCGCTTCATCGAGTCCGGTACTTTCTTTCAGCAAAGCGATCTTTTCTTCATATCCTTTATAATCCAGCGGATTTTTTGTGGCAAGATGCGTATCCCACTGTTCAAAGCTCCCCTCATCCGCAATAAGCGCCAGACGTCCAAACGCATCCATTCGGAAATAGTGTCTGCATTTGGGGCAGATATAATGTCCTTTCTTCACATCCTCTGCGACGATCACAGATTTACATGCATTGCATTTTTTCAGCAACCCCTCCGGGATTTCCGGTCGTTTCCGTTTTCCGGTTTCCTCACGTTTTCTGGCGGTGGACGCCGCTTTTTTAAATCGGTTTTCCAATTTCATTTTTTCACATCTTTTCTATAAACTCAATATCGATCTCCCCGGAACAATAATCCGGATGCCCAAGAATCTCATATTGGTAATTGAGATTTGTCTCAATGCCATCGATGATCACTTCTCCGAGAGCGCTGCGCATCTTTGAGATCGCTTCTTCTCGCGTATCGGCATGTACGATTAGCTTTGCCAGCATCGAATCATAAAATGCCGGAACTGTATACCCACTGTAAATTGCGGAATCGATCCGGATTCCTTTGCCGCCCGGGAAATGCAGTTCCGTGATTTCTCCCGGCGACGGTCTAAAATTCTTTTTCGGATCCTCCGCATTGATCCTGCACTCGATCGCATGTCCCGTGAGCCGGATGTCCTCCTGTTTGATCCGAAGAGGAAGTCCGGATGCGATTCGGATCTGTTCTTTTATCAAATCCAAGCCTGTCACCCATTCTGTCACGGGATGCTCAACTTGTATACGCGTATTCATTTCCATAAAGTAAAACTTTTCGCTTTTCTCCAGCAAAAATTCCACCGTTCCGGCATTGGTGTAGCCGACTGCTTTTGCCGCTTTCACCGCCGCTCTCCCCATCGCTTTGCGAAGTTTCGGCGAAATTGCCGTACAGGGCGATTCTTCGATCAATTTCTGATGATTTCGTTGAACGGAACAGTCCCGCTCTCCAAGGTGGATCACATTTCCAAACGTATCCGCAAGGATCTGAAATTCAATATGCCTCGGATGTCGCACAAAATGTTCCAGATACATCGTCCCGTCCCCGAATGCCATCTGTGCTTCCTTTTGAGCTGTGCGGAAACAGCGCTCGAACTCTTCCGGCGAATTGGATACACGCATCCCTTTTCCACCGCCTCCGAGCGCCGCTTTGATCATCACCGGGTATCCGATTTTTTCCGCTTCTTCCAGCCCGTCTTTTACCTGATAAACAGGAGCGGTACTTCCCGGGATCACCGGAACGCCTGCCTGGATCATCGTATTACGAGCCTGAGATTTATGCCCCATCTTTTGGATCACCTCAGCTTTCGGACCGATGAAGACCAGTCCGCACTGTTCACAGAGTGCCGCAAACTTACTGTTTTCCGACAAAAAACCGAATCCGGGATGGATGGCATCCGCTCCGCTTGTGATCGCCGCACTGAGCACCCGTTCCATCGAAAGATAACTGTCCGCCGAAGCCGCCGGTCCGATGCAGATTGCTTCATCCGCTAATTGGGTATGCAATGATTCCCGGTCTGCTTTCGAATATACCGCCACCGATGCAATCCCCATCTCCCGGCACGCGCGGATAATGCGTACGGCGATCTCACCACGGTTTGCAATCAAAATTTTTCGGATCATACCTGTATTCATAGCCGCATTTCCTTTTCTTTTTCCGTCTCTCCAACTACAAAAGTCAGTTCGGCGCTCACAACCAGTTTTCCATCCACATAAGCAGCCGCTTCGCCGATACCGATCGTTCCTTTTTGTTTGATGATCTTTGTTTCCAGTCTGACTTTATCACCGGGAACAATTTTCCCACGGAATCTGCATTTCTGTATTCCGCCGAAATAGGCAGTTTTTCCATGATTTTCTTCTTTGGACAGGATCGCAACTGCGCCGACCTGCGCCAGCGCTTCTACGGTCAGCACCCCTGGCATGACCGGCTCCTGCGGAAAATGTCCCTGAAAGAATTCTTCCCTGTATGTCACACATTTATAACCAACCGCATATTCTCCCGGCTTGAAATCTTCAATGAAATCAATCAGAAGAAACGGATAGCGATGAGGAATGATTTCCTGAATCTGTTTGATATTCAACCCATTCATAACAATGCTCCTTTACCGGATGCCGAACAACGGCTGTCCGTATTCCACATTTTCTCCGTTTTTGACATAGATATTTGTGATGATGCCGTCTTGATCGCACTCAATCTCATTCATCAGTTTCATTGCCTCTACGATCGCAAGAGTCTGCCCCTTTTTCACGACATCCCCTGCCTGTACATAGGGAGGCGCCCCCTCTTCCGGCGCCGCATAAAAGGTTCCGACAAGCGGAGATCTCACTAAATGTTCTCCTGTGTCCGGTTCCGGATCGTTTTCTGAACTCTCGGATGTCTCCACAGTTATTTTTCCGGTGTCCGCCGCCTTACCCGAAAAAGTCCCCTCTTTCTTCATCGCGATCTTTATCCCGCTCTCTTCATATTGAAATTCCTGAAGCTTCGATGAGGATACGGCATGGATCAACTGTTTCAATTGCTCTGTTTCCATTTCGTCAACCTCCTATCTCTCATATTTTTTTACAAGCAGCGATGCGTTATGTCCGCCGAACCCAAGGGAATTACTGAGCGCGCAGGTTACGGATCTTTCCACCGGCGCCCCTACTGCATAATCCAGATCGCATGTGGGATCTAACCCCTTTGTTCCCATTGTCTGATGAATAAATCCATCCCGGATTGTTTTCACACATACGATCAATTCCACCGCGCCGGCGGCGCCAAGCAGATGTCCGATCATAGATTTGGTTGAATTTACGATCAGATCATCGGCATGTGTTCCGAATACAGTTCGGATCGCACGGGTCTCAAACAGGTCATTGTGATGCGTGCTCGTACCATGTGCGTTGATGTAACCGACGTCCTGTTTGGAAAGCCCGCTTTCCCGGACTGCCAGCTCCATCGCTTTTGCCGCGCCGCTTCCGTCTTCAGCGGGAGACGTGATATGCCATGCATCGCAGGTGGCGCCGTAGCCCGCCAGTTCCGCGTAAATATGCGCACCGCGCTTTTTGGCATGTTCCAATTCCTCCAACACAACGATCCCCGCGCCCTCTCCGATCACAAATCCGTTTCGTTCCCGGTCAAACGGGATCGAAGCCCGTGCTGGATCCGTACTCGTTGTCAGCGCCGTCAGATTTGTGAATCCGGCAACCGCAGTCGGGCAGATCGCGCTTTCACTGCCGCCGGCAAGCATCACTTCCGCATCCCCGTACTGAATGGCGCGCATAGCATCTCCGATAGAATGCGTGCCGGATGCGCATGCGGTCGTGACACTGGTACATTTTCCTTTCAGTCCAAGCTGGATCGCGACGTTTCCCGCCGCCATATTGGAGATCATCAGCGGAACCGTCAACGGATTGACTCTCGATGGTCCGCGCTCCAATATTTTCCCATATTCCCTTTCTGCCGTCTGCAGACTTCCGATTCCCGAACCGACGATCGTTCCGACGCGGTACGGATCTTCGTCTTCCATATGCAGCCTTGCATCTTCAAATGCTTCTTTTGCGGCGGCAACCGCATATTGTGAAAACAATTCCATCCGTTTTGCCGATTTAAAATCCATCCGCTCCTTTGGGTCAAATCCCTTTACTTCCGCCGCCAGTTTTACTTGATACGCTTTCGTATCAAATTTGCTGATCTCTCCGATCCCGACGTTTCCGTTTCGGATTCCGTCCCAGAACTCCTGTACCGTATTTCCGATTGGAGTCACCGCCCCCATCCCTGTGATCACCACTCTTCGTTTCATATATCCTCCTCTGCTACATCACCATTCCGCCGTCCACATGCAAAACCTGCCCGGTAATATATCCTGCCTCTTCCGACGCTAAAAATGCCACTGCATGAGCAACATCTTCGGCTTTTCCAAAACTACCGGCAGGGATCTGTATAAATGTCTGTTCCCTGATTTTTTCCGGAAGCTTTGCCGTCATATCGGTTTCAATAAATCCCGGCGCAACCGCATTGACCGTGATCCTCCGTGATGCCAGCTCTTTTGCTGCCGCTTTGGTCAATCCGATCACCCCGGCTTTCGATGCCGCATAATTGGTCTGCCCGGCATTCCCGGCAACACCGACAACAGAAGAAAGGTTGATGATCCTTCCGCTGCGTTGTTTCATCATCTGTCTTGCAGCAAAACGCATACAGTGAAATGTTCCTTTCAAGTTCGTATCGATCACAGAATCGAACGCTTCCTCCGACATCCGCATCAACAGTCCATCCCTTGTGATTCCTGCATTATTTACCAAAATATCCAGTCTGGGATGTTCTTCAAAAATATCCCGGAACATCGTTTCGCACGCGGAATAATCCGCCACATCGCATGGATAGAGCTGCGCGCTTTTTCCAAGTCTTTCGATTTCCGCTTTTACTTCCCTGGCTCTGTCAACGGATCCATTATAATTGAGCAGTACGTCCGCTCCCTTTTTTGCCAATTCCAGAGCGATCGCGCGCCCGATCCCACGGGACGCGCCGGTCACAAGCGCCGTCTTTCCCTCTAAATTCATGCCGTTTCCTCCAAACTTTTTTCCAGTGCTTCCCATGTATTTACAGAACAGACTTTCACGTTTCTGTCAATCTTTTTCAAAAAGCCCCGCAATGTATTTCCGGGTCCGATCTCGACAAACGTATCTACCCCTTCCGCGATCATCCGTTCCATACTTTGCTGCCAGCGGACCGGAGATGCGACTTGTCGTACAAGAAGTTCCTGTATTTTATCGGTTTCCAGAACAGGTGCTGCCGTTACATTTGTGATGTACGGGATCCGCAGCTCTTTCCACAAAATCTCTCTCAAAGTCTCTTCGAGCCGATTTCCCGCCTCCTGCAAAAACGGAGAATGAAACGGTCCGCTTACTTTCAGCGGCAAAACCCTTTTTGCGCCGTGGGAAAGCAACGCTTCTCCTGCCTGCAAAACCGCATCTTTTTTTCCGGTGATCACGATCTGCCCCGGGCAATTATAATTTGCCACAAAAACGTCTTTCCGCTTGTCCAGCACGTGTTCCACCTGATCGCCAGACATTCCCAACACAGCAGCCATCGCCCCCTCGCCGTCCGGAACTGCCTGTTCCATCAAAATCCCGCGTTTCCGCACCGCATACACCGCTTCCCGGTCATACATGCCGCCGGAAACGGCGATCGCACAATATTCTCCCAGACTCAATCCGGCTGTCACATCCGCTTTCATTCCTTTGGCTTCCGCGCTCCTGGCCATCGCCAGACAGGTAGTTACAAGTGCAGCCTGCGTATATTCCGTCTGATTTAATTTTTCATTTTCCGTAAAACACAGCTTTTTCATGTCCATCTGAAGCACTTCGGACGCCATGTCGAAAATCTCTCTCGCAACGGCGCTGTGTTCATAAAAATCTTTCCCCATTCCGGCTTTTTGTACGCCCTGTCCGGGGAACAAGAATGCGGTCTTATTCATCCCACACGACTCCTTTCTGCACCGCCTTGATCCGTTGTTCCGTTTCTGAAACCATGGTTTCTATCAGTTCCTCACAGCTTTTTATTTCATGGATCATTCCTGCGATCTGTCCGGCCATCACACTTCCGTCGGTTACATTTCCATCCACAACTGCTTTTCGCAGTCCTCCAAGCGTCAGGCATTCCAGCTCTTCAAACGAAGCTCCGTCTTTTTCCAACCGCAGATATTCTTTGGTCATCGGATTGCGAAGCGTCCGCACCGGATGTCCCGTGGAACGTCCGGTCACGCGGGAATCAATATCTTTCGCACGCACGATACATGCTTTGTACCGTTCATGGACTGCCGCCTCTTTCGTTGCGATAAACGCAGTTCCCATCTGTACTCCCTCTGCTCCGAGCATCAATGCCGCCGCCATAGTACGTCCGTCGGCAATACCTCCGGCAGCGATCACCGGGATCGTCACTGCATCCACGATCTGCGGGACAAGAACCATCGTCGTATTCTCTCCGATATGCCCCCCTGCTTCCGTGCCCTCCGCGACGACGGCATCTGCGCCAACCCGTTCCATACGTTTTGCCATTGCCACCGATGCGATCACCGGGATCACTTTGATCCCCGCGGCTTTCCAACGTTTCATATATTTTTCCGGGCTGCCGGCTCCGGTCGTCACAACCGGAACCCACTCTTCCTCAAGGATCTTTGCGATCAAATCGGCTTCCGGATTCATCAGCATCAGATTCACTCCAAATGGACGGTCTGTCCGTTTTTTTACTTCCCGGATCTGCGCCCGTACCCATTCGCCGGATGCGCCGCCGGCTCCGATCATCCCAAGACCTCCCGCCTCGGAAACAGCAGCGGCAAGATGGTAATCTGCCACCCACGCCATACCTCCCTGAATGACCGGACAGCGGATACCCAGAAGATTCGTTACTCTTGTTTTCATTTTGCAGCCTCCAGATATTCCACAACTGCGCCGATCGTCGTCAGCTTCTCCAGATCTTCACTCGGGATTTCCTGACCAAATTCTTCTTCAAACGTCATTACCATCTCAAACAGATCCAGTGAATCCGCTCCCAGATCCTCCTTGAAAGAAGTCTCCGCCGTCAATGTCTCCGCTTCTACGCCAAGTGCTTCCGCTGTAATTTCTTTTACTTTCTCTAACATTTCATGATCTCCTTTACATTTCACTTTGTTTATTTTCTATGTAATCCATAATAGGGAATTACCATTCCGTCAAACTTGCTCCCCAAGATAATCCGGCACCGAATCCGGCAAAAACCAGTTTCATCCCGGGTTTCAACATTCCTTTCTGTTTCATCTCATGGAGCAGGATCGGTATACTCGCCGAAGAAGTATTTCCGTATTCTTCTAAATTCATTGGGAATCGCTCCGGCGGTACGTTCAAACGTTTTGCCACCGCTTCCACGATCCTCCGGTTTGCCTGATGCAGAACAAAATAATCAATGTCCTCCGCCAAAAGCTGTTCCCTCTCAAGCAGCTCCCGGATACATTCCGGAACGCTTTTCACCGCAAAACGAAATACTTCCCGACCGTCCATCTTGATTTTCCCGTCTGTCCTGCATGTCAGCGCTTCTCCCTTTCTTCCGTCGGAGTGTGCCGTCATGTTGTATCTTCCGTTTTCCTCTCCTGTCAGTACGACAGCTCCCGCTCCGTCCCCGAATAAAATACAGGTGTTTCGATCGGTCCAGTCCACCAATTTGGAGAGTTGTTCCGTTCCGATCACAAGAACTGTTTTGTACATACCGCTGCGGATATATGCCTGTGCAGTATTGTAAGCATACAAAAATCCGGCGCAGGCTGCATTCAGATCAAAGCAAACTGCTTGAACAGCTCCAAGTTGTTTCTGGACTTCACACGCCGTGCAGGGAAGAACCCTTTCCGGAGAAATCGTCGATACCAGGATCAGCTCCACCGCTTCCGGATCGATCTTTCCGTTTGCAAGTGCCTGCCTGGCAGCTTTCACGGCCATCGTAACCGCAGTATCTTCCACCGCAATATGCCGCCGCGCAATTCCGGTTCTCTCCCGGATCCATGTGTCACTTGTATCCACTACATTTTCCAAATCTTCATTGCTCGCAAAAACAGGGGGAGCATACGCTCCCGTCCCGCATATTCTTCCAACCATAACCGCTCCTTATCTACGCATTTTACCATGATTCAGTATATCTTTCCTCTTTCCACACTCTTTTGATCTTCAAATACTTTGATGTTCAAAGTATACTATAAAAAATTTTTTTGTCAACAGTTTTTTTCAAAAAATCCAAGAAATAATATATTAAAAAATGGGACCGCCGATTCACGACTGCCCCGTTTCACACGTTTCAAACTCTTTTTTCTCGCCAAAATCCATCAAGAAAGTTCTGTGATCTCGATATTTTTTCCATCTCGCCAGATTCTCTCCAGATCATAAAACAAACGATTTTCCTTGTCGAATACATGCACGATCACATCACCGAAATCCAGAAGCACCCAGTTTCCGCTTCCGTATCCCTCCCGCTGTTTCAGAGAATATCTCGCTTTATGCATCTCCTCTTCTACATTGTCTACCATCGCCTGTACCTGACTTTCACTGGAACCATTTGCAATAATAAAATAATCTGCAAGTACCGAGATTCCCGCAATATCAATGATGCGGATATCCTCTCCCTTTTTCTCATCCAACGCATGATATGCGATTTTTGCCATTTCTTTCGCCTGCACTGTTTCCACCTCCACGTTGTATGCCGTCTCAGAATGCGGCATCTTATTTTTTCTGTTCGCTGTAATATAAAAACGTTTCTCTTGTCATCGGGTCTATTGATCGCCCGCTTTTTTCCAGATAAGAAAGCGTCTGCTTCGAGCAAAGACAGACCGCCTGATCGATGTCTGTAAATGCCTGTCTGCGCACATCGGAAAGTCCGGGGATCATCTTTCGTCCCGGTTCGATATAGTCTGCCAGAAAGACGATTTTTTCCAGCGTCGTCATATCCGGACGCCCTGTCGTGTGATACAGGATCGCGTTCAAGATCTCACCGTCACAGACTTTATAAGCCTCTTTTGCAAGATACGCTCCCAGTTTGGCATGGATCAGCGCGGGCATCTCCAATTCGGACTCCTTAAGCGGAAGCTCATATTTTTTGCAGAGACGGATCTGTTCTCCGGCAGGTGCAAATTTCCCACAGTCATGCAGAAGCCCCGCCGTCATCGCTTTCTCTATATCCTCCCTATATCGCATCGCCATCGATGCCGCCGTATACATCACGCCGATCGTATGGATATAACGTTCTTTTTTCAGTTGTTTTTTCAATTCGCACCGGATTTTTTCCAAATCTGCCATCTCTATTCTCCTTTACGGTAAAGCGCATGTTCCTGCATATATTCATCCACCGCCTGCGGGACCATATACGCCACACTTTTTCCCTGTGCCGCACGTTCCCGCAATGTTGTGGACGAGATTTCCAGAAGCGGCGCGCGCAAAAGAGAGATCTTTGCGCCATATGTTTCTTCCAGATACGCAATCTGACGCATCATATCTCCCACATCTTTATCATCCCGCATTGCCGCAAGGATCGTGCATGTCGGAAAAATTTCCCGAAAATATTTCCATTCTTCAATCGCAAAAAGCGAATCGGCGCCCAGAATAAAATAGAACCTATGCTCCGGATAAAGCGCGCATAGTTCCCGCATCGTCTTGTATGTGTAGGAATGCTCTTTTTCCTTTGCTTCATGCAGGCAAAGCCGGAAATATGACACATCGCTGATCGCACGGCGCACCATCTCGATCCGGTGTCCAAGCGCCTCTTCCCCCTCTTTAGTCTGCTTATGCGGCGGATTTCCGTTGGGCAGAAACCAGATCTCATCCAATCCAAAATCTTCATATGCAAACATGCCAAGCAGAAGATGTCCGATATGGATCGGATCAAATGTTCCGCCCATGATCCCGATCTTCATATCCTCACCTACGGTAATACGATTTTTTTCTTATTGTCTTTTCCCTCTTTGTACAGAACGATCTTCTTTCCGATCACCTGCACAACCTGGGAACGGGTACGTTCTGCCACAAGCTGCGCCAGCTCGGACGGATCGTCCGCACAGTTTTTCAGCACGCTGAGCTTGATCAGTTCCCGCGCTTCCAATGCCTCGGCGATCGCCTGGGTCAATCCCGGCGTCATACTGGATTTTCCGATCTGGAAGATCGGATCCATCGTCATTGCCAGACTCTTTAAATATGCTCTCTGTTTCGTTGTCATCTCATGTTCTCCTGTTTATTTATAATAATCGAACTGCAGTCCATACATTCTGACGGTATCGCCCTCCTGGATCCCCGCTGCTTCCAGATCGTCCAGAATTCCCGTTTCTTTTAAGAAACGCTGGAAGAACGCAAAACCTTTTTCGGAATCCAGATTGGTATATCCGAGCATTTTCTCGATCTTCGGACCTTCGATCACATACATATCGTCTTCTTTTGTCACGGTATACGGCAGTTCCTCATAGATCAGTTCGTCTTCCGGGAAGTATTCCTGTTCAAATACAACCGGCGTAGAATCCATCTTCTCCAATTCACTGCTCACAAAATACAAAAGTTCCGAAATTCCCTTTCCGGTTGCGCCTGATATCGGAAATACTTTGATGCCTTTCGGTTCAAATTCTGCTTTCAGTCTCTCAACCGGATCTTCATCCTCGGAATAGATCAGATCCGTCTTATTTGCCGCGATCACCTGCGGACGCGCTGCGATCTCCGGATTGTATTTTTCCAATTCCTGATTGATCTTGTAAATATCGTCAACCGGATCTCTTCCCTCAACTCCGGCTGCATCTACTACATGGATCATCAGTTTCGTACGCTCGACATGGCGCAAAAACTCATGTCCCAGCCCGATTCCCTCCGAAGCGCCCTCGATCAGCCCTGGAATATCCGCCATCACGAATCCCTTTCCGTGATCCAGATCCACAACCCCCAGATTCGGGTTCAGCGTTGTGAAATGATAATTGGCAATCTTCGGTTGTGCATTTGTCACACGGGAAAGGAGCGTTGATTTTCCGACATTCGGAAATCCGATCAGACCGACGTCCGCGATTACTTTCAGCTCCAGAGAAACTTCCAGTTCCATCGCCGGCTGTCCCGGTTGCGCATACTTCGGCACCTGCATCGTCGCCGTCGCAAAATGCTGGTTTCCGAGACCGCCTCGTCCGCCCTTTAATACGACCTGACGGCGGTTTTCTCCCGACATATCTGCAATTACCTTACCGCTTTTTGATTCTTTGATGACCGTTCCCTCCGGCACTTTCAGCACAAGATCTTTTCCGTCTTTTCCGTGGCAGCGCCGTTTGCCGCCTTCCTCTCCGTCTCCGGCAGCATATTTCCGTTTGTGACGGTAATCTACCAGAGTGTTGAGTCCTTCATCTACTTCAAATATCAAATCTCCGCCACGTCCTCCGTCGCCGCCGTCCGGTCCGCCGTTGGCAACGTACAGCTCTCTGCGGAAACTACAATGTCCGTCTCCGCCTTTACCGGAACGGATCCATATTTTTGCTCTGTCTGCAAACATATACAGTCTCCTTTTGATTTATCTTAAAAAAAGGCAGGAATAGATATTCCTGCCTTCTTCATTAACGGTCGATTATTCAGCTACCGGATAGATAGAAACCTGTTTCTTATCTCTTCCTTTTCTTTCAAATCTTACAACACCGTCAACCAGTGCGAATAAAGTATCATCACCGCCGCGTCCAACGTTCACGCCCGGATGGATCTTTGTTCCACGCTGTCTGTACAGGATGTTGCCAGCCTTTACAAACTGTCCGTCTGCTCTCTTGGCACCTAATCTCTTTGCTTCGGAGTCACGTCCGTTACGAGTGGAACCAACTCCTTTTTTATGAGCGAAAAACTGAAGGTTCAAATTCATCATGGTAGTTACACCTCCTCGAAAATAATATCAATGTATGGTTCATATTCGCTGTTGTCCGACATGCTCTCAAGTCCGAGTAGCATCGTCTTTACCAACAGCTGCGCATCATGCGAGGGTTCCCGGTCGAAACGGAATGAAATCATACCGTTCTCCTCATCCGTCACACAGTTCATCTGATCTTCTGTATACATCTCAACCGCGTTGATTGTATTGATCACAAGAACAGATACCGCCGCACAGACAATGTCCGTGCCTGCTTCTGAATAGCCGGCATGTCCTTCCAGATCAAATCCCATATATGCATGTCTGCTGTTCACATAAATTGTTGCATTAATCATATTCGATTACGCATTGATCTTTTCGATCTTTACTGCAGTGTACTGCTGTCTGTGACCATTTTTCTTATGGTATCCAGATTTTCTCTTATACTTGTAAACGATGACTTTTTTTGCTTTTCCGTCTCTGATTACAGATGCAGTAACAGTTGCTCCGTCAACAGTCGGGTTTCCAACAACCAGTTTGTCGTTGTTTACTGCAAGCACCTGATCAAACGTATAAGTCTCTCCAGCTTCCACACCAAGCTTTTCTACTTTAATGATATCGCCTTCGGCTACTTTGTACTGTTTACCACCTGTTGCTATAATCGCGTACATATGGCACCTCCTATTATCATTACTCGCCAATTACGGTGTCTGCTTTTGGGCAGAACTTAGAAACCTCATTGCGCGGCATACCACTATAAATTAGCACAATCGCATATTGAAGTCAATAGTTTTCTTGCATTTTCCGATAAAATTTCCGGATTTTCCGGATTACTCGCTCTCCATCTCCTGCATCCGCTCATAACAGTACTCAATGATCGTCTTTCTTGTAATGATCCCGATAAATTTCTTCTGGTCATCGACCACAGGAACAAAATTCTGGTTCATCGCTTTTCTCAGGAGATCTTCCATATCTGCATCTGCGGAAACCGCTTCATAATCTGCTTTTCTCGGGAAATCCTGGATAAAAATGTTCTCGGCTCTTTTCAGATCCATATTCTGATAGCTTTTGATCCCCCACAACAGATCGCCCTCCGTGATCGTGCCGACATACTCACCCTCCCGGTTCAGCATCGGGATCGACGCGTATTTGTGGTATTCCATCGTCTCAAGCACCTGGCGAAGCGTGCAGTAATCATAAATAAATGCCACTTCGCTTTTCGGCTTCAAAAAGAATAATATATTCATAGCATTTTTCTCCGTCGTTTAAATCTGTGTCACAACAAAAATCTCATACAATGCGCGGATCGCATTTTTGAAATCATCATGCCGTACGCCGATAATGATGTTCAGCTCGCTGGATCCCTGATCGATCATCTTGACATTGATATGGGCATGTGCAAGCGCAGAAAAGATTCTTCCCGCTGTTCCGCGTGTCGCACGCATACCGCGTCCCACGACGGCGATCAGCGCCAGATCGGATTCCAGTTCGATATGATCCGGTTTCACCGTCTTATGGATCGCAGAAAGTACCTGCTGTTCTTTTTCCTCAAATTCATCTTTATGTACAAAAATCGTCATCGTATCGATACCTGACGGCATATGTTCGATCGAAATATCGTGCTCCTCAAATACCTGAAGCACTTTCCGGCAGAATCCGATCTCTGAATTCATCATCGCTTTCTCGATCGTGATCGACGCAAATCCGTCGGTTCCTGCAATCCCTGTGATCGTATATTTCGGCTGACGGCAGGTTCCCTCCACGATCAAGGTTCCTTTGTCCTCCGGCGCATTTGTATTGCGGATATTGATCGGAATTCCGGCTTTTCTTACCGGGAAGATCGCATCCTCATGGAGAACGCTTGCTCCCATATAGGACAGCTCCCGCAGTTCTTTATATGTGATCGTCTCGATCGAACGCGGATTTTTGACGATCCGGGGATCTGCGATCAAAAATCCGGACACATCCGTCCAGTTCTCATAAAGATCCGCTCCCACCGCCAAAGCGACAAGCGAACCTGATACGTCGGAGCCGCCTCTTGAAAATGTCACGATCGTTCCGTCTGCTTTTGCCCCGTAGAACCCCGGGATCACCGCTCCTTTGGAATCTTCCAGCCGTTTCGCGAGCAGCTGGTTTGTTGTCTCTTCATCAAAGGAACCGTCTTCGCCAAAGCGGATCACATCCGCCGCGTCGATAAATTCATATCCGAGATATGCCGCCATGATCTTACCGTTCAAATATTCTCCTCTGGACGCCGCATAATCTCTTCCGATCTTCTTCCCGAAATTTTCCCGGATCTTTTCAAAGTCCTGATTCAATGAAAAATCCAGTCCGAGTCCATCTATGATTTCCTGATATCTGCCCCGGATTTCCTGGAGCTGATCCGCAAATTTCTTCTCACGAATTGCCGCACCATAGCAGCTGTACAACATATCGGTTACTTTCGTATCGCCGGAGAACCGTTTTCCGGGTGCGGACGGCACGACAAACTTCCGGGATGCATCCGCGCGGATGATCTTTCCGACTTTTTTAAACTGTTCCGCGCTTGCAAGGGAACTTCCTCCGAACTTTACTACTTTTTTCATCTCTCGTTATCCTCCATTTTCGGTGCATTTCGGTTTTCTATTATAACGCGTCTTTTTTTACTTTTCAAGAAAATTACATCGTAATCTCACCGTATACCGCCCCTGCGGCTCTGCACAGATCATCCGGTTTTAATTTCAGCTGCATCCCCAGTTTTCCGCCGCTTATGTAAATCTGTTCCTTCTCCTCTGCACTTTGATCCACCACGGTAGGGAACTGTTTTTTCATTCCGATGGCAGTGCACCCTCCCCGGACATACCCGGTCACTTTTGTGATCTCTTTGACCGGAAGCATTTCCACCGATTTCTCATTCACGGCACGGGCAGCCTTTTTCAGATCCAGTTCCGCCTCGATCGGAATCACAAAGACGTAATGCGCCCCGGTTTTTCCGGTTGTCACGAGCGTCTTGTACACCAGTTCATGCGGAAGCCCGGTCTGATCGGCGGTAAAAATCCCGCTCACAAACTCTTCACATTCATACGTCTTATATTCATATGGGATCTTTTGTCGTTCCAGCATCCGCATCGCGTTTGTTTTTAATTCTTTCTTACTCATTTTTTGCTTCCCAACATTCATACAATGGTTTTCTGACTTTTTTCCTTGTCACTTCCACCAACTGCAGTTCCGTCACATCCACAAGCGTTGCCTGGATCGGATCGCGTGACAACAGTTTGCGGAATTCTTTCAGCAATATCTGCATTTTATCGGGATCGTCCAGATTGATAAAATCGATCACGATGATCCCGGACAGATTCCGAAGCCGGAGCTGCCTTGCAATCTCCTTTGCCGCTTCCAGATTGATCTTTAACGCTGCGTCTTCCTGATTCTTTTTTGAAACACATTTCCCGGAATTAACGTCGATCACAGTCAGCGCTTCTGTTGGCTGGATCACAAGATAGCCTCCGTGTTTGAGCCAGACTTTCTCATGCAGCGCGCTTCCGAGCACATGTTTTAAGCTGTACAGTCCCGAAAGGGAAAGCATCGGATCGTTATAATGTGTCAGAAGTCTGGTATACTCCGGCTGCTCTTTTTCAAAAAAATCATGCACTTCTTTATACAGTTCGTCGTCTTCCACGATGATTTCTTCCAAACCGTCTGTATAAACATTTTTCAGATCGGTCAAATACGGTTTCGCCGCACATTCCAGACAGGAAAAACAGGTCCGGTATGCCGCCGTCTCTTTTAAATGCTGATATTTTTCACGAAGTGCTTCGATCTCCCCGGTAATCTCTTCAAAAGATGCTTCTTTCGCATTGGTCCGGACGATGATCCCATACTCTTCATTTTTCATCGGGGAAAGCTGCTCTTTCAGTTCCTCACGCAGCGCTTTTGGAATCTTCGATGACACGCCGATCCTTGTGTTCCCCGATGTCAGGACGGCAAATCGTCCGGTAAAGCTGATATTGCTTGTCACCGTCGGCGCCTTTGTCTTCACTGCTTCACGGCTGATCTGTACAACAAGCTCATCTCCGATGCAGAGCGCTTTTTTTTCACTTTGTTTTCTTGCAAAGATCGCATGCTTTGCCTGACTGATGTCATAATAGCAATTGACGCCGCCGATATCGATAAATGCCGCTCCGATATTCGCCGCAATGTTCTGTACTTTTCCGATGTAGACATTTCCGAGGACCGGACCGCTGTGCTCATCCTGTCTGCTGCAGTGAATTTCAGCCGCTTCTCCGTTTTCCAGAAGCCAGGTCCAGACACAGCCCTTTTCTTTTGTCATCAGCACTTTTCGCTGCATATTTCTTCCCCCAATGATTCCAACGTCACAAACCGTTCTGCACTCTCCGCTTTGTTTTCCGATGATTCTGCATACATTTCCAGCCGATGATAAGAAAATACGACCGTCTCTTCCTGTATACCACAGAATTTACAGAACGCTTCCATCACAAGATCCGGTTTCAGATTCTGTACGCTCCCGGCTGCCAGATGGAGATAGATCTGCTCCCCGCGGATTTCCGCCTGATAGATCCACGGACGGATATCCACTTCCTGTTCGCTCCGCTTTGTCTGTTTTACGATACGGATCTCTTTCTGAGAAAGGAATTCCGTAAACTGTTCTTTCCATTGATCCGGCATCGTTCCTTTCCGCACCGACACAAGATAATCCGCCGCTGCAACGATCGCCATCCCGGTTGCTTTCTTTTCTTCCGAAATCTGCCGGAAACTTAAGATCTCAATGCCCTCGGCAGTCACCGCATTCATCCGGCGCACGACCGTTTCACTGTCGATCGGCTCCGTCAATTCGATGTCTACATACTCGCCGTCGCTGGTCAGCCCGATCCCGAGCGGGCTGGCAAACGACATGATCATATGCGGGCTGTATCCGCCGGTAAATGCGATCGGGATTTCCGCCCGGCGCATCATTTTCTGGAAAAACCGCATCACGTCCAGATGCCCGATAAACTTCAGCACACCGTATTTTCTGAATTTAATTCTTACTTTCATAACAGACACCTCCTCCGAATGTTGCCGCTCCGCAGCCGGAACAGCCCTCTCTGCAGTTCGGTGTCACGACACCGTCTTTTGCCCGCTGCCATTCACGTTCCAAAAACTTCTTCGTCACGCCGATCTCGATGAAATCCCACGGCAGCAGTTCCGACGTTTCCCGCTCACGCAATGTATAGAATTCCGGATCGATCCCGGTATTTTCAAACGCCTGCATCCATTTCTCATTGTCAAACGTCTCCGTCCAGGAGTCATACAGACATCCCAGCCGGTATGCTTCCTCGATCACTTGTCCGATCCGGCGGTCTCCTCTCGCAAATACGCCCTCCAACACGGTCACTTCCGCATCATGCCAGTTGTATTTCAGACTCTTTCTGTTCAGCTGTTCCTGAAATTCATGTTTTACGATCGCCGCTCTTCTGACATACTCTTCCGCCGTGCACATCGGCGCCCACTGGAACGGTGTGAACGGTTTCGGAACAAAGAACGACGAACTTGCGGTGATCTGACATTTGCCATGCCGCTGTTCTTTCGGAATCTCATAATATCTGCGCGCCACCCGGTCGGAAAGCCGCGCGATCTCTTTCATATCCTCTTCCTCTTCCCACGGGAGTCCGAGCATAAAATATAATTTTACTTTGGACCAGCCGCCTTCAAACGCTTCTCCGGCTCCGGTCAGGATGTCTTCCTCGGTCAGACCTTTGTTGATCACATTTCGCATCCGCTGGGAACCGGCTTCCGGTGCAAACGTCAGACTGCTCTTTTTCACATCCTGCACTTTGCTCATCACGTCCAGTGAAAAGGCGTCGATCCGCAGAGACGGCAGCGATATATTGACACCTTTTCCGTGATATTCCCCGATCAAAAATGTCACCAGTTCCTGCAGTTTGGAATAATCGCTGGAACTCAATGAACTCAATGAAATCTCCTCATGTCCGGTATTTTTCAGCATGGTTTTTGCATAACGCTTCAGTTCTTCTACATCCCGCTCCCGTGTCGGGCGGTACAACATTCCCGCCTGACAGAACCGGCATCCGCGTATACATCCCCTCTGGATCTCAAGCACAACACGATCCTGGGTCGCTTTGATATAAGGTACAACCGGACTCATCGGATATACCGCGTCGGTCACATCCATCACAACCTGTTTTTTTACCGTTTCCGGCGCATGTGGATTGACTGCGCGAAAATCACGAAGCGTTCCGTCCTCTTCATAAGAAGCTTCGTAGAATTGCGGCACATAAATACCCTCCACGCCTGCTGCCATTTCCAGAAATTCCAAGCGGCTCTTTTTTTCTTTTTTACACTGCTTATAGAGATCCAAGAGTTCATCGTATACGGTCTCGCCCTCGCCGATATAGAACAGATCGAAAAATTCTGCCAACGGTTCCGGATTGTACGCGCACGGACCGCCACCGATCACGATCGGATCTTCCTCGGTTCTCTCTTTGGCATGCATCGGGATCTGGCTCAATTCCAACACCTGTAAAATATTCGTGTAACACATTTCATACTGGATCGTGATCCCGAGAAAATCAAATGTTTTGATCGGATCCTGAGATTCCAGTGCGAAAAGCGGGATATGCTGTTCCCGCATCACCTTGTCCAAATCCGTCCACGGGGAATACACACGTTCGCACCACACATCCTCCCTGCGGTTGAACATATCATAAAGGATCTGGATACCGAGATGGGACATGCCGATCTCGTATACGTCCGGAAAGCACATCGCGAAACGGATATCCACCTCGCTTTTGTCTTTCATCACCGAGTTGACCTCGCCGCCGATATAACGAGCCGGCTTCTCGATATTTAGTAAAATATCATCACTTAAAGCTAATGTTCTCATTCATTTCTCCTATTTTTTGTATGATTCTTGCTAAATTATATGAAAAATAGGAAATTATGTCAATGGATGAGACGTTTCAATCTCATATCTGCTTTTTGTATCGAACATGGATACATTCCAAAAATTCATTGACGAACGAACACTATATTATTACATAATACATCAAAAGAATTTTATCGGAGATATCTAAAAGAAAATCCCAGACTTCTGTCCGGGACTTTATCTACAGTCTGAGTGGTGCTGAAAATAGCTCTCAGCACCAACTCTGTCTATGGATCTTTCTCTCTGATTCGAATATCCTATTAAATATATTCTTTCAACTCTGATAAATCCGTTTTTCCATTTTTTTCTACTAATACCGCTCTTGATTTTTTCCATGGACCATTATTTTGCCCTTTAAATACATTGCCTTTACCAAGCCACCGTTTACATGATATGCGACTACATCTTCGCCTTTTGTTACCAGATCCCCTAAGATGTTTAATTCTTCAAGAATGCCCCCGTCTAATACACTTATTGCATCAGCTTTCAACACTTTTATAATCCCTTTGACTAATGTTTCTCCACTCGATCCCTCTGTTGTCACACTTTCTTGAATCGTGATTCTGCCCACCGTTTTAGAAAACTGCATTCCTATTGAACCATCTCCAACTGTTTTTATACTCTTAAAAGTTGCATCTTGTATGGTTCCATCATATTGATTAAATCCTCTTGCCCCTATTCCATATGTTTCAATGTTGTCTTCCGCCTTAAAAGTTTTAACATGACCAAAATTCACAAATCCTATACCACTTGAGCCAAAACTCATGATCTTCTTTTTAGTGATCCAATGATCAACTGTTCCCCACACATCTAAGACCATATCATTTGTACCATATGTTATAATCGCACCGTTGGAAATTATTTCTTTTGCATAAACTCCATACACGATAAAAACAGCGCCTGTTATGAGATTAGGTTGTCCCGTCGGAATCATGCCATTTGAATAAATCTCATTTGTCGTTAATTTTTCTACGATAATCTTTCCAGCTTCATCGTTAAATCCTGATATAAATATCCCACTGCCTATGACCGGGGCATGTTTTCTGCCCAATGATATATTTTGAGCGTAAACTTTTATTTCGCTGCCTTCTTCAGGATTAAAATTATAGATCGTCAAAGCCCCTTGATATACAATTACCCCATATTTCATAGGTCTTTCCGGATAGTTTCGCGAATCTGCAGATACTATATCCAATCCATTTATATTGACAGTCATCGTTTTATTATTGCCTCGTGTCAGTAACTGAACCATCCCTGTTACCGTCAAATTTTTCAGTGTAATCTCTTTCAAATCTTCCAAATTAGAATCAATATAGATTGCTCTTTTGTCCGGAGATGTTTGAATGGAGATATTCGATATTTCATTGTCACCTGTTAATTCTATTCCGCCTCCATTTATAAAGCTCAACAGGATATTTTTTTTATTTGAAATAAGTTTTTGACCTTCTTTTAATTTTATTGTATTGACGGCATTAATTGAACATACAAGTTCTATTATCTTTTCATCTGAACTTAATGCTTCTTCTAATTGGATATAATTTTTTACTTTCATATTTACCTCCCACTGAATATAAAACATTTGCGCAAAATTTATATTCAATATCTAATATTGTCTTTTATAAAAGTAGCATTATGCAAATCAATATACGCTTCTCTTATCTCTTCCTGAGTATTCATAACTATTGGTCCTGCCCAAGCTACAGGTTCGTTTAATGCTTTCGATTCCATAAACAATACTTGCGCAAATTTGTCTGCATTTTTGATAATTAACTCATTACCGCTTGTTAGTTTTACAGCTGTTTTTTCTTTTATCCTTTCTCCCCCTACATATACGTCACCTATGAGAGTAAATATCATAACAGACGTATCTTCTAATGTGTCCAGCGTTATTTCTGCATTCTCATACATATGAATATCGTAGTAATTTAGCGGAAGATGATCACCTTTATAACCTTGATAAGATTTATAATTGCCGGCCAGAATCCTTATTTTTCCTCTATCAAATTCTATTTCTTCAATATCAGATTTTCTTATGCTATGATAGGTTGGTTTACTCATTTTTGCAGATTTAGGAAGATTTAGCCATAATTGAACCCCTAACAGTCTTTCCGCAGCAGGAATTTTTTCTTCATGTTCAATTCCCGAACCTGAATTCATCCATTGTACTTCCCCATCTGAAATTTCATCTTCATTCCCCAACGTATCTTTGTGTACCATTCTCCCTTTATAGACATAACTTACTGTCTCTATACCTCTATGCGGATGCATTGGGAACCCTGCTATATAATCGTCTGGATTTAAACTGTCAAATGAATCCAACATCAAGATAGGATCGAATTCTTTCACTGTCTCGTGCCCCAACACTCTTACTAAACTCACCCCTGCCCCATCTTTTGTTCGAACCCCTTTTACTTTAATCTTTACTTTTCTTTCCATCCGATCTTCCTCCTACTTTTTAGCGTCTTCATTCCTATTACAATATCTAGTGCTCATTTCTCTTCCGTTTTTTCCAGACCAAAGTGACAAATATACCTACTGTACCTAATAGTATAAAAAGAGTTTCTTCTATCTGGGTCAGATCGCCTGTTTTTGGAGGTAATGGCTGCTTAGGAGTTTCCGCAGTATGAGCAGGTTGGTTCGGCGTCTGTGGTTCTGCCGGTTTCTGTGGTGCTCCGGGCGTTTGTGGCGCTTCCGGTGTTTGCGGCGATTCCGGTGTTTGCGGTGATTCCGGTGTCTGCGGCGCTTCCGGTGTTTGCGGTGACTCCGGTGTTTGCGGTGATTCCGGTTGATCCACAGTCTTTTCTTTGACCGTAACTGTAATTGTCTTTTCTGTAGAGGCTCCATTTTGGTCTGTAACCCGATATGTCACATGGTAAGTCCCCGCCTTGGAAGTGTCTACATCGTTGCCAATGATATTTTCCTCTGTCAGCGTGATTTCTCCGTCTTCTGCATCCTGTGCTGTCACTCCTGCTAACGGATCAAATCGCTCGCCGATCTCCAACGTACGGTCCACGGCATGAATCGTTGGTGCTGCATTGATCACACCTGCATTCGGTTGAAATTCCCATTCCCCAATTTCCGTAACATCCCCGTTTACTACAATTTCATTTCCGTCGTTCCATCCGGCAAAGATCCATTTTCCATCAGACACCGGAACTTCTGTCACATCCGGCGTTGGCAATGTCACGGTCTGTCCTTGTGTTAAACCGGTAACCGGATCCGGAAGCAGATCAAGTACCTGCTGTGGTATTTCCAGAATTTGTCCATCCACACCCTGACTTCTGCTTTGAAATTGGAACATCACTTGATATGTCGCAGACGGATCCACCGGATTTCCTGAAAGATAGTTGATATCATAATTTGTCAGAACAGAGTCTAACGGAAAAATATGTTTATCTGTCACCGATGTTTTTGAACATCTCAGGTTTATAAAAGCATCTGCATTAACCGGCGGTGTATAGAGACCATCCGAAGCAGTGTTCTCTGTAAAAATCACACTGTCTGTGAGTGTAACCGATTGATATTTTGCCTGGTCGGCCGGATTGCCATAATCAAAATCTCCTGTATAAATCGCACCGCCTTGGATCGCTGTATTCTGTCGGAAAGTACTGTTGTTTACCATAATCCCCGCTTTCCGATATAAGTACACTCCTCCGCCATATCGGGCTTGATTGTTGGAAATCGTGGCATTTTCGATTTCCGTTTCCGCGGTGCTTTCTTCTATAAAAATCCCGCCGCCGTGTGCCCCCTGGTTTCCGTCGATCACACCTCCGGTAATGGAAAGTCTGCCGGTATCCGATACAACAATTCCACCGCCACTTGCATTCGTTTTATTATTGGAAATAGTACCGCCGGTCATTTCCATTTTTCCATGGAGTACGATCGCTCCGCCTGCACTTGGATTCTCGGCAGTTCCCATCGCCTCGCACCCATCGATTACGCCGCCATAGAGATTCAATTGCGTCCCCTCATCCACATATACGGCTCCTCCATCATACCCCGTCGAACTTTGACAATTTTCAATGCGGGATCCTTCTTTTAAAGTGGCAACCACGCCTTTTCCATTCCCCAGCATACAAATCGCGCCGCCATTCCACGGTGTAAACGGATCACTTCCACGTCCAAGGCAGTTTCTTATCACAGCACCCTCATCTAATATGATCGCTGCCACATCTGAATGAATTCCTACACCGCCCTCCGAATAAATCCCACCCATTTGATGATTTCCATCTAAGATGATATTTTTCAACGTCAGCGAGGAATCAGCCCCTATCGTAAAATGTCTGGCTGTCCATCCTGCCCCGGGATTCAGACGTGTGATCACAAACTGCTCTCCCGGTGATGAGGTGATCGTAACATCTGCATACCTTGGGATGATCCCTGTTTTGTCATCTTCTCCGTAATCGCGGGTGACTGTGATCGTATACGCCTTACCTGATTCCTGATTATCTAACTCAATTGCCCGCAGTGTATCGTACAAGGTATCATATCCTCCAAGTTCCGAACCATCCGCATCTTTTCTCACTATAAAAGTGTGCGTCGGTACAGGCGTAGGTGCCGATAGTAAATTGGTATAATAGGAATCCAAAACAGAATCTGGTATCGCTTCACCGATCGCCGGTTCTTTTACCATCTCTGCTCCAAATGACAACTCTGTAACTTCCCCTACATTCTCTTCAGCATATGCAGATATCTTACCGGAAAATAACATTCCAGCCGTCAGCAGCATCGCTAAAACGATCAACAATCTCTTTTTTACTCGCTTATGCATCATAATTTTCCTCCTCTTCCAACACCTGTCGCAAAACAAATATGTTGTTTCTATTTCCTGGCAGATTTCTATTTACAAGCATATTGCGGGAAAACATTTCCGTCAATGTACGGATACGTTGTTCATTGTATTATTCAATAAGCTTTTCTGTTATTTCGTTCGAACATTCTCTCTTTTATTGACAAGATTTCATTTTTTGGTATGCTGTTATCAGTAACTGTTACTATTTTAGCTAAAAGGAGCTCCGCTTTAGGAAAGGAGTCATATATGAGAAGTTATACAACCTTTGATTTACAATATGCACATCGTTTTTACGGCTTTCGCGGAGAAGCCCAGTATCTCCACGGTCACACTGGTCGTTTGACCATCGAAGTGGAAGATTCTATCAACGATGGAGTCAACATGGTGTTCCCTTGTAACGAAATCAAGAAAACAGCATGGGAACTATTGAAAAATTTTGATCACGCACTGGTGTTACGGGAAGATGATCCACTACTTCCGGCAATCCTGGATGTTTATGAAAAGCAGGGAATCAAAGAAGGAACCCCACAAAACACCATGAAAGGCATCGCTTTTCAGACAGAATTGGCATCCGCTTACCCGGAATGCAGACTGGTTGTGACGAAAGAAACCCTGACCGTAGAAGGCATGATCAAAATCGTCTATGATTTATTAAAGGATCGATTAAATATTGTGAAGCTCACCTTTACCAGTGGTGACAATGCCGCGTCACAAGAATATGAAACAAAGGAAAGCAAACTCCGCTGCCCGTTCTGCGGAATTGCACTGGATGAACATGGAGTTTGTCCAAAATGTGGATACCAAAATAGAGATGCTGTTTGAGATTTAAAAAGATTTAAAACGTTTTGAGATCGTTTCGAAATATTTTAAAAGGCAGAGCCTTTTTTCAGGTTCTGCCTTTCTTTGTACAGTCGACGAGCCAAAATCCGGGCTTGCCCGAGACCTTGGCGACTGCTTACAATCCCGGAATGTGCCTTTTGGCACTTCCGGTGATTCATATTTAGTGCTTTTTATATTGGCTTTGGGAATGATCAGTTCCGCTTACTTGGCATACATTTTTTATGAAACACAAAAATATGGATTGCCAGAAAAAATACCAACACAATCGAAATCCCCCGGTGGATCTTAAGTATGATCGGACAACGATCCAAAACCATACCGCACACTCCGCTCCCGAAAGAAACCAGAATCACAACAAACAATGTCATATTCAGCGCTTTTTTCATACCTCATGCTCCTCCATTGCCGGAATCGTCCTCACCAGAAAAAGGAAATATATCAAATGAAAGATCCACACGCCGCCCAGCACAATGCAGCCGAAAACGATCCCTTTCAATCCCATCATAATAAAACCGACACTCATCAGCAACGTTACACTCGTCATGATCCGGCATTTTGTTTTCTTTGTCATCCCTCTGCCTGCCGCAAAATCTGCCAGATTCTCTTTATATAATTTTGTGTTCTTAAACCAACAATCCAGTTTTTTTGAAGATCCGGCAAAACAAAAAGCGGCAAACATCAAAAACGGAACGGTGGGCAGTACCGGAATCACAACGCCTGCCGCTCCCAGACCGACACTGATACAGCCTAAAATCATATACAGGATTTTTTTCATTTATAAACCTCCATCTGTTTTTTACATTCAACCAGTTTTTTTCATTCTCTTTTTACTTTATAACCCGTCAGCTCATTCGCCCATGTTCTACCGAATACACGGTGTCAGCGATCCCCATCGTGGATTTTCGGTGAGACACAAGCACAACCGATTTATCGGCACACGCTTCATGGAGCGATTTCAAGATGACCGCTTCGTTCAGACTGTCCAGATTTGACGTCGGCTCATCCAACAACAGAAATGGCGCATCGTGGAGAAATGCCCTTGCAAGACCTAACCGCTGGCGTTCCCCGCCGGAAAGCGTGTCGCCCAGTTCTCCGACTTCAGTATCGTAGCCCTTAGGCAGACTCATGATAAAATCATGGACAGAAGCTTTCCTGCATGCAGTTATGATTTCTTCGTCAGATGCATTTAACTTTGCTATGCGAAGATTATTTCGGATCGAATCATGGAATAAATGTGTTTCCTGCGTTACAAAACTTTCCATATCGCGCAGATTCGACGTATTGATCTCCTCCACATTTCTGCCGGAAACTTTTACCGCTCCCTGCCGCACCTGCCAGAATCGCATCAGCAGTTTGAGCAATGTAGATTTACCGGATCCGGAGCGTCCGTTAATGCCGATAATTTTATTTTCAGGAATTGTCACGGAAACGTCTTCCAGAATCGTCTCCTCCCCATAAGCAAATGTCACATTTTTCACTTCTGCTCCATGAAAATCGACTTCTTCTTTTCCCGTTATTTCCTCCACTACAGGGCATTCATCCAGAATATCCAGAACACGGCCTCCTGCCGCAAATGTATTTTGCAGCGTTGCTCCCAAAGAAGCCAGCGCAACCACAGGACCGAAAGAACTCATCAGCGCGAAAGTTACGATCAGACATCCCTCAAACCCTACAAGTTTTGCAGACAAAAATAACATTGCGAGGTCAAACATCAGGATCACAGTATTGGTCACCGCAGTATTTCGCCCAACGATCCGTTTCATATGCTCCTCATCTTTTGAAAGCTGTTCGGTCCGGCGATCTATTTCTTCCATACGCAGCTTGCCCTGTCCATACTGGATCGTTTCCGACAGACCGCGCAGACTGTCAAGCACAAATCCGGAAAGCTGCCCGGATTTTGTGCGAAAACGCACGCCATCATCCCCGCTGAGTCTGGAAGTAACAAACGGGATCAGAGCTCCAACCGTCACATAAGCGATCAGAGCCACCCCGCCAAGCGCCGCATGATAGCTGCCGATAAAAGAAATCATCACAAAACTGAATAGAACGGCAATACAGATCGGTGAGATCGTATGTGCGTAAAACACTTCCAGTAATTCAATATCCGATGTAATGATCGAGATCAGGTTGCCCTTATCTTTTCCGTCCAGCTTCGCAGGACATAAACGGCGCAGCGCTCCGAACACTTTATCCCGGATCAACGCAAGCAATTTGAATGCGATAAAATGATTGCACGCCTGTTCTGCATAGCGTAAAAATCCACGAAGCAGCGCGAACATCAGCACAGCCACAAAGAGAGCGGTTAAGTTCCAAGACCATTCCGGGTGCAGGACATGCAGGATCGCATAACCGCCGAATACCGTAATAAAAGAAGCACACAAATGTCCGATCAGCCCCATTGCAACAGCCAGGATCATATATCCCGTCAAAGGTTTGACCAGGCCGATCAGCCGTATCATAATATTAAATCCACTTCTCTTCATCCCAAGTTTCCCCTTTCGTATAACATTCCAGTTTCTGCTGGGCATTCCAAAGCTTTGTATAGGTTCCGTTCTGTGAAAGCAACGTTTTGTGATCCCCATGTTCCATGATCGTTCCCTTATCCAGAACATAGATATTGTCTGCGCCAGCCACATTCGCGAGCCGGTGAGAAATCAAGATCACCGTCTTCGTTTCTGCAAGTTCATAAATCTGCTTCATAATATCGTTTTCACTCTCCACATCAATATTCGAAGTCGCTTCATCGAAAATATACACCGGGCTGTCATGGAGCAATGCTCTTGCAAGAGCAAGGCGCTGACACTGTCCTCCGGAAAGATTCGAAGCCTTTTCGTTCAGAACGGTGTCCAGTCCGTTTTCTCCCCGCAGGAAGTCCGCAAGATTCGCCCGCTCTAACGCATTCCAAAGAGCCGCTTCTCCGGCATCCGGCTGCGCCATCAGCAGATTCTCCCGGACAGTGCCTTTGAACAGATAACTCTGATGAGAAATATAGGTGAAATTTTTCATCAGACTGGCTTCATTGATCTCCGAAAGCTGTGTTTTACCAACGGTAACGTCACCGTCATACTCTTTATTCCGCCCCATAAGAATGGATGCGATCGTAGACTTACCACATCCGGATTCTCCCACGATCGCCGTAAAGCTCCCCTTTGGAAACTTCATATCGACACCGTGAAGAATTTCCCTGCCTGCTTCATAGGAAAACCGGAGATTCCGACATTCGATCGAACAGTCATCCTGGACAGCCTCCGTTTTTTGATCCGGTTCCGGAAGATCCAGCAGGCGAAATATTTTGTCGGATGCAGCCATCCCATTCATTGCAATATGGAAAAATGATCCCAAAAGCCGCATTGGCAGGAAAAAATCTGCCGCCAGCAAAATGATCATCATGCATCCGAACAAGTCTGCTTTTCCATTCTGAAACTGTGTTACAGCCAGGATCACACCAAGCGCCGCACCGCCATAAGCGATCAAGTCCATGATCGTGATGGAATTTAACTGCATCGTCAGCACTTTCATCGTGATTTTTCGGAAATGCTCGCTCTGCTCATTCATTTCTTTATGCTTAAACGCATCCGCCTGATAAATCTTTGTCGTCGTCAATCCCTGAAGATTCTCAAGAAACGTATCGCCAAGCGCCGTGTACTGTCCCCAGTATTTCGCCAGAAGCTTCTTTGCCCATCTCTGGATCATGATGATCGTTACCGGGATCATCGGGACGCATACAAACAGTACAAGCGCGCTTGGAAAATTCACAAAACTCAAAACAAAAAATAATGTCAAAGGAGCCAGCATTGCATAAAAAAGCTGCGGCAGATACGAGCCGAAATAAGTTTCCAACTGATCCACCCCCTCCACTGCAACCTGCACGACTTCCGAAGTATTTGCCTGTTCTTTATACGAAGAACCAAGCCGCAGAAGTTTCTTATAAATCATCCGTCGAAGCGTTTTCTTTACCTCTCTGGATGAAAGATACCCCATTCTTGCTGAAACAACAGCACATAGAAAACGCAGCCCGATCGCCCCCGCAGCGATTCCCGCAGTCAAAGCAATCTGTCTTTCTCCGATCGCTCCCTCATATAAATGTTGGAGCATTTGAGCGATCGCTCCCATCATACAGATATTTGCTGCCAACGAAATCCACTGGCTGATCACATTTCCCGCAATATATTTTTTACTGTCTGCAACTGTGCCGATCAGTCTCTTATCGATCATCATATCTTTCACCCGTCCAATCTGAATTTTATTATTAGTTTAAACTAACCTATATGCAAAAGAAAAACCTCTTTTCGAGAGGTTAGTTTTAGCTAATTTCTTGGGTAGGATAACAGATACCGCTTTTTTTGTCAATAAAAACTTTGGATTTTTTCAGTGATCTCTTAGTGATCTTCCGGTTTTATCTTCTGTCTGCCATCCGGTATATTCCTGCTTTTGCTTGTATAAATCATCTGATATCCTGTCAGATAATTTTCTTCTTTCGCTGAAACTGTTATGATAAGCACATCAGATGGGAGGTGAAACAAATGACAGATAAAGGCTTTACAGATCAGGTAAAAGGAAAAGTAAAAGAAACGGTTGGAAATATAACCGGCGATTCCTCCACAAAAGCAGAGGGGATCATCGATCAGAGCGTCGGAAAAGCAAAAGAAATCGCTTCAGATGTCAAAGATGTTGCCCGTGAAGTTATTGATAAGTCCAAAGATGCAATGAACAATGACAAATAAGTTCTCCCATCTGCATGTCCTTCAGCAAAAGGAGGCGCTGTGAACTACCACTCTTCACAAGCGTCTCCTTTTTAAATCTCCAGAACTTCTGTCACATGTTTCTCGAATTGCTGATATTCTTCAACAAGTTCCAGAATTTCATACAGCTTTTCAAACTCGATATGTAAAATCGCACAGATTCTCCGAAGCGCATCATTTTCTCCGGGGGAATATATACCATCCGCATAAGCCAATACGACAAGCTGATAGATCAGTGCAAGCTTATTTATGCGTCCATGAACATGACTCAGTACATCTCGAAGTTCCTTTCCCTCAAACAGCTCGTTTGATAAATGCGGGATCTTCTGCTCTATATTTTCCACATTCAATTTTTCTGCCAATTCCCGGATGACCCGGAGTTCTTCTTCTTTTTTTATCCCGTCTATTTTTGCCACATACAACATTGCCTGAATATAACTTTCTTTTTCTTTCTGTTTCATCTTTTTATTTCCTCCTGCCGTTCTTCTACAATTTCTTCCATGTCTTTCCGGATTTCCTTATCATCGACCGCCGATTCATGGATCAATATATCCAAATGTCTTTTGTCCTGTTCGGTAAACACTTTATTTTTATCCGCTTTATACATCATCAGGCGAAAAATCCCACGCCGCACTTTCCCCTCCTTTTTGATATTACCGCGTTCTTTGATCCAGGCTATGAGAAGAACCGCTAATAATAAAATTCCGAGATATCCGAGAAGAGGATACATAAAAGCAACCAGTTTTTTAAATCCGAAAAAACTCAAGGCAAACGCGGTCAACACGATCAAAAACATCAGCTTCCGAAAATGCGACTCCTTATCTTCCGAAAGGCGTTTGGCAAGTGAATAACATGCGCTGAATCCCGTGTTGAAGATCATGCCGAAAATGACAAACGTCATCAAGAAACCAAGCGTCGGATGGATCAGCCCCAATAATTTTTGCATCGGAACATTTGCATCTGCGACAAGATCAATTCTGGAAACAAGAAGCAACGCGATCAAAACTGTGATCATACCTGTAAAGAATCCACCTAAAATTCCTCCTTCTTCGCGTTTTTCAATCCCATGATGCTTCCACCGAGAACAAACAGCATTGACGTGTTCGTCATCATGCAAAGGGCAAAATAATTTACTACCGATACATAAACATTCGGCAGGCTCGACTCGATCTCTTGACCGGTTTCCAGCATTTCTTTCCATGGAACCGGATCTCCGGTCAGGACAGCAAAAAATGCTGCCAAAATGATGAGCAGGATCATCGGTGTAAAAATTCCGAGTGCTCCGATCACTTGATCAAACTCCATATAACTTACTGCGAGGATCATTCCGGCACAGATCAGCGACCCGATCCATGACGGAATCGAAAATTGCTGTCCGAGACTGGAACCAGCTCCCGCAATCATTACAAAACTCAAAATAAAACAAGAAAATATCATCGAACCGTCCAGAATCCGACTGACGATCGGATGAGACACCTGTTCCAGAACATCGCTGTGATTTTGCGCCCGATAATAGGAACCCAGAGAAAGGATCATTTTTCCAAACAGCATATACAAGACTGCGATTATCACGACTCCCGCCATTCCAGCTCTGCCAAAACTGATAAAATACTGTACAAGTTCACGGTTTCCTTACATAAATTTCCCATGATATACATGAGTTTCACAAATACTGCTTCACTGCCTCGACTGCAGCCGGGATCAAATTGATGATTCCCTTATCCATATCGCTGAATTTTTCAAATTCCAAACTTATGATAATCACAAAGACTCTAAGCCACCAAAAAGCAGAAATAATAAAAGAACCTGAAAGTCATATTTTTCACATGACCTCCGGGTTCTTTCTTCCTCTTTATTCTCTTACCATTACTACTTTTGTCTTTATCGCTTTTCCCTGCGCAGATCCAGCCACGCCGCCTCTTCTTTCGTCAACGGAATCTGAAGCGCTTCGATATTCTCTTTCATCCGCTCCGGCTTCGACGCGCTGACAACCGCAAATACATTCAGATCCTGATGGAAAATATACGCCATCGCAATCTGCGCGACCGTCGCTTGTTTTTCTTCTGCCAGAATTTCGCATCGTCTCAAACGTTCAAAATTTTCTTCACTTCCGTAACCTTTGATCGTCGGCGCATCCAAAAGTTCTGCGACCCGCTCCCAATCGGTGCTCTTCACCTTTCCTGCCAGCAAGCCGTGAGCGAGACTTGAATATGCAACTACCGGCATATTCTGTTTCCGATACCATTCCCGGGCTTCGACCTCTTTCGGTCCCGAAATCGTGACACATCCGCCGCCCCACGGATCACCTGCCTGGTCTGCCAGACCAAAATTCGGGCTGGAAACGGTAAATGGGATCAGGTTATGCTTGTATGCGTATTCATTTGCCTGTTCGATCCGCTCATGAGTCCAGTTGGAACCTCCGAATGCACCGATTTTTCCCTCCGCGTGCATTCCGTTGAAGATTTCCACGATCTCACCGGTCTCCACATCCGGATCATCTCTGTGGAGCAGATAAATATCAAGAAAATCGGTCCTGAGCTCTTTTAAAGATGTTTCGAGATCTTCCCACATCGCCTTTTCATTTACCCGTTTCTCCCACGTCTTCAGATCCGGATGCCCGCATTTGGAAAGAATCACGATTTTTTCCCGCATATTCTTTTCTTCGATCCATTTGCCAAGTAACGTCTCCGACTGTCCATACACTCGTGCCGTATCAAATGCTGTGATTCCGGATCCGTAAACAAAATCCAATAATTCACTTCCGGCGCTTCCTTCCAAAGCCGACGACGTCGCCGTTCCGAAAAAAATACGGGATACCGGATTCTTTACATAAGCCATTTCTGCATACTTCATCTTCTCCACACTCCTCCTGCCTTCCTGCATTAAAAATAATTTAGAAACTCTTCTTTTCTTATTATAAAGAAAGCAAAGACAGTGTACAAGGAAAATCCGTCTGAATCTTTTCTATTTTTGCGGATTCTTTTTATTTCCGTTTTCACTCTGTTCTTCGAAAAAACGATCCACTTTTCCAAACATTCGATAGCCGCCCGCGAACAATACGACCATGATCAAAAATAATCCTGCATTTACCATAGTTCTTCCCTTCTTTCTCTGTCAGTATTATAGCAACGCAGGAATTAACATAAGCTTAAGGAATTTTTCTTCGTGTTAAGAAGTTATAAAGTTTTTCCGTCTTCTTTATGTTTTCTTAATGTCACAGGAAATTTCTTTATACAGTTTTTAGGTTAAATCTTTTATATTGTATATGCCGTTAGAAAACAAACCAAAGAGGTGATTTTTATTATATCGATACACAATCTTCGGTGTCGGCTGCTCCAGCTCTCGCCGATGAAAATCATATTGATCGGATATTGTACCATTATCCTGATCGGCACGTTGCTGCTCGGTCTTCCGATCGCAACGAGAAATCCGGAAGACGCCAACTTTTTCTCAGGATTTTTTACCGCTACGAGCGCTACCTGTGTGACCGGACTGATCCAGTTCGATACCTATACATACTGGTCGCCGTTTGGTCAGGCAGTGATCCTCGGACTGATCCAGATCGGCGGGATCGGCTTTATGACGCTCGGGATCTTTATTATGGTACTTGCAAAAGTAAAGATCGGACTGATTTCCCGTTCCCTGATGCAGAACTCTGTTTCCGCACCGCAGATCGGCGGGATCGTCAAGATGACACGTTTCATCCTGCGCGGAACGTTTTCCATCGAATTATTCGGTGCCATACTTCTGGCAATCTATTTCTGCCCGAAATACGGACTCGGAAAAGGGATCTGGTTTTCGATATTCCACAGTATTTCCGCATTTTGCAACGCGGGATTTGATCTGATGGGAACTGCCGAACCATTTTCATCGCTGACCGCGCAGGTCGGAAACTGGTATGTGAACCTGATCATCATGTCGCTGATCGTAGTCGGCGGACTCGGTTTTTTCGTGTGGCGGGACATTTTGAATACCCGTCTGCATTTTACAAAAATGCAGCTTCACACAAAACTGGTCCTAACAGTGACCGCATTTTTGATCATCAGCGGCTCCGTTCTTTTGTTCCTCTTTGAACATGGAACAGCTTCCTTTGAGGGTCTGACTTTATCGGAACAGATCGCGGCGTCTTCGTTCCAGTCCGTCAGCGCGAGAACTGCCGGATTCAATACGATCGATCTCGCTGCACTGACAGAAAGCGGTCGTTTTTTGATCATTATCCTGATGTTCATCGGCGCATCGCCGGGATCCACCGCCGGCGGAATCAAAACGACAACGTTTGCCGTGCTGGCGCTTTCCGTTGTCACCACATTCCGCAGCAGAAAATCAGCCGAAGTTTTCGGGCGACGGCTGGAAGAAATGATCACCCGGAAAGCAACGTGTATTTTTATGCTGTACCTTTCGCTTTCCCTTTCCGTCAGCATGATCATCGCAAGGATCGAAAATATCGAGTTTCTCGACGCGTTGTTTGAAAGTGTTTCCGCGATCGCAACGGTCGGGCTTTCCACAGGCATTACACCGGGACTGTTGCCGCTTTCCCATTTTCTGCTTGCATTTTTGATGATCTTCGGACGTGTCGGTTCCCTGACGATGCTGCTCGCATTTGCATCCAAACGGAAACAAAACCTTTCGGCACTGCCTTTGGAAAAAATACAGATTGGTTAACAAATATTATAAGAATGAGGTAAACTGTCATGAAATCTATTTTAGTAATCGGACTCGGTCGTTTCGGACGGCATATGGTCGCGAAATTGTTGGAAGAAGGCAACTCCGTCCTTGCCATCGAAAAAAGTGAGGAACGCGCTGACAACGCGTTGGATATTATCAGCGACGTCCAGATCGCAGACGCCACCAATGAGATGGTCATCCGCTCTCTCGGCGTTTCCAACTTCGATCTCTGCGTTGTCGCGATCGAAGACAACTTTCAGAGCGCACTGGAGATCACGGTACTGTTAAAAGACTTCGGTGCAAAATATATCCTCGCCAGAGCAAGCCGGGATGTCCACCGGAAACTGCTTCTTCGAAACGGCGCGGATCATGTTGTGTATGCGGAGCGTGAAACCGCCGAACGTCTTGCGATCAAATATGGTTCAAAAAATATCTTCGACTATATCGAACTGACACCGGAGATGGCGATCTGCGAAGTCGCTGTTCCATCTGCATGGATCGGCAAAAGCATCGTTGAAAAATCCGTCCGTACAAGTTACAACATCAGTATCCTTGCAACCAAAAAAGGGGAGCAGGTATTTCCGCTTCCCCATCCGAATCATATTTTTACCAACGATGAAACTTTGATCATCATGGGCGATAAGTCCGTGATCCATTCTTTCACTTATTAAAATTTTACTTATCCGAAATCCGGAGCATGCGGTATCCGATTCCGACATGCGTCTGGATATAACGCGGCTGTGACGGCACCTCTTCGATCTTCTTCCGAAGAGTTGCCATGAACACCCGCAGCGACGCGATATTATTTTCCCATGCGCTGCCCCATATTTCTTTCGTGATGAATGTCGGAGTCAGTACTTTTTCTATATTCTTCGCCAACAGCACAAGCAGCCGGTATTCCGTGGAAGTCAGATGTATTTCCTTTTCTTTCAGCCAGACACATCCTGATACATAATCGATTTTCAGATCTCCATTGATAAATTCTGTTTCTTCCGGTTTCTGTTCCGCATTCTGATACTGCAGCCTGCGAAGCGCAACCCGAAGCCTTGCCAGCAGTTCCTCCACAAGAAACGGCTTTGTCAGATAATCGTCCGCCCCCAGATCCAGCGCCTCGATCTTATCTTTTGCCTCTCCTCTGGCACTGATCACAATGATCGGAACCTGTGACCAGGAACGCACCTTTTTGATGATCTCTGTTCCGTCCATATCCGGAAGCCCGAGATCCAAAAGGATCACATCCGGATTTCCGGATACCGCCTCCATGATCGCCTGTCCGCCGTTTTGAGCTGTATGAAATTGATAGTCCTGTGTTTCCAGTGTGGTCGTGATCAGATTGCGAACTGCCGGATCATCTTCCACTACAAGAATCTGTGGTCTGTTCATCCAATGTAGCCTCCTCCGCTTTTAGCCTGAATGTAAAGATCGTTCCGTCCGGTTTCCCATCTTTCACACGGATCGTTCCTCCGTGAGCCTGTATGATCGCCTTGACAAGAAACAGTCCCAGACCAAGCCCTCTTCTGCTGTCGAATGCCTGTCCGGTTCCGGTATAGAACATATCAAAGATCTTCTCTTTCATTTCATCTGTGATGCCGTTTCCGTTATCACTGACCGAAACGCAGACCCATTCGCCTTTTTTCTCCGTCGTCACTTCGATCCGGGAACCGGGCGGTGTATATTTGACAGCATTATCCACCAGATTGATCACAACCTGCATGATCAGTCTGGAATCCATTTTTGCCAGCAGGATCTCATCGGACGGCTGAAATGTAATGATATGTTCCGTGCTTTTTCTTGTCAGATGCTTCAGCGCTTCCTCAACGACCTCGTCTACAAGTTCCACCTGCAGATTCAAATTCATCGTGCCGTCTTCAATTCTCGTGATCGACAGCAGATTTTCCACCAGGCTGATCAGCCACATCGACGCCTCATAAATATCCGTATACAACTGCCGTCTCTTTGCCGGTTCCAAGCGGATCTCTTCACTGAGCAGAATATCCGCATTTCCGGAAATACTGGTAAGCGGCGTGCGCAGATCATGGGAGATCGAGCGCAGCAGATTCGCGCGGAGCTGTTCGTTCTTCGCTTTTGTCACCGCTTCCTCCCGCTTCCTGTTGAAATATTCTTTTTCCAGCGCCAGCGCGCATTCGCCGAGGATCGCCTGAAGAAAGTTCTCTTCCACTTCCGTCATCCTCTGTTTCTCACTGACGATCCCGATCACACCGTATGTCTTGTGTGTATTTCCAACCGGAAAATACATACAGTTCTGATCCGAACGCACCTCTCCATTTTGCTTAAGCACTTCCGCTGCCGCTTTATATTCCTGTTCGGATAAATACCGGTTCTCATCGATTTTCGGATTGACCGGATACAAGACCGGCGCTTTCAGTCCCTCTTTTGTATTCCGGTAAAAAATAGCCGTTCTGCCGAAAAGTTTTACGATCTGATTTGCCGTCTTTTCCAAAATCTCATCCACATCTTCGGCTTTCTGTAAGATCTGATTCGTCTCCAAAAGCATCTGTGTCCGCGCCGCCATCTTTGCTGAGATCTCCGCCTGCCGTTTTAACTGGATCGCCAGATTGCTCGCGATCAGCGCGGCCAGAAATGCGATCACAAAAGTGACCGGATAGCCGGACGCATAAGCCGCAAAAGAAAACCTTGGAACCGTAAAGAGAAAATTAAATAACAGCACGCTAAATACGGAGGCAAAAATACTCCACCCCCGGTTTGCCGTGATCGCTGCGATCACAAGAACTCCCAACACATAGACAATGATGATATTCTCCTCGGTAAATCCAAGCGACTGGAACAAAAACCCGATGCCCGTTGCAACCGCGAGAATCCCGGCCGTGATCAGACCGCTGTGCAGAAATTCATGTTTTACTTTCAACCGTTTCAAAGCCAACCGCATCTCCTTTATGTAAATTTTTTCACTGCTTAATGAAATATTATACCATCGGAATCCGGCTTCGTCATGCTTTTCGGATGAATTTTCTCTATTTTTCTCTCTATTCTGCTTTCACCATACAATATCCGATCCCGATATGGGTCCGGATACAACTGTTGGAGCTGTCCGCTTTTTCTATTTTCTTGCGGACTGTCGCAATATGCACCCGCAGGGATGCGATGTCCCCCTCCACGGAGCTGCCCCAGATTTCTTTCGTAATATAGGTGTTCGTCAGCACACGCCCGATATTTTTGGCGAGAAGGCAAAGTATCTTATATTCGATCGGTGTGACATGGATCTCCTGCTCCCTGACATAGATCGTCTGCATATTATAATCGATCTTCAGGCTGCCGTTCTGAAAAAACGGCTCAGGTTTTGCCGTATCACTCTGCATATACTGGATGCGGCGGAACGTCCCGCGGATTCTTGCCAGAAGCTCCGCCGTTGAAAATGGTTTCGTCAGATAATCGTCCGCCCCCGCATCCAGCGCGTCGATCTTGTCTTTATCCTCACTTCTCGCACTGATGACCGTGATCGGGACCTGCGACCAGGAACGGATCTTTTTGATCACATCGATCCCGTCCATATCCGGCAGCCCCAGATCCAGCAGGATCAACGCCGGATAACAGGTTCCCGCCTCGATCAGCGCCTGTTTTCCGTTTCTTGCCACGTGACAGCGATATCCCTCCGCTTCCAGTGTCGTCGTGACAAGGTTACAGATCGCAGACTCATCTTCCACAACTAATATCACTTGGTTATTCATGAATCGCTACCTCCTCCAATGGCAATGTAAAATCAAACACGGAACCTTTCGGGTGATTATCATACACCCGTATCGTCCCACCGTGTGCCGTAACGATCGATCGGCACAGTGCCAGCCCAAGACCGAGACTTCTCCGCGAGTCCACGATTTTTTCATTTGCCATATAAAACATATCAAATATATGCTTTTTCTTTTCCTCTGAAATCCCGATCCCGCTGTCCGCGATCCGCACATGGACAAATTTCGTTTCTGTTTCCGTTTCAATCGAGATCGTTCCGCCCGGCGGTGTATATTTGACTGCATTATCCAAAAGGTTGATAAACACCTGCAAGATCAGACGTGAGTCCACATTGACCAGAAGCACCTCGTCCGGAAGCTCTTTTTTGATCTCATATTCTTTACTCTTCCTGCTAATATGCTTCAGCGCCTCATCGATAATGTCTTCCAGAAGTTCCGCATGTTTCGTAAGCTGCATCGTTCCGTTTTCGATCCGTGTTGCGGAGAGCAGATTTTCCACCAGATTGATCATCCAGATCGCGTCCTCATAAATATAAGTGCAAGTCCGTTTCCGCTGTTCTTCATCCAGATGATTTTGCAGCAGGATATCCGCATTCCCGGAGATACTGGTCAGTGGCGTGCGCAGATCATGGGAGATCGAGCGCAGCAGATTTGCCCGCAGCTGCTCATTTTTTGCTTTTGTCGCAGCCTCCGCCTGCTTCCTGTTATAATGTTCTTTTTCCAATGCCAGCGCACACTCTCCGAGGACCGAAAGAAGCAGATTTTGTTCCGCCGTCGTCAGCACCATTTCCCTGAGATCGATCCCGACCACACCATATACGTTATTCTTATTGCGGATCGTCAGATACAGGCAGACTGCGCCGCTTAATATGTCGGTTCCCGCGCCTGCACGCTTATGATTCCGAAATGCCCAGAGCGCGGTCTCCCGTTCCTCATCGGAAAAATATACCGACAGATCGTTCTCCTGCCCCGCCGGATACACGACCGGATTCTCCAGATTTTTTTTGTTTCTGCGGTAACAGACCACACTTCTTCCGAATAACTTGACGATCTGTCCGGCAGTCTCTTCCACGATTTCTTTTTCATTTGCCGCCCGCTGGAGCATCTGGTTCGTCTCCAGCAGGATCTGGGTGCGGTACGCCATTTTATCGGAGCGTTCCGCCTGTCTTTTTAACTGCACCGCCAGATTCCCGACGATCATTGCTGCGATAAACGCAATGACAAAAGTCACCGGATACCCGGAACCATACGCCAAAAAAGAAAAACGGGGCACCGTGAACAGATAATTAAACAAAAGGACGCTGAACAATGCCGCAAGACCGCTCCAGACGCGGCTTGCCGTCAATACGGCAACGATCATCGCTCCGAGCAGATACACGATGATGATATTTTCTTCTGAAAATCCCAGTGTATAAAATCCAAAACCGATCCCGGTCGCCGCAGCCAGGATCCCGGCTGTGATCAAAAAATCCCTCAGGCATTCTAGTTTCTTTTTCCGATTGAAAATCTGCATCGCGTTCTGCCTCCCTCCATTTCTTTTTTGCATCCGTTTTTCATTATAACAAAAAACAGATTAATATCAGATAAGAACCCGCCTGTTTGTATTAAGATTGTATAAAGAACTCACTCCAGAAATTTATCCTGCAATTTTACCCCGGTCTCATTGAGCATGGCGATCAAAAGTCCATATTTGAACTCCTGGATCTCCCGACGCTCTTCCAGCACCACTCCCATTACTCCTTTGACTTCCTCTTCATCCTGGATCGGCAGATACATCGCCTTTGCCGTCGGGAGCGTGTGCGTACATGCTCCCGCACGGTGCCGGTTGGCGATCACCCACTGTACCACCGCTTTTTCCTGCGGATTTACATATTGCAGCAAGTCTTTCTTCTCTGCCCCCTGTCTCGGAAAAAGCAATGGTTTTTGCGGAAGTCCGTTCTTAGCGATCGGGTAGACGATCACGGAAAGATCCAGAAGCTTCTCGGACTGTGACGCGACTTGTTCCCAAACCTCCGCCTCGGATTTACAGCGCCTTAATTTTTGACTGTTTTCCAACAGGATCTCTGTCCGATATGCTTTCTTTGCGTTCTCTTTATTCTGCACTTTCAGTTTCCGCGTCATATTTGCCGTAAATAAACCGACGATGAACAACATAAGGAACGTTGTCGGATACCCTCGGTCATAAGCTTTTAACGACAAATACGGTTCGGTGAAAAAAAAGTTAAAAGACAGTACGCCGAGCAGGGAAGAATACAGGGCATACAACCGGTTGTCCGCGATATAAGAGGACAGCAGGACTCCTAAAATGTAAATCATGATGATGTTGGATTCCGATAAATTCCACATCTGCATCCCATGTGCCGCCACTGTCGTCACTGCCATCACTGCGGTGATCCCCGCCAGATCCAACAGCACCGTTTTCCATCCGTTTTTTGGTTTGCAAAACATCACTTTTTTCGTTGTACGCTGCTCCGCTTTCATATCCGGGATCACATACACATCCGTATTCGGCGCAAGAACACTTAATTTTTCCAGAATTTCCGAACCGGGACGTTCCAGAAAAAAACGGTGGTTTGTCCTGCCGATCACAACTTTGGAAACGTTGCCGACAACTGCATATTCTGCGATCTGCCTGCCCACATCTTCTCCGAATACCGTCACGATTTTTGCTCCCAGCGTCTTCGCAAGTTCCATATGCTGCTTCAGTTTTTCTTTTGTCTGGACGTCCGCCTCCTGCATCGCCGATGTCTCCACATACAATCCGGTGAACTGGCAGCGGAATGCATATGCCAGTCTCGCTGCCGCCCGGATCACTTTCGCATTGGACTGCGCCGCTGAAATACAGACAAGAATATGCTCTCCGGTATGATAATCCAGTTCGCCCTGCACGGATCGTTCTTCTTCCGCGATATGTTTCACCCGCTCCGCCATGCGCCGAAGCGTGATCTCCCGAAGCGCAGCCAGTTTTTCCCGTCGAAAAAAATGATCCAGTGCCCTCGCCGCCTGATTTTTTTTGTAAATCTTTCCCTCTTTCATCCGATCGATCAGATCTTCCGGTTCAATATCGATCACTTCCACCTGATCGGCATGATCGAACACCGAATCAGGGATCCGCTCGCGCACCTGAATCCGTGTGATATTTTCCACCACGTCGTTCAGACTCTCCAGATGTTGGATATTGATCGTCGTATAAACGTTGATGCCGGCTCTTAACAATTCCTGTACATCCTGATACCGCTTCTCATTTCTGCATCCATGCGCGTTGGTATGCGCCAGTTCATCTACAAGGATCAGCTGCGGACGCCGGATCAGAGCGGCATCCAGATCAAATTCCCGCAGTTTCACCCCTTTATAGTCGATCTGCAGATAGGGAAGCGTCTCCAGCCCCTGCGCCAGTTTCATCGTGTCCGGACGGTCATGTGGCTCGATATATCCTGCCACCACATCCACGCCATGTGTTTTCGCATCATGCGCCGCCTCCAGCATCGTATATGTTTTCCCGCTTCCGGCAGCATAGCCGAGAAAAATTTTTAATTTTCCCCGGCTCTTTCTGCGTTTCATTTCTTCTTCATATTGTAATCTTTTTAAAAGCACTTCCGAATTCGGTCTTCCGTCTCCCATTTAGATCAATCCCATCTTTTCTGCAATTCCAAGGTTGCATTTCAAAACATTGACACGCGCTTCTCCGTAAATGCCAAGCACTTTCTCTTCGGTATTCTCCTTTACGATCTCCCGCACGGTCTCTTCCGACAATCCGGAATGTTCCGCCACCGCTTTGACCTGCACTTCCGCCGCTTCCGGACTGATATGCGGATCCAGACCGGATCCGGACGCCGTCAGAAGATCCGACGGAACGTCTTCTTTTTTCACACCCGGATGCGTGGCAAGAAATTCATCCAGATCTTTCTCGATCCGTTCTTTCAATTCCGGATTCGAGTTGCCGTAGTTATAGCTTCCGGATGAAACGCCCGCATATTCGCCGTTTTCTTTCTGTTCTTCCGTATACGTATTATAATTGACCGAGGAAACCCTGCCTTTGAAAAAATAATCCTCGGTGAAATCCTGTCCGACTAAAGCGGAACCGACGGCTTCCTCCGGATCCACCGTCGGATTTCCGTTTTGATCGATCAGATTTCCGTTCGCTTTCTCTTTCATCGCCACCTGACTGACGCCGGTCAGCGCCAGCGGGTATGCGAATGAGCAGAGCAGCATCATGACAACGCAGAATACAAATGCTTTTCCGATTGATTTTCCTAGTTTTTTCATTTCAGATCCCTCCTAAATTCCAAGTGCATGTAAAAACGGAGCAATGATCAAGTCGATCAGCTTGATTCCGACGAACGGTACAATGATCCCGCCCACTCCGTAGATTCCCATATTTCTCAGGAGCATTTTCTCCGCTTTCATCGGTTTATACTTAACTCCTTTCATCGCAATCGGGATCAGACTCGGAATGATGATCGCGTTGAAGATCAATGCCGAAAGGATCGCGCTTGCCGGCGTTGCCAGATGCATGATGTTCAGGATCTGCATCTGCGGGAGCACGATCGTAAACATTGCCGGAATGATCGCAAAATATTTTGCAATATCGTTTGCAATACTAAATGTTGTCAAGGAACCTCTTGTGATCAAAAGCTGTTTTCCGATCTCTACGACTTCCAGTACTTTTGTCGGATCCGAATCCAGATCCACCATATTTGCCGCTTCTTTTGCCGCCTGCGTACCGGAATTCATCGCCAGTCCGACATCCGCCTGTGCAAGTGCCGGCGCGTCGTTCGTTCCGTCCCCGGTCATCGCGACCAGTTTTCCCTCCGCCTGCTCTTTTTTGATCGCTTCGATCTTATCTTCCGGTTTACATTCGGCAATAAATCCGTCTACACCGGCCTCTTTTGCGATCGTTGCGGCGGTCAGCGGATTATCCCCGGTACACATGATCGTCTTGATCCCAATCTCCCGCAGACGGGCGAACCGCTCTACAAGTCCCGGTTTTACCGTATCTTTCAGATAGATCACACCGTAGATCTTCTTATCCGCGCATACGACAAGCGGTGTTCCGCCTAAATTGGAAACTTCCGTCACGATCTTTTCAAGATCCTGTGGGATCGTACCGCCTGCTTCTTTTACAAATGTCTTGATCGCTTCTCCCGCGCCTTTTCGGATGATCGTTCCGTCTTTCAGATCTGCGCCGCTCATCTTTGTCTGTGCGGTAAATTCAACAAACTCCATGTCGCCAATCTGCTCCCGGTCGACCCGGCATCCCATTTTTTCTCCGAGTTCTACCGTTGATTTTCCCTCCGGCGTTCCATCTAAAAGAGAGGAAAGCACGCTGTAATAAATCAGATCTTCTTTTTTCACGCCTGCCACCGGATAAAAATCTGCCGCCAGACGATTTCCGAATGTGATCGTTCCGGTTTTATCCAGAATCATCGTATCCACATCGCCGCATGCTTCCACAGCCTTTCCGGACATTGCGATGACATTAAACCGGGTCACACGATCCATTCCTGCGATACCGATCGCAGAAAGCAGACCGCCGATCGTCGTCGGGATCAGGCAGACCATCAGGGCGATCGCCCACGAAATCGGGATATCCGCCCCCAGATAATGTGCAAACGGATACAAGGTCACGACAACGATCAGAAAGATCAGTGTCAGTACGATCAACAAGGTATTAAGCGCGATCTCATTTGGCGTCTTCTGTCTGGATGCGCCCTCCACAAGGGAGATCATTTTATCCAGGAATGATTTTCCCGGCTCAGCCACGATCCGGATCTTCAGCCAGTCGGATACAACCGTTGTCCCGCCGGTTACAGACGAAAAATCTCCTCCGGATTCTCTTGTGACCGGCGCGGACTCTCCTGTGATCGCAGATTCGTCCACCGAAGCGATTCCCTCGATCACTTCTCCGTCGTTCGGGATCACCTCACCCATCTTTACAAGGACGACATCTCCCTTTTTCAGTTCCGAAGCATTGATCATCTTCTCTTCTCCGTCTGCCAGAAGTATCCTCGCCTTTGTATCTTTCTTCGTCTTTTTCAGAGACGCCGCCTGTGCTTTTCCACGTCCCTCCGCAACAGATTCTGCAAAGTTCGCAAACAATACCGTCACAAACAACACCGCAGTAACGATCCCGTTGTATATTCTGTAATTTTCACTTCCTCCGAACAATGTGGGGAAAACCGTCAGGATCAACGTAATAAAAAATCCAATCTCTACGACGAACATTACCGGATTTTTCACCATATATCTCGGATCCAGTTTTTGAAAAGATCCGATAACGGAAGATTTCAAAATATCCTGTGTAATAAATTTTGTCCGTTCTGTTTTTGCCATGATGTATACTCCTTCCTTTCCATTTACCTGCTCTTACATCCACAGCGACAGATGTTCGCCGATCGGTCCAAGCGCAAGTGCCGGGAAAAATGTCAGCGCTGCAAAAATGTATACGATAAATACAAGGATGATCATAAATGTTACATTATCTGTCCGCAATGTTCCGATCGTCTCATTCACTTTCTTCTTTGCCAGCAGAGAACCGGCGATCGCAAGCTGCGCGACGATCGCGATATATCTTCCGAAGAACATTGCCAGCCCCGTCGTCACATTCCAGAACACACTGTTGTCTGCCAGCCCCTCAAATCCGGAACCATTGTTTGCTGCCGAGGATGCGTATTCATACAACACCTGACTGAGTCCGTGAAACGACGGATTCGTCATTCCATCCAGCCCTGCCTGAAGAGAAACTGCCAGTCCGGAAAATCCGAGGATCAAAAGCGGATGGATCAAAATGACGATCGCAACAAGCTTCATCTCTTTTCCCTCAATTTTCTTATTCAAATATTCCGGTGTACGTCCGACCATCAGTCCGCAGATAAATACGGCAAGGATCACATACATGACCATATTCATAAGTCCGACGCCTTTTCCTCCGAACACGCAGTTCAGCATCATATGTAACATCGGAACCATTCCGCCAAGCGGCGTCAGCGTATCGTGCATATTGTTGACCGTACCGGTCGTAAACGATGTTGTAACAGTCGTGAAGAGCGAAGACTGCGCAACGCCGAATCGCACTTCTTTTCCCTCCATGCTTCCGGCGCTCTGATCGATTCCCATTTCACTGACGATCGGATTGCCTGCCATTTCTGCGTTATAACAGATAAGAAGTCCGACTGCAAACAAGATTGCCATCGCGCCAAAGATCACAGCGCCCTGGCGTCCCATCCAGATTTTCTTTTTCTCAATCCGTGCTTCTTTTAGTTCTCTTCTTTTCTCTGCAAGCATATGTCCGAAAGTCACAACACACGCTCCCGGCAGGATCATCATTGAGATCATCTCCACGATATTGGAGATTACAGTCGGATTCTCAAACGGTGTGGCAGAGTTTGCTCCAAAGAATCCGCCTCCGTTTGTTCCCAGATGTTTGATCGCTTCCAGTGCGGCGACCGGTCCCATTGCCAGATCCTGCAGTTTTCCCTCAACCGTCTCAATCGTCAGATTTCCGATCAATGTCTGCGGCGTTCCCTGGCTTACAAGGATCAACGCAATGATAAAGGAAACCGGGATCAGGATACGCGTTGTGATCCGTACCATATCCCGATAAAAGTTTCCTAACTTTCTTCCGGAAAGCCCACGGCAAAAAGCCATGCATGCCGCATATCCGCTGGCAGCCGATGTGAACATCATAAAGATGATCACGCACATCTGACTCACATAAGCCAGTCCGCTCTCACCGGAATAATGCTGTAAGTTTGTGTTCGTCATAAAACTGATCACTGTATTAAAGGAAAGGGATGCTTCCATTCCATCAATCCCGTTCGGGTTCAAAAACAGGAAATTCTGAAGTCTTAAGATCAGATACCCCACAAATACCATCACTGCATTGGCAGTCAAAAGTGTGAGCGCATATGTTTTCCATCCCATGTTCTCCCCTTTGATGCCGCAGACTTTATAGATCAGCCGGTCAACCGGATCAAATACTTTATCTGCAAATGTTTTTTGTTCCGTGGCAATATGGTACATATATTTTCCCATCGGTATGACCAGTATGAGAAATATTGCCAACGTTAAAATAATTTGTAACATGTCTCTTCCTCCTGTTGCTTCCTTTCACCTTTGATTTTATAATTTTTCGGGATGTACCAACGCATATACCAGATACCCGCCCAGAAGCAAAATTATAATTCCAAGAATAACCATATCCATCATTACTTCCTCCTTTGCTTATTCTTCTTTCGGATTTACCTGAGATTCGCAAAAATCTGCGAACAACTTCACCAAAAAGAAACTTCCTGCCAGGACTGCAATCATAACCAAATCCATCATTGAACTCTTCCTCCTTTTCTTCTCATCTTCTCACCGACTTATTATAAGAAATTTTCTATAAAATCGGTGTTAAGTCATCCTGCGCTTTTATTAAAAACCCATTAAGATTTCACACGGAGCGTTATATCCGGCAGTCCGCCTCGCTGTATGCATACCGGAGTTTTCCCTCCCGAAGCCGGATCGTGCCGAACTGATCCATATTGTATCTTGCCGGAACATACGCCGGATCCAGACCGTATGCCGCCCGGAAATGTTTCATCGCCAGAATGTGATTGTGCTCTTTTTCCAGAAGAATCCCCATCAGATTGTGAGGGACTGCCGAATGCGGCATTGTGACCATCGCGTCTGCGATCTCTTTCTCACATGTCTCATATTCCTTTTTTTCAATTAATTCCCTGCATTTATCTTCCAATCGCTCACTCATTGTTGTTTCCTCCTTACTTACAGCCTTATTATAATGAATCTCTTATAAAATCGGTGTTAAGCCATCTGGTGCTGCCATTAAAAAGGTATAAACACCGGAAGTGCCAAAAGGCACATTCCGGGATTGTAAGCAGTCGCCAGGGTCTCGGGCAAGCCCGGACTTTGGCTCGTCGTCTATCCAAAAAGAGACCTTGGAGTTTTGAATCTCCAAAGCCTCTTCCTCTGTCAGATATTTTTCTCTTACCATGCTCTCCAATACTTTTTTCTGCCGTTCCTCCGCCAATTCCATACTGACCGTCGGCGCATAGGCGGACGGTGCGTTCGGGATTCCTGCGAGCATCGTGCTCTCGTAAGCGGTCATTTCCGACGGCGGTTTTCCGAAATAACCGTAGCTTGCCTCCTCCACACAGTAATACCCGTCTCCGAAATAAATGCTGTTCACATATAATTCCAGAATCTCTTCTTTTGTATAATTCCATTCCAGCTTCAAAGCCAGCATCCCCTCAGCTACTTTCCGGTTCAGACTTTGTTCCTGCCCAAAGTACAGATTCTTTGCCAGCTGCTGTGTGATCGTACTCCCGCCTTCGATCAGCGCACGCGCCCGAATATCATTCCGGACCGCCCGCGCGATAGACATCGGATCGATGCCCGGATGATGGTAAAACCTTTTGTCTTCCACAGCCACGACCGCATCGAGATAAATCTGCGGCAGATCTTCTATTTCCGTATAAGAGGGCTTCTGCCGGATCTCCGCTATTTTTTCCTGCAGCGGCACTTTCTCCAGCACCTCTTTATATCGCTCGTATCCTTTATATCCGATCACACCGCCAATGATCAGGAGTACCAAAAACAAAACACCGATCGTTTTTTTGATTATTTTCTTGATTGTTCTCATCTTACTCCCTCTTTTGTATTCTGCCTGCTTCCAATATACCACATCCCTGTGGTTACTTTCCTGTTTTTCTTCTTATATTTCTCTTAAGAAATCTTAAGATTTGTCTCCTCGCATGTTGACGCTGTCTTCTTGTTGGAACGATCCTTTTTTGAAACTGTATTTTGCAGAGTCAGGATACAAGAGGAAATCCCCCTGTACACCGACGCTATCATATCGATAATATTTGAAAATAAATACAAGAGCGCTGCCAGCAAAAAGCAAATACTTCCGATCACCGCAACCAAAACCGACACGATCCTATAAAGACTTTTTTTCATACCGTCCTGTTTTTGCTTGCTCTGCCTTTCCTTTTCTTCTTTCTTATAATAATATGTATCCGTATATTCATGTTCTGTCATTTCTTCTTCCTCCTTTTTGTACTTCTTATCGTTTGATCTTATTCTAGCACAGGATGGATTTTCTGCTCTTACCATAGACTGACACTTTCCTTACTTTTTTGTAAGAATTTCTGTCTGTTTTTCTATCTGGGTAACAATCTGGTCACTGCTCACATTAGCAACCGGCACTTCCGAATAATCCATCCATACATAGCATGCAAATAACACGATACATACAGCGATCCGAAACGAAAAAGAAGAATTAGGAACCTGCTTCTCGTCCGGTTCGTAAAGATCCTGATATAGATTACGGTATCTTGGATGTACAGCAGGAATAAAACGATCTTCATCGTACATTTGTCTTGCCTGCCTCAACAACTCTTTTCTACGTTCTTCTGTTTCATTCATATAGATTCTCCATTTTTTGCAGAGTGTACTCTGTTTTTAATGTTTTCAAAATAGACTGTGCTCTGTTTTTATTAGATCACACTCTGTTTTTTAATGAATCTAAGAAGTCTGAAACACAAATCCTGTTTTCAACAGCAGAATTCTTTCAAAAAAATAAGTCTCAGAGTCGATCCGATCCAAAACAATCTGTCGGGCGTTTCCCCCATATACTTCAATAACAAAAAGGACACAGAATACAGCTCTTTTTGCCATATCCTATGTCCAATTTCTTTTGGATAGAACCTTACCCAAAGCGAACACTTTCAATACAAATGAATTCTTCCATATAAAGCGATTCTCTGCGTTATCCGCAATCGCTGTACATCCAAAACGGAATTCCTGTCATCGTTCTGCCAGTTCTCTTGTAATATCTTCCCATGTGATTCCCCGTTCTACCATCAACACCATGACATGATACAGGAAATCGGAAATTTCATATTTAATTTCTTCCGGATTCGGATTCTTTGCGGCGATCACAATTTCCGTCGCCTCTTCTCCTACTTTCTTTAAAATCTTGTCAATTCCTTTATCAAACAGATAATTTGTATAGGATCCTTCTTTCGGATTTTCTTTTCGGTTCATGATCGTGCCGTAAACCGATTCAAACACCTGAAGCGGATTGGTCGTGTCATAATCATTACCGACGATCTGCTGGAAGAAACAGGATCTGCTTCCGGTATGACAGGCAGCCCCGATCTGTTCCACTTTCGCCAGCAGCGTATCTTTATCACAGTCTACCGTCAGTGATTTTAAATACTGATAATGCCCGGAAGTCTCCCCTTTGATCCAGAGTTCTTTTCTGCTTCGGCTGTAATAGGTCATCCGCCCGGATTTCACAGTGTGATTGAACGCTTCTTTATTCATATACGCCAGCATCAGCACTTCATTTGTCTTATAATCCTGCACGATCACCGGAATCAGTCCGGATGGATTCAGTTTCAGTTCTGAAAATTCCAGAATACTCTCAAAAGACGTCATTTTAATGCCTTCCTGCACGCAGATTTCCTTAAACCCGTCAAAATCCATATCTTCCTGACTGATAAATCGTCCCGATACGCCTTTGACGCCGCTGGATTTCAAAATTTTAAGTATCTCATCCTGCTCCATCGTATCTGTCACGACCACACAGGGGATCGATGTGATGTTCATCACCGAATCCAGATCCAGACGATGCATAAAGATCAGCTCCGATGCATATTCCTCGATCAAATGCTGTTGTTTGAACAATGCGTCAAAATCATTCAAAGATACAGCGATCCGTTCTTTTCCGAATCGTTTCGATACCGATTCGAGCATCTCCTGAGCTGCAATTTTCGAGAAATTCAAAATTGCCCGTTTTGCTCCGGCATACAAGTATTTCTTCACATCTTCTTCTCTGCGGATATTCCCGCCTGCAACCATAGGAATACTGATAAACCGGTTGATCTTCCGCATCAGATCGATCGCCTCTTCATGATCTTCATCCGATGTGGACAGGTCGAACACGATCAGTTCGTCCGCCCCGCGCTCGGCATAATGTTTTGCGAGCGCCACTACGTCTCTTGCTATCACACTCCTGTCGTCAAACCATTTCACCGCTTTTCCACGATCGATCAGAATACAGGGTGTCAGTCTTTTATAACTCATTTTCTGCCCTTCTCTCTTTGTTTCTTTTATCCAGACAAATTACGCTTCTTCTAAAGTGTCCCTTTCGTAGACCATACGCCGCTCAAACGAGGTTCCTTCATCGTTGCGGCATCCAATGCCTTTCCGAATGCTTTGAACAGCGCCTCCGCCATATGATGATTGTTGATCCCGTCTAATATCTTTACATGCAGGTTCATCGCCGCACTGTACGATACCGCATAGAAAAACTCCCGTATCATCTCGGTATCCAGAGTCCCGATCTGTTCCGTTGTAAAACATACGTCATAATTCAGATAAGGACGTCCGGAAAGATCGATCGCGCAGAGCGCCAGCGTCTCATCCATCGGCAGCAGGAAACTTCCGTATCGTTTGATTCCCGCTTTATCTCCAAGTGCCTGTGCGATCGCTTCTCCGAGCACGATCCCGGTGTCTTCCACCGTGTGATGGCAGTCCACCTCCAGGTCACCTTTCACTCTCACACGCAGATCAAACAATCCATGTCTCGCAAATCCATTCAGCATATGATCAAAAAACGGGATTCCGGTATCGACCGCCGCCTCGCCGCTTCCATCCAGATTGATCTCCAGTTCAATCTGCGTCTCTTTCGTATTCCGCACACAGCTTCCGATCCGATTCTGCATCCGCATCGCCTCCTTTTCACTTTTCAATATTGAACAATACTATTTCATCGATTTTCTCTATGATTCCTCTTCAAACCGGACTTTGATCGAATTGGCATGGGCCGTCAGTTGTTCCGCCTCCGCAAATTTCTCAATATCCGTATGGATTTCTTTCAATGCATCGTATGAGTAGGCGATGATACTGGATTTTTTCAGGAAATCATCCACGGACAGCGGAGAAAAGAATTTCGCTGTTCCATTTGTCGGGAGGATATGGTTCGGTCCCGCAAAATAATCGCCCAGCGGTTCGCTGCTGTATTCTCCGATGAATATCGCGCCCGCATTCCGGATCTTCGTCATCACCTGATACGGATCCGCCGTCATGATCTCCAAATGTTCCGACGCGATCTCATTTGCCGCGTCGATCGCATCCTCCATCGCATCTGCCACAAGAATATGCCCGTAATTGTCCAGTGATTTCCGGATGATCTCTCCTCTCGATAATTCCCGGATAAACAGATCCGTCTGCTCGGACACTTTCTCAGCCAATTCCATGCTGGTCGTCACAAGGATCGCCGACGCCAGTTCATCGTGTTCCGCCTGCGACAACAGATCCGCCGCCACATACCGCGGATTTGCCCCCTCATCAGCCAGCACAAGGATCTCGCTCGGTCCGGCAATGGAATCGATGCTGACATGTCCGTACACCGCTTTTTTGGCAAGCGCCACATAAATATTTCCCGGTCCTACGATCTTGTCCGCTTTCGGAATGCTTTCCGTTCCATACGCCAGCGCCGCGATCGCCTGTGCGCCGCCTACTTTATAAACCTGGTCTGCGCCGGCTTCTTTCGCTGCAACCAGAGTGGTAGGATTGACTTTTCCGTCTCTTCCCGGCGGTGTCACCATGATGATCTCCTCCACACCCGCCACCTTTGCCGGCATGATGTTCATCAGGACCGAAGACGGATAGACGGCCTTTCCGCCCGGCACATAGACGCCGACTCTCTGAAGCGGAGTCACTTTCTGTCCCAGCATCGTGCCGTCCGGTTTGCTGTCAAACCAACTGTACTGCATTTGCTTTGCATGGTAAGCCTCGATATTTTTCAAGGCTCTGCGGATAATGCGTAATAATTCCGCATCCACAAGTTCATATGCTTCCGCGATCTCCGCTTCCGTTACCCGGATATTCGACGCGTCGATGTCCGCTTTGTCGAATTGCTTCGTGTAGGCAAATACCGCCTCATCTTTTTTCTCTTTCACCTCGTCAAGGATTTTCTTTACATCCGCTTCGTACGCGCCGTACTGGTTCGGACTCCGTTTCAGAAGATCCTCCAGCAGTGTTTTCTTTGTCGTTTCATTCAGTCGTTCAATCCGCATGGCTTTCCTCCTGTACCAGATTACGCAGGTTCGTAATCAGTTCTTTGATCCTCTCATTCTCCATCCGCATACTGACCGGATTTACGATCATCCGTGCCGACAGCGGACACACTTCCTCCAGCACAACAAGACCGTTCTCTTTCAAAGTGGAACCGGTCTCCACGATATCCACGATCACCTCTGACAATCCCACGATCGGCGCCAGTTCGATCGAGCCGTTCATTTTGATGATCTCCACAGTCTGATGTTTTTTATTATAAAAATAATCTTTTGCAATATTCGGATATTTTGTCGCAACACGGATCAACTCGTGATGTTTCAGAAGTTCTCCCGCTTCCTCCTGTCCGCAGACGCACATCCGGCATTTCCCGAATCCAAGATCCAGCACCTCGTGAACTTTTCTTCCTTCTTCCACGATCGTATCCCGACCTACAACACCAATATCCGCCGCACCGTATTCCACATACGTCGGCACATCCGGTCCTTTCGCCAGAAAAAATTTCAGCTTCAGTTCCTCGTTGACAAAGATCAGTTTCCGGGAATCCTTATCTTTCATCTCATCGCAGGTGATCCCGAGCCGTTCCAAGAGCTCCAATGTTTTACTCGCAAGCCGTCCTTTTGTCAATGCAAATGTCAGATACCTCATCTTGTTTCCTCCGATCCTGTGTCCGATTCCGAACGGATGACCCGTGTCTCTCCGGTTTTTAAATTCACCATTTCCATACTTCTGTCATCCTTTAAATAGGTCAGACTGTCCGTACCTCTGCGTTTTCCGTATTCCTCATACACTGCCCGTTCCTGCCACGGTTCCCGTTTCAAAAGTTCGATACATTTTCCTTTTTCACGCAGATCGCAGGCAAGAGATACAGCCCAGTTCAATGTCGCGTCTGTATACACGATCAGATTACAATGTCCGGTCTCGATCTCGATCTTCTGTCTGCCAAGCGCACTGAGCAGTTCATCGATGATGACGGCAAATCCGATGGACGGCGTATTTTTCCCAAATTTGGCGATCAGATGATCGTAGCGTCCGCCTCTTACGATTGCATCTCCGGTTCCATATGTATATGCGCGGAATACGATCCCGCTGTAATAGCCGTAACTTCCACTCATACTCAGATCAAAGGTCACATACGCTTCCGCCCCGTACAGTTCCAATATCTGATAAATCTTCAGAAGCCGTACGATCGCCCGTTTTGCCGTTTCTCCCGGCACCAGTTTGGCGGCGCGCACAAGCGCTTCCGTTCCGCCGGTCAGTTCCGGCAGGATCCGGAACATCTCCACCACAGACATCTCGACATTTTCCCGGATCAGGATCTCTTCCACGCCAAAATAATTCCGGTTTGCAGTCAGCGCATAGACTTCCGCTTTTTTCTCTTCATTTAATCCGGTCAGGTCCATCAAAGTGTGTAGAAAATCCACATGACCGATATTGACCTGAAATTCCTTTAATCCCACTTTTTTCAAACTGTCCACGACCATTGCGATCAGTTCCGCGTCTGCTTCCACCGAATCTTCCCCGATCAATTCCGCCCCAAGCTGTGTATTCTCTTTCAGGCGTCCCTGATAACTGGAATGATTGATAAATGTATTCCCGATATAACAAAGTCTTGCCGGAAATTCCTCTTCTTCAAATAAGGTTGCCGCCGCACGCGCGATCGACGGCGTGATGTCCGGGCGGAGCGCCAGCGTATCGCCGTCCCGGTCAAAGAACTTATACAGTTCCCGTGACGAGATCGTTCCGATCTCGTCGCGGAACACATCAAAATATTCAAATGTCGGCGTCTGGATGTCCTGATATCCGTACAAATGCAGCAAATGATGAAGTTTCTCCTGAATCGTCAGCTTCTTCCGGCACTCTGTACTGTAAATATCTCTTACACCCTCCGGCGTATGTAATTTTTGTTCCATCTCAACACCTCCACACTTTACTCTGCTACTACGTTAAAATCTTTAGTCATTATACGAATTTTCCGACTAAATGTCAATCCCGAGTTCTTCCCGCTCATCCAGATCTTTCTGGATAAAATCGAGATACGGCACAAAACAGTTGTTTTTCAGATGCATAAAATACCGCTCGTCCAGTTCTTCCAGCCGGAAACTCTTCCTGCCGCCCTGCTCTCTCCGCTCCCAAAAACGGACGATTTCACGAAAACGCATATAATAAAGAATATTCCTTACACTGTAATAAATGACGAGAAAAGAAACTCCGCCCTGTTTTTCATATTTTTCCATAAACCGCATCTGATGTTCATGGATATTTTGAAGCGGAAATGTATCCGCACTGCATTCCTTTGCATCAAAACAGACCGGAATCCCCTGCACAGATCCGATGTAATCCACCGTACTGATCTTATCAAAATATGCCAGTGTGATATGACGCCGTTCCTTATCGATCTGCACCGGCGTGATCGGCGTCGGGATTTTCTGGATCAAAGCCAGATCCAGTTCATCATACCGCTCATTCGTCCGGTTGATCAGATCTTCCAGTGTCGACCCCCGAAGTCCTCTTGAATTCCATGTTCCCACCAGTCCGTCTCTCCTTTTTATCTTGTTTCCAACCCCTCCGGAAGCATTAACTTTTCTTCTTTACAGATCCGCGCAAACAGATCCGGGAGCGGCGCCCGGAATTCCCGTCCGGAAATATTTTTCAGTACGCCGTCTGTCTCCGGCATCCGGAGTCGATATGCATGGAGCAGCTGCGCTTCCAAGCCATATTGTTTTTTATATCTCTCATTGACGCCGAGGTTCCCATATTTAAAATCACCGAGGAGCGGATGCCCGATGCTTGCCAGATGCGCCCGGATCTGATGTGTCTTTCCCGTGATCAGATGTACTTCCAAAAGCGTCAGTCTTCCATTCCCCGACACCGGATGATACTCGGTTTCGATCCGCGCAGACTTCTCACAGGAGATTTCCTGCACCTGCACACGGTTTGTCTTGCTGTTTTTCCACAGATATCCGGAAATCCGTTCTCCTTGTTCTACCTGTCCGATCACCGGACAGAGGTAATATTTTTCGATACTGCGTTCTTTAAAAAACAAACTCAGCTCCTGAAGCCCTGCCAGACTTTTTCCTGCTGCCAAAATCCCGCTTGTGTTGCGGTCCAGTCGATTGCAGACCGACGGTCGAAACGTCCGGAGCATCTCGGGTGTCAGCGCACCTGTCTCCAGAAGATGTGCGACCAGGCAGTCTACCGCAGAAATATCCGATGGTTTTGCTCTCTGCGAGAGCAGTCCCGGCTGTTTATTAAATAAAAGGATGTTCTCATCTTCATAAAGTATTTCCGGCATCTGCTTTTTCACTTCCCGGTACGCCGCCTGCCGTACACGCTGCTCTGCTTTTGCGGTGTCGCTTACAGTGCCGGAAAATTTTGCGATCGTCTCATCGGACAAAAAGAGTTTCACACAATCTCCCTCTTTCAGCTTTTCCGATCCCTCCGCCTTTTTTCCGTTCAGCGTGATATTCTTTTTCCGCATCATTTTATAAAGAAAGCTTTTCGGCGCATCGGATAAAAATTTGCCGAGCAGTTTATCCAGCCGCTGACCGGCTTCATTTCCCGAAATATGTATTTCCTGCATATATGTTTGCTCCGTTTCTGTCTTTTACTCCGTTTTGTCATGCCGCGAGCGACCTGTTACAAAGAGATCAGCTGAATCAGATGACGGATCTTCGCTTCATATTCCGCCGTGTTTTCTTTTTCCACCGCCGCAATGTTTTCCAGTCCCTCGATCCGGCTTAAAAATTTCTTATAATCCGGATACATTTTGACGGATACATCTTTAAAATGATTGTCCAGAAGAATGGATCTGATATGCTTCTCCGTATACTGCGGATCCGCTTTTTTCCCGGTCAGATGTCCGAATACTTTATTTCCGGAGATCACGAGCGCATCGATCGGCATGATCTTATCCCGGCTCGTCACAACCAGATCGAACACGGACGTCATATGCGGACTGAGTGCCCGCACCTCTTCCGCACGTTTCGGATCGATCGACGGATACGGAAGTCTCGTGATCACGCCGACCAGCGCCTTACATGCCGGAAGACAACCGACGACCGCAACAACCGTCAGCAGGTTTTTATTCGTATGTGTCTGGCTGTAGCCAAGCAGATACACTGCCGCAACTAACAAAAAATAGACGACCGTCCGTATGATCTCCACTTTCTTTTTATATTCGAGATATCCCGGTGTTCCCTTTTCACATTTCTTCATTTGCTCTCGCTCACTTTCTATCTAATTCCACTGTCCAAATGCTGTGATCCATCTGTGCGGGATCAGTTTGGACGCCACACGCGCCGCTTTCATCCAAAAACCATATACAGAAATCTGTTTTCCCGCTTTCGCATCCAGAAGCGCACGGTGCACGACGCTTTGCGCTTCCGCCATCGTCCGTTTTTTCCAGGCATTTTCAATTGCGCCGGACACCTGGAAAAATTCGGTATCGACCGGTCCCGGACAAACCGCCGTCACCACGATCCCTTTTGATTTTAATTCCGCGCCCAGCGCTCTGGAAAAACGGAGTACATAAGATTTTGTCGCCGCATAAACCGCAAATTTCGGCTGAGGACAAAACGCCGCCGCGGAAGACAGATTAATGATCCGGCTTCCCTTTGAAAAATACTGCATGCAGATCCCGCACATCCGGGTCAACGCTTCGCAGTTCAGCCGGATCATCTCCGTCTGGATCCTCATATCCTCGGTGAAGATCTCATCCGCCCGTCCGCTTTTCCCAAATCCGGCCGCATTGACCAGCATACGGATTTCCGGCATATTCTCTCTCAAAATATCTTCCAGTTGTTCAAAAACAGTTTCTTTTAAAAGATCGCCCTCCAGAACCCGAAGCGGAAGACCGGACTCTTTCCGAAGCGCCTCCAGACGTTCCTTTCGCCTGGCGATGACCCATACCTCGTCCAGCGGCTGACCGCAGCATCCGATCTGTCTGACAAATTCCCGTCCCATCCCGGAAGAAGCACCGGTTATGATCGCTATCTTCATGATCGTCTTCCTTTCCGCTTACCGGAATGCGTTCCGGAGGAGCCTCTTCGGTCGAAATGATTGTTCCCGGAGTGATTTTGCTCTCTGCCTTTTTTCGGGGAAGCACCTCCCGAAGCCCATCTGCTCTGCGGCTTTTTCGCCTCGCCTCTCCGCTCAGCTTTTCCGCCAGCAGCCGCGGTTTTCCGATCGGTTTTTCCGGCAGCCGCCGCACGCTCTTTCGCGAACTGGCGCGGACGGATCAGACATTCTTCTCCGAAACCGATCAGATCGGTCCGTCCCGCTTTCATAAGCGCTTCTTTCACAAGCTCATAATTTGCCGGATTCCGATATTGGATCAGCGCTCTCTGCATTGCCTTCTCATGCGGATTTTTCGGCACATAGACCGGCTCCATCGTCCTTGGATCCAGTCCCGTATAGTACATACATGTGGACAATGTGGACGGCGTCGGGTAAAAATCCTGCACCTGCTCCGGCATATACCCCATATCTCTGCAATACTCCGCCAGCTCCACCGCTTCTTTTAAGGTGGAGCCCGGATGCGAGGACATCAGATACGGCACAAGAAACTGCTTTTTCCCGAGTTTCTTATTCATCTCAAAAAATGCATTTGCAAACTGCGTGTAAACCTGGTTCTTCGGTTTTCCCATCTTTTCCAGAACCGGATCCGACACATGTTCCGGGGCAACTTTCAGTTGCCCGCTGACATGATGCTCACAAAGTTCTTTCAAAAAAGTCTGTCCCTGCTCTGCAAGCAGATAGTCAAAACGGATTCCCGAACGAATGAATACTTTTTTCACTTTCGGGATGCTGCGCAGTCTGCGGAGCAGTTTGACATAATCGCTGTGATCTGCGTTGAGATTGCTGCAAGGCTTCGGAAACAGACACTGGCGGTTCTTGCAGACGCCGGATTTCAACTGCTTCTCACAGGACGGATGTCGGAAATTCGCCGTCGGTCCGCCCACATCATGGATATAGCCTTTGAATGCCGGATCCTTTGTGAACGCTTCCGCTTCCTCCACCAGAGACTCGTGACTTCTCGTCTGCACGATCCGTCCCTGATGAAAGGTCAGGGCACAAAAACTGCATCCCCCGAAACATCCGCGGTTGCTCGTCAGACTGAACTTGATCTCTTCCACCGCCGGAACGCCGCCGTCTTTCTCATAAGACGGATGCCATGTCCGCATATAAGGAAGTGCGTAAATATCATCCATCTCCATCGTCGACAACGGCTTTGCCGGAGGATTCTGCACGACATACAGATGCGGACTGTATGGTTCCACCAGCCGCTGTCCGCGAAACGGATCCGTATTCTGATACTGTGTATAGAAGCTTCTTGCATACGTTTCTTTCTGTTCTTTTACTTGTTCAAAAGACGGCAGTTCCACTGCATCATAGACGGAATCGAGACTTTTCACCTTTACGACCGTTCCGTCCAGATAGGTGAGATCTTCCACCGCGATCCCCGCATCCAGCGCCTCCGCGATCTCGACGATCGAACGTTCTCCCATCCCGTAGGAAATGATATCTGCGCCGGAATCCAAGAGGATCGACCGTTTTATCCGATCGGACCAGTAGTCATAATGCGCAAGTCTCCGAAGACTTGCCTCGATCCCTCCGAGAATGACCGGCGTCTGCTTGTATGTCTGCCGGATCAGATTTCCATAGACCACCGCCGCATAATCCGGACGCTTTCCCATCACACCGCCCGGTGTATACGCGTCGGTCGCCCTGCGTTTTTTCGAGACAGAATAGTGATTGACCATGGAATCCATATTGCCGGCGGAAACAAGAAACGCAAGCCGTGGCTCTCCAAACACCGTGATGCTTTCTTTGTTCTTCCAATCCGGCTGGGAGATGATCCCAACCCGATACCCTCTGGATTCCAGCACACGGCTGATAATCGCATGTCCAAAGGACGGATGATCCACATAAGCGTCTCCGATCACATAGACAAAATCAACCTGATCCCATCCCCGTTCTTTCATCTCTTTTCTGTTGATCGGCAAAAATCCTGTACTCATTCGTTTCTCCATTTCTATTCGTTCTCTCCGGTCAAAGTCCGGCGTTCCTCGTCCGTCAGCGCCCGATATTCTCCGGTTTTTAAATTTTCATCCAGCACAAGGCTCCCCATACGAAGCCGCTTCAGATAGACAACCTCTTTTCCGACCGCATGGAACATCCGCTTCACCTGATGGAATTTTCCCTCCCGGATCGTCAGCGTGATCTCCGATTCTTCCCCGCTTTTTAAGATGTGCAGTTTAGCCGGAAGTGTCAGCTTATCTTCCCCGATGTCAACGCCCTCTGCAAATACTTTTTTGTCTTCCTCTGTCACTTTCCCTGCGATTTTTGCATAATACACTTTATCCACATGCTTTTTCGGGGAAAGGAGCCGATGTGCCAGTTCTCCGTCATTTGTGATCAGCAAAAGCCCCTCGGTATCTTTATCCAGACGTCCGACAGGGAACAGATCTTTCCGTTTCTTTTCCGTGATCAGATCGACCACGGTCGTCTCATGCCGGTCTTCGCTTGCCGAGATCACCCCGGCAGGTTTGTTCAGCATATAATATTCCATCGCCGCATAAGTGATCCGACGTCCCTGAAAGCAAACCTGATCCAAAGCCGGATCGATTTTCTGTTCCGGTTTTTTTACTGTCTCGCCGTTGACTTCGGTCAATCCTTTTATGATCGCTTTTTTCACTTCACTGCGGCTTCCCACGCTCATTTCCGTCAGATACTTATCCAGTCTTATTTTCATTTCGGTTTACTCCCTGCCATTTCGTCCTCTGCTCCTTACGACTGCCATCTCCAGCCCGGCAGATATTTGTTTTTCAATGTCTGGGACGCCAGCTTTCCGAAGCCAAGCGGATAGCCGTCCACACAGACAAGAAACCAGCCTTTTTCTTTCGGCGTCACAAGATCTTCCACATCCAGTGTCTCGCCTTTTAAATATTTTACGACACGATCATCATCGGCGGAAAAATCCAGCGTCTTTTTATAGTCTTCTTTTTTCAGATACATCGCAAGCGCCTGACTCGGTTCAAACCGCTTTTTCTTCAACTCTCCGAGCAAAAGTCCGGAACGTAAGAAACGGACTCCTTTTAATGCCGGCAGATCTTCCGGCATATAATATACGCGTTCCTCCCGCAGATCGAATCTTGCCGGATCCAGCTCGATATTCAGTTCTTTCAAAAATGCTTCCAGATCTTCCGGAACCTTTGTCCCGCCTTTTTTATTTCCGGTCTTTTCTTTTCTTTCCCCCGGAGCGGCATTTCCTTTTTTCAAAAGTGCAAGGTAATGACCCTCTCCATGCATCTTGTGCGGAAAAATGCGGACCGTTTTCTCCATCCCGTCGATCTTCTGTTCCGTCAGTTCCGGACGGCCTTTTTCAAATCCCTCGTAACCGTCCATTTCACAGATCTCAAATTCCGGATGTTGGGAAAGAAGATATTCGATCGTCCGCTCATTTTCCAGCGGATCGAACGTGCAGGTGGAGTACAGAAGCATTCCGCCCGGGCGCAGCATCGAAGCCGCCTGTGTGATGATGCTCTGCTGGAGTCTGGAAAAGAACGCCGGTCCATGTTCTTCCCATGCTTTGACCATCTTCTTTTCTTTGCGGAACATTCCCTCTCCGGAACACGGCGCATCGATCAGGATCTTGTCAAAATATTCGGGAAAAAATTCCATCAGCTTTCCCGGCTCTTCGCTGATCACAAGCATATTGCCGATACCGAACAATTCCAGATTCTTCAAAAGCCCCCGCGCTCTGGAGTTGCTGATGTCATTGGCGACAAGCACACCCTCGCCTTTTAATTTTGCTCCCAGTTCCGTCGCTTTTCCGCCCGGAGCCGCACAGACATCCAGCACTTTATCTCCCGGTTCGACCGGAAGCCTGTCAGCCGGCGTCATAGCGCTCGGTTCCTGCAGATAATACAGTCCCGCATAGTAATAAGGGTGTTTTGCCGGCTGGTACACACTGCCGTCATAGTAAAATCCGTTGGAGATCCATGGAACGGGTGTCAGCGGCCATGGCGCGATCTTCAAGAAATCCTCCACAGAAATTTTCCGAGTGTTGACCCTCAATCCATAGTGCCGCGGTTCATCAAAACACTGCAGATACGCGTTATATTCTTCTTCCCCAAGCAGCGATTTCATTTTTTCTTCAAATGCAATCGGTAAATTCATTCCTCTTCTCTCCTCTGTCCGTCTCACATCCATGCATGGTCACGGATCGTTCTCTCAAATAACTTTTCTTCAATAAATATCTCTCAATTTTTCCTGCCGTACACACACTCGATTCTGCGGTTCTCCAGATATTTCAACGGCTGATAGGGATTGACGCTGATCTCCTCTCCGTCATGGATCAGATAAATTCCGACGTGAAGATGTACCGGAAACATCCCCATTGTCCCCTCTTTTTTGCTGTATCCGGTATCTCCCATAAATCCGAGCAGATCTCCGGCTTTCACCGGATCTCCCTCTTCGATCTCCGCATAAGAATCCAGATGCGCATAATAAAAATAAGCCCCGCCGGGCGCTGTGATCCCGAGACGATACCCGCCCTGCTCCAGCCACCCTTTGTGGGTCACATAACCGTCGGTCATACTGACAACCGGATAATATCCCCGGACATTCTCTCCCGCCATGATGTCCGTTCCCTCATGTCCTCGTGTACCGCCGTAATTTCTCTCATACATCCAGGAATCTACAAAACTTATCTCTTCCGCTTCCCCGTCTTTCGATACAGGGATCGGAAAGTAGACAAGATCATCCCAGATGGCACGGCAGGCTTCCGCATAGACGTTCCAATAGGGTCTTCTTTTCCACGATCTTCCCATACTTTCAAACGCCTGTTCCGTGCAATTTCCCGAAAACGGCTGTTCTCCGAATCCGGTCTCCAGCCAGTAAATGCCAAGCAGTTCTCCGGGATCTTCCATATCCCGTATCATATCCTGCATCCCGTCATCCAGCGTCTGTCTGCGAAATGCGCCGGTTTTCACCGTGTCTTCCTGAAGCCGGCCAAAACGTCCGGCTTCTTTTACCTGCCCGATCCCCGCCGCGGACAAGATCACTGCCGCAAGCAAAAAAACGAGCAGTCTGCTCCATCGATGCCCCATCAGTCATATTCCCCGGTTCATAGTCTTTCTAGTATATGAACCGGGGAATGTCCTATTTGCATTGTTTCATGATTTCTTTTAATGCTTCCCAGATACGCGCTGCGGATGCGATCTCCAGACGCTCCTCTACGGAATGTACGCCGATCATATTCGGTCCGAAAGAGATGCAGTCCAGTTCCGGCTTATGTCCGCTTAAAAGTCCGCACTCCAATCCCGCATGGATCGTCGTCACTTCCGGACGTTTTCCGTAAATATGCTCAAATGCATCCAGAACGATCGGGCGGATCTTGGACTGTTCTTTGAACATCCATCCCGGGTACTCGCTGTTAAACTCGTAACTTCCGCCGACTAAGTTGGCAAGGCATCTGTATTTTTCTTTAAATTCTTCGAGCTTGGACGCAGTACCGCTTCTTGTCAGGACCATAAAACGGACGCATCCCTCTTCTGTCTCTGTCACACCAAGGTTATCGGAAGTCTCCACCAGCCCCGGAAGCGAACGGTTGTATTCATCCACTCCATTTGGACAATTTACAAGAAATGCGATCACTTTCTTTGCGGATGCTTCCGTCATCACCTGATAGTCCGCGTCTTCCAGTTCTGTAAACTTTACAGCCAGTCCCGGTTCATCTGCTCCGAATTCTACTTTCCATGCAGCTTCCATCTCAGCGACAGCCGCTTTCAGCGGTGCAAGATCTTTTGCTGCGATCTTGATCTTGTTGGCAAGTGTGATGACATTGTCTTTAGATCCGCCGTTTATCTCTACAAGCGCATACTCTGCCACATGGCGCAGATGACATAACAGTCTTCCTGCCAGTTTGTTGGCATTTCCTCTCTGTTTGTGGATCTCCACGCCGGAATGACCTCCGCGCAGACCGCAGATCTCGATCTCCGCGCCTTTTCCGCTCATCACTTCTCTTTCAACCGGAATCTGGCATACAAACCGGAATCCGCCTGCACATCCTGCTGTCAGGACGTCCTCTTCCTCAGAGTCCAGATTGATCAGCATCGTTCCTTTTAACGGGCTCAAATCGATGTTCATCGCACCGTTCATTCCCACTTCCTCATCTACCGTGAAAACTGCTTCGATCGGCGGATGCGGGATCGTATCGCTGTCCAGAAGAGCAAGTACCATTGCAACTGCGATTCCATTGTCTGCTCCCAGTGTAGTCCCGTCCGCTGTCACATAACCGTCTTCTACCATCAGCTTGATCGGGTCTTTCATAAAGTCATGATCGGAATCCGCTGTTTTTTCGCAAACCATATCGAGATGCCCCTGAAGGATCACCGGCTCGCTGTTCTCATATCCTGCGGTTCCGTTCTTCTTCATAATGACATTATTCCATTCATCCTGGATCACCTCAAGTCCGCGCTCCTTTGCAAAATTCACGCAATAGTCGCTGACCGCCTTTGTATTGTAGGTTCCTCTCGGAATCTGACTGATTTCTTCAAAAAACCGGAACACTTCTTTCGGTTCCGTCTGTCCTAAAACTGACATATGATAAATTCTCCTTTCTATGTATGAAATCTGCCTTTTACAGCATGTTCCATACTCACGCTATTCTTTACTATTTTGTCACAGCGGACATAAAAAATCAACCGATTTCATATATCTTTCATAACATTTGTTCTGATTTACGGAGAACTGTTGATGAAACGAACACTGACCGGACTTGGGATCGTTCTTTTATTTTCCTTTATGCTTCTTTCGCCCAAAGCTGTCTTTTCGGGGGCAAGCAGCGGACTTCTGCTCTGGTTTCAGACAATTCTCCCTACATTGTTTCCGTTTCTGCTCGTCTCCAATCTGCTTCTCGCAACCGGAAGCATACATTACCTTACCTCCGCATTCTCAAAAATCTGCCGGACATTCCTTTCCGTTTCCGATTGCGGAAGTTTTGCCGTTATCACCGGATTTTTGTGCGGATATCCGATGGGTGCCAAGACCGCTGCCGATCTGAATACACAAGGATATATCACGCATCGGGAAGCCTGCTATCTTCTCTCTTTCTGCAACAATACAAGCCCTGTTTTTATTATGAACTATATCGTCTATCAGACACTGGAAGACGAAACGCTTCTGCTCCCCACACTGTTCATCCTCCTTGTCAGTCCGCTCTTTGTAAGTCTGATCACAAGACGTATTTACAAAATGTCGCTTATCGATCGTGTCGGACACCAAAATACGTTCGCGCGATCCGCCGCTTTTTCCACCCCTGCCGCAGAGCGGTCGAAAGAGCCCGGCTTTTCTTTCCGGCAGCTCGATCACTGCATCATGGACAGTTGTGAAACTCTGGTCAAAGTCGGTGGTTACATCATCCTGTTTTCCGTCCTTTCATCCATCGTTTCCTCTTCTCCGTTCCCCTTCCCCGGCAGCAAGTTCTTTTTGCCGTTTTTGGAAGTGACAAACGGGATCTCCATGATCGGATCCGCCTCCATGTCCATGCGGTTCAAATATCCGCTGCTCCTTGGACTTACGTCATTCGGCGGATTCTGCTCCGTCATGCAGACACAGTCCATGGTACAAAAAGCCGGGCTGCCGATTTTTCCCTACTTTACAGAAAAACTGGCAGCCGCTCTGACTGCCAGTTCCTTGGGTTATCTTTACATGATCTTTCGTTGATCTTATCATTCAAAAGATATTTGTATCTGCAGGTTCTTGTATCACTGATCACTGTGCCGCCGGTTCCTGCCCGCTGTAATCGTCCGGATTCTCCTCCGGGATCTCCAGTTCTGCACGGTTCGTGCGCACAACATCGTAACACTCCTGCAGCGAATTGATCAGACCGTCGTACTTGGTCGTATAACTGTCCAGCGTATGTCCGATGATACTCTCTGCATTGGCAAGGAGGTCGTCGGTATACTGGATCGCGCCGATCCGGATCGCATTGGCATCCATCGTCGCATTGTCAATGATCTCCTGCGCCTGTGCCGTTGCCTGTGTCACGATCTCATTCGCCTGCGCATATGCCTGCTGCATGATCTCATGTTCGCTGACAAGTTCTGTCGTCTGTACCTGGGCGTCCTCGATCATCGCGTCTGCCTTTGCCTGTGCATCGGCAAGGATCGCGTCCCGGTTGCTGATGATCTTCTGGTATCTCTTGATCTCATCCGGAGTCTTCATACGCAGTTCCCGGAGCAATTCGTCCAGATGCTCTTTGTTCACAATGATCTTTGTCGTCGACAACGGCTGATATTTACAGTCTCTGTCGATGTATTCTTCGATTTCTTCAATAATCTGTTCAATACGGCTGCTCATTATTTACACTCTCCTTTTTGTTTTCATCTTTTCGTTCAGTTCCCGACGCACAGCTTCCGGCACAAATTGTGTTATGTCTCCCCCAAAAGCTGCGATCTCCTTAACGGTCGTCGAACTCAGATAAGAATATTCAATATTCGTTGTCAGAAATACGGTCTCAATCTCTGCTCCAAGTTTATGATTCGTCTGGGCCATCTGCAGCTCATACTCAAAATCGGTAATCGCCCGAAGCCCTCTGATAATACAATCCGCCTTTCTCTGCCGGGCAAAATCAACCAGCAGACCGTCAAACGGTTCAATGACAACATTCGGCAAATGACACGTCACCTCATTTAACATTTTAACACGTTCTTCCACAGAAAACAACGGCATTTTTGCATTATTGTTCAACACTCCGACAATCAGTTCATCCGCAATTTTACAAGATCTTTCAATAATATCAAGATGCCCGTATGTAACCGGATCAAAACTTCCCGGATAGATCGCTCTTAACATATTTCCTCTTTCCCCGCTTTCTCCACAAACAGATGTTTATTCGTCTTATAGACTTTTTCTTTGATGACTGAGAAGCCAAGATCTTCCAGATAAGAAAAATCGGTCTCTTTCGCCGCTTCTATGATGATCACCGTATCTTCATATACTAGCGACGATTCCGACAGATACTCCATCACGCGCCGTTCCAGTCCCATATGATACGGCGGATCCATAAAAATGTAATCAAATACTTTTTCACCTTCCAACTGGTACAACGCCGTCATCACATCCTTTGTCAGTGTGATACCTTTCCGGTCTAGTTTCGTATATTTCAGATTGTCACGGACACATGCCATCGCTTTCGGGTTCTGTTCCACAAAAACCGCTTCTTTCGCGCCGCGGCTGAGCGCCTCGATCCCGATCCCGCCGCTTCCCGCAAACAGATCCAGAAACATGCTGTCGAAAAGCCCCGGACTGATCATATTAAACAATGTCTCCTTGATCCGGTCCGTAGTCGGTCTTGTATCCATTCCCTCTAATGTCTTAAGCTGCAGTCTTTTTGCACTTCCTGCTATTACTCTCATACTCTGTCTCACCGCCTTTAACTATGCTGAATTTTAGCAGAAAAAAGCACTTAGGTCAATCCCAAGTGCTTTTTCTCTCATAGATTCCCGGCAGTATGCGTTTCACATCCGGTCAGCTTATTTGCCTGCCATCTGCTTTTCCTGCTGCTCGATCATTTTCTTGACCATATATCCTCCGACAGATCCGTTCTGCTTGGATGTCAGATCTCCGTTGTATCCGTCAGAAAGCGGTACTCCGAGCTCGCTTGCTACCTCATATTTGAATTTGTCCAGTGCGCCTTTTGCCTCTGGTACGGCTGCGCGGTTTGATGAACGACTTGCCATTTTCATTTCCTCCTTTTGCATCTTTGCTGTAACATTTTCTTGTTACTTTTTTCTTTGATTTGTTTGTAACTTTGTTTTTGTTACATCCATAGTATATGGAGGAATCCATGTTTTACACTGGAAATTTATTCCAGATCAAAGCGTCGTTTCTAACGAGATCGCCGCCACGGTATGTTCCACTGCTTTTTTCAGCATGCGGTGTTCTTCCTTTTGAAGATGCGGATCCTCAAGCAAAAGTTCCTCCGCCGCTTCGTTTGCTCTTTGAAGCAGCCCGGAATCCTGAAAGACGTCTGCCAGACCAAAATCCAGCGTTCCGCTCTGACGGATGCCGAAGAGATCTCCCGGACCGCGAAGTCTCAGATCTTCGCTTGCAATAAAAAATCCATCGTTGGATTTGTTGAGGATTTCCAGCCGTTCTTTCGTCTCTTTTGATTTGGACGCGCTGATAAAAATACAATAAGACTGATGGCTTCCCCGCCCCACCCGACCGCGAAGCTGATGGAGCTGCGCCAGTCCGAACCGTTCGGCATTCTCGATCATCATCACCGTCGCATTTGGCACATCGATCCCGACCTCGATCACCGTCGTCGAGACAAGCACCTGGATCTCATTTTTTCCAAACGCTTCCATGATCCGGTCTTTTTCATTCTGCTTCATCCGCCCATGCAGATATTGTACGGAGATGGAATCTCCCATTTCCGCCTGAAGCTGTTCGGTATAATCAATGACATTTTCCGCCTCTGTCGTCTCATTTTCCTCGACCATCGGACAGATCACATAACACTGCCGTCCCTGCGCGATCTGTTTTTTCATAAAATGATAAGCGGTCGTACGATAAGACGTATCGACCACACAGTTCTTGATCGGCAGCCGGTTTTTCGGAAGCTCTTTGATCACGGAAATATCCAGATCCCCGTACAGGATGATCGCCAGCGTCCGCGGGATCGGTGTCGCGCTCATAACAAGGATATGAGGATAAAGTCCTTTTGCCGCCAGCATTTCCCGCTGCCGCACACCGAACCGATGCTGTTCATCGGTCACAACAAGGGCAAGATTTTTATATTCCACTTTTTCCTGGATCAGCGCATGCGTTCCGATGATAAAATCAGCTTCCCCCGCCGCGATCCGGGCATAAGCCTCCCGTTTTTCCTTTGCGGTCATAGATCCGGTCAGCAGTTCCGTTCGCAGGGAAATCCCATATTCCAAAAGCATATGTGTGATATTTTCATAATGCTGCCGAGCCAGCACTTCTGTCGGAGCCATCAGCGCCACCTGAAATCCGTTCAATCCTGCATAGAGCATGGCGAGCAGTGCAACGATCGTCTTTCCCGATCCTACGTCTCCCTGCACAAGCCTGGACATCACATGCACACCGGTCATATCCTGCCGGATTTCCCGCCAGACTTCTTTCTGCCCGTTTGTCAGTTCAAACGGAAGCCGTAAGAGAAATCCCTCGATCTCCGGCTGCTCCCGAAAACAGTAATGATTTTTCACACGCTCTTTTTTGACTTTCGTCATCCGAAGCGATAAGATAAACAACAAAAATTCTTCAAATACAAGCCGTTCCCTTGCTCGGATATATTCGTCTTTTGTCTCCGGAAAATGGATCCCGCAAAGCGCATCTTTATACGAAACGAACCGGTATGCTTCCACAAACCGGTCCGACAATATTCCTGTTCCGACATCACATACTTCCAAAGCCTGCTTTACCGCTTTTGTAACCATATTGTTGGTCAATCCTGACGTCAACGGATACACCGGCCAGAGCGTGTGTCGTTTCTCTTCGTATTTTGCGCTCGGATAGAACATTTCCGGATGTTCCATTACAAGTCCGTCCCGTTTCCGGATCACCCTGCCCCGCAGCGTGATCACACCGCCTCTCGCAAGTGTACTGCGCAGAAACGGCATCCGAAACCAGATCACTTTCAATGTACCGGTCAGATCTTTCACATACAATGTGGTGATCTGCATCCGCGGGCTTCCGCCTACGCTGACCCTCCCGTAGATCGCGCCGGTCACAGTCACCGTATGTCCCTCCTGTACCTCTCCGATCGGAACCGGATCTTCATACACCTCGTAGCGGTGCGGATAATAGCGGATCAGATCCCCGACTGTGGCAATCCCCACTTTCCCGAATATCTGCTCCGTTTTCTCCCCGATTCCTTTCAAAACACCTATCTTGGAATATTCATTTATCATAGTTCTATCCTTACTCTACCGACAATACATAGTAATAGATCGGCTGTCCGCCGCTGTGCATATCCACATCGGCATCCGGATACAGATCTGCGATCTCCTCCGCCAGACGCTCCGCATCTTCTTCCTGCACATCTTCTCCATAATACAGGCTGATCAGCTCAGTATCTTCATCTGCCATGATCTCGAGCATCTCTTTCACGGATCCCTCCACAGACGGTCCCACCGACAGGATTCCGTCATCGCCGATCCCCATGATATCACCCTCATGGATCTCTTTGTCGTCGATATGGGTATCCCGGACCGCATAGGTCACCTGTCCGGTCTTCACTGCTTTGATTCCCTCCAGCATCGCCTCTTCGTTCGTATCCACATCGGCATCCGGCATGTAGTTGATCACGGCGGTGATCCCCTGCGGAACCGTGCGGGTCGGAATCACAAGGATATCTTTGTCTTTCGTCAGAGACTGTGCCTGATTTGCCGCAAGGATGATATTCTTGTTGTTCGGAAGAATGAAAATATGATCCGCGTTGACATGATCGATCGCCGTCAGCATATCCTCGGTACTCGGATTCATCGTCTGTCCGCCCTCGATGATATAGTCAACTCCCAGTTCTTTGAAAATCTCATTCATGCCAGAACCGATGGAGACCGCAATAAATCCCACCGATTTTCTCGGCTCTTTCGGCGCTGCCGCTTTCTGCTCCGCTGCCAGCTTCTCCGCTTCTTTGATCAGTTTTTCCTGATGCTCTTCGCGCATATTGTCGATCTTCATGCGGGAAAGCTGTCCGTAAGTCAATGCTTTCTGGATCGCCAGTCCCGGATCATTGGTATGCACATGGATCTTTACAATATCGTCATCTGCCACACATACGATCGAATCACCGATCGATTCCAGATAGGCTTTGAACTCCGTTTCGTCTTTCTCGGTAAACTCTTTTTCCGTCATAATGATAAATTCTGTACAATAACCGAACTTAATATCCGCCTGTGCCTGCGCCCCCGGTTTTACCATCGTCGTTCCGGAACTTGCTTCGATCGCGCTGTAATCGATTTCTTTTCCGAGAAATGCATCGTACGCGCCGTTCATCACTTCCAACAGTCCCTGTCCGCCGGAATCCACAACGCCGGCTTCTTTTAAGACCGGAAGCATATCCGGTGTTTTCGCCAGAACATTTTTTGCCTCTTCGATCACCGCCTCGATAAATACTTCCAGATCATCTGTCGTCTCCGCCAGTTCTCTCGCTTTCTCTGCCGCTCCTTTTGCCACAGTCAGGATCGTTCCCTCTTTTGGCTTCATGACCGCTTTATAAGCCGTTGCAGTTGCACGTTCGCATGCTGCCGCCAAGATCTCCACATCGATTTCTTTATGTTCCCGGATCTCTTTTGTAAATCCGCGCAGAAGCTGGGAAAGGATCACACCCGAGTTACCTCTGGCTCCGCGCAGGGAACCGGAAGAAATCGCTTTGGAAACCGAAAGCATATCCGGTTCACTTAACGCACTGACTTCCTTTGCCGCCGACATGATCGTCAGCGTCATGTTCGTTCCGGTATCTCCGTCCGGAACCGGAAATACATTCAGCTCATTGATGAATTCTTTTTTTGCCTCCAGATTCGCTGCTCCCGCAAGGAACATCTTTGTAAGCAGCTCTGCATTTATCGTCTTTGTTGCCACGACAAGTATCCTCCTTAATCAATCACTCTGACACCTTCAACGAAGATGTTGATTTTCTCCACCGTCATTCCGGTAAATTCTTCGACTTTATACTTCACATTGTTCATCAGATTATCGGAAACGGAAAGAATGTTCACACCATACGCTACAATCACATGAAAGTCCAGAGTCAAGCTGTTCTCATCGGAAATCTCAACCTGGATCCCATGTGTGAGGCTCTCTTTTTTCAGAAGCCTTACCAGCCCGTCTTTCATGTTGACTGCTGCCATACCGACAATTCCAAAACACTCCACTGCTACGGAACCCGCATATTTTGCGATTACTTCCGGGTTGATCGTAATGATGCCCAGATCTGTGCTCATACTGCCTTTCATCATATATTACCTCCAGTTCTGATTGGATTTTCGCATAATTAACAATGGTATTATACGCTTTTTTAGAATACATTACAATATCAAAATGCCTGATCTTTTGGCAAACCCGCTCGGATTCGCGAAAAATCAGGCATTTCCTTTTTATTTTACGTTTTTTATCTTTTGGCTTTACACATCTCTTTTACTCGATCGGATCCGTCTCGATCACAAATTTGACGTTTCCGTCCATTGCACCTGATTTTCCGCTGAACGTATCATACTCCAGCGCACCGGATGCCAATGTATCCAGACGATCCAATACATCTCCGAGTTCCTCTTCCACCGTGCTTTTCAGTTTTCCGGTTCCCTCTTCTTCAAACTGCGCCGCACCGTCTTTCAAGGTCTTTGCGCCGTCATTTAGCTGTGCGATCCCGTCTTTGACCTGTGTGCTGCCCGCTTTCAGTGTCACACCGCCGTCGGAAAGTGTCTTTGTTCCGGCAAGAAGTTCCGCCGCCCCGTCCCGGAGTGCCTGACTGTTTGACGTCAGTTGATAAGCGCCTGCGTTCATCTGACCGCCAAGTGTATCCAGTCCGCCGGCAAGTGCATTGGTTCCATCGGATAACGTTCCCACGCCTGACACCAATGTCTGGCTGCCAGCTTTCAGAGACTCGGCTCCGCTCAGAAGCGATTCGTTATACGAACCAAGCTGAATAAATCCATCCTGCAAAGATTGGATTCCCGATACCGCTTCCGGAAATGCATCGGTTGCCGTATCCAGTTCTCCGATTCCATTGGACAATGTTCCGATCGAACTGTTCAGCATCTGCATTCCGTTGTTCAGCGCCTGTACTTTATCCGTCACTGTACCGATTCCACCCTCCGGCAGTTTCTCCTGCAGCTTCTGTGCCGCCTCCAGTTCCGCTTCCACTTTCGGCTGCAGTTCCGTCATCGTCTGCTGCAGTTTTCCTGCCGCCGCGGAAAATGTCTGGGCATTCGTCATAATCGTTTTGGTACAATCCGTAATTCCGGTCAGGTCGATCTGGGAAATATCTACTGGCGGAAGTGGCTGCAGATCCATCAGGTTTTCCAATCCATCTGTGGAATCCGCTGCCGCCTGCAATGCTACAATACTCTTTCCGATTGTCGCATATTCCGTGGAATCCGGCTTATAATATGTCTGTTCATGCTGCAATATTGCAATAGAATCCTGTATCGCAACCTCACTGTTCGTTCCTGCGTCTCTCGCCGTCTTGATCTTTTCATTGTCTGCCGCAATGATCCGATTCAATCCCTCAACCGCCTGTGTACACTGTCCCTTGATCGCATTCATGGATGTCTGAAGTGTATTCAGTTCGGTCTGAAGCTTTGTAAGCGCCGCTCCGATGTTTGCAACCGGGATTCCGATCCCGCTTTGAAGTTCCGATGCCATGCCCCCGGTCTGCGTCATGATCTCCTGACCGTTTACCATCAGATCGTCCATCTCTTTCAGAAGCGCCGTGATCTGATCCGAATCCAACGCTTCTGCCAGTTTCTCCGTCGCATCTGCAAGCGCATCCGACGCCGCTTTCAAATCTTCCGTCGTCGCTCCCTCTCCGTCTGTCGCTTCTTTTAACTGGCTGATCGCCGCTTTCACCTGAGTAAGCCCATCGCCAAGTTCCCCAAGGCTTCCCGCGCCCTCTGCGAGCTTTTGCTCACCTGCGATATAAGAAGTCACACCGTCCGCCAGTGTATTGGCTCCGTCCGCATAATCTTTTACGCCCTGAACAACCGTGTTGACCCCGTTGACATATTCCGTGACTTTCACGGTAAGTTCTCCGTTTTCACCGAGATACTGCCGGATCCCGCCGCCGAGCTGATCCACACCGTCGGTGTAGCTTGTGATGCCTGCCGACAAATCTCCTGCACCGCCAGACAGCACATCGATCCCGTCTTTCAGCGTCTGGATTCCCTCGTCAAACTCGCCGTAGCTGTCGCTCAAAGTCACCACGCCGTCGGAAAGCGCCGCTGATCCGTCCACAAGCTGGAGCGCCGCATCTTCCAGTTCATCCACTGCATTTTTCAGTGCGTCTGTATCCCCGATTTCTTCCAGATTCAGATCATCCAGCAGATCGTTCAGCGCCACCGTAAAGGTAGAAGACATCGTAAAATCTTTCACATCCGCCGAAATCTCCAGACTTTCCGGAAGTGAAAGTTCCGTTCCGTCCGATAATGTGCTGTCCACGCCGAGGCTCTCCTGCATTCCCGGCATTGCAAATCCAAACACAATATTCTTATTTCCATCGGAGATCACTTTCCCGTTGTCGATCACTACATTGGAAAATGTCTCGTTGGGCAGGATCAATCCGGTCATCATCACGAATGGGCTGTACATTTCTTCCGCTTTTCCATTGACGTCCACCGTCTTCTTTGTATTGTTCCTATAATCGATATGGATCGTCAGATGTCCGCTTTTCCCTTTCAGATCCTCCGGCTTCATCTCCTGACCGTCCAGATAGTAAGTAAACTTCATGGAAACCGGGAGCGCCTGTTCGGTCGTTCCCTGATAGTAAATATCTTTTCCGTCCGTTTCCCATGTCAGCTTGTTTCCATCAGTCGAATACGTCTCCTCTCCTTTTAAGTTTTTGATCCCGGACAGGCTGCTTTCATCATTCAATGTTCCGGAATTTCCGACATTTTTCAGCCAGTTGGAAACCGTTACGTTTTTCTGTGTTCCGGCTGCGTCTGCGTTTACATAAACTGTTTCTTCCTTATATACGTTGCCCGAGGATGCACCATTTTCCTCCGCCGCGCAGACAGGGATCGCACACAGCATGACCGACATTCCGACTGCCACCGAAGTGGTGAATCCACGTTTTATTTTTCTGTTTTTATTCATAATACGACACGTCCTTTCAATTCTGAGTTTGCTGGATCTGATTTTCCTGTTTTTGTTTTCCAAATCCAAACGTTGTCTTTAAGATCACTTTATCAAAGATCATCAACATTGCCGGCAGTACGAGGATCACGACACACATACTGATCAGCGCGCCTCTTGCAAGCAACGTACAGATCGAACCGATCATATCCACTTTGGAATAACATGCTACGCCGAATGTTGCTGCAAAGAAACTCAATCCGCTGCTGATGATCGACGGCATACTTGTCTTGTGTGCGATCGCGATCGCATCTTTCTTCGTCTGTCCGCGCAGCATACGTTCTTTCTGATAACGGCTTGTCATCAAGATCGCATAGTCCACGGTTGCTCCTAATTGGATCGTACCGATCACGATACTCGCCACAAACGGAAGACTGATACCGCTGTAATACGGCACTGCCATGTTGACCGCAATCGCAAATTCGATCACAGCCACAAGGATCACCGGTAATGAAATCGATTTGAACACGATCATAATGATCAGGAAGATCGCGATCATTGACACCGCATTGACATTGATCAGATCCACATCCGTCACATCCTGCAGGTCTTTCATCAGCGGCGCTTCCCCGATCACCATCGCCGTATCGTCATACGATTTTACGATCTTGTCAATCGCTGCGATCTGGTCGTTGACCTGATCCGTTGCAGACTCATATTCCGAGCAGATAAATGCCAGTTCATAATTGTCGCTTTGGAGCATTTCCTTTACATCTTCCGGGATCATATTGTCCGGAACCATCGGTCCGATCAGCGAATCCAGTCCGAGACTCCACTTTACGCCATCGATTTTATCAACTTCTTCCAGCATATCCGCTTTTGCTTTCTGATCCATATCCTTATCCATCAGGATCATATGCATATTGCTCATTTCAAAATCTTCTTTTAATTTCTCATTGGCAACATTACTTGCCAGAGTATCCGGCAGCGATTTTGCAATATCATAATAAATCTGTGTATGATTGTTTCCGTAAATTGCCGGGAACAGCATGATCAAAAAGATCACGATCCAAACTTTGTAATGTTTTGTGATAAATGCGGACGGACGATCCATACTTTTGATCAATGGTTTATGCTTCGTCTTTTCGATCAGTTTATCAAATATAAGAACAAGAGATGGCAGCAGCGTTACGCAGCAAAGAACACCGATCACAACACCTTTCGCCATCACGATCCCCAAATCTCTTCCAAGTGCAAACGTCATAAAACAAAGTGCTGCAAATCCGGCGATCGTTGTCACGGAGCTTCCGACTACGGATTTGAATGTATTCGCGATCGCATGCCCCATCGCGCGTTCCTTTTCCCCCTGGAACCGCCGTTTATTCTCCTCATAACTGTTCAGCAGGAAAATCGAATAGTCCATGGTCACTCCAAGCTGCAGGATCGCAGTCAGCGCCTTTGTGATATAGGAAGTTTCTCCCAAAAAGACATTGCTTCCTAAATTATATAAAATTGCGGCTCCGATGCTGAACAAAAATAGCAGCGGGGTCAGATAGGATGTGGAAGTCAGTTCCAATACAAGAAGCGACAACAGCACTGCGATGACCACGTAGATCGGAAGTTCTTCATCGCACAGGTTTTTGATATCGGTGACAACGCCTGTCATTCCTCCGATAAAGCATCGCTCATCTGCAATCCTGCGCAGTTCACTAACCGCCCCCATTGCCTCATCCGATGAGGTCGTATTATCAAAAAGAACCAGCATCATCGTTGCATCCCCACGGAAAAATGTCTCCCGCAGATCTTTCGGGATCATCTCAACCGGCAGGCTGATATCCGCCGCATCGTCGTACCAGAGAACATCCTTGACATGCTCCACCTCACTGAATTCTTCTTCCAGTTTCTGTACGTCTTTCAGTTCCATATTCTCCACAACGACCATGGAGAACGCCCCCATGCCATACTCATCCACCAGAATATCCTGACCTTTTACCGTCTCCAGATCTCCCGGCAGATAGCTCAGTAAATCATAATTAATTTTCGTCCTTGCCATACCGATCATTGACGGAATCAGTAAAAGTATACTGAGAATCAAGATCAGCACTCTGTGTCTGGCAATCCCTTTGCCGACTTTCACCACGTCTACCATCTCCTTCTTTCTTTGTCTAGTACACATTATACGCAAAAATAACCGTTAGTCAATAAAATTTGTGTAAAAAATGAACTTTGGTCATTTTGTTGACTTTTCGAGAAAACTCGTTCATAATATACAAAAAATGAACAACTTTTTAGGAGGGGACTGTCATGGGGAAAGTCGATGACAATAAACTTTCAAAACAAAACGCTCTGTTAAAGACCGCATTCGATCTGTTTGCAGAAAAAGGGTTTGCGAAGACCACCATTTCTGATATCGTGGAAAAAGCCGGTCTGGCAAAGGGAACGTTCTATCTCTATTTTAAAGATAAATATGATCTGAGGGACAAGCTCATTGCTTATAAAGGCAACCGCCTTTTTGAAGAAACTTTTCAGGAAATGCGGAAACTGAATCTTGGCAGTTTTGAAGAAGAGATCCGTTTTATCACCGATTACATTATCGACCGTTTTCAGAAACAACATGATCTTTTACAGTTTGTTGCAAAAAATCTCTCGTGGGGTGTTTTTAAGACTGCGTTTTCCAACGCCGGTTTCCCTTCCACCTACGAATTTTACCAACATTATCTGGATGCCCTGGATCGGTACCGAATTCATTGCCAATCCCCGGAATTGATGTTGTTTACAATGATCGAACTGATCGGGACGACAAGCTACAACTGCATTTTACTTGAGCAGCCGGTCAGCATGGACGAATATCTTCCATACCTGCACAAGACATTGAAACATATTTTTCTCGTGTTTACCGAAGAAAAATAAAAAACCACTTGCAATTGGCAAATCTTTCTGCTAAAATATCATTGTTGTGAGTCCGTATGGACTATATCAGATTGTTAGGAGGTGCAATGATGGCTAAATGTGCTATTTGTGAAAAGGGTGCTCATTTCGGAAACAGTGTAAGTCACTCTCATAGAAAAACACCAAAAATGTGGAAATCAAACGTAAAGTCCGTTCGTGTGAAAACAGAAGGCGGTTCTAAAAAAATGTACGTTTGCACATCCTGCCTGAAATCAGGTCGCGTTGAGCGTGCTTAATCCGCCGGGATGAACAGATTGATAAAGCGAATGCATGATTGCTTTAGAGACACGGAATTTTAAAAAGACTCAGTATCGTATGGATATTGAGTCTTTTTCTTGTATAGGCGACGAACCAAAGTCCGGGCTTGCCCGAGACCTTGGCGACTGCTTACGATCCCGGAATGTGCCTTTGGGCACTTCCGGTGATTTTTATTTGCAAAACAAAAAGTAACCGCCTGCCACACAGGCAAGAAACAAAAGCACCCGGAAGACGGAAGTGGCAGGGAGCAAAAACACTACAAGCATTCCCACCGACATATTGATCAGTGCAAATCCGCAGACACGTTTCATCTGTCTTTCTCCTGCACAGTTCTCTTACACTATACTATGCATTCTTTTCGGAAACATGCAAAAATCCCATTCCAAAACATATTCTGTCCGGAATGGGAACTCTGTTCTCTATTCTGCTTTTGCCTCATCTAAAATATCCGCAACATCTTCTTCAGATAACTTATCTTCTTTTTTCGTTGTGAAACGATCCAAAAGTTCCGGCACCATGTCGAGGATCTTTGTCATCGTATCCTGATTCCGGATGTTCACAAGGCGGGTAGATCCGTCTTTGATCACGAGCACAGCGCTCGGCGTAATCTTTCCTCCGATCCCTCCCATGCCTTTTTCTTTTTTCTCCCCGCTAAAAGAGCCGGCTCCGATTCCAAATGATACATCCACAAGAGGAACGATCGTTGTGTCTCCGATATGGATCGCATCCCCGACAACTGTTTTCGTCGATACAACTCCATCCATCCCGTCAAACAAGGACTCCACTGTATTTTTTAAATTATTTGTTTCCGACATTTCTTTTCTTCCTCCCTGTTGATCATAATTTAAAATTCTTAATATGCGAAATCGTCTTTCGGATATTTTTGTCTGTGAACAGTTCCAGTACAAGCGCTACAAATTTCCATGCGGTAAGTTTCCCGGCGATCAAAAGCTCTCCCTCCAGAATCTCCTCTTGAAATTCCGGCTCCACCTCAAGATTTCCCTCAAAAAATGGTGCCGTCACACTGAGTACTGCCAGCGTCTTTCCGGTCACTGCAGGATCTTCAAATCCAAACCGTACATTTCCCGAAAAATCAGTTGGTTTCAGTCTTAAGACAAGTCGTTTTAAAGACTGTATCGCTTTCAAAAACGCAGCATGATGGATCTCGTCTTCGAGAAAGGATCTTATTTTCTCTTTCTTTTCGATCCGCACATTCATCTTATCACAGAATACCTGAAATGTATATTCGATCCGCTCAAAAAAGCTCCTTTTTTCATCTTCTGCTTTCTTTGCGGATTTTTTAAATGACTTTTCCGGACTTTTCCGAGGCTTTTCTCGGTTTTCCGAATTTTCATGCGTTTTTTCCGCACTTTTCCGCGATTTTCCCTGTTCTTCTGACGGTTTCTGCCATTCTTCTGACCGTCTTCCCCCGGGTTCTTCCGTTTTCTCCATCGGCTTTTCTTCCGGTATTCCCACTCCTGTCTGCGCGTTTTCCGCCATTGATTCGGCAACAGATGCCGTTTCTTCCATCACCTGCTTTGCTTCCGCTCCCTGCAGTTGTTTCCATGCCACCCTCAGCCGCCATGTCGTCTTCCCATCTGCGTATTCCACGCCCCCCTCTGCAAAACGGAACAAAAGAGAAAACTGCAACTGCGCCCACAAAGTTTCCTTTTTTCCCTGACACCCCGCCTCTCCCTTATATCGAAGGGGGGTGAACAAAACGAAACAAACCGCCAGCACAAACAGTCCCAGCACCGCCAAAAGAATCCACCCTATTATTTTCAAGATCCATAAGACAATCTGCAAAATCATATTCCTGCTCTGCTTTCCTCAAATTTCATCTGACTCCGGTTCAGATATTCCCGCACATTCACATCTCCGGTCGCCCGGATCGTATCGTTTATGATTTTCTCCACCAGTTCCACTGCTTCATAATATCCATCTGCCAGCCCGACCACAAACAGTTCCGCATGGTCGAACACATGCTGCCACAAGAGAAGACCGGAATAAAATTCCAGATGGTTCTGCTTTCCCTGTGCCAGCGTGATCAGATACACGGATGGACGCGGACGCTGTTCCATCACTTCTTCCAGAATCTGGTTCTGCTTGTTTTTCAACGATTCACTTACATATAAATCACAATAACATTTGATCTTCATCGTCAGCCCCCGTAATAATAGGAATCCAGGATCTGTCTCGCGATCGGTACCGCTTTCGCGCCGTCCTGTCCGTCGGAACCCTCCACGATCACACTGATGACCAGTTCCGGATTGTCCACATTGGTAAATCCCATGAACCAGGAATGGGTCTTCTCGCCATCCACCATGCTGTATTCCGCTGTTCCGGTCTTTCCAGCTGCCGTATAGGACTGTCCGCCAAGCAGCATTCCTGTTCCCTCATCTACCACTGCGCGCATGTATTCTTTCAACTGCGCTGCCTCTTCCGAAGTCATCAGTCTCCGATAACTCTTAGGCACATTTTTGCTGATCTCAGTTCCGGTATAATTCGTCACCTTTTCCACAAGATATGGTTCCATCAGTGTACCGCCGTTTGCCACCGCCGCTGTGATCAGCGCCATATGATACGGGCTTACCAATGTATTTCCCTGTCCCATCGCCGTCATCATCATCTCTGCCTCACCGGTTTCTTCCGTAACGGCAAACGAACTTTTCGTATAATCCAGGACAGACGGCAGTTTTTTATTAAACAGTAATTCTTCCGCCGTTTTCCGGTATGCATTTTTATCCAGCATCAGCCCGATATTTGCAAAGGAAGCGTTACAGGAATTCGCAACAGAACTTCGCAGATCCTCCAAACCATGCACCGTATTGTCAAAACAGTGGATCGTTGTATCTCCCACCGTGATCGCGCCGCCGCATTCATACATATAATTCATGTAATCCGGATATTCCCGCATATATTCCAATGTCGTCACGATCTTAAATGTAGATCCCGGCGCATAGGCGCCCTGCGTCGCACGATTCAAAAGCGGACTGTTCTCCCCATCTGCATTCAGATAATCCCAGTTTGCCGCGATCTGGTTCGGATCATACGAAGGAGTGGACAACATCGCGAGGATCTTCCCTGTGGACGCTTCCATCACAACAACCGCCCCTTTATTCGCTCCCATCGCATTATATGCCGCCTGCTGTAAATTTGCATCCAGCGTAGTCACAACCGTATCTCCCATATCTTTCTGATCCTGAAATTCATTTTTCAGCTTTTCCAGAAAAAACGCATTGGATGTCAGAAGATGGAAGTTCTCGACTGACTCCAGCCCGGTCTTTCCAAGCTCCGGATTACTGTATCCGACTACATGGGCAAAAATATCGCCATACGGATACACACGATATTCGCTTCCGTCTTCTGCCCACTGTGTTTCTGCAAGAACGTTTCCGTTGCGGTCCGTGATCGCGCCGCGTACAATCTGTTCCGCAAAATTATCCTGCCGCTCATTGTGTGGGTTATTGACCACCGTTTTTGCACGCACCACATTAAAATAGACAAGATACCCCATCAGGGCAAGAAACAGGATCACAAAAAAGTAGGTGACTCTAGCGAACTCTTTGTTTAGGGACCTCCTCGAACGCCGGCTTTTTTCGTTTCTGTTTCGGTCGTTCCGGTTCTGTCCCCGATGGTCTCTGCTGTTTTGGTTTTGACTGTGTTGGTTTCTTCTTTGCCGTTCTTCTCGGTTCATTTCTATTTGCTCTCTCTCTTTTCTTCTCGATGATCTCTTCCTCTTCATCTTCCCGGATAATATACAATCCCTGAATGATTCCGAACATGATCATCGTACTCAACATCGAACTTCCTCCGTAGCTCACAAGCGGAAGCGTCACTCCGGTAGACGGGATAAATTTAGTCACTCCGCCGATCGTTAAAAACACCTGAAAAATATAACAGGTTCCAAGTCCCAGCGCGATCAGTTTATAAAAGCGGTTCCGTATCTCCATTGCAATATTCAAAAACATCACATAACAGCTCACACAGACAAGGATCAGACAGAGTGCAAATATCACTCCCAGTTCCTCGGCGATCGCCGAAAAGATAAAATCGGTTTCCGCTACCGGGATCAGATCCGGACTTCCCTGACAAAGTCCCATTCCAAACCAGCTTCCTGTTCCGATAGCGAACAGTGACTGCGCCACCTGATAGCCGCCGTCGCTGTATGTCGCAAACGGATCTTTCCAGGCAGCTACACGTACCTTGATATGCGCAAACAATTTGTAGCCGATCACGGCTGCAAAGCTCCCCGCCCCCACGCCTGCCACCGCATAAAGCGGCTGCTGTGTCGCTACATAAAGCATAACCAGATATACGACAAACATAATGAGCGCCGCGCCCAGATCCGTTGATAATACAAGGATCAGCACATGTGCCGCGGCAAGCGCCGTCGTCACCACAACATTTTTAAATTCCGTCGATTTCTTCAGACTCGACGCCACAAAAAATACAAACAGGATCTTCACAAACTCCGAGGGCTGGATTCCGATCCCTGCAATCTCAAACCCCAGTTTCGCCCCTCCCGACGTCGCCGCAAAAACAGCAACCAGCGTCAAAGCACCAAGTCCGACTCCCGCATAAATATACGTCCAGTCGATCAGCGATTTCATCTTTCGGATGATCACCGGTACGACCAGCCCGAAAACCGATCCAAGCACTGCAAAGATAAACTGCTTTACCGCGCTTCCGTAATTCAGCCTCGTGATCATGATCAGTCCGATGCTGATCAGCATACACATATTATTGACGATCAGTTTTGAAACTGTCGGATAGATCAGCGAGTATAAAAGGATCACCGCCAGAAAATAGACAACCTGCGCCGCATAAAAGAACATAAGCTTCGGTTCGTTCATTTTCAGATACATCACCATATATGCCAGAAAATGCATCAGAAACATAACGATATTCTGCATGATCAACACACGCTTTTCATCTTCCACGTATTCTTTCGTAAAGATCGAAAAACAGGAAAATGTATAACACGCCATCAATAAGATGATCAGATATTTTGATAGTTCTACGATAATATTTGTCACTTTGTCACCTGCCTCATATTACGCCCCGCTTAAAATGTCCCCGCGTATAGTCTTCCGGCATCCGTTCCGTCTGCTTTCCCAGAACAAAACTTTCCCGGTACGCGTGCAGGATCTGTTCCGTCTGCTTCTTGTTTTCCACAGAAAACTGCAGACGTACGCGCTTTGGAGCGAGTTCCCGCACCTCTTCTTTTAAATCCAGCAGATACAACGGCGCTGAATTATAAATCACATTATAGCACTCCCGACAACGATTCCGGACAGCAAACTGATTCTGATACCGGTCTGTCAGGACTGTCATCCCGTCTTTCTTCTGGCATCCCCTTGTTGTTTTCTCCACACACTGCGCGGAGATCATCACCGCAAGATTTCCATATAAAACCATCTCGCCGTCCTCGATCCCCAGCTCTTTTATCTCCTGCCGGTTCAATTCCAACGGAACCGTAAACTGTGTGATCCCGTTCTCTCTCCAGAACTGCTTCGTATATCGATTAAATACATATAGATTATGATCCGAGATCACATTTCTGTCAAATCCGATCCGCTCCAGAAACCGGATACTCTCCAGATTCCGCACAAGAATCCCGTCAAATCCGTCCCGGATCTTCTCTGCATACTGCGCTGTAAAAAGCGCCTCGGTCTCATCCCGGAAAATATGCGGCATCGCCAGATACACTTCTACTCCCGACTGCTGCAGACGTTCACAGATCAAAAGAGCTTCCGTCGACCGAAAAAGATCCCCCTCCATCGCGCTGTCCACATACACCCGATGGATCTCCCCATATTCTTCCGCGAATGCTTCCACTGTCCGGAGCTGTTCGATCGTTTCTGTCAGAATCGTCAGTTCCGGTCTGTTTTCTACCGATCGTTCATTTGTATTCTTGTATACAATCTCTTCCCGGTCGCAAAATACCGCTCTGTTCTCCCTGTTTTCCGGATTTGCTCTCAGTTCCCGATGATATTGCCTGCAGATCTGTTTTTCTAATTCCGCAAGCGCCCGTCTGCGCATCTCATTGAGCTGCTGCATCGGTAGAAAGACATTGGGATCCATCCCGATATCCAATGTCTCGAAAACAAACGGCGTCTCTCCTGTTTTTTCAAGCTGCTTTCGAACCTGTTCCTCCGCAAGCGGTCGTTTTCCCGCCTGCTCCACCTGTATCTCCGATTCGGCTTCCACCGAGACTGTATCCGAGCATACGATCAGTTTAGCAGGTTTTCCAACGGAAAGCGTAAAATAACCATAAATTTTTTCTTGTATTTTTCCAAATTGGATCGATTTTTCTAATTCTTCTAAAAGCGTCCGGTTTTTCGTTCTGTATAAAATCGTCCCCGGTTTTATGCGAACCTGTTTCGGCACAAGAAGTTTTACATTTTCCGCGCCTTTTTTATACGCAGCGCCAAATGTATAATCTTCTTTGATTCCCGCCGGAAAAGAAAGAACATCGCCTTTTCCGATCTCTGTCAGCGCAGCTCCCGTCACTTCCCGTCCCTTTTGCCCGGTTACCCGGACTGCCGCCACTCCGGCATGATTCGGACGCTCTTTCGAGATCATCTCTTTCCCGTTATGCTGCCCATAATAACCATTGTGAAAACCGCCGCGGTTGTACAGATCCATCAACTGTTTCCGGTCCGTCTCGTCCACCCGATAACCGGCTCGTCCTCTTTCCAGATACAGATCCGTATATTTACGGTACATTCCGGTCACGCCTGCCACATATTCCGGACGCTTCATCCGCCCCTCCAATTTGAAAGAATCAATCCCGGCATCGATCAGATCCGGGATCAGGTCAAGCGTGCAAATATCTTTCGGACTCAACAAATATCCCTTTTCCCCATTCGCGCCATACGGAAGCCGGCACGGTTGCGCGCACTGCCCCCGGTTTCCGCTTCTTCCGCCGATCAGACTGCTCATGAGACACTGACCGGAATAACAATAACAAAGCGCTCCGTGCACAAAGCACTCGATTTCCATTCCGGTTTCTTTTTTCATTCTGCGCACTTCCTCCAGAGATAATTCCCGTGCGGGAACAACACGGGTCGCCCCTCTCTCCTTTAAAAATGCCGCCCCCTCACTTCCGGTTACCGTCATCTGCGTGCTCACATGGATCTCCATATCCGGAAACCATCTTCTTACAAAGGAAAAAACACCCAGATCCTGTACGATCACCGCATCTAACCCCCCGTTATAAAAGGGTTCCAGATATGCAAAAAGCTCCGCCATCTCCGGTTCTTTTAACAATGTATTGACAGTCAGATAGAACTTTCTCCCGTGAAGATGTGCCTCGTCGATCGCCGCAAGCATCTGCTCTTTTGAAAAATTCTTTGCATAAGCCCTTGCACCAAAACGAGGGCCGCCTGCATACACTGCATCCGCCCCTGCCAAAATTGCCGCACGGAAACTCTCATAAGATCCCGCCGGCGCTAATATTTCTACTTTTCTTTCTCTATTCACTCGCTGAACCACCTATACTCTTTACTTTCTGCGATTCTTCATCTCTGTTTCCAGTTTCACGATCTGCATCTGCAGATCATTGTTTTCCTCTTTCATCTTGGCAAGCTCTTTCTCCGCATTCTCAAGCTTGATCTGTACAGAAATCAGCTCATGCTTCAGATCGTACATTTCCTTATCTTTTAATTCAATGTCACTCTCAAGAGAATCTCCCTGCTTCTTTGCTTTGAAATAATCATCAGCGATATTCAGGGCCAGGAGCACGTTGCGTGTATCAGCACTCTGCTTACGATAACCTTCACTATTCGTACACTCGGTAATCTTGTGGTTCAAATAAGAAGAAACTTTCTGCAGATACTCTTCCCCCTCAAATCCACTCAACGTATATACTTTACCGCCTATCAATACTTCTGTAAAATGTTTTGCTGAACTCATAGCTTCCTCCCCGTGCGTTTCTTATCTGCTATTATAAACTATATGGAATTAAAAACCAACTGTTTTTTTGCAAAACAGCACACTCTCCCTGTTCAAACCGCTACACTTCCGCACGCGGAATCCCCAAATGTGCATATGCAAGATCGGTTGCAACTCTTCCCCGCGGTGTCCTCTGAATAAATCCATGCTTCAAAAGATACGGCTCATACACATCTTCCAGAGTCCCGGCGTCCTCCGAAATCGACGCGGCAAGCGTATCCAGTCCCACCGGACCGCCTCCAAACCGCTCGATCATCGTCATCAGGATGTTCCGGTCAATATGATCCAGACCATATTTGTCCACATCCAGAAGATCCAACGCGTAATTCGCCACCTCTTTTGTGATCACACCGTCGTATTTTACTTGAGCAAAATCCCGAACGCGCTTCAAAAGACGATTCGCCAAACGCGGTGTTCCACGGGAGCGCTTTGCCAGTTCCACAGCCCCTTCCGGTTCGATCTCCACTTCCAAAACCGCCGCCGACCGCATAATGATCGTTTTTAATTCTTCTTCGGTATAAAATTCTAAATGGTGGATCACACCGAACCGATCCCGAAGCGGCGCGGTCAGCATCCCGGCACGGGTTGTTGCACCAACCAGTGTAAATTTCGGAAGATCCAGCCGGATCGATCTGGCTGTGGCACCTTTTCCGATCATAATATCGATGGCATAGTCTTCCATTGCCGGGTAGAGCACCTCCTCCACCTGACGGTTCAGCCGATGTATCTCGTCCACGAATAAAATATCATTTTCCTGAAGATTATTTAAGATCGCCGCCATCTCCCCCGGCTTCTCGATCGCCGGACCGGACGTGATCTTAATATGTACCCCCATTTCATTGGCAATGATTCCGGCAAGCGTTGTTTTCCCCAGTCCCGGCGGTCCGTAAAACAGTACATGATCCAGCGCATCTCCACGCTCTTTTGCGGCACGGATATAAATTCCCAAAGTCTGCTTTGCTTTTTCCTGACCGATATAATCTTTCAGGTGCTGCGGTCTGAGATGATTTTCAATTTTGATATCTTCTTCCAGATTTTCCGTTGTAATAATTCTCTTTGCCATTGTCTTCCCCATGATTTATTCTCAGAACAGATTCTTCAATGCCTGCTTCAATACATCTTCCACCGTCTTTGCCTGTTCCAAATCTACTTTTTTTACTGCACGCAGACTTTCGGTACTTCCATATCCCAATGCCACCAACGCCTGCACGGCTTCGGTCTGAATCTCTCCGGCAAGTCCTCCTCCGACTACTTCTGCGGAAGAAGAAACGTCTTTTGGTTCCAGCATTTCTTCCAGATTCAGTTTATCCTTCAACTCAATGATCACTTTTTCCGCAGTCTTTTTCCCAATCCCGGGTGCAGAAGAGATTGCCTTTGCATCACCGGAAAGTACTGCAAATCGCAGATCATCTGCTGACAGCTTCGACAAAATACTCAGACCGCCTTTTGGTCCGATTCCACTGACACCGATCAGCAGACGGAAAATTTCCAAATCATCCCGCGTCAGAAAGCCAAACAACTGCATGGCATCTTCCCGCACATTCAAATAGGTGTGAAGTTTTATTTCTTCCCCGATCTGTGGAAGCAGCCCCATCGATGCCTCCGGCATAAACACTCCATATCCGACACCGCCCACATCGACGATCACCTTATCTTTCTCTACCGCAGCCAACTCTCCGCGAACATATGAAATCATTGTATTTCCTCCACACTACTATTCCTCTTTTTTCAAAATGTCAGATTCTTCAGCCGCTTCAATACTTCCGCTGCCACAATGCCGATCAGCATTCCTGTCACGATCCCCGCGATCAAAAGTACCGGAAAATAGTAACCGACCCGGTACGTCTCCACTGCCAGCATTGCCACGATCAGTTGTCCGACATTATGACATACACCGCCTGCAATACTGACGCCGATCACACTGAATGTACCTCTCTTTTTCAAAAATGCCATTACTCCGAGACTAAGTATGCCTCCTGCGAGACTATAAAGAATACTGAATAAATTGGCGAACATAAAACCAGCCAGCACGATCCGCACGATTGATAATAGCAACGCCTCTTTCGCATTCCGTTTATATAGAAATATAACGATCAGGAGATTGGCAAGTCCCAGTTTGATCCCCGGAATGCCAAAATGGATTGGGATCAGTGATTCTACATAACTGAAGATCAACGCCAATGCTGTAAAGACCCCAAAATATGCTGCTCTGTTTTTCAATCCTGTTCCTCCTGCTTTGATCAATTCGACACGGCATCCGGCGACTCGTCTTCTGTCTTTGCATCCCCGACGATGATCGACACGACAATTTTATTCGGCAGACAGATGATGCTCTCTCCGTCCCTGGAAATCTCTTTATGATGAACGCAGATCTGATCCGGACACTCGGCCCACGTCATCTTCGCAGTTCCCTCTGAAATCTGCACTTTATTCGTCTTATTGATCGAAATCTCCTGATCTTCGTTCAGATCATATCTTCCATACAATTCCCCATCTACACTGATCTCGACCTGACGCACTGCCTCTTCGGGTCTCAAAAGTAAAACGGCAAGAAAAATTCCTGCAACAGCCGCCACAAGAATGATCAATATCCAGTCATTTTTTTTCATATACGTTTCCTCTTAGAATTGTCTATAACGGTATTATCATAGCACAGTCTTTTCGGGAATGCAACCATGTGTTCGATTTGATTTTATTTATAACCAATAAACAAAATTGCAATATAAATACGTTTCTTCACAACAAGTAACGCCGGCGTACAAATAAATATTGCACGTCGGCGCTGTTTTTAAATCACAATACAACCGTTTTCATCCGGTTTCATCGGCAATGCGATCATAAAATCTACAATCGCAAGAGCGATCGGAAAGCCGGTCCAGGAAAGAACAAGATAAAACACTCCCAATATCCAACGTTTTTCATAGAACCTGTGGATTCCTGCCCAACCAAGAAACACCGTTAACAGAATGTATATCTTCCGGTTCACCTGATGAAGCTGTCGATTTTCTCTCCAGTCGAAATACCAGTCGCCAAGCCGCTGCCAGAGTTTCAACTTTTCTTCCTTTCCATACTGTTCTTCCACCGCATGAAGTTCATCCTCAAGCAATGCCATCTTGGCAAAATCAACACGTTCCTCTACTTTTGTGTTTTGAGAATTTTTCATTTCTCTTTCCTGCTCCTTTCAATTAGTTTGCAGCATTTCCGTTCATCGCTTCCGCTTTGATCTCAGCGATTCGATCCTGAATCTCTTCCATTTTCTCTTTTGTCAGCGGATAGAATTTCAAAGAAATCAGGTTCAAAATCCAGCCAACTAGCGGTGCTCCGATAAAGCATGCCATTGTTACCCAGAAAATCCCCGCGCTATACGGCGTATCCGGTGTCGGCTGTGTATCTTTAAATCCGATTGCAGCGATCATCAGAGATACAAAAGTACCTGCCAGTGAGGAAATCATTTTATCAACAAAGCTGAACAAAGTTCCCATCAATCCCGGCACATATTTTCCAGAACGATATACTTCGTAATCTGCACAGTCCGCCGTCATCGGAATTACGATATTTCCGGCAACACCGGAGAATCCCGCCATAATGATATTTAGTCCGACAAAAAGAACTGTGAACATGTTGAATTCTGTAAAACTTAAAGACTTCGGATCACCAAGCAGCATCAACAGAAAGATACCAATTGCAGATATGATCGCGCCCCAGGTTCCCACGAGCATCGCAGATTTTTGACCCATTCTGCGAGCGATAAAATTCATCAATATCAGGCAGACGATAACGTTCGGGATACTTGTCATCGCACTGAACGTTCCATATGCCGCATAGTTGCCACAGATAATACCAAATAACATAACATATATGATAGAATTGGATTTCATCGATCCAGACAATTTATCAGAAGATGCAGAAATTACAAGCATCTGAATCGCCCGGTTCTTACGAAGTACTTCCCAATAATCTTTAAATGTAATTTTCTGTACAACGCCTGTGCCATAATATTCCAAACGATCTTTTCTTCTCAGTCCAATGATTGCAAGAATCGCAAACAAAAGTGAAACTGACGCCACGATCATCCAGATTCCTTTAAAGAATTCCGGATTAGAAAATGCAGCATTTCCACCGTACTTTGGAAGCAATACATTTGTTATGATAACCGGGAAACTTGCCATCATAAGCGTACCAAATACCGCGTCAAACATTGTGAAGATCGGTCTCTGCTTCGGATCATTTGTCAGACATGTCTGTGCAGATTTTGTTACGACACACTGACATGTATATCCGATAATATACAGCATATACATCACTACATAAAATGGAAATCTAAATACTTTCGGAATCTCCGGCGTTACCCAAAAAATGACAAAACTTGTTACCATCAAAATCAAGTTACCGATTAAAATAAACGGACGGTTCTTTCCAAATTTTGTATTCGTCTTATCAACAATATATCCGATAAACGGATCTGTGACACCATCCCACATACGCATAACGGTTGTAATCGTTCCGGCAAGCACAACTCCAACGCCGACGATACCTGTCAGGAAATAAGACACATACATAAATGCCATCATATAAAGATTAGTAGACGTATTATTCAATGCATAAAATGCAATCTCCCATGTTTTTGCTCTGTGAATTGCATTCACTTGATGAGTTTTTGTTTCGCTCATAGCGTTTCTCCTTTTTTTCACTTTACTCTATTCAGTTTTGTATGAAAAATTTATAATTCAAACCACTCTCCATATCCAAGTCGGATCAGATTGTCACGACTGATCTTCAGGCTTTCAAAAGGATCTCTTCCGTACGTTGCATCCTGCTCGATCAAGAAGTATTCGCTTCCGCCTTCTAACCCAGCTTCAATACATTCTTGAATCGGAAGACTTCCCTCACCGACTTCTGCAAATTCTACTATATTGGTAAATGCTTCCAAAAATTTACCAATCTCAAAATCACCATCCGGCATCTTCACTTCACCAATACGGTAATCTTTCAAATGAAGAAGACGAATCCGTCCCGCATATTTCTTAATGAACTCAACCGGATTTTCCCCGCCTCTCTGAATCCAATGAATATCCAGTTCAAATCCCATATGCTTTGTCGTGTTTTTAATAATATCCAACAGATATTCACCATCATATTTTGTAAATTCCACATGATGATTATGGTAATATAAGTCGATTCCATGCTCTTTCAATTTCGCCGCCATCTCATCTGCCCTTTTCACAAAATCAATCGCCTTTTCACGGCTTCCCATACAAGTCATTGGGAGCATACCAATCCGCAGCATATCGCAATTCAAAGCTTTGCAGTCCGACACGATCTTGTCAAAATCACTGACAAGATACTCTCCCGGCATTCCCGGAACCATCGGTTCCAATGCTGCGGAACAAGCCGCGATCTTTACTCCAAATTCTTCACTTGCTTTTCGCATTCCCTCCACATTTTCCGGGGTCATCGGAATCTGACTAACTTCTACACAATGATACCCAAGTTCTGCACAAGCTTTCAGTGTACCATAAGCGCCAAGTTCTCCAATCTTGTCTTTAATCGTACTCATCTGAATACCAATCAATCCCTTTTTCATTGTCTTTTCCTCCTACTTTATAGTTATTTGAACTGTCTCTCCGGTTTGTCCCGCTTTTCTGATCGTATCGATCAAACGGATACTCATTACCGCATCCCTCACATGAAGATAATCCTGCGTATCTTCTTCGATCGCCCGATAAAATTTCCGAATCAATTTTTTATGGCTCGCACCGTAATAAAATTTAGATCCCGGAAGTTTGGCATCTTCTGCAAGTTTTTTTCTACTGCCGTCCGAATTTATCTGATACAATACATTTTCGATAATTGCAAACTCTGCTTTTTCTGTCTGAACCGAAATCTGAACACTTTCATTTTTGTAGTTTGCGTTAGTTGCCATAAAAAGACCCTGCGCCCCATTTGCAAATACCATTCTTGCCGACACGGTATCTTCCACTTCGATTCCATATTCCAGTATCTGACTGACAGATGCGCGTATCTCTGCGATTGATCCTCCGAGAAAATAAAGCAGATCCAACGTATGTACCGCCTGATTGATCATGCATCCGCCACCGGCATATTTCATCGTCCCCCGCCATGGTTTCACATCATAATAAGATTTCGGCCGCGCCCATGGCACAATTCCTTTCAGTCCGGTTATTTGCCCATACTTGCCACTCTCCAGCAATTCTTTCAGCAACTCAACAGACTCATTGAACCGGTTCTGCAGACAGATTCCGATATGTACTTCCGGATGCGCCGCTTCAAATGCTGCAAAAGCTTCCGCCTGCTCTGTGTTCAACGCGACCGGTTTTTCGCAAAACACATGCGCACCATGTTCTGCCACATATTCAGACACCGGAACATGCAGATAGTGTGGAAGACAAATATGTACCACATCCGGCTTTATCTCTGCAATCATTTTCTGATAATCGGTATAAAACGGAACGCCTATTGGCGCGTGGTCTTTTGCTGCTTCATCAATATCACAGACCGCCGCCAAATGAATTTCCTCATTTGCCTCGATTGCCGCAATATGAATAGAAGAAATATCTCCCAAGCCAATCACTGCCGCGTTTTTCATGCTTCGTTCCCCCTCCACATCAACGTGTTTCAAATTTTCCCTCTGCCGCAATCTTTTTATTCAATTCGCTTAAATACAATTCCTCATCTACCGGATTGGCGACTTCTTTACCAAGCCATGAGGAGAGCTGTGTTGCATTGGCAAGGTTTACGCCATTAATTCCATCAGATCCGGGTGCAAGAAGCGGAGTTCCCTCTAAAATATGCAACGCAAAATTTTCCATAACTGTCGTATGCTGTTTTCCCCATCCATCCGTATTCTCGAACGTCTCCACCGTATACATACCATCTCCACCTGCGGAATTTCCGGACGTCAGTTTCGCAACATCCATCATACTCATTGTATCGTTCATTTCTTTTTCACTCTTATTCAAACGATATACCGTTGCGGTTTTGCTTCCGTCTACAACGATCTTTCCGCCGTCCAGATCGATTTCAAGACGATCTGTACCGATTGGGTCATGCGTGCATGTAATAAAACTTCCTGTCGCACCGTTCGGATATTCCGTTACGATCGTAACATCATTCTCCACGGCGATATCACGATGACATCCATAAAGACATTTTGCATAGACTTTACTCGGGATTCCGCAGATCCACTGCCAGAGATCCAACTGGTGAGGCGCCTGATTTACAAGAACTCCGCCGCCTTCTCCTCCCCATGTTGCGCGCCACTCGCTCTGTGCGTAATAACTGTCTGGACGCCACCAGGAATTTATGATCCAATTAGAGCGTCTGATTTCTCCCATCTCGCCAGATGCAACAATCTCTTTGATCTTCTGATATAAAACATTGGTACGTTGATTGAACATGATTCCAAAAGCAACATCCGGATGTGCTGCCGCACATTCATTCATCTCTCTTACTGATTTTGCGTAAACACCTGCCGGTTTCTCAACAAGAACATTCATTCCATGTTCCAGACAATAGATTGCAATTTCCGGATGCAGATAATGTGGAACCGTTGTAATAACCGCGTCTACATTTCCGGATGCAACCATTTCCTTCCAGTCTGTATAGAACGGATATTCCGAATATTTTTCTTTGCACATTTTTTCCTTTTCCGGATCAATATCGCAAAGCGCTCCCAACTCACAATGCGGCGGACACTCCGGCGCCGGCATTCCCGGGAAACCTGCTTTTCCTGTTAGAAATCCTGCATACGCGCTTCCCTGTGCTCCAATTCCAATAATTCCAAAACGAACTTTACTCATAATTTTCCTCCCTTTCTTGTGAAGTTCTTTTTATTTTTTCTGGATTCTTTCCAGTATTTCACATAATGCATGGTATTGCATTGCATAGCCTTCCGCGCCGTCTTTTGCTTTATTCTCTTTGATCACATTCTCTGCCGCTGTCGTTTCCAAAGAAGCCAGTGAGTCAAAAAGGACAAGATGAGGTTCCAACGTCAAAAATCCCTGATAGCTTTCCTGATTCAATGCACGATCAAGAAGCTGTTCAATTTTTCCTTCTCCTGTTCCGCAAACTACGTTTTCATTGTCTGTTGTAACGGCATCTTTAATATGGATATATTCGATATATGGTCTTAACGCCTCCCAACACGCTTCGGTATCTTCTTTACACTGTACAAAATTTGCGAAATCAAACGCCGCTTTAAAATGAGGGTCTTGGATTGCTTCAAATAATTTCAGACAACGCTCTTTTGTATCGCCATAAATATCTTTTTCATTTTCATGGAGCAGGATCACATCATATTCTTTTGCAATGTCCAAAAATTGATTTAACTTCTCGATCACTTCGTCATAATACAAATCTGCTTCTTTTCCTTCCGGAATAAAAAAACTAAACATTCTGATATATTTGCAGTCTAAGACTTTACAAATTTCACAGATTTCTTTCAACTGTTTTTTTTGTTTCTCAAACCCTGCGCGATCCTCAATGCCAACCTTTCCGATCGGAGATCCGATAGAAGAAACGCGCACTTGATATTTTTCCAAGACCGGCAGCAGTTCATCTTTGACTTCTTTCACTGTAAAATCTGCAATCCCCTTCTTATTTGCCGACCGCAGTGAAATATAGTGCATTCCCAATTTCGTCACTGTTTGAAGCTGCTCTTCAAAATCTGTACAGATTTCATCCGCAAATCCGGAAATGTGAATAGTTTCGTTCATGATCAAATTTCCTCCTCTTTTGCTCATTTATTCGTATGATATAGGATGAAGAAATTATTTGTTATTACTACTTTTAGTTGTTTTAGTATTATTTTCGTTTTTAGTTTTCAGAAAATGAATATTGTGCTATATTTAGTGTATAAAATGCGAACCAAGGAGGCTGCCGATGTCTAATTCACTTGTTGATTTTGTTTGTTCTGTCCTAAAATCCATTCGAATCAAATCCAAAATTTATACATTTCCACTTAATTTAGACGATCAATTTGACTATGAACTACGGAAATCTATTTCAAATAACGAAAGCACATACTTTACATTTATGCAGGAGCTTTCCCTGAATTTAGAATCTGCCTGCAATGCGAATTTACTTTTTCAGTTTACAGACCGCTTTAAATGCGATTATATTTTTTTAATCTTACCTGATGATTCGGCAAAATCTGTCCTTGCCGTCGGTCCGTTTTCTTATACGCCGTTTACCTATAACTATATTTTAAATATCTGCCATAAACTTAAAATTCCGGAAACCAATTTTGATTTTATGCAGCAGTATTATTTTTCCCTCCCAACCAATCATGACAAGCAAAGTCTTGAAGGGATCATCTTCACACTTGCCCATGAATTATGGGGAGACCAGCCGCTGTCTATGCCGCATTTTACAAATTTGGACAACGCTGCGGTACCTTTTACTCCATCCATAGAAGCCCCTACAACACAGTCTCTGGAATATATGGAACAAAAATATCTGAGTGAAAATTATTTAATGACATGTATTACAGAAGGGAATTTAGAACGTATCGAAAAAATACGCCAGCATTTAGATCTGTCTTCCATCCGGCAACGTTTTTCCAATTCCCTTAGAGATCAAAAGAATAACTTGCTTGTTTTTAATACCATTTGCCGAAAAGCCGCTCAATACGGAGGTGTACATCCTATTTATCTGGACACACAAACTACCAAATATACTTTAAGGATCGAATCTGCTGCAAACTTAAAAGAATTAAATAATATTTATCGGGACATCCCGCACAAATACTGCCTTCTTGTACAGAGATGTTCTTTAAAAGACTATTCTCCGATTGTTGCTAAGATCATCATGTATATTGATTTCCATTTTAAAGAAAACCTCTCTTTACAGATGATCGCCTCTTCTTTTTCTTTAAATAAAAACTATCTTTCTACGCTGTTCAAAAAAGAGGTCGGAATCGGTCTTACGAATTATCTCAACCATAAGAGGATCAAATATGGGCTCTACTTGCTTAATACAAGTACCCTTTCCATCCAAAATATTTCGAAAGCATGCGGAATCGATGATATGAATTATTTTTCCAGAATTTTCAAGCAGCAGATCGGTATGTCTCCAAGTAATTATCGGCAGCAGCTCCGCCCTCGGAATCTTTAGATAATAAAAAATATGCTGTGACAACTCAACGCTGTCACAGCATATTTTTCTCAAATCTTTATGAAACCGGAATTTCCCGCGGTGTAATGATCTTCCGCGGACATTTTTCCGCGCACACACCACAGTTCGTGCATTTCGATGCATCGATGTGTGCAAGGAAATTCGTTACTGTGATCGCACCCGCTTCACAGTTCTTTTCACAAAGCTTACATCCGATACAGCCGACCAGACAAACATCCATCAGAGCCTTTCCTTTGTCGTTGGAATTGCACTGTACAAATGTCTTCTGTTCATACGGCACAAGCTCGATCAGATTTTTCGGACATGCCGCGATACACTTCTTACATGCCTTACATTTTTCTTTATCCACGACAGCCACTCCGTCTACGACGTGGATCGCATCGAACGGACAGGCTTTCACACAGCTTCCGTATCCAAGACAGCCGTAATCACAGCCTTTCGGTCCTTTATCCTGCATCATATTCGCCATCACGCAGTCCTGGATTCCATAATAATTGTATTCTTCCTGTGCTTTCTCGCATGTTCCGCCGCATTTCACAAATGCGACCTGACGCTCCTGTGCTCCGGCATCCTGCCCCATGATCTTTCCGATCTCGGCAGCAACCGGCACACCGCCTACCGGACATCCGCCCACTTCAGCCTCGCCTTTTACGATCGCGGAAGCCAGACCGGAACATCCGGCGTACCCACAGCCTCCACAGTTATTTCCCGGAAGCACGCCCAGGATCGCCTCTTCTCTTTCATCGACTTCCACCGCAAATTTCTTGCCGGACACTCCAAGGAAGACACCGATGAACAATCCTGTTCCACCGACGATCGCGGCGGCGATCAAAATTCCTGTCAACATACTTTACGCCCTCCTTAAATCAGACCGGAGAATCCAAAGAACGCGATTGCCATCAGACCTGCAGTCACAAGCACGATCGGCGTTCCTCTGAATGCTTCCGGAACATCATTATACTCAATCTTTTCACGGATACCTGCCATCAGTACGATTGCAACAAGGAAACCTGCCGCAGTCGCAAATCCGTTCACAACACCCTCCAGAATGCTGTAAGATTTTGTCACATTTGTCAGCGCCACACCGAGCACCGCACAGTTTGTTGTGATCAGCGGCAGATACACCCCCAGCGCATTGTAGAGCGGAGGCATCACTTTCTTTAAGAACATCTCCACAAACTGCACAAGCGCTGCGATCACAAGGATAAATACGATCGTCTGCAGGTATTCAAATCCTGTCGGTACAAGGATGAATTTATAGATCAGTCCTGTCACAAAGGAAGAGATCGTAATAACAAAGATTACCGCGCCGCCCATTCCGCCGGCTGTCTTTACATTTTTGGAAACGCCCAGGAACGGACAGATTCCGAGAAACTGGCTGAGCACCACGTTATTTACAAACGCGGATCCAACCGCAATCAGTAATAATTCTTTCATCTTCTATCCCCTCCTATTTCAGATTCCCGCAAGTTTCTTTTTTGCCGCACTCCGCACAGTTCGTGCCGCAGCCGATCTTCTCAGCTTTCTTTACATCGCCTTTTTCCAACGCTTTCTTTTTCATCACATTCTGAAGCGCTGTCAGACATGCCAGTACAAAGAACGCTCCCGGTGCCAGGATAAAAATCGTGATCGGCTCATAGGATTCCGGAAGCACCTGTATATCAAATACTTTTCCGGAACCAAGCAGCTCACGCACAATACCGATGCATGTCAGACCAAAAGTAAATCCAAGTCCCATACCGATTCCGTCAAACATGGACGGCAGCACCGGATTCTTGGACGCGTAACTTTCCGCTCTTCCCAAAATGATACAGTTTACAACGATCAGCGGGATATAGATTCCGAGCGACGCATAAAGGCTCGGCACAAACCCCTCCATCAAAAACTGAACGATCGTTACAAAGGATGCCACAACAACGATAAATGCCGGCATACGCACGGAATCCGGAATGATCTTCCGAAGCATGGAGATCAGCATATTGGACAATACAAGAACGACCGTCGTGGAAAGTCCCATACCGATTCCGTTGATCGCAGATGTTGTAACCGCCAGAGTCGGACACATTCCGAGCATCAACACGAAGGTAGGGTTTTCTTTCACCAGACCGTTGTACAGTCTCTCTGTGTATTTATTCATTGACACTACCTCCTAACTCATTCTGAAAATATACAAGGGCAGCATCCACCGCATTTGTCACGGCATTCGTGGTGATCGTTGCGCCGCTCAAAGCGTCGATCTTGTCATCGCCCTCTTCTCCGGTCTTTGTGTAACTGAATTTTTCTACTTTTTTATCAACAAACTGCTCTTTAAATTCCGGTTCATCCGCTTTCATGCCGAGACCTGCTGTCTCCGTGATCTCAAGCATCTCGATACCTTTCACCGTACCGTCGTTCAAGATACCGACAGACAACGCGATATCTCCGCCGTATCCGTCATGAGACGTCACGGAAACAACAAATCCCATCGGTTCCCCCGCTTCATCTTTTGCAACGGCAACTTCTGTAATATCGTCGGTATATCCTGCATCTGCTACAAGTTTTGCAGCTGCATCCGCATCGAATTTGTCATATTCCTCAAATTCTTTCGCATCTGTCAATACTGCCCGGTATGCCTCCTGCTTCGCATTTTCCTTTGCGACTGCGATCGGCTCTTTTGTGATCTCATAAACAAGTCCGAGCAGACACCCTGCGACCAGCGTGATCGCGGTCAGGATCGCTGTATTTTTTACAATCTTTTTCATTACTTTTCTCCTCCTTTACCAAATGGTTTTGGAAGAGTAACCTTTTCGATCAGCGGAACCAAAAGGTTACTGATAATGATCGCATAGGATACTCCCTCTGCGGATCCGCCAAACAGACGGAACAGACCGGTCAGAAGACCAAGACAGACTCCGTAAAGGATCTGCCCGCCTTTCGTGATCGGCGACGTCACATAATCGGTTGCCATGAACCATGCGCCAAGCATCAGACCACCTCCGCAAAGATGTGCGGTAATATACTGCGGGTCAAATCCATGTCCGCCGAAAATCGTGATAAAGATCACAAATGTCACAATATAGGTGCCCGGAATCCGAAGATCGATGACTCCCATCAGGATCAAAAACATTGCTCCAGCCATGATCGCAAGCACGGAAGTCTCTCCGATCGTTCCACGGATATTTCCGATCAGCATACTCATCGTATCCACTGCCTCGCCTGCTTTTAAATCTGCCAATGGCGTCGGTCCCGTCACTCCGTCATAGACAAAATATGTCATCTTCCCTGTGAAAGAAATCAACAAAAAACAACGTGCTGCAAGAGCCGGGTTCATAAAGTTCTGACCGAGCCCTCCGAAAAGCTGTTTCACGACAAGGATCGCAAATACAGAACCAAGCGCGCCCATCCAGAGCGGAAGTGTCGGCGGCAGGTTCAATGCCAGAAGCAGTCCCGTCACAAGCGCACTGCAGTCTTTGATCGTAACCGGTTTGTGCATCAGCTTTTCATATATGTACTCTGTCAGCACCGCTGCACCGGTTGTCACAACAACAAGAAGCCATGCATTCTCGCTTCTGAAATTATAGATCCCGAAAAACGTTGCGGGCAGCAGTGCGATCACTACCAGCAGCATGATATTTCCGGTTGTTGCTTTATCCCGGATATGCGGTGAAGAAGATACGTTCCATTTCTCATTCACTGTTCATTCACCTCTCTACTTTTTCTTTTTGTTTGCCAGTGCAATCTTCCGCATGGAACCGATTGACTGTTTCAATGGACGTTTTGCAGGACAGACATAACTGCAGGATCCACATTCTACACATTCCAGACCATTCTGGTTTACAAAGGTCTCCTCATCATGACGTTCCGCATAATCTGCAAGTCTCGACGGAATGATCCGGCTCGGACAGACTTCCACACAGCGTCCGCAGTTGATGCATGCTGAAACCTGACTCTTTGCCACAATGTCCTCTTTAAATGCCAGAATTGCGGAAGAAGTCTTTGTCACCGGCGCATCCAGTGTGATCATCGCAAATCCCATCATCGGTCCGCCGGAAATCAACTTCTGCGGCTCTGCTTTCCATCCGCCCGCCGCTTCGATCAGTTCTCTGTGATTCGTTCCAAGTAATACCTTGTAATTGCCCGGATTCTGCACTGCATCGCCACTGACCGTCACAATCCGTTCCGTCAGCGGTTTTCCTTCAGCCACAGCATAGTGAATTCCGATCAACGTCTCCACATTGTCTACAATACACCCCGCATCTGCCGGAAGCATTGCCGCATGGATTGCCCGCTTCGTCGTAGCGTAAATGAGCTGACGTTCCGCTCCCTGCGGATATTTCGTCTGCAGCACTTTCACTTCCATACGCGGTTCATCTTTGATCGCGTCTTTTAACTTCGCAATACAATCCGGTTTATTATCTTCCACACCGAAAATGCCTTTGGCATTGTCAAACAATGAAAGGACAATACGCATACCGTTAACCAGCTCTTCCGTATTCTCCAACATTCTTCGGTAGTCCGCTGTAATATATGGCTCACATTCCGCACAGTTGGCAATGATATAATCAATCTTATCCGGTTCTTTCGGAGAAAGTTTTACGCGCGTTGGGAAACCTGCGCCTCCCATTCCGACAATTCCCGCCTCCGCGATCGTGTTTAAAATCTCATCCCGGCTCATCTCACCCATCGGTTTTACCGGCAGCTTCTCTGCTTCCTCATAAGTCCCGTCATTCTCGATCACAATACAATCCACACTGCTTCCAGTTGGATTGAAACGCTTCTCGATCGCCTTCACAGTTCCGGATACAGAAGCGTATACCGGCGCTGACACAAAACCGCCCGCCTCTGCAATCTTCTGTCCCTTTAACACATGGTCGCCCTTTTTTACTACTGCGATCGCAGGCGCGCCGATGTGCTGTGACAACGGATAGACCAAATCACCTTTCGGCAGAAGTTCCACGATCGGCTGATCCTTTGCAAGGCTCTTACCGTCATTTGGATGAATCCCACCCTTAAAAGTCAAAAGTCCCATTTTTTGAATTCCTTCCTTTCTTCAATCTCACAATATATTAATGATACAGGATTTCCTATGTAAAATCCAGTGCATACATGTAATTTTGTTGTATCTTTATCCGTACATCTTGTCGCTTTTTTAACAAAAAGAAAAAGCGGAGATACGTTGTATCCCCGCCCTGATTTTCTTATAATTACTCTTCGTCCTGATCTGCCTCTGCTGTCTCAAGCGCTTTCATGCTCAGGCTGATCTTCTTCTCTGCTTCGTTCAGATCCACGATCTTCGCTGTGATCTCCTGTCCGATGGAAAGAACATCAGACGGTTTCTCAACATGTGCTCTGGAAATCTGAGAAACATGAAGCAGTGCATCTACTCCCGGTGCTAACTCAACAAACGCACCAAAATCTGTCATACGAGCAACTTTTCCTGTGATCACAGAACCTACCGCAAAGTCTTCTGCTGCATTTGCCCACGGATTCGTCTCCGGGAACTTCAGGCTCAGTGCAACCTTTGTATCGTTGATGTCTTTTACAAGAACTTTTACGGTGTCACCAACCTGGAATACTTTTTTCGGGTTCTCAACACGTCCCCATGACATCTCGGAAATATGAAGCAGTCCGTCTACTCCGCCCAGATCGATGAACGCACCGAAGTCTGTTACATTCTTCACAACGCCCTCGATCGTATCTCCAACCTGCAGTCTTGCAAACAGTTCTTTCTGCTTTTCAGCTCTCTCAGCAACAAGAAGCTGTCTTCTGTCACCGATCACACGGTTTCTTCTCGGATTGAACTCGCTGATCACGAATTCGATCTCCTGTCCGTCATATTTACTCAAGTCTTTCTCATAAGAATCAGAAACGAGGCTTGCCGGAATAAATACTCTCGCGCCCTCTACTTCTGCGGAAAGTCCGCCGCCAAGGATCTGTGTGACTGTCGCTTTCAGCACTTCTTTGTTCTCGAATGCTTCGCGAAGTCTTTCGTTGCCTTTTTCTGCTGCCAGTCTCTTGTATGTTAAGAGAACCTGTCCTTCTCCATCGTTTACTTTCAATACTTTTACAGTCATCTTGTCGCCTACGGCAACTACAGTTGTCAGGTCGATGGACTGATCATTGGAATACTCGTTCTTTGTGATGATTCCATCTGCTTTATATCCGATATTGAGAATGATCTCATCTGGTTTCACATCAATAACGGTACCTTCTACAACCTCTCCATTATGAATTGTTTTGAATGACTCGTCTAACATCTGTTCAAAAGATAATTCTGACATTATTTTGAACCTCCTCAATTATATTGTTGGGCGTGGATGCCCCTGCTGTAATACCTACTGTTTCCACTGACCCTAATTGATTCACATTCAAATCGTCAAGTGTCTGTATGTAGTACGTATCGTTGCATGCTTTCGCACATATTTCAAATAACTTTTGAGTGTTGGAACTTTGTTTGTCACCAATCACAATCATCGCATCCACACTCTCTGCAATCTCGCACGCCTCAGCCTGACGCTCTTTTGTTGCATTGCAGATTGTATTTAAAACATTTATATCATAACTCTTTTCGCTAATAATTTCAACTAAATCTTTAAATTTATTGTAATTAAATGTCGTTTGTGATACGACGCAGACTTTCATCCCCGCTTTCAGAGAAAGCCGTTCTGCATCTTCTTTATTCTGCACGACATTAACATGCTCTCCCGCCCATCCGCGGATCCCCTGTACCTCCGGATGAGCCGGATTTCCGATGATAACGATCTCATGCCCGAGCGCACTTTCTTTCTCTACGATCCGATGGATCTTTTTCACAAACGGACAGGTCGCATCTACGATCGTGATCCCTTTTTCATTCAGCTTCTCATAGATCCGTTTCTCTACTCCGTGGGAGCGGATGATCACGACGCCTGCATCCAGATGCTCCAGTTCTTCTTCTGTTCGCAGCACCGTCACACCTTTCTTTTCCAGATCTTTGATCACTTCATCATTATGGATGATCGGTCCGTAAGTGTAGATTGCCTCCCCCTTGTGAGCTTCGATCTGCTCATACACCGTATTGACTGCCCGCTCCACGCCAAAACAAAATCCTGCCGTTTTTGCTGTGATCACTTTCATCCCTGCTCCTCCTTATGCCCGGCAGTAACCGCAGATCGTCTCCACGACCTGTTCGATCGTCATCTCGGAACTGTCCACAAGGATGGCATCTTCTGCTTTTTTCAGCGGTGCGATCTCCCGGTTCATATCCCGCGCATCCCGTTCTTTGATATCCTCTTTGATCGCGTCAAAATCGCAGTCCTGTCCTTTTTCTTTCAGTTCATCAAAACGGCGCTTTGCTCTTGTATCAACACTTGCCGTCAGATAAATCTTTACGTCCGCATCCGGCAGGATATTCGTTCCGATGTCTCTTCCATCCATGATCACGTCCTGCTCTCTTGCAAGCCCTCTCTGGAGCTCCAGCAGTTTTTCCCGTACCTGCGGGATGGACGAAGTTCTGGAAGCCATATTGCCGACCTCTTCCCCGCGGAGTCTTCCGGTCACATTCTCTCCGTTTAAATACACCTGCTGTACGCCGTCTTCATAGGCGATCGTAACATCTGCATCTGCACATGCCAAAACGATCTGCTCCACATTTTCCGCGGAAATATTCTTTTTCAGAAAATGGATCGCCAAAGCACGGTACATTGCGCCGGTATCTACATAAATATATCCTTTTTCTTTTGCCACTAATTTTGCAATCGTACTTTTTCCGGCTCCTGCCGGTCCGTCTATCGCCACATTATATCCCATTGCTCTGCCCTCTCTTTTTTGTTTTAAACTCTGTGCTCTTCCCGCAGCGCCTTTGTCCGTACGCTTCGGCGTTTGACCTACACGGCATTGCCTGCCGCCGCTGCCGTGGACCATGCGATCTGAAGGTTAAACCCTCCGGTCAGCGCATCCAGATCCAGCACTTCGCCGATAAAATACAGTCCCTTTATCTTTTTCGATTCCATCGTCCCCGGATCGATCTCTTTCACGCTGACGCCGCCTTTCGTAATGATGGCCTCTTTATAGCTGCGAAGCCCTGTCAGCGTCATTGGAAATTCTTTGATCAATTTCACAAAGCGGATCCGATCTTCCTTTGAGATCTCATTTACTTTCTTCTCCGGAGAGATACCGGAAAGCTCGATCATGATCGGTTTTAATTTTGCCGGAAACAGACGGTCCACCGAATTTTTAAACTGCTTGTTTCGATTCTCCTCAAAATCACGCAATATTCTTTGATCCAACTGTTCCTGTGTAAGCGCCGGTTTTAAATCGATACACAACCGCAGTTCTTTTTCTTTTAAATTCTTTCCGACAGAACTGCTGGCGCTGATGATGATCGGTCCGCTGACGCCGTAATGAGTAAAGAGCATCTCTCCAAATTCCTCATACAGTTTTTTCTTTCCATCGTAAATCGCCGCAGTCACATTTCGCAGAGAGAGTCCCTGCAGTTCTTTTGCATACCACTCTTTCACTTCCATCGGCACAAGAGCGGGAAAAAGTTCCGTCACTTTCAGTCCCAGTTCCTCCGCAAACCGCAGACCATCCCCAGTGGATCCGGTGGACGGATAAGAAATCCCTCCGGTTGCAACGATGCAGGCGTCTCCTGCGACTTCTTTTCCGTTCTTCAGCCGGATCCCTCTTATCAGTTCCGGATTTTCCCGATCTGTCAGGATCTTCTCTGCCTCGGCATGAAGATGCACTTCCACGCCCAGGCGGTTCATTTCCCGGCTAAGCGCTCCGATCACATCGGAAGAATGATCCGAGACCGGAAAGACGCGGTTCCCCCGTTCGATCTTCACCGGGACGCCCAGTTCCTCAAAAAATGTGATCGTCTGCTCGTTGGTAAATCCGTAAAACGCGCTGTAAAGAAATTTCGGATTGCTGACCACAGAAGTAAACAACGTATCCATATCCCCGGCATTCGTAATATTACATCTGCCCTTTCCTGTAATGAATAATTTCTTTCCCAGCTTTTCATTTTTTTCAAATACATGAACTTCCCGTCCGCCTCTCGCGGCAAACACCGCTGCCATCATCCCTGCCGCGCCGCCGCCTATCACAAGTACTTTCTTCATATCTTCTCCATTTTCTTTCTGCTCTCAGTCCATCGTATTGACCTGATTTAACTCGTCGTTGCTGTAAACCTGATATTCTCCCCAGATCTTCTCCAACGTTTCCAACGTCGTCACAACTTCCCGCTGTTTCTTCATGCAGAGCGCTACGACAAGCGCATTGATCACACTGAGCGGAGCCACAAGAGAATCCACGATCGACGCCATATCGCTTCTCGCGATCAGATTACAGGATGAATAAAGATTCATCGGAGAATGGACGCTGTCCGTCAGTGTGATCACTTTTGCTTTCCGGTTGCTTGCAAATTCCAATGCTTTCAGCGTACGCATCGAGTAACGTGGAAAACTGATCCCGACGATCACATCTTCTTCATTGATCCGGATCAATTGTTCAAAAATCTCACTGGAGCTGTTCGTATTGACCAACGTGACATTTTCACATACCAGATTCAGATAAAAGCTCAAAAAGGAAGCCAACGGCGCACAGCTTCTGATTCCGATCACATAAACCCGTTTCGCATTTAACAATGTGTCGATCGCAAGGTCAAACGCTTTCTGGTCGATCGCTTCCAATGTCAGTTTGATCTTCTCAATATCCGAATGCAGTACCGCCTCGATGATCTCCGACTGACTGATCCGCCCGTAAGTCACTTCCATCCGCTGGATCGAATTCAACTTGTTGCGCACCAGTTCTTCCAATGCTTTCTGAAATCCCGGATATCCTTTATAACCAAGCTGCGTGGCAAAGCGGACAACCGTCGACTCACTGACGCCGACGACTTCACCAAGTTTCGCAGCGGTCAGAAACACGGCTTTGTCATAATTCTTGGACACATAATCCGCCAGCCGTTTCTGTCCTTTACTCATCTGGGAACGTCGTTCCTCCATTCTGCCAAGCAATTCATTTGTGCTATTCTCGTTCAAATTTACGCCCTCTTTTTCTGATCATTTCCTGATAGATTATACAATACGAACGTCTGCATTGCAAGATGCCTATATTTCCCTCGTATATCTTTTCAGCCATTCCCGCTCTTCTTCTCCAAGATACGGGGAGATTTTTTCCCACACCTGCGTATGATATGCATTCAGAAGTCTTCTCTCCCGATCCGTCATCTGTTCCGGATCCACCGCGTCCAGATCGATCGGAACAAACGTCAACGTTTCAAACCGGAGAAATTGTCCATATTCATTTTCCGTATCTTTTACGACAAGCAGCTCATTTTCCGTGCGGATCCCGTGCGAATTTTCGATATAGATCCCCGGTTCATCGGTAATGACCATCCCCGGTTCCAATGCAGGGATCGTGCATGTTCCCATCGGCATTTTCCAGAAAAACCGTGCCGGCGGCTCATGAATATTTCCAAGATAACCGACTCCGTGACCGGTTCCGTGATTGAAGTTCAGATTCTGTCTCCAGAACGGTTCTCTTGCCGCATAATCCAGACTCATCCCGGTACACCCATAGAGAAATCTCGCATCCGCCAGATTCAGCATACTGCACAATACCGTTGTAAAATGCTTTTTTTCCTCCTCCGTCACATTTCCGAGCACGATCGTCCTTGTAATATCCGTCGATCCCTCCATATAATGACCGCCGGTATCGCAGAGGATCATCCCCTCCTTTTTTAACTCCGCATCGGTCTTAGACGACGCAGAATAATGAACGATCGCCGCATGCTCCTTGTAAGCGCAGATGGGTGCAAAACTCGGTCCGATAAAATGCTCTTGTTCCGCGCGAAATTCTTCCAGTTTTTCGGATGCCTGAATCTCAGTGATCGTCTCGGTTCCTATCTTTGTTTTCAGCCAGTACATAAATTTGGTGCAGGCGATCCCATCTTTTAAATGCGCTTTCCGGATATTTGCAATCTCTGTTTCATTTTTCACGGCTTTCATCCGGATCACCGGATTTTCAGCCTCCAACTTCTTTACATCCTCCGGAATGCTTCTGTACAATGCATAATTCATCTGCTCCGGATCCAAAAGAATGGTTTCTCCCGGCTGGAATTTCCGCATTCTTTCCTGAATAGCCGCATACGAATGTAATTCGATATGATCCTCTGCAAACTTCCCTTTCACGGTATCGTCAAATTTATCTGCATCCGCATAAAGTTCCATGTTATCCATTCCGATCACTGCATAGGATAAGATCAGCGGACAATACGCAACGTCCCGCCCCCTCATGTTTAAGAGCCATCCGATATCATCCAGCCCCGTGATCACACAATATGCCGCACCTGACTTCTGCATCTCTGTGCGCAGACGTTCCAGCTTCGACGCAGTCGATTCTCCCGCATAGCACAACGCCAGCGAAAACGCCGGTTCTGACGGAAGATCCGGTCTGTCATCCCAGATTTCTCCAACCAGATCTTTCTCCAAACAAATATGACCACTCATACGTCCCGCGATTTCTTCGTAACGCTTTCCCGCCGCAATACTGACCGTCCTGCCGTCAAATCCGATCCTCGGAGCATGTTCCATTTTCTGTATTTCCGCTTCCAGCCATTCTCCGATTCCCGGCACGCCCGGTTCTCCGGATTTCTGCAGCATGATCCCGCTTTGCTCCAACTCTTTTGCCGCCTGAATGAAATATCTGCCGTCCGTCCACAAATAAGCCGCTTTCTTTGTAAAAACCGCCGTTCCTGCCGATCCTGTAAATCCGGTCATATATTCGCGGCATTTAAAAAAATCCCCTACATATTCACTTTGATGATAATCTGCTGTCGGAACAATATAAATATCGATCCCGTAAGCGTCCATCCGCTCCCGCAGCTTAGCGATCCGCTCCTGTACCGTCATCTGCTTCAACCTCCTCTTTCTAAAACAGACCGGGATCTGTCTCGGCTATCCGAAACAAATCCCGGTCTGTTATTATATTGCCGGAAAAGCACTTTGCTTATACCGGATAAGATCCATTTTCTGTATCAGCCACTGTTGCATCCACTTTTGTCTGCTGTGCCTCACGATACTTGAAGAAATCTGTTGCAACCTGCGGGAAGAGAGCGTAACTTAATACATCTTCATCCTGCTGTGCCCACTGTGCGCACTCTTTACGCAGTGTATCCAGCTCATCCGGGATCAAATCTGCCGGACGGCACGTGATCACCTCGGCATCTTCACCGATTACTTTCTTCTGCACTTCCGGATCAAACGGTTTTGCAGTCTTTCCGTATTTTCCTGAGAGAACGTCTTTTGTCTCTTTTGTCGCCATCTTATAACGCTCGCCCATCAGCACGTTAAATACAGCCTGAGTTCCGACGATCTGAGAAGACGGTGTAACAAGCGGCGGCTCACCGAGGTCTTTTCTTACGCGCGGCACTTCTTCCAGTACCTCGTAGAATTTATCCTCGGCTCCCTGCTCTTTCAGCTGACTTGTCAGGTTAGAGAGCATTCCTCCCGGAACCTGATACAGAAGAGTCTTGATATTAACGCCAAGGTTCTTCGGATTGAGCAGTCCGCTGTCCAGAGCCTCATCACGGATCGGACGGAAGTAATCTGCGATCTCTGCCAAAAGTTTCTGATCCAATCCGGTGTCGTATGGTGTTCCTTTGAATGTCTCGACCATAACCTCTGTCGCCGGCTGGGATGTGCCCAGTGCGAACGGAGACATTGCAGTGTCAATGATGTCTGCGCCTGCCTCTACGGATTTCAGATAAGTCATGGACGCCACACCGGATGTATAATGTGTATGCATCTCGATCGGGATCTCAACCGCTTCTTTCAGCGCTGTTACGAGTTCTGTTGCCTGATACGGGCAAAGCAGACCTGCCATATCTTTTACACAGATAGAATCAGCGCCCATTTCCTCGATTCTCTTCGCAAGATCCATCCAGTACTCCAGTGTATATGCATCACCGAGTGTGTAGGACATTGCCACCTGAGAATGTGCTTTTTCTTTCTTTGCTGCCGTAACTGCTGTCTGCAGGTTGCGGATATCATTCATACAGTCAAAAATACGGATGATATCGATTCCGTTTGCAACAGATTTCTGTACGAAATACTCTACCACGTCATCGGCATACGGACGATATCCGAGGATGTTCTGTCCACGGAACAACATCTGCAGTTTTGTATTTTTGAATCCATCACGGAATTTACGAAGTCTCTCCCACGGATCTTCTTTCAGGAAACGTAAGGATGCGTCAAATGTCGCTCCTCCCCAGCACTCTACCGCGTGGTATCCGACTTTGTCCATTTTCTCTACGATCGGCATCATCTGTTCTGTTGTCATTCTTGTAGCGATCAGAGACTGATGAGCATCACGCAGGATCGTTTCAGTTATCTTCACTGGTTTTTTTACCATTTCAGCCATTTCTTAATCCTCCAATATTATTTCACACCGAAAATTGCCATAAATGTTCCGGCTGCAACTGCCGTACCGATTACACCGGCTACGTTCGGTCCCATCGCATGCATCAGCAGGAAGTTCGTAGGATCTGCTTCCGCTCCGACTTTCTGGGAAACACGCGCCGCCATCGGAACTGCGGATACACCTGCGGATCCGATCAGCGGATTTACTTTTCCACCGGTTGCCTTGCACATGATCTTACCAAAGATCACACCTGCAGCAGTACCGAATGCAAACGCGATCAGTCCGAGGAATACGATTTTCAGCGTATCCCAATTCAGGAATGCTTCTGCGCTTGTCGTTGCTCCTACGGATGTTCCGAGCAGGATAACAACGATATACATCAGCGCATTGGATGCCGTTTCTGTCAGCTGTCTTACAACGCCGCACTCTTTGAAGAGGTTACCAAGCATCAGCATACCTACCAACGGAGCTGTTGTAGGAAGGATCACGCAGACAACGATCGTAACGATGATCGGGAACAATATTCTCTCCAATTTGGAAACCGGTCTGAGCTGTTCCATTTTGATCTTCCGCTCTTTTTCTGTTGTCAGAGCTTTCATGATCGGCGGCTGGATGATCGGAACCAGTGACATATAAGAATATGCCGCCACGGCGATCGGTCCTAAAATTGCAGTCTGGGACAATTTACCTGCCAGGAAAATGGAGGTCGGTCCGTCTGCTCCACCGATGATGGAAATTGCTGCTGCAGCTTTATCGGAGAATCCCATAGCCATAGCTCCAAGGTAAGCTGCAAAAATACCGAACTGTGCTGCCGCTCCCAAAAGGAAACTCTTCGGGTTCGCGATCAACGGACCGAAGTCAGTCATCGCACCGACGCCCATGAAGATCAGGGACGGCAGGATCGACCACTCATCCAGCACATAGAAGTAATAAAGAAGTCCGCCTGTTCCATTAGCTGCATCTTCTGCATGAAGCATGATATCCGGATAGATATTTACAAGCAGCATACCGAATGCGATCGGAACAAGCAGAAGCGGCTCAAAGCCGTGTCTGATTGCTAAATATAGGAATACACACGCAACCGCGATCATGATCAGATTTCCGACGGTCAGGTTCATAAATGCGGTCTGCTGTATGAGGTTTCCTAATGTATTTGAAATATATTCCATTTGTCAAACCTCCCGGAAAAACTAGTTTAATGTAGCCAGTACCGCTCCTGCCTCAACAGCATCGCCCACTGCCACATCAATACTAGCAACTGTGCCTGCCTCTGGGGCAACAACCGGGATCTCCATCTTCATTGCTTCGATGATGACAACCGGATCGCCGGCCTGTACACTCTGTCCGACATTTGCTTCGATCTTGAATACTTTTCCTGCTGCTCCTGCTTTTACTTCAATGCTTCCTGCACCTGCCGCTTTCGGAGCTGCCTTTGGTGCTGCTGCCGGTGCTGCTTTCGGAGCTGCCTTTGGCGCTGCAGCCGGTGCTGCTCCTGCTCCGTTTTCTTCTACGGTTACATCATACACATTGCCGTTTACTGTAATTGTATAATTTTTCATTACGATTTCCTCCTGATTATCTCCATTTATTTGTTTTTCTTCTCTTAATAGAACGTACGACAAATCCATCTGTCGTTGTTCCTTCTGCCGCTGCGATCGCCGCTGCGATCACCGCTACAAGTTCTGCATCATCCGCGGCTTCTTCTACGACAGGCGCTGCAGCCGGAGCTGCTTTTTCCTCTGCCTTTTTCGCTTCGCTCTGTGCAGGTTTCTTTTTGAATTTTGCTTCAATTGCAGGAATGTACTTAAAGAGGGAAATAATAAATGCGATGAAAATCAGTACAACAAATACGGTTCCCATTCCCAGCAAGGTATTCAGTCCTGCTTTTGTCAGAATCTCACCAAGTGAATAGTGTGCGTTGATCGTGATGCTGGTCATGTTCATCTTCTCATCGAAGTCAAACTCCAGATCTGCGGTCTTATCTGCACAGGTGATCTCTGTTGTCAATACTGCGCCTTCATTTGCAGCTTCCATCTCATATTCACCGTAATCTACAAATGAACCGCACTCTTTCATTCCGGCGCTCCATGCATCGAGCATAGCGAGGAAGTCATCCCCCTCCACCGGAAGTCCTGACTGCATCAGCATCAGGTTCAGTTCCAGATCAGACATGTCCCGGAACGTATCCATCGCTTCATCATCCATGTTGCTGAAGTTCATGATGATCGCGTCCGCATACTGTTCCATCATTTCCTGATCGTAAATGTTTTCTTCTTCAGCCTTACTTCCACATCCTGCAAGTCCCAACGCAAGCACAAGGGTAAGACCTAATAAACTCATTCTTTTCTTCACTTCGCCTCACCTCACTAAACCGTTCCATGTTTCTTGTCAGGACGATCCTCTCTTTTTGTGAACAGCATCTCGAAAGCACCGATCACATATCTTCTGGTGTCTGCCGGCTCAATGATCGCATCTACATATCCCCTTCTTGCAGCAGACATCGGACTGGACTGCAGTTCTTTGTACTCTGCGGCTTTCTCTTTCAGAGTCTCGTTGTCTGCATCGGCATACATGATCTTTGCTGCCAGTTTGGAATCCATCATTCCGATCTCTGCATCCGACCACGCATATACCATATCTGCTCCGAGTGATTTACTGTTCATTGCGATATAGGCGCTTCCGTAAGCCTGTCCTACGATCACGTTTACTTTCGGAACGGTTGCGTTTGCGAACGCGTATGTCAGTTTTGCAACACTCTTTGCCATCTCTTTTTCCGCTTCTTTTGTCGCTTCAAATCCGGTTACATTCGTCAGTGTCAATACCGGGATTGAGAACGCGTCGCAGAAGTTGATGAAATCCGCTGCTTTTTTACATCCGTCCGCTGTCAGAACTTTCTCGAAAGATTCCGCATTTCCCTCTGCATCATAGATCTTGGAACGGTTCGCGATCGCGCCGACTGTCATGCCATTTAAACGGATAAAACCGGTTACCATCTCTTTCGCATATTCTTTCTTTGTCTCAAAGAAAATATTGCTGTCGGAAATTGTAGCAAGTGCAATGCCGGTATCTTCCGCCGCATTTTCCAGATCTGCGCATACACGGTTCAGATCATCCAGACATTCTTCATAGGACAGATCGTCTTCGTTGTTCGCCGGGATCATGCAGATCAAAGAACGGATCTGATCCAGGATTTCTTCTTCTGTTCCGATACCGTCTACCAGACCTGCTGTTTTGCTCTGATACTCTGCTGTGGAGGTATCACATTTGGAAATCTCATTGCCTTCCAGTGCATTCGGAGAATTTACGAATAATTTTGCATTCTTGCTTTCCATAAATGTAAAATCTGTCAGCCCAGGCACTACTGCAAGACCGCCGCCGCACATTCCGAAGATCGCTGTGATCTGCGGAATCACACCGGAAGCCATTGCCTGCTTGAAGTAAAGAGATCCAAACGCTTCCAACGCGTCTGTCGCCTCCTGAAGTCTTAATCCGGCACAGTCTACCAGACCGATCACCGGTGCTCCCATCTTCATTGCCATATCATAAATGTTGGCGATCTTCTTTGCGTGCATCTCGCCCACTGCACCGTTCAATACGGTTGCATCCTGGCTGTAAACGTACACAAGATTGCCGTCGATCACTCCGTATCCGGTGATCACACCGTCGGACGGAGTTTCTTTTGCCTGCAGGTTAAAATCTGTACTTCTCGCTGTAACAGCGCCACCGATTTCAACAAAGCTTCCCTCATCAAGCATTGCGGCAATTCTTCTGCTTGCTGAGTTTCCAGTTGCATTGTAGCTCATTTTTTAGTCCTCCATATGAAATAATTTGTTTAAACTAAACCAAAATTTTTGCCTATTTTAGTATATACTACTTATTCTAAAATTTCAATGAATTTTGTTAAATAAATAACCTAGCGTCGATGTACAAGGGGAAAAACGGGAACGCTTCCGCTGTCCCGGCTGCGCTCCCGCTGAATTTTATACAATCTCCCGCCTCATTTTGTATCTTTTGCAAAATCCTCTACTTCTGATTCCTGTACTGAACCGGCGTCATCTCATACATTTTCTTAAAGATCCGGTTAAAATGCTCTACATTTTGATAACCGACCGATTCCGCAATACTTTCCACCGTTGCATTGCTGCTCTTTAACATAGCACGCGCTTTCTTCATCCTCACCTTTTTCAGGATATCGCCAAATGTCATACCCGATTTTTCTTTGATATATTTGGACAGATACGGCTTCGACAGGAAGAACTGTTCTGCCAGATCATCCAATGTCACGGTTTTATAATTCGCATAAATATAATTCGTAATTTCCAGAAGCCGCTTATCTTTTCCGCCATTCATCGCCCGTACGGATTCCATCTTATTGACTGCCACTTCCAAGGCCGCGATCGACGCTTTGATGATATCCGCATCCACGCCAACGCCCCAGCAATTCTCCTCGCCGCTTCCGATCCCTACATAAGCGACCGCCTTGGATGAAGAGCCTTTCGTCAGGGAATGTTCTTCATATACAGCAAGTTCATAATTGATATCAAAATAATGTTTCAACGCATTGCTGACCGCATCCAGACGTCCGTTTCCAACACCGGTGATCGTGCGCTGCTCTCCGGCATGTGTGATCGTCGCCTCCGCCACGATCCCATCGTTCTGTGTGAAATGACATTCCTCGATCGTAAACACCGGCTTCGCATTGATATAATGATCTTCAAAAATATGGTATACCCATTCCGGACTCAGCTCCTTGTGTGCTTTATCCGACACGTCTTTCACGAGATAACCTACCTCTTCTTTCATCTTCTCCGGCAGACTGATTCCGAAATTCTGTTTCAGGATATAGTTGACGCCGCCCTTTCCGGACTGACTGTTGATACGGATCACATCCGAATCATAGGTTCTTCCCACGTCCTGTGGATCGATCGGAAGATACGGGACCGTCCATTTTTCACAATCTTTCTCTTCTCTCCAGGTCATCCCTTTTGCGATCGCATCCTGATGCGATCCGGAAAATGCGGTAAACACAAGTTCGCCGGCATACGGCTGACGCGGAGACACTTCCATTCTCGTCAGGCGTTCATAGATCTCGCAGATCTCATGCATATTGGAGAAATCCAGTTTCGGATCCACACCATGAGAAAACATGTTCATCGCCAAAGTGATAATGTCCACATTGCCTGTACGTTCTCCGTTTCCGAATAATGTACCCTCGATCCGGTCTGCTCCCGCAAGCACGCCGAGTTCCGCATCACTGATCCCGGTTCCGCGGTCGTTATGCGGATGCAGGGAAAGGATCACGCTCTTTCTATATAATAAGTGTTTGTGGAAATATTCTACCTGGCTGGCAAACACATGCGGCATTGCATTCTCCACCGTCGTCGGCAGATTGATGATCGCTTTTTTCTCTTCCGTCGGCTTCCAGATATCAAGGACTGCATTACAGACTTCCAGCGCATAGTCTACTTCCGTTCCCGGAAAACTTTCCGGACTGTATTCAAACGTAAAATTACCATCCGTTTCGTCTGCCAATTGCTTTAACAGTTTCGCACCGTCGATCGCAATCTGCTTTACCTGCTCTTTATCTTTCCGGAACACCTGCTCCCTCTGTGCAACGGAAGTTGAATTGTATACATGTATAACCGCATGTGGCGCACCTTTTACCGCTTCGAAAGTCCGCTTGATAATATGTTCTCTCGCCTGTGTCAGTACTTGAACCGTCACATCATCCGGGATCAGATTTTCTTCGATCAGTGTCCGCATAAAACGAAACTCTGTCTCAGATGCTGCCGGAAAACCAACCTCGATCTCCTTGAAGCCGACTTTCACGAGCAGCTTAAAAAATTCCACTTTCTCTTCCAGACTCATCGGTTCGATCAACGCCTGATTTCCATCTCGCAGATCCACACTGCACCAGACCGGCGGATGATCGATATAATCTTTCTTCACCCAGTCATAACAAGCCTCCGGCGGCATAAAATATGCACGCTCGTATTTCTCATAATTTTTCATCCCAACCACTCCCTTATATTTTATCAATACAGTTGTCTTTTTTTATCTTCGACCATACTATCATATCTACTTCGGAGATTCCAGTGACAATTTTATTCTCTTTTTATTGATCTTTTTTAACATTGCAAAAACAATCGTTTCGCCACTTCTTCGGCGCACCACTTAAAATCTCTGCTGCGCGCCCCCGCTTTTGTCACAAGTACGCAGGAACCGATCTCTTCCCCGTCCAGAAAAAACTGCACGTTCCCGGCTTCGCTTCCTTTTTCTACCGGCGCATCCAGATAAGGTTTTCTGCTTATTTTCATTTTAATCTTTTCATCATCTCGAAGCAGCATCCGCACAGTTTCCGTGTCACCGCCGTTTTCTGTATTTTTTTGAGCGATCTGTTTTACGATCCCGTCTGCCGTTTTCCAGTCGGGACCAAGTTCCAGCATTCGCTCTCCCTGTAATGCGCCTCCTTGCGGTACAGCCCCCTCCACTGGAATGTTTCCAAAATCCATCGGCATGTTCACTTCCCGATAATGAAAAGCTTCCATTCCGTAAGTCATCAGTTTTTTCGTGTCCGCCCATTTATATCCTTTATGATTCGGCCATCCGCATGCCAGAAGCGCCACCACGTATGTGCGCCCCTCATTTTCTAACGCTCCTACATAGCAATATCCGGCATCCGACGTAAATCCCGTCTTCCCGGAGATCACCCCCTCCATCATCTGCAAAAACGCATTGTGATTTCGACAAGAAAACTGCCGTGCCCCGGTACTGTCCGTAAACTCATATTCCAAAGTCTGTGTAAGATCCAAAAAGGCTTCCTTTCGCGGCGAATCCATAATACAGTATTTCATCACACGCGCCAGATCTTCGGCCGTCGTATGGTGCCACCCCTTCTCATCTTTTTCATCCAATCCGTTCGGCGTCACAAAATACGTCTGTTCACATCCGATTTTTTCCGCCTTTGCATTCATCATATCTGCAAATCCCTCTACTGTATTTCCAACCGCCTCCGCCAGAACAACTGCGGCGTCATTATGGGATTCCAGCATCAGCGAATATAACAGATCCCGAATCCGGAACCGTTCCCCCTCCTGTGCCCCCAATCTGACTTCCGGCTGCGCAGCTGCCCGCGCACTGACAGTCACTTCCCGATCCAGATCCCCCTGTTCCAGCACCAGAATACAGGTCATGATCTTTGTCGTGCTTGCCATCGCACGCTCTTCATTCCCCTCTTTCGCAAACAAAACACGCCCGCTTTCCGCATCCATCAGCACTGCCGACTGGGCATACAAATCCGTCGGTCCCTGAATTTCATCTACGCTATCCGCCGCTGCCTCCTCCTGCGCAGTTGGGTCGTTTTCCTGTATCAATCCAACATTTTCTCCCGCAAGCGCAATGTTTCCCTGCATACAAAGGCTTAGGATCAGCAGACTTATAAGTGCTTTCATACTTTTTCCTGTTATACATTTTTCCAAAAAGGATCTGTATTTATTTTTCTTTTTCAGGCACTTTCTCATCAAAAAAAGACTCCGAAACATACTCCCTTAATCATAGGTATGTCTCGGAATCCCCTTTCATTCTCGTATATTCTTTTTCCGTATTCCATGTGGAATTTTACTCAAATATCCAGTTTCAACTGTGCCTCGTCTTCCGCCTCTTCTTTAAACTGTTCCATTCTGACCGGATCCAATGTCGGAAGTTCATCCAACGACTGTACGCTGAATCTCCGCAGAAATTCTTCCGTCGTTCCGAACAAAAGCGGACGTCCCGGCGCGTCCAGACGTCCCACCTCTTCCACAAGTCCATACTCTACCAGTTTGTTTACCGCATGATCCGATTTTACGCCGCGGATCTTCTCGATCTCCAGCTTCGTCACCGGCTGTTTATATGCGATGATCGACAACGTTTCCAGCAAAACATCCGTCAGCACATACCGCTTCGGCTGCTTTGCGATCCGGATCAGATATTCATACATTTCTTTTTTTGTGCACATCTGATAAGAACGATCCAGTTCAATGATCCGAATTCCCCGTCCCTCCTCCGCATATTGATCCATCAATCCGTTGATGAGCTTTCGCGTCGTCTCTTCGTCATGTTCGATCGCAGCCGCGATCCGCTCCAGCTCCACCGATTCTCCCATTGTAAACAAAATCGCTTCGATCACGCCCTGCAGCTTTTTTATTTCCATTTCATCCATCCTTTTGTTATCTTCTCGGTCTGCCTGCTTTGACATCTATCTCACTCCTCGATCAGAGAGTCTATCATGATTTCTCCAAACGTCTCTTCCTGCGCCACCCGGATTGCCCCGGTCTTCATCAATTCCAGAATCGCAAGAAAGGTTACGACAACATGCATTTTACTCGACTGCTCTTCCAAAAGCTGCCGAAAACTGAAATGCCGGTGTTCTCTCGCATAATTTTCTACATAGGTCATTTTCGACGGCAACGGAACTTCTTCTTTTTCAATCTTTCCAAACTTGCTCCGCACCGGATCGATCTTATTATCCTGACGCTTCATCACATCCTGAAAAATCTGATTCAATTTAGAAAGCGTCAATCCATCCAGAAGAGCATCCAGATCCACCGGTTCCGTATATGCCAAAACTTCCTCCGGCACCGTCGGCTGTTTGAACAATACCTGTTCTGCATCCGACTGTCGGTCTTTCAGCTCATATGCCATGTATTTATACATCTTATACTGCAAAAGCTGTTCTACCAGTTCTTTTCTCGGATCTTCCTCTTCCCCCTCTTCATTTACCTCTTTCGGAAGCAGCATCTTGCACTTGATATCCAAAAGCGTCGCAGCCATCACGAGGAATTCACTCATCACATTCAGATCTTCTTTCTGCATCCCCCGAATATATTCCATATACTGATTGGTGATCTCTACGATTGGAATATCGTAAATATCAATCTTGTTTTTATCGATCAAATGAAGTAACAGATCCAACGGACCTTCAAACACTTCCAGTTTTACGGGTATCCCCATGTGCTGTTCATCCTCCTGAAACCATTTCTCTTTCTTCCAAATAAATATGCTGTTTTATTTCTTCCTGTGCCCGCCGTGGATATGCACAACAACAACCTCCGGCTCGTTAAACAAACGCAGATTGATCGTGTGTGTCCCAAGTCCTTTGCTCACGATGATCGTATGTTCTTCTTCCGTTGTCATCTCCCCGGAATACTTCGGAAACGGAAACGCCTGCGGCGTGATACATCCGCGCCAGCCCGGGATCCGCACGATCCCTCCGTGCAGATGTCCCGACAGGACAAGATCTGCCCCCCATTCTTTATATCCCGAAAAATAGACCGGATTATGCGCCATTAATATATGGAAATATCCTTCCGACGCCGTGCCGACCTGTCGAGCCACATCTTCCCCACACACATCCATATGCCGGAACTTCTCATACGTTTCCATCGGAAGTTCCAATCCGGTCAGCATGATCCGAAGTCCGTTCTTTGTAAATTCCGCGGAATCATTTTCCAGAAAACGAACGTCCGCTTCCCGAAGCTTTTTCTGATAACGCTCAAATACATTGCCATATTTTTTTGTATTCTCTTTCATCCGCTGTTCGTGATTGCCGTTGCTGTAATACGTCGGCGCGATCTTCGGAAGCTTCCGCACAAATGTCAGCGCAGGTTTCGGAAGACGATCCCGCTTTCCGATCAGCATATCTCCGCCGACCAGGATCACATCCGGCTTCACATCCGCAACAGTCCGTAACAGCACATCATTATTAGCCCCGTAAATCTGATTGTGCAGATCACTTAAAAATACAATGGTCACCTCGCCCGCGTCTGCTTCCATCTTCGGCGTGTCAAGATCATAATGTGTCACCCGAAAATGTCTGCGTTCACGAATGCTTTCCACACAGATAGCTGCAGATGCAACCGCACCCGCAGCCAGAATTTTTCTCATCTCGATCATATTTTATACTCCACTATATTCTGTGAAATCATCCCCTATTATCTTATTTATCCTATCATTTTTTTCGGATAAAGTAAAGGAAACTTTCTTTCAAATAGTCGAGAAATCCTGCCTTTTCCACCGCTCCTTTTGTCAGGATCTCCACATTTCCCACTTCCTTTTCTCCCAGAAAATAATGCACAGTTCCCACTTTTGCTCCTTTTTTTACCGGCGCTTTCACTGACTGTTTCAGTTCTGTTTTTTTCGTCATCTGCGAAAGATCTGCTCCGGTCGTATCCAGATAAGTAAATGTATCCTTGTATTCTAAGGCAACCGTATCTTTCACTCCGCCGTCAACAGGAAGATCTTTTAGTTTTTCCGGTTCAGTATCCTCATAGAGCTGACATTTTCCAAATCCGTAATTCAACAGATTCACCGCATCTTTAAACCTCGACTTCGAATCCTCCGCCGCCATAATGACTGCGATCAGATCGATTCCATTCTTCTTGGCCGTTGCCGAAACACAAAACTTTGCTTCCCCGGTCGATCCGGTTTTTAAACCGGTTGCATACTCATATTGTCTTACCAGCTTATTTGTATTTGTCAATCCAAACTCCGTCGTTCCTTTGTTTGTCGTATGAGTGATATTTTCCATCCAGGTCATACAGTAATCCTGGATCTGCGGATATTTTGTGATCATTTCCCGGGACATCAGTGCAATATCTCTCGCACTGGTCTCATGCCCCTTGGCATCCAGACCAGTGCAGTTCACAAATCTGGTATTTTCCATGCCAAGACCTTTCGCCCGCTCATTCATCTGCTGCACAAATGTTTCTTCACTCCCGCTTATGTACTCCGCCATCGCCACACAGGCGTCGTTCGCACTTGCGATGGAAATGCATTTTAACATCGTATCGACGGTCTGTCTCTCCCCAGGCTCAAGAAATACTTGCGATCCGCCCATAGACGCCGCAAACTCCGAGGTGCTCACCTCATCCTCCAGATGAATCTTCCCTTGTTCCAGTGCATCAAATATCAACAGCATCGTCATGATCTTTGTAACACTCGCCGGTGGTCTGGCTGTATCCGCATCCTTTTCATAGATGATCGTTCCCGTAGACGCTTCCATCAGAATCGCAGACGGCGCGCTGATCTCGATTTCCTGTCCTGCGGATACAGGATTCGGATTTTCCGAAACTGCATCCTCCGTATTCAGGTTTTCAACATCCGGCTCCGGAGCATCTTCCGCGCCGACTTGTATCCCAAAACATATTTGCGCTCCCAACAATACACTCAAAAATACCGCCAGAAACTTCCTCATAAAACCGCTCCCCAATTGTTGCATCCATGTATACAATTATATAAAACCTCTTCTTTTCTTTCCGTTCTATATCTTCCTACACAAAGACACACTCTTTCTTTTCAAATATAATCAGGAATTGTAATTTTTAGAACCTTCACCTGAAAGAACGCGTTGAAAAGTTAAGACCTGAAAAAGGCATGAAATCACAGGGATTGATTCCTTAGATGAATATTTTATACAACTTCGCACAATTTCATACAGTTGCGCCGAATCAGGTTTTCTAAATGCTTGATTTTTTTTGCAGAGTATCGTAAAATTATAAAGTTAGCTTATGCACGATCCTTTATGCATAACTGCTGAATATGGGGAGTACTATCGTAATTATAAGGAGGAATCATGCCAGTTCGTACATATTATCATGTTCTGGGAGTATCCAGAGAAGCAACTCTGGAAGAAATAACAAACGCCAAAAATGCATTAGCAAAAGTATACCATCCGGATGCCAATATGCATAATGATATTGATACAACCGCATATATGCAGGAAATATTAGAAGCCTATCGCACACTTTCCGATCCGGAAAAACGCAGGCAATACGATCTGGAACTCGGCGGTGGAAAAAAACGGGTTTTTCGTACTTTTACGGTCGGAGATCCTGAGCGCGAAAAAAAGAAAGCTGAGAAAAAAGAATCTGATTCCTTTGTCACTTATTGGAATGCAGCATGCAAACTCAATGAGATCGTCAATAAAAGCTGCCATCTGGAAGAACAGGCATCCAGACGCGCCAGCCTGCCGATGAAAATATTGCGAAAAATCGGAAAGACAGATAGGGTGGAACAGGAAATCGAAGAACAACTCAGTGATCTTTCTTTACAAGCTGTTCAGTATATCACGATCTTGAAAAATGCTGGAATTCCGATGGAATACTGGCAGCCCGAGACAATGAATTGGGTTCTTGTCCGCTGGGGGCAAAATCAAGATGCCGATTATCACACATTATTTGCAAAATATGATGCTTATCTGAACCAGAACGCCTCTACAACCGAACGCAGAAAATACAAAGCTCAGCACCGGCATTTTCACAACAGCCTGAAACGTCTGCTGTCATATGCATTATAAATATCAATTTGAAAGAAAACCGCCTAAGGTCAAACAGGAATGATCAATTCCAGTCATTCTGCATCTTGTCCTCAAGCGGTTTTCTCTTCTTTTTACCTAATTTCTATTGTTTTACCAATTTTTCAGCTCTTCTTCTCGTTCTTCCAGAAAATGCAGTAAACCTTTACAGCCCTCTGACACATCCCGATAAGTCAGATCAAAATTTCCGGTGTACCACGGATCCGCAATATCCCCTTTTCGTTCTGTAAAATCAAGTAATTTCTGCACTTTCGCTTCCGGATCTCCGCCGAGAATCCGGTTCATATTACGGATATTTGCGGAATCCATTCCGATCAGATAGTCATATTCTCCATAATCTGCTTTTGTCATCTGGCGTGCGCGATGAGAAAGCACCGGAATGCCCACTTCTTTTAATTTCCTCACAGTCCCGTAATGCGGGGGATTCCCGATTTCCTCACGGCTTGTAGCCGCGGAATCAATATGGAAGTGACCGGAAAGACCACGTTTGTTGACCATGTCCTGAAAAACACACTGGGACATGGTGGAACGGCAGATATTGCCGTGGCAGATGAATAGTATTTTAATCATATCTCAAAAACTCCTTGTATTTGCTGTATTTCCTTGATTTTTCTCCACTTTTCGGCATTTCTACGGCAGAGGCAATCCAACCATAACTTGGTATAACCCCGCTTATTTTAGCTTATTTTTGCCATCATTTGTCGTAAATTTGTCGTAACTCTTTTATCCCCCCTTCTTCCACTCACCGATCAGATTTTCTTATCTTCCCGGTTTTTCCTTTTCTTTTACAGTTTTCGTAATACCGTTTTATAAAATGCAACTGCTCTCACCACGGACTCCATTCCGATATTCTCATTCTTATCATGTACAGAAGCATACTGCTGATTATTAATATCGATGGGGGCAAAACGGATCACCGCATCGCTCAATTCACTAAAATGACGGGCATCGGTTCCCGCCGGAAGAATAAATGGTGCACAGGCTGCATAACCAAATTCTTCTTCCACACAAGACTTTATGAATTGATACCCACTGCTGTGCATACTTGCCGGGCGATAATATTCATTTTCAATGATCTCATCTATCTCAACTTGAAATTCCTCAGCAATCTTCTGAAATGTTTCCAAATCTGTTTTTAAATCTTTCTCTTTCGCACAGCGGAAAAATACCTCTGCCGTACAATCTCCGTTTTCTGCTGTCCGCAAATTTTTAAATGTACAAGTCGTGCCAAGCATAGAGCCTGCCTGCGCATTCAATACCGGGATCAATCGCTTTAATATCCCTCCAAAGCACCACATATTTGCAAAGATCAGCCGCATCGGCAATTTCATATAAGGAGCCAGTGATTTGAACATTGCCAAAACTTCCGGATGTATTTTCCGGATAAACGGTTGTTTCTTTTCTATTTTTGTGATCAATCCTGCGATACGAACCGCCGGCGATTTTAATTGTTTCACCAAACTGCCATGTCCCGCTGTCTGGGCAGCTTTCACCCGAATGGTATAACGTCCTCATCTCATCCCCTGCGTCCATTGTTATATTTAACGCATTTTCAATCCCTAATAAAATTATAATGTCATTTGAATATATTTTTTCACATTCTGTACAATATTTTACCGCTGATGTTATCACACATTCCATCTCTCGTTCTTCTTTCATTTCTAAACCGCTTAGGTAAAGTTTTTTGACCCGTTTTACTCAATCGCGAATCCCCTCGCCGCCGACTGTCTCTTTTGCGATCTCCTCCATCTCTTCCGGTTCAAACTCAATTTCCGGAAGAAGCTCAAAATAAAAATCCGTATATTTTTCTGCCAATGCTGAAATACATCTCGCCTGAAAAATCTGAAATCTTCGTACAGAAAGTTCATCCCGCTCCAATGTGATATAAACACTGATCCATAATTTTCTTCCTGTTTTTACTACTTCATAATAAAGATCCGAATACCGGCATTCCCTAAGCTGCGGTTCAATCAGTTCCCGGATTTCCTGTATCGTCTCCTCCCCGGGAGAGATCAAAAGCAAATCACGGATCCCGGAAATGACCGTCTTGATCGGTGTCGGAAGCATGATCATAGACAAAATGATCGTCAGGATCGAATCCAGATATGGAATCCACGGCTCAAACCATGTAAACGTAATGAACTTCGGCATAAAAAATGCCGCCGCCATCCCGATCGAAATGATACTGTCGATCTTCCATCCCTGCATTTCCGCCTGGATAAGCGGCGAATTCATCGTACTGTTCCGATGCTTTAAATACAGTGTAACTGCCACACCGATCAGACAGGCTGCCAATTCAAATCCCGCAACCATATCGAATGATACGATATGACCGCCGTGAAGAACGATATTCATGCTGTTTGCAATCAATCCGATCGTAACCGCAGACATCGTAATTCCCTTGATCACAATAAATACCGTTTCAATCTGCATATAACCGAATGGATGTTTTTCATTACTTGGTTTATAAAGAAGAGGAATCAAAAACACCGATGGCAGCAACATAAAAAATTCAATTCCATCATATACCGCATCCAAAAGCACCGCCTGAGAACTCGTATAAATCGCCATCACCAGCTCCAATATGACAAAAAACAAATTTCCATACAAGGAAACTGACATTGTCGCCTTTTCTTTTTTTGGTGTTTTTCGTCCGATCCGCATGATTTTCTGCATCCTTTCTGATTTTTAGCATAATCATCATTATAACATAGAAAATTTTTTCGGCAACAGTTCCGGCATCCGCTTTTATAAAGCCTTTATAAACCATTTATGAAAATTCAATATTCCAAATATGTCCCTTTCATTGGACTCGCTGCATGTTCTGCAAATATCCTTAATATAGCACACCTAACCGGTTATCGAAACAAGAAAAAAACGAGATAACAATTTAAATTGCTACCTCATTTTTTCTTTTATTTCATGCATTAAAAATGTGTTTTTCATTATAAACAATCGATGCATTTCCATACATTCCTTTTATAGCTTTCTCCGAACTCATATGACTAAAATCAACAATCTCCGATTCTACCGTTCCATCTAAAATCTTTTCTGCACATTTAATCAGATCATGCAGATAAGTTTTCCCGATCGGTCTTAAAAAATGTCCCGGTAAAATAAGATCAAATTCATTTTCTCTTTCAAGCAATTTAAGCAAACCTTTATAGTATTCCTCCACTGTTGTAGAATAATCTTCAAAAATCAAGATCGGCGTGCTTACAATGGAATCTCCTGCTATCAAAATTCTATTTTCAGAATCTAGTAAAACAATACTTCCAGGCGTATGTCCCGGAGTTTCGAGCACTTCATATTGGTATCCGCCTAAATCAAATTTATTTCCACCTTCTACCGGTTTTAGTTTTTGAGGTAATCTTAAATTTGCATTTTTCAGATCCGGTCCATCATAATATGGTTCACGTACTGTTTTTTCGCAAAAATTCTTCCATCTCTCATCCGTTACATATTCCGGACTTATCAGAAACAAATCTTTTTCATTCATATAACATTCTGAAAATTCATAATTTCCCATTGCATGATCCATATGTCCATGGGTATTCACAACGAATACCGGTTTTTCTGTAAACACTTCCACAACATTTTTTAATTTTCCGATTCCGGCACCAGTATCTACAAGCATTGCTTTATCCTGCCCCAAGACCAGATACATAAGATCAATTCCGAATTCATCGATTGCATAAATATTTTCAGCCATCTTCTGCGTTCTGTATCCATTTATAATATTTACATTTAAATTATCCAAAATATCACCTCTCTACATTTTTATTGCTCCTGCTGTAATTCCGCTGGTAATATACTTCTGTGCCAAAATGTAAAGAACTACGATCGGAATAATCGACAATGTCAATGCAGCAATAAGCAAATTCCATTCTGAACTGGCATTACTCTTAAACATATAGATCATAACTGTTAATGTTCGCTTATTTGAATCACTTATCATAAGACTTGGCATCAAAAAATCATTCCATGTCCAAAGGAAAAACAAAACTCCGATTGTGATACTCGTCGGTTTCACTAACGGGAAGATCACTTGTACCATAGTCCTTACTACGCCGCATCCATCAATACAGGCAGCCTCCTCTAACTCTTTTGGAATGGATTTTAAGAACCCCACATAAGTAAATATTCCAAACGCAGAATGAAAACCAATATATAAACAAACTAAAACCCACAACTTATTATTCAGTTTCAAATCTGCCGTCATTGTCTGAAGTGCGATCATGATCGTGTGAAAAGGAATAATCTGTCCCATTGTAAACAGAAAATATAAAAATTTCCCCTTTTTTGAACGTATATGTGAAATTCCATATGCCGCCATAAAACTGAAGATCACACCAAAAAATACGGTCAATCCTGTCACGATCACTGAATTTAGAAACACTCTGAAAAAGTCCATTCTTTGAATTGCAACAGCATAATTCTCCATCGTAAATGGAATTGGCAGTGATAAGAAATTATGGATCATATCCTTATACGGCTTAAAACTATTCATTACCAACAATAAGATCGGAGAGACAAAAATAATGCCAAGAACAAGTAATATGACCATAATCACAATCTCTTTTTTAGACTTTTTGCCCTTTATCATAATTCAACCTCCCGCTTTCTCGTAATACGTAACTGGATCAAAGTAATTGCCGCAACCGTTAAAAACAGAACTACCGACTTCGCTGCTCCATATCCGAGATTGTATTTTACAAATGCCTCTTTATAAATGTCCATAGCAGCTGTCATTGTCGAGCCATAAGGTCCTCCTGCCGTCATTGCATTCGGTACGTCAAACGCCTTAAATGCGCCTGATATTGACACGAAAAGATTAATCGTGATCGTCGGCATGAGCAAAGGCAATTGAATATGACGGATCAAATGCAATCCCGTACATCCGTCTATTTTACCGGCTTCTATCAATTCATCTGGTATCGTTTGCAATCCCGCAGTATAAATGATCATTAAAAATCCTACTTGCTGCCAGATAGATACTAATATAATTGTAAACGTAGCGGTTTTAGGACTTCCGAACCAGCTGATACTGCCTAACCATTCCAAATTCATCATCTCCGCAATATTTGGAAGAATCTGTGCAAAAATAAATGTCCAGATAAATGCAACTAATACAGCAGAAATAATGTTTGGTATAAAAAACAATGCTCGGATCAGTCCCTTAGCCTTTATACTTTTATTCAAAAAATATGCAATGATAAATCCAACAACATTACTTCCAATGATCGTCCACGCACCTAAATTCAAATTAAATAAAAATGCTTTCCAAAAATCTGCATCTGAAAAGAGCTTTATATAATTTTCAAATCCTGCAAAGCTTTTTGTTCCATGCATCAAATTCCAGTTTTCAAATGAAAATGGTATCGTTCCTAAAAATAATGGTATGAGCAATGCAAATGTGTATAACAGAAGCGCTGGAATGATGAACATATAATAATACTTTTTATATTTTTTATATAATATTGACATGTTCTTCTCCTTTCAAAATAACCAGAGCGCCTCTGCGTCACTTTATATTGACGTCAAGAGACGCTCTGTAACTACTATTCGATGTAATTCAAATATTCTTTATTTAATTCCTGGATTACTGTTTCCCGATCCGAAACGTCTGACATATATCCCTGAATAATATCACCGGATGTTACGTCAAATCCTGCTGCATACTGCTGATAAACCCAAGGTACTGTATTTCCTGCATTTACATATTCTTCATAATTGCTTAACGCTAAACTTTCAGCTCCACCATCAAATGGCATTGCCGGCGGTGCATCTCCCGGGTTCTGGCTGACAAGTTCAATATATCCGCCTTTTTCATCCGGATTGCTCATATAATCCAAAACTCTTTTACACTCTTCCGGATATTCTGTCTCTGCATTGATCACATAACAAATACCTACGTCAACTGCCAGTTTATTCAAAGATGCATCCGACGATACCGGCATTGCAAACACTCCGATTTCCTGTACCGGGTCTGCTGCCGCAACAGTTGCAAGCGAAAATTCTCCTGATAAAAGCATCGCAGCTTCACCATTTGCAAGAGAATTAAATCCTGATGTTGAATCTTGATCCATCATATTACTTCCTGAATATTTTTTCATAATATCCAAGAAATCGAATACTTCATCCATACCCTCAATATCAAATGTTCCTTCTCCCGAATTTAAGGAATCGATAAATCCCGGAACATCTTCCTGTACAAACGGTGTCAGCAATGCACTGAATAAATGCTTTAATGTCCATGAATCTTTATATGTAGGCGCAATTGGCTGAATTCCTGCCGCTTCTAGTACAATGTCTTTTAAATAACTCGACTTTATATTTCGGTCATGATAGAATATTTGCATCAAGATGATGGAGGTATCCTATCTATGGGAAGGAAATCAAGTGTTATCAAACTTAGTGCTAAAGAGCGTGAATTTCTTGAAGCACAAACCCGTGCCCGCACAATACAGGCTCAAACATCAGCTCGTGCCCGTATCCTGCTCTTGAAAGCAGAAGGACGCCCTATTAATGAAATTGCGGATAAAGTCGGCATGAACCGCAAGAGTGTTATGCTCTGCTTAAATAAATATGCAGCAGGTGGTGTGGAAAACGCCTTATTTGATGCACCGGGACGTGGCCGCAACGCAGAAATTACTGATGATGAGAAAGCATGGATCATCAATATTGCCTGCCAGAAACCAATTGATTTCGGTTATGCTGCGGAAACATGGACTTATGCAAAACTTACATCACACATTAATAAAAATGCGGAGGCAGCTGGATTTACAAGACTCTCTACGATTCATAAAAGCACTGTACACAGCATACTGGACGAAGCTGAAATAAAACCTTTTCGGATCAAGTATTACTGTGAAAACCGCGATCCGGATTTTGAGGATAAAATGCATAATGTGTTGTTAGTATATAAACAGCTTTCCATGCAGTTTGATGAAAATGGCCAGTTTATTCCATGGGAAGAAGATCAACAGGCAATCCATGTGCTTTCTTATGATGAGAAGCCCGGGATACAAGCAATTGCCACAACGTCTCCAGATCTTCTGCCGGGTGAGCGCCACAGCACAATCAGCAGGGATTACGAATACAAGCGTCTTGGGACATTGTCCCTGTTGGCAGGGATTGATCTGCAGACCGGAGAAGCGATCCCTCTGATCAGTGAAACGCATAATAGTAACGACTATATTGAATTTTTAAAAATGCTTGACAGCAAATATCCCAAAGGCGACAAAATCCGTCTTGTGCTTGATAATCTAAAAGTACATACCTCTGAGGTTACAAGAAAATATCTTTCCACAGTACCCGGAAGATTTGAATTTGTATTCACGCCTAAACACGGCTCATGGCTGAATATGATCGAAGGATTTTTCAGCAAAATGACAAAGCAGATGCTTCGCGGAATACGAGTGAAAACAAAAGAAGAATTAAAAGAACGCATCTACAAGTACTTTGATGAGATCAACGAGGAACCTGTAATATTTCGTTGGAAATATAATCTTGAAGACATAGATGTATCCGAAGAGGTTATTGTTGATACATTGCCAATCAAAAAGTCCAGTTAATTATCGAACGATGTACTAGTTTTATACATGCGTCTTCAAACTCTTCCCTTGTTGTAGGAAGTGTTGTGATTCCTGCTTTGTCAAATAATGCTTTGTTATAAAAGACCCCGAGATACTCGTAATTTGACGGATATGCATAAATTTTTCCATCTTTGCCTTTCGCAGCATTTAAAGCTTCTTCATATACTTTATCTGTAAACCCTTCTTCTGACAGATCCATGATTCTTCCTGCTTCTGCAAAAGATTGTACTTGTGCATATGGTGTCAGGATATAAATATCCGGTAAATCATTTGACGCAACTTTTGCACCTAACCAATCTGCATAATCGCCGGTCTGCATCTGGACATCAAGTTCAATATCTTCATTTTTGCTGTTGAAATCTTTTTCAAAGTTTTCCAGATCTTCTGCCCAGTTACCATTCCAAACCGATAAGCTAATCTGTTTTTTCCCACCTTTTCCGGCAGAATTTTCTTCCTTTTTTTCCTCTCCCGAACTACCACACGCCACAAGTGACATCGTCATCATTGCTGCCATTCCTGCAGCCATCCACCTTTTCATCTTCATAACTTTTTTACCTCCTTTTTTTATTAAAAACATTCTGCAATTTGTGGGGAATCGCCAGAAATGTTTTTTTCATTATGGTCTCACCGCTGTTCCATCCGGAAGCCTTGGTAACATCCAATCCCAAGTGACAACTTCTTCGCTGCATGGGTATTCTTTTGCTGCCTTTTCGTCAATATCTACACCGATACCCGGCTTGTCATTTAAATACAAATATCCATCTTCCATACGCGGTATTCCAAGAAATACTTCTTCCAACGCATTTCCATTTCTATCACCAAATGCGACATTATCGTTATCTGACCATTCCTGTATTCCAAAATTCGGAGAAGACATATCCAAATGGATATTCACAGCATGCCCGATCGGTGTTAAATCAATCGGTCCGTGCCATGCTGTTCGCACTCCAAATGCGTCACACAATGCGATCACCTTTCTTGCCGGCGTGATTCCGCCAATCTGACTTAAGTGAATTCTGATATAATCAATTTCTCTTTCTGTGATCAAAGACACCCACTCATTTGGATTATTAAACAACTCTCCCATTGCAAGTGGCGTTACACAATGATTCCGAATCTGTTTGAACCACCCTATTTGTTCCGGGGATAAACAATCTTCCAAAAAGAGCAATTTATATTTTTCCATTTCTTTTGAAAAAGCAACTGCCTCTATTGGTCTTAATCGCTCATGAACATCATGGCACAGTCCCAAATCCCAACCAAATTTTTCTCTTAATCGTTCAAATAATTCAATTGTCTTATCCATATATACCTTTGGGTCATAATAACAACCATCCGGTGCATTTTTCGGTGGTGCGAATCCATTTTCTCGTCCGCCGTATCCGCCTAACTGAGCGCGTATGTATCGATAACCTTTATTTTTCAATTTTTCAACTCTTTCGATACATTCTTCAATTGTATTTCCTTCTGCATGAGTATAACACGGCACGCCTGTCCTACATTTACCGCCAAACAGATCATACAGCGGCATTCCTGCCATCTTTCCTTTAATATCCCATAATGCCATATCCACTCCTGAAAGTGCATTGTTCAGTACGGGTCCGTTCCTCCAATAACTCATTCCTTGTATCGACTGCCATATGTCCTCTATATCCGCCACATTACGACCGATCAAATATGGCTTTAAATATTTTTCAATCACCGTTTCTACTGCCATATGTCGATGTGCAAAAGTTGCACATCCTAATCCGTATAATCCCGGTTCACTTGTCTCCACTTTCACTGTAACTAAATTGATTTTTTGTGGTGCACAACATATTGTCTTTATATCACGAATTATTACATTCATTTTCTTCCTCCCCAACACGTCTGTCCTTCTTCTAATTTTTCCGGCATTCCGGGAAGAATCAATCCACCATCCACTCGCAATACTTCACCGGTTATATAGGATGCTTTCTCACTTGCTAAAAATACAACAGCATTTCCAATATCTTCCGGTCGTCCGTTCCTTTCCAGCGGAATCCTACTTCCCAAGCCTTCCCAAAATCCTTCTAAATCTGTTAAATGTTCTCTTTTTATTTCTTCCGGTGTACGAATACAAACCGCCCCCGGCGCTACACAATTTACTCGAATACCATATGGCGCAAGATCAAGTGCCATAGATTGTGATGCCCGATTAATCGCAGCTTTAATTCCGCCATATACACAATCTTCAGGATATGCTCTTTCTGCCCTGGAAGATGTAATATTAATGATGTTTCCTTTTATGTTATGTTCTTTCATATATCTTGCTGCTTTACCTGATAAAATCAAATAATTTAACAAATCTAAATTCACCAACGCTTGAATTTCTCCTGCCTCTAATTCTAAAATTGAACCAAAGACAGTAATTCCTGCATTATTCACCAACAAATCTAATCCGCCTAACACTTTCACTGCCTGTTCGAAAAAAATCTCACCATTTTCGGGAATCGACATATCAGATTGCTGACACCATATATTCACATTTTCTTTTTGCAATTCTTCACATAACTTTTCTGCCTCTTCTTTTTTGGTACTATATGAAAAAGCAACGTCGTATCCTTCTTCAACAAGCTTTTTGACAATCCCTCTTCCTATTCCACGGCTTCCGCCTGTCACGATCGCTTTTTTTCGCATCCTTTTTTCACCTCGCAATCAACACTTTTACCGCTGCCGGTACATGAACCAACGGAATTCCTTTTCTGAGAGTTCCATCTTCTTCTCTCAAAAAACTTTGTATCATCCCGCTTGTCTGATCAGCTACCAAAAGATGTTTTTGACTATTATCAAGACAAATACTTCTTAATCCTTTTTCGGAAAGTTCAAGAACTTGAAGTTGTTCAAGCTCTCCCGTATCTTTCACTTGAAATGTACGTATTTCTCCACTTCCTCGGATAGATACATATAAATAACCATCCTCTGACTTACAAATATCTGCTGCTAACGCTTTATCTTTTAACTCTTCTTTTTCCAACAACGATAAGGTTTGAATTTCTTTTCCGTTTCTATATACTGAAAGTGATAAATTTAACTCATTCACGACATAAAGCATCTGATCATTAAATCTGTTTTCTAAAACCGCCATATGCCTTGGTCCCGCTCCTGCCGTACTTACCAATTCCTCTTTCTTTTTTAAATATTCTCCGGAAGTATCGAAAACATATATTCTGTCTTTCCCTAAGTCCGCAGCAAACAATCGTTCTTGATATAAATTACTCGAATGTATATGCGATGTTTCTTGTCGATCAGCTCTGATACTTTTTCCTATAAAATGAAGTTCTTGTATGACTCTCAGATCACCCTTTTTAGAAATATCGATGACTTTCAAATCTCCGCTTCCATAATCAGATAAAAACAGTCTTTTCCTTTTTTCGTCTATTTCTATATGACAAGATGCACTTCCTTTCATAACTAACTTATTTATCAGATTTAACGCTGTCTCCTCATTTCTTTGAATCATTTCATATTCTTGCAATATTGCAGCATCTTCTGATTCGCTGACTGCAAATATTCGTCCATCATACACACTTACCCAAGAAGGATTTGTCATTTCAATGCAGAGAACTTTATCTTTCACAACACCCAATTCTTCGTCATATTGATAAATATAAATTCCTTTCCCTAATTCTTGCCCTTCAATTATTGCAGGTGCATTTCGCTCTGTGTATGTCCCGACAAATAATAAACTCATAATAATCACCTAAATTCAATATCATTTGATAACTCAACTACCATACGCATATCGTTCACTGTTTCTATTTTTTTATCATGTACGACTATGTTTTCAAAATAGAATCCATGTGGTCTGCATATTTCGTTTTTCATTTCATATCCTCTTATAATTGACACCGGAAAAACTCCATCTACAATTTCAATATTTTTAAAATAAATATCATGGATCATTCCTCGTTCTCTGTCTTTTGAATACTTAGAATCCAGTGTTTTTATATCAATAAACTTTTCTTGTGCATCTTCAATTCTTATATTTTCATAATAAATATCATGGACTTCTGCTCGATCCGCATTATGGATCGTCAGCACTCCGCCCGATTGATTTCCTTCATATTGACAATGCACAATATCACAATTTTTAAATACAATGTCGGAGATTTCGTCACATCTTGTTTCATATCCTATTTCTAATGTGTTTCCAAATTCTGCATTCCAAAACAAGCAATTTTCAACCAAAATATTTTTTACATCTGTACATCCTGATGGATCTTGAAATTCTACTGCTTTCACAGAAATACAATCGTCATTTGCTCTGATAAAACAATTTCTTATTGTAACATTCTCACACCCTACAATATCAATTCCGTCACCTGTAATTACTTTTCCTAAAATATTGACATCCTCGATCAAAACGTTTTTACAAGCGACTGGTACAATATGCCAAGACCCTCCATCCAAAAGAGTAATTCCACGAATCTCTATATTTTCACCAAGCACCGGAACGATTAATTGCTCCCCACTGTTTTCATCCCATTTATGCCAGTTTCCACCATATACAATTCCATTTCCGCATATTTTAATATTGTCAGCCATTCTGGATTTAAAATATCCGCTAACCACAGCGCCTTCTTCAATATAGACTACTTGATTACTTGTTAATTCCAGTGCACCGATATTATATGCTTTCCCAGACTCGAACACATAATCTGCTTTCTCCGGACAAGGAATATATTCTCCTAATAGAATATATAGCGGACTTTCTAATTCATCATCTAACTCCACGATTGTTCTTTCATTCCCTGCCATAGAAAAAGTAATCTTTGTATTTTCTGTTTTAAAATTAACCTTGCTTGAATAAGGACGTATAGCGACCTTTTCAAATGGTTTTGATACTTCTATTTCTACATTGATTTCCTCTTTTTCCTTCACCGCATAAACAAAATCAAAAAATTCTGTATGGTAAACATCTCTTTCTGTCTCATCAATTCTTACAGAATATAGTTCTGATTTTTTAATATCATCAACTGATTTCAATTCATAAAGAGGACTTTCTTTTATAGGTCTTGGTACATATACTTGCTTATTCATAATTATCTTTCTCCTCATTTTGAAATTATTAATTATGTTTGTATATACATAATATAACCTTTGTCCAATTTGGTAAAGATATTATTTTTCACAATATTATTCTTATTTTTTTGTTTATTTTGCACACATTCCATCTTTACAAAAACTTTTTCTTTGACTTTTTCACTTTTTTTCTATATAATTAAATTCAAATATATGTTTTTTTACCAAAAGGAGTGTGGTTGTTATGGGCAAACTTCCAGCTTATAAAATTGTATATAACAAACTTAAAAGTGATATTGATAATGATGTTTATCCAGTTGGTTCATTTTTACCTACTGAAAGTGAACTAGAAAAGATTTTTTCAGTAAGTCGTACTACTATCCGACACGCAATCGATCTTCTTGTCAAAGACCGAAAAATTCAAGTTCGTCAAGGTGCCGGTACACAAGTTGTTAAAATTACAGAAAGTGAACTTCCTTTCTTCTCTAAATTTCATAATGTTATTGATATTCGTACAGAAATTCCAAATGCAAAAACAATCAAAAGTCGCGGTGTTTGGATCGATCGTATTCCGGCTCCAAGTACCGTTGCTTCTGCTTTGCAGATTAAAGAAAACGAACCGGTTTTCAGACTGCAGCGAATCATTTGTGCAGATGAACAACCGGTAGAAATTTTAACAAACTATGTGCGAATAGATTTCTTTCCTGATTTAGATAATTACAATGATCAAATTGTAGACTTATATTATTTTATCCAAAAACATTATGGAATCAAATTTGAGACCGGTGAAGAAAGAATCAATGTAACCCAGGTTGATTTTTTAGATGCCCAAATTTTAAACTTATCTCCAGGATCCCCGATTTTCTTTAATACGCGAATTGCTATGTGTTCTCTTGGGCCACTTGAATATCTGGAAGCTAAAATCAGACCCGATCTTTGTCAATTCATTGTCAGTATGAGCGAACCGCCTAAGTGGTACGATAGTCCAGATTACCTGTAACAATATCAAATAATTAAAAAAGCATCCGAATATGATTCAAAATGTCATCATATCCCGATGCTTTTTTCTTTACTCCACCAAAATTTTTTTCAATTTCTCTAAATCTTCTGCATTCACTCCGCATTCTTTCAAATACGTTTCTGCATTTCCCCATGCAGAATCCAAATAATCCAATGTAATTTCCATTTCTTCTTTAGGGGAAGATAATAACACGTCAGAAATTTCTATTCCGCGTTGTTTGAAAATTTTTCTCTGTTCTTCAAATATACTTTTCATATTTTCAGCACTTACACTATAATCTGCTGCAACCACTTCTCCCGAAACACCTGCCAGACGAAGCAATAACATTGCAATAACACCTGTACGATCTTTTCCTACTGCGCAATGAAAAACAACCGGTTCTCCACTTCTTTCCGCAATCCGTTCCATCACTTCTTTAATTTCCTCTTGATGTGTATTTAAAATCGTAATGTAAAGATCTGATAGTCTTTCCGGCATCGAAAGTTTTTCTTGAGAATCATTCACCCGATCTGACATCGGAATTGAACAATATGTAAAGTTTTCTCTGATCCTGTCCGGCGCTTGTTCTACTTCACTTCTGCTTCTAAGATCTAAAACATATGTGATTTTATTTTCTTCCATCCAAGACAAATCATCCTCTGATAATCGATGTAATGCATCTGATCGATAAAAACATCCTCTTTTTATCGTTCCCTCATTTGCCGGATAACCGCCCAAATCTCTAAAATTACAAGTCCCGTCCATCGGAACCGGAAGATTCACACTCCATTTTTTCATTTCCTATATCTACCTGCCTTTCTCCCATACTTCTTCTTTCATATTACTTTTAATATAGACAACTGCTCCGCCCAAACATAATAAAAACATCAGAACAGAAAGTGCGGCAGCTTTTTGATAGTCAAGATATGTATTCACTTGTTGATACAACAAGATTCCAAGCATTTTCGGATTATTCGGACCGGTAAGATAAGGGATCGTAAACGCTCCGATTTGTCCCATTAATATAAATGTGGCTGCTACGATCACCTCTTTATACACAAGCGGCCATATAATTTTCTGAAAAATCTTCCAATAAGAACATCCCGCATCTCTTGCGCTTTCCACATAGGAATCTGCGACTGCCGATAACGCTGCGGAGAGCAGCATAGCGGAAAAGGGAATATTAAACCAAAGATTACACAAAATAATTCCTTTTATATCATATAGGAGTCCCGGCTTGTATACGATACCAAATAATTGTAAAAAACGATTGATAAAGCCAGAATCCTTTATGATATTCATAACAGCGTATACCGCTACAATTCCCGGAATAAATCTGGGAAGTAAGTACAGTCTCCCGATCAATTTGCTGATCTTACTTTTAGAAAAACGTAAATACAATGCCAGTAGGAAGCTGAAGATAATCGCTAAAATCATCGTACTAAATGCTTCGATTGCCGTAAAGATCAAACTCTGAAAAGCTTCTTTACTCGTGAAAAAGTATTGATAATTTGCCATTGTAAATGTACCGTCTGCAGTTTTAAATGACTGCAAGATCGTATTGATGATCGGAAGCACTACGACTAACATCATAACTGCGAATGCCGGAAGCACCATCGCATATGGCGTCCATGCTTTTTGCCTTTTTTGTTTCATACCATCCTCATTTCCAATATATGATCCTCCCGCTTTTTGCAAGGAGAATCATATACTATTTCCTCTACTGTGCAAGACTTCCGATTTCCTCTGTCCATCTCGCAGCAATATCTTTTTGAAGCAAACCAATGGAGAAATATCTCAAAGAATCCATATTTGTCTCTTCCAGCCAATCTTCGTGTTCTAATCCTTCTAATTTGGAAGAATCAACAACCGGAGTTGCAAACATTGTATTCCAATCAATCGCCTGTGCCTCATAACTCAAATAAAAATCAATTACAGAAAGTGCCGCTTCTTTATCTTTTCCAATAGACGGAATCATAAATCCTGCAAGACCACCTAAGAAAGGCTCTTCCAACTGTGTCAATTTAATCTCTTCCGGAAGTGTTCCCATTGCTTTCTGACTCAACACCATATTTACAAATGCCGGTGTCATATCTACTTCTTTGTTCGCCAGCAATTCCAATGATCCGGCATTTTTCATCGGATATTGTACTTTACCTGCTGTTTGATAGAGATACGGATGAAGTTCTTCCAACAAGGTAAAAGCGTTGTCCCATTCTTCGACATGCTCCGTCTTCCATTTTTCATCGGAAGAGGTTGCCGCTTCTTCCGGAAGTTGATTATAAATCGTATTTGCAACAAACGAAAAGCCTGAATTTCCCGTACTTGGATCATTGTATGTAAAACGTCCCGGATGTTCCTCGATCCACTGGTATAACTCCTCAGCGGTTTTCGGTGGGTTCTCTACTGTTTCTGAATTATATGCCAAATAAACCGATGTTCCTCTGTATGGAACAAAGTTATCTCCAACAATATTATCTTTAAAGATCAAATTCTCATAATTTGGAATTTTAGATAAATCAATTTCTTCAAAGAAATCTTCACTTGTCTGCGCTTCGATATTTGCGATCGCACTGTCATCGATCGCGATCAGATCGAAATCCGTATCTTTTTCGCCTGCTTTATATGCAGCGGAAAGACGATCCGGCAAACTTTGTTCACTTGTTCCCGATACAACAAACTGTACTTCAACTTTTGCTATTTTATTATATTCTTCGTTTGAATTATAAGCATCGGCGATTGCCTGCAATGCTTCTCGCACTTCTTGTCCTCCGCTTGACCAGATTGTAACGGTTGGCACCTCTTCTTCTGTTGTTGTTTTGCTGCTTCCACATCCAACCATTGTACAGATCATAGTCATTCCCATTGCTGCTGCAAATGCTCTTTTCCCTCTTTTCATCCAAATGTTTTTTTTCATAGTTGTTCTCCTTTTCATTTCCATTCATTAATTACTTTCTTTATCTATGCTTTATGCCCTTGCCGCAAACTCCTGTTGTCTGTCAAAGATACAGTTTACGCGGTTTCCGGTCTCAAAGCCTTTTGCCTGATCTTTTTCCAGAAATACTTTCAACATTTCCTTTTCAGACTTTTTAACGATTGCCTGTGTATAATGTCCAAGTGACATCATCTGAAAGATTTCATACTTTCCATTTTGATCATGCTGAAGCGTCACATCTTCCGGACGCACTGCAAATGAACTTCCATTCTCTTCAATAAAATTCATCTCCCCGATAAATTCTGCTACAAATCTTGTCTTCGGATGATCATAAATTTCCTCCGGCTTCCCTACCTGTTCCATATATCCCCGCCGCATAACTGCGATTCGGTCTGAAATAGCCATTGCTTCTTCCTGATCGTGTGTAACAAATATAACGGTCAATCCGGCTTCTCTTTGTATCCTTTTTAACTCCTCACGCATTTGTCCGCGTATTTTTGCATCCAATGCAGAAAATGGTTCGTCCAAAAGCAATAAAGACGGTTTTAACACCAACGCTCTTGCGATTGCAATCCTCTGCTGCTGTCCGCCGGAAAGCTGGCTTGGATACTTTTTCTCTGACCCATCCATTCGGACTAATTCCAGCATTTTCTTGATTTCTTTTTTGATCTGTTCTTTCGGACATTTTCTGATCTGCATTCCAAATGCCATATTTTCATAAACGGTCATATGTGGCCAAAGATTATAACTTTGAAACACCATACCTGTCGGTCTTTTTTCCGGCTGAAGATTTTGGATCTCTTTTCCGTCCAGTAAGATCCTTCCTGAATCTATCTGGTTGAATCCGCCGATTGCTCGTAAAATGGTTGTCTTTCCACAGCCGGACGGTCCCAAAAGAGTCAACAATTCATGTTCTTTTACACTGAGATTGATATTTTCAACCCCTTCATTTTTACCAAACTTTTTTGTTAAATTTTCAATGATTAATTTTTCACTCATGACATACCTCACATTTTAAATCCACTTGACAATGCTTCCGCGCTCAAATATTTACGGAACACGATCAATAATAGAACAGACGGAATCAACAAAATCACTGCAAAGACCGCTCCTGCCGTATCCGGGAACGACATAATGATCCCATATAATTCACTCGGCATCGTATGTATATTCGGCAGCCCGATCAAGAGTGAACCTTGTGCTTCTTCCATTGATCCAAGAAATGTATACAAGGATGAAACAACAATTCCCGGCCATGCCATTGGCATTGTGATCTTGAAAAACACCTGAAGCGCAGATGCTCCCGCATCTCGTGCACTCTCTTCCTGCTGAATATGTACTGTTCGAAATGCACCACTTGGAATCCACACCATAAACATCATCGTATTTACGACATGTACGAGTACAAGTCCTGTAAACGTTCCTATGAGATTTAATTTATAAAATATCACTGCCATCGCTGTATAAATCCCCATTTTAGGAAATGCATTTGTCAAAAGAAAACTCAGCCTCACAAAACTTCTTCCTTTAAACTGATACCTTGCAATCGCATACGCAGCCGGAAGACAGATCAGTAACGAAATCACTGTAACTACAACCGCCAAAAGTAAGGACGTTGTAATAGACTCTAACATCTGACCTTTTGATAAAATATAATCCCACCACTTTAATCCATACGTTTGGGGGAACACGTCAGGATACTCATATTTCCCTGCAAATGACAATGTCAACATATTAAACAGCGGACCATAGAAAAAGAGCACGAATACAGCCAAAAGAATCCATTCGGCAAATTTTCTTTTTCCCAATCCATAATACATACGTTTCATTCCTCGTTTCCTCCTGATTTCCATCTGATCGAAATTCCGGCTGCTAAAAGATTTTCATATTGACAGTTTTCATCATACATCCGTAAAACAACTGTATGCTCCCTCTGTGAATCCGCTTCTTGTTCTTCCTTCAAAACACCTGCTATTTTGATTTTCTCTGTACTCTTTGTAAAACGTAACGGAAGTTCTTTCTCTATCTGTTTCCCACGGATTCGTAACACCGGATGACACGCTGCCCATTTTAAATTCCAGTTTTCATATTCTGAAGAATGATCCACCTCGATCCATAAATCTTCTTTTTCTGCCCAGGCATGTAACAAAGGTCCCTTCGTGACAATTGTTTTTTGTCTCATCACCGCTCCCAACACAGCTTTTTCCACTCCTTCGTTCTGTCCTTCTCCGCTGTCTTCAAGCAATGCATAGGTAATCATAACCGGAAGTTTTTGCGGTTTTTGATGAATATCCTTTCCACTGACTGCTGCCAAATGATACCCCTCTAATACTTTTTCTTCCCAAAATTCTAAAGCCTGTCTGTTTCCCATAATATGTCCGACCATCGCTTCGGTTCCACCGCTCGTATTAAAAACTTCTATATAATCAATTTGATCCCAATCATGGATTTCCAGATCCATCCGACAACCGGCTGTAACAGGTCTTCCTATACAAAACGGATGGGCTAATCCGATCGCACCTGCGCCGGCTGCTCTCAATTTTCCTAAGAATTTTTCAGGTGCTCTCGGGTCTAAATTGGTAAAATCAATCATATGTTCAATACCCAATGCCAAAATATGTCCGTAAAATGTTGTTACTTCGATTCCTTTTAACAACTGAATATGTAATTGTTCCTCTTGTATTGCCATTTCTGCCTTTTCATGTCCCGAACAAGTATTATGATCCGTCAGCGCAACAACACCATAGGCTTCTTTTTCTGCCCATCTCATCAGTTCTGCCGCTGTCATTTCTCCATCCGATTCCGTGGAATGATTATGTAATTCTACTCTTTGATACCTCATAATTTTTCCTCTCTTTTGATCACAACCTGATAGGGAGTATTCTGATTCAATACCTGATATACATGCAGTACAACTTTCAAAACTCCGCCGTGGAATTTCCATGTACGGAACCCTTTCGAAGCTTTTTCCGGAGAAATGACGATCTTTTTTGTCATTTCATCTCGATGTGCACATCCTAAATACGCCTCATTATGGAATACAGACACATTGATCTCTGTTTTTTCTCCGTTGATCATTCTTATAATTTCGTTTTCTTCCGGATTCGTGCCTACATTTTTTCGGTACGCTTTGATACAGGCTTCACGATCTTCTTGTGTAATCTCTTCCATTATTCTTTTTTCAAAAGAAACTTCCACTGTAATTTGATCCATATCAACCGGTAATACGACTTCATAAGCAATATTTCCGATAAACCCTTTCATCAGTTCGCCTGATACTTGATATTCCTTCATCTGTTCCTTCCTTTCTTCGAAAATCACAAGCGCCAGTATAAAAATAATTTTTTAACTTTTCACCAAGACTCCGTTAAACTCCTGTTAATCATTTTCTTCAAAAGTTAATTTTTCTTTAAGTGCATTCGATTACAACGCATTTTTATTTCCATCCGTGATTTTTTTCACAAATTAAATATTTTGAAGTTTTTTATTGATTTTGTTGCTTTTATATGTATAATATGATAATGGAAGTCGAAGTTTTTTCGACTCTGTGGAAAGGTATTTTTAAGACTGGATATTCAGCTTATGATAGATACATTTCCATAAGAAAATACAATTTAAGAAAAGAGGTTAATGTAAGATGGCAGAAATCGATTTGAGCAAGTATGGTATCACCGGAACTACCGAAATTGTGTACAATCCTTCTTATGAGACATTATTCGAGGAAGAGACAAAACCGGAACTTGAAGGTTTCGAAAAAGGTCAGGAAAGTGAACTTGGCGCTGTCAATGTTATGACAGGTATCTACACAGGACGTTCCCCGAAAGATAAATTCATCGTAATGGACGAGAATTCTAAAGACACTGTATGGTGGACTTCTGACGAGTACAAGAACGACAACCATCCTGCATCACAGGAAGCTTGGGATACTTGTAAAGCACTTGCTTTAAAAGAACTTTCCAACAAAAGACTTTTTGTAGTTGATGCATTCTGTGGAGCAAATGCTGACACACGTATGGCAATCCGTTTCATCGTAGAAGTTGCTTGGCAGGCACACTTTGTTAAAAACATGTTCATTCAGCCTACTGCTGAAGAGCTGGAAAACTTCGAACCGGATTTCGTAGTTTACAATGCTTCCAAAGCAAAAGTTGAAAACTACAAAGAGTTAGGACTGAACTCTGAAACAGCCGCTATGTTCAACATCACAACACGTGAGCAGGTTATCCTGAACACATGGTACGGCGGAGAGATGAAGAAAGGTATGTTCTCTATGATGAACTACTTCCTTCCATTAAAAGGAATCGCTTCTATGCACTGCTCCGCTAACACAGATTTGAACGGTGAAAACACAGCAATCTTCTTCGGACTTTCTGGAACAGGTAAAACAACTCTGTCCACAGACCCGAAACGTCTTCTGATCGGTGATGATGAGCATGGTTGGGATGACAACGGTATCTTCAACTTCGAGGGCGGATGCTATGCAAAAGTTATCAACCTTGACAAAGACTCTGAGCCGGACATTTACAATGCGATCAAGAGAAATGCTCTTCTTGAGAACGTAACACTGGATGAAAACGGAAAGATCGACTTCGACGACAAGAGCGTAACAGAGAATACTCGTGTATCTTACCCGATCGATCACATCGAAAAGATTGTTCGTCCGGTATCCGCTGCACCGGCTGCTAAAAACGTAATCTTCCTGTCTGCAGATGCATTCGGAGTACTTCCTCCGGTATCTGTTCTGACACCGGAACAGACAGAATACTACTTCCTGTCCGGATTTACAGCAAAACTTGCTGGTACAGAACGTGGAATCACAGAGCCTACTCCGACATTCTCAGCTTGCTTCGGACAGGCATTCCTTGAACTGCACCCGACAAAATATGCGGAAGAGCTCGTTAAGAGAATGGAAGCAAACGGAGCAAAAGCTTACCTTGTAAATACAGGATGGAACGGAACAGGAAAACGTATCTCCATCAAAGATACCCGCGGTATCATCGATGCGATCCTGAACGGAGACATCCAGAACGCTCCGACTAAAAAGATTCCATACTTCAACTTTGAAGTTCCGACAGAACTTCCGGGTGTAGATCCTGCAATCCTGGATCCTCGCGATACTTATGCAGACGCTGCACAGTGGGATGAAAAAGCAAAAGATCTGGCTGGAAGATTCATTAAGAACTTCGCTAAATACGAAGGAAATGAAGCTGGTAAAGCTCTTGTACCGGCTGGTCCGCAGCTGTAAGATCTATATCTTTTCAAAGATTGATACAATGAAATTAACAGAAAGAAAGACCTTGAGTTCATTATAAACTCTTGGTCTTTCTTTTTATGGGACTATTCTTTTTTCACAGCCCGTCTTTTTTTGTATAGGCGACGAGCCAAAGTCCGGGCTTGCCCGAGACCTTGGCGACTGCTTACAATCCCGGAATGTGCCTTTTGGCACTTCCGGTGATCCAGCCTGTTTTATTGATTCTCCGCTGATAGATCATCCGCAACAAAGTCAACTATTCTTATCTCTCCGGCTTTCAAAAATAGTTTCCGTTCTTTTCCGTTAAACCAAAGAGAAACTTCCTGCTCCTGCTCTGCTTCCAGCCGTGCCTGACAATCTTTTCCACCTTTCATTCTCGCAGAAACCAAAATTCCGCCCTCTCCGCGGAAGTGTTCAAAAGCTGTCTCCTCTTCTTTCTCTTTCCAGCTTTCCGGAACTGCCGGAAACAGGTCGATCCGCCCTTTCCGCGTCTGCAACAGCATTTCCTGAAGCCCGTCTGCCGCATACATATTTGCTTCCAATGTAAATGGACGATAATGAAATGTCGTATACCCCCGCCGTTTATAATCCCCGTTCAAATGAAATCCATTTGGCGAACAAAAACTCTCCCAAAAGATCCGTAGCTGTTCACATGCCCCCTCTCCGTTTCCCTGCACTGCATACAAATGCGCCATCCACACAAATGAAAATCCAACCCACATGCCGCTCCCGAGCCTCTCATAATCCTCGACCACCGCATCAATGATCTTTCGGTCATCCTCTTGCTCATATTGGTACAAATGCAGCGGACAGATTGCCAGAGCGTTGGACAAATGCCGATGCGATTCCTCCAGACTCTCATCCGGCGAAAGCATCAATACGCCTCTTTCATTCACAGAAAACTCAGAAAGATGAGAAAGAATCTCTTCCCACTCTTTTTTCGGACACTCTCCCAGTTCTCCGGCAAATCGGATCAATGTCTGGTACAGATAACGCAAAAGCGCCAGATCATAATGACTGTTCGGAGTCAGCCAGGCTTCGGCTTCATCATCATGGATTTCCGGAGAACTGGACACCGGAAGTACATAGTCCCCGACTTCATTCTTTTGTAAAAGTCCTCGGATACACTGTTCTGTTTCCTGAAAATAAATCCATGTCCGTTCTCTCAAAAATGTGCGATCGCCGGTATATCGATAATATAGATCGAATGACTGGCACAGCCAGATCTGGTGGGTTGGTGACAACGAATACATCGGCCATCCTCCCAACGGTTTTCCATCGATCGTCATCACACCCGGAAGACAGATCCCTTTTGTCTGATAGAATTTTTCGGCAAATTGTTTCGCCGCGTCTTTTTGAGCCCACAAAAAATCAAGAAAGCTCTCTCCTTCTTCCAAATGATTTGCCTTATAAAAATGCGTATAACTCAGCTGGGTATTCAGATCATTGTGATAATCCCCTTTCCATGGCGGGAGCTTTCCGTCATCCGCAGTCCATACGCCTTGAAGCGGCATCGGATATTCCCCTTTTCTGGAACAGGATGCAAACAGATAGTTCGTCAGATACCATTGTTTCTCAAACATCGGATCGGGAACCCGTATCCGGCTTTTCTTCCAATATGCAGTCCACCACGCCCGATGCGCAATCCGGCACTTCTCATATCCGTCACCCAGTTCTGACCGTAAGGCGTCTATCGCATCCTGCAGCCAGTCATCGCCGTCCTCACTTGTCACGATCCGATAAAAAACCTCCGTGCTCTCCCGATCTTCCGTCTTCCCTACGACAATTCCATACGAAAACGCCGCGTCGACATTCTGCGTAAACCAGAAAAACTGAAACTTCCTAAGGCTGCCATTTTCTGTCATTTCACTGACAGTACGCATTCCGCTCTCAGCTTCCGGATAATGAAGCTTTTTCAGAGAGCCTTGCGAGATTTCCCGATGCATCGGATCATAGACCTGTTCTTCTTCCTCCCCCGGTCTTCCAAAATCCGGATGTTCCAGTTTTACCCGAAATGAATCTGCCGAAGCAGAAACCCGGATCATACCGGTCTTCGTAACTGCATGGCAGAAGCTTTCCACAATGGCAGCTTCTGCTATACTTGTTCCCTTTTCCGATACGATCGCAAATTTCGCTTCGGCAGTCTCTAAATCCAATTCCGAACACACATGATCTCCATCCGAAAAACAAAAAATTAATTTCCCGGACGGCAGCTTCGTCGGAGTCGGACATTGATATGGCGCATCAAAAAATTCCCGGATTTCTCCTGTTTTCCCGTCTTTTGCCAATTTTACCAGATTTGCATATGTAAAATCTTCCCGCTCCGTATACATCGGCGTCGATCTGTCCCATATATCTGTCCGATCCAGACTAAACCGCAAGGCAGACGGTCCCCCCCATACCAACGAACCAATCCTGCCGTTTCCAAGTGGGATTGCCTCATCCCACCTTGTAATACTCTTCTCAAATTTTAACCGATATTTCATAATCCCTACTTATACTGTCTGTTGTAAAGCCACAAAAGTACCAACAATCCCGCCAGTCCGACAAGCATCATCAAAAGCCCCGATGGTCCTATTTTTCTCTGACCTACGATCACCAAGGCAATACATACGACGAATACGACAGCGATCAAAATACCCAGCAACAGTTTTTTTCCATTCTCGCTCATAGTATCTCCTCCTTAGCCTTTCAGTCCTCCAACTGTCATTCCCTGTGTCAGCTTCTTCTGTACGCACATATAAAGGATCAATGTAGGAAGCATGACGATCACAAGACCTGCATACATTTTTCCATACTGCACCGCCGATCTCTGTGCCGCCATCAGATTCATAAGTCCGACCGGAAGCGTCTTCAGTTCCGGCTTCGTCAGCAGCGTCATGGAAATGATGTACTCATTCCAGAATGCCAGGAAATTGAACAAGATCACTGTCACGATACTTGGTTTTGCCATCGGGATGATGATCTGGACCATTGTCCGGAAATATCCGGCGCCATCCACATATGCCGCTTCCTCATAATCTCTCGCCAACGTCTTAAAATATCCGGACAACAGATAAATCGTAAACGGAAGCGCCGTCGCCGCATAGACAAGCGCCAGCACAAACAAGTTGTTCATAAAAAAGGTAGTCCCGAATGTCTTGTAGATCCATTTATCTCCGTCATTGAGCATCAAAAAGATCGGTACGACAATATAGTTTACATTGATAAACAATCCCGCCATAAATAAAACATTCCAGAATTTACTTGATTTAAACTTGAATCTTGCCAATACATAAGATGCCGGAAGCGCAATGATCACAAGCAGGAAAATCGCAACTACCGTCACAAATACAGAATTGAGCATATAAGAGCCCATATTCGCACTTTCCCACGCATCGATAAAGTTCTGGAAGTAAAATCCCTCCGGAAGCGCCCACGGATTACGGTAAAATTCTGAATTCTCCTTGATCGACGCCATAAACACCCAGAACACCGGCACTATGATCAAGACAGACAGGAGGATCAGCGGAATGTAAATAAGAACTTTCGCAAGTCCGGACGTTTCCCGGATCGCTCCTTTATTCTTTTTTCTCATCGTTCTCCCTCCTTTAGAATTCAATCTCTTCACGCTTTGTAACAACATTCAGGATGCCCGCCAGAGCAAACGAGAAGATAAATACGACAGATCCGATCGCCATACCATATCCATAGGAAGAATTGGTATATGCTTCCTGATACATATAACTTAAGAATACGTTCGACGCTCCGTCCGGTCCTCCGTTTGTCATCGCTTTTACAAAGAGGAAACTCATGTTAATGGTACTGATAATGAAAAATGTAAGCGTTGTCCGGATATTTGTCCAGATCAGAGGAAGTGTGATCGAGAAGAACTGTTTGATCTTTCCGGCTCCCTCCAGACTTGCAGACTCGTAAAGACTCTCCGGTACATTTGCCATACTTGCCATATACATTACCATATAGTAACCGATCGCCTGCCAGATCATGGCGATCACAATACTGTAAATGACGATCTTCTGACTTCCCAGCCAGAGGATCGGATTCTCGGCTCCGTCCGCCCCGCGGAACAGATTCAAAAAGGAATTCAAAAGTCCCTGATTCGGATCGTAAATTGCAGAAAAGATCGCACTGATAACTACAACGGACAAAATATTCGGGATATAGAAAATGATCCGGAAAAAGTTCTGTCCTTTGATCTTCTCTCTCGTCAGGATCGCGGCGAAGATCAGCGAAAACGCAAACGTACAGATCGTCACAACGATGATCAGAAGCACGGTATTCTGGAACGCCTGATAAAACTTGTCGCTTTGGAACAACGTCTTAAAATTGTCCAATCCTACAAAAGTCTTTTCTGATGTGTATCCGCCCCATTTGTACATGGACATACGGAATACGCCGATAGTAGGATAAATCATAAAAATTGCAAATAAAAACACGGCGGGAGCCAGACAAAAGAATATAAATCTCCCTCTACCTTTCTTTTTTCTCATTCGGTCATCTCCATCCTTTCAGAACAGTCGAACAGCCGGCGCATAGAGAAACGAACGCCGGCTGTTTCTACTATCTGACAATTCACAGACAGTTTGTTATCTTGCTTATTCTTTTAAAGCTCCGCGGAATGCATCGCTTGCTTCCTTAAACTCCGCGATCCACTGATCTTCTGTCTTATCTCCGGATACAAGAGAGTTTACAGGATCAAAGAATGCACCTCTGGTCGTCAGACCTTCAACCGGATCTGTTGTTGAGAATGCGTCAAGAACTGCAACTGCTCCTGTGTCGTAAATACCATAATATGTTACGGCATCTCCTGACAGCTTGTCTGTCATTCCTGCGATCGGCTGTACTGCTCCGCCCTCTGTCGCGAAGATCTCAGCTGCTTCGTCGGAGTACAGATATGCGATAAACTGTTTTCCAAGATCCTGATTCTTCGCTTCTTTTGGCATCCATACCTGCTCGAAGAACGAATAAGATGCTCTCTCTCCGCCCTCTTCAAGTGCCGGAAGTGCTGTGAATCCCCACTCAAATCCCTCTGCACGAGGAGCCTCTGCCATCTCACCGATCACCCAGTTTCCGTTCGGCATAAAGAGTGCTTTGTTGTCCAGGATCATCTGCTGGTTTTTCTGGAAATCATTGTCGTTTGCATTTGCAGGAGTTGTCTTCTCTGTATAAGAAGCCAGTTTTGCGATGATATCAAATACCTGCTGTGCTTCCGGTGTATCCCAGATTCCTTCTTCATACTTCAAAGCCTTTGTGAAGTTCTCTTCTCCCATTGCTTCGTGAAGCAGTGCATAGAAGAATGCGTCAAAATATCCGGTTGTCGGATATGTGAAGAGCGCGATACCCTCTGCCTGCGCTTTGTCTCCAAGTTCCCACATCTCATCCCATGTCTCCGGAACTTCCCAGCCTTTTTCTTCAAAAAGTCCTGCGTTGTAGAATAATCCGCATGGTCCATAGAACATCGGCATCAGATAGGTCTTTCCGTCTCCGTATGGATTCACGATCGTGTTCTCTGTAAATCCCGGAAGAATCTTCTCTCCTACGGTTACGTCTTCACCCGGAACTGTCATATCCAGAACGTCTGTCAGTTCTGTCAGGTTGTTATCCCGGATAAAAGTCTCTGTCATACCGGATTCAGCTCCGACTGCACGCATGATCACATCCGGATAGTCGCCGGCTTTCATCGCCGGATCGATCACATCTTCCAGATTCTTGTCGATCGTCAGCTCTACGGTCACACCCTCGTTTGCTGCTTCAAATGCATCGCAGACTTTTTCCCACATCGCTTTTCCGTAAGCGGTCTCAACTGCTGCAACTTTTAAAGTCTTTCCGTCTTCGCCTTTTCCTTCCTCTTTCTTTCCATCGTCTCCGCTTCCGGATCCGCCGCAGGCAGCGAGACTAAATGTCATAGCGCCGGCAAGTAACAGGCAAAGTGCTTTTTTCAGTTTCATACCTTTTCCTCCTTTTGAAAAACGGATTTTTCCGCCCTTATTGGTATATCACAAGAATAAACCATTCACTCTTCTCTTTTCAAGAGTTATTTTGCTCTATTCATTATATATATTGCGCTTAACCATTCTTTTTTTGTTTTATGCAAAATCGATAATCTTTCTTTTCATTCTTTCGCGCTTTTTTATTGATTTTCTACATTTTTAAAATCGTTCCCCCTGTTTATTTGTCCGAAATATCAATATCTCCTTTTTGACAACACTTTTCTGTTTCCGTATCGTTCCCGTTTTTCCGAATACACTTTTTCTTAATCGCAATATCCCTAACCCGGCTTTCCGAAAGTACTCCTTGTTTTCTCTTCCTGTTTCCATTATAATAGAAACGTTCTTATGACAACGAACAATGCAGATGCCTCTGATAATCTCTCCGGCTTCTGCACATATTAAACAAAAAAGATGAAAAGTTGGGTAAATTATGAAATTACGAAGTAAACTGGCAATCAAATGTGCAAAGACAACCAGCTATCTGATCAAGAAGCTGAACCGCGGAAGCGGCGTTACACTCCCCGGGTATGTCGCACGGCTCATCGATCCTCAGATCTTATCGACGATGGCTTCGATGGTGCGTGAAAAAACGATCGTTACAATGGGGACAAACGGCAAGACAACAACAAACAGTATCCTGTATCACGCGCTGAAAGCAGAGGGGAAATCCGTCATCATCAACCGAACCGGCGCCAATATGCTGAACGGTATTATCTCCGCATTTGTCCTTTCAACAGACCGGCACGGTCAGTTGGATGCGGACTATGCCTGTATCGAAGTGGACGAGATCGCTTCCGTCGGCGTGCTTCCGCAGCTCAAACCGGACTGCGCGCTTCTGACCAATATTTCCCGGGATCAGTTGGATCGTTTCGGCGAAGTCGATATTACTTACAACAAACTGAAAACAGCCGTCACAAGCGTTCCTGACACAAAACTGATCATCAACTGTGACGACATTCTTTCTTATGCACTTGCAAAAGAAAGCCAAAATCCATTCGTGACCTACGGGATCAGCGAACAGATTTTTGATGATATTTCCCGTTCGGAGATCCGGGAAAGTATTTTCTGCCGTTCTTGCGGAAAAAAACTGGAATATGACTTTTTCCATTACGGACAGCTTGGCATTTATCATTGCCCGAACTGTGGGTTCCAAAGACCGGAGCCTGATTTTACCGCATCGGATATTTACTTCCATGATGAGGTATATGATTTTGATATGGACGGCATGCGGATCCATTCCACCGCACGCTCTCCTTACAATATTTATAATACCCTGTCCGCATACGCTGCCCTCTGTGGCATGGGCGCGGACAGAACCCATTTTCAGGAAATGATCGAGAACTTTGATTACGGCAATAACCGGGAAAGTATTTTCACGATCCACGGTGCAAGAGTACAACTTCACCTTGCCAAAAATCCGATCGGATTCCAGCAGAAGATTTCCCTTGTTTTGAAAGATCCCAATCCAAAGGATATCATCATTCAGATCAATGATACTTATCAGGACGGCGAGGACGTCTCCTGGCTCTGGGATGTGGATTTCCAATATCTTGCCGACGCCAACGCCGCTACGATCACAACCAACGGCACCAGACGGCACGATATGGGTCTGCGTCTGAAATACGAAGATATTCCTTGTGAATCTACGACCGATATGGAATCAACGATCGAACATCTGACGAAAAACGGCACAAAAAATCTTTATGTGATCGTCAACTACTCCGGCTTATACCGGACAAATCATTTACTGACCTCTATGCAGGATCAGGAGAAAGGAGGCAGCCTCTCATGAAATTGACAATCGGACATCTTTATCCGGATCTTCTGAATCTGTACGGAGACCGCGGCAATATCCAATGTCTGCGCAAAAGACTGGAATGGCGCGGCATAGAAGCGGAAGTCATCCCATTCATCTCCGGCGATACGATCGATTTTTCCAAACTGGATGTCGTATTACTCGGCGGAGGCTCTGACCGGGAACAGGAACTGGTCTGCTCCCATCTCCAGAAGATTCGGGAAGATTTCAGGACTTACGTGGAAGAAGACGGAGTTGTGCTTGCCGTCTGCGGCGGTTATCAGCTTCTCGGTCATTATTATAAGACACAGACGAAAACCATCGAAGGACTTGGTATTTTAGACATCAAAACCGAATGGGAACCGGAACGTCTGATCCGTAATATCGTATTGGACAGTCCGCTGTTCGACACCCCGGTCGTCGGCTTTGAGAATCACGGAGGCCGCACTTATATCGGAAACCACACCCCGTTCGGAAAAGTCGTATTCGGTCTTGGAAACACCGGGAAATCCGGTCAGGAGGGCGTAATCTATAAGAATGTCATCGCAACATATCTGCATGGTCCTCTGCTTCCGAAAAACCCGCATGTATGCGATTATCTGCTGGAACATGCGTTGCAGCGCAAATACGGTACGGAAATCCATTTAGAGCCGCTTCCGGATGAACTGGAGCACAAAGCCAACAGTTACATCGCAGATCGGTACAACGACAAAAAATATGTCCTAAAAGAAACGATCAAAAGATACACATAAAAAAAGAATCCTGCAAAACAGGCAATGTCATTAAGTTAAGATGACAATTTAAGATCTCTATATCAGAAATGGTATAGGGGTCTTTTTTTCTGATTTTTAAAAAAGTGTTGACATAAGGTTGAAAATATGCGGCAGCTCTCGCTACTGAATAATTGATGAAGTAGCGAGAGCTGCCCTTGTAATTAAGAAAATCTTGATTGCAAGGAGGACATATATGAAACCAAAACAAATTAAAAAAATTTTACTTTCTGAAATTGAACTACTCTCTAATAACGTAACGGATTATATTAGGAATCCTAGGCGTGATTTCTCAAGAAATCGCAAGCTTCCATTTTCAACTATCATTAAAAGCATTATTGGAATGGAAAGCAAAAGTCTTACGAATGAGCTTATTGATTTCTTTAATACATCAGATTTACCATCTGCATCTGCTTTCGTTCAACAACGGCTAAAAATAAAACCCGAAGCTTTCAAGGTTATTTTCGATGGATTTACATCCAGGATTTTGAAAAGAACAAAGGAGAACATGGCGGTTCTTGCTGTGGATGGAACGGATATACAAATAGCAACAAATCCTGATGATACAACGTCTTATCATCCTGGAACCAATGGGCAAAAGCCCTATAATCTTCTCCATCTAAATGCTCTTTATGATTTAGAAAAACGTTTGTATACGGATGTTGTGATTCAAGGGAAAATGAATACAAATGAACACGCAGCTTTACAGGAGATGGTCGACCGTTCCAATATTCCAAAAGCACTTTTAATAGCAGATAGAGGATATGAGTCCTACAATAACATGGCACATATACAAGAAAAAGGTTGGTTTTTTCTTATTCGTATCAAAGATGGGACAAAAGGAATGAAGAATGGTTTTGAGCTTCCAGATGAGGAAGAGTTTGATGTTGACATATCTTTAAAATTAACGCGAAAGCAGACAAACGAAATGAAAGAACTTTTTGCAAAAGATAAAAATCACTATAAATTTATTCCGCACAGCACAACATTTGATTTTCTCTCAAACAAGCTCCGAAAAAATGACCCTATACAATTCTACAAACTAAATTTTAGAATTGTACGCTTTAAAATCACGAAAGATACTTATGAGACTGTTCTTACAAATTTAAGTAGAATGGAATATCCTGCGAAAACTATAAAAGGTTTATATGCAAGAAGATGGGGGATTGAAACATCTTTTCGGGATCTCAAATATACAGTGGGAATGTTAAATTTTCATTCAAAAAGGTGATGTGTATCAAACAAGAAATTTATGCACATTTAATTATATATAACTTTGCAGAAATGATTACCTCGCACGTAGTCATTGAGAAAAAGCAAAGAAAACATACATATAAAGCTAACTTTTCAGTTGCAGTACATATGTGCAGAAAATTTTATCATGGAGAAACAACATCACCCGATTTAGAAACCATAATTGCAAGAAATCTTGTGCCAATAAGACCAGGTAGACACAGAGAACGCAATCTAACTGCAAAAATCTTTCATGGTTTCTTATACAGAGTAGCATAAAACTGCCTAATTGAATACTTATTTTTTAGGCAGATGAAAATCTGTCTAATTGCCACGCTTTGAAATAGAAAACAGAGATAGCAGAATTCAATTCTACCATCTCTGTTACAAAAAACATTCAACTCAATGTTTTAACTTAATGACATTGTGCAAAACAGGATTCTTTTTTATTCACTTTATTTTTATATCCAGTGTAATTTCTGGTTGATCGCTTTAATAAACTGGATCACCGGAAGATTGACAAGCGCCAGACCATACACGGTCATCAGCTGTGTAAACGTCAATGTCTGTACCTGGAAAAGGGAATGCAGTCCCGGGATCATCATAACCGCTGTGATCAGCGCCAGACCGAGAACAAATGCTCCGATCAGGTAAATGTTGTTAAAGAAACGTTTTGTGAAAATAACCGGTTTATCTTCTTTACAGTTAAACCCATGCACAAGACGCGCCGTACATAATGTTCCGAACGCCATTGTACTTGCCAGCACAGCGTTTCCGCCCTTATATCCGATCATAAATGCGATCATCGTCGTCACACCGATCGAAAGACCGCCGATACCGATCCGTTTCAGGAAACTTGGCGTCAGGATCGACTCATTCATCGGTCTCGGTTTCTCATTCATCACATCCATCGAGTGCGGCTCCAGTCCCAATGCGATTGCCGGCAGACTATCTGTCAGCAAGTTGATGAACAACAGATGCACCGGTGCAAACGGTACCGGAAGACCTGCGATCGAAGCATACAATACTGCAAGGATCGCACCGAAGTTACCGGAAAGAAGAAACAGGATCGCATTCTTGATATTCCGATATACATTCCGTCCGTTTTCAACGGCTTTTACGATCGTTGCAAAGTTATCGTCCGTCAGTACCATAGATGCAGCGTCTTTGGAAACTTCACTTCCGGTAATTCCCATTGCAACACCGATATCCGCCTGTTTCAACGCCGGTGCGTCATTGACGCCGTCCCCTGTCATGGAAACAATATTTCCTTTTTCCTGCCATGCACGCACGATCCGGATCTTATGTTCCGGTGACACACGCGCATACACGGAAATCTTCTCCACAAAGTTTTTCAGTTCTTCATCTGTCATCGAATCGATCTCAGCGCCCTCACATGCTTCGGACTCATCCTGAAGAATGCCGATTCGTTTTGCGATAGCTGCCGCTGTGACTTTATGATCTCCTGTGATCATGATCGGACGGATTCCCGCACGCTTACATTCTTCAACTGCCGCTTTGGACTCCTCTCTCGGCGGATCCATCATATCGATCAGACCAAGGAAGATCAGTCCGTCCTCATGATCCACTGTCAGTTCCAGATCAGCCGGAACTTCTTTATATGCAAACCCGAGCACTCGCAGACCCTCTCTTGAAAATTCCTGATTCTGCGCCTCGATCTTCTGCTTATCCGCTTCCGTGATTGGACGGATCTCTCCATTAATATGGATCCGGTCCATACGGTTTAGTAGGACGTCAACCGCACCTTTGACGATCATCAGATGTCTGCCCTCGATCGTATGTTTCGTCGCCATCAATTTACGGTCACTGTCAAACGGATTTTCACTTTCTCTCGGATAACGTTCCCGAACATCCTGCGCCTCTACTCCGATCTTGCTTCCAAGATTGATCAAAGCGGTCTCCGTCGGATCTCCAACCTCCACACCGTCTACATTGGTAGAATCGTTGCAGAGAATGCTGCTGACAAGAAGCAGTCTCACATCATCATCTTTAGGATCGATCTTGTCTGCCGGAATTCTTGATTCATTGACATAATAATCTTCCACCGTCATCTTATTCTGGGTCAAAGTACCTGTTTTATCCGAACAGATGATCGATACGCTTCCCAGTCCCTCGACTGCCTGCAGTTTCCGGATGATCGCGTGTTCTTTTGCCATCTTCTGCGTGCCGAAAGAAAGTACGATCGTCACGATCGAACTGAGAGCTTCCGGGATTGCCGCAACTGCAAGTGCTACAGCAAACATAAATGCATCACCGATCTCACCGCCGCGGAATACATTGATACCAAACAAGATACCACAGAAGATCAGGATAATGATGGAAAGCTTCTGTCCAAACTGATCCAAATTGATCTGGAGTGGTGTTCTCTTTTCCGAAGTTGTCTTCAGAAGACTGGCAATTTTACCAACTTCTGTTTCCATTCCGATTCCAGTTACAAGGAATCTTCCTCGTCCGTAAGTTACAAAGCTTCCGGAGTATACCATATTCACACGATCTCCGAGCGGTACTTCGCCTGAGATCGTATCGATCGTCTTTTCAACTCCGAGGCTTTCTCCTGTCAGCGCACTTTCGTCCACTTTCAGGCTGGCGCATTCCAAAATCCGACCGTCCGCCGGGATATAATCCCCCGCATCTAAGATCACCACATCGCCGACCGTCACTTCTGATGACGGAACCGGTACGATATTTCCATCACGGAGCACTTTTGCCTCCGGTCCGGATAATTTCTTCAAACTGTCAAGAGACTGTTCCGCCTTTACGGTCTGTACGGTCCCAAGGATAGCATTCATTGTGATAACGATCAAAATAACAAGGGTACTCTCCATGTCTCCGAGAAAACCGGAAACGATCGCAGCAATGATCAGAATGATCACAAGGAAGTCTTTATACTGCTCCAGAAAAATCTGAAGCGTCGTTTTCTTTTTCCCCTCTACAAGTTCGTTCGATCCATACTTTTCCTGATGTTCCCGAATCTGATCCATTGTGAGCGGTTCCTGCGTTCCGTTGATTTCCTGTCTCACATCTTCTGCTGACATCTGATAATAATCACGCATATCAATTCCTCCTTCTTTTTTAGTATTGACATTTGTGCAATAAAAAAGCAAGACTTCTACTGCACATCAAATAATGCAGTAAAAGTCTCACTGTTTAATCACGATACGGATGCCTGATCGCATCGTACTGACGACATCGTGCGCGCTTTATAAAAGCACCGTTACTCCCTTTTACTGAAAGATAACTATAAAGCATTTCACACAAATTGTCAATATATTTTCCTCAAAATAAAAATATGAAAGTAACAGTTCAGCCACAGAGCTGAACTGTTGCAAATCAAAACAGAGGATTAAACGATTCCCTGTGCAGTCATCGCATCGACCACTTTCTCGAATCCGGCAATATTCGCGCCTACAACGTAGTTGCCTTTGAATCCATATTTTTCTGCCGCATCAGCCATATTGTGGTAGATATTTACCATGATGCCTTTTAATTTTGCATCTACTTCTTCTGCAGACCAGCTTAAACGTTCGCTGTTCTGTGACATCTCCAGTGCGGAAGTAGCAACACCGCCGGCATTGGCAGCTTTTCCAGGTGCAAACAGCACGCCGTTTGCCTGCAGATATTCCGTAGCTTCCATTGTAGTCGGCATATTCGCGCCCTCTGCAACGGCAATACATCCGTTTGCAACCAGTGCTTTTGCATCCTCGAGATGCAGCTCGTTCTGCGTAGCACACGGAAGCGCAATATCCACTTTCACAGTCCATACGCCTCTTCCCTCATGATATTCGGAATTCGGGCGGTAATTTTTGTATTCCGTCAGTCTTGCACGTTTTACTTCTTTGATCTCTTTGAGCGCTGCTAGATCGATTCCCTCCGGATCATATACCCAGCCGGTAGAATCGCTGACAGTCACAACTTTAGCGCCCAGCTCCTGTGCTTTCTCTGTCGCATAGATCGCAACATTTCCGGATCCGGAAACCGCAACGGTCTTTCCTGCGAGTTCGATTCCGTTTAATTTCAGCATCTCCTGTGTCAGGTATAACAAACCGTATCCTGTCGCCTGTGTACGGACAAGAGATCCACCGTAGGACAATCCTTTTCCTGTCAGAACTCCCTCATATACTCCGCGGATTCTCTTATACTGACCATACATATATCCGATCTCTCTTGCGCCGGTTCCGATATCTCCTGCCGGCACGTCGGTATCTGCTCCAATATACTTATAAAGTTCTGTCATAAAGCTCTGGCAGAATGCCATCACTTCTCTGTCCGATTTTCCTTTCGGATCGAAATCAGAACCACCTTTTCCGCCTCCGATCGGAAGACCGGTCAGTGAATTCTTGAAAATCTGCTCAAATCCGAGGAACTTGATGATTCCTAAGTTTACGGACGGATGAAGACGAAGACCTCCTTTATATGGTCCGATCGCGCTGTTGAACTGTACGCGGTATCCTGTGTTCACATGTACCTGTCCGTTATCATCAACCCACGGAACACGGAACTTGATCTGACGTTCCGGCTCTACCAGTCTCTCGAGAAGCGCATCTTTGCGGAACTTCTCTTCATTCGCTTCGATCACAACACGCAGAGATTCCAGAACTTCTTTCACTGCCTGATGAAACTCCGGTTCAGACGGGTTTTTCTTAACTACTAATTCAATGACTTCATCAACATATGACATAACATTTACCTCCTAAAAAATAATCGGGGCAGATAAATTCTCAATTTTTATCTACCCGTCTATTTTAAAAGTATATTTTCCGCTTGTCAATTAAAACTTTCAACATTTTACAGTTTTAGCGCTTTACAGCAGTGAAATGCGGATTTCCGCTTTATTTTCATCATTTTGCACAATTAAAAATAGAGTGTTGATAAATCAACACTCTATCAATCTGCACATATTAGTTATATTTGCGTTTTCTAGCAGCTTCAGACTTCTTTTTACGTCTTACGCTTGGCTTTTCATAGTGTTCTCTTTTACGAATCTCCTGCTGAATGCCAGCTTTTGCACAGTTTCTTTTGAATCTGCGTAAAGCACTATCCAACGTCTCGTTCTCTTTCACGATTACATTTGACATAGTCTCACACCTAACCTCCCCTCCAGCCTGGTATTGTGCATCATACGACTGTTCGGGTATATTTATTGCACTACAAATGATTATAACATATTTTTCCGTCACGTCAACTGTTTCCTGCAAAAAAATTGACGGAATCCTCTGTTTTTTAGAAGCCGTTTATGAAAGCTGTTCTTTCAGCACTTCTTCTGCTTTTGCAAGTGCATCCTTGATTCCTGCCGGATTCTTACCGCCGGCCTGGGCCATATTCGGACGTCCGCCGCCGCCTCCGCCGATGCATCCTGCGATCGCTTTGATCAGGTTGCCGGAATGGGCGCCTTTCTTCACAGCACCGTCTGTTGCCGTTACCATCAGGCTGACTTTTCCGTCCGCTTCTGAAGCAAGCACAACAACACCTTCGCCTAACTTCTCTTTCATCTGATCTCCCAGATCCCGAAGCCCATTCATGTCAACTCCCGGGAGTTCTGCTGCTAAAAGTTTCAGATCGCCGATCTCCTGCACCTGATCCAGAATATCGCCTGCCGCTTCCTGTGCAAGTTTGCTCTTTAAGCTGTCCACTTCCGCATGCAGCGCTTTATTCTCGGAAAGCAGATGACCGATCTTTTCTCCAAGATTTTCCGGCGTTGCTTTGACAAGTTTTGCTGCCTCATGCATCTTTGCTTCCAGATTATCATAATAATGAAGAAGTCCTTTGGATGTCAATGCTTCAATTCGACGCACGCCTGCTGCCACACCGCTCTCTGAAATGATCTTGAACGCCATGATCTCGGATGTATTTTTCACATGCGTACCGCCGCAGAACTCGATGGAATATCCGCCCATGTTGACAACACGCACGATGTCGCCGTATTTCTCTCCGAACAATGCCTGCGCTCCGGTCTTTTTTGCTTCCTCGATCGGCATATTCTGGATATCTACATCCAAAGCTTTTGCAATGCTGTCGTTGACCAGCTTTTCCACCTCACGGATCTCTTCCGGTGTCATCGCCGAAAAATGAGTAAAGTCAAAACGGAGCCGGTCTTCATTGACACTGGATCCGGCCTGTTCTACATGACTGCCAAGTACGGTGCGGAGCGCTTTCTGAAGCAGATGCGTTGCACTGTGATTTCTTGCGGAAAGTGCACGTTTCTCTGCATTCACTTCTAATTCTGCCGTATCGCCGACTTTGATCATGCCTTTTGTGACAACTCCCACATGACCGATCTTTCCGCCAAGCAGTTTGATCGTATCTTCTACACGGAACTCTCCGTCTGCAGTGCGGATCACACCGGTATCGGCTTCCTGACCGCCGCTTGTCGCATAGAACGGCGTCTCCTTTACAAAGACCGTTCCTCGATCTCCATCGGAAAGCGCTTCTGTCACTTCCGTATCAGAAGTCAGCACGATGATCTCCGACTCACAGGATAATTTGTCATATCCGACAAATGTGCTTGTCACACTCGGGTCGATGGACTCATATACCGTCACATCCGCGCCCATATAGTTGGTCACTTCCCGCGCGTCTCTCGCTGTCTTTCTCTGGATCTCCATTGCCGCATGGAAGCCCTCTTCATCTGCTTCAAGCCCTTTTTCTTCCAGGATCTCCTTTGTCAGATCCAACGGGAATCCATACGTATCATACAATTTGAACGCCGCTTCGCCGGACAATACTTTCTCGCCAGATTTTTCCATCTCTTCGATCAGATCCGAAAGAATGCCAAGCCCCTGATCGATCGTCTTATTAAACTGTTCTTCCTCTTTTGCGATCACTTTTAAAATAAAATCACGTTTCTCTTCCAATTCCGGATATCCGTCTTTGGAACCTGCGATCACAGTCTCTGCCAGTGTCGGCAGGAAATTCCCCTCGATTCCGAGCAGTCTTCCGTGGCGGCATGCACGGCGCAGAAGCCGGCGAAGCACATAGCCTCTTCCCTCGTTGGATGGCATGATCCCGTCCGAGATCATAAATGTCACAGAACGGACATGATCGGTGATCACGCGGAGAGACACGTCTGTATTGTAGTCCTCTCCGTATTCCTTGCCTGCAAGTCTGCTGACATGATCCCGAAGCGCTTTGATCGTATCCACATCAAAAATAGAATCCACATCCTGTACAACCGAAGCCAGACGCTCCAGTCCCATTCCTGTATCAATGTTCTTCTGTTCCAGTTCACTGTAATGTCCGTTGCCGTCATTGTCAAACTGGGTAAATACGTTGTTCCAGATTTCCATATAGCGGTCGCACTCGCATCCCACGGTACAGTCCGGACTTCCGCATCCGTATTTCTCGCCTCTGTCATAATAAATCTCAGAACACGGTCCGCACGGTCCGGAACCATGCTCCCAGAAGTTATCCTCTTTTCCAAAACGGAAGATCCGCTCTGCCGGGATTCCCATCTCCTTATTCCAGATCTCGAACGCTTCCTCATCTTCTTCATAGACAGACGGATACAGTCTGTCTGCATCCAGACCTACAACTTCGGTCAGAAATTCCCATGACCACGCGATCGCTTCTCTCTTGAAATAATCTCCGAAAGAGAAGTTTCCGAGCATCTCAAAAAATGTACCGTGACGTGCAGTCTTACCTACATTTTCAATATCTCCGGTACGGATACATTTCTGACAGGTCGTCACCCGTCTTCTCGGCGGGATCTCCTGTCCTGTAAAATATGGTTTTAACGGAGCCATTCCCGAATTGATGAGCAAAAGACTTTTGTCATTGTGCGGTACGAGTGAGAAACTCTTCATCGCCAAATGTTCTTTGCTCTCAAAAAATTCCAAAAACATTTTTCTAAGCTGGTTTACTCCATATGCCTGCATGATTTTTCTTCCTCCTGAATTTTGCCTAAACTTTATCTTAGCATAGCTCTTTCCAATTGTAAAGAAATGTTATTTCAATTCAATTTCTTCGAGCTCTTTCGCCGGAATTGCCGTGGAAGAATTTTTGACATAGTTGGCAAGCAGCTTCTTCGCTTTCGCTACCGGGATGTTGGTTCCCGCACCTGCGATACAGCCGCCCGGACATCCCATTCCCTCGATCAGGCATCCGTTCATCTTTCCGGCTTTCGCAAGCGTTAATATCTTCCGGCACTCGGCAAGTCCCTCGGCATGCTCGATGTTCACCTGTACATCCGGATAATATTCGTTCACACATTTTTCGATCGCCTCGGCAACCCCGCCGGCACATCCGTAACCACGTCCGGCTCCGGTCGCATCATGGAACGAAGACTCTGCCTCATATTTGCTCAGGTCGATCTTTTTCGCGTCGAACATCGCCTGCAGTTCCTCATAAGTCACAACAAAATCCACATCGCTCCGCACGGTTCTTCTCGACGCTTCCAGCTTCTTCGCCGCGCAAGGTCCGATAAAGACGACTTTTGCATTCGGATGTTCTTTCTTGATCGTCCGGGCCGTCGCAACCATCGGCGTCAATTCCTGTGAAATCTGGTCGATCATTTCCGGAAAGAACTTTTTCGCCATCATTGCCCAGGATGGACAGCAGGATGTCAGAAGAAACGGCAGCTCTCCGCTCACAACTTTATCTACATAATGATGCGCTTCCGCGATCGCTCCGATATCCGCTCCGAGCGCCACCTCATATACCTCTGAAAATCCCAGTTCCTGAAGCGCCGCTTTGATATTACGCGGCGTGATATTATCTCCGAACTGTCCGACAAATGCCGGTGCGATCTCGGCTACGATCTGATCCCCCTCCGTCAGCGCTCGCGCCAGCTGAAAGATCTGTGATTTATCCGAAATTGCCCCGAACGGACAACTCACCATACACATACCGCAGGAAACACATTTTTCCGGATCGATATAGGCACGACCGTATTGATCCGATACGATTGCTCCAACGCCGCACGCACTTTTACATGGACGTTCCTTTTTTGCGATCGCGTCATATGGACAGGCCGATTTACATTTTCCGCACTTGATACATTTTGTCTGATCGATATAAGACTTCCCGTTCACAAAGGAAATCGCATCTTTCGGGCAGACTTCCTGACATGGATGTGCAAGACATCCTTTACACATATTGCTTACTTCGTAGCCTCTTTCCTCGCAGCTTTCACACGCCGACGGGATCACCTGCATCAGCGGCGGCTCATAATATTTTTCGGAAATATTACTTGCCTCCACACCGGATGTCAGGTGCACAGGCTTATTCTCCGGTCGCAGTGACAATCCCATCGCAAGACGGAGCCTTTCTCTTACGATCGCTCTGGAACGGTATGTACTTTCTCTGTATTTCTCCGTATCGTCATTGACGATCTCATATGGGATCGCTTCCATATCATCCAGAAGTGTCTCTGCATTCGCTTTAAATCCCAGTTCTGCTACCTTTGTAAACACCTGTCTGCGGATCTGGCGTACCGGTGTCTGCAATCCTCTCATCATTTTGTTCTCCTCCTGTTTTTCGCTCTACTTAAGCAGTTCCTGCGCATAATATACCGATTTCATCGCGTCTTTTCCATAAAAGTCCGCCCCGATCATATCGGCGTATTCCTGATTCAGAACCGCACCGCCGACCATAATTTTACACTCCGGCAGTTCTTTTTTCAAGAGCCGTATCGTCTCTTCCATACTCGCCACGGTTGTCGTCATCAATGCGCTCAGTCCGACAAGCCGGACTTCCTGTTCTTTTGCCGTTTGCAGGATCAATTCCGGAGCTACGTCTTTTCCGAGATCGATCACGTCGAAACTGTAATTTTCAAGCAATACTTTCACAATATTTTTTCCGATATCATGAATGTCCCCTTTCACGGTCGCAAGAATGATCTTTTCTTTTTTCTCCGTGCCGGACTCTTCCGAAGCGATCTTGGCTTTCAGCACTTCAAACGCTGCTTTCGCCGCGTCAGCACTCATCAGAAGCTGCGGTAGAAAGACGGTACCCTCTTCAAATCCTTTTCCCACATGATCCAGAGCCGGAATCAGATAGGTATTGATGATCTCCAATGGCTGTTCTGTCTTCAACAATGCATCCGCCATCTGCGGCGCTTCTTCTTTCAGCCCGCGTTCGATCGCGGTTTTCAGCGTGAGTTCTCCCGACAGCATTTCCGCACCTTTCTCTCCGCCGGGCACTGCGTTTCCTAAAGATTTCGCTGTTTCCTGTGTCATCGCTTTTTGTGCTGCTTCTCTTTGCGCGGCTTCTTTTTGTGCTGCTGCCTTTGCACCGTATTTTGCGACATAACGGCTGCAGTTCTCATCCAGCCCCATCAGCGCATGATACGCATCGTAGGACTTCATCATATCTTTCGAGGAGGGATTGATGATTCCCGCACTCAGCCCGTTATATAACGCCAGCGTATAAAAGTTCGCATTGATCACTGGACGGAATGGAAGCCCAAAAGAAATATTGGACACCCCAAGTACAGTATGTACTCCTAATTCTCTACGCACCCGCCGCAGTGCTTCCAAAGTAACGATCGCTCCCTGCGGTTCCGAACTGACCGTCATCGCCAGCACATCGATCACGATATCTTTCTTCTCAATACCATATTTTTCCGCTTCTTTCAGTATCCTCTCCGCGATCTCCACTCTGCCGTCTGCCGTCTCCGGAATCCCAGTCTCGTCCAGTGTCAGACCGACTACAACGCCGCCGTATTTCTGGATCAGAGGAAATACCGCATCCATCGACTCCTGTTTTCCGCTGACCGAATTCACCATCGGTTTTCCATTGTAAACACGAAGTGCCTCTTCCATCGCCCGTGGATCGACCGTATCGATCTGAAGCGGAAGACTTGTCACGCCCTGCAGAGCCGTCACCGCTTCTTTCATCATGGAAACCTCGTCAATGTCCGGAAGCCCCACATTGACATCCAGAATATGCGCGCCGTTGTCCTCCTGACGGATTCCCTCTCTTAAGATATAATCCATATCCCGCTCCACAAGCGCCTGTTTAAACTTCTTCTTTCCGGTCGGATTGATACGCTCCCCTATGATCTTCGATTCCTCTCCGAAGATCACGGTCTTTCCATAAGAAGAAACCATCGTCAGATTTTTCTTCCCGGCAGGTTCATAAGGGATTTCAAGACATACCTCTGTCATGGCACGGATATGTTCCGGCGTTGTTCCACAGCATCCGCCGATCACTGCCGCTCCGCTTCCGGCGATCTTTCGCATCGTCTGTGCAAATGCGTCCGGTTCCACATCAAATACAGTCTCTCCATCCCGCTGTTTTGGAAGTCCCGCATTCGGTTTCACAATGACCGGCGTGGAAGAATACCGCTGGAGTTCCTCAAGGATTGGAATCATCTGCTCCGGTCCCATTCCGCAGTTGATTCCAAGCGCATCTACACGCAATCCCTCCAAAAGACTGACAAAGGCAGGAACATCCGCTCCGGTCAAAAGCTTCTTCCGTTCGTCAAACACCGCAGTCACAAATACCGGAAGATTGGTATTCTCTTTCGCAGCAAGGACAGCAGCCTTGATCTCATATGTATCACTCATCGTTTCAATGTGGATCAGGTCTGCCCCTGCTTCCTCACCGTACTGCATTACTTCCCGGAATGCTTCATATGCCTCCTCAAACGCAAGGTCTCCCATTGGCTTTAAAAGCTTTCCGGTCGGTCCCACATCCAGCGCCACGTATACATTCCTGCCGCCCGCGCTCCGCCGCACCGCTTCTTTTCCGTGTGCGACAGCAGTCTTGGTGATTTCTTCCAGAGAATACACGCCATCATGGAATTTCAGCGCATTGGCTCCGAATGTATTCGTCAATATGATATCGCTTCCCGCTTCAATATATGCCTGATGGATCGAGATCACCTCTTCGGAATGTTCCAGATTCCAGATTTCCGGGAGTTCTCCGGCTTTCAGTCCTTTTTCCTGCAGCAACGTTCCCATTCCGCCGTCAAAAAATAATCGTTTTTCTCTCAAGTCTTCTCTTATCATGTTGTATTCCTTCTATATATACAGTCTTGTTTCTCACAGGCTTCACAGCCTTTTGTATGACATCGGATGTCCGACGTCCCCGCACCGATCACGGCAGTTACCGATTTTGTCGGACTCATCATATAACTGTCCGTCATTGTAAGCCCGATCGTTTTCGCACAATCCAAAATCTGCATCACACTTTTCTGATGTTCCATTGAAAAGTCACCATATCCGGGACTAAACCTCGGACGCAGAAAATATCCCCCACTTCGCAGCTCTTCTGCGATCATCTCCTGACACATGTCGCAATACTCTTCCAGAAGCGCGGCGGCACAAGCCTGCAGAACAACGGCATCTGCCATGTCTGTCAATGATTTCCGCCGGATCAGCTGATCCACGCCGATTCCGAGCGTTGCACCAAACAGAACGATTTTCTCACACCCCCGCAAGTTACGTCCCAGACTTTTACTTGTTACATGCACATTTCCAAAGCAGACGTGTTCCGGATCGATCCACTCTAAATCAAAGAAGCGATAGATGGATTTTCGATTCACCACCGACTGCAGATCAGAAAATGATCGGTCAATCAGGGCTGATGTCTGTTCATCTACCGCATGTCTTCCATATCCGAGATAACGAACTGCTTCCCTTTTCAGCATTTCTTTGTTCCCGGTTTCTAGCATTGGATCACCTCGGAGAAGTTTTCCATGATCTTTGCCGCAATATGCGGCTTGTTCATCGAATAAATGTGAATATTCTTCACCCCGTTTGCAAGCAGATCGATGATCTGGTCTGTCGCATACGCGATTCCTGCCTGCTCCATCGCTTTCGGATGGTCTCCAAAACGATCCAGCATCGCGAGAAAACGTCTCGGGAACACAGTGCCGGACAATTCCTGACTCCGTTTCATCTGCGCCGCGCTTGTGATCGGCATGATCCCCGGAAGTACCGGAACAGTGATCCCCGCCTCCCGGATCCGATAAAGAAAATTATAATGGATATCGTTGTCAAAAAACATCTGGGTTGTCAGAAAATCAACGCCGCTGTCCACTTTCTGCTTCAAAAACTTGATATCATCATCTTTGTGTTCATTTTCCACATGTCCCTCCGGATAACAGGCTGCTCCGATGCAAAAGTCGCCCGATCGCCGAATCGCCTCTACCAGTTCGTACGCATAGTGATACCGGTCTTCCGATGGAAAGACCATTCCCTCCGGAATGTCTCCCCGAAGCGCCAGGATGTTCTCGATCCCCAACGCTTTTAAATTCTCGATCACAGTCTGCACTTCTGCTTTTGTTGAGGATGCGCAAGTCAGATGGGCAAGACTCTCCACTCCCAGTTCATCCCGAATATACGAAGCGATCTTCGCCGTATTCTTGCTTGTGCCGCCGCCTGCTCCATAAGTCACGCTGATATAAGATGGATGCAGTCCCGCGATCTGCTCTGTGGCGCTGCGCACTTTCTCATATCCTGCGTCTGTCTTCGGTGGAAACACCTCAAAAGAAATATGTATTTTATCTTCAAGTAATCTGTCAATTATCTTCATCTAGTCTTATTCTCCAATCAAGCTTTTGTATAGATTCTGGTACTGTCCCGCAGAATTCTTCCATGAAAAATCTGCATTCATCGCCCGTTCCACGATCTTGTTCCAGTCCCGTTTTTTATCATAGTAGATCTTCTCCGCATAACGGACGGTATTCAGCATCTCATGCGCATTGTAATTTGCAAAACTAAATCCCGTTCCGGTCTTTTCAAATTCATTATAAGGCTCTACCGTGTCTTTTAATCCTCCGGTCTCACGGACGATCGGGATTGTTCCGTAACGGAGGCTCATCAACTGGCTGAGTCCGCATGGTTCAAACAGAGACGGCATCAAGAACGCATCCACGGAAGCGTAGATCTTGTGTGAAAGTTCATCCGAGTAAAAGATGTTCGCGGACACTTTTCCGGAATACTTCCACGCAAAATGCCGGAACATGTTCTCATATTTTGCATCTCCGGTTCCAAGTACCACGATCTGAACCGCATCCTGACACAATTCATCCATCACATAATCAACCAGATCAAATCCTTTCTGATCAGTCAGTCTGGAAATCATCCCGATCATCATCACTTTCGGATTCTTCTCAAGTCCAAGTTCTTCCTGCAGCGCTGCTTTGTTGACCGGTTTGTTCTTCCGGAAATTTACCACAGAGAAGTTCTTCACGATCTTTCCGTCTTTGGACGGGCTCCACTGTTCATAATCCAGACCATTGACGATCCCGCACAGATCATTTGCCCGGGCATTCATCAGCCCGTCCAGTGCTTCCCCGTAAAATGGTGTTTTGATCTCCTCCGCATACGTCTGGCTCACGGTCGTCACCTTATCCGCATAAACGATGCCGCCTTTCAAAAGGTTGGCATCTTTGTATGCTTCCATTTTGTCCGGTACAAAATAATAATCCGGAAGTCCGGTGATCTGACGCACCGTCTCTTTATCCCATACGCCCTGAAATTTCAGGTTATGTATTGTCATCACAGTCTTGATGCCGCGGTAATATTCACCGAGATAGCGAAAATTATCCAGATAAACCGGGATCAGTCCGGTCTGCCAATCATGACAGTGGATCAGTTCCGGACGGAAACCGATCACCGGCAGGATGCTCAAAACCGCTTTTGAGAAAAACGCAAATTTCTCGATATTCCATCTCGGATCTCCGTCATAAGGTGCAAAGCCGTTGAAATAATATTCATTGTCAATAAAATAAAACGTAATCCCATCATATTCACATGTTAAAATTCCAACATAACGGTCTTCCCCCGCAAGATTCATATAGAAATGATCGACATACTGCATCATGTCTTTCCACTTCTGGTACATGCAGTTATACTTTGGCAGGACAACCCGGACATCGTATGACGATTTATCAAAATACTTCGGCAGAGAACCGACCACATCCGCAAGACCACCGGTTTTTATAAACGGGACACATTCTGAAGAAGCAAATAAAATATTTTTCATAAGACAAACCCTCCACTTTCTTATTTCTCCAGCAATCATTCTTGTCTGTTATTATACCTCATTTTCAGGTACTTGAAAAGAATTAATTCCCATCCGCTCACGTTATTCTGCCGATGTCGTGCTCGGGAACGCATTCGGTCAGCGGTGTTTGTACTCCAACTGGATCGTATCCGCGATCAGTGCGATAAACTCGGAATTTGTCGGTTTTCCTTTTCCATTGCTGACTGTATATCCGAACAACTCATCCAGCGTATCCAGTTTTCCTCTGCTCCATGCGACTTCGATGGCATGGCGGATCGCCCGTTCCACCCGGCTCGATGTTGTCTGATACTTTTTCGCTACCGTAGGATATAAGATCTTCGTGATCGCATTCAGCACATCCATATCTTCGACCGCCATCATGATCGCATCCCGAAGATAATGATATCCTTTGATATGCGCCGGGATCCCGATCTCATGCAGCATATCGGTCACACGGTTCTCCAGACTTTCTTCCCTCTTCGCCGGGTTATGATCCAACACATCCTCCGTTCTTCTGTCATGGCTTCTGTACACTTTCCTGACTGTTTTTATCCGGTCCAAAAGTACTTCGTTATTAAATGGTTTCATAATATAGTAATTCGCACCCTTATTAAAGGCGTCTTCCGTAATCCTCTCCTGACCGACCGCTGTTACGACAATAAAATAGGGCTGCTTCATCATCGTTTTGTCATGGCTGACATGATCCATCACCGTCAGACCGTCCATTTTCGGCATGATCAGATCCAACAGGACAACATCCGGCTGTTTGTTCTTGATGATCCGATACATTTCTTCCCCATTTTTCGCCTTGCCAACTACATGAAGTTCTTTATCCATGTTGATCACTTCTTCCAACATATCCAAAATTCTTTCATTATCGTCAGCGATCGCCACATTTAACTGCTCCATTTTTATACTCTCTCCTCCCAATTGAATAGCAGTTTGATTCGAGAACCGCCACCTAGCTTATTATATCGGTCTCCCTGAAAGGAAGCAAGGGGATCTTTGCGCCCCTTTTCGACAGAAAGCCCCCGAAATCAAATGCTTTCGACGATTTCAAAGAAAAAGGTCTTTTCTTTTTTCATCCGCCCGCCTTTGATCTGTATAAAAATGCATTATTTTGTAAATCGATTCTTTCCAGTTTTTGTCAGTTTTCCCACAGATCTTATCAACTTTCCTGACCGTCACATACCGTCTCCAGCATCGTCTCCGCAAAAATCCCGTATCCTTTTGTCGGATCGTTGACAAACACATGGGTTACCGCGCCGATCAGTTTTCCATCCTGAAGAATCGGAGATCCTGACATTCCCTGAATGATCCCGCCGGTTTCATCCAGCAATTCCGGATCCGTCACTTCAAGAACGATCCCCTTATTTTCCTCTTTCGCATTGGGATCCACCTCCGTGATCTGAATGCCATATTCCCGCACCTCCTCACCAAGACAGCAGCGGATCGCCGCATCTCCCGTATGGATTTCCTCTTTTTCCGCCACCTGAACGGGAATCTGTTCCTCAAATAAAGCGTCAATTTCTTCGATCGTCCCATAAATTCCCATTTCCGTATTTTTTTCGACAGTCCCCAGACGGTTGTAGCGGTTGTACACGATCATTCCCTCCATACTGCCCGGCATACCGTTTTCTCCTTTCAGAATGGACCGGATACTAGTCTTATAAAGGCTTCCTCCTCCGATATCCATCAACACACTTGTATCTGCATCGTGGATTCCATGTCCCAAAGCGCCAAATTTACTGTTTCCGGTCAAAAATGTGATCGTTCCCAATCCCTGTACATTATCCCGGATCCAGATTCCAAGTTTATGATCCGATCCCGCACATTTCACAGCATCTATTTTAACCTCCAGCTCTTCCGTACCGCGCCGCAGTTTTAACACGACTTCCTCCTGCTTCAAATCTGCCAGTTCTTCTGTCAGATCTTTTTTACATTCCACTGCACGCTCATTGATCCCGACAATGTAATCGCCGGCATGTACAAGGTGTCTCGCCGGTTCATATTTCTCACCGTCCTCGCCCTCGATCTCCTGGGTATCCAACACAAGGATCCCATCCGTCTCCATATAAATCCCCACCGGCATTCCGCCCACCAGAACCGTATTTTCTCCGGTGCTCCCGGTGCTGACCGCTTCCTCATTCCGTTTATCCCCGCGCCCATTGCTTTGCATGGACGAAAAGAAAACACCGACCAAAAGAGTTACAAAAACCGCCGTTTTCTTCCAACACTTTCCTCTTCCGTTCTTCAAATCTGTCACATCCTTTCTCCCGAATACGATAATCACCGGAAGTGCCAAAAGGCACATTCCGGGATTGTAAGCAGTCGCCAAGGTCTCGGGCAAGCCCGGACTTTGGCTCGTCGCCTATGCAAAAAACGAACATCGGCACAGGCAAAAATGCCGTACATTTGATGTTCGTTTTTAGTATGTGACAGATTCTTTTATTTCACACTGGAATTATATTTCACGCTTTGCCAATTCTTTCATCTCACGCGCGCTTTCCAGTATATTTTTTGTGATTTTTGCGCCGCCGAGCAGCCTTGCCAACTCCAGTATGGACTGCTCTTTTTCCAAAATATGGATCTGCGTGCGGGTAGACGATGCATCCGCCGCTTTTTCAATCGCATAATGCGCGTCCGCCATCGCCGCGATCTGGGCAAGATGCGTGATACAGAGTACCTGACGCGACTCTCCGATCAAATGCATCTTTTCCGCTACTTTTCCGGCTGTGATCCCACTGATCCCGGTATCGATTTCATCGAAGATCAGCGTCGGCGTATCTTCCTTATCCGCAACAACCGTCTTGATCACAAGCATGATCCTGGAAAGTTCTCCCCCGGAGGCCGCCGTCCCCATCGGTCGGAGCGCTTCCCCCGGATTGGTGGACAAATAAAATTCCGCATCGTCGATCCCGCCCGCGCTGCGCTCTTTCAATTCCGAGAACCGCATCTCAAATCGGGTATCCAGAAAATTCAGATCCAAAAGCCCTTTTTTGATCTTTTCTACAAATGGAACCGCCGCCTTTTTCCGCGCTTCACTTAATTTCTTCGCACAGGAATCATACGTCTCTTTTGCTTTTTTGACCTCCCGAAACAATTCCTGCATATATTGTTCATAATCTTCAAGTTCTGTTAGTCTCTGCTTTCTCTTCTCACAATATGCGAGGATCTCACTGACAGAATTGCCATATTTTGACTTTAAATGATTGATCTCATTCAGTCTGCTTTCCGTTTCGTAAAATTCTTCATCGGAAAATTCAAATGTTTTCGCATACTCGGAAAGTTCACGGTTAAAGTCATTCAGAAGATCGTCAATTTCCGACAATTGCGCGTATAGCTGCCCGCCCTGCCCGTCACACTCCGCGACGTCCTGCAGCGCACGGATCGCGCGGCTTAACAGATCGCTGGCGTTGGACGAACTGTCTTCGCTCGTATAGCGGTAAGCTTCCGCAATCCCCTCGGTGATCCGCTTTCCGTCCAGCATCCTGCGATACGTCTGTTCCAATTCTTCGTCTTCCCCGTCAGAAAGACCGGCTTCTTCAATCTCGCCGACTTCGAACTGTGCGAGAGACAATTCCCGTTTTTGTTCCTGTTCGTCCAGTCTGGACTCTTCCAGCTTTTTCGACAAACGCTGATATTCCCGATATGCCGTTTCCGTCTGTTCTTTCCATTTTTTCACGGCATCTCCCGCATAAAGATCAAGAAATGCGAGATGATTTTTCTTGTGCAGCAAAGACTGGTGCTCATGCTGACCATGAATGTCGATCAGCAGGCTTGCCACATCTTTTAGAAGCCCCATGCTGACCGTTTCTCCATTGATCTTGCTCGTACTTCTCCCTGTCATCAGCTTCCGGCTCAGAACGATCCGTCCGTCTTCCGGATAGACGTCCATCGACTCAAGCTGTTCCAAAAGCGCGCCCTCGATCCCTGAAAATGTCAGTTCCACCAGTCCGAATTTTGCTCCTGTCCGCAGCAGATCCGCTGAATATTTGCCGCCCAGCGCCAGATTCACCGATCCGAGCAGGATCGATTTTCCCGCGCCGGTCTCGCCGGTCAGGATATTGAGTCCCGGACAGAATTCCACCTCGATCTCATCGATCAGCGCCAGATTTTTTACATGAAGATTCTCTAACATATTTGATTCCTATTTTCCTTTTGACACAATTTTCCGTATCTTGTCCATAACGACTGCCGTATCTTCCACAGTGCGGATCGCGCACATGATTGTATCGTCCCCGGCGATACATCCGACCACTTCACTCCAGTCCATCGCATCCACGGCAGCTGCAACTGCCATTGCCATACCGGAAACGGTCTTGATCACAAGGATATTCTGTGCCATATCCATCGATACATACCCATCCTGCAGTACGCGGACGTATTTTTCACTCATTCCGCCCTCATCCGGACGCAGCACGACATATTTCTGTCTGCCGCCGTCCGAAGCAACCTTTGTCAGCTTCAGATCCCGGATATCGCGGGAGATCGTTGCCTGTGTCACTTTAAACCCTGCATTATTCAGGCGGTCCGCCAGTTCCTCCTGAGTCTCAATATTATATTGATTGATAAGTTCGATAATTTTTGCATGACGACTGACTTTCATAATTTTAGTTTCCTTTCATTTTCTCCCGCATCGTTTTCATAAAACTTTCTTTGCTCAATTTCACAAGCCGGACTGTCTCCCGCGCTTTGTTGATCCGCACGCGGTCATTGCTGTGCAGACGTTCGGTATCCGCCCCGTCAAATGTAACGAGCGCATGCTCTTCCCTGCCGTAGCGTCCCTCACAGACTTCGATCTCGATCGTATCCTCCGCCGACAATACGATGCTGCTCGCATTCAAAGCATGCGAACAGATCGGTGTGATCACGAACATGCTCGCCGTCGGTTCTACGACCGGTCCTCCCGCAGAAAGATTATAACCGGTCGATCCGGTCGGTGTGGAGACGATGATCCCGTCCGCCAGATAACTGTTCAGCAGTGTTCCGTTCACATAAACTCTGAAATGAACGACCCGAAGTCCTCCGTCCCGGGTGATCACAACGTCATTCATCGCCACATGACCGACGCATCCGTTGATGCTGCCGTACATCATCATCCGCTGTTCAATATCCGGTTTTTCAGAAAACAACTGATCCAGCGCTCTTCTGCAGTTCGGAAGTTCCACTTCGGTCAGATAACCGAGCGTTCCCATGTTGACACCGATCAGCGGGATATGATACTCTTTCAGTTCCCGCGCCGCGCGGATCAATGTGCCGTCTCCGCCCAGAACGATGGCGCACTCAATTCCCTCCGGCACAGTTCCGGGAACGATGTGCCCCTCCGTATCTTTCGTCGCCACAATACATTCTTTCCCGTTTTCTTCTATATAAGTCTGAATCTCCTGTGTGATCTGATAACCAATGTCTTTCAGTTCATTTGCTATAATGTAAAAACGATCCATACTGTTTCCTCTTGTCCTGCTTTGTAAAATCTGTTTTTCCGTTAGGACGGCAATGCCGATCCCTTTTCATGCGCCAGCGTTTCAAACGCACGGTCTGTTACCTTTTCCAGCTCCTGTTTCATCTCGTCGGAGATCTCCGGAGCCATACCTGCTCCGTGTTTTTTCAAATGGATCAGATATTCGATATTTCCCTCCGGACCGCGGATCGGTGAGAAGTCGATATTCTTGATCTCAAATCCGATGCTCTGCGCATACTGAGCCACTTTTTCGATCACTTCCCGATGGGTGCTCTTCTCACGCACAACACCTTTTTTTCCCACCTTTTCTCTGCCAGCCTCAAACTGCGGTTTGATCAACGCCACGATCTCTCCGTCCGGCGTCAGATAATTCCGGATCGGCTCCAGTACTTTTGTCAGTGAGATAAAGGAGACATCGATCGAAGAAAATGCGATCGGCTCTCCGATGTCTTCCGGCGTCACATACCGGATATTCGTCTTTTCCATACATACAACGCGCGGATCCTGACGCAGCTTCCAGTCAAGCTGCCCCCTGCCCACGTCGATGGCAAACACTTTCACCGCTCCGTTCTGCAGCATACAGTCGGTAAATCCTCCGGTGGATGATCCCACATCGGTGCAGACTTTCCCATCCACGGTTACATCAAAATTGGCAAGCGCTTTTTCCAGCTTTAATCCACCTCTGCTGACATATGGAAGTGTATGTCCTTTGATCTCGATCTGTACCTCATCCGAAAATGTCGTCCCAGCCTTGTCTTCCCGCTGTCCGTCTACGAATACATTTCCCGACATGATCACTGCTTTCGCTTTCTCTCTGGATCCCGCCAGATTTCTTTTTACAAGCAATACATCCAAACGCTCTTTCATCTGCACTCCTCTTCAATCTGCTTTATCAGCGTGTCTTTTTCCATCCCGATCATGCTGCGGAGACTTCCGATATCACCGTGTTCCACAAACTGATCCGGGATTCCAACAGGACGTACTTTCATAGGGAGTCCGCGTCCGGCAACGTACGCCAGCACCTGCTCCCCATATCCGCCTGTCTCTATATTCTCTTCGAGTATCATCACATACCGATGCTTGACGGAAAGTTTCTCCAGCATCTCGGTATCCAACGGCTTTACAAACCGCGCATTGACAAGGGAACAGGAGTACCCCTTTTCTTTCAGCCCGCTGCGCACCGCCTCTGCGAGTTCTGCCATATGCCCGACGAATAAAACCGCAAGATCCGATTCCTCATAGATCATCTCGCTCTTACCATATTCGATCGGTTCCCGGAATTTTTCCAGCCCCTCATACGCCTCTCCTCTCGGATAGCGCAGCGCGATCGGATGCGGATACCCGATTCCGAACCGCACCATATCCGCCATCTCCCAGCGGTTTTTCGGCGACATGACCGTCATATTCGGGATCATGGACAAAAACGACAGATCAAAAATCCCCTGATGGGTCTCCCCGTCGCTTCCTACTAGCCCCGCCCGGTCCACTGCAAACATCACCGGAAGATCCTGCAGGCAGACATCGTGGATGATCTGATCATATGCCCGCTGTAAAAAGGAAGAATACACTGCCACGACCGGCTTCATGCCTCCTGCCGCCAGACCTGCGGCAAACGTCACCGCGTGCTCTTCCGCGATCCCCACGTCAAAAAAACGATGTGGATACCGTCCCGCGAATCTCGCAAGTCCGGTTCCGTCTGCCATCGCAGCCGTGATCGCCGCCACATCTTCCCGCTCCTTTGCCGCACTGCAGAGCACTTTGGAGAACACATCGGTATAACTGTCTTTTCCCTTGCTCCCTTTCGTCTCTCCGGTCTGTGCGTCAAACGGCCCGACCCCATGGAACCGGGACGGTTCTTCTTCCGCCGGCACATATCCTTTTCCTTTTTTCGTTCTCACATGGACCAGCACCGCATGATTGACCCGCTTCGCCTCCTGAAGCGTCTTATAAAGCTGTCGGATATCATGTCCGTCCACCGGTCCCAAGTAAGTAATCCCCATATCCTCAAAAAGCATGCCCGGCACGAAAAGCTGTTTGATCCCGCTTTTTGTCTTTCGGATCTGATCCACGATCTTTTCTCCCTGAACCGGGATCCGTTTCAGCTTGTCTTCCACGCCTTTTTTCAGCTCCGTGTAAGCTTCCGCTGTCCGCAGTCCGTTCAGATACCGGGACATTCCGCCTACATTTTCCGAAATAGACATATTATTGTCATTCAAAATGATGATAAAATTACTCTTCAGCCGTGCCGCATTATTCAGCGCCTCAAATGCCATACCGCCTGTCATGGAACCGTCACCTATCACAGAGACAACGTTATACTTTTCTCCTTTGATATCCCGCGCCGCCGCATAACCGAGCCCTGCCGAGATCGAGGTGGAACTGTGTCCTGTATTGAACGCATCGCAGGAACTTTCTTTTCGCTTCGGAAATCCGCTCATCCCACCGTACTGGCGCAGCGTTTCAAAGCCATCTCGCCGTCCCGTCAGAAGCTTATGTGTATAAGCCTGATGTCCTACATCCCAGATCAGTTTGTCTTTCGGCAGGTCCAGTGCGAGATGCAGCGCGATCGTCAATTCTACAACACCCAGATTCGATGCCAGATGACCGCCCGTCTCGCTGACATGCCCGATCAGAAACTGACGGATCTCATCCGCCAGAGTCTTCAGTTCTTCCGGCTTCAGTTCTTTGATGTCGTTCTCTTTTTGAATTTTTTCTAAAACCATACAGCCATCCCCTTTTGTTCTTTCTTCACCTATTTTTCGCGGTGGATCAATGACAAAAGTAATTCCTCCAAAAACGGATCTGCCGGTTTGAGTCCCCGCAGTTCCTCCACTGCCTCTTTGGAGAGACGTTCCACTTCCGCCCTCGATGCTTCCAGACCTTTCCATGTAACATACGTTGTCTTTTCGTTTTTCTCGTCACTGTGGATCGGCTTTCCGAGAACTTCCTGACTGCCCGTCACATCCAGGATATCATCCTGGATCTGAAATGCCAGTCCGACTTTTTTCGCGATCCGTTCCACACTTGCCGTCTGTGCTTCGTCCGCTCCGGCAAGTACCGCGCCGATCATCATCGCGCTTTCGATCAATGCGCCCGTTTTCAATTCGTAAATAAACAACAGTTTTTCACCGGAGATCGCTTCTCCCGCCGCTTTGACGTCCACGACCTGACCGCCGATCATTCCGTAGATCCCGGCTTTCTTCGCAAGGATCTGCATTGCTTTTCCGACTCTCAATAAGTCCGTATCTTCCAGATCGAACGCCTGTGATGCAGTCTCAAACGCATAATTCAGCAGGGCATCGCCTGCAAGGATCCCCATATCTTCCCCGTATACGACGTGGGTCGTCTTTCTGCCGCGCCGGTATTCGTCGTTATCCATTGCCGGAAGGTCGTCATGTACGAGTGAATATGTGTGGATCATCTCCATCGCAGCCATGAACGGTTCCACAACCGATCCTTTCCCTCCAAACAAACGGTACGTCTCCCACATCAACATCGGACGGAGCCGCTTTCCGCCTGCAAGCAGACTGTACTCCATCGCTTCCATGATCAGGCGCTGCTCTCCTTTTGCTTCCGGGAGAAAGTGCCTCAAAATCTGCTCGATCTGTTCTGTTCTCTGCTTCTGTTCTTCTCTAAAATTCATGTAATTCTCCGTTCTCATCCAATGCCAGCACGCTTTTTTCGACCGTATCGATCGTTTCCGAGCACTGTTTTAACAATGTAACGCCTTTTTTATAAAGTCCGAAAGATTCTTCCAATGTTGTCTCACCTTGTTCCAGTTCATCTACTACACGTTCCAGAGACGCGAACAACTCATCAAGCGTCGGACTTTTTTTCATCTCTTCCATCCGTCTTCCACCTCTACGATACGGGCTTTGATCTTTCCGTCTGTTACATAAACGGAAATTTCCTGCCCGTCTTTCACCTGCTGCACCGACCGGACGTTCTCTCCGTCCGCCAGTTCCGTATAAGAATATCCCTGACTCAGCTTTTTCAGCGGGGACAGACCGTCGATCTGCTCCGTATAAATTGCCAGCCGATGCTTATTCTCCTCCAAAATCATCTGCATCCGATCCCGCAGACGGTTCTCCAATTCCTGTAAAATCTGTCGGTTTTCATTCAGCTTTTGCTGCGGATGCGTATGTTTCAGACGCAGTTCCAACTGTTCCAGTCTTCTGCGCTCCAGCATAGTCTTTAAACGCATCTGCCTGCGCATCCGACTTAAAAACGCTTCCATCTGTTCCGAAACCTGCCGATGATCATACACCGCAAGTTCCGCCGCCGCTGACGGTGTCGGTGCCCGCAGATCCGCCACATAATCTGAAATCAATGTGTCTGTCTCATGTCCCACTGCCGAGATCACCGGAACCCGGCATTCAAAAATCGCGCGCGCCACCTTTTCTTCATTAAATGCCCATAGATCCTCGATGGAACCGCCTCCGCGGCCGACGATCATCACATCCACATTCTGCTTTTCCAGCATCCGGATCCCCCGGACGATACTGTCCACCGCTCCCTCTCCCTGTACAAGCGCGGGATAGAGGATCAGCTGCACATAAGGGTTTCTTCTGGATGCGATCTGGATGATATCGCGTACCGCCGCTCCCGTCGGCGCCGACACGATCCCGACTGTTTTGGCAAACTTTGGGATCGGCTGTTTATATTCCTCTGCAAACATGCCCATCTCTTCCAGTTCCTGCTTCAGCGCTTCAAACTTCTCATAAAGAAGTCCTGCGCCCTCAAGGATGATCTCATTTGCATAGAGCTGATATTTCCCGTCACGCTCGTATACATTGACGGAACCAAGCACGACGACTTTCTGCCCCTCCCGCATACGAAAAGAAAGCCCGGACCGCGCGCTTGCAAACATAATGCAGGCAATCGTACCGGACTCGTCTTTCAATGAAAAATAGATGTGACCGGAAGTGTGGTACTTGCAGTTCGACACCTCGCCTTTTACATAGATCCGGTTCAACATGAAATCCTGAGTGAACATATTCTTGATATACAGGTTTACCTGCTTCACCGTGTAGACATTGCGCATACGCTCCTGCCTCCTGTTTTCTTCCGATGCTTATTCTGCAAGACGCGCGAGCACTCCGTTGACAAATGCCGGTCCGCTCTCGCCGCTGAACCGCTTCGCCAGTTCCACTGCCTCGTTGATTGCCACGCCTACCGGAACATCTTCGTCCCACTTCATCTCATATACTGCAAGACGCAGGATCGCCAGATCCGCTTTGTTCATCCGCTTTGTCTTCCAGTCTTTGCTCTTCTCATCGATCAGCGCGTCGATCTCGCTGATCTTCTCCAATACCGCTTTGTACTTTGTCTCGATATATGTTCTATCCTGATCTGTCGCACGTTCCAGACTGTCCATATACAGTTCAAAATGCTCCGGCATATCCGCCGGCTCGTTAAATTCTATCTGAAATACCATCTTAAAAACGTGTTCCCGAAGTTCTGATCTTATCATAATGGCTCCTTTCTGTTGTCCTTTTCTTTTGTAAAGCAAAAAGGATGTCTCACGACATCCTTTATTATACTACATGTATACTGCTCTTTGCAACGAAAACTATTCCCTGTTCTCCATCTCCACACCTGCGACACGGATATTGATATCCGCAACTTCCAGTCCGGTCATGTTCTCGATCGCCGTCTTCACACGATCCTGCACCTTTGCAGTCACATCCATGATGCTGTAATTATACTTCAGGTTCAGCGCAAGAGATACGGTCACGACACCCTCCAGCACATCCACTTTCACGCCTTTGGAAAGGTTCTTCATGCCAAGGCGGCTGACCAGCTCGTTGGTAATGTTGCCCGCCATCGATGCAACGCCGTCTACTTCTGTCGCAGCAAGCGCGGCGATGATTGCAACGACTTCATCCGCGATCTGCACTTCTCCCATACTGTTGTCATTCTGTATCGTATATGTGGTTCTTTCGTCCTTTGCCATCTTCACAACCTCCAATTTGGTCTAATCTCTTTTTGTATTATAACAAATATCCCTCTGTTTGCAAAGGGAAATTATTATCTTCCAAATTCCGAAAGTTTCAGTCCCTCATTTCTCTCCAGCGTCATCCGGATGCTCCACTCATGCACAAACAAAAGGAGCGGACGGTCTTTCAGATCCTTGATCTTCTTCATATCCGAAGTTCCGCTTAAGCGGTCCATGTCGATCTCGTCGTTTTCGATCCAGCGGATATGCTCGTACGGCAGATTTTCCAGGCGGATCTCCACATTGTATTCATTTTCCAGACGGTACTTCAACACGTCAAACTGCAGCACGCCGACCACGCCGACGATGATCTCTTCCATACCGGTATTGTATTCCTGGAAAATCTGGATCGCGCCCTCCTGGGCAATCTGATTGATCCCTTTGACAAACTGTTTCCGCTTCATCGTATCGACCTGACGCACTCTCGCAAAATGCTCCGGCGCAAACGTCGGGATCCCCTCGTAAGCGAATTTCTCTTTTGAAGTTGTCAGCGTGTCCCCGATAGAGAAAATTCCCGGATCAAAAATACCGATGATGTCTCCGCCGCACGCCGATTCTATGATCTTACGTTCACTCGCCATCATCTGCTGCGGCTGGGAAAGACGCACATCTTTTCCTCCCTGAATGTGATAAGCCGACATCCCCGCCTCAAATTTTCCGGAACAGATCCGCATAAACGCGATCCGGTCACGATGCGCTTTGTTCATATTGGCCTGGATCTTAAACACAAACGCAGAGAAGTCATTCTCTTTCATCGGATCGATCAGTCCGTGATCCGACATTCTCGGCAGCGGTGAGCTTGTCATCACAAGAAAATGCTTCAGAAATGTCTCCACACCGAAGTTCGTCAGCGCCGACCCGAAAAACACCGGAGACAGTTTGCCTTTTGAGACGAGTTCCTGATCAAATTCGGCTGCCGCTCCGTCCAGTAGTTCGATTTCCTCTTCAAGAAGCGCTTTTGCATCTTCTCCGATCACTTCGGAAAGCATCGGATCCTCTTCCGAGATCGTCTGTACCGCGCCCATCTTTGTTCCTTTTTGAGTATCGGAGAACAGCTCCACTTCTTTTTTCTGACGGTCGTATACTCCTTTGAACGCTTTACCGGAACCGATCGGCCAGTTCACCGGACAAGTTGCGATCCCCAGTTCTTTCTCAATATCGTCCAAAAGTTCAAACGTATCCATCGCATCCCGGTCCATCTTATTGATAAACGTAAAGATCGGAATATGGCGCATGACGCAGACTTTGAACAGCTTTCTCGTCTGCGCCTCCACACCCTTGGACGCGTCGATCACCATGACCGCGGAATCCGCCGCCATCAGCGTCCGGTAAGTATCCTCCGAGAAATCCTGATGCCCCGGTGTATCCAGGATATTGATGCAGAATCCCCCGTAATTAAACTGCAGGACCGAAGACGTTACCGAGATACCTCTCTCTTTCTCGATCTCCATCCAGTCCGAAACCGCATGCTTTGCAGTCGCCTTTCCTTTGACCGATCCTGCCTGGTTGATCGCGCCTCCATATAACAGGAACTTCTCGGTCAGCGTTGTTTTTCCGGCATCCGGATGAGAAATGATCGCAAACGTCCGCCGCTTTTTTATTTCATTTGTAATATCAGACATAATTCCATATCTCCTCGTATTTCTGGTTCCTCTTCACATAACCGGAATCCATTTTACCATAACCGTTCACTGCCTGCAATCTTTTGTTTTATTCGTGGATCGGTGTGATCACGATATTCTCCGGTGCGATCTCCGTTTTCCGTGTCACGATGTCCTCGATCTGCGCCCGGTTGGCATCCGTTAATTCTTCCGCATTCACGACAATATCCGCGGAATCTTCGGTCAGATTGACCACCGACTCGGAAAATCCTTTGGACGCCATCAACGTCTCGATCGCTAATTCCTGCTCCGCGATCTGCGTCATCCGCACCATCTGTTCCACTGCGCTCTGCTTTTCTTCCTCGCTGATATTTGTGTTGTCGATCAGCGCCTGCAAGGTTTCCTTATTCTGCGCGCGCACCTGTTCTCTTGACACTTTCGCCTGCGCAACGGTACTGTCTGCTCCGCCGTTTGTCAGGACTGCCTCCCCCGGTGTTCCCTCGACTTCGGAATCCGTGCTTGCAATCTCGGTACTTTCCGTCTCCAGATCTTCCTCTGAGATATCCAGAAGCTCCTGATTGACCATCTCTGTATTTGCCTCTGCGCTGCTGTTTGGATCATCGCCGAATAATTTTCCCGAATAATTCAGATATCCGGCTATGGCGATCATCACCGCCAGGGTCGTAATAATGATCTGGTTTTTCTTAAATAAATGTTTCACGAAAGTTCCTCCTTTTCCATCACCTTTTTTCATGATCCTGCTGTTGTCCTTTTCATTATTTTTATCTTATGCGCTTCGATCCCAAATAATGCCTGGATCGCTTCCGTGATATTTTGCACGACGACCGGATGATCTCCCCCCTCCGCGATCACAGCAACGCCCTCCACCTCCGGCAGCATTTCCCGGCTCACATAGGGCGTCTGGCTTCCGTCCTCATGCTGCTCATAAATACTGGTTTTTTCCGTCTCCCCCTCTTTTTCCACCCGCGTTCCGCCTGCCGAATCTTCTTCCGTCGTTGTCCTGCTATTGGAAATCTGATCCTTTTCGATGACTTTCTGCCCGGATGATTTCAAGGTGATCACCACTTCCGTCTTTCCGACCCCCTCCACACATTCCAGTGCATCCGCCACCCGTTTTTCCAGATACGCCTCATACTGCCCCACCAAAGTATCTTCCGCTCCTGTCCCATTTCCACTACGGATTCCCACAGATGTCTCCCTTTTTGTTTCTTCCTGTTCCTTGTCACTCTCCCCGGGTACCGGGATCGCGATCACCAGCAGCAACAGTCCGATCAGCAGAATCACCAGCAGCTGTTGTTTCCCCGGACGTTTCTCCTCCGTATGTATCCACGTCAAAATCCGATCTCTGATTTTCTCCAATTTCGATTTCCTCCACACTGTCCGTTTCCTTTTCCAGAAACTCGAACACATCCGCCTCTTCAAAATATTCCCTGCTCTCCATGATTTCCTGACGGATCAATTCCGATTCATGATTTCGATATTTTGTTTGAAAAGTCCCCAAACTCCCTGTCACCTGTAAAAGCGGCGTCAGGATCAAAAGGATCAGCACGATTCCTGCAAAAAAACGGACATATTTCCTGTAAGCCTCCCCCGGCAGCACCTCCAGCGCCGCCGTAACGATCACAAGATAAAACGCCAGGTTTTTCATCCACTCATACATCGCATCCAACATCGCTTCGTACCTCTTTTCCCGCCATTTCCTTTCTTAAGATGTCGCCGCTGCCGCCACCGCGATCGTCAGAAGAAACAGAACAAGCACCGTGCACAATACTTTCAGCAGCAATTCATAGCCCGAACTGACGCTGCTGATGCATCCAGTGATACGTTTGTCCGAAACCGGCTGTACGAGCGCAGCCGCAAGCTTATAGAAAAAAGTAAGGACTGCCATCTGGACAACCGGGACGAGACATCCTGCGAGCAGGATCACCGCCCCTGCCATTCCGATTCCGTTTTTGATCAGCACGGTTGTCCCAAGTACAACGTCCGTCATACTGCCGAATGTATTTCCAATCCCCGGTATCGCTTCCACTGTCTTCGTCACGGCGCTTCGTTTCAGTCCGTCGATCGCCGGTCCCAGAAGCCCCTGCACCACATTGATCCCGACTACCAGTGCCAGCAACGTTTTCAAAATCCATAAGATCAGCTTTTTCAGCAGTTCTCCCAGCTCCGTCAGCAGATCCTCCCCCAACATATAATTCATCACCTGCACCATAATATATACATGGATCATCGGAAGCAAAAATTTCAGGATCAGGACTTCCACGAGATAGATCAGGATCAGAACCAGATTGTAGAACATCAGCGCGCTGCTGCTTCCCGACGCAAAGGCAACCGCCAGAAAATATCCCGGGCAAAGCACACGCATAAAATCCACCAGAACTTCTACCCTGTTTTCTATCCCTGACATCGCCACACGAAATGTATTGAGACAAAGTGTGATCAGCAGCATATATAAGACGTAAAAGCTGATCCTGGATATCTGTTTATTTTGCAGTGCACTGGCAAAATTAGAAAAAAGCGCCGCCGTGACCGCCAGCAAAAGCATCGAGACCAACTGCTTTTTATTACTGCGGAATTCAAAGGAAAACTGGTCATAAAGATACTGTTTCGCCATTTCCCACGCCGTTTCAAACTCCCCCGACAAGAGCGGATCCAATACATCCCGAAATGTACGTTTCTCCCCCGGCAGTATTTGCTCCATCCCCTCATCCATTTCTGTAAAATCAAATGCCTCCAGAAGCCGTTCCTGCATCTCCTCCCACAATTCCGGATCTGAGTGTCCCAGAGAGCTCTCTTTATCGCTTTGCGATACCGAGACCGTCTCTCCGGTCGCATAGCCGGTCTCTTCCGACGCATGACAGGTCCGTCCCAATATGCAGACACTCAGACAGACCAAAATGAAAACACGCCAAGTCCAAAGAATCCGTCTCACTTGCACTCCCCCGTCGCGTCTCATACGAGAAACTCCTGTATCGTCTCCAGAAGCGCCAAAAGGATCGGCATTCCCATCGCAAGGATCGTCAGCTTGCTGAACACTTCGATCTGCACTGCGATCGTCTGATATCCGGTATCCTTGCAGATGCTCGATGAAAATTCCGAAATATAAGTGATGCCGATCATTTTCAGCATCGTGGACAGATATCCGGTATCCACACTGATATAACGGCTGATCTCATCGATCGTCCGCACAAAAATTTCCAAACGGTCCACGATACAAAGAAACAGAACAATGCTCACCGCCACACTCATATAAATCCCATATTCTGTTTTCCCGCCTTTGAACTGGATCGCAAGCAGCGCTCCCAGCACGCCGATCATTCCGATCTGTACCATATTCATGACCGTATCCTCCATCTATTTTCCGACCGGATTTTCGTTTACAGTGAAAACATCCGCTGTACGGATTCAAATAATTCATAGATAAAAGGCAGCACCCAGGTAAGGACAAGGATCAATCCCGCAAGACTTACCAAAAATGCCTGCTCATCTCTCCCGCTATGCTTCAGCACCTGACTTAAGATCGATACGAGAATCCCAACCGCAGCGATTTTAAAGATTAAATTGATACTCATGCCTCCTCCTTAGATCAAAATGACGATCAAAAAAATGCCTCCCATCACTCCCAGACAGTTTCCGATCCGTTTTTTTGCACTCAAACTTTCCCGTACCTTTTCGATCTCCTGCTCCAACCGTTCCACATAAAGTTTTAAATGCAGGCTTTCCGATGTGCTGTCCATTCTTCCGAGACAACTCCCTAGTTCTTTTAGCTGGATCACATGCTCGCTTTTTAAATGAAGTGTATGCAGATCCCGGTCAATGGAGCGCATCCAGATTTTAAAGAATTCGTCTTCTTTTCGACGTTCCACCTGCCGCTCCAATCCATGAAGCCAACCTCTGTAAGGTTCTCTCACCCGCACTGCCGCCCGCCCGAACACTTCGCCAAGCGGCGCTTTCGTGTACTCAAGTTCCCCTTTCAGCATATAGATGATATGCCGGATATAAAGCAGTTTTTCCAGATAATCCTGCTGCTCCATGCCATAAAGAAATCCGGCGCCGCTCGTCGCCGTCAGTACAAGAATGGAGCCGATCATTTTCCACATAGCCGGATCCCCCGCTCATCGTAAATCCCCCGCACGGTTCCGGGCTTTCCCTCGTGATCCAGCACAATATACCGCTCAAACCGCCTTTGTTCGATCAATTCTTTTACGCCCGGTCTCTCCGAAATTTCTTCCAGATCACTTCCGTGTACGCTGGCGATCAGTTTGCAGCCGCAGTGCATCGCATATTCCAGCGCCCGTATCTCCTCTTCACCGCCAATCTCGTCGATCGCAAGCACCCGGGGCGCCATAGAACGGATCAAAAGGATCATCCCCTCCGCTTTCGGACAGCAATCCAGAATATCGGTCCGCATCCCGATGTCATTCTGCGCGATCCCGAGATAACATCCACCTAACTCGGAACGCTCGTCCACCACCCCCACCGTACAGCCTTTGACATACGCATTTCCATCCGAAATCTGACGGATCATATCCCGGATCAATGTCGTTTTACCGCAGCACGGCGGAGAAATGATCAGCGTATGACACACTTCCCTGTTCTTTGTTATGTACCGCATCACCGGATCCGCACATCCGATCACCTCATGCGCCGCCCGGATATTCACCGAAGAAATATACTGCATATTTTTGATCTTATTTCCCTCCACGATCACTTTTCCACTCACGCCGATGCGATGCCCTCCCTCAATCGTAAGAAATCCCTGTCTTAATTCCGTTTCGTATGCATACAGAGAATAACGGCTGATGTAATCCATCGTTTCTCTGATCTCTTCTTTTGTCACCAGATACGGCGCGCCGTCCTCTCCCGGCAGGATCCGCTCCGTGTTTTCGCAGATGACCAAAAGCGGCTTCCCGACGCGGAGCCGGATCTCCTGCAGTCTGGAAAAATCCAAGGATTCTCTTTCCAGGATTTTCCGGATACTTCCCGCCAGTATCTGATAAATCTGCTGCTGTTTTCTTTCTTCATTCATCTTGTCCACCTCTTTAACCAATATATGAATGAGTTTCGGAAATATACATAGATTTATCAGATTCTGTTTGCACGGATAAAAAAAGAAAACTGCCACACGAATTTTCATGTGACAGCCTTCAGCTTTTCCATATTCTATTGTTCCTGCTTTGGTTTTCTTCTTTCCATTTCCGCAAGCACTTTCCGGAACTGGAAGAAGAACAATACTGCGGTAAATGACACCGCCAAAAAGTCGGCGATCGGCTCCGCCAGATAAACCGCCATCGTCTGATTGGATTTCCAGATCTGCGGTACAATATAAATCAGAGGAAGCAGCAGGATGAACTTTCGCATCACCGCCACGATGATCGAAGATTTCGCATTTCCGATGGACATAAATGTCATCTGACATGCCATCTGGATTCCGAACAAAAGCATACAGGCCATATAGATCCGGAGTGCGGTTCTTGTAAATTCGATCAATGCCGCATCTGCCGTAAACATTGCCGCAAACATCTGCGGGAACAACATAACAAGCACCCACAACAGAGTCGCATAAAGCAGGCTGGATTTCAAAAGCAGCCAGAATGCACCTTTGACACGCTCTCTGTTCCCTGCCCCGTAATTATAACTGATGATCGGCTGAGCGCCCTGCCCAAGTCCCTGAAGCGGCAGCATCGCAAACTGCATCACGCTGGTCAGGATCGTCATCGCACCAACCGCTATATCTCCGCCATATTTTAAAAGAGACGAATTAAAGCACACAGAGATCACGCTCTCGCTTGCCTGCATAATGAAGACAGAGGAACCAAGAGCCAGACACGGAAAGATGACCGCCGGTTTTAAGCCCAGATTCTCTTTCTTGATCTGCAATGTTGTCTTTTTTCCAAATAAGAATACAAGTACCCAGGTACAGGAACAAGCCTGAGAAAGAATCGTCGCAAGTGCCGCTCCGCGCACTCCCATTCCAAATCCGAAAATAAAGATCGGATCCAGCACAATATTGATCACGGCGCCGATAAGAACGGAAAGCATTCCCGTCTTTGCAAATCCCTGTGCTGTGATAAATGCATTCATACCAAGTGTCAGTTGTACAAAAACCGTACCGATCGAATAAATATTCATATACTGCACAGCATATTCGATCGTATTATCGCTCGCTCCAAATGCAAGAAGCATATTCCGGTTCCAGAGCAAAAGGATCACCGTCAAAACCGCAGAGACGATCAGCTGCATCGTAAAACAATTTCCCAACGTCTTCTCCGCTTTTTCTTTCTCCCCTTTTCCCATGAAGATCGATGCTCGCGGCGCACCGCCGTTGCCTACAAGCGCCGCAAATGCAGACACGATCATGATCAGCGGCATACAGACTCCGACGCCGGTCAGCGCGAGCGCCCCGACATCCGGAATATGTCCGATATACATACGGTCTACGATATTATAAAGCATATTGATCAGCTGTGCCGCAACTGTCGGAAGCGCCAGCCGCATCAAAAGCTTTCCAAGTGGTTCTTTTGCCAGGAAATCTTTCTCATTATTCATTCTCCATTCTCCTTTTCATCGTGTTCTTTGTGTTCTCCACCATTCGGTCATTTAACTCTATGTACAACCTACGCTCTTCTTCTGAAAAGCCACGAAACAACTCTTCCTCAAATTCATTCTGTGTTTTTTCGATCAGGTCCGTGATCGGTTTTGCTGCTGCCAGCAACGACAAATGGATCTTTCTCCGATCCTTATGATCCTGCTCTCTTTTTAGCAGCCCTTTCCGGATCAGACTCTCCACTGCAAGAGAGACATTTCCCTTGGAAAGTTTTCGCAGTTCCACAATATCACCTGCCGTATCTTTTCCCGGATTATTATGCAGAAAACTGATGATCTTTCCCTCGATCAACGTCAGCTGATATTTGCCGCAGATCATCTTGATCATATCGTCATGCAGTTTCGCCATTCCCTGAACGGTCATCAGAAAATCCGTTGTTCCAGCCATCCAATCCCTCCCTGTTTTTTGTTTCTTTTGAAACAGTTCTTTTTAGAATCTTTATCATTATAACGCTTTATCGGAGAATGTCAAGTAAAAACCGCCTCTTTTCTAACCTTTTCTAACAATCAAAAAGAGACAGATTACCGAAATCATCTGCCCCTGTCTTGTATACTTCAAATGCAAATTAATTGTTCACCAAACGAACCGGAAGTTTATTTACTACTCCATATCATTTGACCACCCAAATAAACATTTTCTATTCCGTCTATGTCGATAGATGTTTGATATTGACCACTTGAAAACAGAAAAGATACAGGTACTTTTTTTGCACTTATGAACACCTTATTTTCCTCTTGTTCAATTTTCCAGCCTCTGAGGGCAACCGCAGAATCCGTTGCGGATACTTGTAGTTCCAAGGTTGTACTGTTTTGTGTGACACTATATGTCAATTGGTTTCCATCAATCGGTTCTCCTATTACAAATAAATTTAGCAAAAAACACAATATCATAATTTCTAAAATTGCAATGCCTGTCCCTATTTTTTTCTTCACAATATGTCCCTCCATCAATTCTGATTTACAATGCTGTCTTTTTCCATTTTCTGATCTTCGTTCTGAAAGTTCCGAAAGGAGCAACCGTATTGACGTGAATGAACTTGTAAACTTCCCATACCGCTGTTTTTGTGGCATCATCCGCCCATTTTCTCATATGCGGCCAAAACAGCTCTTGCTCGCTCATTGAATCGATCATTGTATGGATAGATGCAATATTTTCTTTTAATTTATCTTGCAATTCTGCTAAGGATAAATGTGAATAAGTATCTGTAAACCATTGATATAAATCTCCCAGCTGATTCCACTTAAACATCTCTGATGGTGTTTTCACTTCAATTCCATGTTTCTCATCCTCTTCCCATTTCAAAACTAATGTTGTCCATCCAACTTGATAAGCAAGATTTTCAGCCGGAGTTCTGTCTACTTCCATTACTCTCTTATCTTTTAAAGATTCCGGAATATTATCAAATTCGGAAATATACTTTTCAAAACTTTTATCTATTTCATTTTTTAATTCCTCTTTATCCTTATATGTTCTCAAAATATTTCCTCCCTCACAACTTGTCTATTTTTCACGAAAGATCACATGGATCAGAATATAAATCATCAGAGATACCGCCAAATACACCACTGCCGCCATTCCTGATATCCGATACAGTTGGATTGTTCCAAAAACAATTCCAATCAACATGATGCCTCCCCCGCTGATAACATGTCCTCCGGCTTCCTCGGCACTAATGACCGGATTGGATTTCCCCCTCTTCTGCAAAGCAAGCATAATCGCCCCGATCACCGCAAACAACGGTCCTGCCGCCAGTAAGATCCATTCCATCTCTCCCATCTTTACAGCCTCCTTTCATCCTTTTTCACCCTTTTTATTTTCTCTGCTCTTTTGCTCCTAAAACCAACTTATTTTTTCATCTCTGAACTTTGGTGTTTCACCGTGCTCATAAGGATCATAGCGATTCAAATTGCATCCAAATTCTTTTAATGATTTTATTTTTTGCTCCTCTGTCCATACGATCAAGGAAACGCCGTCAAATTCCTCCACAGTTCCATCATTCATTTTATTTTTGAAATACCATTCTACAACGGTTTGATCTCCTTTATGAAAAAACTGTTTAATATTCCATACCAGAACTTTCCCCCGCGTATTCCATTCATGAAACCAATGTTTTACCATTTTACGGTTATGATATTTCGGTCCCCAGCTTTCGACATACGTTACATCCTCCTCAAAAATATCGTCGATACCTAAATCTTGTTTGGTAAGCCACATTTTAAACCACAGATGGATGATCCGCTCTCGCTCTTCCACAATGGCATCACCTCGCTTTCTCCATTCTTACATTACATCGGTGTCCCAACTTCGATCAAGTTGCCGTCCAGATCATAAAAACGGGTTACTTTTTGCCCCCAGCTATGTGTGATAAGTTTATTCACGTATTGGACTGATGGATAAGACTGTTCCAGTTTTTCAATAAATGCTTCTGTATCCGTTTGCAGTGCGCTCAAAATATTTTTATCAATCATAAAATTCCTTCTTACTCATATCCGGTAACTTGGCACGATCAGCATCTGTCATTCGACCTAATCGTTCTATTCTACGACAGCGCTCTTTGCTCAGCTCAATTATAAACTGATATTTTATTTATTCTCTCTTACTATTCTACATGGATTTCCATAAGCTATGACATTATCTGGAATATCCTTTGTCACAGCACTTCCTGCCCCAATAACAACATTATTTCCGATTGTAACCCCGGGCATAATAATGGCTCCACCACCGATCCATACATTATTACCAATAATCACTGGTGCTGTCTGTGTTTTGCAAAATTCAAATGAACCATCTTCTTTCGGCTCACCAAAACGGTCAAACGCATTTGTCGGATGAAATGCTGTATATATTTGTACATTTGGTGCAATTAAAGCATTATCTCCGATACGAATAATATTATCATCTAAAAAAGTACAATTCATATTTACTTCGCAGTTGTTTCCAAAAAAAATATTATTACCATAGTCAACATAAAAAGGTGCGGTTATCCATAAGTTTTTTCCTTTGCCACCAAGGAGCTCATTTAGAATTTTTTCCTTTTTATCCACTTGAGCAGAGTTGGTTTGATTATAATCTCTCACTAAATCTTTAGCTTTATGCCATTGTGCTAATAACTCAGAATCTCCACAATCATAGAGTTCTCCTGCCAACATTTTTTCTCTTTCAGTCATAATTACCTCCACAATTTCTAATTCGCTTTCTTCTTAATTCACATTCTAACAGTTCCACACATCCATCGCAATGAAAATATATTTCGAGTTACAACTCCACTATACATACTTTTATCGCCTACTGCATTTTTGTTTCCATAACTATCCCCAATCCAATCTCTCATTTGCCATGTAATCTTGCTGGTTCTAGTTAAAGGATACATTTGGAATTTTCCGGACTTTCTTCCATCAAAAAAAGACCCAACACAGAGGAAATTTCCTCTGCACTGAGTCTTGCTTGTTAGGGTTTCGGGTGAGTTAAAGTCGATAGGGGAATTTTGCCCCTTTCACGATAAACATGATTGCCTTTTATTCAATTTATTCTGCCACATCTCTCATGCTGAAGCTGAATCTTCCCATCTTGTCTTTTCCGAGACATACAACTTTTACAACATCACCGAGTTTCAGAACATCTTCCACCTTGTTCACTCTTTCTTTGGAGATCTTGGAAATGTGCACCATTCCTTCTTTTCCCGGAGCAAACTCGACGAACGCGCCAAATTCTTTGATGCTGATCACTTTTCCCTCGAATACCTGACCAGCCTCAAAATCCGTCACGATCGTTGTGATCAGTTTGGCAGCTTTTTCCATGCTCTCTTTCTCAGTTCCGCAGATCGATACAGCTCCATCGTCCTCGATGTCGATCTTCACGCCGGTCTGCTCGATGATCGCATTGATGGTCTTTCCTCTCTGACCAACGACATCACCGATCTTCTGCGGATCGATCTGCATCTGGATGATCTTCGGCGCATACTCGCCAACTTCTGTTCTCGGTTCTGCGATCGCTTTGTTCATCACTTCATCAAGAATGTAAGTTCTCGCTTTTTTCGTTGCGGCGATCGCCTCTTCAATAATCGGTCTTGTCAGTCCGTGGATCTTAATATCCATCTGGATCGCTGTGATTCCTTTGTGTGTACCTGCTACTTTAAAGTCCATATCTCCGAAGAAATCTTCCAGTCCCTGAATATCGGTCAATACGAGATAATCATCATCGGTATCTCCTGTCACAAGTCCTGCGGAAATTCCGGCAACTGCGGACTTGATCGGCACACCTGCGGACATCAGTGACATACTGGATGCGCAGACACTTGCCTGAGAAGTAGATCCGTTGGATTCAAATGTCTCGGATACGGTACGGATCGCATACGGGAACTCGGATTCGCTCGGAAGTACCGGAAGCAGGGCACGTTCTGCCAACGCTCCGTGTCCGATCTCACGTCTTCCCGGTCCTCTGGACGGTCTCGTTTCTCCTACGGAGTAGGACGGGAAATTGTAGTGATGCATATATCTCTTGGAAGTCTCCGCCTCGTCCAATCCATCCAGTCTCTGTGCTTCAGAAAGCGGAGCCAGTGTTGTCACAGTACAGATCTGTGTCTGTCCTCTTGTAAACATTGCCGATCCGTGTACACGAGGGATCAGATCGATCTCTGCTGCGAGCGGACGGATCTGATCGATCGCACGTCCGTCCGGACGTTTGTGATCCTTTAAGATCATCTTTCTGACCGTCTTCTTCTGATACTGATATACTGCCTCGCCAAGCACGGAAAGCCACGCTTCATTCTCTGCAAATGCTTCTTCCAGCTTCTCTGTGATCACACGGATATTCTCTTCACGAGTCTGTTTGTCATCTGTAAATACAGCCTCTTCCATCTCTTCCGGTGTCACGATCTCACGGATCGCTGCAAACAGTTCTTCCGGAACGGCACAACTCTCATAAGAATGTTTTTCTTTTCCGCATTCTGCAACGATCGTCTCAATAAATGCGATTACTTTCTGGTTCAACTCATGTGCTGCAAAGATCGCCTCGATCATCTGAGCTTCCGGAACTTCATTCGCTCCAGCCTCGATCATGATCACTTTCTCTTTTGTAGAAGCAACCGTCAATGCGAGGTCGGATATTTCTTTCTGTGCTGCCGTCGGATTGAATACGAACTCTCCGTCAACAAGACCTACCTGTGTTGTGGAGATCGGTCCGTCAAACGGAATATCTGAAATACTTGTTGCGATCGCCGCGCCAAGCATTGCTGTCAGTTCCGGGCTGCAGTCCTGATCAACAGACATAACAAGATTTTCCAGTGTCACGTCATTCCGGTAATCTTTCGGGAACAACGGACGCATCGGACGGTCGATCACACGGCAGGTCAGGATCGCATTCTCAGATGCTTTTCCCTCTCTTTTGTTGAATCCTCCCGGGATCTTGCCGACGGAATATAATCTTTCGTTATACTCTACGCTCAGAGGGAAGAAATCGATCCCCTCTCTCGGCTTCTCGGATGCTGTTGCCGTACACAGAACGGTCGTATCACCATAATGCATCAAAACCGCACCGTTCGCCTGTTTCGCAACTCTGTCTACATCAACCCGCAGGGTTCTTCCTGCAAGTTCCATCTCAAATTTTTTAAACATAGCGTTCTCCTTATCATTTTCCAAACATTTTGCCGGTCAGGAGCGTCCGAAACTACTGAAAAACCCATCAACTCCTGCTGATATTCTTTTCAGTGGTCTCGGGAACATTCTCCTGTCCACAATCTTTTATATTATAGCATACCCTTATGGGTAACGCAACGAGTTCTTTCGGCAATCCAACAGTGGCAATCCAACAGTAGCAATCCAACAAGCAATCCAACAGTAATCCGGCAGGAAACATCCTTTCGGTAATTCACAGCAACCTGATTGTCGATTCCGTACGAATCACCGGAAGTGCCAAAAGGCACATTCCGGGATTGTAAGCAATCGCCAAGGTCTCGGGCAAGCCCGGACTTTGCACCGGCAAGTGTGGTTCAGCTTCGCTGGACGCACCCTATACAAAAAACCTGCACAGCTTCCGCCATGCAGGTTCGCGTCACGATATTATTTTCTCAGACCAAGTCTTTCGATCAGTGTACGGTATCTCTCGATATCAACTTTCTTCAGATATGCCAGAAGACCACGTCTCTGTCCTACCATCTTCAGAAGTCCTCTTCTGGAGTGGTGATCTTTCGGGTTGCTTTTGAAGTGATCTGTCAGATCGTTGATTCTTGCTGTGAGAAGTGCCACCTGTACTTCCGGTGATCCTGTATCTCCCTCACATCTTCCGTATTCATTGATGATTGCCTGTTTCTGTTCCTTTGTGATCATGTTTCATTTCCTCCTTGAAATTCTTCTAAAAACGCCTGGTATTAAGCGGCGGTTGGAGTTATCCGCTCACCGAACACCGGTTTTTCATACCTTGAGTAGTATAGCATAAGACTTTTTCTCTGTAAAGCCCTTTTTGTACCGGCGTACAAATTCTTCTTTCTTCTTCTTTCTTCTTTTATTCTTCTTTTATCTCGTCAGATCTTTTACCCACTTATTCTTGCGATAATGGATCAGTACCCACGGGATCTTGCCGACTTCATCCAGACAGGTACACGCATAGACGACAAGCACCGGCCAGTCCAAAAAGAACGTGCCCGCTGCCGCCAGCGGAATGGCAATCCCCCACATCACGACCATCAGGCTGTACATATCAAACATCGTATCACCGCCTGCCGCAAAAATCCCGTTGATGACGATCGTATTGACCGCCCGTCCGATCATGTAGAACGACATGATCAGCATCATTCCCAGCAGATAATCCTGTGCTCCATCCGTCAGTTTCACAAACATCATAATCAGCGGCGTCATAAGCAGCATCACCGCCGCCGATACGATCCCTGTCAGGAATGCCAGAACAAGCAGACGGTCGCCATACAATTTTCCGGTTTTCAGATCTCCGGCTCCCAGTTCATTTCCGACGAGGATCCCGCCGCCGCTGGCAAGTCCGTTACACAGACAGCATACAAGGTCACGCACGACAGCCGCCACCGAATTGGCTGCCGTCGCATCCGTTCCGAGATGCCCCATAAACGCGGAATAAGACGTAAATCCGATCCCCCATGCAAGCGACGCGCCTAAGATCGGCAGCATACATTTCCGAAAATCTTTTGCAAGCAGGGCGTCCCGATGGAACAGCCGGCTCCAGTCCGGTCGGATATATCCCTCCTGATGCGATACGATCACTGCCCATCCAAGCTCAATGATCCGGGCGATCAAAGTTGCCAGAGCCGCCCCCTGCACGCCCATTGCCGGAAGCCCGAAAAACCCAAAGATAAAGACCGCATTTAATACGATATTGATCAACACTGCCCCAATACTGATCTTTGCGGTCTGTGCCGCGTGATCGCTGACTTTCATGATCGCCAGATAACATTGGGAAATCCCGGTCAGCAGATAGGACCATCCCGCCACTTTCAAATAACGGATCCCTATCTCGATCAACACTTCTTCATTGGTAAAGATCAGCATCAGCCAACGTGGAAAGAAGATACATCCGATAAAAAACAGGATGCTTGTCACACCTGCAAGACGGATGCTCATGCAGAAAAGATCATTGATCGTCTTCTTATCCCCTTTTCCCCAATACTGCGCTCCCAATATCACCAGACCTGCCACGATCGCTCCCAGCACCATATTTTGGATAAACTGGATCTGTGTCGCCAAAGAAACCGCCGCCATCGCATTTTGTTCCACACGTCCGAGCATGATCGCGTCCGCCGCGGCGACCGAAGCGAGCATCAGACTCTGCACTGCGATCGGAACCGTTAATTTCCATAATTTGCCGTAAAATATTTTATCCCCAAATAGATTCCGCTTTTTCATATCCGTATGTTATATCCTGCATTTACACTTTTTGTTGCTTTTTCACTCTTTGCCGTTTTTTTCAGTCTTCCTCTTCCTCACCGAGATCTTCCGGTTCCAGGATTGCAAACGCGATATTCGTGGCATGATCCGCCGCACGTTCCAGACCGGAAATCGCATCGGAGTATAGCATGCTTGCTTCCGGTGTACATTTTCCTTTGGTCAGCCGCTTCACATGCGCTTTCTGCAGTTTCCGCTCCAGCTGATCCACCGCTTCTTCCAATTGCAGAACCTCTTTCATATGTTCCGTACTGCGCTCCGAAAACATTTGCAATGCATAATCCAGCACTTCCGTTACCATCTCTGCCATCTCCCGGATCTGGCGGATGGCTTTCTCACTAAACGGGATCTGTTTTTCCATCCGCTCTTTTGCCGCCTCCGCGAAATTCTCCGCGTGATCGCCGATCCGCTCAATATCGTTGACTACATGGAACAGACCGCCGAGGATCTTTGCATCCGCGATCGGAAGATCCAATTCACTGATCTTCACGAGATAATCGGTGATCTGCCGATTCAGAAAATCAATGTAGGCTTCCTGTTCGCACACCTCTTTTATCTTCTTTTCATTCGGTTCGCAAAGCGCTTCCATGCTCATTTTCAAATTATTCATGGCAAGCTCACCCATCTGCTGCAGTTCATGGATCCCATCCACAACTGCGGTTGCCGGGGACACGCTTCCCTCCGGCTGGATATATTTCAGTTCATAGGCATCCGTACTGCACACATCCTCCCCCGGAACGATCCGGTACGTTGCTTTTACGACCCATCCCATAAATGGGAAAAGGAGGAATACTTCGCAAATTTTGATCAAAGTATGCGCATTTGCCACCGCTCTGCTGACATTGCCTTTGGAAAGCGCCAGAATGCCGTCTGCGATCGGATCCAACGCGATCGTCAAAATAAGAAAGATCACAAAAGAACCGATGATGTTGAACAAAAAGTGGATCCACGCCGCACGCTTTGCATCCTTTTTTCCGCCGATTGAAGCCAGTAATGCGGATACACAAGACCCCATATTACATCCCAGGATCAAAAAGAAGCAGATCGGAAATGCCAAAAGCCCCTGCGACGCCATCAGAATGACGATCCCAACCGTTGCCGACGAACTCTGCAGGATTGCCGTGATCACAAATCCTACCAAAATCGCCATCAGTGGGTTGGTCAAAGAACCAAGCAGTGAAACAACTTCCGGCGACTCCCTGAACGAGGACATCGCACCGCTCATCGTACTGAGCCCCATGAACAAGATACCAAAACCTAAGATCACGACTCCGATCTTTTTCACGTTCTGCTTATTGCAGAACATAAACATGACCACACCAATGATCACAAACAACGGTGCGACATCGGAAAGATTAAATGCGATCAGCTGTCCTGTCATCGTCGTACCGATATTGGCTCCTAGGATCACGCCGGCCGCCTGAAACAGATTCATCAGTCCCGAATTCACAAAGCTGACGACCATGACCGTCGTCGCGCTGGAGGACTGCACCACCGCCGTAAAAAGAATACCGACCAGCATTCCCACAAATCTGTTTTTCGTAAAAAATTCAAGAATCGAGCGCATTCTCGCGCCTGCAACCTGCTCCAGACCGTCGCTCATCAGTTTCATTCCAAACAAAAACAAACCTAAACCGCCCAACAGCAGGAAAATTGTTGTTATCCCCATTTGTATTTCCCTTCGCTTTTCTCAAGCAAATCTTTTGTTGTTCCTCTCGTCGGTGTACAAAGGACGATACGCCTTTGCACGCCTCCTCTAATGTTCCTCCAGATGAAAATAGCGTCTCCCATACAGAATATCTGCGTCCACCTGACGTTTCAATTCATCCACCGATGCAAACTTCTGCTCCGGCCGCTCAAAATCACACAACTCGACCGTGATCTGTTTTCCGTATGCATTTCCGTCATATCCAAGAACGAATACTTCCGCCAGAAGACGCATCTCCTCCGTCACAGTCGGCTTGACGCCCACATTTCCGATTCCCGGGAACCATATTCCGTCAATCTCCACCCTGCAGGCATAGACACCGAAACGGGGCGCCTTTTTCCTCGCTTCAAACGCCACGTTCATGGTCGGAAATCCGAGACGTCTTCCCAGTTGTTTCCCGTGCTCCACGACGCCGGACACCGAATACCGGTATCCGAGCAATTCATTTGCCAGTCCGATCTTTCCCGCTTCCAGTGCTTTGCGCACCCGTGTGCTGCTGATCACATCTTTGTCATACACTTCCTTGTCAACCACTTCCAGACGATAGCCGTAAACATCTGCATATTGTCTTAGCATCTCCACATTTCCACGCTTCTCATGTCCAAAACAAAAATCTGTCCCGACAACAACATACGCCGCGTGAAACCGCTCCACAAGCACTTCTTTGATAAAAGTCTCAGGCTCCATCTGCCGGATCCTCTCATGGAACGATGTAAAGATCAGCACATCCGTCTCCGGTTCCAGCCGCTTTCGCTTCTCCGTTTCCGTCAGGAGCATGTCTTTCCCCATATCAAAAGAACAGACGATACTGACGGTCTCGTCCGAAGCATGATCCCGCACCCGTTCGATCAGCTTTTGATGTCCTCTATGTAATCCGTCAAATTTTCCCAGAGTCACCGCGGATTTTTTTTCACTTTGATAGGATTCGATTTCTGTAATATACTGCATATCTGTCTTCTGTCCGTCCTCTTCTACTCCTGCGTCAAAAACATCTTTTCCACGCGAAATTCCATACGCCGTCTCTCCCTCGCATCCGCACTTGTTTGCTGTCCTTTCATCCGACATCGGAAGATTCCGACAAACTGTCCCTGCGCGTCATAGATCCGAACGGACTCCCCGTCCTGTATACCGCTGGGATCCTCCGTCAGTTCCTCTTGTCCGAACGGATTGCCATTGTAAGCTTTCGCTTCTTTTCCTTTTCTGAGCGTCAGCTTTGGATATTCCGAAAACAGCGCATCCACCGGAAGCAGAACCTCTTCCAGTTTTTCTTCCGCTGACAGCCGCTCGATTTCCGAAAGCCGCAGGCTGTCTTCCAGAGAAAAACAGCTTACCTTTGTGCGCAGCAGCGTCTCCATACAGCCGCCGCACCCGAGACTCTCGCCGATATCATGGCAAAGCGTGCGGATATATGTTCCCTTGGAACAATGCACGCGCATCCGGATCCGCGGAAGCCGGACTTCCGTAACTTCAATTTCATAGACCGTAACCCTCCGGCGTTTTCTTTCCACTTCAACACCCGCTCTTGCCAGTTCATACAGCTTCTTTCCGTTGACTTTCAATGCGGAATACATCGGCGGAAGCTGATCATATGTCCCGACGTAGCTGTCGATGCATTTCCTGACATCCTGTTCCGTCAGACCTTTTGTATCCCGCTCCTTTAACACCGTACCGGAAATATCCTGCGTATCGGTCGTTTTTCCAAGCAGCAGCGTCGTTTCATAGATCTTATCTTTCTCCGTAAGCAGCGCACATACTTTCGTTGCACGTCCCAGACAGACCGGGAGCACCCCCTCCGCATCCGGATCGAGTGTGCCCGTATGTCCGATCTTTTTCTGTTTTGTAATTCCGCGAAGCTTTGCCACCACATCATGGGATGTAAATCCCTTTTCTTTATAAATGTTTAAAATTCCGTTAAGCATTCTGTCTCTCCCGAACCCGCTCCGCAAAGCTGCAATGCGATCTGTCCGCTGATGTTATTGATCACATCGTGAACCGTTCCTTTCATCGTCACGCCCGCCGCGCGCACATGACCTCCGCCGCCGAAATATTTCGCGATCCGGCTGACATCCACGCTTCCTTTCGAGCGCAGGCTGACTTTGTAAGTATGCGATTCCATTTCATAAAGAAAAATCGCCGTTTCCACTCCGGCTGTCTGCCGCAGTTGGCTCACGATCCCATCCAGATCACTTGGCACCGCCTCAAAAAAGCGCAGATCTTTCTGTGAGATATAAGAAACAATGCATCGTCTGTCCAGGATCATCATGCTTTCCAGCAATGCTTTCCCAAGGATCTGGTTCTGCACATAACTTTTTTCAAAATAACTTTTCTCAATGATCTCATCGCCCTTGATCCCTTTGCGCATCAGGTTTGCAGCCGCTTCCATCGTCTCCGGTGACGTACAGGAATACTGAAACACTCCTGTGTCATGGGCGATCCCCATATACAGAGCCTCCGCGCATGCATGACTGATCTTCGCATCCTCCAGGAGATGATAGACCAGCTCCGACGTGGAGCTTGCATCCGGAACAATGTGATTGAAATCCGCAAATGCTTCATTACTGACATGGTGATCGATACAAAGCGTCTGTCCGGCACTTTCAAACAACGGCGCTGAAAATCCCAGCCTTGCCTTGTCCCCGCAGTCCAGACAGATAAACAGATCATATTCCGCTCCCGCTTCGATCTCATGCCGGATCTCTTCCGTGCCCTGAACGATCGTGTAGCAGTCTGCCACCGGCTCTAAATAAACGTCGGTTTTTATCTGCGGGAAATTTTCTTTTAAGTACAAATACAGTCCCATGCAGGAACCGACGCAGTCCCCGTCGGGACGGATGTGACCGCTAAGCGCAACGCTCCGTTTCCCCTTGAGGATCTCCGTTAATACGATACTCATTCTTCCTCACCGTCTTTCAGATCTTTGGTCAGTTCATCGATCTTCCGGCTCATGTTCACGCCGTATTCGATGGACTGATCGAGAATAAATACGATTTCCGGCGTATTTCTCATATTGATCGTTCTTGCCAGCTCCCGGCGGATATATCCCTCCGCGCTCTGAAGTCCTTTCAACGTATCCTGCTGTGCTTTTTCATCGCCAAGCACGCTGATAAATGCCTTACAAGTCTTCAGATCCGGCGCGACTTCCACCGCAACCACAGAAGTCATCGGTGCGACGCGGGGATCTTTGATCCCGCCCCGCAGAATATTACCAAGTTCCCGCTGAACTTCTGCATTTACCCTTGTATTTTTTATACTGTTCTTTCTCATTATTTTCGCTCTACCTCTACCATCTTATAAGCTTCTACCAGATCGCCCTCTTTGATATCGTTAAAGTTCTCAAATACAAAACCACACTCGTATCCGGCCCTTACTTCCTTGACATCGTCTTTAAAACGTTTCAGGGATGCAAGTGGTCCGTCGAAGATCACAATGCCGTCGCGTGTCAGACGGACAGAACAATTCCGCTCGAACGTACCGTCCTGTACATAGGAACCGGCGATCGTTCCGACTCCGGAAGCCTTGAATGTCTGACGTACTTCCGCATGACCGAGAACTTTTTCCTCGAATACCGGATCCAGCATTCCTTTCATTGCCGCTTCCACATCTTCGATCGCACTGTAGATCACGCGGTACAGTCTCAGATCCACACCCTCGCGGTCTGCGATCTCTTTTGCAGTTGCATCCGGACGCACGTTAAATCCGATGATGATCGCATTGGATGCGCTTGCCAGACTGACGTCGGATTCATTGATCGCACCGACGCCGCCGTGAATGATCTTGATCACAACTTCTTCATTGGACAATTTCAGAAGACTCTGTTTCAATGCCTCCACAGATCCCTGCACATCTGCTTTTACGACGATCTTCAGTTCTTTTAAGTTACCCTCCTGAATCTGATTGAACAGATCGTCCAGTGACATCTTGGATTTGGTCTCTTCGATCAGTTTTGCTTTATTCTGGGAAATAAATGTCTCCGCAAAGTTTCTTGCTTCTTTCTCGCTGTCGCAGTTGACAAATACTTCTCCCGCATTCGGAACATCGTTCAGTCCGAGGATCTCAACCGGCTGGGACGGTCCTGCTTCTTTGACACGTCTTCCTCTGTCGTCCATCATCGCGCGGACTCTTCCGTGTGCGCTTCCCGCAGCGATCGCATCTCCGACATGGAGCGTACCTTTCTGTACAAGAACTGTTGCGACGGAACCTTTTCCTTTATCGAGCTGTGCTTCGATCACAAGTCCTCTTGCCGCACGGTTCGGATTGGCTTTTAACTCCATCACTTCCGCAGTCAGAAGCACCATCTCGAGCAGTTCCTGGATTCCCTCTCCGGTATGAGCCGAAACCGGCACGAAGATCGTGCTTCCGCCCCAGTCTTCCGCGATCAGTTCATACTCGGTCAGTTCCTGTTTCACACGTTCGATATTTGCACTCGGTTTGTCAATCTTGTTGATCGCAACGATGATCTCGATCCCTGCTGCTTTCGCATGGTTGATCGCTTCTACGGTCTGCGGCATTACACCGTCGTCCGCCGCCACGACAAGGATCGCGATATCTGTGGAATTGGCTCCGCGCATACGCATTGCGGTAAATGCCTCATGTCCCGGCGTATCCAGAAATGTGATCTTTTCTCCGTTGACTTCCACAACCGATGCACCGATATGCTGTGTGATACCGCCGGCTTCCCGGTCGATCACATTGGAGTGACGGATCGCATCCAGAAGAGAGGTTTTACCATGGTCAACGTGCCCCATCACGCAGACTACCGGAGGACGTTTCACCATCGCCGCTTCATCCTCTTCCTCTTCTTTTAACAGTTCTTCGATCACGTCCACAACCTCTTCTTTTTCACAGAGGATATCAAATTCCATTGCGATCTCTTCTGCGGTATCATAATCAATTTCCTGATTTACCGTCACGATCTTGCCCTGCATGAACAGTTTCTTTACGATCACGGACGGTACGATCTTCATCTTATCGGCAAGTTCTTTGATCGTCAGCATTTCCGGGATCACGATCTGTTTGATCTCTTCTACCGGCTCCTGTTTCGGCTGCTGCGGTTTCTTTACTTCTGCAACCGGTTTGCTCTTTCTGCCTTTTTTTCCTTTGTTTTCAAATTCTCCCTCTCGGAGTTCTTTCTTTTTATAGTCTTTCTCTTTATCTTTGCCTTTATTCCTCTGGCTCTTCTGCTGTTCTACCATTGGCGTCGGAATGGAATCGCGATCGTCGCGTCGTCCGCCCTGACGTCCCTGCGGACGGTTTCCGCCGTACTGGGAATTGCCCCTGTCGCCTCTTGGCTGACGGGAACCTCTCTCGCTATCCTGGCTTCTTCTTCCCTGTCCGTCATTCTGATAACGGTTTCCGTCTCTTCTGCCCTGACCATCGTTCTGATAACGGTTTCCGCCCTGGTTTCTTCTTCCGTCCCCGCCTCGGTCATTATTACGATCATTATTGCGGTCATTGTTACGATCCGTGTTCCGGTCGTTGTAACGGTCGCCTCCGCGGTCGTTTCCACGTTCACCCCCACGGCGCGGATTTCCGCTGCCCTGCGGACGGTTTCCCTGACTTCTGTTCTCCTGTGAGCGTGCTGCGTTCTGTCCGCGGTTCTCTCCTGCTGCACCGGTCGGACGTACTCCGCCTCGTCCTGCACCCTGACGTGCTCCCGCCGGACGATTTGAAGATCCTCTTCCGGAATTTTTTGCATTCTGTGGACGGAACACCTGCATGATCGTCTTTTTCTTCGGTGCTTCCTCTTTCTTCTCTCCCGCTTTCTCTGCGCCTGCGGATTTTCCGAACTCTTTCTTCAGATCCGCAACCACATTGTCTTCCAGCGAACTCATATGGCTTTTCACTTCCACATCTTTTTTCTTCAGAGCTTCCATCAGGTCTTTATTGTCAACTCCCAGCTCTTTAGCCAGTTCATGTACTCTCATTTTTGTCATATTCTTTGCTACCTCCTTTATGCAATCGTCTCGTTGTTTTCTGTCAAATGTTTAAGAACTCCTTTTGCAAATCCTTCGTCCAATATTGCCAGAGATGCACGGAATTCTTTTCCCATTGCATGCCCTAAGGTATCTTTATCTCCATAAAAATAAATTGGAACCTTATAAAATTCACACATATCCCGAAACTTTTTCTTTGTATTGTCTGAGGAATCGCCTGCTACGATCACCAGCGCGGCGCGGCCGGTTTTGACCTCCCGTTCCGTCATAAACTCGCCGCTTGCTGTCTGCCCCGCTTTTGTCGCAAGACCAATGAGCGATAATACTTTATCTTGCTTCAATCTCATTCATCTCCTTTTCCAGACGTTCGTATACTTCCGGCGGGATCGCCTGTTTGAAAGAACGCTCCAGTCCTTTGCTTTTTACTGCTTTGCCCAAACAATCCCCGGAATTACAAATATATGCGCCCCGTCCGTTTTTCTTTCCTGTCGCGTCCAGAACAAAGTTCCCGTCCTCGCAGCGCACCACACGGATCAGTTCTTTTTTCGGTTTCATTTCGCCGCAGCCTACGCATTTCCGAAGCGGCACTTTTCGCGTACTCGCCATCTGTATCACCTCTTTTATATTCCGATCTTATTCTGCTTCGATGAATTCCGGCATTTCTTCTGCATCGTCACCCTCTGCATATTCCGGTTCTGCCGGCTCTTCTTCATAGTCTGTCTCATATTCTCCGACATATCCCTCTTCGTCCATCATCGCCATCTGATCCATATAATCTGCCGGAAGTTCTCCGGATTCGATTGCCTGCGTCTCACTCTTGATATCGATCTTATATCCGGTCAGACGTGCCGCAAGACGCGCGTTCTGTCCCTCTTTACCGATGGCAAGTGACAGTTGGTAATCCGGAACGATCACGCTTGCCACTTTTTCATCCGGATCTGCCAGTACGGAAATCACTTTCGCCGGGCTCAACGCATTCTCGATCAGAAGCGCCGGGTTCTCATCCCAATTGATGATATCTATCTTCTCTCCGCGCAGTTCATTGACAACGGCATTGACACGCGCGCCGTTCAGCCCGACACATGCGCCCACCGGATCTACGTTCGGATCATTTGACCAGACTGCCATCTTCGTACGCGATCCTGCTTCACGGGCAATACTCTTGATCTCTACGGTTCCGTCTTTTACTTCCGCAACCTCCGCCTCAAACAGACGTTTCACCAGTTCCGGATGGGTACGGGATACGAGGATCTTCGGTCCTTTCGGTGCATTTTTCACTTCCACTACATACAGTTTGATACGGTCGGTCGGTTTGAACACCTCGCCTTTCACCTGTTCGTTTTCTGTCAGCATCGCATCGGCTCTTCCGAGATTGATACTGATGTTCTTTCCGACATAACGCTGTACCACACCGGTCACGATATCTTTTTCTTTTTCAAAATACTGATCGAAGACCGCTTTTCTTTCTTCCTCGCGGATCTTCTGCAGGATCAGGTTCTTTGCATTCTGCGTTGCGATCCGTCCGAATGATTTGGACTCCACCGGGATCTGCGCGATGTCTCCAAGGTGAAGAGAGGAGTCCAGCTTCTCTGCATCTTCCAGACTGATCTCCAATGCCGGATCAAATACTTCTTCCACCACTTCTTTCTCCGCAAACACGGAATAATCGCAAGTCTCGCGATCCATGATCACCTTGATGTTGTCGGAAGTCCCAAAATGGTTCTTACATGCACTGATCAAAGAATTTTCAATTGCATCCATCATTGTATCTTTGCTGATATTTTTTTCTTCTTCAAGAATTGTCAACGCTTCTAATAACTCTGTATTCATCTTTCTTTCCTCCTTATACTGCTAAAAATCCAACGCCAGCCGGATCAATGCGATCTCCTGTCTTTGGAAAGTCTGTTCCGTGTCATCCTCATAAACGATCGTCACGCTTTCCTTATCATACGCCTTGAGTTCCCCGACAAATTCTTTCTGCCGGTCGATCGGGCGGTATGTCCGGATTTCCACTTCCTCACCGAGACTTCTCTGAAAATCTTTGTCTTTCTTCAGCGGTCTTCCCAGTCCCGGAGAACTCACCTCAAAGATGTAAGTATCTTCAATATAATCCTTTTCATCCAGAACATCCGAGAACTTCCGGCTGACCGCCTCACAGTCGTCCACGGTGATCCCGCCCGGTTTGTCGATATATGCGCGCAGATACCATGTTCCCGCTTCTTTTACATACTCTACATCTACCAGTTCAAATCCAAATCCGGTTACGATCGGTTCCAGTAGTTCTTCTGTCTGTTTTTCATACTGCTCTCTTTTTGACACGTTATACTTCCTTTCCTTGCCTGATTCTCTGTTTTATGCAAATGTGAGATTACATTTGCACGGTTACAGCAAAGAAGAGTGAACTTTCGTTCACTCTTCTGCCGGATTCCTTATGTAACTGATATTAACTCTAGCACCTTTTCCACGAGAAATCAAGTGTTTTGAAGAACTTTTCCTCTAATTCCTCTAATTTCTGCTTTTCGTCCCGGTTCCGTCCCGCTTTGCAAGCTTCAGCCGGTTCAGCGTCACTTCTTTTTCTCCGTACATGACTTTGGACTCTGTCCCCTCTTCAAATAAGTAGACCTGTTCCAGTTCATCATTTTTCTGCAGCCGGATTCCCCGTACGCCGACCGCGCCTTTCTTCTTTTCCGGAATGTCCGCCGCCGGGAAACGCAGGAAATATCCGTTCTTAGTCCGCAGGACTGCGTGCTGGATCTCATTGACGACCCAGACGCCGATCAGCGCGTCTTCCTCCTGCAGCTTCGTCGCCGCGATCGTCCGTTTGGCAACCTGAAATTCCGTACCCTCTACCCGCTTGATCATCCCTTGCTTTGTGGCGAACAACAATTTTGCAAACCGCATCTGTTCCGCGTCGCAGACCATCACGATCTGTTCTTCCGCACTGCTGTAATTGCTCACATTGTCGATCGGAGTTCCTTTATCCCGGAACTTTCCGTACGGCAGATCCGGCACTTTCACCTGATGCATCTTTCCGCCGTCGGTAAATAAGCAGATCTTCCCGGTGTTCAGACAGCGTACCACATATTTGTTCTCATTGTCCGCCGCTTCCCGGTTCCGTTCGTACACCGATGTATCCACCGTCTTTGCGTATCCGAAACGATCCATCAAAAAGACGATCTCCTGCTCTTCGATCTTCTTCTCCTCAAATACCGCTTCCTCCGCATTTTCCACAACCGTACGGCGTTTCTTTCCGTATTCTTTCTTATAAGAATCCAGTTCTTCGATGATCACATCCGCCATGGAATCATAATTGTTCAGGATATCTTCATATCTCGCGATATTTTTCACGGTCTGCTCATGCTCTTTCTGAAGCGCTTCGATCTCCAGACCGATCAGTTTATAGAGCCGCATTTCCAGGATCGCAGTCGCCTGCCGCTCGGTAAACCGAAGCATCGCAGCCATTTTTCTGGAAATATTGCTCTTAAATTTGATATTTTCCGTCACACCGTTCACAAGGCAGGCTCTCGCATCCTTTACCGATTTGCTTCCGCGCAGGATCTCAATGATCAGATCGATCACATCGCAGGCTTTGATCAGCCCCTCCTGCACTTCCCTGCGCTCTTCCTCTTTCGCCAGAAGCGTCTTGTATTTTCTCGTCGCAAGTTCAAACTGAAAATCCACATGATGCTCGATGATCGCTTTCAACCCGAGCGTTTCCGGACGACCGTCTGCAACCGCCAGCATATTGACACCGAACGTATCTTCCAGACGGGTCTTCTTGTAGAGCATATTTTTCAGGTTTTCCACGTCGGCGCCGCGTTTCAGTTCCAGTACGATCCGGATTCCCTCTTTAGAAGACTGGTTGGAAATGTCCACGATATCGGTTGTCTTCTTCGACTCAACCAACGCTGCCACATCGTTTAAAAATTTCCCGATCCCGCTGCCGATCATCGTGTAAGGGATCTCGGTAATGACAAGCTGTTTCTTGCCTCCCTTTAATTCCTCCACTTCCACTTTTCCGCGGATCTTGATCTTTCCCTGCCCGGTCTCATAAATTTCCGGCAGATCGTCTTTGTTGACGACGATCCCACCCGTCGGGAAATCCGGACCTTTGACATATTTCATCAACTGTTTCGTCGTGATCCCGTCGTTTTTCATATATGCTTTTACCGCATCTGCAACTTCTGCCAGATTATGCGGCGGGATACTGGTCGCCATACCGACCGCGATCCCCTCTGCACCGTTGATCAGAAGATTCGGCACTCTCGCCGGAAGCACAAGCGGTTCTTTTTCTGTCTCGTCAAAATTCGGTCCGAAATCCACGACATTCTTATCCAGATCTGCCAGATACACTTCCTGTGTAAATTTCGTCAGGCGTGCTTCGGTATAACGCATTGCGGCGGCGCCGTCCCCCTCGATCGAGCCGAAGTTTCCATGTCCGTCCACAAGGATCATGCCTTTCTTAAATTCCTGCGCCATCACGACAAGCGCGTCATAAATCGAGCTGTCGCCGTGAGGATGATATTTACCCATCGTATCTCCGACGATACGGGCACATTTCCGATACGGTTTGTCGTATCGGATCCCCAGTTCATACATATCATACAATGTCCGGCGCTGCACCGGTTTCAATCCGTCCCGCACATCCGGCAGCGCCCGGGCAATGATCACACTCATCGCGTAGTCGATATATGATTTTTTCATCAGATCCGAATATTCCGTTCGGATGACCTGTGACTCTATATTGCTCATTCTCTCTCTCCTACTTCTTCAATACACGTATCACTAGAACGCAGACGCTTCCCTTTAGATATCAAGCTCCGCCTCCGTCGCATTTTCATAGATAAACGCGCGTCTCGGCGGTACTTCCGATCCCATCAGCATCTCGGTGACGCTTGAGGCCATTCTCGCGTCTTCGATCTCCACCAGCTTCAAAAGCCGGCTCTCCGGGTTCATCGTCGTCTCCCAAAGCTGCTCCGCATCCATCTCTCCGAGACCTTTGTACCGCTGTAAATTAAACGGTCCGTCATGGGTCGCGCGGTACTTTTCCAACGCCGCATCATCGTACAGATATTCTTCCTCGCCTTTTTTCGGCATTGCCTTGTAAAGCGGCGGCATCGCAATGTACACATGTCCCTCGTAGATCAATTCCGGCATAAACCGGTAGAACAATGTCAGCAGCAATGTCGAAATATGCGCGCCGTCCACATCGGCATCTGCCATGATGATGATCTTATCGTAGCGCAGTTTGCTGATGTCAAAATCATTGCCATACCCCTCGGAAAATCCGCATCCAAATGCATTGATCATCGTCTTGATCTCGGCATTGGCAAGCACTTTGTCGATGCTCGCTTTCTCCACATTCAAGATCTTTCCGCGGATCGGGAGGATTGCCTGATAATTCCGGTTTCTGGCAGTCTTCGCCGAGCCGCCGGCGGAATCTCCCTCGACAATGAAAATTTCACATTTCTTCGCGTCCCGGCTTTCACAGTTGGCTAGTTTTCCGTTGCTGTCGAAAGAATATTTCTGTTTCGTCAGCAGATTCGTCTTTGCTTTCTCCTCCGACTTCCGGATCTTCGCCGCTTTCTCCGCGCTGGAAAGCACGGCTTTCAGTGTCTCCAGATTCCGGTCAAAAAAGAGTACGATCTCGTCTCCGGTCACTTTTCCGGTCGCTTTCGCCGCATCCGGATTGTCCAGCTTCGTCTTCGTCTGCCCCTCAAACCGCGGATCCGGATGTTTGATCGAGACGATCGCGGTCATTCCGTTGCGGATGTCCGCTCCGGTAAAATTCGGATCCTTTTCCTTTAAGATCCCAAGCTCTCTCGCATATTGGTTCATCACCGTCGTAAAGGTCGTCTTAAATCCGGTCAGATGCGTTCCGCCCTCGGAATTATAAATATTGTTGCAGAAACCGAGTACATTTTCATGGAACTCGTTGACATACTGAAATGCAACTTCCACCTCGATCCCATCCGACTCGCCTTTAAAATAGATCGGATCATGCAGCACTTCTTTTTTCTTGTTCAGATCTTTGATAAAACCGAGGATTCCGTCCGGCTCGTGATACACGACCCGCTCCGGTTCACTGCCCCGCTTGTCCTCGAAAATGATCGTCAGATTGGGATTCAAGTACGACGTCTCGTGCATCCTGCTTTTGATCTCCTCCGCACGGAAACGTGTTTTCTCAAAAATCGTATCATCCGGCAGAAAATTCACTTTTGTTCCGGTCTTCCTTGTCTTTCCCGTGATCGGCAGAAGCCCGTCCTCCAATTCCACAACCGGAACACCTCTTTCGTATCCGTCATGATGGATCGCTCCCTCCCGGCTGATCCAGACGTCCATCCGCGTCGAAAGCGCATTGACGACCGAAGAGCCGACGCCGTGCAGACCTCCGCTCGTCTTATACGCCGAATCATCAAATTTTCCTCCTGCATGCAAGGTTGTATATACGATCCGCGCCGCCGACACGCCTTTCTGGTGCATTCCGACCGGAACGCCCCGCCCGTTGTCCTCCACAGTCGCCGAACCGTCTTTTTCCAATGTCACACGGATCTCCGAACAAAACCCTGCCAGGTGTTCATCCACGGCATTGTCCACAATTTCATAGATCAGATGATTTAACCCCTTTGTGGACACACTTCCTATGTACATTCCCGGACGCTTCCGAACCGCCTCCAGCCCCTCCAGGATTGCGATACTGTCCGCATCGTACGCTTGTTTTTTTCCCATTTTTCTCCTCCAGACAGGTTGTTTACTCCGTTTTAAGCCGCGGTACTTCCGTGGCTCTATCCGATTTATCTTATCACACTCCGGCGCCCTTTTCCAATGCTATTTTCATCATCCGGGCAATTTCCGGCATTTTTCCGGGCAATTCTATCCAAACCCATCCGTCCAAAATCATCCGATCAAGACATGATGCAGTGTCTCCGCAAGCACCTCCATCGCATTTCGCATCTCTTCCACTGTATTGGTCTGAGCGCCCGCCTCGATCAGCAGCGATTTCGGCATCAAATGCAGATTATACCTGTATCCCCGCAGATAGATCCGTCTGGCAAATCCCGGATACAGCGTCTCCGACGCGATCTGCATCTGCAGCGAAAACGCAAGGTTATCCTGTATGTAAGGATTATAAAGATAATCAATATCTCCGTTGGCGCGGGTCCGGCTCAGTCCGTTAAAGTACATGATCTTGGCCGTCGGTTTTCCGCCGATCTCCGTCACAAGATGGGTTCCCTCCGCCACGCCGTCCCTGTGCAGATCGATGACGACTTCGATTGACGGATTTGCTTCCAGGATCGGACGAATCGAAGCCTCCGCATTTTCATAGGCGTTGCTCCGGTCCAACTGTCCGTTGATGATATCATACACACCGACGTCATGGATCGTCGGAATCCCTTTCGCATTCAAAAGCTGGGTCAGATATTCTCCGATCCCGACAATACTTGTGCTTGGATCTCCCGGGATCGAATCCGCAAATTCCTCCTGGGAATGGGTATGAAAGATCAGGATTTTCGGTTCACCCGTCCCCGGATCGATCTTCATCGACCGGTTCAGCAGATCGTCGGGGTTCAGTTGTTCCGGTCCGATCATCGTCGTACTGTCCACAATATAAAAATTGCTGAGCAGATAGTCGAAATCTCTTAGTTTCTCGATCGACATATCGAGTACCGGCTGTCCGGTCGGCGGCACGATATTCTCCACGGTCTCCTGCACCGGGACTTCCGCCGTTCCGTCGCCTGTCACTTCCACCAGATGTCCGTCGTCCGCCTGACTCTCCAAAATCCGGGCGATCGTCTCTTCATCTTCCACATTGCCCTCATAAATACTGCGTGATTCCAGATATTCTCCCAACGGGAACCAGAAAAAAACCTGCTCTGTGATCCATGTTGCCGCAGGCTTTTTTATTTCGGAATCCTCATACAGTGTTCCCGGAAGAAACATTCTCTGCGCACTGTGAAGCATCACCCTCTGCAGTCGGTACGGAAGGCTCGCGGCATTCTGCGTCCCTCCCAAAAGCAAAATAAACATTCCAAACACGCATAAGATTGTTAAAAACCCGCTTTTTTCCATTTTTGCCCTGTCCGGCATCCATTTTCTCATACAGCCCTCCGTCACCCGAAAAAAATCTGTCGTTTTTCGGGTATGCAACGGCTCAGATCGTCCGCTTTGCCGTTCTACTATACCTATGCTGCGCCAAAGCTTCCTATTCTTATTCCCGATCTTCTCTGCCGGCAAAAAGCAGGTTCAGTGATTCCGAGATCGTATAGCTGATCTGTTTTACCATCTCATCCTCATCTTTCGGCGTCACAAACATCCCATTCAAATGCGGAGAGATCAGTTCTTTGACCAGCTCATATTTTTCTGCATTGTTATACATTTTTAATACTTCTCCCACGCCTTTTAATGTCTCGGACGTTTCCATCGCCTGAATCAGATTTTCCATCGTATCGCTGACGATCGTCGCCGCGTCCACAACGGTCGGCACACCGATCCCGATCACCGGAATCCCCAATGTCTCCCGCGTCAGTCCATTCCGATGATTTCCGACTCCGGATCCCGGATGGATCCCGGTATCTGCAATCTGGATCGTCCGGTTCAGTCTGCGGCTGTTGCGTGCCGCCAGCGCATCGACTGCGATCACAAGATCCGGCTTTGTCTCCGTGACGACCCCTTTCACGATCTCCAGCGTCTCCATTCCGGTCTGTCCCATCACACCGGGAACGATCGCGCTGACGAGCTGTGCCCTCTCCATCCCCATCGCATATTTTCCATATTCCCGTACGATATGTCTTGTGACACAGAGATTGTCCGCCACATAAGGTCCCAATGCATCCGGCGTCACCTGACGGTTCCCAAGTCCCACAACAAGCACGGAAATGTCCCGTCCCGTCAAATGATTCTCATGGAGCAGTTCTTCCATATGATCTGCCAGTTTTTCCGAAATCTCCCTGTGATAATCTTCATCCGGAACTGCCAGATTAGGCGCTTCCAGCGTCAGATAGACTCCCGCAGGCTTTCCCATCGCTTTTGCTCCGTTCTCTGTCTCGATCTTTACCCGGGTGATCCTGATCTCCAATGTCTCGTCGTAATCTTCTTCCAGGACTACTCCTGAAATCTCCACATTATCCGATTCAAACCGTTCCTTTTCTTCCAGCGCAAGATCCGTCCGCACACTATACTTCTCAATCATCTGATCCATCCTCCATCTGGTTTTTTTATCTGGTTTTATCTAGTTTTTACAAATATTTAAGAATTATGTATTGACAATACCTGCCAGTTGGAATAAAATAAATGAGTATGTTTCGTTGGAACGTCCGTGTCCGAGTCCAGCGCAATCATTTACATTTGAAAATATCAATTGTTGGAGGTGTACAAGGTTGGCTAATATTAAATCTGCTAAAAAAAGAATTTTAGTAAACGAGACAAAGGCTGCAAGAAACAAAGCAATCAAGTCTAAAGTGAAAACTGCTGTAAAGAAAGTGGAAGCTGCAGTTGCACAGAAAGACGTTGAGGCTGCTAAAGCTGCTTTGAAAGCTGCGACCGTAGAGATTACAAAAGCAGGAACAAAAGGTGTTTACCACAAAAACACAGTTTCCAGAAAAATCTCTCGTCTGGCAAAAGCTGTAAACAGCATTGCTTAATCATCATTGCTTCAGTATAAAATGAACGAAAAAAGGCATCCGCTGCCGTCATGCGGATGTCTTTTTTTGCATAGGCGACAAGCCAAAGTCCGGGCTTGCCCGAGACCTTGGCGACTGCTTGCAATCCCGGAATGTGCCTTTTGGCACTTCCGGTGATTGTGTTGTATAAACTGCTGTTTTCTCTGCTTTTTCTGTTTGCCCTATAAAAGGCAGGAATCGGATACCCTCTTTCGGGTGATCCGATCCCTGCCTTTTCTTCATACTATTTTCTGCTGTTAAAATACATTAGTTATTGATCAGTTTATCCTCATCGCTCCAGCTGTAAAGCTTTCTGATCTCTTCTCCGACTTTCTCTGACGGATGTTCGGAAGCAAGTTTTCTCATTGCCTTGAAGTGAGCCTGTCCGCCTGCTGCCGACATATCCAGCAGGAATTCTTTTGCAAAAGAACCGTCCTGGATATCTGCAAGGATCTTCTTCATTGCTTTCTTTGTCTCGTCTGTAATGATCTTCGGTCCTGTGATGTAATCGCCGTATTCCGCAGTATTGGAAATAGAATATCTCATTCCTGCAAATCCGGACTGGTAGATCAGATCTACGATCAGTTTCATCTCATGGATACATTCAAAGTATGCGTTTCTCGGATCATATCCTGCCTCTGTCAGCACCTCAAATCCTGTCTGCATCAGCGCACATACACCGCCGCAAAGAACTGCCTGCTCACCGAAGAGGTCTGTCTCTGTCTCTGTACGGAATGTGGTCTCCAGAACACCCGCTCTTGCTCCGCCGATTCCTGCCGCATATGCAAGCGCCAGATCCAGTGCTTTTCCGGATGCGTCCTGCTCAACCGCTACAAGACACGGAACTCCTTTTCCTACTTCGTATTCGCTTCTTACTGTATGTCCCGGTCCCTTCGGAGCGATCATTGTCACATCTACATTTGCCGGAGGTACGATCTGTCCGAAATGGATATTAAATCCGTGTGCGAACATCAGCATGTTGCCCTCTTCCAGATTCGGTTCGATATCATTTTTGTAAAGTGCAGCCTGTTTCTCATCATTGATCAGAATCATAATAATGTCTGCTCTTTTCGCTGCCTCTGCCGCTGTGAACACCTCAAATCCCTGTGCTTCTGCTTTTGCCCATGATCTGCTTCCCTCGTAAAGACCGATGATCACCTTACATCCGGAATCTTTTAAATTCAGCGCATGTGCATGTCCCTGACTTCCGTATCCGATGATCGCGATCGTCTTTCCCTCCAACATTGCAAGGTTACAGTCTTCCTGATAATAAATTTTTGCTGCCATTTTACTGGTCCTCCTTCATCTTCCCCACCGGTATCCGACCGGCAATTCTGTTTTATAGTTAAAGGCTTTCGACCTCTAGCTTGCTTTTTTTCTTCCTTTGGCACTCTTTTCAGATACGCCTAGTCAAAATATGTAACGTCTTTGCTTCCCCTTGCCAGTCCGGTAATTCCTGTTCTTGCAAGTTCCAGGATCTCATATCCGTCCAGCAGGTTCAAAAACGCTTCCAGCTTGGATTGATTTCCCGTCAGCTCGATCATCAGGGATTCTTTGTCCACATCCACGATCTTCGCCCGGAAAATATCAGCAACCGAGATTACTTCATTTCTCTGCTGTGCATTCACGCGAACCTTGACCATGATCAACTCTCTGAACACTGACTCGTCGTCTTTCAATACTTTGATCTCGCGGACGTCTTCTAATTTGCGGACCTGCTTCTCGATCTGGGATAAGATCAGTTCATCCCCCGAAGCTACAACCGTGATCCTTGTAAACCTCGGATCTGCGGTCATTCCCGCCGTGATACTGTCGATACTGTATCCGCGCCTGCTGAACAATCCTGCGATCCGGCTCAATACGCCGGGATTATTATCAACCAATAAGGAAAATACCTGTCTTCTCATTTACACACCTTCTCACATCGTATCTTTTTTCTGTTTTTGTGTCTGCATGTTCTGCATTTTCAAAAACAGAGTGCGTTCTGTTTTTAAAATAATAACAAGTTTCTTTTTCCTTGTCAATACCTGAAATACATTTCGCACTCTGTTTTTTATTTCATTTTTTTATTTCATAAATGTGTTCGCCTGAAAGTTCCTCTTTCAGAAAGTCAGCGCATCAGCTTCTGTATCCGTCCGGATTGTTGGACTGCCATCTCCAGGAATCCGCACACATCTCCTCGATCCCTCTCTCGGCAACCCAGCCGAGTTCCTCTTTTGCCTTTGTCGCATCGCAATAGCATGTGGCAATATCGCCCGGTCTGCGCGCTTTGATCTCATATGGGATCTCTTTTCCGCAAGCTTTTTCATATGCCTTTACGACATCCAATACGCTGTATCCGACGCCGGTTCCGAGATTATAGATATGCACACCCTTGCTCGTACGCATTTTCTCGATCGCTTTCACATGTCCGACAGCCAGATCTACTACATGGATGTAATCTCTCACACCGGTTCCGTCCGGAGTGTCATAGTCGTCTCCGAATACGCCGAGACATTTCAGCTTGCCGACTGCAACCTGTGCAATGTACGGAACCAGGTTGTTCGGAATCCCTTTCGGATCTTCTCCGATCAGACCGGATTCGTGTGCGCCGATCGGATTAAAGTATCTCAAAAGCATGATATTCCATTCCGGATCCCCGACATGAAGATCGGTCAGGATCTGTTCCAGCATGCCCTTTGTCTGTCCGTAAGGATTGGTGATCTCGCCTTTCGGACAATTCTCGGTGATCGGAATCTCCGCCGGATCTCCGTATACCGTCGCGGAAGAACTGAAGATCATGTTCTTACAGCCATGCTTGCGCATCACATCGCAGAGGATCAACGTACCTGTAATATTGTTGTGATAATATTCCCACGGTTTTGCAACAGACTCTCCAACCGCTTTGAGTCCTGCAAAATTGATGACCGCCTCGATCTCTTCTTTCTCAAAAATCGGTTCCAGATCCTCTCGGTTCAGAAGATCTCCTTTATAAAATTTCAATGTTTTTCCTGTGATCTGCTGTACCCGCTCCAATGCTACCTCACTGGAATTGTAGAGATTGTCTACTACAACAACCTCAAATCCTCTGTTCAACAGTTCCACACAAGTATGACTTCCGATATAGCCTGCTCCGCCAGCTACTAAAATTGCCATGTTCTTTTCCTCCTCACTGCTTTTGCTGCGTTCTTTTGCCCGCTTTTCCTTGTTTGCCCGGTTTCTTTCATTTTTCTCTTTATTCCGCTTTCCAGAGGTGCTGTGGATAAACGCCCTCGTCTTTCAGCTTCCGGATCGCTTCCACAACCATTTCCTTATCCTCTTTATAAGTAATCCCATACCACCGGTCGGTTGATTTCAGCACTTTCACCGTCGCTTTTTCTTCCGCGATCAGCTCGCCCACCACGGACGGCAGGAAATACTCGCATTTCATCGGATTCTCTTTCAGCCCTTTTTCCAAAAATGCCGGGAAACGGCTTTCCAGTTCCTTGAGCATGCTTGCCGTGAATCCAAACATATTCATCGAAGCGATACTCTGTCCGGAAATCGGCGTCCAGTTTGCGCCGTCATCTTCGGTAAACGCAACGCCTCCGTCACGTTTTTCGATGTGAGTCCGCTCTGTGATCCCGCTTAAATATCCGTCCGCATCCGTCTCACAGATCCCTCTGGATACATATCCGTTCTCCGTCAGTGTATTTTCCAGAATATAGCCGACCATCGCATAACGGTATTTGTCGTCGTCCGCATGTGTTGACAGATAGTCGTACATCGTCCGGAATGCATGCACTCCGTAATAATCATCGGCGTTCACTACCGCAAACGGTCCGTCTACGATCCCTTTACAACTCAGGATCGCATGTCCGGTACCAAACGGCTTTTCTCTTCCCTTTGGTACTTCAAATCCGTCCGGAAGTGTATCCAGTTCCTGATATACATAAGATACGTCCATATACTGACTGACTCTGTTCCCGATACTCTCTTTGAATTCTTTTTCAATCGCTTTTTTGATGATAAATACCACTTTCTCAAATCCGGCTCTCTTCGCGTCATAAATCGAAAAGTCCATAATAATGTGACCGTCCTGATCCACCGGATCGATCTGTTTGAGTCCACCGTAGCGGCTTCCCATTCCCGCGGCCATAATAACCAGCACTGGTTTCTGCATGATTCTTCCTCCTTTTGCCTCTGGGGGGCTGATACTCCTTTGAATTTCTCTGTTTCATTTGCCCCCATTATAGATGATTCCTAAAAAAAAGTATATAAACATTTCGTGCAAGCATATGTAATTATGTTGTCTTCATTCCCATCTGTTCTGCCAGATCATTGAGATAAACCCACCGGTCCATCTTCTCTTCCAACTTCGCTTCCGCCTGCTCTTTTTGTGTCATCAGCTCCGATAATTTTACTGAATTGGTTGCATTTGCCAAAATTTCCCGCTCCAAAGAGCCGATCATTTCTTCCAATTCTGCAATCTCTCCGTCGATCGACTCAAACTCCCGCTGTTCTTTGTACGAAAATTTCACTTTCGCCGGCTGATTTTGTTTCCAGTCTTTTGCCGATGCCTTTTCCCCGTTTTTCGTGTCTGCGCCCGGCTTCGCTCCCGCGCTTTCCTGATTCGGATGCTGTCTTGACACAGCTTCCAGATAGTCGGTATACCCGCCCTCATACTGTTTTAAAATTCCGTCTCCCTCAAACGCGAAGATCCGGTCCACAACATTGTCCAGAAAATAGCGGTCATGCGACACCGTGATCACAATCCCCGAAAAAGAATCCAGATAATCCTCCAGGATCGTAAGCGTCGGGATATCCAGATCATTGGTCGGCTCATCCAGTATCAAGACATTTGGCGCTTCCATCAATACTTTCAGCAAATACAACCGACGCTTTTCTCCTCCGGAAAGTTTCCCGATCGGCGTATACTGCATTACCGGATCAAACAAAAAACGCTCCAGCATCTGTGACACTGTGATCCGTCCGTCTTTCGTCGGCACATATTCCGCCGTATCTTTCATATAATCGATGACCCGCTGCTTTGGATCCATCGTCTCCGCTTCCTGCGCAAAATATCCGATCTGTATCGTATCTCCGATTTCCACGTCTCCATGATCCGGCTCGATCTTTCCGGTAATGATCTTCATCAATGTGGATTTGCCGCATCCGTTCGGTCCGATGATCCCGAGCCTCTGATTTTTCAGCACAATATAATCAAAATCGTCGATCAGCTTCTTCTCACCGTAACTCTTGGAAATATGATGCAGCTCGATCGTCTTTTTCCCCATACGGATACCGATCGAGTCCAGCTCCACCTGCTTCTCCTGCGTCGGCGCTTTTCCGTTTTTCAGCGCCTCCAGACGCTCCAGACGTGCCCGCTGCTTTGTACTTCTTGCCCGACATCCCCGCTTCGCCCACTCCAGTTCCATTCGGAGCACGCTCTGCCGTTTTCTCTCCGACGCGAGTTCCATCTCTTCCCGCTGCGCTTTCAACTCCAGAAATCCGGAATAATTTTCCGCATAGCCATACACTTTTCCATGATCGATCTCCAGTATCTTATTCGTCACCCGATCCAGGAAATAACGGTCGTGCGTGACCATGATCAGCACACCTTTAAACCGGTTCAAATACTCTTCCAGCCACATTGCCATCTCATTGTCTATGTGGTTTGTCGGCTCATCCAGCACGAGTACATCTGCCGGATTCACCAAAGTCCTTGCCAGTGCGACCCGTTTTTTCTGTCCGCCGGACAATGTCTCGATCTTCGCCATATATTCGGTGATACCAAGTCTCGTGAGCACGGTTTTCGCTTCACTCTCGGTGTTCCAGTCCTGCTCCCACTTCCCATCCGCAACATAATCCAGTACATTTGCCCCCTCCGGAAACTCCGGATTCTGCGGAAGATATGTAATGCGAAGCCCGTTCTGGCGGATGATCTGCCCGTTGTCCGGCTCTTCCAGACCTGCGATCATCTTTAAAAATGTTGTTTTTCCGGTTCCGTTGATTCCGACGATCCCGATCTTGTCGCCCTCATGGATACCATAAGAAACATCGTCAAAAATCAGCTTCTCCCCGAAATTTTTGCTGATATGTTCAATATTTAGTATATTCATACGCTCGTTCCTTTTATCTGTTTCCGATTTATAGATCCTGTTTTCAAAAAACATACGGGCATATTGTACCATTTTTTTGCCTAAAAGGCACTCCTTTCTTAGAACTTTATGAATTTTTTACCGGAATACTTGAGTTTCTCTTCAAAAGGTAATAAGATAGAGCAGATGTAAAATTGACATCCGGTAGTTAGAAAGGGGAGTTTTGATGCCATCTCACAAAAAGAACACACAGTATTTTGACGATGATTTTGAAGTTACATATGAGGAAGAAATTCCATTTCACTATAATACATCCAATGTAGATCTCAATACCGATTCTGTCACGCCATACTATGCAGATGACTTTGAAGATGCGTACGATGATGATCGTTATGAGGAAGAATACGACGATGCATACGAAGATCATTATGATGAGGACTACGACGATGAATACGATGATCCTTATAATGGCGAATATGATGACGAATACGAAGATGATTATGACGATGATTACGATAACCGTCGAAGCCGCAAATACCGTGATTCTTCTTCCCGCGCTGTCTCCGGAACACGCCGGAGAAAAAAACGCCGCAGAAGCTATCGCCCGACCCGGCTTGCCGCTCCGATCCAGAAAGGCGGAAACACCCTCCTCCGGATCGTACAGACGATCGTCCGCAATCTTTCGGCATTACTGATCCTGGCGATCATTGGATTGATGGCGTACACATTTTTGCGCGGCAGCGCTCCCTACGGAGATTTAAAACAAGAGATCAGCAGCAACAATTATACGATCTGCCTCGCGTCCTACATTGCGGTCGCCGCGTTTTTTATCCTCTATGAACTCTGTTCCATGCTTTGGACAATGACCCGTGTCCGGGTAAGAGATTCATACGGAACTTACAAAGAAGACGTCGGTCGCGGACTGTTCTCTTTTATCTTTATCTATATTTGTTCCTACGCTTCTTTTCTCGTGAATGAATGGATTCCCGAGATCCACGATATTTTGATCGGATTAAAAGGCGCGCTCGATGTATTTGGTTCCATGCACAACGCATTGTTTGGTTTATGTCTGGCAGGCGTAATTTCCTGCCTGTTCCGAAAATACAGTTTATCATTGTAATTAAGAAAAGGGTCGCATATGGATATTCTCCGTATGCGACCCTTTTCTTAATTATACTCTTAATCAAAAATGATCAGCGCCATAAAGACCAGATCTTCCAAACCGGTATTGCGAAGTCCATGTCCGCATCCGTCAGGCGTAAATGTGACATCTCCGGCTTTTACCCGACGCAGATTGCCATTGTCATTGTATTCACCCTCTCCTGAAAGGATATAATATGTTTCACTCTCATTGTGATGTTCATGGTAACCAAGTGAACAGCCATGCTCCAACGTTACCTCTGCATATAATCCGCATTTTCCGTTCAATGCTTTTTCATCCAAAATCTCTTTTATGATCACATGTCCCTCACCGCCGGCCATGTTCTCCACACGTCTCGTTGTCATATCCGATCTCTCCTTTCATCTGTCGCCTTTTCTGTCTTTATTTACAACATAGAAGCTCGAAGTTCTGCTCCGTCTTTTGCACTTAAGTATGCCGGTGCAATATCAAATACTGTCTTGCATCCGCTCTGTCCTTCTTCTCCCAATCGATAAGCAGCTCTCGCATATGCCGCCAGTACGCTGGATGTAAATTCCGGATTGGAATCCAGCTTCAGACGATACTCGATCAGATGATTATTTTCTTTTTCCCAGCCTGTTTTTCCGCTTCGCAGAACAAATCCGCCGTGCGGGATTCCACTGTGATCGCGTTTCAGTTCCTCTTCGCTGATAAAGTGAACGGTTGTGTCATAATCCGCAAAATAATTCGGCATCGTCTTGATCTCTTCTTCCACTTTTGCCGCATCTGCTCCGTCCTCTAATACGACGAAGCACTCTCTTGTATGTTTTTCGCGTGTAGAGAGTTCCGGATTCTCACCGCCACGCACTGCATCAAGAGCAGCCTCCACCGGAATGGTATACTGTTTTGCATCTTTTACGCCTGCAATCCGCCGTACCGCATCGGAATGTCCCTGGCTGACGCCTTTTCCCCAGAATGTATAATCCTTTCCGTCCGGAAGTACCGCACTTGCATACAAACGGTTCAGTGAAAACATTCCCGGATCCCAGCCCACAGAAATAATGCCGACCTTTCCGCCTTTTTTCGCCGCTGCATCCACATTTGCAAAATGCTCCGGGATCTTTGCGTGTGTATCAAAACTATCTACAATATGAAACATCTCTGCCAGCTTTGGAGACTGCACCGGGAGATCCGTCGCGCTTCCTCCGCAGAGAATCATAACATCAATTTTATCTTTCCAGGATTCCACATCTTCCGCCCGGCACACTTCTGCTGTCTCTGTTAAAATTGTCACTGTTTCCGGATCCCGACGGGTAAACACGGCTGCTAATTCAAGATCATCATTCTGCTTGATCGCACATTCCACACCGCGTCCCAGATTTCCATAGCCAAAAATACCGATTTTAATCATACGCTGCTACCTCTTTCTCCTTGAATTTTTTGTAAAACCGGCTGCCTTTTTACAGCCAGCCTTTATTATAATCGCAAAAAAAACATTGTGCAAGTTTTAATCTTCACTTTTTCACTTTAATACAAAAAAGAGCTATATCTCACACATTCTTTTTGTATTATTTTTTCTGGTACAGATAGAAATTTTCAGATTATTTTGTTATAATAGAACTAAATCAATACACCAATGGAAGGAGCGATCATTATGGCAAATCGAATTATCACAATCAACCGGATGTATGGAAGCAACGGACGAAAACTCGGAAAAGCGCTCGCGAAAGAACTGGGAATCCACTATTATGACAGGGAACTGATCCAGATTGCAAGTGAAAAAGAGGGAATTCCATACGAAGAACTTCTCAAAGTCGATGAAAAACGCGCAAGTCAGTGGCGTTACCCATTAGAAGACCCGATCCAAATGGCTCCTCAGTACCGCTTCTATCCAATGAACGATATGCTCTTCCAATCTGAATGCGAGATCATCCGTTCCATTGCGGAAAAGGAAGACTGTATCATCATCGGACGATGCGCTAATACGATCCTGAAAGAAAACTGCAGCAGTATTTTTATCCATGCACCTTTCGAGTCCCGTGTCCAAACTGTTGCCGGACGGTTGGATATTTCTGAAAAAGATGCCGCCGGACTTGTTAAGAAATTGGATAAAGAACGCCGTAGCTACTATGAATATTTTACCGACCGGAAATGGCTGGATATGCAGGGGTATGACCTTTGCATCGACAGCAGCCGTTTTTCAGAGCAGCAGATTCTTTCGATGTTGAAAGAGGTTTATAAGAATATGTAGATCCATTCAGTCTCTTCCTTAATTTTCTTTTCTTTGACAAAATTCGGAGCATCAGACCGTAACTGAATCCGTTACGGTCTGATGCTCCGAAATAGTTTTTATCCCGCCGCAGGATACTCATTGCACAGCAAACGATATGGCGCTTCATCTTCTTCAATCTTCGGAAAACGCCCTACCGGTGGCTGAAAACAATTATCCGTGTTGTCGTCATTACACATAGATACTTCTCCGATCAAAACATCTCCTGTCCCGGGTTTCACATCAAAATCATGAAACTGATGAGGCCACAATGTAATACTTTCTCCCGGTTTCAGTTCCACACCGGTTCCGGCAGGTACCAAATAGCTTCTTCCATCAGCATTTACCAAAACATCCGTATCTGCCAACTGTTCTTTTCCGTCATCATTATATACATGGATGATCAGTGTGCCTCCTCCTCGATTAATTATATCTTCTGACTTTTTCCAATGAAAATGCATCGGCGAATGCTGTCCTTCTTTTAACATTAATAATTTTTCTGCATACACTTTAGAATATTTGGGATTATTCTGGTTTCCATTACGCAATGTAATCAATGCAAAACCTACCTTTTCCCAATTACCCAAGCCATAGTCCGTAATATCCCACCCCAGCATATTATCTCTTATTTCGTCATACTCATGACCTTTGGTCTTCCATTCCTCCGGAGTAAAATTGCAAAACGGAGGAAGCCAAAATCCATTTTTTCTGACCAGCTCTTCCATTTCCTTAATGCATCGATTAATTTCTGATCTTTTCATTTCCATCCCCATTTCTTTTTAATTAAAACAGACTCATACGAGACATGTTTTTAGCACTTCTTCCAAACATTTCGGATCGCCTTTTGCAGCCCCCAGTTCCAAACTCCAGTCCAATCCTCTATATTTCTTACAGCGATCGTCTTTTTCTACAAAATCAATCAGACGCTCCATCATTTCCAGATTCCATACTGAATTATCGATCGCCGCCGTCGTATAGATTCCTTTCTCCAACATTTCAAAACCAAAAATGTCCTTTGCATGTGTCTTTTCCGCACTGTTAATTACATCTTCTACTAAATGACTTGGAATGAAAAGCAATCCGCTCTCCGTTCCCATTACAATATCTCCCGGAAGACATACTGCGCCGCCGATCCGACAGGCGCCATTCAGATCTGTCAACACACATTCACGAATCGGCGTCGGATCGATCCCACGATAAAAAACTTGTGTATCGATCTTTTTCATCTGCTCAATATCTCGAATGCCGCCCCAGATTACAGCACCGCCATTCCCTGTTTTTACACGAATCGCAGTTGTAAGATTTCCTCCTACAAAAGTACCATTATAGACTTTATCAAACATGTCCGCAACCACAACATCTCCGTTTCCAAGATTATCTACGACCCATTGATTGAAAAAGCCTTCCCAGCCTTTTTTTTCTCCTTGATTTCGTACAACATTTGCCAAATCCGGGCGAATCGGCATAAAAGTACAAGTCACTGCTCTTCCCACTATTTTTTTCTCATTATGTAAATGCTTCATTCCACCTTCATATTGAAAATGGTATCCTTTTACATAAAGTGGAAGCCAGATTTCTTCCAATGTCATTGTTCTTAATTTATCTAAATATACATCCGGAACTTTCGGTCGACCATCTTCTAATCGTTCTCCCTTCCATTCCTGTGTCAGTTCTATAATTTCTTCCCTTGTATTGATAATCACATTCCGTTCCTCCTTGCCAATCTGACAATCTCTTTTATAATTCGATCACTCCCGGAGCAATCCGGTAAGATTCCGGAGCATTCTTCCAATCCGGCATTCCATATGCCATTGGGTTATATACAAATTCACCCGCTCGTATCGTAAGCATGCATTCTAACATCTGTTTTCCCTGCATTCGTGCATTTCCACTGTCTGCAAATCCAAAATTTCCTTCCTTTACTTTCAAAACAGATATATCTGCATCCATACCCACTTCTAATTTTCCAAGCTCCTGATGTCCGATGATCTCTGCCGGACGTGCTGTTGTTCTGTACAATACCTCTTCCAACGGCATTCCGATATTCAAATATTTTGACATAACATTCAGCAGACCATATGCCGGACCGTTTACATTGTGAAGATATAAATCCGTTGACAGCGTATCCGGATAAAATCCTTGTTCATATGCCGGTATTGCATTTCGAAACCAAAAACTTCCCGCACCGTGTCCCAGATCAAAAAGAGTTCCTCTTTTTCTTGCTTCCAACATAAACTCTTGAATTTCATTCTTTTCATTCAAAATATGAAATTGCTGCGCATATACATGAGTATGAATGTCCCCAGGTCTGAGTCTTTGAAGGATCAGTTCCTCATAGGAACGTCCCGGCAAATACGGCTGGACATCAGCCATAACCGGTTTTCCTGCCAGTTCTCCTGCCCTCACTGCCGCATCCACAGAAGCCCATGCCGGATGTTCCTCATCAAACGGTTTTCCCACATGATAATGTGCAGTTTTCACTCCTACAACTTCCTTAATTTCTCTTGCGATTGCAGCTGCTGTTTCTATATAAAAATTCCGCGGTTCCAATTCAGAAGCAAGACTGACCATGCCGCCATGAGCAATATTGATAAATGCCAAAATCCGCAATTTGGATTTATCTATAAAACGCTCTTTAAAATCAAAAAAATCTTTACATCCACAGCTTCCCGCATCTACCGCAGTTGTCACACCGTTTTGAAACATGTGTGCTTCTCCGTCGATCATCGGAAGCGTATCTTCCGATGATCCGCATAATGGATATATATGCGTATGCATATCGATCAATCCCGGGGAAAGGATCATCCCTTCCAGATTGATTTCTGTAATGCCTTCTTTTTCAATTCCTGCCTCCATTGCAGTAATCTTTCCTTCCGATACTACAATATTCTGTTCTTCAAAACACCGACTTTGAGAATTATATACCTTCCCGTTTTTCAAAATATAATCTTTCATAGGCATTCCTCTTCTGCTGTTATTTCAATCACATTGGCTGCACCCGGCAGGTTAAGGGAATCACAGATATTTAGCTGCGCCTTCTCCTCATCCCATCGACAACTGACAAGTTTTCCACTCTTTTGACAGCATATCAAAAGAATTCCATCGTCCGTAATCATTATTCCCCGAGGAAATTTTCCTCCGCAATCCCATTCACCGATCTTTTCCCCCAATTTTTCCAGTGAAAAAGCCGAAACTGTTTCTGCACCTCTGTTTCCTACAAATAAAATCTTCTCATTCCAGATGCCCGCATCTCCCGGCGCGTTATTTCCTATATACTTCGTTGTATTCCGCGTACATATCCGCTGCGCCTGCTGTTCAGTTCCCTGCTGTTTTATCTTCCAAAAAGAAAGTGTACCTGAACTTTCATTAATAATAACTGCATTCTTTTCCAAATTCCACAGTAATATCTGACGTGGTCCTTCTCCTGCATGAATCGGAAAATTTAAATCACATTCTCCCAAAGACTTTTTCTTCTGCTGATGTCTACACACACTGGATAAGCCTAAGTCCACCAGATAAATCCGGCTTTCTTTTCCCTTGTAAATACAATGTGCATGCGAATCTTTCTGTCCTTTCTTAATCCAAATACATTGTGTCAACTCTGTATCTACAGCAAAATAGTCTCCGCTCATATAGCAGCTTCCATAGAGCATAGTACGGTCTTCCGATAAACATAAATGACAAAGTCCTTCTCCCGGTGCCTGAAACCTCTTTTCTTCAGTCAATGTACCGTTTTTCCATAAAAATTTCACAATTTCATTCGTTTTCTCAAAGGCAGTATAAATGCAGCTTCTATGGTCAGATATAACTTTTTCAACCAGATAAGAAGGACCGCCGTCATAATAAAACGCTTGTTTTATCTGTATTTTTCCGTTATCAGCGATTTTCAATACGATTAGATTGGAACTCTGCCCCGTATCTCCATATCCTGCTGCCACAAAATATTTTTCAGTCATCCTAAATCAGCTTTCTACTTCCACAATTACTTCTATTTCAACCGGAATATTATGATTTGGAAGATTCCTCGTTCCCATCACAGTTCTTGTATGATACCCTCGCTCTTCAAGTACATCTGCAATCGTATCTGAAAAACCATCAAATACTTTTTCAACATCAGTGAAACCTTCTCCACAATTCACCAATCCGAATGCTTTCACGATCCGTTTCACTTTATCCAAACTTCCAAGAGTATCTTTCAACGCTCCCAGTATGATGATCGCACACTCTCTTGCAGCCGCATATCCTTCTTCCAGTGTTAAATCTTCACCAACTCTTCCTGAAAAAAGCGCTTTTCCGGTAATCTGGTCTTCCGGTCCATGTCCTGAAACAAAAATCAGATCATCTGTTTGTCTTAAAAGGACAATTCCTCTTTTCTTTTTATATACAGGTTCTTTTTCCTGTCCATTTTCGATGATTCTATTAATACTGTCCATTCATGATCCCTCCTGCTATTTTCGTATTTTTACAATCGCCTCAACTGTGACAGGAACATTTTCCCATAATGCATATGCTCCCATTGCAGAACGTGCATGCTGACCTCTTTTTCCAAAAACTTCTACCATAAGATCTGAAAATCCATTCATAACATACGGCTGTTCGCAAAAATCTCCCGCACTATTGATCAATCCAAGCGCTTTTACAAAATAATCTACCCGATCCAATTCACCGATATAATCTTTAATTGTTGCGATCATATTCAATCCGCAAAGTCTGGCTGCTTCATACGCGGTATCTTTGTCTATTTCCGCGCCAACCTTTCCCTGATAAACAGGTTTTCCCTCTACATCTACCGGAAAATGTGCGGATAAAAAGAGAAGATCTCCTTTTATACATGCATCTACAACACCCTGTCCCTTTCTGTTTCTAACCGGAAGCGTAATTCCTAAATTTTCTAATCTTTTTCCTGTCTCACTCATTTTTTATTTCTCCTTTTACATTTTCATATTTTTATTTAGCCTTTTACCGCACCGCTCGCCAATCCTTCTACAAACTGTTTTTGTACAAGCATAAATACAATAATGATCGGAATTGTGATCAACATTGCAGCCGCCATTGTCTGTCCCCAATCTACCCTGTAAAAAGAGGCAAATTCACTCAGCGCCAACGGAACTGTCCGGCTGGATTCACTTCTTGTAAGTACATTCGCTATTGCAAATTCATTCCATGATGAAATAAATGCATAGATTCCGGTTGCCGCCAATGCCGGTTTTAAAAGAGGGATCACAATTTTGGAAAGCATCTGCATCGTCGAACATCCATCCATCACCGCTGCTTCTTCCACTTCTTTCGGGATTCCCTTAAAGTATCCTTTTGCCATCCATGTAACCAACGGCATACTGATTGCCAAATGTGCGATCGCAAGTCCCAATTTTGTATCTACCAGTCCCACTGCATTTTCCATATAGTACATCGGAATCATCAAAACCGTTAACGGAAGCATCTGGCTGATCAGCATAAAAAGGGAGAGTCCTTTGCTTCCTCTGAATTTGAATCGTGCAAATGCATATCCGGCGCTTCCGCCTAAAAGAAGTGCGATAACAGTAGACATTCCACCAACAATCGTACTATTCAAAAATGCTCTTGGAATCGAACTTTCCGTAAGTACTAGCAGATAATTTCTTAATGTCGGCATCTTCGGAATCCAATACGGTGGATTTGAAAACACCTCATTTCCGGGTTTGATAGAAGTGCTTGCAACCCATGCAAGCGGAAACAATGCTGCGATCACTGCAAATCCTAAAATAATATATGTCAGGACAGTTCCAATATGTCCCAGATATTTTTTCTTTTTTTTCGTATCCATCAATTCTCCTCCTTAATGACAAATTTCACATACAGCGCTGCAAAGACCATTGTGATCAATAATTGCATTACAGCACTTGCTGCAGCTGAATTAATATTAAGAACTTGAAACTGATTATATACCAGAATCGAAAGGGTTGTTGTATTCTGTCCTCCTGATGTCATAATGAATATCAGCGAAAATTCATTGATTGCCCATACCAGCAGCATTAAAATACAAATAAAACTTACATCTTTTAACATCGGTAATGTAATATACCATAATTTTTTAAACCAACCGGCTCCATCCAATTCTGCACTCTCATACAGATCTCTCGGTAATTGCTGCAATCCCGCTGTCATCATAAGCATAACATATGGCGCACATGCCCATACCTGAACAATGATCACTGACAACATCGCATATTGAGGACTGGACAGCCAGGCAATCTCTTTTTCAATTACTCCGATACTCATCAATAAATGATTGATCATTCCTCCATCTGTGGTAAACAACCATTTCCATGCCGTCGCCTTTACAACTCCCGGGATGATCCACGCAACAAATATGAGACTGCGAAATACACCTTTTATCCGCATTCCTCTTCGATTGATCAAAAGTGCAAGTATAAATCCAATCAGAAATGCCGGTATCACTGTTCCCAATGTCCACACCAACGTATTCCATATCGAAGATGTAAACATTGGATTTTTAAACAGGCGGAGATAATTTGTTAAACCTGCAAAACCGCTCTGTCCAATCGCATTCTCACTAAAACTCATGGATATGATATAAAATAATGGATATATGATAAGTAATGCTGTTACAGCAACTCCCGGAAGTATAAATGGAATCGCCTTCTTTTCATCTCTTGTCAAATAAAATTTTTTCATCTTTACCTCCGCCTCTTAAGGGAGGGAATTCCCTCCCCGTCATTTAATTTGCAAGTAATGCGTCAATATCTTTTGCCATTGCCTCACAAGCTTCATCTACTGACATTGTTCCGGCTACTGCATTTTGCATATACTGGAAAATGATCGGCTCCATCTCTGACCATCTTTCGTATGCCGGCTCTGCTTTGGAATTATCTAACTGATCCATAAATGGTTTCAGCTCTTCTGTTGCAAACTGTTCATACTCCATCGCTGTCTTGCTTGCCGGGAAAGAATCTGTCAGTCTTGCCTGATTTTCCGGTGTTGTGATGTATGCCATAAACTCTGCTGCTTCCTCTTTATTCTCACTCTTAGATGCCAATGCTACACACCAGCCATTTGCTGTCGTCGTTCCCATTCCATCGACTCCCGGGATAACAGCCGTTGCAAAGTTAAGATCCGGATAATCCGTCTTCAATGTTTCTACATCAAATGGTCCTGTCAGCATAAATGCAAGATTACCCTGTCCAAAAGATTCTCTCATCGTTGTATTATCAAATTCAGAACTTCCCGGTGAAGCATACCCTTCCTGGATCGACTCTACAATATTTTGAAGAGCAGCTTTTGCCTCCTTGCTGTTCAACATACATTTTCCGTTTTCATCCAATACATCGCCCCCATACGTATACATCTGCTGTACCAGACGAGTCGCCGCATTTGCCTGATTTCCTAACGGCCATGCAAAACCATATTTGCCATCCACAGAGAGTTTCTTACTCATTTCTACCATTTCATCCCATGTCTCCGGAAATGTCTCGTACCCTGCTGCTTTCAACATATCTGTATTGTAATAAATTCCAGAACCATCATAACGGAAAGGAACTCCATATGCTTTTCCGTCCACAGACGTAATATCCAATGCCGGTTCTACAATATCCGAAAAATCAATTCCGGCTGTTTTTCCCAATTCATCCATTGGTTCCAGCAGTCCCTTGTTTGCAAATGGAGCCACATCTGTCAACAACATTGTACATATTTCCGGGGCATTATCCGTACTGATCGCCGTTGTAATTTTACTTTTATACGTATCCCAGTCTGTTACCACAATATCTACTTTAATATCCGGATGTTCTTTTTCAAATTCCGCTGCCATCTCTTTGCTTTCTGCTTCATCCCAGTTTGGGGTCCACCATTCAATTGTTTTCACACCATCCTTCTCTTCCGTAGATGATTCGCCCTTTCCACATCCTGCTGCCATAGATACGATCATTGTTGCTCCGAGCATTACCGCCATCCATCTTTTTACGACTCTTTTTTTCATATTGATTTTTCCTCCTTTTCTTTCTCGGTTTCTTTACATTTCAAATACTTTTCTGCAAGAAGACTTATTTTCATTAAGCATCTTGTAATATGATACGGACCTTTTAATTCAAAACCTTTCCAATCGCATAAAACACCTCCGTCCCGGTTTAAAATTGAATACCATTCCCCATATTTTTTATCTCTGAAATAAAGCTCCGTATATTCATACAATTTCTTAAAATAAGCAAAATGTTTTTCATTTTCATTCAACAGTGCACTCATAAATAATGCATTGAGACCTTCTGCCTGTACCCACCAGATTTTACTGTCCCATGCAGCCGGTATTCCTTCATAATCCGTCACCAGAAATTGTTTTTCCGGCTCTTTTCCATCCACATCGATATGTTGGATAAATCCGCCATAACTTTCGTCATAACAACGTTCAATCACCCAATCCAAAACCTCTTCTGCACGTTGTTTCCATGATTTCTCGTCTAACAAACTGCCGGCTTCCATTGCAAACCATAACGATTCCATCGCATGTCCGGCATCTACCAATCTTCCTTCTCCGAGTAGCTCCGGTCTTCCATCTTGCTTCACATATTCCAGCGGAGCCTGCAATTCACTATTCGCAAATTCATATAACGATTTTCTGACACATTCTCTCAATACATCTTCATATCGGTTTCCAAATAAATCAAAACTTTCCAATGCAACCAATAATGTCATAAAATTCACTGCATGCTTCTGCCATCCTGCCCGGATTCCTTCTTTTTGTAGAATCTGTTCATCTTTTACATTTTGAAATAATTGATCTGTCAACTGCCGCACCTTTGCAAGCTCTTCTTCCCCGGGCGGTACAACTTTAAAATATTCATATAAACCTTTTATCGCAAAATGATCGGTAAAAATAGACGTTGTTCCTTCTAAAACTTTCCCTTCTCTTGTAAGCAATTTTTGAAACCGCCCGTTTCCTGCATAAAAACTGCCCTTTGTATAACGATAACCTTGCTCTGCAATATGAAGCCATGTCTCTTTTTTCTGGATAAATCGATACAATGATGAAAAGCTATACATATCCCGTCCAACAAACCATCCCGGTTTCACTGTTTTTATCAATTTTCCTTCTCTGTCAAAACAGTTAAAATACCCGCCATATTCCCGATCCAAAACTCTTGGTTCCCAAAAAGGGATATGATCTTCCAACAACTGTTTCCTTGCCGATTCTCCAATCTTCTTTATTTCATTTTTATATGTTTCATAAAAACTCTTTTCCATACCGCACCTCTTTGTAAACGTTTACTTTTCAAGGTAAAAAAATATTTCATTCTGCTTCAAGTGCTTTGCAAAGGGCTTCTGCTACTACATCTGCCTCTTCTTTATATAAATTTAAAGGGCTGATATACACCGCATTGTTTATTCTGTCCTCTCCTATGTAAATTCTTTCTTTTCTCAAAAAACTTACAATTTTTTCAGAGCTGTTTTTTTCGGAAAGATAACAAAATAGTCTGGGATATTTTTGTCCTACCGGTCCTTGTTCCACAATTTTCAACATAATTTCCTTTTCTACTATTTTTTCAGAAATCCTGCTCAAAATCCCGCGAAGTTCATCTTCTCTTTTTTCTTCATCCTGAAGTACGTAGTTTTCAAGCGCTGTATACAACCCTGCCATCGCTTCTCTGGACGTTTTTGATACACGACAGATTCCATGTTCCGGTGCGCCAAAACGAATACATCTTTCAATCCACTGTTTCGTTCCGAAGATCACTCCGCTGTCCTGCGGACCGCACAAAGTTTTACCTCCGCTGAAAATCACCATATCCGCACCCGCTTCTGTAAATCTTTTCAGATTTTCTTTCGGTGGAAGCTGTGCCGCGGCATCTACGATGACCGGTACTTGGTATTTCTTTGCAATTGTAATTACATTTTCCAGTGGAAGTGAACCCCTTTGATATAATGTAGAAGCAAAATAGACTATCCCCGCTGTTTTTTCATTGATAGAACCTTCCAATTCCGTCTCCAATGTTTCGTCCGCATCACCGATTTCCACAATATCTGCGCCGCTGACCGCCAGCGCTGCATCGTATGCATTTCTTTGCGCCCGCATAACAATAAATTCTCTTTTTGTCCCTGCGATTTCAGGTAATTTTCTATAATAGTATTCGCTGTCTTCTGCAATACAGATACTCGCGCATAACAACAGCGCGCCTTCCGCTCCGTTTGTAAAATACGCCGCCTCATTTCCGGTCAATACCGCTGCTTTCTTTCCCAACTGAATCTGCATTTGCTTAAGATCCACAAAGGATGCAGCGGCGTCCTTCATCGCCTGCAATGTATTCTCCGCCATCCTGCTTCCGCCATACACAGTATAGGTATCGTGAGCATTGATATACGGAATAATTCCGTTTTTCTCGTAGAAATCCATTCTCTCTCCTCCTTTACTCAATGTATAATCTCTCGGAATCTTTAGCTCAGTAAAATCAAGGCTTGCAGATTCCTTTTTTATTAAAATCCCCCACTTTTTTGCCCAAAAAGTCTTGACAAATCGCTCAAAATTTGCGGCGAAGCCGATTGAATATATTTTATTTTCATCGACTGGAGGGCGATTTTTATGTTACCTGTTAATTCCGGCGGTCATACCGCCTATCAAACTTTTGTACTCGAAAACCTTCGTAAATATTATCCGGATCCCACTGTTTTTGCTAAATCAACATGGGACATCATCGAACGTTTCTGGAATCTCGATCTTTCTTATACCGATGAACTGCTCCGCAGCAAATACTCTGTCTTTGGTCCAAAACCAAGGACTCCTTCCTGTATGCAACGTTCTTATCTTCTTTCCATTGATTTTAAAGTCCATTCCCTTACCGATTGGGCTGCTCAATTGAAGATAAATCCACTCTATGCAATCCTCAGCGGATTCCAGTTTGGTGATACTCCCGGTGTCGGCACTTTCTATGACTTCCTTGACAGGCTTTGGGATTCTGATTCTGATAATCTTTCTCCTCATATCCATCCTGTAAAAAAGAAGAAGGTCAAAAAACCAAAACAAAAAGGCGATAAGGCAGAACCCATTGAAAAAGTCACAGTTGAACAACTTTTCCAATCTATGGAACATTCTTCTTTTTCCATAGATGAACAGCCTTATGCTTCTCTTTTCAAGATTTATGATCATGAATTTTTATCGGTCTCCATATCCAAAGGATTGATTGATATCTCCAATCTTTCCATTGCCGGCGATGGAATGCCTGTTACAACATCTGCACGCGAACGGAAGCACCGTATTTGCGAATGTTCCAAAAATGGAATTACTTCCTGTCATTGTGACCGTTACTTTTCCCAGCCTGACTGTGACATCGGTTATGATTCTTCCAGAGAATGCTTTTACCATGGCTACCACTTATATATATTGGTTGCAGCGAACTCAGAAAGCGACCTGCCTTTATTTCCTTTATTCAATCCTGCATCAAAGCATGATTCTCATGGGTTTTTGGAAGCTTACTTTCGTTTCAAAGCTTTTCTTCCTGATTTTCATGTCAGAAAATGGCTTTTAGATTCCGCTCATGATGCCATGTCTTATTACTTATACTGTCGCAAGAATGATATTCAGCCTTTCATTGATTTAAACGAAAAGCGGGGAATCAGCATGAAATACAAAGATGATTTTACCATTGGAAAAGATGGTGTCCCTATCTGCAAAGCAGGACGAAAAATGAATCATGACGGTTCTGAGCCTTCAAAGGCACGGTTAAAATTCCGTTGTCCGCTTGCCAGCCGTAAATACGGATGTTCTTGTAGCACTCCCTGCTCAGACTCCAAATATGGGCGCACCGTTCATCTTGCAATGAAAGATAATCCAAGGCTGATCAATTTCCCGCCTCGTGACAGTGAACAATGGAAGTTAGAATACAATGCCAGAACTTCAGCAGAACGTTCGAATAAACGTGAGAAAATAGACTTTCAATTAGAAAGCGGCAGACACCGCTCAACTAAGATGTGGTACTGCCGCCTGTATCACATCCTCATGCTTCAGCATTTGGATGCTTGGGATTTGCCCTTTGAATCCACCCTCGCAAAGTTGATTTTAAATGTGGCATAATCCTTTGATCATTATACACTATTTTTCAAGCATAGCGACAGTTATGTCTGTTTTCCATGTTCTTTTTTCTGTTCCGAATCATATTTACTTTTCAAAGTACGCATTTCGGCTGTTGCCGATAATAATCACTCAGGATTCCGAGAGATTATAATGTGCTTTAATACTTGCTCCTCCGTCTACCATGAGAATCTGCCCTGTCGTATACGTTGACATATCACTTGCCAGATAAAGTGCAGCATCTGCTATATTTTCCATTGTCCCCGGTTCTAATGGCTGCATCCGATATAAAAGCTCCATAAATTGATTTCTTTCCTCTCCCTCCGGATATGTCTGAATTTCATCTAACATATTGTCGCTCATGATCAATCCCGGACAGATACAGTTTACCCGGATTCCTTCTGATGCATAATCTAATGCCATTGCACGGGAAGTTGCATTCATCGCTCCTTTTGTCCCGGCATAGATTCCAAATCCCGGCATCGTTTCTACGCTGTGTATGGAAGAAATATTTATGATATTTCCGCTCTTCCGTTCCCGCATTCCAGGTATGAAAATTTTAGAAAAACGGAGAAAACTTTTATAATTAACAGAAATCATTTTTTCTACCTGTTCTTCCGTACATTCATCAACTCTGCCATGATCATTGATCCCCACTGTATTCACCAATATATCGATACCGCCAAAATCTTCTAAAATCTGTCTTCCTACCTGTTCAACATTCTCTTTATTCCCAAGTTCCACTTCATATCCGCGGCTTTCAGGAGATACTTCTTGTATTTCTTTGACCGTCTGAGAAAGGCATGGCACATTCTTTCCACCTACTGCCACAACCGCCCCCTGTGAAGCAAATAATAGCGCAATTTCTTTCCCGATTCCTCGAGCTCCTGTCGTAACAAATACCCGTTTTCCCTCTAGTAATCGATTATAATTCTTCATACCAATTCTCCCTTTTGATTTATCCTTGATACTCACAAACTGTTTCGCGTTCTATAATTTTGGTTTCATACGTCTTTCTTACAGGCATTTTCGCATCGTTATTACTCAACCGTTCGCTCACCAATCGGATACTGTCCATTCCGATCGTGTACAGCGGCTGTTCTACTGTTGTAATCTCCGGTCCTCTGTACCGATCCGGTAAAATACTTTGATTATCAAATCCCATAATCGAAATATCTTCCGGAACTCTCAGTCCTCTATCAAGTGCAGCCCGTACCGCATAACTGGCGATCGCATCATCGGAACAAAACACTGCCGTTGGTCTTTCTTCCAGATCTAAGAGTGCATTCATCCTCTCATAACCACTTCTGTAATCTGCTGACGAATACTGAATGTATCCTTCTTTTACTTCAAGATCCGATTCCTGCATCGCCTGTATATAACCGTTAAATCGCTCAATTGTAACTTTCTTATTCGGATTCCCACAAATATGTGCAATCTTACGATGTTTCTTCTCTTTCAAATAATTTACCGCATTTTTCGCACCGCCAAAATTATCGATCAATAATTTATTGCACTGCAAGGATGACACGTCGTTTTCAATCATCACAAATTCTATCTGCTCATTATCTTGTATATACTTGATCATACTTTCATCGCTTCGATAAGAACCATATAAGATAACCGCATCTACCACACCATTCGAAAGATATTTTACATAATTCTCTTTACTCTTTACATCTCCTCCCAGTGCACTGCAGAATACAACCGAATAACTGGTCTGCTGTGCCGCTGTTTCAAATCCTTTGATCAGATCATAGAAAAATGGATCATGCAGATTATTTACCACGATTCCAATAGCATTGGTTCTTCGCCTTACGAGAGATCTTGCGGCCGTATTCGGACTATACCCTAATTCTTTGATAGCCTCCTGTACTTTTTCTAAAACCGGCTGTGTCACACCCTCTTTTTTGTTCACAACTCTGGAAACCGTAGCGATAGACACATTCGCTCTCTTTGCTACATCTTTAATACTGACTCTCTTACTTTCCATCGTATTTCCTCCCGCTTCACGCCCCGCGCGTAAACGTTTAACTTTGAAATTCTTTCATTATCCAATAAGAATCTATATAAATCTCATATTTTAGCTAAAGTCCGCTTTCGATTTCTTTTGTAAACGTTTACTCGATTATATATCTCTACCACAAGTTTTGTCAATATGTATATATAAACTAATCTTTTTTTATTTATTTTGTTTAATTTATCCATACTTTTTTTATGACTATTTACTAAAACTATTGTATTGACATCTTCATTTGCTTTTCTTAATATAAAATTAACTGCTTACTCCTTACATAATTACACATAGCCTTAGCCCCCAAAATACTATTTTCCCTTGTATATTGACGCTATATTTCAAAAAAAATAAAAAGGACGGAGAAAAATAAAAACTATGGAAAATATAATTATCGGAATTGATCTGGGTGGTACGAACTTGAGAATTGGCGCTGTAAACACTAAAAACATATTAGTACAACCACTTATACTGAAAAGTGAGTGCATTGCAAACTCTTCCTCTCCTATTTATACACTCTGTAAAATAATTGATGAATATCTGCACAATACAAACACCACTCATATTGATGCGATTTCTATTGGTGTTCCATCTTCCGTAGAGAATGACAATGCCACTGTAATATGTACAACAAATATCAGGAATCAATCTGGAGAAGCGATTTTTTCACATGTAAATATTGCAAAAAATATAAAAAATTACTTTCACGTTCCTGTTTTTATAAATAATGATGTTAACAACCTAATGCTATATGACACAATCGCCCATCATCTTGAAGCCAAAAAGGTTCTGGTTGGAATTTATATCGGTACAGGTGTCGGTGCTTCTGTGATCATTAACGGAGAATTTTTAAAAGGGAAAAATGGGGCTGCACTTGATCTTGGACATATTCCCTATTATGGCAAAAAGATCCCTGTAACTGTGGAAAAAAAGGATGCTGTGAATGTTATGCTTCTGGTTGGCGCTTGCAGCAAATCCGAAAAGAATATTACCCTGACTCCCCGATCAGCGAGTTATTTACATTACACAAAACAGAAGAACCTCTACGGGATTTTGTATCAGCCTGTGCTAATATATATGTAATTATGGCAACCATTTTTAATCCGGATGCCTTGATCATCGGCGGCGGCATTCCAGAAATGAAAGATTTTCCAAAAGAACAGTTCGAAAGAGAAATTACCGCCTCTGTTGGAAAAGATGTACTGTCTTATGGATTTGACATGATTTATTCCACGCCATTTGTAGGAAAAGGAATCATCGGAGCCGCGGAATTCGCAAGAAAAATGTTGTATAAATCTTAAAATAAAAGGAAGTGCAAGAGAAATATTACCATAAGGTAACATTCTTTTGCACTTCCCTTACTATTCATCAAATTCCAATACCGCAACATGAAACTTCGGCGTCTCTTTGATCTCCACAACTTTCCCTTTTGTTGTCTTCAGCCGTTCCGTACTCTTATAATTCCGGCTCATTCCAAGCGCATGTTCCATCGTGTAATAATACGAAGACGGCAGTTTTCCCTCTGTCACTTCAATCTCCTGCCCAATCTCAAATGCCTTGATATTTTCAATCGTAAATTCCATTGTCCTCATATAATTCTGACAGCCTCCTTCAGGCAATCTTTGTTGCCACTACCGCAATTTCCTCTTTTCCCGGAAGTTTCAATGCTGTAGAGCCGCTCGCTTCCTCAATCAATGTCTCCCTGGTCATCTCCCATACATCGATGATCTCAACTTTATATTTATGGTCTTTCGGAAGTTTGATCGAAGCTACCGCCGCACACTGGATCCCGAAATATTTACAGACTTATCTATCACTTCATATATTAAAAAATGTTCGTCACAACTATTTTTCCACTTCTTATGTTTCTCCTTTGCCGATGTTAAAGGAATAAAATATTTCCATTCTGCCATGTCTATGATAATACCAACAAAAGGTTTTATCGCATACCTATAAGAAGCATTGTAGTATACTTCTGAATTCTTGCTGTTTAAATATTCTAAATAATCAGCATCGATAGTATAGAAACCAAAATTTTCAAATTCAGCCATAATTCTCCTTAGTCAAAAAGTGGAGAAGATTTCTCTCCTCCACTAAGCTTTAATGTTCCACCTTTGGGATATAGGTAGCGGGACACCCTCTTTAACATTATCCCTTTTTCTAATTCCAATATACATTAGTATATGCGCAAAGTCAATAACTTTTGTCAAAACACCACTATTATGTAAACCGATTATTCACACACCAAAATGTAGAAATGTCATATAGGATTAATGTATAAATAGTGTAGGAGTGACCCCTTATTTTCCATAAAAAGTCACTCCCAAATACTCTTAATTACTTCTAAAAACCGCTAAATACGGCTATTTCTTAGAATTTTCCCTCTTTAGCCGCTTCCTCAATAGAAACTGCAACTGCAACAGTCATACCAACCATCGGGTTGTTTCCTGCTCCGATCAGTCCCATCATCTCAACGTGAGCCGGTACGGAAGAAGATCCTGCGAACTGTGCATCAGAGTGCATACGTCCCAGAGTATCTGTCATACCATAAGAAGCCGGTCCTGCTGCCATGTTGTCCGGGTGAAGTGTACGTCCTGTACCACCACCTGATGCAACAGAGAAGTATTTCTTGCCCTGCTCGATACATTCTTTTTTGTATGTACCTGCAACCGGATGCTGGAAACGTGTCGGGTTTGTAGAGTTACCAGTGATGGACACGTCTACGCCCTCTTTGTGCATGATCGCAACACCTTCACGAACATCGTTTGCACCGTAGCAGTTTACTTTGGAGCGAAGTCCGTCAGAGTATGCGATTCTCTGTACTTCTTTCAGTTCTCCTGTATAGTAGTCGTAATCAGTCTCAACATAAGTGAATCCGTTAATTCTGGAAATGATCTTTGCAGCATCTTTTCCAAGTCCGTTCAGGATAACACGAAGCGGTTTCTTGCGAACTTTGTTTGCTTTCTCTGCGATACCGATCGCACCCTCTGCTGCTGCGAAAGACTCATGACCCGCCAGGAATGCAAAACAATCTGTCTCTTCTTCCAGAAGCATCTTTCCAAGGTTACCGTGTCCAAGACCTACTTTACGCTGATCTGCAACGGATCCCGGAATACAGAATGCCTGAAGTCCCTCTCCGATCGCTGCCGCTGCGTCTGCTGCTGTCTTGCATCCTTTTTTAATCGCGATCGCTGCACCTACAATGTAAGCCCAGCATGCATTTTCAAAACAGATCGGCTGGATTCCTTTAACCTGATTGTATACATCAAGTCCGGCATCCTTTGTGATCTTCTCTGCTTCTTCGATAGAAGCAATGCCATAGCTGTTCAAAACTTCATTGATTTTATCAATTCTTCTTTCATATGATTCAAATAAAGCCATTTAATTTTCCTCCTGATTTTTTACCTGTATACATCCTTGCGAATACAGAATGAATTTCGTCCATTCTGGCGCGTTACGCCGTCATCGGCTGCACCGATTATTCTTTACGCGGATCGATGATCTTCACAGCGTCAGCTACGCGACCATACTGTCCTTTTGCTTTCTCCCATGCATCGTTCGGAGTGTCGCCGGCTTTGATAAAGTCTGTGAATTTTCCAAGGCTTACGAACTGGTATCCGATGATCTCATCGTGCTCATCCAGAGCGATTCCTGTCACATAACCCTCTGCCATCTCCAGGTAACGAGGTCCTTTTGCCAATGTTCCGTACATTGTACCAACCTGAGAACGAAGTCCTTTTCCAAGGTCTTCCAGTCCTGCACCGATCGGAAGTCCGTCTTCAGAGAATGCGCTCTGTGTTCTTCCGTATACGATCTGCAGGAACAGTTCTCTCATTGCTGTATTGATCGCATCACAAACGAGATCTGTGTTCAGCGCTTCCAAAATAGTTTTTCCCGGGAGGATCTCGGAAGCCATAGCTGCGGAGTGTGTCATACCGGAACATCCGATCGTCTCTACAAGCGCTTCCTGGATAATACCGTCTTTTACGTTCAATGTCAGCTTACAAGTACCCTGCTGCGGAGCACACCAGCCCACACCATGAGTCAGACCGGAAATATCTTTTACTTCTTTTGCTTTTACCCATTTTGCTTCTTCCGGAATCGGAGCCGGTCCGTGATTTGCACCCTGTGCTACCGGACACATCATTTCTACTTCATGTGAATAAATCATGTTAATACTCCTTTCAAATATGTATGATTTTTCTCGGCATAATGTTGATAATTATTTAACATCATACTGCTATTATTGTCGCATAAAATCGACTGTACGTCAATTGTCACTTTCTACAAGTTTCCACATTTCATGCTCTTTTTCGTACGTCATAAATTCTTCCTTTGTAAACTCTACATCATCCCATCCGCGTGAGATGATATTTCCGTCCGCGCTTCGGAAATGATAAGTAAACGGAAGAAGCACACCGGTCTTTGTCAATACCATACCCGTCATATATCTGCCGTCTACGACTTCTCCCTGCAACGCCCGTGTAAACACATCATCGCCTAATTCCAAAAAGGCTTCATTTTCCGGCTGCTGTTTCAAAAGTCTGTCATGAAATGCTTTTCCCATCGCTTCATCTGCCTTGTAGGTATCTTCCGGCTTGATTGCCTCCCCGGTCTTCAAGTTGACAATCACGGTTCTGAGATCTGCATATTCCGCCATTGCGCTTCCGAGAAAATAATGATCTGCATAGACGACACTGATCAATTCTTCACTCAGATATGTGATCTTATATCCGACCTCGCTCGCACAGTATGTAGCATTTTGTTCCTCCAGCATCTGTTCCATATCTTCCGTCGGCTCCAGATATAATCCGTCTGCCATCAGCATCGCGGTATCCCGCAGTTCCTGATTGACCGCTGCCGCAGTCTCCGACGGAAGATTATTGATCTGCGGATAGTGTACATTAAATTCCAGGTGTATTTCCCCGCTGTATTCATCCAGTGCATAGACTTCCTCTTTCAGCCTGTATGGAATCCCCTCTTCCACATAGACTTCTACGTCTTTCATATCCTCATCCAAGATCGTCACATAATCTCTCGGACCATTCTCCCACTCATTTTCCGATTCTTCTTCCGGATTCCCGGCTTCCGTATCATTTTCATCTGTGTCGGACATATCTCCATCCTCCCCGGCATCCTCCGGCGTGCGGAATTCTTCTTCATCCTCCTCCCACACAACTTCCGACGCTTCTTTCCGGTCATCCATATATGTAGATACCTTTTTTCCCGCAAAAATGACCAATCCGATCAAGATCAGCAGGATCAGTATACTGCCGCCTACAAGAGCCGCGATCAGACCGGTGTGTTTTTTCGCCGACACCACGTCTGTCGTAGAAAACATTTTCTCCATCGGGAGGAATGAAACGCCCGACTCTGTCTGCATATCTCCCCTGCATTCAAATCCACAGGCGAGATAAAATGCCTGAATCTCCGGATCTGCATTTACGGTGATCCGTGTCACGGAATACTGTTCAAAACATGCCGTACAGAGTGCATGCAACAGTTGTTTGCCAAGCCCCTGCCGCTGAAATCCCGGTTCCACCGCCAGAAATCCGATATGTCCTCCGGAGCGGATCAGACCACATGCATGCAGCCCCATCTCATCTCCGCAGCCGATCAATATCGCTTCATTTTCCGCACGCATCCGGTTCAGATTTTCCGGCTCGATAAATGCATAAAACGCACTTTTTGCCTCCTCCGGATAAGTGGCTTCCACATGTTCTCCTAACACTTGACGCACCAACTGCGATGCACTTGTCATCTCTGCCTCTGTCAACGGTCTGATCTGCATACACATTCCTCCTTATTTTCTTCTACTATATTTTCTCTTGTAACATTTCCACTGCCAACTGCAAAGCCGTCTCCACCGTCTGAAGCCGGTTCTCGAGACGGGTTCCGGAAAACCGACACTCTTTCACCCGGATTTCTTCTCCGACACAACAGCCGATATATACAAGTCCGACCGGTTTTTCTTTTGTTCCGCCTCCCGGTCCTGCGATCCCGGTTGCGCTGATGGCCACATCACTTCCCGCAGCTTTTGCTGCTCCTGCTGCCATCTCCCGCGCTGTTTCCTCGCTGACCGCTCCAAATCGCTCCAATGTTTCTGCTTTCACATGTACCAGACGCTGCTTCGCCTCGTTGGAGTACGTCACATATCCCTCATTCAGCACATCCGACGCGCCTGCCACATTCACGATCGTTCCTGCGATCAGACCGCCGGTACAGGACTCCGCCGTCGTGATCGTCATCTGCTTTTTTGCAAGCAGACGGACCAGTTCTTCCTCCGGCGAATACGCTTCCATACAGCCTTTCATGCTTACATGCCTCCCTGTGTCAAAACCTGTTTGTTTTTCACGATATAATCCACAAGCGAGATCACAGTCAAAGCCAGAGAAATCCAGATCAACGCTGTTCCGATCAGATCAAATACACCGCCGAGGTCTGCGATCAGAACGATGATCATTGCCATCTGGGAAACGGTCTTAAACTTGCCCCAGTAACTTGCCGCGATCACAATGCCATTGTCCGATGCGACGAGACGGAATCCACTGATGATAAATTCTCTTGCAATGATCACGATCACAAACCATGCCGCCAGTTTTTTCGTCTCGATCATACAGATCATCGCGGAACATACTAGCAGTTTATCAGCGAGCGGATCCATGAATTTTCCGAAATTTGTCACAAGGTTATACTTTCTTGCGATCTTTCCGTCCAGAAGATCTGTTAAACTTGCCACACAGAATAATGCAAGCGCGATCCATTTATTTGCCGCGCCGCCTACATCGGTCAGCATAAAAAACACAAAAAAAGGTACCATCAATATTCGTAAAACCGTTAATTTATTTGGCAGATTCATTCTTCAATTCCTCCTATCAGATCATATTCCAACGCTCCGGTCACCCGCACTTTTGCAAAATCTCCCGACACCAATTCCACGCCGGTTTCTACGAAGATCAGTCCGTCGATATTCGGCGCATCTTTATAAGTTCTTCCCACATATACATTTTCATCGGCAACTTTTCCCTCGATCATGACCAGCACTTCTTTTCCGACCATATTTTCCGCCGCCTCAAATGCGATCTCCTGCTGCAGTTCCATCAATTCCGCCTGACGTTCTTCTTTTACGGATTCCTCGATCTGATCCGGCATCAGAGCTGCCGGTGTATCTTCTTCCGGTGAATATGTAAAGACTCCGAGACGGTCAAATTCCATTTCCGACACAAAGCGGTACAATTCCTCATATTGCTCCTGTGTCTCCCCCGGAAATCCCGTGATCAGCGTTGTTCTCAGACAGATGTCCGGAATCTCTTTTCTGAGTTTCCCTACGATATCGATCAATTCCTGTTTGGATGTTTTTCTGCCCATCCGCTTCAAAATATCATCGTTGGCATGCTGGATCGGCAGATCCAGATAGTGACAGATCTTCGGCTCTTCTTTCATTACCCGGATCAGTTCATCGGTGATCTCTTCCGGATAACAGTACAGTACCCGGATCCAGCGCAGTCCGCTGATCTTACAAAGTTTCCGCAGTAAAACAGGGAGCGATTTCTCACCATACAGATCTTTTCCGTAAAGCGTCGTCTCCTGTGCCACAAGGATCAGTTCTTTTACACCCTGCTCCGCCAGTTCTTCCGCCTCCCGGATCAGTTCTTCCATCGGTCTGCTGCGGAACCATCCGCGGATCTTCGGAATGATACAGTATGTACAATGCTTATCACACCCCTCCGCGATCTTCATATAAGCAAAATGACCGCCTGTCGTCACCTGCCGTTTTGCTTCCACTTTCGGAAGACGCTGCAGATCTTCCATCCGGACGCTGCTTCGTCCTTTCAACGCTTCGTCCACCGCATCTAAGATCTGATCGTATGCCGTTGTTCCGAGAACCGCATCCACTTCCGGGATCTCATCCAAAATTTCCTGCCGGTATCGCTGAGCCAGACATCCGGTCACGATCAGCGCTTTTAAGCTTCCCTCTTTTTTATATTCTGCCATCTCCAGAATATTCTGGATACTCTCCTCTTTCGCATCATGGATAAAACAGCAAGTGTTGATCACGATGATATCCGCTTCGCATTCATCATCCGTCATCTCATACCCTCTGGATGCCAGAAGTCCGAGCATGACTTCCGTATCCGTCAGATTCTTATCACATCCAAGTGAAATAAATAGTAATTTCATCATTCAGCTCCTATCCTTTTGTATCAATTCTTTTTCGCATAAAATAAAATATATAACGAAATCACCGGAAGTGCCAAAAGGCACATTCCTGGATTGTAAGCAGTCGCCAAGGTCCCGGGCAAGCCCGGACTTTGGCTCGTCGCTTATACAAGGAAAGGCAGATACCGCCTGTGCATCTGCCTTTTACACCTGATCTCTTTCGAAATCCCTTTGTCATCGACTGACTGATCTATGCTTCCGCTTCGCTCAAAGCTGCCTCTGCGGCTTCTTCTGTCTCTGCCTGAAGTGCATCTGCTTCCTCCGCATTCTCAGCCATGATCTTCAATTGTCCCTCTTCCAGTTCTTCGATCGCAATAGAGAGCGGTTTTGCTCCGGATTTCGCGTGAACCATCGGCACATCTCCGTCGATCAGCTGTCTTGCACGTTTGGAAGTTGCAAGAACGATAGAATATCTGCTGTTGACTACTTTGGTTTCGCCCTCCTCTACGTCTTTGTTGACCACTTTCATCAAATCTGTGTAAGATGGATGTAACATAATGTATTATTCTCCTTTCAAATCTTTCAATTCTTCTTTCATCTGCTGTATGAATCCCATATTACGGCTGCTTCTGTGATGTTCTCCGCAGATGATCTGATGCATCTCTTCCACACATATCTCCAGATCATCGTTGACGATCAGGTAATCATACTGCTCCATACCGGCGGATTCTTCCACTGCGCGTTTTAATCTGGACTCGATCACTTCCATCGACTCCGTTCCGCGACCGACAAGCCGGTGCTTTAATTCCTCTGCACTTGGCGGCACGACAAATAGCAAAAGCGTATCCGGAAATGCTTTTTTTACTTTCAGCGCTCCCTGGATCTCGATCTCAAGGATCACATCTTTTCCCGCTTCCAGCATCTGCTCCACATAAGCGCGCGGTGTGCCATAATAATTCTCAACATATCTAGCATACTCTATCAGTTCTTCTTTCGCAATCATTTTTTCAAATTCTTCTTTTGTTTTGAAAAAATATTCGATCCCGTCGCGCTCTCCCTCGCGCGGCTGTCTCGTTGTCGCAGAAACGGAAAGCGCGTACCGCTCTTCATATTTTTCCAGAAGCCGCTTCATCAGCGTTCCCTTTCCTGCTCCGGAAAACCCGGAAACTACAATCAGAATTCCTCTCTCATTCATGTCCATGTTTCTCCCTGATCATTCAATATTCTGGATCTGCTCCCGAATTTTCTCAATCTCCGTCTTCAGACCGATCGCATAATTGGAAATCTCCAGATCATTTGCCTTGGAAAGGATCGTATTTGCCTCGCGATTCATCTCCTGTGCAATAAAATCCAGTTTTCTTCCGATCCCCTCTTTTTCCTCAAGCGTATCCCGCATATGTGTGATATGGCTTTTCAGCCGTACGATTTCCTCATCGGTACAGATCTTATCCGCAAACAGAATCACTTCCGCTGCGATCCGCCCCTCTTCCATCTGGGTATCACCAAGAAGTTCTTTTACTTTTTCCTCGAGTTTCGCCCGATATGCCGAAACGATCTCCGGAGAATGCGCTTCAATCTGTCCGACCAGCTGTTCCATTCCTGAAAGCTTCTCCAGAATATCCGTTTTCAAGTGCATCCCCTCCGCTGTCCGCGTCTCCACAAACTGCGAAAATGCTCCGACAAGAGCTTCCTTTAACCCTTTCCAGAGTTCTTCTTCGTCCTCACACTGTTCTTCCATTGTAAGAACTTCCGGACAGCGCGCCAGAACCGAGGCGCACAGATCATTCCGGATCTGGAATTCTTCTTCCATCTGTTTGAAATACCGAACGTATTCTCCGGCAAGCGCCGCATTATATTTTAAAGACACCTGACTCTCCGAAGTATCTTCGTATGTAATAAAGATATCAACCTTTCCACGGCTTGCATATGTTTTCAGCAGCGACCGGATCGAAGTCTCGAAAAAATTCAGCTTTTTCGGCATCCGGATATTCACATCCAGATAACGGTGGTTCACACCTTTCATCTCCACAGTAAACTTCCTTGTTCCCAGTTGATGCTCACATCTTCCAAAGCCTGTCATACTTTTGATCATTTTGTTCACCCTCTGATTTTTATTCAGTTCATTATACCTCTCACCGGTCTATCCGGTCAACTTTTTCTTCTGTTTTCCTCAAAAATACCGATCCGCATAGATCAATTCACATCTTATAACTTTCAGAAATGTCGTATTTACGCAGCTTTCTGTCTTTTTTCTAAAGTTTCTTCTGTTTTGATGAAAACTATGGTAAAATAACGGGGTCGGTGGACAGGGAGAAACGGTCGATGAAGAGCAAATCCAAGCCTCTTTTCGCTCCGCATACGTCTCTGTACACGTCGTTCAAGTGCCTAAAAGAAAGCGAGGATATAATTATGGCTTTTGACGGAATCGTTGTGGCAAATCTTGCCCACGAACTTCGCAGAGAATTATTGAACGGGAGGATCGCCAAGATCGCACAGCCGGAAGCGGACGAACTTCTCTTAACGGTCAAGACACCCGCCGGACAAAAACGGCTGGTCTTGTCTGCAAGCGCCTCCCTCCCACTTATATATTTAACCGAATCCAACAAACCAAGTCCGATGACTGCGCCGAATTTCTGTATGCTTCTCAGAAAGCATATTGCAAACGGACGGATCGTCGATATCCGACAGCCAAAGCTGGAACGGATCCTGATCTTTACGATCGAACACCTCGACGAAATGGGCGACTTATGTCGGAAAGATCTTGTGATGGAGGTCATGGGCAAACACAGTAACCTGATCTTCTGTACAGAGGACGGTACGATCATCGACAGTATCAAACACATTTCCGCTCAGGTCAGTTCCGTGCGGGAAGTGTTGCCGGGAAGAACGTATTTCATCCCGGATACCCAGTCCAAATTAGATCCGCTCACCGTTGACTGCGACGCTTTCATCCAGACACTCCGGGAGAAACCAACAGTCCTTTCCAAAGCGATCTACACAAGCTTTACGGGCATCAGCCCGGTCACCGCGGAAGAGATCTGTTTTCTCTCCGGTCTGGATTCTGCTTTGCCGCCCGGTGAATACTCTGAAGATGTGCTGACGCACTTATTCAATCAATTTTCTATTTATCTTTCCGCAGTCAAAGACGGGAATTTCCAGCCGCAGATTTATTACAGCGGACAGGAACCAAAAGAATTTTCCGCGCTTCCGCTGACTCATTTTTCAGAATACCGCGCGGCAGCGTACGACAGCATTTCTCAAGTTTTGGAAAATTATTACGCCGTCAAAAACACGATCACAAGGATCCGACAGAAATCTGCCGATCTGCGCCACATCGTCCAGACTGCATTGGAGCGGAACCGTAAAAAATATGACCTGCAGCTCCGTCAGCTTCGCGACACCGAAAACCGGGAAAAATACAAAGTTTACGGCGAGCTCATCCACACATATGGCTACGGTCTTTCTGAGGGCGCCAAGTCCATGGAAGCATTGAATTACTACACCAACGAAATGATCACGATCCCGTTAGATCCGACAAAAAATGCACAGGAAAATGCCAAACGCTATTTTGATAAATACGGAAAACAAAAGCGGACCTTTGAAGCGCTCTCCCATCTGATCAAAGAAACAAAGGAAGAGATCGCTTATCTGGAATCCGTCCGTACCGCTCTGGATATCGCACGCAGTGAAGATGACCTCGCCGAGATCAAAGAAGAACTGATCACCGCCGGATATATGCGCAGAAAATTTACAAAAAGGAAAGTAAAGATCAAAAATAAACCGCTGCACTATATTTCCAGCGACGGATATGATATGTACGTCGGCAAAAACAATCTTCAGAACGACGAACTTACTTTCGGCTTCGCTGTCGGAAACGACTGGTGGTTTCATGCCAAACAGGCTCCCGGCTCCCATGTAATCGTCAAATCGGGAGGAGACGAACTCCCCGACCGTACCTTTGAAGAAGCCGGAAGACTTGCCGCTTATTATTCCAGCATGCGTGGGGTAGAAAAAGTAGAAATTGATTATGTAGAAAAGAAACATGTCAAAAAACCAAAAGGCGGAAAGCCCGGATTTGTTGTCTATTACACGAACTATTCACTTGTCATCAACAGCGATATCAGCAATATAAAAGAGGGGGATTAAATCCTCCTCTTTTATATTGCCGCTCTCATTTTCAGATTGTCTTTTAACCTGCCTCTGCCGCATTAATCACTTCCTGCGGCACAACGATCTCTCCGGTCCGGTCATAATCTTTAAACACAAGCTCGATCGTAAAATCATTGACATCGGTACGTTCATCATAGGAATCATACAACGTATTCAGCACATCCGTCATATCGACGATCAGCCTGGCCGGCAGCAATTCTTCTTTATAAATATCCAATGTCAGAGGAATCTCCAGATTCGGGATCGCATTCTCATCCGGCAGTTCCACCAGCCCGAACCCATGGATCATCTGACTCCCCAAAAGCCCGATCAGATCTTCTCCTGTGACATCCCCGTACAATTCATAACATTCCTGTTCTTCCACAGTCACTGCTTCCTCCGCCAGACGGAATTCTTCGATCGAATCCGTCATCTCTCCAAACAGATCCGTATCCACAGACAGACCGGAAGCAGCGCCATCCGTCTGCTCTTTTACCCACAGACCGTCCATACCGCTGTAAGTTGTGGCGACATCTCCCTCTTCCACCTGATAGATCTCCATCTCACTGTTCAATGTCGTTCCGCGCATCACGACTTCCGCCTGTCCTTTCGCATGACCGGCTTTCGGATCCAGCGACGTCTCCATCGTCATATCCATCGTCACTTTTGTATAATGCACGACGTCTTCCATTTTGAGATCCATCTCAAATGTATTTGTAAATGATTCCACATTTGCAAGCCGTTCCGTCATCGTGTGCATCAGCTTTTTCGGGGTTGCCTCTCTGCCGCATCCGGTCAGGAATACCGCTGTCATTCCCACTGTCATCCCTGCCGCCATGATGCAGCGCCATGTCCGTCTGTAACTTTTCCTCATACAATCTCCTTTTTCTGCCTATCTACCGTTTTTGTCCCAGCAGGTGATCGATGAACTGCTGCGCCGTCCGTCCGGACAGTCCTCCGTGTGCCAGTTCCCATTTATTCGCCTCGAGTAAAAGCTCCTCTTCCGGCATCTCGATCTCGTTTTGCTTTGCCAGTTCTTTTACGATATTCTGGAACATCTTCTTATCCGGAGAACCAAAATAGATCGTAACGCCAAACCGCGCGACAAGCGAAAGTTTTTCCTGCACCGTATCGTTGGTGTGCAGTTCCTCATCCCTGTCCGCCTTGTCCCGGAATGTCTCCCGCACGAGATGCCTCCGGTTGGAAGTAGCATAGATCAGCACATTATCCGGTTTCTTTTCCAGTCCGCCTTCGATCACGGCTTTCAGATATTTATACTCAATCTCAAACTCTTCAAACGAAAGATCGTCCATATAAATAATGAACTTATAATTCCGGTTTTTGATCTGCGCGATCACATCGTTCAGATCCTGAAACTGATGCTTATATACTTCGATCATCCGAAGTCCCTTATCATAATACTGATTGAGGATCGCTTTGATCGACGAAGACTTTCCGGTCCCCGCATCGCCGTAGAGCAGGCAGTTGTTTGCCTTTCTCCCCTCCACAAACGCCTCTGTGTTCTCGATCAGCTTTTGTTTCGCGATCTCATAACCGACCAGATCGTCCAGATGCACATGCGCAATGTTCGTGATTGGCACGATTTCTGCCCGTCCGCCTGCCGGATGTTCCACGCGGAACGCCTTGTGAAGCCCCAGCTTTCCGACGCCGAATTCCCGGTAGAACTGTGTCATCGTCTCCTGAAATGCTTCCGCTGACTCTGTCTTTGCCAATGCCCGGCTAAGATCACAGATCCGGTTACGGATCCGGGTATTGAATACTTTGCTGTTTCCGTTTGTATGACGGTAATCTCTGAGGATTGCAAAACATCCGGCTTCCAACGTCTGTTCCATTGCCGCAAAATCATAGTCAAACAATTCTTTCATCACTTCAAAATCATGCAGCGCAACAGCGTTGATACTGCCCTCTACTGCGCCCACGATCTCACAGGATGTGCTGTAAGCATTCTCATCACTCGCCAGTAAAAAAGTCAGATATGTATGCCAGAGATTTCCCTCAAATCCATGACGGACCGACAGTTCCAAAAGCTCATGGATGCATTCAAACAACAGACTTTTCAGATCCTCACGGTTGTAATATTCATTGTCATAATTCTCCATCAGAAACGTGATATTATCCAGGATCTCCCCGTGTTCCATACTCTTATACAGCATCAATTCATTTGTACGCATCTTCTCCGCTCCTTTCAATAATTTCCAAGGATCTTTAAGTTTCTCGCTTCTTCCCGCAGACCCCGGATCGCATTTTTCACAGCCGGATTGGCCAGATTCCCCTCAAAATCCACAAAGAACCGGTATTCCCAGCTTTTTCCCTCCATCGGACGCGATTCGATCCGTGACATATTCAGATCATTGTAAATAAAATGCGAAAGGATCCGGTACAGTGATCCGCTCTCATGCGGCAGTTCAAAACAAATGCTGATTTTCGTCGCTTTTTTTAAAAAGATCTTCTGATTCGTCACAATGATGAATCTTGTATAGTTGTCTTTTTCATTATTGATATGATTTGCCAGCACTTCCAATCCATATACCTGCGCTGCATACGCGCTGCACACGGCAGCCTGAGTCGGATCGTTTTCCTCCAGCACTTTTTTGGCTGCCACCGCCGTATTCACCACACTGATCTTCTGCCAGTCTGCATGTTCATCCAAAAAATGAGACGCCTGCATCAGCGCGATCCCTTTGGAGTAAATCTTTTTCAAATCGGTAAGTTTTGCCCCCGGAAGTCCGGAAAGTGTGTGGGTGATCGGGATGATCGTCTCTCCGACAATGTAATTTTCAAACTCTTCCAAAAGATCATACATCTCGACTACGGATCCTGCCGAGGAATTCTCGATCGGAAGAACAGCATAATCCGCTGCTCCGTCCTCGATCGCTTCCATCGCATCCCGAAATGTACGGACATGGAAACAATTACAGTTTTCTCCGAAATAGTGCTTCATCGCAGCCTGACCGTAAGCACCCTCCGTTCCCTGAAAAACAACACGAGCCGTCTCTTTCTCCAGAGAATCCACTTCGATGAACGGCAGTCTTCCCAATGCCCCCGCCTGAACAAGCTGCCGATACTGCAGTTTCCGGCTCATGGACATCAGCTGCTCATACAATTCCTGAACGCCCTTTTTGTTGAACTCCCCGGATACCTTTGACGCTACATCCGCAAGCTTCGCTTTTTCCCGCGCCTGATCGTATACTTTTTTCCCGGACTGTACTTTATATTCTCCCACCGCCTCACAGACGCGCATCCGTTCTTCATATAAATGCACGATCTGATCGTCGATCGTATCCAGCTGCATTCTCAGTTCTTCCAGTGTCGCCATTTTCGCCCTCTCCTTTACGCACAAACTAACACACATTATAATACATTTTTTATGGAAATTCTACTGACAAATTCACACGTCTTTTCCGTCCAAAAGTCGAAAATAGTCTTGAAAATGCACAACAGATAGTATATGATAGTTAGGAGAATTTTAGAGACGGAGGTTTTAAGATATGAACGTCAATGAATGTATTCGGAGCCGAAGAAGTATCCGTAAGTACCAGTCCAGACTGGTCGATCATTCTATTATTGATTCTATTGTTTCTGATGCATCTTATTCTCCCTCCTGGAAAAATACGCAGATTACCCGTTATATTGCAATCGAAGATCTTTCCATTCTGGAAACGATTGCCGAACAATTCACCCCAGACTACAATTCAAATATTATCAAACAGATACCTGTCCTGATTGCGGTCACATTTGTAAAAGGCAGGTGCGGTTTCGAGCGGGACGGTTCCTATACTACGAAAAAGAAAGACCGCTGGCAGATGTTTGATGTGGGAGCAGCCTGTCAGACATTTTGTCTTTCGGCAAAAGCCCACGGGCTTGGAACGGTGATCATGGGCGTATTTGACGAGGACGGCATTACCGAACTGCTGCAGCTTCCCGATGATCAGGAACTTGCCGCATTGATCGCGCTTGGATACCCGGATATCGATCCGGAAGCACCCAAACGTAAAACGACAGACATTTTACTACAATACCGGTAGACAATACTAAGGAGGTTTTTTATGAGACATTTAATGAGTCCTCTGGATTTTTCCGTGGAGGAACTGGACACACTGCTGGATCTTGCGCAGGATATCGAGGCGCATCCGGATAAGTATGCACATGCATGCGACGGCAAAAAACTTGCCACACTTTTCTATGAGCCGAGTACCCGTACCCGCTTAAGCCACGAAGCCGCGATGCTGAATCTCGGCGGAAGTATTATGGGATTCTCTTCCGCAGACTCCAGCTCTGCCGCAAAGGGAGAAAGCGTTTCCGATACGATCCGCACCATTTCCTGCTATGCGGATATCTGCGCCATGAGACACCCGAAAGAGGGCGCGCCGATGGTAGCCTGCCAGCATTCTTCGATCCCGGTGATCAATGCCGGAGACGGCGGACACCAGCATCCGACCCAGACACTGACTGACCTTTTGACGATCCGCAATCTGAAAGGTCGTCTGAACAATTTAACGATCGGTCTGTGCGGCGACCTGAAATTCGGTCGTACCGTCCACTCGCTGATCCACGCACTTGTACGCTACACCGGGATCCGTTTTGTACTGATCTCCCCGGAAGAGCTGCGTCTCCCGGATTATATCCGTCAGGATGTGCTCGACAAACAGGAAATCCCTTACCGTGAAGTAGTCCGCCTCGAAGACGCGCTTCCGGAACTGGATATCCTTTATATGACCCGCGTACAGAAAGAACGTTTCTTCAACGAAGAAGATTATGTCCGCATGAAAGATTTCTACATTCTGGACAAAAAGAAAATGCAGCTCGCGCCGGAAGATATGTATGTGATGCATCCGCTTCCGCGTGTCAACGAGATTTCCGTTGAAGTGGACGAAGATCCGCGCGCCGCATATTTCCGTCAGGTTCAGTACGGCGTTTATGTGCGTATGGCATTGATCCTGACACTGCTTGACATTCATGTTGACTAAGCCCACTGGGAAAGAAAGAGGTAAGATATGGTAGAAAATACATTAAGCGTAGGTAAGATTTCCGAGGGATTTGTGCTCGATCACATCGAAGCCGGAAAAAGTATGGAGATTTACAAATATCTGCATTTGGACAAACTGGACTGCTGCGTGGCGATCATCAAAAATGCGAAAAGCAGCAAGATGGGACGCAAAGATATTATGAAGATCGAATGCCCGATCGATTTTATGGATCTGGATATCTTGGGATTCATCGATCACAACATCACAGTCAACATCATCCAGAATGAAAAGATCGTAGAAAAGAAACTGCTTAAGCTTCCGAAAGAGATCAAAAATGTGATCCGCTGCAAAAATCCGCGCTGCATCACATCCATCGAACAGGGACTGGATCATATCTTCGTCCTGACTGATGAGGAAAACCAGGTATATCGCTGCAAATACTGCGAAGAGAAATACCGCAACAATAAATAAATTCCGATCCAAAACACACGTCTTAAGACGCTGTGTAAAAAGGACCCTATGATTTTTATACGAATCACCGGGTCCTTTTTATTGAACTTATTTTTCTTCCTGTTCGACCGAACTCCTGCAAACGCAACCGTCTAATATTTGATATCTGCAAACACGGTATCCAGGATCAATCCCTCTTTGTCGATCATCAATTCTTTTGCTTTGTTATCCGCGTGAGATACTTCCGCCAACAATAAATAGGAATCCCCGATCGGCGCCCATGCATAGTAATCGATCTCATGAATGCTGGTATCATCCAGATTATCATAAAACATGATATAACTCACATCCAGATCGCCGACTTTTTTCGTCTGGATCCCGCTGCTTTCGAACACGCCTTTCCCCTCTGCCGACTCTCTTCTCGTCTTTTCCTTACTCAGCGCCGACTCTTCTTCCATTTCCACCATATCCGGAAATTCTTCTTTTGACCGTAATTTATAAGAAACTGACAGATCTACTCCGCCCTCCGGATTCTCCTTTTCAAACAGTACCATTCCCGTGGAGGAATCAAAATCTTCCTGCCACACATAGTCCTCCGGAAGACGTACTTTCACTTCACCTAATTCTCCTGCTTTTACAGAAACATAACCGGCTTTTGCATCATCCTTATCTTCTTTTTCTTTTGCCTTAGCTCCGTCTTTCCATGTATTTTCCAACTTGGTGTCATAAGGAACTGTATAAGGACCGGATTCCATATTTTTTAATTCCTCATAAACCTCCCAGCGTTTCCGGCTGTCATAATCATCTGTCCGTTCCCCTTTCCAGAACGAATATCCATAAAGATAACTTTCAGCCACACCATCCCAATTTTCGTATGTTTTCTGCAGTTCCTGCGCGATCGGAAGTGACAGATCCAGGCACTCTTCCAGATTGATGTACTCTGCCTGATAACAATCTCCCAATATCTGAAGCGCCCGACAGTAATCCCAGCCGTCAATGCCGTTTTCGCCATATTTCTGATATGCTTCATATGCAGTCTGATACTTGCAGACCTCTTCCTCCGACAAGGACTCGTATCCTGCGATCTCTACCATGGCTTCTCCGGAACTCAATTCTAAAATCTCTGCCTTTTTCAGTTCACTGACCGCCTCTTTGTATTGCTTTCGATGTCCCTCTTCCAGAAGATCTTCCAATGTATCTTCCACATCCTTTCGGTCATAGATCCCCCAGCCTCCTGCCAGTGCTTCTTTCACCTCTTCCCGATACCACTCCCGGTCATCGCCTGCCAATCCGCCGACCACCTCCAGCGATTTGTCATTATATGCGGAATAGATCGCATACGCGGAACACATCCAACGGATCGTGTCGCTATTGACGTCCCGCTGTTCAAAAGAAGCCGGTTTGTATTCTCCCTCTAAAGAAATGGAAGCTTTTTCCGCATCCTTTCTCTCTTTTTCCGTATCCTTTTGTTCTGCTTCTTCCCGCCTGTTTTCTTTTGGCTCCTCCGGCGTTGCCCCACATGCGCAAAAGGAGAGTCCTACTGTCACTGCCGTCGCAACGGACAGAAGTCGTGTGATCATTCTTTTCTTACTCATGTCATTGTGTTCTCCTGTTCTTAATACACTGATATCTGTATTATACCTACCCGGGTTCTGTCACGCAAGCAATACAAGACGGATTTTCATACAAATTTTCCATCAATCACCGGAAGTGCCAAAAGGCACATTCCGGGATTGTAAGCAGTCGCCAAGGTCTCGGGCAAGCCCGGACTTTGGCTCGTCGTCTATACAAAAAAAGACCATTGCCTCCGGCAGGAATCCATATCCCTTTCGGATATATCTCCGCCAAAATCAATGGTCTTCTCTCTATCCTATGATTCCATAGAAAAATAAATCAACACTGCTCCGCGATCTCGAAGATCAGTCGCTCGGTATCTTCCCATCCAAGACATGGATCGGTGATCGATTTTCCATATACGCGCTCATTTCCGATACTCTGACAGCCCTCTTTCAGATAACTCTCGATCATCAATCCTTTGATCAATGTCTTCAGTTCCGGATTGTAGTTCCGGCTGTGCATGATCTCCATCGCGATCCGGATCTGTTCCTTGAACTGCTTGTTGGAGTTGGAGTGGTTCGTATCGATCACTGCCGCCGGATTCTTCAGATCCATCTTCTGATACATTTCCAGAAGCCGTACCAGATCCTCATAATGGTAGTTCGGATTGCATGTGCCGTACTTGTCAACGCCGCCGCGCAGGATCACATGCGCCAGATCATTCCCGTCTGTCGTCACATCCATTCCACGATAAATAAATGTATGCGAGCTCTGTGCCGCCACAACAGAATTCAGCATCACAGAAAAATCTCCGCTTGTCGGGTTCTTCATTCCGATCGGAATATCCATACCGCTTGCCGTCAGACGATGCTGCTGGTTCTCCACAGACCGCGCGCCGATCGCCTCATATGAAAGCACGTCATCCAGATAACTTCTGTTCTCCGGATACAACATCTCGTCTGCTGCGGTCAGCCCACTCTCTTTGATCGCACGAATATGCATTTTACGGATTGCAATGATCCCTGCATACAGATCCGGCGCCTGATCCGGTTCCGGCTGGTGCAGCATCCCTTTATATCCGGCTCCGGTCGTTCTCGGTTTATTCGTATAGATCCGCGGAATGATCATCAAACGGTCAGAAACCTTTTCATTCACCTTTGCCAGACGGTTTACATATTCACAGACCGCATCTTCATTGTCCGCAGAACACGGTCCTACCAATACGATAAATTTATCCGATGCTCCGGTAAAAATATCCCGGATCTCCTTATCGCGTTTTTCTTTGATCTCTGTAATCTCTTTTGAAAGCGGATATTCTGCTTTCAGCTCTGCCGGAAGCGGAAGTTTCTCATTCAGTCTCATTCCCATATCTGTCTCTCCTCTTCTGTGGTTAAGCAAGGCGATAAGCCGGGTTATGTCGTTGGACAATCATCTATCTAGGTCCGATGTTGCCACCGGACTCAAGCGACCTACCTAAAGCGTGACGGGCAGCCACATTGCTTTTTTCCGGTCTTGCTTCGGATGGGGTTTACATGTGCCCTCGCTGTTACCAGAGAGGCGGTAGTCTCTTACACTGCCTTTCCACCCTTACGCCAGATAAGTACCGCAGAAACCGGAGGCGCAAAGCGCTATCGGTTACGCGGCATTCGCCGTATACCTGCCCGGCAGAAAGCTTATCCATGTAAGCAAGCTTACGGAAAAACTTTCTGCCAGACAAGCTGCACGGCTCATTGCTGACGCGGTATATTTCTGTTGCACTGGCCTTGGAGTCACCTCCACCGGACGTTATCCGGCATCCTGCCCTGTGAAGCCCGGACTTTCCTCGTCTGCTGCCTTTCGGCAACTGCAGCCGCGATTGTCTGTCTTACTTAACGCACGAAGATATTATACGCTGATTCCTGCTGTTTGTCCAATCTTTTTTTCAGTCTCAATAACAGTTCCTCAATAACAGTTCAATAGTTCAATAGTTGTTCTCAGTAACAGTTCTTATTTTCAGTCTGTCAGTTTTCAAGTCCCTCGTCCACGATCCGTGCATTTCCGTCTGCCGCTGTCGTTGCCAGTTCATCACACCGCTCGTTCTGCGGATGACCGGCATGTCCTTTTACCCAGTGGAATGTCACTTGATGCTTCTCCTTTGCCGCAAGCAGCCGTTTCCAGAGATCCACATTTTTCACCGGTTCATTTTTCCCGCGTTTCCATCCCTTTTTCAGCCACCCGTCGATCCAGTGCTGGTTAAACGCATCCACGACATATTTGGAATCCGAATAAATCTCCACGACACAGGGACGGTTCAACGCTTCCAGTCCTGCGATCACTGCGGAGAGCTCCATCCGGTTATTCGTCGTCCGCACATACCCCTGCGAAAGTTCTTTCGTATGCAGTACGCCTTTCGTATCCACATACTCCAACACAGCGCCGTATCCGCCCGGTCCGTCCGGATTGCCTCTTGCCGCGCCGTCGGTATATAATTTCACCTGCATGTTTCTTCACCTTTCCAGATCAAAAATCTGCCCCTCCCGCTCAATTCGGATCATACGTTCCCGATATGCTTCGGTACACGCCTCCGAATCCAGCCGGTCAAAAATTTCATATTCTCCCCAAAAATGCATCGGAAATACATTTTTCGTCCTTGTCTGCCGCATAAAATAATCCAATCCCCAACAGTACTGCTCCCCCAGTCTTGGATCCACCGGAACAAACGCCGCGTCGATCTCCATATGATCCAGCTTATCGATCTCTCTCTGATAATTACGGCGCATCATTCGGTTGAACGGCTCTTCCTCTTCCTCCCAATGCCACCAGTTCAAATCTCCGGCATGGTAGATCCTCTTTCCCCGGTACGAAACAAGATACGCTACGCCCTCATCTGTGGAACGCAAAGTCCGGATCTTACAGCCTGCCGCTTCATACTCTCCTCCCGGTACCGTCAAGATCAGACGATCCTCTTTCACTTTTGGTTCTTTTGGAATTTTGATTTCCTCCGGCAGAATATAATACGTCTCTTTTTCTCTTTCCGCCAATCGGAAAATTTCCTTTTTATAATGATCGTAATGCCCGTGGCTTACAAAAACAAATAGCTGTTTTTTACTGTCTATATCGGGAATTTCTCCTTTATAATAGTCAAACAAAAAACAAGCGTCATCCATTTCCACCAAAAAGCCGCTGTGGCTCAAATAAGTAACCCGCATCATAAATTCAACGTCTCCATCACCTGTATGATCTGCGGCAGTACATACTCTAATCCCTCTTTCGCCAGTTTCGGACTTGCCGGAAGATTCAGCATCACCGTGCCGCTGCATATCCCTGCCTGGGACCGGTCCAACATCACTTTCTTGGAATAACGCATATTATAAGCGCGCATCTGCTCCGGTATCCCCGGGAGCAGACGTTCCGCCGCGTCTTCCACCGCTTCCGGCGCACAGTCCCTTTTCAGAAATCCGTTCGCCCCAACCGTCAGGATCAGCTGGACCGAACCATTTTCGGAAAGCTGCCGCATCACCGCCGAGACAACGGCGCGGTCCTCCGGAAGCACTCCCGATTTCACTTCCAGACCAACCTGTTCCAACAACCGCGTTAACACCGCACTCTCCGAACTGTTTTTCTTCTCTTTATACATTCTCGTATTGATCGTAAATATTGCTGCTTTCAATCATTCGTACCCCTTTCACGATTCTCCCTCAATTTTCCTTACCCAAAGCGAACACTTTCAATACAAAAGTGTTCGCTTTGGGTACGCTTATTCTCCAAGTATTTTCTGCGCGATCTCATTTGCTTTTTCAAAAATTTCTTCTTTTGGACAATCCAGATAGAACTCCCCATCCTGATACAGCACATTTCCGCCTACCATCGTCATTTTGACATTCTGCTTGGAACCGCTGTACACAAGATTTTTCTCCAGATTCCGAAGCGGCTGCATATTCGGCTGGTTCAGATCGATCAGGATCAGATCGGCTTTCTTTCCTGCCTGAATACAGTCACATTCCGACAGCCCCATGGCATGAGCTCCTCCTGTCGTCGCCATCTTCAAAACCTCGATCGCCGGAACCGCCTCCGGATCTTCGCAAACTGCTTTCTGCAGTCCGGTCGTCAAAAACATCTCCCGGAACATATCCAGGCAGTTATTGCTTGCCGGTCCATCCGTTCCGATCGCCAGCGGGATTCCCTCTTCCAGATACCGCTTGATCGGCGCGATCCCGCTCGCCAGCTTTAAGTTGGATGCCGGATTCGTCACGACATAGATTCCCCGCTCCCGAATGATACGGAAATCATCCTCATCCATATGAACGCCGTGAAATAAAGTGCCGCCGTATTCAAACAATCCCAGAGAATCCATATACGCTACCGGAGTCATTCCGCTGTGTGCGCGGCACTCTTCCACTTCTTTTCTCGTCTCGGAACAATGCACCGATACCGGCGCCTGATATTTATGTGCCAGAGCTGCCACTTCTTCCATTAATTCTCTGCTCGTCGTATACTCTGCATGAAATCCGATCCGATGACTGATCTGTCTCTTTTCATCTGTATTAAACCGCAGATAATCTTTCTCCATCTGCGCGACCGTTCCGCCGAAATTATTGATGCTGTCACAAAATACATAACGGAAACCACAGTCCTTTGCCGCGCGCGCGCCGTCGTCCATATAAAAATACATATCGTATGCCGACGTGATCCCGCTTGTCAGATATTCCATGATCGCAAGCTTTGTAAACCAGTAGACCGCTTCTCCGTCCAGTTTTGCTTCCGCAGGAAACACCTGCTTGTTCAGCCAGTCATCCAGCTTCATGTCGTCTGCGTGGGATCTTAAAAATGTCATTGCGGAATGGGTATGGGCATTTTTAAATCCCGGCATCAGAAGATTTCCCTGTCCGTCGATCTCTCGATCCCACTTCGGCACATTTCCTCCGGTTGTTTCCGGACCTTGTCCCACATAGGTGACCATATCGCCCTCGATCCAGACTTCTCCCTGAAAAATCGACCTGTTTTCTTCCATCGTGAGGATCCTCACATTATAAATCCGTGTATTCATATCGCTTTTCTCTACTGTCCTTTCTCTGAAATCTCCTTATTACTCTGCTTAAAATTTACCGATGACCTTTGTCACAAGCCGTTCAAATTCTTCCGCCCGTTTGTTGGCGATCGTCTGCACATCCAAATGACTCAGTTCTTCCTCGGAAAGTCCGCTTGCCATATTCGAAATACAGGAAATACCGCATACGCGGACTCCTGCATGGCGTGCGGCGATCGCCTCACATGCCGTACTCATTCCGACCGCATCTGCGCCCACAAGACCGTACATCCGGATTTCTGCCGGGCTTTCAAAGTTCGGTCCCGTCGTCTGCAGATAAACCCCCTCACGGATCTCGATCTGCTCTTCTTTTGCCGTATCCCGGATCAACTGCTGCAGCTTTAGATCGTAAATGTGGGTCATATCCGGAAAACGATCTCCTAGTTCCGATACATTTTCCCCGATCAGCGGAGATGGTGCGAAACTGGAGATCTGATCTGTGATCATCATAAAATCTCCTACATGGAACGCACGGTTGATCCCGCCGGATGCATTCGTCAGAAACAGCACTTCGATCCCGAGCATCTTCATCAGACGGGTCGGGAGCACAACTTCCTCCATCGAATATCCCTCGTAATAATGAACGCGCCCTTTCATCACAACCGCCGGGACATCCCCGATATATCCAAATAAAAATCGTCCGTCATGTCCCTCCACAGTCGAAACCGGAAATTCCGGAATATCTCCGTACGGGATCTCGCATATGATCTTCATGTTTCTCGCATAATTGCCAAGTCCGGATCCCAGGATCAGACCTACTTTCGGCTGAAAATCTGTCACAGTTCTGCAATATTCATAGCATGCTTTTAATTTTTCAAACGGTTTACTCATCTGTATCATTCTCCTTTTTCTCGAAAAGTCCCAAAATCCCCTCAAATACCATACATTTCATTATAACGTTTTCCCTGCGGTCTCACAAGGGGAATTTTCCGGAAATTCCCCTGTTCAGATAATAATGCAGACCAGACCGCCGTTGCTGTCGTTGACGATCTTCTGCATCGTATCCTGCAGTTTTACCTGACTCTCTTCGTTGATCATCAGAATTTTATTTTTCATACCGTCCATTACAAGTTCTTCTACGGATTTTCCGAAAATATTTGTTGACCAGACGCCCTCATCCGATTCGCTTTCCGATTTAATATAAGCAGCCAGGTCTTCCGCCTGTTTTTCATTCCCGACGATCGGCGCGATATCCGTCTCAATATTGGCGCGGATCATATGGATCGACGGTGCTTCCGAATGGATCTTCACCCCATATTTATTTCCCTGCCGTATGATCACCGGTTCTTCCAGCACAACTTCTTCTTTTTTCGGGCTCACAACGCCATACCCTTTCATCCGCACATCCGCAAATGCATCTTTGATCTGCGTATATTCTTCTTTCATAGACGCAAGCTCTTTCATAACGGAAATCAACTCATATTCCCCATGGATCTTCGTTCCGGTCAGTTCGCTGAGCACTTCATAGTAAAATTTTTCTGCAAATTGGATCCGTACCGTAACATTTCCGGTTCCCATCTCGATCTTCTCCACCGCGATTTTCTCTATGTATGTCGTTTCCTGTTTCGGTATCCCTCTCACCGCTCCCCGGATGTCCTGAAGCTGCTGCATCAGATTCTGCACCGTATGCAGAAGTTCCTGTTTGATCGGATGCTCGATGGACAGCATTTCCACCCACTTCGGCAAATAAAAAGCGACCTCGGAAACCGGAAATTCATAAAGAACCCTGCGCATGATCTCATGAATATCTTCCACTTTCATCTGTTCACAATTGAGCGCGACAACCGAAACGCCGTATTTTTCCTCCAGCGATCTCTGCAGCGCTTTTGCCTCCTCGGTGTACGGCTTTTTACAGTTCAAAAGAATCAGAAACGGCTTCCCGATCGACTGCAGTTCCCGCACGGTCTTTTCTTCCGCCGCCACATAATTTTCCCGAGGCAGTTCCCCGATGCTCCCGTCTGTCGTGACAACGATCCCGATCGTCGAATGATCATGGATCACTTTCTGCGTGCCGATCGCAGCCGCTTTTGTAAACGGGATCTCATAGTCGAACCACGGTGTTTTTACCTGTCGCTCCTGGTCATTTTCGATATGTCCCGATGCCCCCTCCGCCATAAATCCGACACAGTCGATCAGCCTCACTTTCACTTCCAGATCTTCTGTCAGCCGGACTGCCGCCGCTTCTTTTGGCACAAATTTCGGCTCGGTCGTCATCACCGTCGTGCCGGACGCCGACTGCGGGAGTTCGTCTTTTGTACGTTCTCTGGCATGTTCATCGGTCATGTTCGGAAGCACGAGCAGATCCATAAAACGTTTGATAAAGGTTGACTTGCCTGTCCGCACCGGTCCGACTACTCCGATATAAATTTCCCCGTTCGTACGCGCGTTCATATCTTTGTATAGCTGAAATGAATCCATAAAAATACCCCCTTGTTCTGCTGATACCAATGTATGCAAAAACAAGAGGGTTTATTCTCTATTTTTCTTCCGACCACGGCAGGGAATCGTGTTCGCTTCTGGATTCTCTCTGCATCAGTTCATCCACCGCTTCCGCCGGGTTCTTTCCGTCGAAAAGAACGGCGTTGACCTGTGTAACGATCGGCATGGAGACATCATATTTTTCCGCAAGCTTTGCCGCTGCTTTTGCGGAGTAAACGCCCTCCACGACCATCTGCACTTCGTCCATTGCTTCTTTCATATTCTTTCCCTGACCGATCAGATAACCGGCTCTGCGGTTTCTGCTGTGTACACTCGCGCAGGTTACGATCAGATCTCCGATCCCGGTCAGCCCGGTAAATGTCTGGATCTGTCCGCCCATCTTCACACCGAGGCGCGCGATCTCCGCAATTCCTCTCGTGATCAGCGCTGCTTTCGTATTATCTCCGTAACCGAGCCCGTCTGCGATTCCCGCCGCAAGCGCGATCACATTTTTCAGGGAGCCTCCCAGTTCGATTCCAAGAATGTCCGGACTTGTATAGACACGGAACACCTTGCTGATAAACAATTCCTGCAGATATTCCGCGGTCTTTCGCGTGGATGCGCCGATCACACAGGTTGTTGGAAGTTTTCTTCCCACTTCCTCCGCATGGCTCGGACCGGACAATACCGCCACATCCGCCTGCGGGATCTCCTGACGGATCTGCTCGGAAAGGGTCAGAAGCGTATCCTCCTCGATTCCCTTTGCCACGTCCACAATGATCTGTCCCTCCACGATATACGGAGCCATCTTTTTCGCAGTCGCTCGTGTAAACGGAGACGGAACCGCAAGTACAAGAACATCTTTTTCATGCACTGCCGCCTCCAGATTGCCTGTGATCACCATATCTTCCGAAAGTTTTACGCCCGGAAGCTTCTTCTTGTGCTCCCGTTCTTCGGCGAGCATCTTCACTTCTTCCGGGTCGATGGACCAGATCGTCACCTGATGTCCATTGTCATGCAACAAAACCGACAGCGCCGTCCCCCAGCTTCCGGCGCCGATCACACCTACATTTGCCATATTCGTTCTCCTTTTGCACTCCTCTGTTCATTTATTTCTTTTTTGAGCCAAACCGGTTCTCTTCGCCCGCAAGAAGCCGCTTTATATTCTCCCGGTGCCGTATCCATGCAAGCGCCATGATCACACCGGCAAGCAGATATAGTTCCGGCAGATATTTCGCGCCAAGATCCAGATTTCCCTGTACCCCAAACAACACGATTTCCAGAAAAAACATCGTTGCCGCAAGTAAAGATCCGAGAGAGACGTACCGCGTAAAGATCACTGCGATCAGAAATGCCGCAAGCGGAACCGGCACGAGCAAAAATCCGGTGGAAACGACAAGCCCTGCCAGCACTGCGATCCCTTTTCCGCCTTTAAATTTCAGATAAAACGGAAAATTATGTCCAAGCGTCGCTCCAAATCCGGCGTACATCCCGAGAAGCAGCGTCATATCCGTATCACGATATAAATATCGGACAAGCAGTACCGCCAGCACACATTTCAGAACGTCTCCGGCAAATGTCATGGCTCCGGCTTTCCATCCCATCACGCGCACGGCGTTGGTGGAACCCGCATTTCCGCTTCCTTGCTTGCGTATATCAATATGCTTGATCTTTCCGACGATATATCCGGTCTGGAACAGACCGAACACATATCCGATCAATAGACAGATGACTCGTTCCATAACTTTTTACTGCTCCTTTTCCTTTCTCTCACGTATAAAGAATTTCAAAGATGTCCCACGAAATCCGAATGCTTCACGGATCTTATTTTCCAGATACCGCGTATAAGAAAAATGCATCAGTTCTTTGTCATTGACAAAGATCACAAACGTCGGCGGTTTCACGGCTACCTGTGTAATATAGTACAATTTCAGACGTTTTCCCTTATCTGACGGCGGCTGCTGCATCGCAACGGCTTCCGTCATGATCTCATTGAGCACACCGGTTGCCACACGCAGCGTCTGGTTTGCGATCACCATATCGATCATATCGTACAATTTGTGGAGACGCTGCCCGGTCTTTGCCGACACATACATGATCTCCGCATACGGCATAAACGAAAGGATCTGACGTACTTTCGATTCGTACTCGCGCATCGTCTTGTCATTTTTCTCAATGGCGTCCCATTTGTTGACTACAATAATGATTCCTTTTCCCCGCTCATGTGCGATCCCTGCGATCTTTGCATCCTGTTCGGTCACACCCTCCACGGCGTCGATCACCATCAAGACCACATCCGCACGTTCCACAGCGGTCACAGTCCGGATAATGCTGTAACGCTCCAGTTCCTCTTTGATCTTATTCTTCCGCCGCAGTCCTGCCGTATCGATGAAAATATATTCTTTCCCGTCGTGCACCACATCCGTATCGATCGCATCCCGGGTCGTGCCCGCGATATCCGATACGATCACGCGTTTTTCTCCGACCAGCTTATTGATGATCGAAGATTTGCCTACATTCGGTTTCCCGACGATCGCGATCCTCGGACGCTCATCTTCTTCCTCTTCCTCGGTCTTCTCCGGGAAATGTGCGCATACCGCATCCAGCATATCGCCGAGTCCCAGGCGGGAAGACGCGGAGATCGGAACCGGGTCTCCGATGCCCAGATTATAAAATTCATACACATCCGGCATAAATTTGTCAAAGTTATCCACTTTGTTCACAGTCAGGATCACCGGTTTTCCCGAACGGCGAAGCATGTCTGCCACTTTGGAATCCGCATCCTGCAAGCCCTGACGAACGTCAGTGATGAAAATGATGACATCCGCCGTATCGATCGCGATCTGCGCCTGCTCCCGCATCTGGGACAAAATAATATCCCGGCTCTCCGGTTCGATCCCTCCGGTATCGATCAGTGTAAATTCCCGATCCAGCCATGAGACATCCGCATAGATCCGGTCCCGGGTCACTCCCGGTGTATCTTTGACAATGGAGATCATCTCTCCCGCCAATACATTAAATAAGGTGGACTTTCCTACGTTCGGTCTGCCCACGATCGCAACTACTGGTTTATTCATTGTTCTTTTCTACCTTTCTTCTCTTCCAAGAACCGTATCCAACAAGTTCTGACCGCTTGATTTTACAATATTCAGCGGCACTTGTAAAGTCTTCTCCACATCGGCGACGGTATAATCATCCAGAAAGACGTCTTCGTCCACCCGGAGCATATTGCACGGGATCAGCAGACGTTCTCCAAGCTTCTGCCCTTTCAGCTGTGCCGTCAGATCCTGTCCGGTCACAAGTCCCGACACCGTGATACGCTCCCCGAAGAAATCATTCCGGATCGGGTAAACATGTACGGTCGTATCGGGAAATTTTTCTTTCATCTGTTCCATCAACGTACAGATCGTCGGATATGCCAGCTTTCCGGTTGCAAGCGACAGTTCCCGGACTTCGTTGTCTCCCTGTTCCGCCGCCAGCTCCTCCGTAAATTCATTGTGCAGAAGACGCAGCATACCGACGCCGTTTTCCAGCTGCAGATATCCGTCATACCGCTCTTCTTCCGGCAGTTCCCGTCCTGCCAGCAGATACCACTCGTCGCTGGCATGTACGACATGCTTTCCATATTGCTCATAAAGATTCTTCTGCCACCGCTCGATCGTGTCGATCACTGCTTCGGCATCTTCTTTGCCAAACGGCTCCAACGTTTCCAGACCGTCCCGGTATTTGCTGAGTCCAACCGGAACGACTGAGACGCTTTGCAGATTCGGAAGATAACGGGTCAGTTCCCGGATGCTGTATTCCAATTCGTCCCCGTCATTGATCCCTTTGCAAAGGACGATCTGTCCGTTCATCTCAATCCCCGCCTCATAGAGTATATCCGCCTTTTTCAGCGATTCTCCCGCGAAACGGTTGTGCAGCATCCGGCAGCGCAGCTCGGGATTCATCGTCTGGAACGAGATATTGATCGGCTCCAGACGGTATTTTATGATCCGCTCGATGTCATGTTCACTCATATTCGTCAGCGTCACATAATTCCCCTGCAAAAATGACAATCGGGAATCATCGTCTTTGAAATACAATGTCTCACGCATCCCCGGCGGCATCTGGTCGATAAAGCAGAAGATACATCTGTTGTGACAGTGCCGGTACTGATCCATCAGCCCCTCTTCAAACTCCATCCCGAGATCTTCGTATTCTTCTTTCTCGATTTCCAGTTCCCACTGCTCGCCGTCCGCCTTTTCGATCAACAGCAGCAGTTCCTCTTCTTCTATATAATAACGATAGTCAAAAATGTCTTCGATTTCCTGTCCGTTCACCGTCAGAAGTTTATCGCCCGGTTCGATTCCCATCTCCCAGGCAATTCCGCCCTCTTCCACAGAACGGATCTTATGTTCATGCGCCATAAAATTCTCCTTGTTCCTTTCATTTCCCCCTGCTTTTCCCTTTCCGTAAAGTATACCACACTTTTTTTCACTTTAGAAGCACAGAAAAACCTTTGATTTTCTCCGGTTCTGCAATCTCCTTACAGATTTCCTTGAATTTCGACATAAAAAATGATATAACCATATTGGAAAACTAGAACAGATCGCATATCTGAAAAATATGAAATCACAGGAGAAGAACATGTCTAATATTGAATTAATCGAAAAAACGCTCCCGGTAGCGCCTTTAAAGATCGCTGCCATGGAAAGCTGTATCGAACTTGGTCAGAAAGTCAACGACTACATCGTCTCTTTCCGTCAGAACACGATCAATGAGGTAACCGAGTCCCCGATCTATGTGAATTATCGTTCCAACAACTACCTGGTAGACTGTGCCTGTCCGCGTTTCGGAAGCGGTGAGGCAAAAGGAATGTTAAAAGAATCCATCCGCGGAACTGACTTATTCATCATGACGGATGTCTGCAATTACAGTCTGACTTACACCGTCAACGGGCATCTGAACCATATGTCCCCGGACGATCATTATCAGGATCTGAAACGTATCATTTCTGCAGCTACCGGAAAGGCACACCGGATCAACGTCATCATGCCGTTCCTCTATGAAAGCCGCCAGCACAAACGTACAAAACGTGAATCTCTGGACTGCGCACTTGCTCTGCAGGAACTGATCTCCATGGGAGTCAGCAGTATCCTTACATTCGATGCTCACGACCCGCGTGTGCAGAACTCTATTCCGCTGTACGGTTTTGACAGCTTTAACCCGCCGTACCAGTTTATGAAAGCATTGTTTCGTGCTGTACCGGATTTCAAAGCAGACAAAGAACATCTGATGATCATCAGCCCGGACGAGGGCGCGATGCACCGCGCCGTATATTTTTCAAACGTACTCGGTGTCGATATGGGTATGTTCTACAAACGCCGTGACTATTCAACCGTTGTCAATGGCAAGAACCCGATCGTTGCCCATGAATTCCTCGGCGACGACGTAACCGGAAAAGACGTCATCATCGTAGACGATATGATCTCTTCCGGTGAAAGTATGCTGGACGTCGCAAAACAGCTAAAAGAGCGTCATGCCGCAAGGGTATTCGTATGCACGACATTCGGATTGTTTACAGAAGGATTTGATAAGTTTGACGAATATCATGCCAAGGGATACATCGACAAGGTCATTACAACGAACCTTACTTATCTCCCGCCGGTTGTCAAAGAAAAACCTTACTTTGTCACCGCTGATATGAGTAAATTCCTCGCCTTAATCGTAGATTCCCTGAATCATGACCTGACGATTGGCGCAGTATTGAATCCGACTGATAAGATTCACGCACTGTTGAAAAAATATAATCAGATTTAATTACAAAAAAGAATCAGGTTCTCGTCTTTTCGATGAAAACCTGATTCTTTTATTCTTTTGATTTTTAATACTCTGAAAAATCTACATAATCAATTTTTGTCATTTCACCTGTATTTATTAACGGACAAATTGTAAGCATACCACCATCTGGTGTTTCTACATATGCATGATACGGATTCGACAAATCCCAGGAAACAGCTTTCACATCATATCCTACTTTCTTTCCGATACTTTCCAAAAGTGCCGGTGAGTTAGACGAGTTCAGCCTGCGATTCTGCCAGATTGTTCCTTCCTCTTTCAACAGCATCACCTTATGATATTTTCCATTTTCACCTTTCATAACAGCATCATAACGATAACCATTTTCACCTGTAAATTCGCCAAATACAATCGCTTCAAATTTCTCTTTTGGAGTCATTTTGCTCGTTGTATATTTATTAACCAGACTCTGAATCCATGCTTCGTAAGCTTGTTTATAATCTTTGATTTCAATTGTCAGAGTAGCATCTGTTTTACATGCATATCTAAGATCACCTGTATAAAGGTAATCTTCCTCATGTCCTTCTAGTATTTCATATACACGCAGCGTATATGTTCCCGCATTCTCTGCTATTGGATGATATAGAAATCCTCCATCCACTTTCAACCAATTTCCGGCTTGTGATTCTCCCTGTACATCTTCATATCCCGCAATATTCATTATACCGTATATCTGTGGATCCGCTACTACTGTAATACGATCTGCATTCGGATTATTCGTTTTAATATACACGATTGGCGTTGCAAAATTATTTTCCGTATATAATTCATTATAAGTATTTAAAATTTTCAACTCATAACGATATTCCGGCTTGACTTCCGGTTTCTCATCCGGTTTTGACTCAGTAGATCCGTTACCTGATTCTGGTTGTTTTCCCGGAACCCAGCATCCGTCAGAACCTACGTAATTGTTACCAATCCACTGATTTACAGCCATTGTTCCATTTTCACGCAGAAAATAATTTCCGATCCATGTATTCGATGCCATCGCACCACTTTCATACAAATAATACCAGGATCCATTCACCTGCTGCCAGCCGGTTTTCATATACCCATTTTGATCAAACAAGTACCAAGAACCATTGATCCATTCCCAATTATTTCTTGTATATCCCCCGTCTCCATGGCGATACCACCAGCCATTTCCGTCTTGGATCCACTGTGCTGGAATCCACAAACCATCTGCACCGACATAGTCATTACCGATCCATGTATTTGTCTGCATTACACCGCTTCCATTTACATAGTAATTTCCAACCCATGTATTTGCAGCCATCGTTCCATTTCCTGACAGGTAATACCAGGCACCGTCTACCCACTGCCAGCCGGTTGTCATCACACCGCTTCCATTCATATAATACCAAGCTCCATCGATCCACTGCCAACCGGTTGTCATGTATCCGTTTTCCTCAAACCAATACCAAGATCCATCAATATTTTTCCACTGATTTGCCGGATAACTTCCATTTTCATTCCACCACCAGCCTCTGCCGTCTGCCTGCCATCCAGCTTCTGTCTGCATTCCAACTGATAACGTGCCAATTGCCACAGACAATGCCATTGCCGCGATACAGGCTTTTCCTCCTTTTCCTTTCATGTTACATGCTCCTTTCCTGTATAACTATATTTTCACACAATTTGTGCCACTTTAATATAACTTCGCGCTGATCAGTTTCGGACGGAACCCTTTTGCTTCCAGTGCATCCAGAATACGATGCTTATGTTCGGTTCCGAATGCCTCCATCGTAATACGAAGTTCCACAGCCGCGTTCCGGTTCGTGCTGACAAACTGGTTATGCTCCAGCTTGATCACGTTGCCCTGTGCATCTGCGATCGTTGCCGCCACACGCACCAGTTCGCCCGGCTTGTCCGGAAGAAGCACCGATACGGAGAAGATCCGGTCTCTCTGGATCAGACCATGCTGTACGATCGAAGACATAGTGATCACATCCATATTGCCGCCGCTTAATACGCAGACTACTTTCTTTCCTTTGCAGTCAAGCTGCTTTAACGCTGCAACAGAAAGCAGTCCGGAATTTTCCACGATCATCTTATGATTCTCAACCATATCCAGAAATGCGCCGATCAGTTCGTCATCTTCCACCTGCAGGATTTCATCGACATTTTCCTGTACATACGGGAAGATCTTTTCTCCGACCCGCTTCACTGCGGTACCGTCTGCAATCGTATCTGCACTGTCCAGAGAGACAACCTCCCCGGCCGCAAGAGCCGCGGTCATGCTGGCTGCCGCCGCCGGCTCCACGCCGATCACCTTGATCTTTGGGTTCAGCATTTTTGCCAAAGTGGACACGCCTGTCACCAGTCCGCCTCCGCCGATCGGCACCAGAATGTAATCCACGGTCGGAAGTTCCTGTACGATCTCCATTGCGATCGTTCCCTGTCCGGTCGCCACATCCAGATCGTCAAACGGATGCACGAATGTATATCCGTGCTTTTCTGCCAATTCATATGCATACGCGCAGGCGTCGTCATAGACGTCCCCATGTAGAACCACCTCGGCACCGTAACTCTTTGTCCGGTTCACTTTGATCAGCGGAGTGATCGTCGGCATCACGATCGTCGCCTTACATCCAAATGCTTTCGCCGCATAGGCAACTCCCTGCGCATGGTTTCCGGCAGATGCCGTGATCAGACCTCTTGCACGTTCTTCCTCTGTCATCGTACTGATCTTGTAATATGCGCCGCGCAGTTTGTATGCGCCGGTATGCTGCATATTTTCCGGTTTCAGGTATACTTTTCCGCCTGCCTGTTCACTTAAGTATTCGCTGTAAATCAACTTGGTAGGATTCGTCACACGTTTTACGATCTCGCTGGCTTCCTCAAATTTTTCTAATGTCAACATGGTTATTCCTCCTTGCTCTCTTCCCGATAGAATAATGCGTTTACAAATTCATCCGCGTCAAATTTCTGCAGATCGTCAATGCCCTCTCCGACGCCGATATATTTCACCGGAATTCCCAGTTCTGCCTGGATCGCAACGGCGATTCCGCCTTTTGCTGTTCCGTCCATCTTTGTCAGGATCACTCCTGTAATATCTGCCACTTCGTTAAATTCTTTTGCCTGATTCAGTGCATTCTGTCCGGTCGTCGCATCCAGTACAACTAAAGTTTCCCGGTATGCTTCCGGATATTCCCGATCGATGACACGGTTGATCTTCTTCAATTCTTCCATCAGATTCTTTTTGTTGTGCAGACGTCCTGCAGTATCACAGAGCAGGATATCCGCTCTTCTTGCTCTCGCTGCTGCCACCGCGTCAAATACGACTGCCGCCGGATCGGAACCCTCCTGACCGCCGATCATCTCCACCTGTGCACGGTTCGCCCACTCTTTCAGCTGTTCCCCCGCCGCCGCACGGAACGTATCCGCCGCCGCAAGGATCACTTTTTTATGTTCCGCACGGAATTTTCCCGCCAACTTTCCGATCGTTGTCGTCTTGCCGACTCCATTGACCCCGATCACAAATACAACGGACTGCTTTTCTTCAAATTCATATGCAGTCTCGCCCACGTCCATCTGCTCTTTGATACTGTCGATCAAAAGCTGACGGCACTCGATCGGTTCTTTGATATGCTGTGCTTTTACTTTCTCCCGAAGATCTTCGATGATCTCCATCGTCGTATGCACACCGAGATCTCCCATGATCAATGTCTCTTCCAATTCCTCATAAAAATCCTCGTCTATATGGGAAAATCCATGAAAAATACTGTCCATGCCCGATACGATATTATCTCTCGTCTTTGTCAGCCCGGACACGAGCCGCTTAAAAAACCCTTGTTTCTCTTCCATTCCTGCCTCCTCGATTTTACTGCTGATTCACAGTACTTCTATTTTACAAGATCATCTTCCAGCAGATCGACGGAAACCAATGTGGATACGCCTTTTTCCTGCATGGTGATCCCGTAAAGCCGATCTGCCGCCGCCATCGTTCCGCGGCGGTGTGTGATCACGATAAACTGTGTATGTTCTGTGAGCTTATGCAGATACTGCGCGTATCGCCCGACATTGCTGTCGTCCAATGCCGCCTCGATCTCGTCCAGCAGACAGAACGGAGACGGCTTTAAGTTCTGGATCGCAAATAGCAAAGAAATCGCAGTCAGAGCTTTCTCTCCACCGGAAAGCTGCATCATATTCTGCAGTTTCTTTCCCGGCGGCTGCGCGATGATGCGGATTCCCGCTTCCAGCACATCCTCATCTTCCATCAGTTCCAGCGTTCCTTTTCCGCCGCCGAACAACTGTCGGAATACTTTGTCAAACTCGCTGCTGATCAAGGCAAACTGCTCCTGGAACTGTTTGCGCATCGCGGCATCCAGCTCCTCGATAATCTTCACAAGCGTAGCCTCCGCCTCGATCAGATCTTCATGCTGTCCGCTCAAAAATTCATATCGTTCCGACACATTCTTATAATCCTCGATCGCATTGACATTGACATTACCAAGTTTCCGGATCTCCTGTTTCAGCAGTTGGATCTGCTGCTTCATATAGGACAGATCCGTCAGATTTTCATTGCGGAGCTCCATCGCCCGCCCGTAGGTCAGCTCATATTCTTCCCACATATAGTTGATCTGCTTGTCAGATGCTTCCTCATAGCCCTCTTTCTGGCTGTTCAGACGGAAACACTCTTTATCCAGATCTGACATATGCTTTGAAAGTTCTTCGCGCTTTCCTAAAAATGTCTTATGTTTCTGGTTCAGCTCATCCCGTTTTGTGCTCTGGACCTTGATCTCTTCCTGAATTTCGGCAAACAATTCTTTGGAATCTTCGATCGTCTGTCGTAATTCTGTGATCTGCTCTTCTTTCACCCGGATCTCTTCCGACGCATTGCCCTTGTGCTGATCCAGTTCTCTTAATTCCTCTGCAAATCTGGCAGATTCCTCCTCCACACGGCTGATATTTTCCAGAATAAATGTATTCTGCTGTTCCAGACTTGCAAATTTCAGATGCACTTCCTCCGACTTGCGCATCTGGGAAGTTTCCTCAATACGCTCCTGCTCCAGAAGTCCATTTAATTCCTCAATGCGCTCATTCCATTCTTTTTCCAGACGTTCGGATGTCTCCAGTTCCATCTGGATCGAATCTTCATTGTCTTTGATCTGACGGATCTGTTCTTCCAGTTCATTCTGCTCACTCTTATAACCACGGTGACGTTCGGAAAGTTCCCGCAATTTTGCCTGCACCTGCTCCATATTCATCTTTACGGTATTCTCCGTGATCGATGCGTTCCCGAGTTTCTGCTGGATCTCATCGTTGGCACTGTAACATGCGGCACGCTTCTCTTTGATCGCGCTCACTTCCTGCTCCATCGCGCTCATATCTTTCTTCAGCAGCGCCACCGTCTCTTCAAATTCTTCGATCTCACGCCGTCTGCTGAGGAGATTGCTGGAATTTTTAAACGCACCTCCGGTCATAGATCCGCCCGGATTGATCAAATCTCCCTCCAGCGTGACCAGACGCAGCGACTGACGGTATTTTCTCGCGATCGCGATTCCGTGATCGATATGGTCTACCACGATCGTCCGCCCGAGAAGCTGATCGGCAAGTACTTGGAACTTCGCTTCCACCGTCACCAGTGTATTGGCAAGCCCGATCACGCCCGGTTCTTTCAAAGCCTGCGCATCCCGGATCCCGCCGCTTCCATGCATACTTGTCAAAGGTAAAAATGTCGCGCGTCCGAATTTATTCTGCTTCAGGTACTGGATCATCCGCTTTGCGGTCTCCTCGGTATCTGTAACAATATTCTGGATACTTCCGCCAAGCGCCGTTTCCACGGCGATCTCATATTCTTTCTCTACCTTGATGATGTCTGCCACAACACCGAGAAGTCCCGGTACCCGGTCTTTGTTGCTCATGACTTTTCGGATGCTGTTGCCATATCCGTCATAACGCTCGGTAATATTTTTCAAAGACTCCAGACGGGAAGACTCCCTGTGATACGCAGTCTGTCCGACACGCAGCTTTTCCTGCTTCTCGGAAAGTTCTCTCTGATACTGTCCGATCTTCTGCTCATTTTCCTTGATCTGCTCCGAAAACCGTGTGATCTGCTCCCGTACGCTGACAAGTTCTTCCTCATAGGAACGCAACGCGCTATTCTGCCGTTCCCCCTCGCTTGCCGTCTCAAGGATCAATTTATGTAATTCCGCACGCCGTGTCGTAAACTGTGCCTGCGTCGTATCAAAATGCTGGATCTTCGCACGGGTTGACGCACGGTTGTTCAGAAGCTCCATGATCTCCCGTTTCTTTTTTTCAACCTCCGCACTATGTTCTGCGATCCGGCTCTGCACTTCGATCAACGCCTGCTTCGCTTCCTGATCCTGTCTTGATATCTGCGTCAGTTTCTCTGTCACATCCGCTCTTTCCTGTGACAACGTATCTTTTTGTTTCTCCCTTGTCTCCAGCTCGATCCGGATCGTCTGCTGCCGCTTGCCGTAATGCTCGTCGTTCATCCGGACCGTATTGATCTGTTCTTTTAAGACATTGATCTGCCCCTCCAGCTGCTGTTTTAACAGTGTCGTCTCATTCAGCTGGCTCTTTGCTTTCTCGATGGAAAGGTCGATTCCCTCCACTTCTTCCTCGATCGCCTCGTACTCGGCTTTCATCTCCTCATACCGGATGCCCGCCTCGCTCAATTCATCCGTCGCCAACTGAAGTTTTTCTTCGATCCCTCTGGTCAGCTCCCGAAGACGTTCTGTCTCCAGCAGAAACATATTGATATCAAACGTCTTCAGTTCTTCTTTCTTTTTCAAATATTCTCTTGCCACCTCGGACTGCTTCTGAAGTGGTCCGATCTGTTTTTCCAACTCCGATAAAATATCATTGACACGGGTTAAGTTCTGTCGTTCCTCATCCAGTTTTTTCAGAGACAGTGCTTTTCTGCGCTTAAACTTTACGATTCCGGCAGCCTCATCGAAAAGCTCCCGCCGCTCTTCCGGTTTTCCGCTTAAGATCTTATCGATCTGCCCCTGTCCGATGATCGAATATCCCTCTTTACCAATACCGGTATCATAGAACATCTCATTGATATCTTTCAGACGGCAGGAGGCTCCGTTGATCAGATATTCACTTTCTCCCGAACGGTACAGCTTTCTTGTGACCGTCACTTCCTCATAGTCCACCGGAAGCTGATGATCCGAATTATTCAGCGTGATCGCAACGGAAGCATAGCTGAGCGGCTTTCGGTTCTCTGTTCCCGAGAAAATGACATCCTGCATCGTGCCGCCCCGAAGCTGTTTCACTCTCTGCTCTCCGAGCACCCAGCGTACCGCGTCGGCAACGTTGCTTTTTCCGCTTCCGTTCGGTCCGACGATTCCGGTGATCCCCTCGTGAAACTCAAATTTGATCTTGTTTGCAAAGGACTTAAATCCCTGTACTTCAATACTCTTTAAATACATAACTCACCTGTTCTTACTGTTCTTTTTTCAATCGCAGAATCGCACGGTAAGCCGCCTCCTGCTCCGCTGCTTTCTTGGAACGTCCTTTTCCGCTCCCATAAGAAACTCCGCCGATCTCCGCATTGACAGAGAATACTTTGTTATGATCCGGTCCGTATTCTCCCGTCAAGCGGTAGTTCACCGCTTCTTTTCCCTTTGCCTGCACGATCTCCTGCAAAATAGTCTTGCTATCGAAAAAGAGTTTCTTATCTTCAAGATCCGATAAAATAAACTTATGGATAAACTCTTTTGCATTAGTAAAACCACTGTCCAGGTAAATCGCGCCGATCAATGCTTCCATTGCGTCTGACGTCACAGAATCTCTCTGCCGGCCGCCGGTCGCCTCTTCACCTTTTCCGAGAAGCAGGTACTTCCCCAGATCGATATCTCTGGCGCAAAAAGCAAGCGATGGCTCGCATACCATACTTGCACGCGTCTTTGTCAGTTCCCCCTCTGAAACTTTCGGATATTCTTTAAATAAAAATTCACTGGACACCAATTCCAGCACTGCGTCTCCCAGAAATTCAAGCCGTTCGTTACATTCCTGCTTCGGCATACGTTTTTCATTCGTGAAAGAACTATGTCTCAGCGCCCGCTCCAACAAGGATACGTCCCGGAACTCATACCCGATCCGCGCTTCCAGTTCCTTTAATCTTTCTCTCATCGACCGTTCCTTTCTCATCAAATCGAAAAAGCCCTCCAAGGGCTTTTCCGGTTCACATTCTATCCATTCATTATTCTACAACTTTTCTGATCTGATCTGCCGCATCCTGTACGGTCTTGATCTTCTCAGCTTCCTCGTTATCGATCTCAATATCAAATTCTTCCTCGATTCCCATGATAATCTGGAATACATCAAGAGAATCTGCTCCCAGATCATCTACAAATGTTGTCTCCGGACGGATCTCCTCCTCTGAAACATTCATAACCTCTGCAATGATTTTCTGTAATTTTTCAAATTCCATGACTTTGATTCCTTTCCCGATTTAATCTTCCTTTTTTTCTTCTGACGCAGCTTCGATCGATATACGGATCTTCTCACTGATCTGCTGTTCTTTAAATGCCGCGCACTGAATAATGGAATTACACACTTCTTTCGCTTTGGAGCTTCCGTGTGTCTTGACAACCAGCCCGTTCAATCCCAAAAGCGGCGCTCCGCCGTATTCACTGGCGTCAAAATCTTTTAATGTAGCCTTTAATGCCGGTTTTACAAGAAGCGCTCCGATCTTCGAACGCAAGGTTGCCATCATACCGTCTTTCACTTTCCGGATCAATGTTGCCCCGACTCCCTCGTATAATTTCAGGATCACGTTTCCTACAAACGCTTCACAGACTACCACGTCCACAGCTCCGGACGGAATCTCCCTCGCTTCCACGCTTCCCACAAAGTTGATATCTTTGCACGCTTTCAGAAGCGGGAACGTCTCCTTCACGAGCGCATTTCCTTTTTCTTCCTCCGCTCCGATGTTGACGATCCCTACCGTCGGATTCTTCTTTCCGATCACATGTTCCATATAAATAGAACCCATCTTTGCGAACTGGACAAGATGTGCCGGTCTGGCATCGACATTTGCCCCGCAGTCGATCAAAAGTGACATTCCCTTTGCCGTCGGGATCAACGGGGCTAACGGCGCCCGGTTCACTCCCGGGATCCTGCCTACAAGCACCTGACCGCCTACAAGGATTGCTCCCGAACTGCCCGCAGAAACAAGCGCATCCGCCTCTTTATTCTTCACAAGCTGCATCGCTTTCACAAGAGACGAATCTTTCTTTCTGCGGATCGCAAGCACCGGCGGCTCTGCCGTCTCGATCACCTCTGATGCATGCACCACTTCGATCTGCTCTTTCGGATATGTATATCCTGCGAGCGCCTCCTCGATCAGATCCTGCTTCCCTACCAATAACACTTTCATATCGCTGCGCTTCCGCACTGCCTCAACTGCACCTTTTATCATCTCTCCCGGGGCATTGTCACCGCCCATGGCATCCAGTGCAACTACCGTCATCTCGGACATCTTTTTTCCTCCTTTGCTGCTTCTATTAATTCTACTAAACATCCCTCTAAAAATCAAGAACAAAAGACGGTTCCCACACATGAAAAATATATAATCACCGAAAGTGCCAAAAGGCACATTCCGAGATCGTAAGCAGTCGCCAGGGTCTCGGGCAAGCCCGGACTTTGGCTCGTCAGTAGAGTAGGTTAGAGGGCTTTTGCCCTCTTTCCCCTCATCAAACCGTGCATGAGGTTCTCCCTCACACGGCTTTCCGACATTCTTCTTTCTACAGCATTACGTCATGCTCCAGCCATTTTCCTTAACCCTTTTTCGTAAATGCTATTTCTAACAAATCCCACCTTGGACATTCGATTTCGCCTTTGGTGTTTCTTGTTATACCACCTTGTAAAGGTGCAGACAATGTACCAGTCTATTGCTTGCATCCACTTTGCGTTTGTCTTGGTAGAATAGTAATTCTTCCACCCTGTGATTTTGGGGTTCAGATTCTTTATTAAATCTTCCTCCTTTGCAACCAGTAGGCTACGACTGTTTACATTCCTTTTAACCTCTGCTTTCATTCTCTTCATGGCTTTTCTGCCTGGGTACTGATACGTTTCCTTATATAACTGTCCTTTGCTCGTTTCTGTTGTCATTCTTCGGTGGTGCATTCCAAGAAAATCAAATCCCTCTTTTCCATCCCACATACTGACAATCTTTGTCTTTACCGGATGTAACTTTAAATCCAGTTTTCCCATGATATACCGCAATAAGTTCCATGCATGTTTTGCACTCTTCTTATTCTTACAGATGATCACTGTGTCGTCTGCGTACCTTACAAGAATACCGTGGGTTAGTCCATACTTTTCCCACAGTCTGTCCAGTGTGTTTAAATAAATATTTGCCAGTAACGGAGAAATCACCGAACCCTGGCTCGTTCCCAGTTCAGAGATTGTCAGTATATTTCCGTACAATACTCCCGATTTCAGCCATTGCCGTATCAGTTTCAGTATTCTTCGGTCTGATATTCTCTGTTCTATTAACACCATCAGTTTGTCTTGGTTTACGTTATCAAAGAATTTCTCAATATCTGCATCTACTACATAATAGCCCTTGTTGTTACACGCTTTCCTTACCACTTCCAGTGCTTGTTTTGCGCTTCTTTTCGGTCGGAATCCATACGAACAATCTCTAAAGTCCGCTTCGAATACCGGCTCTATTGCTATCTTTGTAGCCATCTGTACAATTCTATCCTTGACCGTTGGTATCCCAAGAGGTCTTTCTCTTCCGTCTGGTTTTGGTATCATAACTCGCTTTACTGGGGATGGTTTATACTTTCCATTCATCAGTTCTGATCTGATTTCTGACAGGTATTTTTCAATTCCCATCTCTTCAACATCCTCGATTTTGATACCATCCACACCACTGGAACCCTTGTTCGCTTTTACCCGTTTCCATGCCTCAAAGAGTACATCTTCCCGATATACCTTATCGTAAAGTGCATGAAATCTTCGGCTGTCACATTTCTTGGCTGTCAGATATAGTTTGTTTTGAAGTTGTCGAACTTTTTCTTTGGAGTTGTTAGTCTTCATGACATTCTCTCACTCTTACCCTCTCTACAAACATGAATGAAGTAAGGAACCTTCCCATAAACTGCGTTTTCTTTCACAGTTATAATCGGTACTATGTTCCCCTCCGACTCCCTCCCATCAGAAATACGCTTTCGCCAAGCTTATACGCATTCTCTTTACCTTTCGGTGATGGGTAGGGTCTCTCCAGTTCCAAACCACACTTTCCATACATACCGCTTCCCCTATACCGAGAGATTCTTCCGTGCTGCTTTTCCAGTTTCTTCACACGTTCCTTGGTTTTCGCCTATATAGGCCAGGCTCAACTTCTCTTTGCTCTCTTTCGAGTCCTTTTTTAACGATACGGCAGAATTCACTTTATGTTACGGTCTGCATGTTTGCTCGCTCCTCTTATTAAGGCTACTTTATCCACCCGCTTAGCACCCTGCATTACTGCAACGCACCGGGTTTAGCTACGCGGCTCACTGGCGATTACCGCGACCGGACTTGCACCGGCAAGTGTGATCCAGCTTCGCTGGACGCACCCTATACAAAAAATGCAGAGCAACCACTCGGGTTCTCTGCATTTTCACCGTCATTCTTAGTCAACAGCTATGATTTCTTTTTTATTGTAGCTGCCGCATGCCTTACATACTCTGTGAGGCATCATAAGTTCTCCGCACTTCGGGCACTTCACCAGATTCGGAGCGCTCATCTTCCAGTTAGCTCTTCTCTTATCTCTTCTAGCTTTTGAAGATTTATTCTTTGGACAGATAGACATAGGTTACACCTCCTTAAAATTCTTAAACAGATCACGGACAACTGACATTCTTGGGTCAAGTCCTGTGTCTTCACAGTCACAGGTACCCTCATTTAGATTCTGACCACAAACGCTGCAAATGCCCTTACAGTCTTCACTGCAAAGAACTTTTGTCGGCCATCCCACCAATATCTCGTTATAGAGCATTTTGTCCACGTCAAGATAATATCCGTCAATAAAGTTGGATTCGTCGAATCCCTCTGGCAGCTCAGCATCCGATGTGCCAAGGTCAACCTGCTTCGTAAAACAAAGCGAAATCTCCTCTTTCACCTCACTTAAGCATCTGTCACATGGAATCAAGGATGACACACGCGTCTCTGCCTGAATCTCCAGTTCCTTGTTCTTCCTGTGAGATACCCTGACATGTACCGGATCTTTTTCAACGATCGGAAACACACCGCTCTTCATACGGATCTCTTCCAATTCAAAAGATACTGTCACATCAATCGGTTTATGCTGCTCTGACAATACGTCTGATAGGTTAATCACCATTGCTATTACTCCTATTCACACCTAAACTATTATATCATGTAAAATGTGTTTGTCAATATGAAATTATCACATTTTGATTTTTTCGTAATAGCCGATTATAAAAGCGCTACGGTCTCGCGAGCGATCGCAAGCTCCTCGTTGGTCGGAACAACCATAACTTTCACTTTGGAATCCGGAGTGGAGATCACAACTTCTTCTCCGCGGATCGCATTCTTTTCGTTGTCGATCTCGATTCCGAGGAATCCGAGGTACCGGCAGACTTCTTCGCGAACCTGTACGACATTCTCTCCGATTCCCGCCGTAAATACGATATTGTCCACACCGTTCATTGCAGCAGTATACGCACCGACATATTTTGCCACACGGTATGCAAATACTTCCAGTGCGATCTGTGCCGGTTTCTGTCCCTCTGCCGCTGCGGCAGTCAGGTCACGGAAATCACTGGACACACCGTTGGAAAGTCCGTATACGCCAGATTCTTTATTCAGGACTTTCATCAGTCCCTCAATATCCAGATTCTCTTTCTTTGCGATGAATTCCAGGATCGCCGGGTCAATATCACCGGAACGTGTTCCCATGACAAGTCCCTCCAGCGGAGTCAGTCCCATGGAAGTATCCACAGATTTTCCGTTTAATACGGCAGATACGCTTGCCCCGTTTCCAAGGTGGCAGACGATCGTTTTTGTCTGGTCATACGGAACACCTGCAATCTCTGCCGCCCGTTTGGACACAAAGCTGTGGCTTGTTCCGTGGAAACCATAACGTCTTACTTTATATTTTTCATAATAAGAATACGGAAGTCCGTACATATATGCTTTTTCCGGCATTGTCTGGTGGAAAGCGGTATCAAATACTGCGACCATCGGTGTGTTCGGCATCAGCTTCTCACATGCTTCTACACCGATCAGGTTGGCAGGATTGTGAAGCGGCGCCAGATCGTTACATTCTGTAACTGCTTTCTTTACTTCCTCGGTGATCACAACCGACTGCGCAAATTTCTCTCCGCCGTGTACGACACGATGTCCGACAGCTCCGATCTCGTCCAGGCTCTTTACGACTCCTGTCTTTTCATTCGTCAGAGCATCGATCACAAACTGGATCGCTTCGGTATGAGTCGGCATTGCTTTCTCGAAAACTTCTTTTTCTCCGCCTGCCGGCTGATATGTCAGTCTTCCGTCGATCCCGATTCTCTCGCAAAGTCCCTTTGCCAGAACTGCCTCTGTGTCAGAATTGATTAACTGGAATTTCAATGATGAACTTCCGCAATTGATAACTAATACGTTCATTTTTCTATATCCTCCACATATCATTCTTTATAGGAACCGTTCTAAGTTCCTCATCCATTCCGGATAATTTTTTTAGTTCTGTGCCTGAGCCTGTACGGCTGTGATCGCAATGACACCTTCGATATCTTCTGCACTGCATCCGCGGGACAGATCATTGACCGGAGCTGCGATTCCCTGTGTCAGCGGTCCGTAAGCTTCCGCTTTTGCCAGTCTCTGTACCAGTTTGTATCCGATATTTCCGGCATCCAGATCCGGGAAGATCAATACGTTGGCATGTCCTGCAACCGGGCTTCCCGGAGCTTTTGACTCTCCGACAGACGGTACGATCGCCGCGTCAAGCTGCAGTTCTCCGTCTAATTTCAATTCCGGTGCAAGCTCTTTTGCGATCTTGGTAGCTTCTACGACTTTGTCTACATCCGCATGCTTTGCACTTCCTTTTGTGGAGTGGGAAAGCATTGCGACTGCGGCCTCTTTTCCTGTCAGCAGTTCAAATGATGCTGCGGAAGAAACTGCGATATGTGCAAGTTTTTCCGGATCCGGATTCTGTTCCAGACCGGAATCTCCGAATACAAATGTTCCCTCTGCTCCCATCTCACAGTCCGGAACAACCATTACGAAGAATGCGGAAACAAGCTTTGTTCCCGGTTTGGTCTTCAAAATCTGCAGACACGGACGCAGTGTATCTGCTGTGGAATGGCATGCACCCGAAACCATTCCGTCTGCATCTCCCATTTTTACCATCATAACACCGTAATATAAATAGTTGTTCAGAAGCAGTTCTCTTGCCTGTTCTTCTGTCATACCTTTTTTCTGTCTCAATTCTACAAGCTTCGCAATATATGCTTCCGTCTTGTCATTTGTCGCAGGATCTACGATCTGTGCGCCTGTAAGATCATAACCGGCTCCGTTTTTCTCGATCTCTTCCTTGCTTCCTACAAGGATCAGCTTTGCAGTACCCTCTTTCAGTACGGCTTCCGCTGCCTTATAAGTTCTCTCGTCTTCTGTCTCCGGAAGCACGATCGTCTTTACGTCTGCTTTTGCTCTTGCTTTGATCTCATCAATAAATCCCATGGTTAAAAACCACCTTTCCTTTTTTCTCACTTTCTTCATTATAGCGCAAAGAAATACTGTATACAAGTGGGATTCATGTGCATTTTTAAGTACAATTTTATTTTATCTGCAGGAATCGTTGTTTTTCTGTTTATTTACAGGATGATTTCTATTTCTCACAGACAATTTCAAATGGAACTGCCGGAACATCTGCCATATTATATAAATTAACTAAAAACCATGAAGTCTGTGCAAAACAAATTTTTATCTTTTCCTCTGTTGCTTCTTTCAACGATATTTTTAACTGATTTCCTTCCACATCCGCTTCAAACACAACCGGTTTTCCGTCTGCGAAAACTTCCAGTGCATTCAGTTTTTCTCCCTTTATTTTAAGACCGTCTGCCGCATGATCAAATCTTACTTTTATTATACTTCCCTCTTTTTCCGCTTTTATTGCCCGAGGCGCTTCACACATACATGGGATATGATAGACATAATTTTTTGCCAACAACGCCAATCTTTCTCCCACTATTTTTTTATTTTTCGGATGAATATCCACTTCTTCCCCGGCATCCGATATAGAACACAAATAGGCATTCTCGACTGTATCCGCAACCTGCTGCTGACATTTTCGAATGATCGGATATTGGTTTTCTGTCTCATCCATCAGCCATTTACGAAATCCCGGCAGCTGCACAAATAAAAACGGCAGCTTTATATCTCCCCATAATGTACGCCAGTCCGAGATCAACCCTGTCAGCATCTCTTTATATAGTACATTTTTTCCCGGCACATCATCACTTTCTCCCTGATACCATAAAAAACCTCGGATGCTGTATGGAGCGATCATTTTCAGCATGGATTCATATAAACTTCCCGGAATTGACTGCGGCAGAAGTGTTCCGGGATATTCTTGTAAATCAGAAGACATATTTCCGAAAAATGCTTCTAATTCATTTCTCTCCGGTGTTCTTGGTAAAACAAATTCCCCAAATGCATCCGCAAACGGATTGCCTCTGTCATTCATTGGGTTGCCGTGCTGCTTCTTCCAATACGCTTCCATATCCATTTCTGCAATGGTATCTTCATAATCATGCATCCAAGCCGCACCGACTTTTTTTACAGTCTCCGGATTCATCCATGCTCTTGAAATCGTTCCTCCCCAGTTGCATCCGATCACGCCAACAGGAACCCTCAGTTCTTTTTGAATTTCTTTTTGAAAATAATATCCGACCGCACTAAAATATTCCAATTCTTCTTTTGATACTGCTTCTCTCCAAACTCCCTGCCTGCTGTAATCAAACTCCTCGAGCTGTCTTTCGTAACAGATTTCCGGAACGTCAAAAAAGCGTAAAGATTGATGTGGACAATTTTCGAACTCCTCTTCTCTGTGCTTTTCATAACGCATCCAAAATTCCATATTCGATTGTCCGCCTGCAACCCACACTTCACCTACTGCAACATCTTTATAAATCAGCTTTTCTTCTCCACATTCGATTACAAGGCATTCCTCTTCGGATGCCGTCAATTCCTCGATTCCCAACATCCATTTTCCATCTTTACCAACAAATGTCTTTCCTTCTTTTCCTTGGATTTTTGCACATACTTCCGCACCCGGAGTTCCCTCTCCCCAAACGGAAACCTTTTTCCCTCTCTGCAACATCATATTATTTTGAAAAATCGACGCTGTTCTCAACATATTTCTTTCCCTCCTGTTTTTCTTATTGTTTTCAATCTATTAAATGAATTAATATAATATTAACCAATTTTTTTTTGTTCCGCAAGATGATAAAAACGATTTTCTTTCGTGCTTACATTTGCTAATCTTATATGCAACTGCTATAATAAAACAAAAATACAATTATAAGGATGATTTGATATGGATCAGACAGCATATTTCGCACAGATGAGAGAAAAACGTAAAACCGAAATTTTAATTTCCGCCCGCAAAATGTTCCTGACAGAAGGAATTGCCGTCTTCAATATCCAACAGTTGGCTCGTAATCTAGATATTTCGACGGTCACACTTTATAAATATTTCAAAAACAGTGATGATATTTTAAAAGCACTGCAAAAACAAATTTTACAAGATCTTCAAACCGACTCTTTTTCCGATACGATACCGGCTGGTAAAGACAGTCTGGATTCCTTGCAGCAGCTTTTAGAAACTTTTTATACCGAAATATTAAAGCGCAAAGAGGATCTTTCTCTTCTGCTTCTCTCCGAATGGTATCTGCCCTCAAAAGAAGCTAAAACCGCCTCCATTCTGCTGCCTTATATAAACAAATTGGAACCCGCATTCTTTTCCGCACTGAAGCAAGCTCAAACCGAACATCTTTTAAAAACAAATTTCGATATTTCTGACAGTCTTCATTTTTTTCAACAAATGAATCTGACGATGCTTGAACATATTGCCCTGATCAAAAAAACGCAATACGCAAAAAAGAAAAAGGAACTGCTTCAACAAATCCATCAGCTCATTTCTTCCTATATCCTTTCGATTAAAAAATAATATAAAAGCAAAACTGCTGCTCTGGCAGGTAATAGTTTTCCTACCATTGCAGCAGTCCCTTGACGCTTAATAAAATATAGACGCTTCTTATTTCACATTCGATACAACGCAGTTATGATCGCGAAATACATCAGGATCGTACAAGTGTCCATGATCGTGGAGATCAGCGGCGCCGCCATCAGCGCCGGATCGAGTCCGATCTTTTTTGCCAGAAGCGGAAGCGTACAGCCGACACATTTCGCCATGCATACAATGGCGATCATCGTAATGCCAATGGCGATCGCAAGCGTCAGATCCTGATCATACATCAGATATACGCGGACTCCATTGACGATCGCAAGCAGAACTCCGACGATCAGAGCCACCCGGATCTCTTTAAATACAACCCGGAAAAAATCTTTAAACTGGATCTCTCCTACGGCGAGTCCCCGTATCACCATCGTAGAACTCTGGGATCCGCTGTTTCCGCTCGTTCCCATCAGCATCGGGATAAAGGTGATCAGCACCGGCATCGCCGCCATCGCCTTTTCATAATGTGCCAGGATTTCTCCGCTGACCGTTGCCGAAAGCATCAAAAGCATCAGCCACAGCGACCGGTTCTTTGCATGCTGGAAAACAGACGTGCCGAAATACGAATCTTCATTCGGGCTGACACCGGCCATCATGCTGATATCCTCCGTTGTCTCTTCCTGCATAACGAGCATAGCGTCGTCAACCGTAACGATTCCGACAAGACAGTTCTCATGATCGATGATCGGGATCGCAACAAGACCGTATTTCCGGATCTTGCTTGCCACCTCTTCCTGATCATCTAGCGTGCGGGCACAAAGTACATTTTCATCCATGATCTCTTCGATCAATCTGGACTCGCCGGCCGTCAGAAGATCCTTGACGTCCACCGCCCCGATCAATTTTTTCTTCTCTGTCACATAACAAGTATAGATCGTCTCCCGGTTGATACCAACCTGCCTGATCTTCAAGATCGCATCTTCCACCGTCATCTCTTTGCGCAGGCTGATATACTCCACATTCATGATGCTTCCCGCGCTGTCCTCCGGATACTGCAGAAGCGCATTGATCTTCTGCCTTGTTTCCTCATCGGTTACCGACAGCAGACGATCTACCACATTGGCAGGCATCTCTTCCAGTACGTCGACCGAGTCGTCAAGGTACATCTCATCCATGACCTCTTCCAACTCCGAGTCTGTCAATGCATTGATCAGATATTCACGCATATCGCTATTCATATCCGTAAATACTTCCGCCGCCTCTTCTTTCGCCAGAAGCCGGAAGATCAGGATCATCTGCCGCTGCTCAATGTCCTCTAAAATCTCTACAATATCAACGGGGTGCATCGTTTCCAGCAATTCTTTTAATTCTTTGAACTCCCTCTTTTCAAGCAGTTCTTCGACCTGTTCTTTCTTCATTACGTCCCCCGCTTTCGTTCATTTCATTTTTCTTGATGTTTTTTTGCCATCTTTTATAGTATAATAGTTCTCAAAAAGATATACAAGGAGATTCTTATGAAAATTGTCGGATTAATCGCTGAGTACAATCCATTCCATAACGGACATCGCTATCATATCGAGCAGGCAAAAAAAATCACAGGCGCCGACCACGCAGTCGTTGTGATGAGCGGCGACTATGTACAGCGCGGGATTCCCGCATGCATGCCCAAACGTCTCCGAGCGGAAATGGCATTAAAATGCGGTGCTTCCGCGGTTTTTGAACTTCCTGTCTGCTATGCGACCGGCAGCGCGGAATTATTCGCAGAGGGCGCTGTTTCTCTTCTTGATCGGCTCGGCATCGTCGATACGCTTGTATTCGGCAGTGAGTGTAACGACCTCGAAAGTCTTTCGCAGATCGCCGATCTTCTCGTAGAGGAACCGGAACTTTACCGAACCGTCCTTAGGTTCCATTTAAAAAACGGAGCTTCCTATCCCATGGCACGGCAGGAAGCCGTCTCTGCATGTCTCCGCGGAAACGACTGCTCTTTCCTCTTAAACGATCCGAACAATATTCTCGGGATCGAATATTTAAAAGCCCTGAAGCGTCAAAAAAGCCGGATTATACCGTACACGATCGCCCGGCGCGGAGCACATTACCACGATCCGGATCTGCACGATTCCTACAGCTCCGCTTCCGCGATCCGTTCCTTGCTCGCCTACTCCGGTTCCGCGGTTCATATCGACCATGCCGGTCAGCCGGAATCTTCCGGGATACACCATATCCTCGGTGAGTTGGAACATCAGGTTCCGGAATCCTGTCTGGAATTACTAAAAGATCATCACAGGATCCAGTATCCGATCTGCCAGAATGATTTTTCTCTCATTTTAAAGTATAAACTGCTCAACAAAAAACCGGATTCCCTGATCCGATACATGGATGTTTCTCAGGCACTTGCCAACCGGATCTGCGCGCAGCTCAATCATTATTTTCACTACCAGCAGTTCTGCGAACTTCTGAAAACACGGGAGCTCACGCAGACCCGTGTCAACCGGGCGCTGCTACATATTATGCTGGGGATCAAAAAGAAAAATGTCGCTGCCTATACTTCCGATCATTTTCATTATTATGCCCATCTTCTTGGCTTTCGGAAAGACTCGGAAAAAGTGATCTCCGCAGCCGCCAGGCACGGAAAGCTTCCGCTGCTCACCCGCCTGTATGACGCCGGACATCTTCCGGAATCCGGACAGAAAATGCTGACGCAGGATGTTTTAGCTTCTAATCTTTACACGTCCGTTGTGACAGACAAGTATAAAACAGCTTTTAAAAATGAGTATAACCAGGGGATCCTTAAAATATAAGGTTCCTCTGGTTATCTCTTTCCTGTCAACAGCATCCGTGTACAAGAAAAATACGCCTTTTGTACACGGACGCTGCAATCTTTTAAGCGCACACGCGTATCGTCAGATCTTCACTTTCTTCGTACAAGTCACCGCCATCGCTCCCGGACCGATATGGCATGCAACGCTCAAAGACAACGGAGCTTCCATGATCTCAAACTGTGGAAACATCGTATGGATCTCTTCTTTCCATTCCGCCGCGTCTTCCTTGCCGCATGTGCACACAACGCCCAGCGTAAGCTGATCTTCTTTTCCTTTGAAACGTTCTTTCAGATCTGTCTCGATCGCCTTGAGCATCGTCCGCTTTGCCGCTTTCCATCCGCGTACTTTTGCAAATGCATCCAGCTTTTCTCCCTGGATCTGCAGAACCGGCTTCAGATTCAATACTGTTCCGAGCGCTGCCGCTGCCGGAGTGATCCGGCCGCCTTTCTTTAAATATTTCAGCGTATCTACGGTAATGTAGATCGTAGACTCAAACTTTTCCGCCTCCAGGATCTCTTTGATCTGCGCGGCGTCTTTTCCTGCATCCCGCAAAAGCATCGCATCATAAACCGACTGCTCCTGAGTCACGGAAATCCGCTGGTTGTTCACAACCTGCACTTTTCCGTCATAATCCTGCGCCAATGTCATCGCAGTTTCACAGGATCCGCTCAAGCCGCTGGACATCGGGATATGTACAACCTCATCATATTCTTCCAGCAGCTGATCCCAGCGTTCCATCACATCTCCCGGAGACGGCTGGGAAGTGGAGATGTCCGCATCCTCTTCCAGATACTTGTAAAATTCTTCCTGTGTCAGTGTAATATCTTCAAAATACAGCTTCTCATTGATAAAGAACGGCATCGGCAGAACACAGATTCCCAGTTCTTTGCCTTTTTCCTGTGTGATCCCGCTGTTGCTGTCTGTCATGATCGCTATTTTTTTCATGTCGCTTCCTTTCTGTGCTAATTTTTGAAACTATGGATCGGAGCCGGTATTCTTCCTTTTCTGCCGATAAATGCATCACAGCCGAATTCATTGACCGGCATGATCGGCGCATATCCTAGAAGTCCTCCAAACTCTGCGATCTCTCCTACATCTTTTCCGATCACCGGGATCAGACGGACTGCCGTCGTCTTCTGATTGACCATACCGATCGCCATCTCATCTGCGATAATTCCGGAAATCGTGCTTGCCTCTGTCTTTCCTGGGATGGCGATCATATCCAGCCCCACCGAGCAGACACAAGTCATCGCCTCCAGTTTCTCCAGTGTCAGACTTCCCGCATTGACCGCGTCGATCATTCCCTGATCTTCACTGACCGGAATAAACGCGCCGCTGAGTCCTCCTACATAAGAAGACGCCATCACACCGCCTTTTTTCACCTGATCATTCAGCATTGCCAACGCCGCCGTCGTTCCCGGTGCGCCGACCCGTTCCAGTCCGATCTCCTCAAGGATCTCCGCCACGCTGTCACCGATCGCCGGTGTCGGCGCCAGTGAAAGATCTACGATCCCGAACGGAACTCCGAGACGTTTTGACGCTTCTCCCGCGACAAGCTGTCCCACACGGGTCACCTTAAACGCGGTCTTTTTGATCGTCTCGCAAAGTTCTTCAAATCCTTTTCCCCGTACTTTTTCCAACGCTTTCTTTACAACTCCCGGTCCGCTGACGCCGACATTGATGACAGCATCCGCCTCTGTCACTCCTAAAAATGCACCGGCCATAAACGGGTTGTCATCCGGCGCGTTGCAAAAGATCACCAGTTTCGCACAGCCAAGGGAGTCATTCTCTTTTGTCGCCTCGGCCGTCGCTTTTACGATCTCGCCGCATAGACGCACCGCATCCATATTGATGCCGGTTTTCGTCGAACCGACATTGACGGAACTGCAGATCCGCTCGGTTACCGCCAGCGCCTGCGGGATCGAACGGATCAGATTCTCATCACTCTTTGTCATCGCTTTGGAGACAAGTGCGGAATAACCGCCGATAAAATTCACGCCGACTTCTTTCGCCGCGCGATCCAGCGTCTTTGCCACTTCCACAAAATCTTCCGGACATTTACATGCCGCTGCGCCGACCAGAGCGATCGGCGTGATGGAAATCCGTTTATTCACGATCGGGATCCCGAATTCCTTTTCGATATCCTGACCCGTGCTGACCAGATCTTTTGCAATGGTTGTGATCTTATCATAAATCTTCCGGTTCAATTCTTCCAGATTGGAGTCCACGCAGTCCAACAGGCTGATTCCAAGTGTGATCGTACGCACATCCAGATTTTCGTGTTCGATCATCTTATTTGTCTCTGATACTTCATACATATTAATCATGTCTGGTTCCTCGCATTCGTTTTTCGTTTTCCGTTTACAGTCTGTGCATTTTTTCAAAAATCTCTTCTCTCTGGCAGTGGATCGTCACGCCGATCTCCTCACCGAGCGCCGCCATCTCGTCACAGACCGCCGTAAAATCCTGTTCCAGATCCGATATGTCCACGATCATCATCATATTGAAGTATCCCTGAATGATCGTCTGTGAAATATCCAGAATATTGATCTGATGCTCTGCAAGATAAGTACATACCTTTGCAATGATCCCTACGGTGTCTTTTCCCAATACTGATACGATACATTTTTTCATCCTGTGTGTCCTCCTGCACATTCTATTTTCTGCTTAAAACATAAGGATCTCCGATACGCTGTCGCGGTTTGCGACCTGCATATTCAGTTCCTCGCCTTTATAAGGATTGTCCCCAAGCGTTACTTCCAGCTTCACTGTCTCATATGCAAGTTTTGCATAATTATTCTCTTTGCTTAAATGCCCCAGAACAATATGTTTCAAATTATCATGTAGTATATCACAAAGAAGTCTGCCTGACAATTCGTTGGACAAATGCCCCCTGTCCCCCAGAATCCTTCGCTTCAGATGATACGGATATCCGCCGACTTCCAGCATATGTACATCGTGATTTGCTTCCAGAAGCACTGCATCCAGATTTTCCAGTTTCTTCACGATATAATCGTTATAGATCCCCAGATCCGTCGCCACCGCCGCAGCTTTCCCCCCGCACTCCATCCGATAACCGGACGGTTCGTTGGCGTCATGGGAGATTGCAAACGGATCAACCGTAATATCTCCCAGCGTAAATTTCTCGTCGACCGTGATCGGATGCAGAATCCCATCCGGCAGTTTTCCAAGGCTGGAACTGGATTTGATCCCTTCGATCGTTCCCGGCGTCGCATAGATCGGAACCCCATATTTCCTGCTGAACACCCCCAGACCCTGAATATGGTCTGAATGTTCATGAGTCACAAGGATCCCGTCCAGTTCCTCCCCTTTGATCTCCAGCTTTTCCAGTCCGGCTTCGATCCTTTTTTTGCTGATGCCCGCATCCACCAGCAAATGCGTATCGTCGCTTCCCACATAAATACAGTTGCCGCTGCTTCCGCTGGCAATACTGCACATTCTCATAACAATTCTCCTATCTGTTCCTTTGTATTTTCCAATGTTCCGCTGTTTTCGATCACATGGTCGCAGCTTTCCCGGAACATCCGTTCCGTCGGCTGTGATGCGATCATTTGCGTGATCTTCTCGTCCGTATAACCGCGCGATTCTTTCAGTCTACGTCTCCTCACCGGTTCTTCCGCATAAATATACCACATTTCATCACAGATCGACTCGTATCCCGCAGTCGGAAGAAGCGCCGCCTCGATCACATACAGTCCGACACCGTCCTTTCGCTTCCGCGCAATGTCCTCCCGCACCCATTCTTTCACTTCCGGATGCACGATCGCATTTAACTTTGCAAGTTTTTCCGGATCTCCAAACACAGTTTCCGCAAGCCGGTTCCGATCCAGTTCTCCGTCATCCCTCAGAATCTCGGTACCAAATTGTGAGACAATCCGTCCAAAGCATTCCTGCCCGCTTTTCTGCAGATTCTTTGCCACCCCGTCCAGTTCTGTGACCACTGCGGCGTACTCCGATTCCAGATATGCGAGCACCGCGCTTTTCCCACAGCCGACACCGCCGGTAATTCCTATTACTTTCATGTTCCTTTTCCGCCCCCGCTATTTTACCTCATACCAGCTGTTTCCAGTATGCATATCGACGATCAACGGTACTTTTAACTGTGCGGCATATTCCATCTGTTCTTTTAAAACGCCTTTTACTTCCTCCAATTCTTCCACCGCCGTCTCGATCAAAAGTTCATCGTGCACCTGCAGGATCAATCTGGATCTCAATCCCCGTTGTTTTAATTCCCGGTCCACTCCGATCATTGCGATCTTGATCACGTCCGCCGCAGTTCCCTGGATCGGCGCGTTCATCGCCACACGTTCCCCGAAGTTCCGCTGCATAAAGTTGCTGGACTTTAATTCCGGTACCGGACGGCGGCGTCCGAACAATGTTACAACATAACCGTTTTCTTTCGCATGTTCCACCTGCTCATCCAAAAACCGTTTGATCCCCGGGTAAGTTTCAAAATAGCTTTCGATATATTGTGCCGCCTCTTTTCGTGTAATGCTCAAATCCTGGCTCAGCCCGAACGAACTGATTCCATAGACGATCCCGAAATTGACCGCTTTCGCATTTCTTCTCTGCAGATCCGTCACCTCATCAAACGGAATATGAAATACCTGTGACGCCGTCATCCGATGAATATCCTGCGCCTCCCGGTATGCCTGAATCAACTGCTCGTCTCCGGAACAATGTGCCAGGATCCGAAGTTCGATCTGTGAATAGTCCGCATCCAGAAAAACATATCCCTCCTCCGGAACAAATACTTTCCGGATCAGACGCCCCAGTTCCATCCGCACCGGGATATTCTGCAAGTTCGGTTCAGTGCTGCTGATCCGTCCGGTTGCCGTGATCGTCTGGTTAAATTTTCCGTGGATCCGCCCGTCTTCACTGATGTAATTTGCCAGTCCGTCCGCGTATGTGGATTTCAGTTTTGTAAGCTGACGATATTCCAGGATCTTGTTGACGATCGGATGATCCGGCGCCAGTTTATCCAACACATCCGCAGCCGTCGAATATCCGGTCTTTGTCTTCTTTCCCCCCGGAAGCCCGAGCTTTTCAAATAAGATCACACCGAGCTGTTTCGGAGAGTTGATGTTAAACGTCTCCCCGGCTTCCTCGCAGATCTCCTGTTCCAGTTCCGTGATCCGTCCGCCGAGCTGGTCTCCATAACTTTTCAGCGCTTCCCCCTCTACATGGATCCCCGCCTGTTCCATACCATACAATGTAAATAACAGCGGCATTTCAATATCCCGGAACAGCTCATACATCCCGCTCTCTACTAATTTTTCTTTCAGAAGCGGCGCCGCTTTCCATGCTGTATATGCCTCGTAGCAGGATCTGCACATTCCGTCCGCTTTTTCATCGATCAGAAGCCCCAGCTGCTCTCTCGCCACATCCTCATACATATAATCATTCTTCAAAGGATTCAGAAGATACGCGGCTACCGTCGCATCAAAACAACGTTCGTGACGCTCTGCCTGAAAAAGTGAAAGATATTGTTTGAGATCAAACATCGCAAACTCTCCTGCTGCCGCCTGAACCTCCCCTAACTTTTCAAATAACGCATCCATATCCGTCTCCATGCTGCATGGGATCGAATAGACTTTTTCTTCATCGTATGCGATGGAAATCCGTCCGTATCCGGAAGCATGCACAAACAACGGAAGTACATTTCCATCCTCTTTCCAGATCGAAACACCCACCCGTTCTGCCTGACACGCTTTCGCAAACACCGCCTCTATTTCCCGCCGGTCCGTCACTTCACAAAATCGCTCTTCCACACGGTTTGCCGTCGCTTCCACATCAAACCGTCCAAGAAGATTCTTGAACTGCAGTCTCTGAAACAGTTCATACGCTTCTTTTGTATATGGATTGCCGTATTTTGCCTTTTCCGGATCAAATGCGATCTCCGCATGAGTGTCGATCGTCGCCAGCGTCTTGCTCATACGCGCCTGTTCCCAGAATTCCCGGATATTTTTGCTCGCTCTGGGCGGCTTTACTTCCTCCGCATGGGCATAGACATTTTCGATCGTCTTGTATTCCGTGATCAGTTTGGTCGCCGTCTTCTCCCCGATTCCCGGAACTCCCGGAATATTGTCGGACGTATCCCCCATCAAAGCTTTCACATCAATAAATTCTGTCGGAGTAACGCCTAATTTTTCTTTGACGTCCGCCGCATAATAATCTTCCACCTCGGTCCGCCCCTGCTTCGTCTTCGGGATCCGGATCTTCACTTTTCCGGTGGCAAGCTGCAAGGTATCCCGGTCTCCGGAAATGATCGCAACATCCATCCCTTTTTCCTCGCAGATCCGGGAAATCGTTCCGAGCAGATCGTCTGCTTCCAGTCCCGCTTTCTCGATCGTGGCGATCTGCATTGCCTGAAGCACTTCTTTGATCACCGGCACCTGCTGCCTCAGTTCTTCTGCCATCGGCTTTCTTGTCCCCTTATATTCCGCATACATCTCATGTCTGAATGTCGGTGCATGCACGTCAAACGTCACTGTCAGATATTCCGGTTTCTCCTCATCCAGGATTTTAAACATAATATTTAAAAAGCCATACACCGCATTCGTATGCAGACCCTCCGCATTAGTCAGATCCGGCACTCCATAAAACGCCCGGTTTAAAATGCTGTGTCCGTCTATCAAAACAATCTTTTCGCTCATACCGATTCTCCTTTGCCGCTGTAAACAGCAACACTTCTTTTTATCCTAATAATTTAGTATACACTAAAAAGATTCTTTTTAAAAGCAGATTTTTGTGATATAGTGATAGCAGCGTCAGTGTACACTGACGCTGCCTGCATTTTATCTGAACTTACATAAAGGAGGATATCTATATGGACGGAATTATTTTTGATGTGGACGGCACACTATGGGATTCCACAGATACGGTCGCCGAATCATGGAACACCGCGATCCGTGAGAATTCTTCTCTGGATCTTGTCGTAGACCGTCAGATTTTAAGCGGACTGTTCGGAAAGACAATGGAAGATCTTTACCGCGCACTGTTTCCACAGCTTTCCGACGAAGAACGGACCCGGCTCGGAACCTTATGCTTTGAATATGAGAACAAACTGCTTCTTGAAAAACCCGGCACGCTCTATCCGGGCGTCGCAGAAACACTCCAAGCGCTTTCTAAAAACTACGATCTCTATATTGTCAGCAACTGTCAGTGCGGATATATCGAGATCCTGCTGGAAACATGTCATCTGAAACCATACGTCAAAGACACACTGTGCTATGGACAGACACAGACCTCCAAAGGAAAGACGATCCGCACACTGATGGAACGAAATCATATGCATACTGCGGTCTATGTGGGAGATACAAAAGGCGACGCCGATGCCTGCAAAGAAGCAGATATTCCGTTCATCTTCGCCTCTTATGGTTTCGGGGACGTACCGGATGCCCTGCAGACGATCGATTCCTTTCCGGAACTGCTGGATTTTGACTTCACCTGAACCCTACTGAAAATATTTTTCTTTGATATGTTCCACCGGCATCTGCTGTCCGGTCCAGATCCGGAACGCTTCCGCCCCTTGGTACAACAACATATACATCCCGTTAAACGTACGGCATCCGGCTTCTCTGGCCATTCTGAGAAGCCGGGTTTCTTTCGGATCATAGATCATATCCGATACAACTATGCCGGGATGCAGCATCGAAGCATCTTTCAAAATACATTTCTCCACATTCGGCGCCATTCCAAGCGACGTTGCATTTGTGAGGAGCGTACTCTCTCCGATCTCTCTGCGCAGCACCGACTCATCCTCATAATCATATAAACGGATCCTGCAGTTCGTCTGTTCTTTCAACTTACCAATGATCTGCTCTGCACGCTCAAAAAACGGAGTCCGTCGATTGAATACCGTGATCTCCGCCACACCGTCCAGCGCCGCCTGTACAAGGATCGAAGTCCCGGCTCCGCCCGCCCCGAAAATCGTCATTTTTTTTCCGATCACATCATATCCTGCATCCTTTACCGACATCATATATCCGATTCCGTCGGTCGTATATCCGGTCAGAACGCCATCCTCATTCACAACCGTATTCACTGCACCAATGATTTCCGCAGCCGGAGATAAATGATCACAGAGACTGCACATCAGGTTCTTATCCGGCATCGTCACATTAAATCCCCGCACATTCAACACTTTCAGCCCTTCTACCGCCGCTTCTAATTTGTCCGTCCCCACATCAAATGCAAGATACGCATAGTCCAGCCCCAATTCTTTAAACGCTTCATTGTGCATCATCGGCGAAATACTGTGTGTCACGGGACTTCCGAGAAGCCCTGTCAATCTTGTTTTTCCTGTAATCCGCTCTGTCATAACTCGATCCCCCGTTTTCTTTTATACGTTTTTTTAACGTCAGTATACAAGGGGAAATACGCCTTGTATACCGACGCTGCATTTTCTTTTATATCTTGTCTTGTTCCTGCTGATTTCTGATCGCCAAAAAGAAAAAAGCACCGGAAACCGCTTTTCTACGGTATCCAATGCTCTTCATTCACTGCGGATGGTGGGACTTGAACCCACACGAGGTTGCCCCCGCAAGATTTTGAGTCTTGTGCGTCTGCCATTCCGCCACATCCGCTCACGGTCTGAACACTTGCTCCTCAAACCGTTTTATATCATAGCATAGTCCATTGGATAATGCAAGCTTTTTTTATCATCAAATTATAGTTTTCTGATTACTGTTTCTAATTACTGTTTATGAAATTAATGTTTTTCCGATCTCAAAACAATCGAATGTGGCAAAGTAGTCTGCCGGAGTCTCCGCCCGGCGGATCAGTTGTACACTTCCGTCCTCTTTCAGAAGTAATTCCGCAGATTTTAACTTTCCATTGTAATTATATCCCATGGAAAAACCGTGCGCTCCGGTGTCATGGATCACGAGATAGTCCCCTTTGTCAATCTTCGGCAGCATCCGGTCAATCGCAAATTTGTCATTATTCTCGCAAAGAGAACCGGTCACATCATACTTGTGATCACATGGCGCTTCTTCTTTACCAAGCACGGTAATATGGTGATATGCGCCATACATAGCCGGACGCATCAGGTTCACTGCGCAGGCATCCACACCAATATACTCTTTGTGCGTATGTTTTTCGTGGATCGCCTTTGTCACAAGACATCCGTATGGTCCCATCATATAACGCCCAAGCTCGGTATAAATTGCCACATCGCCCATTCCCGCCGGAACGAGCACTTCCTCATACACGCGGCGCACACCGTCGCCGATCGCACGGATGTTATTCGGTTCCTGATCCGGTGTATACGGAATGCCGATCCCGCCGGACAAATTGATAAATTTAATATGCACTCCGGTCTCTTTCTGCAGTCTCACCGCCTGCTCAAACAGCACTTTCGCAAGCATCGGATAATAATCGTTGGTCACCGTATTGCTTGCCAGAAACGCATGGATTCCGAATTCTTTCGCACCCTTTTCTTTCAGAATCTGAAATGCGTCTTTGATCTGTTCCGTTGTCATGCCATATTTGGAATCTCCCGGATTGTCCATAATATCATTACTGATCTTAAATAATCCGCCCGGATTGTAGCGGCAGCTGATTGTCTCCGGAATATGTCCGATCGTCTTCTCCAGAAAATCAATATGCGTAATATCATCCAGATTGATGATCGCTCCCAGCTTATCTGCATAAACAAAGTCCTCCGCCGGCGTATCATTGGAAGAAAACATAATATCAGCGCCTTTTGCACCGATCGCCTCAGAAAGCATCAGTTCCGTATAAGACGAACAGTCACAGCCGCATCCATATTCCTGAAGAATCTGCATCAAAAACGGATTCGGCGTCGCTTTCACCGCAAAATATTCTTTGAATCCCGGATTCCATGAAAAAGCCTCTTTTAACGCTTTTACATTTTCCCGGATCCCTCTTTCATCATATAAATGAAACGGGGTCGGATATGTCCTTGCCATCTCTTCAACCTGTTCTTTTGTCACAAAAGGTACTTTATTCATCTCCCTGTTCTCCTTCTCTTTTCTCTCTCTTCTGTCTTTCAAGGCTCTCCTGCCCGATCCGGATCAGCCGGATCTCATTTGCAAGCGCATTTTTAAATAGTTCCACAAAATTTTTCTGCCCGGAGTACAGACAGGTATTCGTGTTCCCGCCTCCATACTCGCCGGATAATGCATATTTCGAATCCACGATCACCCCGATCTGATTTCCCTTATCTCCGGTCAAATATACGCTCGTTCCCGGAAATGCCGTATCCTCATCTGTAATGATCACAACTTTCCGCTTCTTTTCCACAAGCAGTTCCAAATCTTCTGCAAACTCGTGGATATGTGCCCCCGTCCCGGAAATATAAACACGCTCCGCCGCATTTCGGATCAGATTGTGCAGTTTATCACGGATATTTGCATCTCCCTCAATGGTGATATATCCCTCTTCCACTTCTTTTATATCCGGAAGATTCTCCCTCATCCACTGTTCTTCTTCCTTGAGCTTCCGGATCCAGTTCCCGCAAAACTCCTCCAGCTTCACCGGTATATATTTTTTTGCACTTTCCTCCAGCACATATGCCGCGCCTTTTTCTGCCAGAACCGACAACGCACCGTATACGTTGGAGCGGGAAATCCCGGTCTCTTTCGCAATCTCATACCCTGTCCGCTTTCCGTATAGTAAGAGATTCTGGTATACAAGCGCCTCCTGTCTGCTCAATCCAAAGTGCTGCAGATATGCCGCAAACGCTCCATTCTCCATTCTTTTCACGCCTTTCATCCGCGGTCCCATTTATTTTATAGTAGTTCTTTACAGAACTACTATACCGTCTTTTATAGAAAAAGTCAATCTCTCTGATGCAAAATACACTGGTTTAAAACGTTCACAATTATATGCAAAAAGACGCCGATCCTTTAAAAAGAACCGACGTCTATCTTTTTTGATCTTCTGCCCTTTTTCCTACTCCTCTGCTTCCAGCGGGATCAATTTATGCTCCAACACATCTACCAGTCCAAGATCGGTCAATCCTAAATCCGGAACTGTCGGAAGAGAGATAAAACTCAAAGACATAAAAGGAGCATCCATTCCACATCCTAATGCTTTTGCGTCCGCATTTAAAATATCCAGCTGTGCCATCACTTCTTCTGCCGGCTTTTCACTCATCAGACCACCGATCGGAAGTTCCATGCTGTTTAATATTTTTCCTCCGCATGTCACAGACAAACCGCCGTTTAAGCGCGCCACCTCATTGACAGCCAATGCCATATCCTCATCATTTGTTCTGACAACGACAATATTGTGATGATCATGAGACATAGAATATGCAAGAGCGCCTTTTTTCAATTCAAATCCTCTGACAAACCCTACGCCTACATTTCCATTCTTTCCGTATCGTTCCACGACCGCAAGTTTCAAAATATCTTTCTCGATATTGACCTGGATCTTTCCATTTTTCACTTGCATTTCTTCCAGCACATGATGATTGATGATCTGGCGCGGAATCAAATCGATCAAATGGATTTTTGTACTGCCATCCTGCTTCTTAGACGGAACGGCAAACGATTCTGCTGTGATCGGATTTTTTAAATAGCGATTTTCAAAAAGTCCCCGAACAGAACTCTACCGGGGACTTTTTTCAGATACTATTGTTCTGAACAAATTCACAAACAATCAAACATTTTCTTTATTTTACGAGCAGGGAAGTTCCCGTCATCTCTTTCGGCTGTTCCATTCCCATCAGTTCGATCAGAGTCGGAGCGATATCTGCGAGACATCCGCCCTCTCTCAATTTATACGCCGGATCTGCATTGACAAGGATAAACGGAACCGGATTGGTCGTATGTGCAGTAAATGCATCTCCGGTCACATCGTCGATCAACTGTTCCGCATTTCCATGGTCCGCGCAGATGAACATCTGTCCGTCCACTTCTTTGATCGCTTCCACAGTCTTTCCGACACATTCGTCCACCGCCTCGATCGCTTTGATCGCTGCCGCTTCCACACCGGTATGTCCTACCATGTCCGGATTTGCAAAGTTGATGATGATCACATCATATTTACCGGAACGGATCGCATCTGTCAGTTTGTCGCACACTTCGTAAGCGCTCATCTCCGGCTTCAGATCGTATGTTGCAACTTTCGGAGATTTCACAAGGATTCTGTCTTCCCCTTCATTCGGCTCTTCCACACCGCCGTTGAAGAAGAATGTTACATGCGCATATTTCTCTGTCTCAGCGATACGAGCCTGCTTCAGTCCGTTTGCTGCGAGGAACTCTCCAAATGTATTGGTGATCTCCTCTTTTACAAATGCAACTTGTTTGTTCGGAATCGTCACATCATACTCTGTGAAGCAGACAAATGTAGTTTTTACACGCTCTCCTCTTTCAAACCCGTCAAACGCATCGTCACAGAATGTTCTTGTAATTTCTCTTGCACGATCCGGGCGGAAGTTAAAGAAGATCACAGAGTCGTCATCTTTGATCGTTGCAACCGGAGCTCCGTCTTTCATTACAACTGTCGGAAGAACAAATTCGTCTGTCGTATCTGCATCGTAAGAAGCCTGGATTCCTGCCGGTCCGGATTCTGCCGTTTCTCCGACTCCGTTCACAAGCGCCTGATATGCCTTTTCCACACGATCCCAACGATTGTCACGATCCATCGCATAATAACGTCCCATCACGCTTGCTACTTCGCCGACGCCAAGTTCTTTCATCTTCGCTTCCAGTTTCTCCACATATTCTTTTCCGGATGCCGGAGGCGTATCACGTCCGTCCAGGAAGCAGTGTACATATACTTTTGTCAGTCCCTGTTTTTTTGCCAGTTCCAAAAGTCCGAAAATATGTTCGATATGGCTGTGCACACCGCCGTCGGAAACAAGTCCGAACATATGAAGTGCGGAATCATTCGCTTTTGCGTTCTCACATGCTGCAAGAAGTGCTTTATTCTCAAAAAAGTCGCCGTCTTGGATCGCTTTCGTGATCTTTGTCAGATCCTGATATACAATTCTTCCGGCGCCCATATTCAAATGTCCGACTTCGGAATTTCCCATCTGTCCGTCCGGAAGACCGACCGCCATTCCGCTCGCGTTTCCTTTTACAAACGGACACTCAGCCATCAGCTTGTCCATAACCGGAGTTTTTCCCTCTAAAACTGCGTTGCCCTCTTTATGATCATTCAATCCATATCCATCTAAAATCATTAAAACGGTTGGTTTTTTGCTCATCTTTTTTTCTCCTTTTATTTCACTTTTTTCATGTCATCCTGCATGAATCATATCCGTTTCTATTGTACTCGTTTTGATGAGATTTTGCAAGATTCCATTGGAAAGTCCCCTAAAAGATGTTCCACCTTATACAATCGTGGGAGGTGTACCGGCAAAACAGATACGAAAAAGATTTAATGAGGAAACGATTGATACATTGCTCAAATTAAAATGGTGGGATTGTTCTAAAGAATATATTAGACAACATATAACCGAGATACAGTCAGGAAATATTGAATATTTGTGTTAAATTGCCGCACGACGTCAAAAGAAATTGCAGAAAAGCTACATGAAATCTTTCAGAAAAGCAGAGAGCCGACCACTTCCAAAAGTGATTAGCTCTCTGCTTCATGATCCCGTCGGATTATTTGTAGTTTACGATCTTTCCGAAATCAGCTTTCAGAGATGCGCCTCCTACGAGTCCTCCGTCAATGTCCGGCTGTGCAAACAATTCTGCTGCATTTCCCGCATTGACAGATCCGCCGTACTGAATGCGGATTGCTTCCGCTGTTGCTTCATCGTATACTTCAGCGATGCATGCGCGGATTCCCGCACAAACTTCTTCTGCCTGTTCTGTGGTAGCTGTCTTTCCGGTTCCGATCGCCCAGATCGGCTCATAAGCGATCACTGCTGTTTTTGCCTGATCTGCCGTTACGTTTTGGAATCCGACTTTTACCTGCTGACGGATAAAGTCCATTGTCACGCCCTGTTCTCTCTGCTCCAGAGTTTCTCCGCAGCACATGATCGGTGTGATCCCGTGCTCGAATGCTTTCAGTACTTTTTTATTTACGTCTTCATTTGTCTCGCCAAAGTAATCTCTTCTCTCAGAATGTCCGAGAACAACATATTTTACACCTGCATCAACAAGCATGTTCGGAGCGATCTCTCCTGTGTATGCTCCGCTCTCTTCAAAATACATATTCTCAGCGCCAACCTGGATATTGCTTCCTTTGACTGCTTCTACTACCGGCACGATGTCGATTGCAGGAACGCAGAATACAACGTCTACTTCTTCATTTGCCACGAGCGGTTTCAGTTCTTCCACAAGAGCTACTGCCTCGCTCGGAGTTTTGTTCATTTTCCAGTTACCTGCGATAATTTTCTTTCTTGCCATGATTTTGTTCTCCCTTTACCCTATTTGTCTCTATGCATATTCAGTTCAATACTGTCTCGTCAAGCTTCGTGTATGTTCAATCTCGCTAGACTCGTGAAATACCTCGTCAACCTCGTTGAACTAAGTAAACGCTAGACTCGACAATACCTCGCCAGGCTTTTTACTTATCGTTTGCCGCTGCAACACCCGGCAGTTCTTTTCCCTCCAGAAATTCCAGAGAAGCTCCGCCGCCTGTGGAAATATGCGTCATCTTATCACCATATCCAAGCTGGTTTACTGCTGCTGCGGAATCTCCGCCTCCGATGATCGTAACAGCATCTGTCTCAGCCAGTGCTTTTGCAACTGCCTCTGTACCTGCTGCGAACTTCGGCATCTCGAATGCACCCATCGGTCCGTTCCATACAACTGTTTTCGCTTCTTTTACAGCCTTTGAGAAAATCTCTGCTGTTTCCGGTCCGATATCCAGACCTTCCCAGCCATCCGGAATCTCTCCACCTTTTACAACCTTTGTATTTGCATCGTTAGAGAAATCATCTGCAATTACGTTATCTACCGGAAGAAGCAGTTTCACACCCTTCTCTTCCGCTTTCTTAAGCATATCCAGCGCGTACTGGCAGTAATCTTCTTCCAGAAGAGAAACACCAACACTTCCACCCAACGCTTTGCTGAATGTGTAGGACATTCCACCACCGATGATCAGTGTGTCTACTTTGTCAAGCAGGTTCTCGATTACAGAAATTTTACTGGATACTTTTGCTCCTCCGAGGATTGCCACGAACGGTCTCTCCGGATTGTTTACTGCGTTTCCGAGGAAATCAATTTCTTTCTGCATCAGGTATCCTACAACTGCAGTATCAACAAACTGTGTTACTCCTACGTTGGAGCAGTGTGCTCTGTGTGCTGTACCAAATGCGTCGTTTACAAATACGTCGCAGAGAGATGCAAGGTCTTTGCTGAATGCCTCGCCGTTCTTTGTCTCTTCTGCTCTGTAACGTGTGTTCTCAAGTAAGATGATCTCACCGTCATTCATTGCCTCAACGGCTGCCTTTGCGTTTGGTCCTACTACTTCCGGATCTGCTGCAAATTTCACTTCCTGTCCGAGCAGTTCGGAAAGTCTTACTGCTACCGGTGCCAGAGACAGTTCCGGTTTCGGCTCTCCCTTCGGTTTGCCAAGGTGAGAACAAAGAATGATCTTTCCTCCGTCAGCTACCAGTTTTTTAATCGTCGGAAGCGCTGCAACAAGACGGTTCTCGTCTGTGATCTTTCCATCGATCAACGGAACGTTGAAATCACATCTTACAAGTACACGTTTTCCTTTTACATTAATATCATCAACAGATTTTTTATTCAGCATATCTACTTATCTCCTTTTTATATACCCCGCTTAAAATATAATATTTTCAGTGGGACAAGATGAAAAAAGAGCCCGGTCCACATAAGACCGGACCCTTTCCTGAGTCTATTTCAGAATGTAATTGTCTGTCTAAGACTTCGATTTACAGTAATGTTCCGAAGTATTTGATCGTTCTTACCATCTGGCTTGTGTAAGAATTCTCATTGTCATACCAAGATACAACCTGTACCTGTGTTGTTCCGTTATCAAGCGGAAGAACCATTGTCTGTGTTGCATCGAACAGAGAACCGAATCTCATTCCTACGATATCGCTGGATACGATCTCGTCTGTGTTGTATCCGAAAGACTCGTTGGAAGCAGCTTTCATAGCTTCGTTGATCTGATCAACTGTTACGTTTCCTTCAACAACTGCTGTCAGGATTGTTGTAGATCCAGTCGGGGTAGGAACACGCTGAGCAGCTCCGATCAGTTTTCCGTTCAGTTCCGGAATAACAAGACCGATTGCTTTTGCTGCACCTGTGCTGTTCGGTACGATATTAACTGCTGCTGCACGAGATCTTCTCAGGTCGCCTTTTCTCTGCGGTCCGTCCAGAGTCATCTGATCTCCTGTGTAAGCGTGGATTGTGCACATGATACCTGTCTTGATCGGTGCCAGGTCGTTCAGTGCCTTAGCCATCGGTGCCAGACAGTTTGTTGTACAGGAAGCTGCGGAGATGATATGATCATCTTTTGTCAGTTTCTCGTGGTTTACATTGTATACGATTGTCGGCAGATCGTTTCCAGCCGGTGCGGAAATAACAACGTATTTAGCGCCTGCATCGATATGAGCCTGTGCTTTTTCTTTGGATGTGTAGAATCCTGTACACTCCAGAACTACGTCTACACCGATCTCTCCCCAAGGAAGCTCAGCTGCATTCGCCTTTGCGTAAATTTTGATTTCCTTTCCGTCTACAATAATGGAATCCTCTCCAGCTTCTACTTTATCAGCCAGCTCATATTTTCCCTGTGAAGAGTCATACTTCAGCAGGTGAGCCAGCATCTTCGGAGATGTAAGGTCGTTGATCGCTACGATCTCAAATCCCTCTGCTCCGAACATCTGTCTGAATGCAAGACGTCCAATACGTCCAAATCCATTAATCGCTACTTTTACTGCCATGATTAATTCCTCCTAAAAGTTTAATTGTGAAACTGCTGTGCAGTTTACATGGTGAATTTTCCACAAAACACATGGTTTGTTAAAGATTCATCAACTAGAAATTATTGTACTAAATCAAGAACAAAAATTCAAGTACTAAATACATTTTTTCCGTCTTCCCGACACATTTTTGGCAAAAACTGTCTATTTTACAGGATCGGATAAAATTCAGGATGACGATTCCGGTATTCTGCATAATATCGGAATCCGCATTCCTGCAGGATCTCCGCTATTTTTGCAAATTCATAAGCAATATGTTCCGGACGATGCGCGTCAGATCCAACCGTAATGATCTCCCCGCCCAGTTCCCGGTAACGCTTCAGTATATCCGGATGCGGATGTGCAAACGGCAGTCCGTATTTTAAGCCGGCCGTATTGACTTCCAGACCTTTTCCCCTTTCGATCAGAATCTTTAGGATCTCATCGATCTCATCCGCAAATTTCCGGTAAGAATATTCCTTTTCCTGCTCTATCCCATAGCGTACGACATAATCCAGATGTCCCAGCACATCAAAATCCCCGATCTGCCGGACATTCTGAACGATCTGTCTCCAAGTCTCCCGGTATCCCTCTTCGTCACCAAGTTCTCGGAACAATTCTCCAAAATAAGGATCGCTTCCATTTACAAGATGCACGGATCCGATCACAAAATCAAACGGATACCGTTTTACGAACTCTTTGTAAAATGTTCCGAGATGCGGCTGTAGTCCGATTTCCACTCCGATCCTGAGATCCAGTCTATCCCGGTATTCACCCCGGAGCTTTTCCAATGTCTTTCCATACGCATCCAATTCAAACCGAAACGGTATCTCCGGAGTTTTTTCCAGTCCGTTCGGATAATCTTCATCCCAGTGATCCGTAATGCAAAGAGTCTTCAAACCACATTCTGCTGCCTGTTCGATCATCTCCCGCACCGGAGTTTCGCTGTCTGTAGAAAAACAAGTATGTGTATGAAAATCTGCCCTGATCATAAGATCGTTCCGCCCCCCACTACATAATCGCCGTCATAGAATACAACTGCCTGTCCCGGCGTCACCGCACGCTGTGGTTCCTCAAACGTACAAAGCACCTCGTCTTCTCCCACTTTTTCAACAATCGCCCAGACGCCTTTATGGTTATATCTGATCTTCGTGAATACCCGTTTCGGCTCCGTCAGATCTTCCACCGACATAAAGTTCAGATGGTTTGCACGCAGGGAATCCGCCATAGATTCGGCATGTGTTCCGATCACAACCTCATTTGTATCCGGTCGGATCTCCAGCACAAATGCAGGATAGCCAAGCGCCAGTCCCAGTCCTTTTCTCTGTCCGACTGTATAATGCGTGATTCCTTTATGTCTTCCGATCACGGTCCCGTCTGTCAGAACAAAATTTCCCTCAGGCATATGCACTCCCGCCGTTTCTTCTATATAAGAAGCATAATCTCCGTCCGGTACAAAACAGATATCCTGACTGTCCGGCTTCGACGCCACCATAAGCCCGATCTTTTCTGCGATCTCACGAATTTCTTCTTTGGAATACGCCCCTACCGGCATCAACGTTCTCTTCAGTTGTTCCTGTGTCAGATTGTAAAGTGCATACGTCTGGTCTTTTGCAAGATTTGCAGAGCGCTGCAATGTATAACGCCCATTTTCCAGACAGACGATCCTTGCATAATGTCCGGTCGCGATATAATCCGCTCCGATCGCCAGACTCCGGTTCAAAAGAGATTCCCATTTTACATATCTGTTGCATGCGATACATGGATTCGGTGTTCTTCCCTGACGGTACTCTTCCACAAAATAGTCGATCACATGATGTTTAAATTCCTCTTTAAAATTCATAACATAATAAGGGATCTCAAGCTGTGCCGCAACGCGACGCGCGTCATCCACTGCGCTTAACCCGCAGCATCCGCCGTTTTCTTCCTGTATCGCCTGCTCTTCATCCTGCCAGATCTGCATGGTGACTCCGATCACTTCATATCCCTGCTCTTTCAGAAGATATGCCGCAACCGAAGAATCCACGCCGCCGGACATTCCGACCACTACTTTCTTCATCAATATTCCTCTTCTTCCTCTTCTTCATCCTCATGAATATCTGATTTCGGTTTCTCCAGACCCTCGATCGTAATTCCATGCTTCTCCGCATAATCCCAAAGAGCCGCATGGATCGCCTCTTCTGCAAGCAGGGAGCAATGTACCTTTACCGGCGGAAGTCCGTCCAGCGCTTCCATTACCGCTTTATTGGTCACCTGCATCGCTTCCCGGATATTTTTTCCTTTCACAAGCTCGGTCGCCATGCTGCTTGTAGCAACTGCCGCTCCGCATCCAAATGTCTTAAATTTCACATCCCGGATGATCTCATTTTCATCGATATCCAGATAAATCCTCATGATGTCGCCGCACTTCGCGTTTCCCACTGTGCCGACTCCGCTGGCGTTCTCGATTTCTCCTACGTTTCTCGGATGCTGAAAATGATCCATAACTTTCTCTGTATACATAACTGTAACCTCCAACTCTTTTTGATATTTCCGTTTCTTATTTCTATTTTTTATTTCTGTTTTTTTACAAAATCCTCATACAACGGCGACATGCTCCGCAGATTACTCACAATTTCTTTTAAATTCTCTACTACATAATCCAGATCCTCTTTTGTCGTCTCTTCGCTCAATGTCATCCGCAGAGATCCGTGTGCGATCTCATGCGGCAGTCCGATCGCCAAAAGCACATGGGACGGATCCAGAGAACCTGACGTACAGGCCGATCCGCTTGACGCGCAGATTCCTTTCATATCCAGCATGATCAGCAACGATTCTCCCTCGATAAACCGGAAACTGAAATTCACATTGTTCGGAAGACGTTTTGTCCGATCGCCGTTCAATCTGCAATATGGGATTTCTTTTTCGATCCGTTCGATCAGATAATCCCGCAGTTCACGTTCTTTCTTTGTGCGTACTTCCATTGTGGAAACCGCACGTTCCACAGCCTTTCCGAATCCAACGATCCCCGGTACATTTTCCGTACCCGCCCGTCTTCTTCTCTCCTGCGCTCCTCCGTGGATAAACGAACGGATTTTCACGCCTTTGCGGATATAAAGAAATCCGATCCCTTTCGGTCCGTTCAGCTTATGTCCGCTTGCGCTGAGCATATCGATCTGATCCTCGTCTACGTTGATCGGAACCTGTCCAAACGCCTGCACCGCATCGGTATGGAACAAAATACCATGTTCATGCGCGATCGCTCCAATTTCCCGGATCGGCTGGATTGTTCCGATCTCATTGTTCGCATACATAATGGAAATCAAGATCGTATCCTCCCGGATCGCAGATTTCAGCTGTTCCAGATCGACGATCCCGTTTTCGTCCACATCCAGATAAGTGACCTCAAAACCTTTCTTTTCCAGATATTCGCATGTATGCAGGATCGCATGATGCTCGATCTTACTTGTGATCAGATGTTTCCCCTTGGATGCATATGCCTCCGCTGTCGCGATCAGCGCCCAGTTATCCGACTCACTTCCTCCTGCCGTAAAATAAATCTCATTGCTTTTCGCGCCAAGCGTATCTGCAATGATCTCCCTCTGTCTTGTGATCACTTCCTTGTTTGCCGCTGCAAATCCATACACACTGGATGGATTTCCAAAATGCTCCGTAAAATATGGAAGCATCGCCTCCACCACTTCTGGTGCGGTCTTTGTCGTCGCCGCATTGTCAAGATATATCAATTTTTCCATCTTCTAATCCTCCTTTAACAAGCTGATCCAGCCTGATCTCATCTACGGTCCTGTTGATGCTGTCATTGATCCGTTTCCAGACATATTTCGTCACACAACTGTCCGCAGATTTGCATCCCTCTTCTAAAAGTCCCGGACAATCCACCGGATCCAGACTGCCCTCCAACGCACGCAGTATATCTCCCACTGAAATTTCTTCCATCGGTCTGGCAAGAATATAGCCGCCGGCAGCTCCCCTGATACTCTTCACAATCCCGCTCTTTTTCAATTTGGACATCAGTTGTTCCAAATACCGTTCGGAAATTTCCTGCCGTTCTGCAATACTCGTGATCGAAACCGGCTCTTCTGTACTGTTCTGTGCCAGATCGATCAAAGCGCGCAGACCATATCTGCCTTTTGTCGATAGTTTCAAATTATCACCTTCTTAATCCCTATTATTTTACTAGGATTTATCCGTTTGTAGAATAGCATTCTTATCCGTGTTCTGTCAAGTCTATTTTCAGAATATGTTATAAAAATCCTTTCTTTCAGGAGCAGTCTATGGCAAAAAAATCTTCCATCATCCGCGGTACACTGATCCTTACCATGACCGGTTTTTTAAGCCGGTTTATGGGATTTTTTTATCGTATTTTTATGAGTCATTCTTTCGGGGAAGAGGGTGTCGGGCTGTATCAGCTTATATTCCCTGTCTATGCACTTTGTTATTCTCTCACAACGGCCGGCATTGAAACTGCCATTTCACGGACAGTAGCCTGCAAGGTTTCACTCGGGAAAGAGCAGGAAGCCCATCACGTTCTTTATACAGGTCTTCTCCTCTCGTTTTTCCTTTCCTGTATCAGCACGATCTTTCTTCAAGACCATGCGGCATATATTGCCAATCAATTATTAGGAGATGCACGCTGTCAACAACTTCTTGTAATCCTCTCATACACCATGCCGTTCTCCGCAGTCCACAGCTGCATCTGCGGATACAGTTTCGGAAAGAAGCAGACAAAAATCCCGGCGCTCTCACAATTGATCGAGCAGACCGCCCGGATCACATCGGTATTTTTCTTCTGTTTCATGATCCAAAAACAAGGCGGTACCGCCTCGATCGCCGTTGCGGTCGGCGGACTCGTACTTGGTGAAATGGTTTCCGCCCTCTACACACTGCATACATTTTTCCGCCCTTTTTCCCGCCCCGAAAAAAAGAACGCTACACGCTCACACTTTTCGCTCTCCGGGCTCTTCTGCGGACTCAAAGAACTGCTGCCGCTTTCCCTGCCTTTAACTGCAAACCGGGTACTACTCAATCTTCTCCAAAGTATTGAAGCGATCTCGATCCCCGGAAAGCTCCGGCAATATCATCTCAGCACTTCCGAAGCTTTGAGCCTCTACGGCGTTTTAAATGGAATGGCGCTTCCCTGTATTTTATTTCCATCCGCCATTACCAATTCCGTCTCCGTCATGCTCATGCCGACCATCGCTGAAATACAGACGTCAAAAACGAAAAAAGAGCTCGCAGACCTGATCAAAAAAGTCACTGCCGCTTGTTTTATTCTCGGTCTCTCGTGCTGCCTGTTTTTCCTGCTTACGGGTTCTTTTATCGGCATGACGCTTTTCAACAGCCGGACAGCCGGAAAGTTCATCGTAACTTTAGCATGGATGTGCCCGTTTTTGTACATCAACAGCGCTCTGCTCAGCGTGATCAACGGTCTCGGAAAGACCGGCTCCACATTCCTGATCAACGCCGCCGGTCTCGCGCTGCGGATCGGAAGTGTTTTTTATGGGATCCCGCGATTCGGTATCCGCGGCTATTTATGGGGTCTGCTTCTCAGCCAGTTTACCGTCACTCTGTTTGCCGTGTTCGTCATATCCGCTTCCGTTTCACATTGCAAGACAAAATAAATAGCAGAATGCCGGTAAAGTCCCGGGATTTTATCCCGCTTCTTTCTCCGGCACTCTGCCGCTTTCCGCTCTCTTTATGAAAAAATCATCTTTACAAACACCGGGTTCACGTATGCTTCCAAAATCAGTCCCGTCAACATCATTCCGATCACAAATATTGTTTTCTGGTGATTCCACCGACTCTGGGGATAAGTCATCCCGTACCACAGCACGACCGCATATGCCGGAATATAAAACAAAAACTGCGGAAAGATCCCAGCTATACAAAAAACAATCCCTTTCAACCCCATATAGAATACTGCCATCGTCAGCAGAATCCCTAAAGAAAAGCCCGTCCATGCAAGAAATACAAACGAGATGATCCTGCGCATACGCGTCAGCACCAGTCCGGTCAGTATTCCAAATGGAAGCAGCCGGATTCCCGTCAGATATAGTAAATATTCTTTTGCCGCAAACTCTGTCCCTGTATACTGTTCCAGAAATTGCAGGTTAAAGATTCCCATATCGGTCATATATTGTTTTAATGCAAAATTCACATATAAGATCCCACACAGAAAGCCCGGCATAAAAAGAGCAAACATCTGCTTTCTCGTTCGAAATGTCTTCACCGGCATTCCTCCCCTCTGATAGTTCAATATATGCCGGCTTACTCCTATTTATACGGAATCAGCAGCCGTATTTCACGGCATATGCCATCAATGCCGCAACAGTCTTGGAATCCTCGATTTCCTTTGAGAAAATTTTCTGTTTTAATTCCTCCATCGTATATGCTTTCAGCTCAATAAACTCATCTTCATCCAGATGCTGTTTGGACGGTGTCAGATTTTTCGCCACAAACACTTCGATCCGCTCGTCGCAGAACGCCACCGTCGTACGCAAAGTGATCAGATGTTCCAATGTGTCGTCACGGTATCCCGTTTCCTCTTCCAGCTCCCGCATCGCACAGACAATCCCCGGCTCATCCGCCGTATCCAGCGCTCCGGCCGGAATTTCTAACGTCTCGCGCTCCAGTGCATTGCGGTACTGACGCACCATCAGGATCCGCCCGTCTTCCAGTACCGGAACTACCGCTGCAGCCCCCTTGTGATGGATAAAATCCCATACTGCGGTGTGATCCCCGTTGATTTCCATCGTATCCTGATAAAATTCCAAAATAGAGCCTTTAAATTTCAGCTCACGGTTGATCCGCTTTATATTTTCACTCATGTCTCTTCTCCTTTTTCTCATTTTTCCACAGAAAAACCCTTGTCCGAAACGGACAAGGGTCATACATTTAAAAACCGGTCTGATCTACTTACTTGGCATAATCTGAAACTCGTGATTCACGAATCACATTGACTTTGATCTGTCCTGGATATTCCAACTCAAATTCGATCTGCTTTGCAATATCTCTCGCCATAAGTACCATATCATCATCAGATACCTGTTCCGGAACTACCATTACTCGAATCTCTCTACCTGCCTGAATAGCAAAAGACTTATCAACGCCCTTAAACTGGTTGCTGATCTCTTCTAATTGTTTTAATCTGTTTGTATATGTTTCGATGGTCTCTCTTCTCGCACCCGGACGCGCTGCCGAAATCGTGTCAGCCGCCTGTACAACACAGGCGATCAATGTCTCCGGCTCCACGTCGCCGTGATGCGACTCTACTGCATTGATCACGATCGGGGATTCTTTGTATTTTCTGCAAAGATCTGATCCGATCTGAATATGGGATCCCTCTACATCATGATCGATGGATTTTCCAATATCATGGAGAAGTCCCGCACGTTTCGCCATACGGACATCCAGCCCGATCTCTCCGGCAAGCAAACCGGAAAGCTGCGCCACTTCCACAGAATGCTTCAATGCATTCTGACCATAGCTTGTTCTGAATTTCATACGTCCGAGCAGACGGATCAGCTCCGGATGGATACCCGGAACACCAACTTCGAGCGCTGCCGCTTCTCCCTCTTCCCGGATCATCGTCTCGACTTCTTTCTGCGCTTTCTCAACCATCTCCTCGATTCTGGCCGGATGGATTCTTCCATCTACGATCAGACGCTCGAGGGCAATTCTTGCAACTTCCCTGCGGATCGGATCAAATCCGGAAAGTACGACTGCTTCCGGTGTATCGTCAATGATCAACTCTACCCCTGTCAGTGTCTCCAAGGTCCGGATATTCCGTCCCTCTCTTCCGATGATTCTTCCTTTCATCTCGTCGCTCGGAAGCTGTACTACGGAAATCGTAGTCTCTGCCACATGGTCGGCAGCACATCTCTGGATCGCGTTCACGACGTATTCTTTCGCTTTCTTGTCCGCCTCTTCCTTTGCCTGTGCTTCCAGTTCTCTTACCATCTTGGCTGTGTCATGCTTCACATCATCTTCAACAGTTTTCAACAGATATTCTTTTGCCTGTTCGGAGGTAAGTCCTGAGATTCGTTCCAGTTCCTGTAACCTTTTTTGACTGAGCTCTTCCACTTTTTCTTCGCGATGTCTCAGCTGCTCTTCCTTTGCTGTAAACTTAGCTTCACGCTGTTCGATTGCCTCGGACCGTTTGTCCACAGTCTCTTCCTTTGCCAGCACTCTCTTTTCATAGCGCTGTAATTCCGACCGACGTTCTCTGGATTCTCTCTCAAGCTCATTTTTCGTCTTGATCGACTCTTCTTTCACTTCCAGCAAAGCTTCCTTTTTCGTCGTCTCAGCAGTCTTTACGGCATCATCAATAATCTCTCTTGCCTTTGCTTCCGCATTCCCGATTTTTGATTCCGCATTCTTCTTCAAATTGGAAATCGTAACAAAGCGAGTAACAACACCAACGATCAACGCGAGGGCCACAGCAATAACGATGTACATTATCGGCACAGGAGCACCTCCTTATTCAATTTTCATTGTACATTCTTACATAAATACAACAGTTAAATTTTATACTGTTTTCACAACGATGTCAAGCATTCTCATTATAATTTTGTATTACTTGACGGACGTCCTCAAAACGGAATCCTTTACGCCCGAAAAAGCCGTATAAACGCTGTATTTCCTGCTCCGATGCCTGTGAAAGATCCACTCTTTTTTTGCGGATCAGTGCCCGGATCGCCTCCGCGGAGTCCTCTTCCTGCCAGCATTTTTCCAGAGCCCGATCGATTTTCTCCTTGCGGATACCTTTTTGAAGAAGAAGCGCACGGATCTCTTTTTTACTTTTGGTTCCTTTTCTTGACTCAACAAACTGTTCCGCATAACGATCGTCATCCAGATATCCAAATGACTTCACATAGTCGATCGCCGCATCGATCAGATCATCCGGATACATTCCCTGTTTCAGCTTTTCACGCAGCCCGCTTTCTGTCCGCGCCATATCCGTCAGAAGATGCATTGCGCGAAGCTTGGCACGTTTCAGGATCACTTCAGTCCGAATCTTCTCGTACTGTTCTTCCGGTATTTCTTCCATTTCCCGAATGCCAAATTTCGCCAATTCCCCTTTATAGAGAACGAATGCAAACTGCTGATCCAGTTCTACACGATACTTTGTCTTTGTCACCGATTCTACTTTCGTCACGAGCATTTTTATGCCTGCTCCGTCTTATCTGCCGTTTTTCCGTTCTGTGCGTCTGCCTTATCCGATGATTTGTCGGCTGATTTCGCATCTGCTTTTGCTGTCAGTTTCAGATCATCTGCACTTTCTTTTTCCCGGTACTCTTCTCCGAGATGATAATGTGCGCGAACTTTCTGCTGGATCTCATCCATCATCTCCGGATGGGATTCGAGGTAGCTCTTTGCATTCTCCCGCCCCTGTCCGATCTTTTCTCCCTCATATGCGTACCAGGAACCGCTCTTCTTTACTACATCGATCCCTGATGCAAGATCCAGGATATCTCCGGATTTTGAAACGCCTTTTCCGAACATGATATCAAATTCCGCCTCTTTAAACGGCGGCGCGATCTTGTTCTTTACGATCTTGATCCTTGTACGGTTTCCGACCATCTCACCACTCTGCTTGAGTGTCTCGATCCTGCGCACATCCATACGCACGGAAGCGTAGAACTTCAGCGCGCGTCCTCCGGTCGTCGTCTCCGGGTTTCCAAACATCACACCGACTTTCTCCCGAAGCTGGTTGATAAAGATCACAATACAATTAGACTTGCTGATGACCGGCGTCAGTTTACGGAGCGCCTGCGACATCAGTCTTGCCTGCAGACCCACATGGCTGTCTCCCATATCCCCCTCGATCTCCTGCTTTGGCACAAGCGCTGCAACGGAGTCGATCACGATGATATCGATCGCGCCGGAGCGCACCATCGTCTCTGCAATCTCGAGCGCCTGATCCCCACTGTCCGGCTGTGAGATATAAAGTTCGTCGATATCCACACCGATATTCTTCGCATATACAGGATCCAACGCATGCTCTGCATCCACAAATCCCGCAATACCGCCGCGCTTCTGTACCTCCGCGATCATATGCAGGGCGATCGTCGTCTTACCACTGGATTCCGGTCCGTATACTTCGATCACACGTCCTTTCGGAACACCGCCCAGTCCCAGCGCAAGATCCAGACTCAGACATCCGGTCGGCACAGTCTCCACATTCACATGTGCTCCCGACTCCCCGAGCTTCATCACGGCTCCCTTTCCGAAGTCTTTCTCTAATTTTGCGATCGCTGCATCCAACGCTTTCTTCTTCTCTTCACTTGTATTCGCTACACCCAGCGTTTTCTTCTTTTCTTCACTTGTATTCGCCATAATTGCTCTCCTTTTACACGAACAGTTGTTCGTTTCCTGAATGTAATAGTATTATACTTCACTGCAAATGTCAACCTTATTTTCTTTCATTCTGGAATGTTCCGGAACCCGGACAAACAGGAATCTTAAGAAACTTTGACTTGTTATGCTGGCGGAACCGCCATGCCGACCCCGCCGGATCCTTGCGGGTTATGTATATCATATCATAACCTCCTCCGGCTCCGCAAGAAAAAAGCATCACAGAACCGATCAAAATCATTCCAGATCGATCTTCTGCGATGCTGTTTCCCTGTCTGCTATTTCATCTGTTCCACACGGTCGTTCACCGTCTTGTTAAAATTCTGGATCCGTCTGCTGTATTCCTCGGACATAAACTTGGAATTCAGCATGAAATCTGCAGTTGCAAGATTATTTGCGATCGGAATGTCATAAACAACTGCGATCCGAAGCAGTGCTTTTACATCGGGGTCGTGCGGCTGCGCTTCCAACGGATCCCACAAAAAGATCATAAAATCAATCTGTCCCTCCACGATCTTCGCACCAATCTGCTGATCTCCGCCAAGCGGACCGCTGCAGTATCCTTTGACCGGAAGTCCGGTCTTCTCTGAGATCAACCGCGCTGTCGTTCCTGTTCCGCAGAGGAAGTGACTTTTCAGTATCTCTTTATTCCGGTCACACCACTCTACCAGTTCTTTTTTCTTCCCGTCATGTGCTACCAGTGCAATATGTTTTGCTTTTCCTATTTCAACGGTTACATAATCTTCATTCAGCATTGTCTTCTACCTCCTCGGATTGTCTCTGGTGAAATATATTTTACACCATCTGTTCCATCGAGTCAAATCGGATCGCCGCAAGAAGCCCGACCAGAGCTGTCACGAGCAGACTATATATAAGAAGAATCAGAAAGACCAGATCCGGATCGATCAAAAGTCCGACAAGCACCGCAATTCCCGCTCCCAGACCAAGGATCACCATCTGCATCAGACCGCGGATCAGTTCCTGTCCGGTTTTCCCGAGCAGTTCGCCAACCATCCACTGTGCGATCACTTTCAGATACAGTTTGTTCGCCTGAAGCACCGTATAGATCAGAATACACTGCACGACATAGACCGGCCGGATCCCCCACACGAATCCCACCGGCACACAGATCAGGATCCCATCCGCCAGCGCTTTCACATGTTCCATCAACGTCGCATACCAGATTTTCTTAAACGGGCTGTCCGGGATCAGGAAAAGATATGGATTTTTCAATTCCGTCTCCCATTTTCCGAGATACCCGGTCATACACAGCGTCACATAAGCAAGCACTCCAAGCAAAAACAATTCCGGATGACCGGTCTTTTGTGCAGCGCTCCGCATCACAAAAGACATGATCGCCGCCAGAAATAAACTGGTCAGTGTCATCTTCGAGAAAATAAAATACTTTTCTTTTTTATATTCCAAAAGCTGGCGGTAAAATACGGCTCTTGCCCCATGAGCCGAAAATTCACCCTCTACTTTTCGGAATTTCCGTTTTTTCTTTCCAATTCCCATGACCATTTCGCCGTTTTTGCTGCGCTTGCGCATCTCGGCATAATCATCGGCAAATTTCGCCGCTTCCTCATAATAACCGCCGCCGCATTTCATGCGGAATGCCGCCGCGAATAAAATTACCGCGCATCCGATATAAAGCACGGAGCAGATCGCATTCAGCATAGTCGGTCCTAAAAGAAGCAGTCGGTACAATGCGATATTCCATCCAACGACCGGAATGATCTGAAGAATCTTCCAGTCAAAAAATGCAAACACCGTCTCCAGAGTGACCCCATTTTCCCAAAAATAATATACGATCAGCAGAGTGATCCCGATCAAAAACACTTTGATCCCTATACAGATTCCCTTTAATACTTTCACCGGAATCTGTTCGTTTGTGTAAAGGATCACCATCGTACTGCATTCCAGAACGATCTCAAGTCCGCACCCCAGGAAGAAAAACAGTACCATTTTCCACCATGCCACACCAAATACCATCGCGCCCGCGATCGCAAACAGCAAGTTCACTCCAACAGAAAAAATATAGTTCATCCAGGCACTGTATACAAGAACCAGTTTCGGACTGATCGGAGCCGGGAAGACAAAATGTGTCTGTCCTTTTTTAAACAAAACCCCTTTTTTCGATGCATAGCTTAAAAAATCGGCAAAAAATACATAAAGAGCCCAGATTGTCACAAGAACAACCAATCCTTTTGCTGAATCAAACCGCAGTTTTCTCGCCGCCGTGATTCCGATCTGGATCAGAAAAATCGCATATCCGATACAAAACAGGATCAGAAATAATGTTGCCGGTTTTCTCACCGCACGCTTCAGGTTATTCATCAGACTTCGTTTTGTCACATACAACAATGCTTTCATTTCTCATCACCGCCTGTCATCTCAAAGAACAGATCATCGAGATCTTTCTCGCCTGCTTCTGATTTGCGGTAGGAACCGATGATCTTCCCCTTTTCCATCACAAACATCACATCCCACAGATCTTCCACCATCTCCAGCATATGGGTACTGATCAGCACAGTCACTCCCTGATCCCGCAATTTGCGCACGGTCTCTTTTAATTCCTTGATCGCACGCGGATCCAGACCGACCATCGGTTCATCCAGCAGGATCACTTTCGGTCGGATCGCCAGCGCGCAGCAAATACTGGCTTTCTGCATCATTCCTTTGGAAAGTTCATTTCCGAGCTTGTCCTGCTTGTCTTTAAGTTCAAAACGTTCCAGAAGCGCTTCCACTTCCTCGTCTGTGATCGAACTGGCATATGCTTTCCGGATATACTCGATATGTTCCCGCACCGTCAGTGCTTCAAACATCGCCGGAATCTCCGGCACATATCCGAAAATCCGCTTTGCCTCCAACTGTCTTGCCGGAATCCCCTGGATCCCGATCTGCCCCTGATAACGGAGCAGTCCTGCAATACTCTTGATGATCGTCGACTTCCCGGCTCCGTTCGGTCCCAACAGGATTCCGATCTGTCCGTCAGGCACAAAAAAACTGACTTCATCCACTGCCAGATTCCTGCCATATGATTTTCTCAGATTTCTTATCTCTAACATAAATGCCCCTCCATTACTGTACCATTCTTTTAGTACAATAATATAAGAGGGGCATCTGTTTGTCAACTGATTTTTTATTTAATCCACCGTCCATGCGCGGACCGCTTCTTTATAATACACCCGGTTTTCAAATACGATCTCCGGCTTTTTATTCTCCACTTCCACCAGTGTCACCGCGCAGTTCGGCGGCACGCCCTCTTTCCAGAAATCTGCCGTCTCCAGATTCCCTTTGACATGGTTGACCAGAGCCGTCATCGCAGCGCCGTGTGTGGACAGCAGGATCGTCTTCTCCTTATTCTCTTTGGAGGCGCACAATTCCTGTAAAAATGCGCCTGTACGCGCCAGAAGTCCCTCCACGCTTTCTCCGCCTCTGGCAGGTATAAAATGTGCAGTGTCGGTAAAAAATTTATTAAATTCTGCGCTCTCCCGCGCTTTCGCTTCCCCACTGATACACATTCCCTCATAAACGCCAAATCCCATCTCTTTGATCGCGGCGTCTTCTATAAGCGGCGTCTCCCTGCTGCCAAGGATCACTTCCGCCGTCTTTTTCGCCCGGATCAACGGACTTGTATAAGCGAGGTCAAACGCAACGTCCCGAAGCCCTTTTGCAGTTTCCCCGGCCAGATAGATGCCGTAGTCATTCAGCGGAATATCGGAAAATCCCTGCACCCGCCTTGATTTATTCCAGTCAGTCTCCCCATGCCGTACGATATATAATTTCATCTGTTCTCTCCTCCCGTTTCTATTCCAAACAAAAATTCGTTCTTTCGTATATCCAGTATAAGCATTCTCTCTGTCATCGTCAACACTTCTCCTCCCCAGGATTTTTGCTTTCTCTCCGCTTGCCATTTGCCCCGGTTTCCGCTATAATAAGAGACATTCTACGACAGGAAAGGACGATTTTTATGGAAAAGATCACAAGTTTCACCATTGACCACAACAAACTTGTTCCGGGAATCTATGTTTCCCGAAAAGACAATGCCGGAGATACCGTCGTCACCACCTTTGACATCCGTATCACCAATCCGAATGAGGAACCGGTCATGAATACCGCCGAGATCCACACCATCGAACATTTGGGCGCTACCTTTTTAAGAAATCATGACGATTACAAACAGAATGTCCTGTATTTCGGACCGATGGGATGCCGCACCGGTTTCTATCTTCTTCTGACCGGCGATCATTCTTCCCGCGAGATCCTCCCGCTGATCAAAGAAATGTTCACATTTATCGCCGGATATACCGGAGATATTCCCGGTGCAAGCGCGCGCGACTGCGGCAACTATCTGGATATGAACCTGCCGATGGCGAACTATATCGCCAAAAAGTTCATAAAAGAAGTGCTCACCGACACACAGGACCATCAGCTCTATTATCCGGACTAAACAACAGACAAAAACAGCAGCCAGAATCCCTTTTCTCTGACCTCCGTCAGTATTTCGGAATTCTGACCGCTGTTTATTTTTCCTTTAAAACATACGCCCGGATATAATCATATGTCTTCTCTTCGCCCTCTTCCTCCAGCATCACAAGAAGCTGTTCCAAAAGCGCCTTTGTCTCCGGGTGCATCACATAATTTTCCCTGCCGCCTTTTAAGAAATATTGAAGCGGATCACTGTCCGTATAAGCCTTGCCCCGGTATATTTTGCTTGCCGCTATCCGGTCAAGGAACATCTCCACCACATACCGTACCGGCATCTTCATCCCGATCATCCGGTTCGTTCCATCCAGACCATAATCGATCCAGTATTCATAATGGTGCTTATTTCTCCCTTTGTGGTGCAGCCATGCAAGGGAAACGCCTGTCGTCTCACGTTCTGCATTATTCGGACTTCGGTCTCCTTGATAATACTTACAGCCGACTTTGAATTCCGTCCAGCTGTATTTGGAAAGATCATGCAGAAGCCCTTGCTTATAAAGTCCCACGCGGAAACAATGTTTCATTACGAGCAGTTTATGCCGCGTGATCGTGCAAAAATGTCCTATCGCTTTCATATCTTTGCAACCTGTTTCTTTCTGCCGTTTTCTGCCTTGCCGTTTTCCGTCGTTTGCTTCTCTTCCGAAACTGACGGTATCCTGCCGATCAGAAACGCGATGCTTCTCTCATCCAATTCGATCTGTCTCTGGTTTTCAATCTCGATCTCGGCAAATCCGCCTTCCTGACCGGTATCGGTCACAAGATACCAGATTCCGTTCTTCGGAAGCGTCGGTAGTGCATACACATGCTTCAGCCAGTGCATATTGCATGCCACAAAGCAGGCATCGTCATCGACTTCCGCCCCGCTGTACAGCACACCGAGCTGTCTGCTCCATACTTCTGCCTGTGCCTGCCATGCATATTCGCCATGAAACGATACATCCGGCATTCCGCACCCAGCCTTATCCTGTCCCAGCAGCGCTGCCGCCTTATGAAGCGCCGGATGCTTTTTCCGAAGGGCGATCAGCTGACGTACAAATTGAAGCAGTCTGCCGCCGCTTTTCCCATAATTCCAGTTCAGCCATGCAGTCTCATTGTCCTGACAGTACACATTGTTATTTCCATTCTGTGTGTTGCCGAACTCATCTCCCGCAAGGATGCACGGAGTCCCCTGTGAAAACATCAGCAGGAAGAACGCATTTTTTATCTGACGCCGCCGCAGTTCCAGCACCGCCTTTTTCCGTGTCGTCCCCTCCGCACCGCAGTTCCAGCTGTAATTATAATCCGGACCGTCATGATTCTGTTCCCCATTCTCTTCATTGTGCTTCCCATCGTAAGATACGAGGTCATTCAGCGTAAATCCGGTATGATCCGTAATATAATTGCATTTTCCGTCTTCTTGGGAATGATGCTGCATCGCCCACATCACATCGCCCACCATGCCCTCATCTCCCTTTAAGAAACGGCGCATCGTATTCTGAAAACGGTCGTCTGTCTGCATCAGCTTGACGCCTTTCAAAAGCGGATCCTGCATCAGCATTTCCATCGGAACGTTATATGGATTTACGATAAACCCGTCCACATGGTATTCCAGCATATAATACCGCAGACATTCGATCGAAATCTGTGGTTTCAGCTCCGGCACGAACGGCATTCGCAGAACAACCTCGATCCCCGCTTTATGACAGGCTTTCACCATATCTTTCAATTCCCGCCGGGCGTATCCGCTCACGCTGTAAGCGGCTTTCGGCGCAAAATAATATCCTTTTCCATATCCCCAGTAATTTACTTTCGCGCCGATCTTTTCCTCAAATTCATAGACCGGCATACACTGGATCTGATTGATCCCAAGTTCCTGAAGATAGGGGATTTTTTCAACCACTCCGACAAATGTGCCTTTATGTTTTACTTTGGATGAACTATGTTTTGTAAACCCGCGTACATGAAGACTATATGCGATCACCTCATGATACGGGATCTTCGGAAATGTATCGTCCTCCCAATCATAGTCTTCCTCCGAAAAACGCCCCCGCACTTCGTCTTTTTCCGGCTTTGGTTTCTCTCCGAACTTCCGGGTACGGGACAATTCTTTCACATACGGATCCACACAGATCCGCCCGTCGATCCGGTAATTATACTCATAGTTTTCCCCAGTCATCCCCTCGACCGCCAGAAAACGGACTTCCCCAAGCCCCTCTTCCTCCGGCATCTCGAAGACTGCCTCCGGTTTTGCCGCGCCTGTCCGGTAGAGCAAAAGCTCACAGCTCTTCCCCGCCGGCACAGCGACCGCAAAATTCGTCCGCTCTCCCATTCTCACCGCCCCCAGCGGCTGCGGACATCCCTTTGTTTTCTTCATACTCCCAGTCAACCTCCTACTGCCAGCCGTCAGTTCCATACAACTCTACATTTTCACTTGTGATCAAAAATGTTTCTTCCAAAGTCTCTTCTTTATATTTTTTATCTTCCAGGATCGCGATCGCAGTCTTAACAGCGGTCTTTCCGATATTGATCGGAGACTGTGCTCCGGTTCCGACAAACTGACTTCCTGCTTTTGCGATCTCGGCTTTTGCCGCCGGCGAACCGTCCACGCCGTAAACAAGGATATCGGTCCGATCTGCCTCCCGGATCGCCTGAAGCGCACCCAGAGCGATCGGATCATTTCCGCACATCACCGCATCGATTTCCGGATGTTCCTGCAAAAAAGCCTGCATCGAGATTTTTGCTTTCTCCGAATCCGCCTCCACATCCACTCGTTCCAGCACTTCAAATCCACTGTTTGCGATCGCTTCCTCGAACCCGGTGATCCGCTCATTGACAGAATTCGTCGCCGGACTCTCAAGGATCACAACTTTTCCTCCCTCCGGACAGCGCTCTTTTAAATCTTTTCCGCACACATATCCTGCATTTTTGTTGTCCGATCCCACAAACGCATCCACCAGATCTACCGCTTTCACTCTGGTATCCACATTCACTACCGGGATGCCCGCCTCCTTAAGTTCTTCCAGCGCCGGAGTGATCTCCTCCTGATCCACCGGACTTAAGAAAACAGCGTCCACATCCGCCTCGATCAGTTCCCGGATCTGCTCATTTTGGAGCGCCGCATCTGCCCCCGGATTCTTTGTCATGATCCGATGCCCTTTTTCCTCCAACGTCGTTTTTATTGAAAGTTCCAGTGTTTCAAAATAAGGGTTGTCCATGTCGATCCCGCTGTATCCAAACAGATATCCGCTTTCTTCCTCTTCTTCGGCGCCCTCTTCCGTCTCAACCACCGCGTTGTCTTCCGGCGTTCCTACATTTTTCTTACATCCTGCCAGCACCGTGCATGCCAATGCCGCTGTAAGCAGGATACTTAATATCCTTTTTTTCATCTTCTGCTTTCTCCTGTTTTGTTCTTTTCATTCATTCTATCGTTTTCCGTCTCAGAATGTCAATAGTGCCATTCTAAATTGCTTTTTCATTACCTTTTTTACTTGCTTTTTTTCTCTAAATTTGATAGCGTTAGTATACAAGAATTTATGATTCTGGAAAGGAGACGCCATGAACGAACAAGCAATGGACACTGTAACACTTCTTCTTGACAACGATGAATCTGTGGAATGCGCGATCCTGTGCATCCTCCCTGTTCAGGGAAAAGATTACATCGCACTGCTTCCTCTCGACGATGAGGGTGACACCGACGAGGAAAGCCGTGTATTCCTCTACCGCTATCTTGAGACAGAGGGAGAAGAACCTCAGTTGGAAAATATCGACGATGACGAAGAATTCGAGATTGTTGCCGACGCCTATGATGAATGGCTCGACGCGCAGGAATACGAGGCGCTGGATCTTGACGCACTCGGATTAGACTCCCTCGAATAATTCATCGACAAAACGGGAAGGCTTTGCGTCCTTTCCGTTTTTTATTTTTACATATGTGATCTTCAGCACGTCTTTCGCACGGGTCATCGCCACATAAAACAATCGGCGCTCTTCCTCTTCGCCCATTTCTTTCAATGATTTCTTGTAAGGGATCCGCCCCTCGTTCGCCTGTACGATAAAAACCGTATCAAATTCCAGCCCTTTTGCCGCGTGCATCGTCATCAGCCGTACTCCCGGAGCATCCATTTCCCGTTTTTGCTGCCGCATTTTCAATGCGTTCGTATATTCCTCGATATGCGCAAACCATTCCGCAAATGTCTGAAATGGTTTTGCGGCTTCCTCGATCTCCGAAAGTACCTCGAACAAATCGCTTGCAGGTATCCGTTTTCCGGCTGCATATTCTCTTAAAAATTCATCATAACCGATCTTTCTTCTCACATACTGGATTGCCGCATACGGCGCCATCTTTTTCAGCATACGGATATCCCACTCGAACTGATCGATCCGATCCTGCATCCATTCTTTCTCTTCATAAAAAATCCGGATCTGCTCAAACGAAATCTTCCGGCTTCCCGATACGCTTTCCCGGCTGATATACCGTTTCGGCCGGTTCATGATCTGGAGAAAATCACTCCTTGAAAATTCGCCGTCCGCCATCCGGAAATATGCCTGTAAATCTTTTGCGATAAAATGATCATAGAGATTTGCCATATGTTCCCGCATCTGAAACGGGATCTTCTTCTCCAGCAATCCCTCCACGACACTTCTGGCGTCGGTATGGATCCGGTACAAAACGGCAATGTCCTCCGCTTTTACTCCCTCCCGGATCCGTTTTTCGATCTCATCCGCCACATACTGCCCCTCTTCCTGAGAATCTTTCAGTTCCTGTACATGAAGACTTGCCCCCGCCGGGCGATTGGCTTTGATCTCTTTTTCAAAACGGATCTCATTGTGACCGATCACACGCAGTGCATTTCTCACGATGTTGGATGTGGACCGGTAATTCACATCCAGAAGAATCTGATCTGCCTGCGGATAATCCTCCTTGAAGCGGAACATTAACTTAGAATCCGCTCCGCGGAATCCGTAGATTGCCTGATCGTCATCCCCGACCGCAAACAGGTTGTCTTCCGGAGCCGCCAGCATCCGGATCACATCATACTGTACCTGATTGATATCCTGAAACTCATCGATCAAAATATATCGGAATTTCTGCTGCCACATTTTCAAAACATCCGGACGTTTCAAAAACAGATCCCGGCACAATACGAGCATATCGTCAAAGTCGATCTTTCTCGCCTGCTTCCGCATCCGTTCGTATTCACAGTAGATCCGCCGAAACGCATCCGGCACGCATTTTTTACTCTGATACGTCTGAATATCCAGTCCGTTATTCTTCACCAGTCCGATCTCCGCCGTCAGATCCTGCAAAAATTCTTCCACGTCAAAAATCTCCAGTTCCTCATGGCTCGCGATATGGCGGATCAGACGATATTTCTCTTCTTCCGAGAGCAGATTTTCCGGTCCGAACCGGTATGCCCATTTCAAGATTCCATAATAAATGCCGTGAAACGTCCCCATCGTCACCGGAAGCTTTTTCCCGCCGCATAACTTGAGCAGCCTCGCTTTCATCTCCGCCGCCGCATATTTAGTAAAAGTAATGACCAGAATCTCTTCTGGTCTTACTTTACATTCCTCGATGAGGTGCCTGATTCGATTTACAATGGTCAGTGTCTTTCCTGACCCAGGTCCCGCCAGCACTAGACACGGACCCTCTCTGTGCAAAACAGCACACTTTTGTGCCTGGTTAAACCCCATACTTTCCTCTTTCTTATGCCTGTTCGCTTAACTTTTCCACACCGGCGCGGATCCGCTTCAAAGATTCCTCTTTTCCGAGAACTTCCATGATCTCTGTTGCTCCTCCCGGTGTATTCTGCTTTCCGGAAACCGCAGTACGGATCGGCCACATCACATATCCGATCTTATAACCCTTTTCTCCGGCAAATGCTTTCAGCGTCTCAAACAATGCATCGTTGCTGAAATCCCCCTGATTTTCCAGAATCGGAAGCAGCTCTTTCAACACTTCCAGCGCTTTCTGCGGATCTGTCTTCATCTTCTTGTGCGTATACATCGCAACATCATATTCCGGTACCGCCTCAAAGAAATCGATCTGCTCGCGGATATCCGGCAGGATCTCGATCCTCGTCTTCACCAGGGCTGCGATCTTCTTTGTATCACAGTCACGGGTTACAACCTCTTCAATGTACGGTCTTGCCATCTCATAAAAACGGTCAAAATCCATCGCTTTCAAGTATTCCCCGTTCATCCATTTCAGTTTCACCGTATCAAATACAGCCGGAGATTTGCTCATATGTGTATAATCAAAGGCTTCTACCAGTTCTTCCAACGAGAAAATCTCGCGATTGTCAGTCGGACACCATCCAAGCAGCGCCACATAGTTGACTACCGCTTCCGACACAAATCCCTGCTCGATCAGATCTTCATAGGAAGCATGCCCGCACCGCTTGCTCAATTTCTTATGATTCTCATCTGTGATCAGCGGACAATGTACATAAACCGGGATTTCCCAGCCAAATGCCTCATACAGACGATTGTACTTCGGCGCGGATGCAAGGTATTCATTCCCGCGCACAACATGTGTGATCTCCATCAGATGATCGTCGATCACATTGGCAAAGTTATAGGTCGGGAATCCATCCGACTTGATCAGGATCATATCGTCCAGCTCATTATTCGGAACTGTGATATCTCCGTAAATCTCGTCATGAAATGTGGTCGTTCCCTCTCTCGGAATATTCAGGCGGATCACCCACGGTTTGCCTGCCGCTAAGTTTGCTTCCACCTCTTCTTTGCTCAGTCCCAGACAATGCTTGTCGTATACCACAATATCGGTTCCGTCTTCCGACACGGATGTCCGAAGAGAATCCAGTCGCTCTTTGTCACAGAAACAGTAATACGCATCTCCCTGCTCTACAAGCTGCTTCGCATACTTCAGATACAGTCCCTGCGCATTCCGCTCGCTCTGTACATACGGTCCGTATCCTTTGTCTTTATCCGGACCCTCATCGTGGATCAGACCGGTTTTCTCCATCGTCCGGTAAATGATATCCAGCGCACCCTCTACAAACCGCTCCTGATCGGTATCTTCTACACGGAGGATAAAGTCTCCGCCCTCATGCTTCGCAATCAAATATGCATAAAGCGCTGTCCGCAGATTTCCCACATGCATCCGTCCGGTCGGACTTGGCGCAAATCTTGTTCTGATCTTTTTCATCTTATTCGTCTCCAATTCTATTTCTTCTCATTCTTTCAAATACCCTTTTATTATAGACCAACTCGTAAAAATGTTCAACAAACAATTACAGCCAGGACCCGATCCTTCTTGATCCTTCTTGATCCGGTCAGCTTTACAGTCTTTGCAGTTCCGACCGGTCGGCTTAGATCAGCCGGACGCCGCATCCGGCAAAAATCGGTTCATAATGTGCCAGACTGCCTCCCGGAACCGCGATCGTCATTCCGTTTCCGTCCCCTGCCCCGAACATTCCCGGATCCATCTCCACCATTTTGCACTCCCAAAGATCCAGCCGTTCCAATCTGCTGTTCTCAAACGCGCCTGCGGCAATGCGCTCCACCGTAGGCGGCACAATATATGCGCCGGTCTTCCCACTTGGAAATGCAAGGATTTCTTTCATTTCCGCGTCAAACAACACGCCGTCTTCACTTGCAAATACCGGACTTCCTCCTGCCTCGATCCATTCCAGATCTGTCAGTTTTGCCAATGCGCCTTTCTCGATCACGGTCAATGCGGACGGGAGCACGATCTCGTAAACACCTCCGGAAAGGCCGGAAAACGCATCTTTCCGTATTCCTGTAAAAATCCCCTCCGGAAGATATAAAACGCCATCGTCGATTTCCAGCAATTCCGGGGTGATCTTGCATAACATACCGCTTTCATCCACGACCCATGGCGACGCGGGAACAGCAGGATTCTCTGCACCGCCATCCGCTGTATCTCCATCTGCTGTATCTCCATCCGCTGTTCCGTCGCCCGGTGTTTCCGAAACATCTCCGTCTGTATTTCCATCTTGAACACCGGAATCGGAACTTCCGCCTTCTCCCAGATCCGTATCTTCCTCTGTGTCTCCGGATATGGGACCGTCATTTTCGTCTGCTGTCGGGCAATCCGCTGCCGGGTCATCTGTCGTCGGGCGGTCCACTGCCGGATTGTCGGTCAGCGGCGGATCCACGGTCGGATGATCGGTCAACGGAATATCCGTTGTCGGCAGATTCTCTGTTCCCGTCGGAATTTTGTCCGGTATCAGCGGATCCGGAACGACAATGACCTCCTCTGTCTTTGTATCTTCTCCGGCCTCGTCCGGACCGGACATCCCGCCTGTCTCTCCTGTCGGGAAAGAATCCCAATCGATACTTGTCTCCAACAAAAATGCGGCTTCGGAATCTTCCGAAACTTCCATTGGTATTTTTACCGTTGATGTTTCTGACAGACTCACATACTTCCCGACCGGCTCTTCCATATCGAACAGATGTTTTGACGTTCTATTCGCTTTCACTTTCTCTTCGGCTACCGTATGCTCTCTTCGAAACAAGTCAGGCTTTCTCAAAGCGTTCATCCCCTGATCCGCCGCCACGATCACCAGACTTCCCGCAAACAGCAACGGCAATATCCCTTTTATTTTTCTTCTTTTCACCGGCACCGCAGTCTCGGCGTACTCCAGTTTCACACATTCTTCCATCCCTCTTCATCCTCCGGGTCTTCTCTTTTGTATAATTCAGCTACCCAAAGCGAACACTTTCAATACACATGAAATCGTGTGCAGTATCATTTTACAAGGAAGTAGATTGAGGCGTACAGGGGGTACGCCAAATGATACTGACGTAGTAAATGGTCTGCACACGATTCTTGAGACTGGTTTAAAAGTGTTCGCTTTGGGTAGGATTGTACAAAAGAAAAAGGAACGCCGCAATCAGATGCAACATTCCTTTGCATTTCCCGGATAAAAGCATGGAGATCAGACGTTGATTTCCGCTTTCACACCAAGTAATTCTTTATTCTTTTCAAGCAGCGGACGGATCACATTGTTCAGATATGCGTCTACCTGCACTGCCGCACGCCCTACATAGCGGGACGGATCCATTGTCTTTTTCAGATCTTCCAAAGTCAGGTTGAATGCCGGATCTTCCGCGATCAGTTCCAGAAGATTGTTGTCGAGACCTTTCTCTTTTACATTTCTTCCTGCTTCCATAGAGAGTTCCCGGATCCGCTCATGCAGTTCCTGACGGTCTCCGCCGGCTTTCACGGCATCCATCATAATATTCTCCGTCGCCATAAACGGCAGTTCGGACATCAGACGTTTTTCGATGACTTTCGGATATACGACCAGACCGTCCACTACGTTCAGACAGAGGTCTAAAATACCGTCGATCGCAAGGAATCCCTCCGGAACGCTCAAACGCTTGTTGGCGGAATCATCCAATGTACGCTCGAACCACTGTGTTGCCGACGTGATCGCCGGATTCAGCGCATCGATCATCACATAACGAGACAGGGAAGCGATCCGCTCGCTCCGCATCGGGTTTCTCTTATACGCCATCGCAGAAGATCCGATCTGACTCTTCTCAAACGGCTCCTCTATCTCTTTTAAATGCTGCAGCAGACGGATGTCATTGGAGAACTTATGCGCGCTCGCCGCGATCCCGGCAAGTACGTTCAGCACACGGGTATCTACCTTTCTCGAATACGTCTGTCCGGACACCGGATAACATGCTTTGAATCCCATCTTTTCTGCGATCATCGGATCGATCCTATCGATCGTCTCCTGATCTCCGTCGAATAATTCCAGGAAACTTGCCTGTGTTCCTGTTGTTCCTTTGGATCCAAGCAGTTTCAGGCTTCCGAGCACATATTCCAGATCTTCCAGATCCATCTCAAATTCCTGCATCCACAGTGTGGCACGTTTTCCGACAGTTGTCGGCTGTGCCGGCTGAAAATGCGTAAATGCCAATGTCGGCTGTTCTTTATAGGTATCGGCAAATTTTGCCAGTTCCGCGATCACATTGATCAGTTTCTTGCGAACCAATTTCAATGCTTCTGCCATCACGATCACATCGGTATTGTCCCCCACATAACAGGAGGTCGCTCCGAGATGGATGATCCCTTTTGCTTTCGGACACTGTACACCATAAGCATATACATGGGACATAACGTCATGGCGCACGACTTTTTCACGTTCTTTCGCCACATCGTAGTTAATATCCTCCGCATGTGCCTTTAACTCTTCGATCTGCTCGTCTGTAATATTGAGTCCCAACTCTTTCTCGGTCTCTGCCAGCGCGATCCACAGCTTTCTCCATGTCTTAAATTTCTTATCCGGCGAGAAAATATACTGCATTTCCTTGCTCGCATAACGCTCTGAGAGCGGACTTACATAACGGTCTGTACTCATAAAATTGTTTCTCCTGTTTTTCTTTTCTTCCTGGATTTTTTCCGGATTTCCTATCGGATCCCGATTCGTTTAAACACTTCCTGATAAGCGTCTTCCACATTGCCCATATCCCGGCGGAAACGGTCTTTATCCAATTTCTCGTGTGTCTCTTTATCCCACAGGCGGCAGGTATCCGGTGAAATCTCATCTGCAAGGATGATTTCTCCGTGGTAACGTCCGAACTCGATCTTAAAGTCGATCAGGTCGATTCCCGCCTCGTCAAAAAATTTCTTCAACACATCATTTACTTTAAAGGTGTATTCCGTAATCTTGTCGATCTCTTCTCTTGTAGCCGCTCCGATCGCGATTGCAAAATAGTCGTTGATCATCGGATCTCCGAGATCGTCGTCTTTGTAGCTGAATTCCAGAGTCGGAGCCAGAAGCTTTCTTCCCTCTTCGATCCCGAGTCTTTTAGAAAAACTTCCTGCTGCCACATTACGCACGATCACTTCCAGCGGTACGATCTCCACTTTCTTTACCGCGGTTTCACGATCGCTCAGTTCTTCTACGAAATGAGTCGGAACGCCCTCTTTTTCCAATACCTGGAACACATAGTTAGTCATGCGGTTATTGATCACACCTTTTCCTACGATCGTTCCTTTCTTCTCTCCGTTAAATGCTGTCGCATCATCTTTATAATCTACAATCACGATATCCGGGTCTTCCGTTGCAAAAACCTTTTTCGCTTTTCCTTCGTAAAGCTGTTCCAATTTTTTCATACGTTTACACCTGTCCTTTTCTTTTTCTTTTCCGATTTCTTTTTTACTTCTGTCCTTTGCCGGACAAGAGGATCTTTTCGCGTCAATGCATCAGAAACGATCACACCACTGTGCGCCGACGCTGTTCAAAGAATATCCGCACGATGATTATAATACAAGGCAGTTGGAAAATCAATATTGCCAACTGCCTTGTATGCACTGTCACTCATTATTTATTTCGACGCATATGTATTAGTATCTCTTATAATTCTATACTTATTTATTATTTTAATCATTTTCCAGCTTACCGAGGAACTCTTTCATCCGGGCATTTCCCGAAGAGAACACTTCCTTTGGCGTTCCCTGTTCCGCGATCACACCTTTATCCATGAAAATGATCTTATCCGCTACATTTTTCGCAAAATTCATCTCATGCGTCACAATCACCATCGTCATATGCTCCGCCGCCAGATTTTTGATCACTTTTAAAATCTCGCCGGTCAGTTCCGGATCCAATGCGGACGTCGGCTCGTCAAAAAAGAGCATCTGCGGTTTCATCGCAAGCGCACGGGCGATCGACACTCTCTGCTGCTGCCCGCCGGAGAGCTGATACGGATAAGCGTCCGCACGGTCGGAAAGCCCCATTTTTTCAAGCAGCACTTTCGCCTCCGCATACACTTCTTCTTTCTTTCTCTTCTGCACTTTGATCGGCGCATCCGTAATATTTTTCATCACCGAAAAATGCGGGAACAGATTGAAGTTCTGGAATACAAGCCCGAAACAGGACTGGATCTCCCGCAGTTCCTGCTTTTTCGGAAAGACCGGCTTCCCGTCTTCCATCCACGCCGCCCGTTTCCCGAGATACCGGATCTCGCCTCCTCCGATCGTCTCAAGCATCGTCGCGCACCGAAGCAGCGTCGATTTCCCGGAACCGGACGGACCGATAATCGCCAGGATCTCTCCTTTTTCCACGGAAAGAGAAATGTCTTTGATCACTTCCACCCCGTCAAACGATTTTCTGATATGATTCATTTCCAACAGACTCATCCCATCCGCCTCCTATCGATAATAATCCAGTTTCTTTTCCAACAACTCCATTCCCCATGCCACTGCATAATTGAAAATGTAGTAAAATACGCCGGCGATGAAAAACGGAACGACCGTCGTCTGGGACGCCGCGATCTGTTTCGCCACCGCAAACATTTCAATGTAAGAAAGAGAATATACAAGCGACGTATCTTTTACGAGCGTGATCACCTCATTTGTCACGGATGGAAGCACGATCTTCACGACCTGCGGCAGGACGATCTTAAAAAAAGTCTGACCTTTTGAATAGCCCAGAAGCGCCGCCGCCTCGTACTGCCCTTTCGGAATGGATTCGATTCCGGAGCGGTAGATTTCCGCAAAATATGCCGCATAGTTTAACGAACATCCCAGGAGGATCGCAGTCAGTTTATATCCGCCGATATTCATCCCCCACAAATAATACGGACCGAAATACCATACGAGGAGCTGCAGCATCAGCGGCGTTCCGCGCATGATCGATATGTAGATTTTCACAAGCCAGCTGACCGGCTTGATCCGGCACCCCCTGCCGAAGTATACGACCATCCCCAAAGGCAACGAAAAAATCAACGTCAGAAAGAAAATCAGACAAGTCTGTCCGAATCCAACTGTCAGTTGTCTCAGCATTACTTCAAAACTCATTTATCCTGCTCCCTCCATACACAAGCGTGCCCCCCGAAATCTGTTTCCGAGGGGTACTTGTTCTTGTCTCTTGTGTTTATTCTGCCGGTTTCAGTGTGACCATATCGGCAATCTCATATTTCTCTGCCAATTCGGCAACCGTACCGTCATCTGTCAGTTTCTGCAGATCCGCATTGATCTTATCGCAGAGTTCCTGATTTCCCTTTTTAAATGCGACTGCATATTGTTCCGTATTGAGTGTCTCATCCACGATCTTGTATCCGTCTCCTCTGGATTTGATCTGGTATTTTGCCACGCCGATGTCGATCGCAAGCGCATCCAGTGCTCCTGCCTGCAGCTCGGTAAATGCGGTATTGTAATCAGCAAATTCATTCAGAGATCCGAATGTATCCGCCAACGCTTTCTGACCGCCCTCCTCTTCACTCTGCAAAAGTTCCAGCGCCGCCGACGCCGCCTGTACGCCGACAACCTTTCCTGCCAGTGCATCCAGCGTATCGATTCCGGAGTCTTCCGCAACGACGATCACCTGGCTGTTATCCACATAAGAATCGGAAAATGTATAATCATCTTCGCGCCCGTTCATCGTAAATCCGTTCCAGATACAGTCGATGGATCCGGAATTCAGTTCCATGTCTTTGGAATCCCAGTTGATCGGTTTTTTCACCAGTTCCCAGCCCTCCAGATCACAGACTGCCTGTGCAAGCTCCAAGTCAAATCCGGTATATTCTCCGTTTTCATCCATATAACCGTATGGCGGATATTCCGCATCAAATCCAACGGTAAAGACGGTTCCGCCCTCGGAAACCGAATCCCCCGATGTGTTTTCCTCTTTCGCATCTTCCGCAGTCACATCGGATTGCTTATCTGCGTTCTCCTCGTTTCCTCCGCCGCATCCGGTCAAAATTGTTGTCATCGTAAGTGCCGCCGCAAGCAGCAATGCCATTTTCTTTTTCATCGTCATTCTCCTCCCTGCCGTGGCACGTCATTCTTTTACTAATTGACCACTTTACCACGCTAAATTACTTGGATATAATAACACACATTATGGCTGATGTCAACTCGCAGATAATAATCTCGCACTTCTTCACCGATAAAACGTCCACCGCCTGCTAAATATGGCTTCGGCGGTACTGACGTTTCCATTTCTCCAGCATCACATCATTCAATTCCAGCTGCAGATTCTCTTTGATGTCTTCCATTTCCTGACGCATCTGTGCATTGATCTCCACATACTCGTCATGTTTCGTCAACAGGATATGATATTCCTCCAACGACATATATTTATAGGAAGCATAGAGATACGGCTTTAACAGCGCGCGGTCCTCGCAGATCTGATACGCCCGGTCATACATTTTTGCCGATTCCTGATACAAGAACTGCTTGCCGTATGCAGCGCCGAGCCCGGCATAGATCCGTCCGTAAAATTTTGCATCCACCGTCTCGTCTTTTTCCTGATTTAAGATCGCCTGATAGACGAGGATCGCTTCCTCGATCTCGCCGCTCTCAAGAAGATTGTCCGCCTTATATTTCTGCCGCTCAATGTCTTTCTGGTTTTTCAGACGTTCCAATACGTTCTGGATCCGGATCATCTCCGGATCACGATAGATCTTCGAATATTTTAAGATCGTCAGAACGAATTTCTCCACTGTTCCGTGCATCCGGATCACATCCCGGAGCATTCCCGCCAGATCGTTCATCCCCAGCTCTTCATCGAGCCATGCGCAGAGCTGCTCATTCATGATCGTATAATCGATCAGATAGAGATTGTTGCACAGATAATAACATAATTCTTCTATTGTAAAGATCTTGCAGTGGATCCTTGTGATCTCGTAGGGATGCGCCGCATGTTTGTCATGACAAAGAACCAAACTTCCCATCGTTGCCTCCTAAATGTATAATCTTCTCCTCCTGAAAATCCGTTGCAAGGAAAAACTCTCCGAATCCCACATCCCGCACGGTTATCTTACAGGTCTTCTCATCCAAGAATAATGTCTCGATCTGCAGACGCATCGAATATTCGCCGCGCCGCGGAAATTTATCCAGTGAGATCACTTCGGTGCGAAGTGTCCCCTGGATCAGCGATTCCACATGCAATTCGATATCCTGCACATCCTCCAGAAGAACTTCCCACTGATTGTTCGACTCATACCACTGCGCCCCCCATGACACGATCGGATACCACATCTCCTGTCCGCCGACCCGCATATTGACCGTGATCTGATCGGTCAGTTTACTTTCCGATAAATAGACCGGATCCTCAATGTGCATAAACATCTTCCGGTATGCCGTATAACAAGCGCCCTTGCTGTACAGATTGTTTCCGATAAACGCTCTCCGCCCGTTGCAAAGCACGCGCAGCGACTTCGGATACCAGTTATTCTCAAATCCCTCTCCGGTCAGAAAGACCGAAGAGACGATCCGCTTATCGAACACGCCCTCGATAAACTTACAGAAACGCGCGTCCGCATCTTTCGCCTTGTCTTCATTCAGGACCGGATATACCGCCGCCAGTTCTTTCATATGCGCGCTCGCCACTTCATCCACCGTCACAAACGTCGTCCTGCCGCCGCCAAGCCCCGGTTTCAGCCGTCGGAGCATATACGCCTTGATCTCATTTCGGTCACAGCAAAATAACGCCGCGTCATACTGCCACAATTCTTTCGGCTGGTAAAACAAGTAGTTGCAGAAACTTTCCTTGTAATCCTGAATAAAAATATGCTGTTTGTCGATATTCATCCGCACGGCGATCCCGCGCAGAAGCTGTGCCAGTTCTTCCGTCAGCTCCGGCACAGTGAACACGATCCCGTCGATCTGCGGAAACGAGAGCAGCGACATCTGCACAAACTTGGAAAGAAGCCAGACTGCATCATATGTCTCCTCCCCAAATTCGATCTTTTCCCCGTTCAGACTCCTCTCGAGAAGTCTGGTCACGGCAAATCCCTCTTTGATTGTCGCCAGACGTTTCGCTTCTTTTCCATACGCCCAGGTATCCCTGAGTTTCCCGATGATCAGCGGGATCTGGTAATTGTCCGCATCGACTTCCAGCGTCTCCGGTTCCAGCTGCTGTTCATTATAAAAGCTGATCTGGCATGTCTTCTCGTTGATCTCATATCCTATTATATTGCCCTGTCCCATCGCAGCCAGCCTCCTTTTTCTCCTTGTTACTGTTCAAACATATGCGCGGCGATCATATCTTCCTGCGCATACGCTTTCATTCGCGTCTCTTTCTCCATATCCGAAGAAAGCAAAATATCGTTCAGCCGACCGTAACGTCCGTCCTCGCCTTTCTGTACCTCTTTGATACAGCTTTGCTTGTCGCTCCGGTAAGAGTTTCCGTCGATCGTCTCTTTAAAGTAATATTTCAGTTTTTCATTCGCAAACAAAACAAATTTCTTCACATAAATATTCTCATACATCGGCGTCAGCACTTCCGTTAAGTAGTCCACGCTCTCGGTGCTTCCTTTTTGAAGCTGATAGTAGAGCATCACACGGCTTCCTTTCTGCCCTTTATAAGAAATGATCGTCTTGTCCCACAACTGCAGTTCGATCAGCCAGTCTTTCTCGTACGATAAGAAAAACGGGAAGTAGATCTGCCGTCCGCAGAGATTCTGCAAAAACTGCTTCAAAGTCTTCCGAAGCGTCGTGTTGTACGGTCTCGTCGAATAATATTTGAGCACCGCGATCTTACAGATGTCGATCACTTCCTCACCTTTTTCAAACTCCCTGCAGATGATGTCGATCACACTTTTACTGATCTTCCGGTTCTCGGTCACATACTCTCTGGACATATATGCCAGATATGCCTGCTGCAGACGGAAATAAGCTCCCTCCGCATAATAATCTTCAAAAATTGCCACCTCGGCAAACACTTCCTCCGCAAACAGCATCTGTGTCAGAATCCGCTCACCTAATTTATGGGTGTGCACCTCATACTCTTTTGCCTCTCTCCAGAGCTGTTTCATGTCGGTCGTCGCACCGCAGTAATATTTGGCAAGATATGTAAGGATCACTTTATCGTACTGTTTTTTCTTAAACAATTCAAAGCAGACATACGTCAGGAAATCATCGTTCTCATAATTATTTTCGCGGATCGTCTTGCTGCAAAGCGCCAGCATCTCGCTTTCGTTATATTTTTCCAGTCCGGTTTCTTGCACGACTTCCAACGTCAGTTCCACATCCTCGTCTTCCTGCCGGTTCAGGCGCAGGCTGTTCAGATATTTCCGGCATATATCCATATACCGCAGTTCATAAAACAGACGCTTGCTCTCATATGGGATGGAATCCGTGTAATGACGTCCATCCTTTCCCTCCCATACAAGCCGCGCAGTCTTGGAATATAAAAATACCTGTGCGCGGTTATCGGTACACGGAACTTTCTGTGAGATCGTCCCGTCGTCTTCGATCACATGGATATATTTCATTCCCGGAACTTTCGTCGTTATGTCATACGCGTGACAAATATCATACAACGCTTTCACCCGTTCCGGATTCAGCTGTTCTTCGGATAAAAACCGCTTGTAAATCACACGCAGATATTCATCGATATGTCTGCGGTCAAGCTGATTCCATGCAAACGCCTCCATCTCGTCCCGGTAATGTGCATAGATCTCGCTGCTTTCATCCACATACAAGATCAGGTTGGAATACAGGAACGAACATTTCCTATATTCCAGATTATTTCCGTGCATAAAATACAGATACACCGAACGCGGCAATGCTTTGTGGAATTTTGTCACATCCAGGGCCGCCATATAATATTCGTAAAGCTGCGCGATCTTCAGTTCCGACTCCACTGCCTTTTCATACCATGCAAAGCAGCTGCTGTCGATCACATTCCCCTTGATCAGAAGCGTGCAGATCGCAGTCAGGATCATGGACTCCGGATACATCTCATATGCCAGCACAAGTGTATCGTACAAATGCTGGTCATAATGTTTCAGCTGGCTTGCCAGGTTCGCCGTGTAAAGCGCCAGTTCTTTTGTCATCAGTTTATATTTCGCAGCAAAAGAAAGTACGCGCACTTCAAACATCCCAAGCTTTTTCAGCGAAGAGCTCTTCTCCCTGTAGCACTTAAATGCTTCCAGATAAAAGATCAGGCTGTGTACTTTTTCCTCATCGAACAGCTTCTCCAGCACGCGGAGCCGTTCGCTTAAGATCTTGTATTCCGAATCCACATTGATCAGCATGCAGAGAATCTTCCAACTCTCCGGATGCTTCATGTAAGACTTGGACAATTCTTCCGCCACCCTGCGCTGTCCGATCGAATCGTTGCTCAAAAGCGTGGTCAGATACAGATAATAAGAACTCAGTTCCACATTTTTTCCGATTGCAAAACGATTATAGTTATAAGACTCCAGAAGCGTCTTCGCCTCATCCGTCTGCCCTCCGATCAGACAGATATGGGCATGCACAAGCAGATACATCTCATTGCGCTCGTCAACTTTCCGGAGATGTTCGATCCGTTTGAGCGCCTCGCCCGTCCAGGTTGTAAGATCTTTTTTCCCTGCTTCATACTGCAGATATCCTTTCAGGATGCTTGCAAATTCCAGATCCTCCGCTCTCCGGTCTTCGTCCCGGCAAATGTCTTTCTCCACGATGATCTCATAGCGCATCGTCTCATACGGCGTTTCCAGAATGATCTGCCCGAAATTGCTTCCCCGATGCAGTTTCTCCGTATCGATAAAATATTCCAATCGGTAGGAATTGCCGATAAACTCTTCGGTGATGATCTTCGTATGCTCTACGTTTAAGAACTCCCCCTCGGTATGTACGTCGATCGCAAGATATCCCCAGGTATTCTTCTTGATCGTAAAAATCTCTTTCCGCGGCTCCGTCAGAGATGTGAACGCCCGGCTTTCCTCCTCAAGTGTCAGGAAGATTTTTTCTTTCTGCTTGCATCCCACAAGAAATTCTTCCAATGCCTGCTGATCCAGTTCCCACTTTCTCATATTGTCGTAAAGCGCCTGGATCCGCTTGTCCTCATACTTCAGGATTTCATAAAAATCCCGTGACCGGAATAACTTCTCCGCCTCCGCCGGATCACGAAACGCCAGTTTTTTGAAATCTTCCAGACTCTGGATCTTGCCGTACCGTGTCATCACATATGGCTTCTCGATGATCGCGGTAAATGCAATGTCATACTCTCCGCCGTTGCAGACGATCGTAAATTTACCGTGTTCCACATGTCCCGGTACTAATCCGGTTCCGTCATATGTATAATAGATATTGACAGGGTTTCCGTCAAATCCCTGTTCCTCGCAGTGCACACGAAAAGAAGAAGGGTACACCAGTCCACGGATGGTTCCCTCCCCCTGATTCTGCAGTGAAAAGCTGCCCTCATATTTCTCGCCTTCCCCTACGCGCATTGTAATATGTGTCTCCGGAAATATGATCTCCGGCTGTGGAATATGAAAATCTCCTTTTGACAGACGCTTAATCTTATTTTTCAACTTCGTCACCTACTCCAAATCAATCCTGTGTCTGATCCATCGTTTTCGTACAGCGCACAATACCCGGTACAGATGATGGACATGATATAAGAGATTATAACATCTTTCCATAGCGTCTTGCAATGGGGAATCCAAGTTTTTGTTTTCCGATTGTATACATGTATCCATATTATTTTTTTATCCGTTTTCCGGATCTCTGCCGCGCAGTCTCAGATAATAAAACCGGAGTTTTTCCACCAGCACCGTCAGATAGCGCAGCACCGGTTCTGTTGCGATCGCAAATACGACAAACAGCATCACACATTCGGTTGTCATTCCCGTAATTGCAAAAAGATCGTTCAAAAATACGGCGCAGAATAAGAGTCCTGCGACACAGCTTGCAAAGATCATGCCACGCATCTTATTTAACGGCGCGCTGATCGTATATAGGATCATAAATCCCACAATCGCAAGCAGCATCGTTGCTGCAGTAGAAATATCCGTCGCTTTCACTCCAAAAGTACGTCCGAAAATCACCAATGCCCCTACCGCCACTGCATCTGTCAGGGCAGCCGGTAACGCTTTCAAAAATACGTTCGTCAGAAAATGTCCGCGAATGATATTTCGATTTGATTCCAACGCCAGAAAAAAAGCCGGTATTCCGATCGTAAACATACTGATCAGTGAAATCTGAGAAGGTTCCAACGGATAGGTAAACAAAAATACAAGCGAAATCACACTTAATAAAAATGAAAAAATATTTTTCACAAGGAACAAGCTGGCAGACCGCTGGATGTTGTTAACCACGCGCCGTCCTTCCAATACTACCTGCGGCATACAGGAAAAATCAGACTCCAGAAGAACCAGTTGAGAAGCCTGTGCCGCCGCATCGCTTCCCGACGCCATTGCGATACTGCAGTCCGCATCTTTTAATGCCAGTACATCGTTCACACCGTCCCCGGTCATCGCTACGGTATGCCCCGCTTCTTTCAGCAAACGCACGAACTGACGTTTTTGCTCCGGCGTCACACGTCCAAATACCGTATTTTCAAGCAGCGCTTTTTTCACAGCATCTTCATCCCGAAGTGTGGACGCATCGGTATATCGATCCGCATTACAGATTCCCGCCTGCGCTGCCACCCTCGATACCGTCAGAGGGTTATCTCCCGAAATGACTTTCACATCCACCCCCTGCTCGGCAAAATAAGAAAATGTCTCTTTCGCCGATCCCCGGATCGGATTGACAATACGAAGAAAACCGAGGGGCACGATCCCCTGTTCCAATGGTTTTCCACCGCATTCCCCGTCATAAATCCCAAATGCGAGCACCCGTGCTCCGTTTTCCGTCAGTTCCTTAAACTGAGCTTCATACGTTTCGTATCGTTCTTTTAGTACCATCTCAGGCGCTCCAAGCACATATTCCCCATCTTCAAATGTGACGCTGCTGTATTTTACCGTAGAAGAAAATCCACATTTGGAAAGTGGTTTCTTTCCCGATCCCGTCTTAAAATGCATTTTGACCGCCCGCATTGTAATATTATCTTCATCCATTGCCGCCGCAAAATCACCGATCAACACCGAAAGAGGTTCCATCGTTTCCGCATCATACGCATCCGTCTCGATCACATCCTGGACTTCCATCTCATTTTCCGTGATTGTTCCTGTCTTATCCACACATAAGACATCCACTCTTGCCAGCGTCTCAATGCATTTCATATCATGAAGCAATACTTTTTTCTGTGCCAGCCGGATCGAACTGACCGCAAGCGCCACACTTGCCAAAAGATAAAGCCCTTCCGGGATCATACCGATCACAGCCGCCACCATTGATGTGATACTTTCCCGAAATCCGTCGTGCTGAAGAAAATATGCCTGTGCAAACAATATCAACCCCATCGGTATGATCGCAATCCCAACCCATTTTACCAGTTTGTCCAACGATCGAATCATCTCGGACTGCTCTCCGACTTGGGCTTCCTTTGCCTGAATCGTCAATTTTGAAATGTAAGAATCCTCGCCTACCTGATCCAGTCTGGCATGACATTGCCCGGATACAATAAAACTACCGGACATCAGAAGATCTCCTTTTCGCTTTGTGATCTCATCCGCTTCTCCGGTCAGAAGCGATTCATTGACCTGCACCTCTCCCTCACAGACAATGGCATCCGCACAGACTTGATTTCCAGCCTGAAACACAGCAATGTCATCCAATACCAGTTCTTCTGCGTCAATCATCGTCCGCTTTCCATCCCGAATCACCGCCGCATGCGGTGCATGAAGCATTGTCAGTTTGTCCAAAATCTGTTTTGCCCGTACTTCCTGAATGATCCCGATCAATGTATTGGCAATAATCACCGGTAGAAACGTCAAATCCCGAAACGCACCAACCAGACATAATACCAGTGCCAGCACTGCAAAAATCAGATTGAAATATGTAAAAATATTTTCATGGATAATTTCTTTCGTCGTTTTAGACGGTGGGTCGACCGACCGGTTTGTCCATCCATGCATCCGATGTTCCTGTACCTGCCGGCTCGTCAATCCCTCTTTATAATCCGGTTCATACCGTGTTGTCGGAAGTCGACGTTTCGTTTCTTCCGCTTCCTGTTTTTCTTTTTCTTTTTTTATGAACATATCTGCGGCTATCCTTTCTTGTCTTTCTGTGAGTTTCTATGATATACTAATGGCTAAGATCCGGCTGTGTGGCAGCCTCATTTCTTTCTGTTTTATAAAATCATTAGAAATTGTGAGTTGATAAACATGAATCGTACGAAAGATGCCATCATCGAGGCTTTCTGGCAGCTTCTGGAAGAAAAGGCATATAACAAAATTACTGTAAAAGACATTGTAAACCGCTGCCAGATAAACCGCAATACCTTTTATTACCATTTCCACGACATCCCGGAATTGCTGGAAGAGACCGTCAAGAGCGTGACGGATCAGATCATACGGACTTATGCCCCTTATGGCTCTCCAAACGATTACCTGGAACCGATTGTGGAACAGCTTTTGATCCATAAACAGGCTGTTTTTCATATTTACCGTTCCGTCCAGCGGGAAGTTTTTCTGGCTCATCTGGAACGAGTTGCACTACACACAGTCTCGGAATATGTTCATACCATTACCGCAGTCATCGGCGAGCCACTCTCCGACGATGAGTGTATACTCCTGATTCGTTTTGGAAAATGCCTCTTAGTCGGTGTCTTATTGGACTGGCTGGAATCTGACATGAATTATGACCTTTTAAAAAGAGCGGATCAGATTTTCGAGCTTTATCGAAATCATAAGCTCTATCCGTTCTCGCTCTTCTCCTGAATATCCTGACAGATCTTGTTGTCATATCTGTCAGGATTTCTTTTTATGATTCTTTTCCATTCCAAAGCTGTTCTGCTGCCGGTTTCCAATTTTCGGCATAACGGTCGCATTTTGCACAGAGATGTTCCACTGTTTCCGGTGACTGAAGATCGGTTGAATGCGCCTGTGTCTTCCCTACCATCTCTCGTAATTTTTCCGGATTTTCCAACATCGGACATGGTCGCAGCATATTTTCATTGAACGGCTGTCCATCATGATACGCCATCATCATCGGAGAACGTAGCGCCTCCAGAATCGTCTTTTCCCGAATATTCGAATCAGAATAATGAATAAATACACAAGGATCAATATCTCCGTTCGCATTAATATGGAAATAACGTCTTCCCCCGGCAATGCATCCGCCCACATATTCCGCATCATTTTGAAAATCCATTGCAAACAATGGTTTTGCTGCCCGGTAATGCCGGATTCTGTGGTATGTCTCCACCCGCTGCTCCGGTGTCGGCATCAATTCCGGCAACGCATCATTTCCTACCGGCATATAATGAAAATACCAAATAAAATACGCTCCCATTTCAATCAGACTATCGAAAAATTCTTCCGATGTGATCGATGCAAAATTTGCGCTCGTATAACATGCTGAAATTCCGTACAAAAGTTTTTTCTTCCGCAATAGTTCCATCGCCGCCGTCGCTTTCTTAAATACACCTTCGCCGCGCCGGAAATCTGTTGCCTCCTCAAAACCTTCCAGTGAAATAGCCGGAACAAAATTCCCAACCCGAAGCAGATCGTCTGCAAAAGTTTCATCAATCAACGTTCCGTTTGTAAAGCACAAAAATACACAATCCGAATGTTCTTCACAAAGCCGGATCAGATCTTTTTTACGCACAAGCGGTTCTCCGCCGGTATAAATGTAAAGATAAACCCCCAGTGCTTTTCCCTGACGGATAATATCATCGATTTCCTCATACGAAAGATTCAGCTTGTTTCCGTATTCCGCCGCCCAGCATCCGGTACAGTGCAGATTACAGGCGCTTGTCGGATCCAGTAAGATCGCCCACGGAATATTACAGCCATATTTCTTTCGGCATTCCTCTTGCTTCGGCCACCCGACAAGTGCCGCATTGAGAAAGAAATTTACGGCTGTCGTCTGCATGACATAAGGATCTACCTCATGGATCACCCGCTCCACAAAAGAATGGTACGGATGCTTTGAATCTGTAACGATCTCCCGGATCAGCTTTCTCTGTGATTCAAATTCATCTCCGGCAAACCGATCCGCCCAATCCATGATCTTCAAAAGATTTTTCTCCGGATCTTTATATAAATATTGAAATGCTTTCTCCAATCCCAATTTTTTTATGCTTGCTGCTACTTCCATATCTTTCTCCTCCTTAAAGTCTTTTCGCTAGCTTGTCTTCATTGTAGCTGTGAACCGGAGACAAAAAAATAGACAAACACGATGTGTTTACCCAAATTTCAGACATTCACACCTTATTTGCCTATTTTTCGTTCAGTCTTTTAATGTTTCCCACTCTTTTTCTTTGAATCCGACAAGTACCTGCTCATCTGAAATCAAAATCGGTCTCTTCACAAGCATGCCGTCTGTTGAAAGAAGCGTAAGCTGTTCGTCTTCCGTCATCTCAGGCAGGCGGTCTTTCAATTTCATCTCTTTATATAAAATGCCGCTCGTATTAAAGAAACGTTTCAGCGGCAGCCCGCTTTTTTTATACCATGCATCAAGCTCCTCTTTCGTCGGATTTTCCGTTTTAATATCACGCTCCTCAAATGAAATTCCTTTTTCTGTCAGCCATTTCTTTGCTTTCTGGCAAGTCGTACATTTTGGATAACATACAAATAACATGATCCATTCCTCTCTTTCTTCTATTCTTTCTTCTATTCTTTCTTCTATTATTTAGTACCTGAAATATTCCCGGCGCTTCCATCATAACAAAATCTTGTACAAAAATCGATACTTGCTTTTCACTTTACCGCTTTTGTGTTAAAATAGCATCATACTTGAAATTTCTAGCCGTTTTTTGTTTTTTTACACAAATATCAAAAAAAGCGGTTATCATGAAAGGAAGGATTTCAACGATGCATTGCTTTAGAAAAGTAACAAATGACCTTTACTGGGTAGGAGGCAGCGACCGCCGTCTGGAACTGTTTGAGAACCTGTTCCCGATCCCGCGCGGTGTTTCTTATAATTCCTATCTTCTGCTGGATGAAAAAACTGTCCTGTTTGACACGGTGGACAATTCCATCGGAAGACAGTTTCTCGACAATATTACCGCACTTTTAAACGGCCGGGCACTGGATTACCTTGTTGTCAACCATATGGAACCGGATCACTGTTCCATGATCGCCGACCTTATGCTCCGCTATCCCGATATGCAGATCATCGGCAACGCCAAGACATTTCCGATGATCCGCCAGTTTTATGCCCTTGATCTGGATAGCAAGACGATCGCAGTCAAGGAGGGGGATACATTCTCTTCCGGCACACATACTTTTCGGTTCCTCATGGCTCCGATGGTACACTGGCCGGAAGTGATGCTGACCTATGATGAGACGGACAAAGTCCTCTTCTCCGCTGATGCTTTCGGAACATTCGGAGCTTTAAACGGCGCGATCTTCAATGACGAAATAGATTTTGACCGCGACTGGCTGGATGACGCCCGCCGTTATTACACAAACATCGTCGGCAAATACGGCATGCAGGTGCAGAACGTCCTCAAAAAAGCTTCTGCGTTGGATATCCGGTTTATCTGCCCGCTCCACGGACCGATCTGGAGAAACAATCTTGCTTATCTGCTGGAGAAATATGACATCTGGAGTTCTTACCGCCCGGAGGTCAAAGGCGTGATGATCGCCTACGCATCCATGTACGGCAACACCGAGAATCTTGCCAATGTTCTCGCTTGTAAGCTTGCTGATGCCGGTATCACAAACCTGACGGTTCACGATGTTTCCAGATCCGATGTTTCCGAACTGATCGCGGACAGCTTCAAATACAGTCATATCGTACTGGCTTCCCCGACTTACAACGGCGGTGTCTACCCGGCAATGTCAAATCTTCTGGAAGATATGAACGCCCTCGGTATCAAGAACCGCACTGTTGCAGTTCTCGGAAACGGTACTTGGGCTCCGACATCCGCCAAACTGATGGAGGTCCGTCTTGCAGAGATGAAAGGCATGACACTTCTCACAGAAAACTTTGCCGTCAAATCAGCGCTGCAGGACGATCAGCTTGAGGATCTGGACGAACTTTGCGCTAAGATCACAGAAACACTTGCCGATTAATTTTTGATGCTATCACAAGCCGGACGGTCCGGCTGCTTTTTACCGCAGCGTGATCGTCCGGTCGGCGTCCCACAAAAGATAGGAGGGTTTGAAGATGAAATTAGTAATCACAATGAGCCGTCGTTTTGGAACCGGAGCCAGCGTCATTGCAAATGAACTTTCAAAACGACTGGATATTCCGGTATATGACAAAGCATATATTGAACAGAAGCTCGGAGAAAACGCTTACGAAAACGAAGCGGAAGCAATCCGCAAACTTGCTGAATCTCCCTGTATCATCCTCGGGCGGTGTGCTTCCGACATTTTAAAAGACCGCATGAACGTCCTGAATATTTTTGTATGTGCCGACAAAGAAGACCGGATCAAACGTATCATGGAACTGGAATCACTCGACCGCGAGGCAGCGCAGAAAAAGGTCGAAGATACCGACAAAGAGCGTGCCGCATATTATTATGAGAACACCGGAAAAACCTGGGGCGATGTGAACGACTATCACATGATCCTCGACACCTCCGAACTGGGCGTTGATAACTGCGCAAATATCCTGATGCAGTATTTTGAACGTCTTGAATATATTTAATAGGGTAGAGGGAGATCACACAAAATCAATCTGTGTATCTCCCCTTTTTATTGAATCATTTATTTCTTTTATGATCTTAGCCGGTACGCCGCCTACAATTACATTTTCCGGCACATCTTTTGTAACGACCGCACCCACGGCAATGATCGCTCCATTCCCAACAGTTACCCCCGGAACAATGGTGGCATTTGCTCCAATCCAGACCTTTTCCCCGATCACAATAGGCGCGGGATGCAATGTACTTCGCTTTTGGGGTGCAAAATCATGATTCAATGTAGCCAGAACAACATTATGTCCGATCAATGCGCCATCACCGATCGTAATGCCGCCTTGATCCTGAAAGTGACACCCGGAATTGATAAAAACATTTTTACCAACCGTAATGTTTTTGCCACAATCCGAGTAGAACGGCGGAAATAATCCAAAAGAATCGTCAACCGGTTTTCCAATCAATTCTGAAAATAAATCTCTGATCTCTTCCGGTGTATGGTACCCCTCGTTTAATATGGCGGTTATCTTCATAGCTTCATTACTGACCTTGTGCATGAACTGATGTAGTTCCGAACCGCCCGTCACTGCTTGTCCACTGTTTAAATGTGCTAAAAAATCGTTTAGTTCCATTTACACTTCTCTCCTTACTTCTCTTGATCCATTTCCAGTATATCGTTTATTCATAGGAGTATCAAATACCTATACAAAATAGATTTATATGCTTGACAGGCATATAGTTTGGGCATATTATTTTTACTGACAAAGATAATAAAGGGAAACATATCTATGGAAATTCGTGTTTTACGATACTTTCTTGCTGTGGCAAGAGAAGAAAGTATATCTAATGCTGCTGAATATTTACACATCACACAACCTACACTTTCAAGGCAGATCATGGAATTAGAAAAGCAGTTGGGAAGAAAATTATTGAACCGTGGAAAGAGAAATCACAAAATCACTCTGACCAATGAGGGAATATTGCTTCGCAATCGAGCAGAAGAAATCATTACTTTAGTTGATAAGACCAAAGCAGAATTTACAATACATGATGAAGTGATCAGCGGTAATGTATATATCGGCGGCGGTGAAACAGATGCGATGCGTTTCATTGCAAGAACCGCTCAAAAGCTGCAAGCCGATCATCCCAACATCCGCTATCATCTTTTTAGTGGAAATGCCTATGATGTAACTGAAAAACTGGATAAGGGACTGCTTGATTTCGGAATTTTGATCGAGCCTGCCAATATCGAAAAATATAATTATATCAAATTGCCTGTAACAGACCAATGGGGACTTCTTATGCGAAAAGACAGTCCACTTGCAAAAAAAGAAAAAATATCTCCAAACGATATAAAAACTATCCCGCTTATTACTTCTCAACAGGTATTAGTCCGTAACGAAATATCTGGCTGGAGTGGGTTGGATTTTGACAAATTGAATATTGTCGCTACTTACAATCTGGTATATAATGCTTCCCTCATGGTTGACGAAGGCTTTGGATATGCACTATGTCTTGATAAATTAGTAAACACTTCCGAAAGCAGCACCCTATGCTTTAAACCCCTTGCTCCAAAATTAGAATCCCATCTGGATATTGTCTGGAAAAAGAATCAAGTATTTTCTAAGGCTGCAGAAAAATTCCTGCAAATATTGAAAGACGAAATAACAATTACGGAATCGGGAGTGGCGATCCCTTTTTATCCTTTGAATCCCCCCAACCTCTAATCACCGGAAGTGCCAAAAGGCACATTCTGGGATTGTAAGCAGTCGCCAAGGTCTCGGCAAGCCCGGACTTGCACCGGCAAGTGTGGTCCAGCTTCGCTGGACACACTATACAAAAAGAAAAAAGCCCGATCAAGAGCCTTACACCCTCGGCGGTGTTTTGCACTCTTGATCGGTCTTTTCTTTATACTGTTTCTTCTCTTTTTTCCACAACTTCGCCTTGTTTCTTATAAATGCTTCCTCCCGGAATATAACCGCGCACAGAAGAAAGCGGATAAATATTGCTGTGGCTTCCCACCACGGTTCCCGGATTCAGAACGCTTCCGCATCCGACTTCCACTTCATCTCCAAGCATCGCTCCGAATTTCTTCATTCCAGTTTCGATCATCCCCTCCGGTGTTTTCACTACGACAAGCTTTTTATCGGATTTTACGTTGGAAGTGATCGAGCCTGCTCCCATGTGGGACTTAAATCCAAGAACAGAATCCCCCACATAATTGTAATGCGGAACCTGTACTTTGTTAAACAAAATGACATTCTTTAATTCCGTAGAATTTCCGACTACCGCTCCCTCGCCGACGATCGCATTGCCGCGGATAAATGCACAATGACGCACTTCGGCATTTTTTCCGATGATCGCAGGTCCGTTGATGTAAGCAGTCGGCGCAACAGATGCCGACTTCGCGATCCAGATATTCTCTCCGCGTTTTTCGTATTCGTCTTCACTTAACGTCTTGCCCAATTCCATGATAAAGCTCCCGATCTTCGGCAACACTTCCCACGGATAAATGACTCCGTCAAAAATATCTTTCGCGATCGTCTCGTCCAATGTATAAAGTTCCTTTACTGTAAGTCCTTTCATGATCCAGCTCTCCTTTTACTTCTTTTTGTCGCTCTTGCCTCGTTTTGCTCCGCTTGTTCCGTTTTTATAAAATCCGGCTGCACGCTCATAACATGCCCGCAGCTGGTATTGATTGTTCAGTCCCTTGACTCCGTTCGTCCGGCTGATGATAAAATGATCCAGCTTCCGCATATATTCTTCCGGTGTGATGTCGCCCTCGGCCACATAGGTCAGTCCTTTTTCCCAGCTTGCCGTCAATTCCGGATTCAGCAATGACTTGATCGAGTTTTCCACCACGTCAAATACCATCTCCCCCTGCAACGTCGGGGTAATGATCTGCGTCTTTTTATTCAGCGCCAGATATTTGATATGGATCAGCTTCTTTAAAATTTCTGCTCTCGTCGCACTCGTTCCGATCCCGCTTCCTTTGATCTGCGCACGCAGTTCTTCATCTTCGATCAGTTGTCCTGCATTTTCCATCGCCAGGATCATCGATCCCGAATTATACCGTTTTGGCGGAGACGTCTCGCCCTCTTTGATCTCCAGCATCTTGACCGGAAGAGTCATCCCCTTTTTCAAGCCTTGGATCACCTGAAAGAATCCGGTGTCCAGATCCTGATCATTGTCTGTATTATCTGTACTGTCCGCATTGCCTGCATTTTCTGAACGATCGGCGCGCTCTGTACTCTCCCCGTTTCCGGCGTTCTGCGTCGCTTTTTTATTTGAAGGAATCCCGACGACTTTCAAATATCCCTCTTCCGCCAAAACTTTGAAACCGGAAAAGAAGCTCTCCCCCCGGATCTGTGTTGTCAGCGCAACTTTCTGGTAGACTGCCGGAGGATAAAAGATACTCAAAAATCGTCGCACGATACAGTCATAGACATGCTTTGCCGTCGCTGAAACCGAATTCAGCGCCGGTAATCCCTGCCCGGTCGGTATGATCGCATAATGGTCGGTAATCTGCTTGTCATTGACATACCGTGTCTTTGCCAGCCCTTTATAGCTTCCAAACTGCAGAATATCCTGCAGATATGGCGCCGCCATCGGATATTTCGACAGACCGTTCAGATTTTTGCTGATCTCCTTTGCCACTGCCGTAGACAAAACACGGGCATCTGTTCTCGGGTACGTCACCAGTTTCTTCTCATACAATTCCTGCACGATCCGAAGCGTCTCATCCGGACTGATCTTAAACCGCTTGGAACAGTCGTTCTGTAATTCCGCAAGATTGTATAAAAGCGGAGGATTCTTCTTTTCTTTCTTTTTTTCGATCGCAGTGATCTGGCAGATTAACGGTGTTTCCTCTTTCAGATATGCGATCAGTTCTTCCGCTTTTTTCCGTTCTTTAAATCCGTTTTCTTTATAAAGATCAAAAGATTCAAACCATCTGGAGCCTTTAACCGCCCGCCACTCTCCCTCGAATGTCTTTCCGCCTGCATCGATCCCTGCAAGCACCCGGTAAAACGGCGTCTTTACGAACTCCCGGATTTCCCGCTCCCGGCGCACGACCATGCCGAGCACGCAGGTCATCACCCTGCCGACCGAGATCACGGCATATTTTGTATGTAAAAAATTTGAAATACTGTTTCCATATTTTAAAGTTAAAAGACGGGAAAAATTAATTCCCATCAGATAATCTTCTTTTGCACGCAGATAAGCCGATGCGCTTAAATTGTCGTACTCCGAAAGATCTTTCGCCTCGCGGATCCCCCGAAGAATCTCTTCCTCCGTCTGAGAATCGATCCACACTCTCCGACGTTCTTTTCCGGTCACATGTGCCTGCTGTTCAACGAGACGGTAAATATATTCTCCCTCCCGCCCGGAGTCGGTGCACACATAGATCCGTTCCACATCCTCCCGGTTCAAAATATCGCTGACGATCCGGAACTGTTTCGCCACCGCCGGGATCACCTCGTATTTGAACTCCTCAGGAATGAAAGGCAGCGTATTCAGACTCCATCTTTTCAATGCCGGATCGTATTCTTCGGGATAACTCATCGTGACCAAATGCCCGACGCACCAGGTCACGATCGCTTCCTCCGATTCCAGAAATCCGTCTCCTCTTCTTGTCTTCAATTTTAATGCCTTGGCAAATTCCTGAGCTACGCTCGGCTTCTCTGCTATATATACTGATTTTCCCATAAATATTTCTGATCCGTTCTCTTTCACTTAATCCGTCCGGAAGCGATAAGATGTCACTGTATGGTAACAGGTATCCGCTTTACAGATCGGGCTTTCAAAATTCACATGATGTACAGCGTCCGGGAAATATTGTGTTTCAAAACATACCGCAGAACGGCATCCGTAAACCGCGCCGTCTTTTCCGGCTTCCTTATCAAGGAAATTCGCCGTATACATCTGCATTCCCGGAAGATCGGTCCATACTTGCATCACGATCCCGCTCTTCTCCCCCGCTGCCTGTGCTACTTTAGCAAACTTTCCGTCATTTTTCAAGACCCAGTTATGATCATACCCGTTTCCGAGACGGAGCGCTTCATAGTCTCCTCCGATCTCTTCCCCGATCGTTTTTCCCGCGCGGAAGTCCATCGGCGTACCTGTCACATCGACCAGTTCCCCGGTTGGGATCGACTCTGCGTCCGCACGCGTATAAAAATCTGCATCCAACACAACCGTGTGTCCGAGCACATCCCCGCTGTCATGTCCGTTGAGATTGAAATAACTGTGGTTCGTCAGATTCAGGATCGTATCCTGATCCGGCGTTCCGTCATAAGTGATCCGAAGTTCATTGTCTTCCGTCAGTTCATACGTCACACGGACAGCCACATTTCCCGGATAGCCCTGATCCCCATCCGGACTTTCCAGAAGAAATGTGATTTTTCCGTCCTCCTGTTCTTCGGCTTCCCACATACGGTGGTTGTAAAAATCCATTCCGCTGTGCAGGTTATTCTTTTCATTATCATTTTTATCTAACTCATACCGGGTTCCGTTGATCTCAAACGCGGCTCCTCCGATCCGATTGGCATTTCTTCCAACGGTAGCTCCAAGCGACTGTGTTCCGGCTTCATAGTCTGCCGCCTCATCATAGCCAAGCACCACGTCGGTCAGTATTCCGTCTTTATCCTTTACCAAAAGATTCACGAGCGCCGCTCCGAAATCCGTCACGGCTGCCTTTGTACCGGCTTCATTTTCCATGATAAACAATCTGCCCATCTCTTCGTTTTTAACCGTGCCAAAGTCACGGATCTGTAATGCTTTCATTGTCTTTCCCTCCTGTTTTCTGATCATGATCCCAAGCTGTCCGCTCTGCTGTTAATCTGTCATTGGATTATCGGAACCATCTCCGTACCCTGGACAACAGATTCTTCTTTTCCTTTGTTCTCACCGGACGCTCTGCATCCAATGCCTCTTTCATAAAATATTCCTGGGCACAGATCATGCGCTCTCCGCCCGTCTTTTTCTGATACGTTCCGTCCGGCAACATCTTCCGTGCTTTCACATTATCTGCAAGCATGATATTCAAATAGCGGACGAGCCGTTTTTTGATCGCCGCATCATAGATCGGACACGCTACTTCCACACGTTTTTCCGTATTTCTCGTCATCATATCCGCAGATCCGAGATACACTTTCTGTTCGTCTCCCGTTCCGAAAACGAATACCCGCGGATGTTCCAGATAGCGTCCCACAATACTTGTAACTTTCAGATTCTCGGTCTCCCCCGGAATCCCCGGCAGGATGCAGCAGATTCCCCGGACGATCAGGTCGACTTTCACACCGGCTCTCGACGCCTCCGCCGCTTTCCGGATGAAATCCATATCGGTCACGGAATTCATTTTCATAATGATCCTGCCCGCACTGCCTTTTCGGATCTCTTCGTCCATCAGCTTTAACACTTTCTGCTTCAGGCTGGTCGGAGACACGATCAGATTCTGATAAACACCGTTCAGATTGCCGATCGCCATATTTTTGAAAAATATAACCGCATCTTCTCCGATTCCCTGATCTCCGGTCATCAATGAGTAATCGGTGTACATCTTCGCCGTCTTTTCATTGTAATTTCCAGTCCCGATCTGCGTAATGTAACGGATCTCATTTCTGCTGCGGTATGTAATCAGACAGATTTTTGAGTGAACCTTATATCCCTCGATTCCATAGATCACCCGACATCCCGCTTCTTCCATCCGCTCGGACCAGTCGATATTGTTCTGCTCATCAAACCGCGCTCTCAGTTCGATCAGCACCGTAACTTCTTTTCCGTTCTCCGCCGCGGCACAGAGATATTCCACAAGACGGCTCTTTTTTGCCAGACGGTAGATCGTGATCTTGATCGTCATCACATCCGGATCTTTCGACGCCTCTTTGATCAACTGTAAAAACGGTTCCATACTCTCATATGGATACGAAAGTAAAATATCACGTTTTTTCACCTGTGCCATCACACTGCCATCCGCCACCGAAGCTGACGGCTGCGGGGTAAACGGTTCATCCATCAGCGGACGCTTCATCGATGCCGGGATCTTATCGATCACTGAAAAGATAAAATCCAGCTTCATCGGCATTTTTGTGCGGAAAATACATTTCTGACCGATGCCCAGCTTCTCACAGAGATATTTTTCCATCTCCTTTGTCAGCGGATTTGCCACCTCCAGACGCACTGCTGCCAACCGCCGTCTCTTATGCAGCGTCTCGCGCATAATGAAACGAAAATCTTCTTCATCCGCGTAAGCTTCATCTTCCGGCGAAACATCTGCGTTCCTTGTGACGCAGATATAATTTTTGTCAGATACCTCATATTGACTGAAAATCAGTTCCAGAAACTCCATGATCACTTTTTCCATCCTGATATAGCGCACGTCCTGCCCCGGAAGATACACGATATCAGAGATAAACTGCGGTACCGGAACGATTCCGATCGTAGTTCCCGTACTGTTCTCCTGCTTCAATGTGGCGATCACATAGATTTCCTTATTCAATAGATGCGGAAACGGATGGTTCGCATCGACGATCTGCGGAGAAAGCAGCGGAAAAATCTGTTCTTTGAAATATTTTTTTACATATTTTTTCTCCTGCGTCTCCAGTTCTTTAAAACTCGTTCCGCAGATTCCGTACTGTGCCAGATGCTTCTTGATCTCCGCATAAGTCTTATCCCGTTCTTTATAAAGCGGCGCCACCGCGTCATAGATCGCATCCAGCTGCTCCCACGGCGTCATCCCGGAACGGCTGTCAGTCTGCTTATTGTCCACCGCAGCCATATCGTACAGACTTCCCACGCGGATCATAAAGAACTCATCCAGATTGCTTGTAAAAATAGATACAAATTTCATCCGCTCCAAAAGCGGCACACTCGGATCCTGCGCTTCTTCCAGCACTCTCTGATCAAAACGAAGCCAGGACAACTCCCTGTTCTGTGTATAGCGAAGCGCTTCTTTTTTTATATTGTCTCTTTCTTTCATCTGTCCGGAATCTCCTCTTCTACTTTTCAAGATATGCCTGCAGACGTTCAAAATCCTGCTCCATCAAGTCATATCCATGCTGATAAAATCTCTGCAGTGTCTCCGCATCCCGCTCCAGTCTTGCCACCGGTTTTACTTTCGGACGTAGTACGAAGATCTTCCCCTCCCTTTCCATCCGTTCGATCTTGTTCATCGTCCGGTTGTACTGAAAACTCCGCGTCAGGATTGCCTGAACCAGTCTTGGATAAGATCGGTATGCCTTTCTGTACACCTCCGCCATGCCGCGGCTCATCGTCTTTTTCCGGTATCCTTTGTTGCGTGTCAATATCACAACGATCTTCTCATCACCGATCTCAAGAGCATGTTCGATCGGAACCGAATCCGCCAGACCGCCGTCCAGATACGGTACTCCGTCAATATTGACGATCGGTGTGATCAGCGGCATACTGCTCGAAGCTCTGCAAAGCTGCATCAAACGTTCCCTGTCTCTGTGCTCCTGCATATACTCCGCCTGCCCGTTCTGACAGTTCGTCGTTACAATTTCACATGTAATCTCGGATTCAAAAAATGTATCAAAATCAAACGGATAAATACGATTTGGGTATTCATCAAAGATCAGATCCATGTTCATCAGGCTCTTTTCTTTTACAAATTTCCGAAATCCGTATATATATTTTCCATTCTTATCCGTTGGGATCATACAGTCTCTCGTACGTCCCGGCTGCTTCGACACATAATCTACTGCATTGCAGGATCCTGCCGAGACACCGATCACATGGGATGGATACCATTCTTTTTCCATAAGAAAGTCCAGAACACCGGAAGTAAATACTCCTCTTGTGGCCCCGCCCTCTAATATCATTGTTACGTTCTGCATTATTCGTCCCACCTTTCTTCGTCCTATTATATACTGTTTTTCCCCATACATAAACCTCCAAAACAAGATTTTTACGAATACTTAACAACTCCTTGCTATTTTCCCTCTACTCATGGTAAGATAATCGTTAGAGTCAAAATGGATTTGATTGAATACAAAATACAAGGAGAATGACTATGATTAGTGCAAACAACATCACGCTGCGCGTCGGAAAAAAGGCGCTGTTTGAAGATGTCAATATTAAGTTTACCGAAGGAAACTGCTACGGTCTGATCGGTGCCAACGGCGCCGGAAAATCTACATTTTTAAAAATCTTATCCGGTCAGTTAGAACCAACCAACGGCGAAGTCGTCATCACTCCGGGCGAACGGCTTTCTTTCCTGCAGCAGGATCATTTCAAATATGACGAGTTCCTTGTTCTGGACACTGTCATCATGGGAAATGCCCGTCTCTATGAGATCATGAAAGAAAAAGAAGTTATTTACGCAAAAGAAGATTTCACCGATGAAGACGGGATCCGCGCCAGTGAACTGGAAGCAGAATTTGCCGCTATGGACGGCTGGAACGCAGAATCCGATGCCGCCAACCTGTTGAACGGTCTTGGTATCGCGACCGATCTTCATTACAAATACTTAAAAGATTTGACCGGTGCGGAAAAGGTCAAAGTCCTGCTCGCACAGGCATTGTTCGGTAATCCGGATATTCTGCTTTTAGACGAGCCGACCAACCATTTGGATCTGGACGCGATCGCATGGCTGGAAGAATTCCTGATCAACTTTGAGAATACGGTCATCGTTGTATCCCATGACCGTTACTTCCTGAACAAAGTCTGCACGCAGATCGCTGACATCGACTATGGCAAGATCCAGCTCTATGCCGGAAACTACGACTTCTGGTACGAATCCAGTCAGCTTCTGATCCGTCAGATGAAAGAAGCCAACAAAAAGAAAGAAGAAAAGATCAAAGAGCTGCAGGAATTTATTTCCCGGTTCAGCGCAAATGCTTCCAAGTCCAAACAGGCGACTTCCAGAAAACGTGCGCTGGAAAAGATCCAGCTCGATGAGATCAAACCGTCCAGCCGGAAGTACCCATATATTGATTTCCGCCCGAACCGTGAGATTGGAAACGAAGTCCTTTCCGTAGAGGGGCTTTCCAAGACGATCGACGGCGAAAAGATCCTCGACAACATCACTTTTACATTGAACCATGATGATAAAGTTGCTTTTGTCGGCGGAAACGAACTTGCCAAAACTGTGCTGTTCAAGATCCTGATCGGTGAGATGGAACCAGACGAGGGAACTTACAAATGGGGCATCACTACTTCTCAGGCCTATTTTCCGAAAGATTTCGGCGGAGAATTTGACAACGACTATACGATCACCGAATGGCTGACCCAGTATTCCGAAAATAAAGACGCCACCTATGTGCGCGGTTTCCTCGGTCGGATGCTCTTCGGCGGCGAAGACGGAGTGAAACGTCTGACCGTACTTTCCGGTGGAGAAAAAGTACGTTGTCTTCTCTCCAAGATGATGATCTCCGGCGCCAATGTCCTGCTCTTTGACGAGCCGACCAACCACCTGGATATGGAATCGATCACGGCGCTGAACAACGGAATGATCAAATTCCCGGGCGTACTGCTGTTTACTTCCCGTGACCACCAGATCGTACAGACAACTGCCAACCGTATTATGGAGATCGTACCGGGCGGCAAACTGATCGACAAGATCACCACTTACGACGAATACCTCGAGAGTGATGAGATGGCAAGAAAGCGCCAGACATATACCGTCGAGACAGATGATGAAGATTAAATTTTAATTTCTATTAAAGAGCCAAAGGGGATTGCTGATCATTGCAATCCCCTTTTTATATGATTTTCTTATCCTCTGGACTCCAGCCGCTCTTTTCGTCTCAGCACATCCGCCCACTGTCCGTCACTCAATAATTCAGGTTTCTTCATTTTCTCTAACACGGACAAGTCCATGTGAAGTTCCCTCTGCGCCATAACCGCCGCTTCATATAAAGAAAGATAGTCCTCTGTTGTCTGGGACATCAAATTTTGATAATCTCCAAATGTATGATCATGGTCGAACAACGGACAATATCCTATGATCTTTCCACTGGAATTTTCCATGAAAAATCCCCAATTCTGCTCATGCCTGTCATTATTATTCAGAATATAGTCTGCAATCTGCATCTTCAAATAGAACTCCCTGTCTATCTTTTTTGCTTCCTGATATGCATTCAATCCATAAAACTCACAAAAGATCTTAAATTCCTCGAATGTAACAAGCGAAGTCTCTTCTGATGTGAAAAGCTCTGAACAGACCATTTTCTCCCCGACACTTTCGATCCATTCACTCCGTTCTTTTGATAAATACAATGAAATATCTTCCTTTCTTGATATTTCATAAGAAATATGACTGATCTGAAGCGCCGACAGGATCTCCGATGCCGGAATCTCATATTTTCCGACTTTATGGAGAAACATCCTCCCCTCTTTTCTGATCCAGCCTTTCGCACTCGTTCCCAGCGTCGTAAGCTCCGGTGTATGGATATTCCCCTGTTCTCTTGCTACGTTCTGGTGATAAATAGTCCGTCCCGATAAAGAAATTTCTGTCACAAACAATGACAGTGGATTTTGAAACAAATTAACCTCCGACCAATTCTTTTCATCGCCCTCGTCACAGATCCAATACGCATCCTCCAAGCTCAATCCCCGACAGGCTTTACAGATCGCATAACGATTACTCTGGGGAAGACGCATTGTGTTTAAAATCTCCTTTGCATAGCTTCGCCCGATCGATAACGTGCGGTTGGATGCCCATTCCATAAACTCAACAAACGTAACATTTTCCTTCCGCAGTGCAAAGGGAAGCCTGTCAAAATCCAAAATCCTGCATTCTCCGTTATCCCGGATCTGCAATACAGGTGCATCTTTCAATAACAGCAGCATCCTTTACTCCCCTTTCTGCTCCATCCTCTCATAAACTTCCCGGCGAAGTTCTTTATTCTGATGTGCAATAATTGTCGTACATACCGCATCGCCTGTAATATTCACCGCCGTCCTCGTCATATCCAAAATTCTGTCGATACCCATGATCAGCGCGATTCCCTCCACCGGAAGTCCCACCGAAGTAAATACCATAGACAATGTGATCAGACCGACACTCGGCACGCCCGCGGTTCCGATCGAAGCGATCGTTGCCGTTGCGATGACGGTCAGATAATCTGTCAATGTCAGAGGAATCCCGAATGCCTGGGATACAAATACAACCGCTACGCCCTGCATGATCGCAGTTCCATCCATATTGATCGTAGCACCAAGCGGAATTGTAAAGGAAGAGATCCGCTTTGACACTCCCATCTTTTTGTCCAGCGTCTCGATCGACAACGGGATCGTCGCATTTGAGGTCGCCGTAGAAAATGCAAATGCCATGACCGGGAAGAATTTCTTGATAAACTTGATCGGATTCAGTCCCGTCAGCAACTTCAGTAAAATCTGGTATACTCCAAATCCCTGAAGCATCAATGCTAAGAAAACTGCCGCCATATATTTCAACATCGGAAGAAATGCATCGAAACCAATCCCTGCAAATGTCTTTGCGATCAGGCAGAATACTCCGATCGGAGCCGCTTTCATCACAGCCATCGTCATATCCATCATCAGATCGTTAAACTGTGAGAAAAACTGAGCGACCGCCGCGCTTCTCTCTCCGCGCTTTGCAAGCAATATCCCGACGAAGATCGCGAAAAAGATGATCTGCAGCATATTTCCCTCTGCCAGTCCCTGAATCGGGTTTTTCGGGATAATATTCAGTAATGTATCCGCAAAACTGATATTCTCCGCCGCCTCTGCTGCCTCCGCCGTCTCTAAACTGCTGACATCCATTCCCACACCCGGATCGATCAGATTTGCCACGCTTAAAGCAAGCGTAATCGCAAGCGCTGTCGTCACCAGATAAAATCCCATCGCTTTCACACCCACTTTTCCGAGTGTTTTTGTATCTCCGATTGACATACTTCCGCAGACGATCGAACAAAATACAAGCGGTACGACAAGCATCTGCATCGCACGCAAAAATCCGTTTCCTACCACATAAAATACGCCGTTGATGATCACCGTATCACGCACATATCCCTCCGGGATCCAGTAATGCAGAATGATTCCGAATCCGGCTCCCAGAAGAAGACTGATAAAAATCAACGTTGTCAATCCAAGTTTCTTTTTCTCCTGTTTTTTCTCCATCTCATTTCCTTTCTTTTTTCTCTTTACCGTTCCTGATCTTTTATATAATCCGCAAGCGCTTCTTTCCAGTCTTTCGGCTCTTCTATTTCACACATCCGAAGCATCATATTGTCCAAAACCGTATAATCCGATCCCTGTAATTTCGGATCCAGTTCCCGCAAAGCCGCCGGGATCAAAAGTGATTCGTCCTTTCCAAGCAAACGTACGATCTCTTTTGCGAGTTCATAGCGGCTGCACCGTACTCCGCCGCAGACTGCATGGTAAATTCCCTCCTGCTCTTTTTGGATCAGACGGATGATCACTTTGGAAAGTTCCGCCGCACTTGTCGGAAGCGCAAACTCATCATCCGGCACTTGGATCTGTTCCCCTTTTTTCGCTTTCTCTATGATCATATTGACAAAATTTGCTCCGCCTTTTCCATATACCCATGAACTGCGGATGATCAAATGCTTCGGCGCCAGTTCTTTCACAAAATTCTCACCGGCTAATTTTGACTTTCCATATACTGTCACCGGTTTTGGCGTGTCAAATTCATGAAATTTCCGGTCTTCGGAAGAACTGAACACATCATCCGTCGATAACTGGATGATCCTCGCATCCAATTTCCTCGCTACGGCGCTCAGATTTCTTGCACCAAGCGCATTAACCTTATAAGCTTCTTCCACGTTCCGTTCACAGAGTTCTGTATCCGTCAGTCCGGCACAGTTGATGATCGTATTCGGACGGTTACGAAGTCCGAACAACGTCACCTCCTCCGCCGACGTAATATCCAGATCTTCTTTATCTGTCTCAAACAGTTCCACATCCCGCATATCCAACATATTCCGGATCATACGTCCCACACGGCCGTTTGCTCCCGCCACCCATATCTTTCCGTAATCATAACTCATTTTCATTCCTCCTGCACATTTGTATACTGCCGCATTTTTACATCCTGCTGCACGTTTTCTCTCTGCCGCCATAATCTCTGTTACAGCCTCTGATATAGTCTCCGCCATTCTCTCTGCCATTATAGCAGAACCCAAAATAAAAGTACAGAACGAGCTTGCAAACACTCGTTCTGTACTTGTTCTATCCATAGCGTCGGTGTACAAGGGGCAAAACGGTCGATAAAGAGCAAATCTAAGTCTCTTTGTTGTTACTTTCACTCCGCGTACGTCTCTGTACGCGTCGTTCAAGTGCCTAAAAGAGGCTTAGATTTGTCTCTTCTCGACTCACCGACCTCAACCGCAGATAATTCGGTTTGAGGCGTGTTTCCCCTTGTACACCGACGCTATTCTGATTTTTTACTCTGCATCCGCGGCATCGTCATACTGATCGTCACTCTGCTTTGCCGTTACGCCCTGTTTCTCAAAATCGATCTTATTCCATACTTTCTTGTTTTCCGTGATCTCCGTCTCTTTTCTCCAATCTGCAAGAAGCGAATCATACTGTTCCTGTTTTCTCTGCGCAACGATATTCGTTTTCTCCGTATCCGTTGCTTCCCGATCCAGAAGACTAGTCAGTTTTCCGACATAGATTCCGTAATCAGACTCGATCACATCGGTCACGTCGCCCTCCGTTGCCAGTGCATCCAATGCTTTGACAAGGTCTGCATTCGGCGCAGTGGATTCGCTGTCAAACGTCGTTGTCTTTACTTCGTATCCGCCCTTCTGAGCCAGCGCGTCAATATCTTTCGTCTCGCTTGCTTTCAATGTATCCGCAAATGTCTGCGCCGTCTTTTTTAATTCCTTTTTCTCATCTTCTGTCAGATCTTTTGTATTTCCGTCCGCATCTGTCGTGCTGTACGGAAAATAGACATATTTCATACTTTTCTGTGCGGCTTCTTCATCCGACACTTCCTCGTTCACGCCCTCTTTCATCTTTGGATCCATCCGGCTCTGGATCGTAACAAGTTCCAGATATTCTTCGATATATTTCTTATATCCGGACACGGCTTCTTTCTCTTCCAAGGCATTGTCTTCGTCGAATTTCTTCGCCGCTTCCTCGATCGCTTTTGTATCCTCTTCCGTCAAGGCAACTTCGTATTCCTCCGCATGCTGTCTGATCAGATACAGATTTTCCAGATTCAGAAGAAGTGTTTCCTTTGTGCTTTCTTCATACGTCTTTCCCTCTTCCATCTCCTGCTGCCAGAGCGCCTCTCCCGTTGTGCCCATCATCGGCGCGTAATAAGTCTCATACTGCGCCTGCTGCATTCTCGCATAAAAGTTGGCAACCCCTGCCGGGATCTCTTCCTTTCCGACTGTTGCAACTGCATCATCATTATCAAAAGATGTACAGCCTGTCAGCGAAGTCAGCGCCAATGCTCCTGCCGCTGTCAAAACTGCCATCCGTTTTACCGACTGTTTCATAACTCTTTTGTACGAAGCGTTTTCCTCCCCCCGCTTCGTCTCTCCTTTCTTTTCCCGCTGTATCAAAAAAATCAGCGCCTTGTTAATTTAACATTATAAGACGTTTCACTTATTCTAACAAGCTTTTTATATCATTTAACAGCTTTTTCACAAGTTCTAGAATATCCTCATCCTTTTCTTTTTTATTCCGGTATTTTTTCTCATAAAGGAAATATGGCGGATTTTCCATCTTAAAGACCAGGGAACCGCGATATGCCTCGATCAGCCCCGGAATCTTCTCCGGCTTCACCTTGGCTTTCTCATACATCTGGATCCGGAACGTATTCTCTTTCTGTTCCACCGACGTCACATATGCAGAATGCGCCAGCGCTTTTAATCCCGCAATATTCAAAAGCTGCTGTACTTTCCGCGGAATATCTCCGAAACGGTCGATCAGCTCTTCCAGCATATCGTCCATCTCTTCTTCATTCTCAATTCCGGCGATCCGCTTGTAAATATCCAGTTTCTGATATTCATTCGGAATATAACTGTCCGGGATATACGCATCCAGATTCAGATCCATTGTCGTCGTGAAAATATCCTCATCCAGTTCGCCTTTTTCCTGACGCACCGCTTCCCCGAGCATCTTACAGTACAGATCATATCCGACAGCCTCCATATGACCGTGCTGTTCCGCGCCAAGCAGATTTCCCGCGCCGCGTATCTCCAGATCCCGCATTGCGATCTTGATTCCGGAACCGAGATCGGTAAATTCCCGGATCGCTGCCAGCCGTTTTTCCGCAACTTCTTTTAACAGCTTATCTTTGCGGTACAATAAAAACGCGTACGCCATCCGATTGGAACGCCCTACCCGCCCGCGAAGCTGATACAACTGGGAAAGTCCCATCCGGTCCGCATCGTGGATGATCATCGTATTGGCATTGGAAATATCAAGCCCGGTCTCTATGATCGTCGTCGATACCAGTACGTCGATATCTCCATTGATAAAATCGCACATGATATTTTCCAGCTGACGCTCGTTCATCTGCCCATGCGCATAGGAGACGACCGCATCCGGCACAAGCTGCTGTACCCTGCCTGCCACATCCGCAATGTCGCTGACCCGGTTGTATACATAATACACCTGACCGTCTCTGGAAAGTTCACGCTCGATCGCCTCACGCACCATTTCCTCATTGTATTCCATCACATACGTCTGGATTGGCATACGGTCGATCGGCGCTTCCTCCAATACACTCATATCCCGGATCCCGATCAGGCTCATATGCAGGGTCCGCGGGATCGGCGTCGCAGTAAGGGTCAGCACATCTACATTCTCTTTGAGTTTTTTGATCTTTTCTTTATGAGCGACACCGAAACGCTGCTCTTCATCTATGATCAGAAGTCCCAGATCTTTATATTCCACATCTTTGGACAACACGCGATGGGTTCCGATCACAATATCGACCAGCCCCTTTTTCAGATCTTCCACTGTCTTTTTCTGCTCTGCCGACGTCTTGAACCGGCACAGCAGATCGACCCGCACCGGAAAATCTTTCATCCGCTGCACAAACGTATTGTAATGCTGCTGTGCCAAAATCGTCGTCGGTACAAGGTAGACGACTTGTTTTCCCTCCTGCACCGCCTTAAACGCCGCGCGGATCGCAATCTCTGTCTTTCCGTATCCGACATCTCCGCACACAAGCCGGTCCATGATCTTATGGCTTTCCATATCACGCTTTGTATCTTCGATCGCCTGTAATTGATCCTCCGTCTCCTCAAACGGAAACATTTCCTCAAATTCTTTCTGCCATACCGTATCCGGCTCATACATATATCCGTCTGCTTCCTGCCTTGCCGCATACAGTTCCACAAGATCTTTTGCGACCAGCTTGACCGCATGTTTCACCTGACTTTTCGTCTTCGTCCACTGGCTCGTGCCAAGCTTGTTGAGTTTTGGCTTTTTCGCATCGCTTCCCGCATATTTCTGGATCAGATCCAGCTGTGTCGCCAGAATGTAAAGCGCGCCGCCTCCGGCATAGCTGATCTTCATATAGTCTTTTGTCACTTTGTCGACCTGGATCTTTTCGATACCCTCATAAATACCGAGACCATGATTTTCATGGACTACATAATCTCCGACTTTTAATTCGCTGAAATCCTGTATTTTCTGTCCGCTGTATGTTTTATGCCGCTTTTTCTTTCTTTTTTTCCGACCGAAAATATCCGTCTCCGAAATGACCATGAATTTCAGCATCGGGTATTCGTACCCCTCTGTTACATGCCCATAACTGACGAGAATTTCCCCCTCCTGAACTTCCCGGTCGGCATCTTCACTGTAAAAACTGCTCAGATCATAGTCCCGCAGATCTTCCGCAAGACGCTTCGAGCGTGTCCTTGATCCGGAGAGCAGCACGACCCGGTAGCCGCTTCGTTTCAGACGCTTCAGATCTCTCGTAAGCATTTCGAAGCTGTTATTATACGGGTTGACGCTTTTCGTCTGGATCGAATACGTTTTCCGCAGATGAAAGTTCCCGCATTTGGATTCCAACATGGTAAATGCGATCCCGTACCTCCGGTTGATCTTCGCCGTCACTTCTTCCACGGAAAACACCTGCGAAAGCGCCGCGGTCTCCGCTTCCATCTCCATCGCTTCACGGTTCTTCAGACTTTCCCGGTACTCTTCTTCCGCCTCATCCATCCGCTCTAAAAGCCGGATCGGCTCATCCAGAAACATCAGTGTTTCTTCTTTCGGAAAATAATCGAGAAACGACGCATGTTCTCCCTGTTCCAATTCCAGTTCCGCCGCCGGATAGATCACGGCGGACTGCAGATTCTCAATAGACCTTTGACTCTCCACATCGAAACTGCGGATCGAATCTACCTCATCTCCCCAGAGTTCCACACGGATCGGAAATTCCTCCGTCAGCGGATAAAGATCGAGAATCCCGCCCCGCACAGCAAACTGTCCCGGACCTGCAATCTCCGCCTCCCGCTCATAGCCCATCGACACCAGCTCTTCCTGCAGCTCTGTAAAATCCAGTGTATCGCCGACAGCGATCTGCTCTTTGTACTTTGCCAGTTTTTTCATCGGCGGAAGTCCGTCCAGCAGTGCATCCGCAGTTGTCAGAACGGTGATCTCGCGACCCTCTTCCAGTTCCATCAACGCGCGCACAACCTCCATCCGCTGGCTGAGCAGATATTTGCCTTTGATGTCCGCGTGATAAAACAGCAGATCTTTCGCCGGATAGTAATAGGTGTTTTCCTCCAGAAAACGATGCTCCTCATACGCCTGCTTTGCTTTCTCATCGGAAGAATAGATCCCCAGCCGAAAGCGGATTCCCTGACCAAGCGCATACATCAGATGTGTTTTCTGCGAATTCACACATCCCGTGATCTGCAATACCCCATATTCTTTTGTTCTTATCCGAATCATTTCCTGATAATCCGCCAGTTCGGTAAGCGGTACTGTCAATGCTTTCACGATCTTCCTACTTCCTTTTTGTCTGTTCTCTTTCTTTTTATACTTCTTTCTTTTTCCGGTTATATTCGTTCATCGCCGCTGTGATCTCACCGTCTATGATCTGTTCTGCGGCGTGGAGCGCATGATCATATCCCTCTTCCATCAATTCCTGCTCCGCTTTTGAAAAATGTCCGAGCACATAATCTGCCAGATCATAACGCGGCGGCTTTTCCCCCACACCGACTTTGATCCGCGGGAAAACCTGTCCGTTCAGATGCGCGATGATATTTTTGATCCCGTTATGTCCGCCTGCGCTTCCTTTTGCGCGGATCCGGATCTGCCCGTTTTCCAGACTGATGTCGTCATAGATCACAAGCAGTTCCTCAGTCTCGTCCACCTTATAATAATCCAAAAGGCTTCGCACACTCTCCCCGCTCAGATTCATGTACGTCTGCGGTTTTGCAAGGATCACTTTCTGACCGCCGATCATCCCTTTTCCGATCAGAGCGCGGTGTTTTTTTCCGTCCACAGCAATATTATATTTTTCTGCGATCCGGTCTATCACTTCAAATCCAACATTATGGCGTGTACCCTCATATTCCTTTCCCGGATTGCCCAAACCAACAATAATAAACAAATTCTTCACCTCATTTGATCTGTCGTTTTCATGACAGTTTTTCTGATCATTTTCATATAGCAATACGTTTCCATTGTACAGGAATCCCTCTGTTTTGTCACGAAAATCTTCTTCCGGTATATTTTCCGGTTCTGCATCATAGAATGATAAAAAACACATCGGGAGGTCTCTTTATGGGTTCCAAAACAAAAATTGTCGTTCTGCACATGAAAGAAATCATATATACTACGATTTTCGCCGCGCTCGGCATCCTGTTGATCCTTTTGCTTCTTTTTATGTTCCGTCCGGGGCGCGGAGATGCAAAATCCGCAGACAGGGAAAAATACACACCCGGCATCTACACTTCTACAATGACTCTCAACAACACCAATCTGGAAGTAGAAGTCACCGTGGACGAATCCCGCATCAATTCCATCCGCTTCTCCAATCTGGATGAAACAGTTACGACGATGTTTCCGCTCGTCCAGCCCGCTTTAGAAGAGATCGCGGATCAGATCTATGACTCGCAGTCCCTTGATCATATTGCGCTCTCGGATGAAACACCTTATACTTCTCAGGTGATCTTAAACGCTATCACCGAAGCCGTAGAAAAAGCCGCAGCTCAATAGGCCGCGGCTTTTCTTATTGCTCGCTCTCACATCCGCGTACGAGGGATAATCGCCCTTTGTACACCGATACGAAACGTTCCGAAGAACTTCCGTACTGCAATATGACTGTCCGGAATTATCTGCCGGATATACATTATCCCTCTACGATCAGATACTGTCCGTTCGGCAGCGCGAATACTTCCGAAGCATCTTCCAGTTCTTCCTCGCTCATGGAATCCACATCGATGCCGTTCTCTTCAAAATATTCTCTTACCTCTCCAAGCGAATCGACAACAACCGCCATACAATCTTCCAAAAATGCTTCCGCCTCTTCCTGCGTCTCCGCAACCGGCTCGTCAAATAACTGTGACTGTTTCTCTAAGAAAGTCAACAGACACTCTTCACTGTACTCATTCATGTTTCTTAACCTCCTTATTCTTTGTCTTTTTTCAGCGTCAATGTAAAGGACAATGTCCCTTGTTCATCAATGCGAAAATCATCTCGGATCACATGCCATTGCAGCGATCTCTTCCGGTCTGTCGGCAATCCGTTCTGCTCCTGCAGCCCTCAGCGCTTCCCGGCTTCGAAATCCCCAGGTCACGCCGACCGTCTTCATATTTGCCGCATTGCCCGTAGCGACATCCACTTCCGAATCTCCCACATACAGAACTTCCTCCGGCTTCGCATGCAGGATTTCCGCGATCTGAAGAACCGCCGTCGGATCCGGTTTTCTCGGTATCCCCTCCTGCTGTCCCCGGATCTGCCGAAAATATCCGCTTCCAAAAATCGTCTCCACCACATGAACCGCCTGCTTATGCGGTTTATTGGAAAGCACTGCCAGTTCCACCCCGGCGTCTTTCAATGTATCGAGCATCTCCCGGATGCCCTCGTAAGGTATTACATGATATGTGCAGTTGGCATCAAATATACGTCCGTATACTTCCATCGCCTCTTCGATCCGTTCTTTGGGATCGGCTCCCGCTGCCGTCAATGCTTTTTCCATCAGCACCCGGGCGCCGTTCCCGACAAACATCCTGCACTGTTCTTCTGTGATCTTCGGAAGCTTCATCTCACAAAGTGATTCATTTACCGAAAAGGTCAGAGAATCCAGCGTATCTGTCAATGTCCCATCCAGATCAAATATACAAGCTTTATACATCGCTTCCCTTTACCTCCCTGTAAAATAAAAGATGTCAGAGTCAAAAAGCCCCAAAACCATACTGTCGTAAAACCGATCCTGCCGCTCCATGCCCCGCCTGTAATCTATAATAGTATGACCTTATGGAAATTTCAATATAAAAACGTTATTATTTTCCAAGCAGATAGCGGCGCATTGTTTTGAGCGCATTTTTTTCCAGTCTGCTGACCTGCGCCTGTGAGATCCGGATTTCCCTCGCCACTTCCATCTGTGTCTTTCCCTCAAAGAAACGAAGACGGATAATATACCTTTCCCGCTCATTCAGCCGTTCCATTGCAGCTTCCAGAGAAAGTTCTTCGATCCAGTTCTCCTCCCTGCTTTTCTTATCGCTGACCTGATCCATCACATACAGCGTGTCGCCGCCGTCGCTGTACACCGGTTCATAAAGACTGACCGGCGCCTGGATCGCATCCAGCGCATAGACGATATCTTCTTTCGAGATGCCGATCTCCTCCGCGATTTCCTGCACCGTAGGTTCTTTCATATGTTTCTTCATATACCCCTCTTTCGCATAAATCGCTTTATAGGCGGTATCCCGAAGAGAACGGCTGACCCGGATCGAATTATTATCCCTTAAATATCGGCGGATCTCACCGATGATCATCGGCACCGCATAAGTGGAGAATTTTACCTCTCTTCCCGGATCAAAATTATCCACAGCTTTCATAAGCCCCACACAACCGATCTGGAACAGATCGTCGGCATTTTCATTTCCCCCGGAAAATCGCTTGATCACGCTTAGCACAAGCCTCAGATTCCCTTTGATATATTCCTCCCGTGCTTCCTCGCTTCCCTCTTTGATACGCGCAAACAAAGCTTCCTTCTCTTCTTCTTTCAAGAGCGGAAGCTTTGCCGTATTTACCCCACATATTTCTACTTTGTTCAATGCCATAGCTCAAATCCTCCTGCCAGATGAATTTCCATCTAGTAGAATTCTTCTCACTATCACATTCTGTTATTCTGTCCGTGCCAAAATAAAAAAAGTTTTACTCCTTGACACCGATTTTATCTGTCCGCATTATCCGCGGGCAGCTTTTTCAAACTCATCCAAAATTTCCTGCTGCGGCGGAGCTGTCAAAAGACTTACGACTACATTCAGCACGATCGCCACTAAAAATGCAGGAAGCAGTTCATAAATATCCCAGGCGCCTCCCATCGGACGTACAAGGTATTTCCACACAAAGATCATCACACCTCCGGAGATCATGCTCACGATCGCCCCATTTCGATTGGAACGTTTCCAGAACAGCGCCAGAAGCATAACCGGTCCGAATACTGCGCCGAATCCTGCCCATGCAAAGGATACGATCCCAAACACCGAGCTTTCCGGATCCATCGCCATAAATACACCGAGGATCGAAATCACAAGCACCGTCGCTCTTGCCGCCAGCAAAGAAGTCTTTTCTTTGATCTCCAAATGAAATACTTTCTTTAGCAAATCCTCGGAAATACTGGAGGATGCAGCCAGAAGCTGGGAATCTGCCGTTGACATCGTGCACGCCAGTATTCCGGACATGATCAGTCCCGCAACTAAAATTCCAAGGAATCCGCTTTTACTCATCAATGTTCCGAGCGTAATGATCAACTTTTCAGAATCGGATCCCTCCAATACCTGAAGCGCACCGTTTCGAGACAAATTATTTCCGACAATTCCGATGAAGATCGCCACACTCATAGAGATCACAACCCATACTGTCGCGATCCGTCTGGAAATCTTGATCTTCTTCTCATCTTCGATCGCCATAAACCGAAGCAAAATATGCGGCATTCCAAAATAACCAAGCCCCCATGCAAGCATAGACGCAATCTTGATCGCGCCATACTCTGTCGCTTCGCCGTTCATATAGGTCTGCGTCATCGACAGATACCCCGGAAGTTCCCCAGCCTGAGAGAGGATCACATCGGTTCCGCCCGCCGTTTTTACACCGAAAAGCACCACACAGATCAAAGCAAACGACATCACGATACTCTGGATCAGATCTGTCGTGCTCGCTGCGGAAAATCCGCCCAGCGCCGTATAAGCCACGATCACGATCGCACTGACGATCATCGCCGGAACGTAAGAGACGCCAAACAATGTGGAGAAGAGTTTTCCGCAGGCCGCGAATCCGGACGCCGTATACGGGATAAAGAAGATCACGATAAAAATCGCCGAAACCGCAACCAGGATCCGGCTCTTATCGCGATAACGGTTGGAAAAAAACTCCGGTATCGTGATCGAATTTCCTGCTACCACAGTATACCGACGCAGTCTTTTTGCCACGATCAGCCAGTTTAAGTAAGTTCCGATCGCCAGACCGATCGCCGTCCATGCCGCGTCTGCTACTCCGGTTAAATATGCAACTCCCGGAAGTCCCATCAAAAGCCAGCTGCTCATATCCGACGCCTCCGCACTCATCGCCGTTACGATCGGTCCCAGCTTACGTCCTCCAAGATAATAATCCCCCGTTGAGCTGTTTTTTTTCATATAATAGAGACCTACTGCGACCATCCCCAACAGATAAATGATGATGATCGCAAAGATCCCCCATGTCGTTCCATCCATTCGTATTCCTCACTTTTCTCTTATTCTTTTGTCTTTCCGGCAGGCGTCCGCCAATGATGTTCCGCTACAAGTGCCGGCAATCCAGACGGGTTCAGACAGAGCCGAAAACACTCTGTCTGAACCCGTCCTCTTTCCTTATGGCGATGAGAACTGATCTGTCATCCGTCAAATCGATCCCATCGATCCGCAAGATTGTTCACCTGAGATTCAAATTTTGCCTTATCCTTATTCGCAAGTCCCTGATTTCTGTAAATAACATCCAACAGACGTTTTCCTGCCGCCAGCAGGCGTTCAAATGCAGCATCTGCTTTCTTCTGTGCAGGTTTCTTCTCTTTGATCGGTATACGCGTTCCCTCGGATATGATCTCATTTGCCGCCAGATCCACACATCCGCCCGGGAATGGTGCAAATGCCGGACATCCGATCTCCGCTTCCACCGATGCTGCAAATTCTTCCGTCACCGTGTCTTCACCATGCACGACAAACACATGGGAGAGCGGCGTCCGGAAACCTTTCAGCCAATTTAAAAGCCCGTTCTTGTCCGCATGTCCGCTGATACCGTGAAGACTCTCGATCCTGGCATGTACTTCGATCGGCTCGCCGAACAGTCTGACGTTCTTCTCGCCCTCCAAAAGTCTCCGTCCCAATGTTCCCACTGCCTGATATCCGACAAAGAGAACCGTACATTCCGCTCTCCAGAGATTGTGTTTCAAATGATGCCGAATCCGTCCTGCGTCACACATCCCGGAAGCTGAGATGATGACTTTTGGTTTCTCGATAAAATTGATCATCTTCGAGTCGTCGCTTGTAGTCGATATTTTCAATCCCGGAAAGATCAGCGGATTCACCCCGGAATTGACAAGCTGAAGCGCTTCCTCGTCAAAGCATCCCTGCATATTTTTTGTAAAGACCCGTGTCGCTTCAATTGCAAGCGGGCTGTCCAGATATACTTCAAAATCCTGATACTCTTTTAAAAGTCCTTTTTCCTTGATCTCCCGGATAAAGTATAACAATTCCTGGGTACGTCCCACCGCAAATGACGGAATCACTACATTTCCGCCTTTATCAAAGGTCTCTCTCAGAATCCGTGTAAATTCGCCGACGTAATCCGGTCGCTGTTCCATATCATGGTAACGGTTTCCGTATGTAGACTCGATCACAACATAATCCGCAGACTCCGTTGTCTTCGGGTCTTTGATGATCGGCTGCTGTATATTTCCCACATCGCCGGAAAAGACGATCTTCTTACTGATCTCATCTTCTGTGATCCATACTTCAATGCTGGCAGATCCAAGCAGATGACCGATATCTGTAAAACGGATGTCGATTCCCTCACAGAGCTGAATCCTCACCCCGTAATCACAAGGCGCAAATAATTCGATCGCATCAAGAGCGTCCTGCATCACATACACCGGTTCAAATTCCGGCTGTCCGGCACGCCTGCCTTTCCTGTTGCGCCATTCCGCCTCAAACTCCTGAATGTGCGCACTGTCGCGAAGCATGATATTACACAGATCCGCCGTCGCAAATGTGGTTACGATCTCTCCTTTAAATCCGTTCTTCACCAACTTCGGAAGCATACCGGAGTGATCGATATGTGCATGTGTCAAAAGTACATAATCTACTTCATTTTCCGGGATCGGGAGTCCAAAATTCTCATACAGATCCGGTCCCTGCTCCATCCCGCAATCGATCAGGATGTTTTTCCCTGCAGCCTGGAGAAGATGGCAGCTTCCTGTCACTTCGTGCGCAGCCCCAACAAATGTCAATTTCATACTCTTCACCAACCTTTCGGCATACTCTGCACTACACAGAATCCTTCTTCTTTATTATAGCATTGCTTCACTTTTCCGTAAAGCAAAATGTTTCCTCTTACAGACCACTTACCGCCTTGCTATTCATAAGCTATTCATAAGCTATTCATAACGCACCATCTCCCGTTTCAGACGCTGCATGATCTTCTTCTCAAGGCGCGAAATATAAGACTGTGAGATCCCGAGATAATCTGCGACTTCCTTTTGCGTTTTCTCTTCTCCGTCCGGATGATCCAGCCCAAACCGCATTTTCACGATCAGTTTTTCTCTGCTGGAAAGCTGATTGATCGCCCGGTTCAACAGTCGGCGTTCCGCTTCGTTTTCCAGATCTTTATAAATGGTGTCTTCCTCAGTTCCTAAAATATCGGAAAGCAGCAATTCATTTCCATCCCAGTCCACATTCAGCGGTTCATCGATCGACACTTCCAATTTTGTCTTATTATTCCGCCGCAGATACATCAGAATTTCATTTTCAATACAACGTGACGCATACGTTGCCAGTTTGATCTTTTTGGTCGGATTAAACGTATTGATCGCCTTGATCAGACCGATCGTTCCGATGGAGATCAGATCTTCCACCCCGACGCCGGTATTGTCAAATTTTTTCGCTATGTATACAACCAGCCGGAGATTATGTTCGATCAAAATCTTTTTTGCTTCCTGATCATATTCTGTACCTAGCTGCCGGATCACGTCCGCTTCCTGATCTGCTTCCAACGGAGCCGGAAGCACTTCCGATCCACCGATATAATGGATTTCTCTTTGACTTGAAAAGAAAAAATTCCGAATATCCGGTACGATCTTCAATTTAAACTGTTCTGGCATTGCTACTTTTACAACCATCTTTCTTTCCTCCCACTATGTCCGGATTTAAAATCATCTGATAATCCTCCTCTTCCGAAAGTTTCCCTCTGCTGATCGCGAGCAGTGGATTTTCCACTTGTATCGTCCGCTTTTCTGTGATCTGCATCTGCCGGATCCTGATCACAGGAATCACGCCGTTTCCTCCGACTGACCGGAACGGAAGATAATGCAGTTTCAGACTGTCTTTGTCTATATTTTCCCCGAGAAATGCTGTGATCATCTGTGCATCCGCCACACAGACCGGTTCTTTTGTAACCGGATCCGTAAGCAGATTGCCCGTATCCAGCAATGCCCGCACCCTGCATTTTTTTTCATTCTGTATCAGAAGTACCTCGCAGATCCGCTTCTGTTCTCCCTGAATGTTTTCCCACAGGCTTTGTATTCCTTTCAGCACCGCATATGCGGCTGACGCAATTACAAAAAACAGACTCATCGTATCCATATACGGGCGGAACAGCTGCAGGATTCCACTCATCAGAAATGCAGAAATATACAAGAAAACAAATGCCTTTCTGTACATTCTGACCGGCTGCTTTCCAAAACCCACACGGATCATCACAAGCGCTGTCAAAATCCCTCCTGCAAAAAACCGTAAAAGCCCGGATAGCGGGAGTAAGACGATCAGGCAGGTCATCGTGCTCCCCACGATGCCCCCCATAAAAATCCGCCCTTTTCCGACCGGACATTTCAGCATTTGCCTGACTGCAAACAAAAGCAGAGAATCCATCATAAAATTTGTCATCCAAAAAACATCTATGTATAATTCGTAGTACATATTTCACCTCTTTTAGCAGCTAAAAATGTACCCGGCTTTTCCAGCCAAAATCTATTATAGAAAATAACCTGTGGAAAGTTTGTCAGAAGTTGACGAGACGTCACAAATAAGTTTCGACAAAAAAAGCACCAGACGACATATTGTGACTGGTGCTCTGCTTATCATTCTTTTATTTACGGAAGAAATCCGGAATCTTAATGGACTGTTCTTTTACAGTGCCGGATGGTGTACGAGTCTGCTGCAATGACGGAATCGTGCCGCCTGCTTCTCTTGTCATCGTACTTCTCGGAGCCACACGGTCGGAAGCCATAGATGTTCTTCCCGTCATATCTCCGGATGGAAGAATCGATCCGACTTTCTGCTGCCCCTCCAGTCTTGCTTTCAGCTTCGATGAGCTTCCGCCCACATTATGCAGACCGGTTGCGATAACAGTGATCGTAGCTTCGTCTGATTTCGTATCATCGTACGTAGCACCGAAAATAATATTCGCATTCTCTCCGGCAAGTTCCTGTACATATTCTGCCGCATCGGAAGCATCCATAAGTGTGATGTCTCCGGATACATTGATGATAACATGGGAAGCGCCCTGGATCGTTGTTTCCAGAAGCGGACTGGCAACTGCCTGTTTGACTGCCTCAAGCGCCTTATCGTCTCCGCGTCCGGCTCCGATACCGATATGAGCGATACCCTTGTCTTTCATAACAGTCTGTACATCCGCAAAGTCGAGGTTGATCAAAGACGGTACATTGATCAGGTCTGTAATACCCTGGATACCTTGCTGGAGCACTTCGTCAGCTTTCTTCAAAGCTTCCGGCATCGTTGTCCTTCTGTCTACTACTTCCAGAAGTTTATCATTCGGAATTACGATCAATGTGTCCACATTCTCTTTTAATTTGTCGATTCCCGCAAGAGCGTTCGCCATACGGGTTCTGGATTCAAAACGGAACGGCTTCGTAACAACGCCGACTGTCAGCGCGCCCTGTTCCTTTGCGATCCGTGCTACGACCGGTGTCGCACCGGTTCCTGTACCGCCACCCATTCCACAGGTAACGAATACCATGTCCGCACCTTTCAGTGCTGCGGAAATCTCCTCCGCGCTCTCTTCTGCTGCTTTCTCCCCTACCTCAGGCTGCGCTCCCGCACCCAGTCCCTTGGTCAGCTTTTCTCCGATCTGCATCAATGTCGGTGCCTTACATAACTGCAGTGCTTGTTTATCTGTATTAATCGCAATAAATTCTACACCTGCAATCTGCTCGTCGATCATCCGGTTCACAGCATTATTACCGCCGCCGCCGACTCCAATGACTATGATCCTTGCAGCTGCTTCTGATTCGTTGGTTTTAATTTCTAACAAGAGTATTTCCTCCTTTGTCATCCTATTAATTTTTTATACATCCCTTTAACATTGAATGATACACTCCAATGAATATATAATAAGGTTTTTCAATAAAATAATCAATAGATTTTTCTATATTTTCCTGTTTTTTTACACTTACAGTTCCCATTATCACTCTTTATTTTGCCGGAATCTTATGTTCCGCTCACTTCTGTCGGTATGGTCTGCTCCACGCCCCCGGCTTCCTCAGGCGGCGCTGTCTGTTCTGCTGTCCCGGTGTCCTCCGGCTGGTTCGTCTGATCCCCACTTTCCGTCCCCGACGGCGGCGCCGCACTGTCGGGTACGAACCGCACCGAAGCATCCGACGACGTATAATTCTCCAGATGAAGCACTCCCGGCTGATCGGCATACTGCTCCTGTAATTTTGCAAGGATCGGCGGAACCTGTGAAAGCTTGTCCGCAAAATTTCCGCTTCCCAGTTGTATACGGACATTACCAAAATACAGGATCAGATTCTCTTCCTCACATGCAATCTTGTCCGGCGTAAGTTCTTTTTCATTCAAAACCTGCGTGATCTCACTGATTTCCTCGAAAATTTTCTTCTCTTTTACCGGAATGCTTTTTCCGATCTTTACTTTTTCTTTCTCAAGTTCGATCCCCTCAATATATGGCACACCTTCGATGTATTCCGCACTTTTCAGACATGCCGTTCCGCTTTCGTCAAAATACAGATAACCGCCGTCATAATCCATACATCCCTCAAATGTCTTCTCTTTCACTGTGACAACGACTTCCCATGGAGATTTCAAACTGACAGTTGTCCTTTCGATCGGAGGAAGCTGTTTTGTTTCTTTGCTTCCGTATTTCCAGAGAATATAAAGGGAATTGGACGAATATTTGTCTTCCTGCACCCAATCCAGGACTTCCTGCTCGGAAGTATACACCGTGCCTTTGACTTCTATTTTCTTCACCTCAAACAGCAAGAGGATCAGATATCCCAGCAAAGCGACCGCCAAGACCACTCCGATCATTCCCAATATCCATTTTACCGGAATCTTACGCTTTTTCTTTTTCGGTCCGGACCGCTTCTTTTTATATTTGATATTTTCCTGTCTCTGTCTTACCGATTCCTGCGGTCTTGTTTGTCTTCCTGTTTTCCGCCTGACCGATTCTCTTTTGGATCGTTCTCTTTGAGTGGTCATGTGGGAATTTCTGTTCCGCTGTCGGCTTTCCTCGACGCCGTTTGTCTGTCTCTGTTCCGGCAGCGTAACCTGACGCAAATAAACGCCCTCTCCCAGACGCGGAGTTTTCTGAGGCTGCCGTCCTTGATCCGGGCGGCTGCGCGCATTTGCTTCCGCTGCGCGCGAACGTGCTGCCGCCCGGGACCGCGCCGTCTGCTTTTGCTGACGATCGCGTTCATATGTATGATAACCTGTTTGGGCAGAACGTTTCTTCGGTGCCATTCAAGTTCCTCCTCGTATTTCTTCACTTCTTCCGGAAAAGCCACGCGCCTGACACGCGCGTCCGTGGTACCGCCTTGACCTCAACCGGTCAAGCCGTGGCAGAAAGTTACGCGCCTGACACGCGCGTAACTTTCTTTCATTTTACCAGATTTGATACACTGAGCACAAGTCCCATTTCCAGAAGCAAAAACAAGACGGATGTTCCTCCGTAGCTGATAAACGGCAAAGTGATTCCTGTATTTGGGATCGAATTTGTCACGACCGCAATGTTTAAGATCACCTGGATCATCATATGCGCCATCGCCCCGGAAGCGATCAACGCGCCGAGCAGGTCTTTCGCGTGGACAGCGATCACAAAAAAGCGCCAAATCAGGATCAGAAACAACAGGATGATCAATCCAGCTCCGACAAGCCCCAATTCCTCACATACGATCGAAAAAATCATATCATTCTGGGCTTCCGGCAAAAACCCCAGCTTCTGAACGCTTTCGCCGAGTCCTCTTCCGAACAGCCCGCCCGAACCGATTGCATAAAGCCCTTGAAGCGTCTGATAGCCTTTCTCGTATTTCTCCGGATTCCGCCAGATCGCCAGCCGTTCCAGACGGTAACTCTCCAACGCCAGAAAGATCGCCATAAATCCGACTGCCGCCACGCCCATCCAGATAAATTGTGCATACTTCGGACTCGCAACAAAGATCAGGACTGCGGCAATCCCCAAAATGATGATCGCCGTACTCAGATTACTTGCGCCTACAAGCGCAACGATCGGAAGCACCGGGATCATCACTTTTACAAGCGTGGACACTTTCCCCATTGCCTTTACATTTTTCGTCACAAGGCATGCCAGAAATAAGATCAACGCAACTTTCGCAAATTCAGACGGCTGAAAAGAAACCGGGCCCAAAGACAGCCATCTTTTAGACCCGTTGTACTCATCTCCCACCAGCATGACCGCAACCGACAATGCCACAGCTGTCAGATAACCGACATTTGCAAGCGGGACCCATGTATGATAATCGATCCCGGCTACCACGAACATTCCGACAAGTCCCAGCGCCGTCGCAAATCCCTGCTTTTTCAAATAATAATAGGGATCCTGAAATTTTACCATTCCATTATACGCACTGGTGCTGTATAAAAGGATCAGTCCGATCGTAACCAAAAGGAAAATAACAGTCAGCATTGTGTAATCATACCGCGGTTTCTTTGCGGAACGCTTCAATTCAAATCCACTCCTTATAACCGGTTTACAAGTTCTTTGAATTTATCTCCGCGTTCTTCATAATTTTTAAACATTCCCCAGCTCGCACAAGCCGGAGAAAGAAGTACCGCATCTCCCGGAACCGCTTCCTCCACACAGATCTGCACCGCCTCCTCAAAAGAATCGGCGAGTACCGTATCGTAAAAGCCTAATCGGTGCGCACACTCTGCGATCTTCTCCCGGGTCGCTCCGATCAGAACAAGTTTCTTCACTTTTCCGTCAAACGCCTCGATCCATTCCTCATATGTGGAATCTTTATCATATCCGCCGCCGATCAGATACGTCGGTCGGTTCATCGCCTGAATCCCCCGGATCGCCGCGTCCGGATTCGTTCCTTTGGAGTCGTTGTAATATGCGACGCCCCGTTTCTCCGCCACAAATTCGATCCGGTGTTCCACGCCGCCGAATGCTTTCACACTCCTGCGGATACTCTCCATCGGAACACCGAACGCTGCTGCCATCGCAACCGCCGCCATCACATTTTCATAATTGTGTGTTCCCAAAATCTGCAATTCGTCTACTTTGCAGACCTCCACCGGCTCTCCCACATGATAAATGATGCTTCCGTCTTCCAGATAAATCCCTCTATCCAGTTTACGCTTGCTGCTGAAAAATAGAACCTGAGCTTTCGTTTCTTCTCCAAATGCACGCGTCACTTCATCTTCATAATTCAATACGCAGGTATCTTCTTCTGTCTGATTGACCGCTATATTTTTCTTCGCCGCAATATAAGCGTCCATCGTATGATGCCGGTTCAGATGATCCGGTGTAATATTGAGAAGCGCGCTTACTTTCGGACGAAATGTACGGATCGTCTCCAGCTGAAAACTGCTCATTTCCGCAACTGTGACCGAATCTTCCGGCATCTCTTCCACTACGCTTGTATATGGATTTCCGATATTTCCGACTACAAATGTATGCGGATGCCAGTCGCCGATGATCTTGCCGAGCAGCGCCGTTGTCGTCGTCTTTCCATTTGTTCCGGTAATCGCAAGAACTTCCCCTTTTCCATATGTATAAGCAAGTTCGATCTCACCCCAGATCGGAAGATGTTTCGCCCGCATCGCTTCCACGATCGGGAGATCCGTAGGAACTCCCGGACTGATCACGACAAGAGTCAGCGTATCCAATACTTCATCCGGCAGTTCCCCGAGAAGTACCTGTACGTTTTCCGCATGTCTGCCCCCGGTAATATCCTGCAGGAGCTGTTCTTTGTCCAGTTTCGTGTTCCCGTCATACAGGATCACCCGGGCACCCTCCTGCAAAAGCAGACGTGCTGCCGCGATCCCACTGATCCCGGAACCGAATACCAATACATGTTTTCCTTTTATATCCATCTTTTATACCCCCATCAGTGCGATCAGACACAAAATCGCAGTAGCGATCGAAAATACAGCCACAACTCGTGTCTCTGACCAGCCGCAAAGTTCAAAATGATGATGGATCGGAGCCATCTTAAAGAACCGCTTTCCACCTGTCACTTTAAAATAAGTCACCTGAATCATAACGGAGAGGACTTCCACCACATAGATCAGCCCGACGATGATCACAAACAACGGCATCTGCATCATATATGCGGCGCCGATCACAAATCCTCCAAGTGCGAGTGATCCGGTATCTCCCATAAATACGCTTGCCGGATACACATTAAACAGAAGAAATCCCATCAATGCACCGACAACCGCACAGGTGATCGGTTCGATCCCGCTCTTTGTTCCCACTGCGACCACGGTAAAAAACGTAGCGACCAGCACGGTAACGCTGGATGCAAGACCATCCAGACCATCAGTAAAATTCGTACCGTTGACTGTTCCGATCACGGCAACAAACAACAGCGGAACCGCAAAAATCCCAAGATCCAGATATTTTCCATCCGAGAACGGAATCAAAAGTGTCAGCGGGATTTTTGCAACCTTTACAATATAATATGCGAATATGGCGGTTACTACGATCTGCAGCCCCATTTTCTGTTTCGGATACAGACCGTCCGAACGTTTCATCACCACTTTCAGATAATCATCCAAAAATCCGATCAGACCGAATCCGACCGTCAAAAACAGAACCGGTATGATCTTTGGATTGTCTTTTACATAAAACAGGGAAGTAATGATCACACTTGCCAGAATGATCACCCCGCCCATTGTCGGTGTGCCTGCTTTCTTCAAATGGGACTGTACTCCCTCTACACGCTCCGTCTGTCCCATCTTCAATTTTCTCAAAAACGGAATCACAACTGGTCCCAGCACCAGACTGAGCACAAATGAAATCAACACCGGAATTACTACTTGATTCGCCATATTTACACCTCTTCATTTCTTTTGTCAACCAATACAGTATACCGCATACCTTACTCTTTTTCAAGTTGTGACGCGTCCAATTCACGCTCGATCCCGAGATACGGCAGCACATTGTCATAAATACTGCGCAGAACCGGCGCCGCGATCGTCCCGCCGTAATAGATTCCCTGCGGATCGTGGATCACAACCATCCCGATCACCTGCGGATCATCTGCCGGAGCAAATCCGATAAACGATGCGATATATCTGTTCGCACTTCTCGGCAGCGTCTGGGATGTGGCTGTCTTTCCGCCGATCCGGTATCCCTCTATATAAGCGTTACTTCCCGATCCCTCTGCCACAACACTCTCCAAAAGTCCTCGCATGGTTGCTGACGTCTCTTCCGACACGATGCCGGATTTTTCTTCCCAGGAAAGCCGCTCCAACACCTCGCCGTCCCCATTCAGCACTTCCATCCCGAAATGCGGCGTCACCCTGCGTCCTCCGTTGATCATCGAACTGACCGTTGTGAGCATCTGGATCGGCGTGATCTGAAACGATTGTCCAAATGTCATCGTCGCCAGTTCCACGGTTCCGATATCTTCCCTTTTATGCATGATGGTCCCCGCTTCTCCCGGAAGATCCACGTTGGTCATCCCCAGCAGTCCGAATTGTGAAAAATAGTCGTAAAACCGATCTGCTCCAAGTCTCAGTCCGATCTCCATAAATACCGGATTGCAGGAATTCTGGATTCCCTGCACAAATGTTTCCGTTCCATGTCCGCCCACCTTATGACAGCGGATTTTCCGATCCTCGACAATTTTATATCCCGGACAGGAAAATGTATCGTTCAGTGTGACAACCCCCTCTTCCAGACAGGCTGCCGAGGTGATGATCTTAAAAGTCGATCCCGGCTCATAGGTATCATTGATACATCCGTTTCTCCACATTTGATTGAGAAGATCCTGCTTTTCCTCTTCATTTGCAGCATTCACGTCTTCCGGCAGGGTAAACGGATCATTTAAGTGAAACTCCGGTACATTGACCATCGCTAAGATTTCTCCATTCTGCGGATTCATCAACATCACCGAAACCGCATCCGCCTGCTTTTCTTCCATAACTTTCCATGCCGCCTGCTCGCAAAAAGACTGGATGTTATAATCCATCGTGATCTTCAGCGTGTTCCCCGCCACCGGTTCGATCCGATCTTCCGCCAGCCCCTCCAGTTCGATTCCCCGGGCGTCCGTCATCGTCAGGATCGTTCCGTTTGTCCCTTTCAAAACATCCTCATACTTTACTTCGAGACCGATGATCCCCTGATTATCCCCTCCGGTAAAACCGAGCACTTTGGATGCGATCTCATCATAAGGATAATATCTCCTGTAATCTTCATCTACTTTAACGCCTGCGAGATCATAGGCGCGGATCCGGTCTCCGACAGATTTTTCCACATTTGTTTTCACTTTTTCCATCGAGGAAACTTTTTCCACCCGTTTTCTCACTTCGCCCTCTTCCAGTTCCAACTCCCGGGCAAGTATCTCGATCACTTTCTCCGGATCTTTTATCTGGCTGTGGATCACGGAAATCGTACAGACTGTTTTATTTGTCGCAAGGACTGTCCCATTTCTGTCCACGATCTCGCCTCTTGCCGCTTTGATCTCCCTCTCCCTTTCGTGGAGCGCCTCCGCTTTTTTCTGATAATACTCGGCGTCGAACACCATCAGATAAACAAGACGCGCCGCCAGCCCCATGATCAGAATACACGCCGCCGAAAAAACAACGAGAATCTTTTTCTTATTATATGTTTTATTCTTCATATAAAAACCTTACAGAAGATATTTTTATAACATATTATATCTTCTGTAAGGTTATTCCAGCCATTTCTCCGATCGTTCTCTCCATCGGCAATCACTGCGTTATTCGGTCGGTGTTCCTGTTGCCCAGTCATCCAGATCCGGCACATATGTTTCATCGATGTACGCACCATCCGGATTGTCGTATGTTTCTTCATATGCCTCATCATAATCGACATATTCTGCCGGCTGCCCAGCTGCCTGAGCTGCCGCCCCGGCTTCTTCATCCACCGGAACCGGCATTGTCTCCGTCGGAACATAACCGTCCACCGTACTGATATTCAGATACGGAAACGCCTGCGACATGATCTTCTGTGCCAGTTCCAGCACATAACGGCTGGTTGACTGGTCGGCAACATTCGGCTCATCGACTACGACATAGACGATCACCTCAGGATTTTCCTGTGGTGCATATCCGATATAGGATAGCAGATAATTTCCATTTCCCCGGGGAAGTTTTTCCGCCGTACCTGTCTTCGCTCCGATCTCATACCCGGGTATGTTCGCCGGAGTTCCCGTACCATACTCCATCGTGGCACGCATATATTCCTTGACCATAGTCGACGTTTCCGCTGAGATCGTCTTCCGAAGAAGCGTCGGGTCTTTCGTCTCGATGACACTGCCGTTCTCATCCTGGATCTGTTTTACTACATGAGGCTCATAATAATAACCGCCGTTGATCAGAGAGGCAAACGCCGCCGTCATCTGCGTCATCGTCACATTGAAGTTCTGTCCGAATGAATTGGTTGCAAGATCCGTCTCCTGCATTGTTTCCGCGGTATAAAGAAGCGGAGCCGTAGATGCCTCTCCCGGCAGATCGATCCCGGTATATTCCCCGAAACCGAAAATATGCTGATAACGTGTAAAATTCTCGATCCCGATCGTCTCCGCCATATCCATCAGAGCCACATTGCAGGAATATGCGATCGCATCTTTGATCGTCTCCTGCCCATGTCCGGTACGAAGATGACAATAAATATCATAATCGCCTACATGTTTGTACCCTCCGCACACATAAGTTTCATTTCCCGTAAGCGCTCCTGTTTCCAGACCGGCTGCCACCGTAAAAGGCTTCGCCGTAGATCCCGGTTCAAAGGCATCGCTCACGCAGAAATTTCTCCACAGCGTGTTCATCGCTTCCAGCTGCTCTTCTTCCGACATCGCTTTCCATTTTTCTTCCGTATACAGCGAGGACAAATCCCTCGGATCGTTCAGGTTAAAATTCGGATAGGATGCCTCCGCCAAAATTTCTCCGCTGTTCGGATCCATAATGATCACTGCCGTATTTTTACTGCCGGGCTCTCCCTCCCGCACTTCTCCGGTATGAGCCTGATTAAATTCTAAAATACACTGCTCCACAATGCTCTGCAAGGTAACGTCAATCGTCGAGACAACTGTATTTCCGTTCTTCGCCTCCTTGACCGTCCGCTCCAGAGACGCATCTTCCGCGAAATATCCGTATTCTCTCCCATCCGTACCGTTCAGGATCTCATTATAGGCACTTTCAATTCCGATCGCACCTACATTTCCGTCTGCCGAAAATCCGATCACATCGCTTGCCAGTGAATCATACGGATAGGTTCGCTTGTAGTCCTCTTCCAACCAGATTCCCTGCACATTTGCATAGTTCTTTTCGTCCTGCTCGATCTCGTCAAATTTCTTTTTCGTTTCATAAGGTACATTTGTTTTCAGGATCTCATATCTGCTTTCCGGACGTTCCTCAATAACTTTCTCAACTTCCTCCTCCGGAATCCCAAAACAATCTTCCAGCACTTCCATTGTCGGATCTTCATATTTTTCATCCGAAAGCATCACATATACATCCAAGATCACATTGTAGACTCGTTCACTCGTCGCCATCTTTGTCCCATTGCGATCCACGATATCTCCCCGCTTATAAAGAATCACACGGCTGTCATATGCCTGTTGATCCAGAACAATTTTTGTATATCCGCTTCCTTTTGATGCGTTGATATATGTGATTCTTCCGATAAGAACAACAAAAGCCAGTATAACTGCCATAAATAGCATTACCAGCTTTTTCTGCATTCGTTTTGGAAATTTTTTCGTTAAAAAATCAAATCTGTTTCTTTTCTTTCTTCTGCCTGCCATGATTCAATCCTTACTGATCTGCATCACCGGATTTCGCCAAAATGCCGCTCTCCGGTATTTCATTGTACTGCTTCACATAGTCTTCTGCCGGGCTTTCATACTCCACTACGCTCCCCTGTGCCGCATATACCATGCCAAGATCATTGACTGCTCTGCGGCGTACTTCTTCCAGATCGACGGAATCTTCTGCCGCCTGGTACGCCGTATCATTCTCTTCCGTTAGTACATTCAGCTCTTCCTGAAGTGCCGTGACTGTCTCCGCACTGTTTACGATATCCGACTGAAGCCGTAAATAAAAAACACAAATAAAAACAGCTAAAACCGCTGCTGCACTCAGAAACACCGCGTAAGCCATATTGATCCCAAGCGCCCGGTTCCGGTTCTTTTTCACCTGACTGCTTGTCTGTTTCCATACCGGTTTTTCTTCTTTTCTTCTTTCCGGCAGTGCCTCCTGTTTCGGAACCGCACTTCCATACACATAAAACGAACTGCCCGCCATATTTCTGCCGACTCGCGTCTGAGAATCTCTGCCTGTATATCTTCCGTGATCTGTTCTATATGATGCCGTGCGTCTTCCTGCCATGATTCATCTGCCCCTTTCTGTTCTGTCAGGCTCTCCCCTTCCTGACAGATCTATTTCTGACTCCCTTTTCCGTCCCCGCACCGCTCGAAAATCCGAAGTTTCGCGCTCTTGGAACGGCTGTTGTTTTCCAGTTCTTCCTCCCCTGGAAGAATTGGTTTTCTTGTGATTACTTTTCCTTTTGAAACATTTCCACAGACGCAGACCGGGAAATGACTCGGACAGGTACACGGATCTTCATTTTTCCGAAATGCGCTCTTCACGATCCTGTCCTCCAGAGAGTGAAATGTGATGATGCAGATCCTTCCTCCCGGATTCAGCATATCGATCATCTCATCCAACGATTCCCTCAAAACTTCCAGCTCCCGATTCAATTCAATCCGAATTGCCTGGAACGTCCTCTTCGACGGATGTCCTCCGTTCTTCTGGAACTTCATCGGAATCGCTCTCCTGATCACTTCATTCAGCTGTCCCGTAGTCTCAATGGGATTCTTTTCACGTTCCATCACAATATGCTTTGCAATGTTTTTCGCAAACTTGTCTTCCCCATAATCCCGGATCACCCGATACAGCTCTGTTTCACTGTATGTGTTGACAATATCTTTTGCCGTTGTCTGCTGTCTCTGATCCATCCGCATATCCAAGGATGCATCTGCGCGATAGGAGAATCCCCGCTCTGCCGTATCCAACTGATAAGATGATACGCCCAGATCAAGCACGATCCCATCGACTTTCTCAACCCCTATGGAGCGAAGTACTGACTTCAGTTCACGATAATTGCTCCGGATTATCGTAACTTTCTCCCCGAAGTCTTTCAACCGTTCTCCCGCAGCTTCGATTGCCGCAGCATCCTGGTCTATCCCTATAAATCTCCCGTTGCCGTTTAAACGGCTGCACACTTCGAAAGCGTGTCCGCCTCCTCCAAGTGTTGCATCAACATAAATCCCGTCCGGCTTCACTGCCAGACCGTCAATCGTCTCTTCCAGTAATACTGATGTGTGCTGAAATGCCATATGTTCCTCCGTTCATGTTCTGCAAAAAATTCCGGAAATCTTTTTTGCTGCCGGATCAGATGCGAATACCGATCGCTTCCATACGTTCTGCAATTGCATCCAGATCTTCTTCGCTGACCATGCTCTTTTCTTCCCAAAGCTCTTTATCCCAGATTTCCACACGATCCTGAACTCCCACAAGGACAACGTCCTTTTCAAGATGTGCCGCTTTCCGAAGTGATGCCGGAACATTTACTCTCCCCTGTTTATCAAATGTTCCTTCTGAAGCGCTTCCAAAGAAATAACGTTTGAATATTCTGGCGTCTTTATTCATGCGTGGCAAGGTTTCCAGTTCTGCGACAAATTTGCTCCATTCTTCCTGGGAATACACAAACAAACAGCCCTCCAGTCCGTTACAGATCACGAAACTGTCTCCCAGATCGTCCCGTAACTTGGCTGGAATAATCAAACGGCCTTTTTCATCAATGCTGTGATTAAACTCCCCTAGTAACATTCAGAACTCCTTTGTAACAAGTGGGTCCCACTTTCTCCCCACTTTATTCCACAATTCACCACTTCCTACCACTTGAAACCATTGTACCCCACCTTTTTCCCTTTTTCAAGCACTTTTTCTCTGTTTTCAGAATTTTCACAGAAAAGTATTCACTTTCTTTTGTAAACGCAATGATTTCCCTATATAAAAAAACGATACGTTCCCGGCAGGAGCATTTCCCACCGGTACGTATCGTTTTTATTTCTTCTATTTGTTATAATGGTCTCCGTGGACAAAGCACTCAGATCCTTTTTCCACTGACATTAACATCTTCTATTCTGCCAATCCGCCCAGATAAGTATTCAGCGCGTCATAGTTTACAGCCACTACTTCCCGCTCCTGGTTTGCAGTATAAGTATCATACGCCGAATATCCAAGCCATCCAACAAGCGCAAGCGCCGCAAGCGAGAGAAAACATTTCCGCATCACATTCATGATACGCTGCTTTTTCATCGCCTGTTTCCGATTTGCTTTTTCTTTTTTATAACGTTCTACCTTTTCCTGACTCATCTTCTTTTCCTCCTAGATCACAACGATGATGCCGCCGTCATTGGCGTACATCGTACTGATTCCCGCCGTATCCACAATAAAGCTGGATTTCACTTCCATCTTTGCAAGAAGCTGCCGCTCGATATCCAATGCCCGCTCCCTGCAGTTACAATGTGCGATGGCAAGAATCTTGGTCTTTGTATTCTCGGCATCTGCCGCCACCTGTTCTACCATCCTTGCCAGTGCGCGCTTCATGCCTCTCGCCTGTCCGATCTGCCGGATCGTCCCCTCCGGAGTCGCTCCCATGACAGGTTTGATGTTCAGAGCCCCCGCAACCAGTGATTTGATGCCGGTAAGTCTTCCATTCTTCCGCAGCGTATCCAGATCTTCCAACACAAAATACGTATTCTGTGTTTCGATATATTCCTCCACGGTTTCAATGACTTTCTCAAACGACATTCCCGCCTCTTCACATTCCCGGATCTTCAATGCGATCAAGGTTTCCCCCACGGATGCGGATCTGGAATTAAAGATATATATGTCCTTATCTCCATACTCTTCCGCATACAAATTCTTCCCAAGCTCCGCACTGTTATAAGATCCGCTTAATTCCGCGGAAAGTGTAACGACGTAAACCCGCTTCGCATCTCCGGAATAACTCTCCATATACCGTTCCGGCGACGGACAGGAAGATTTCGGACATTCACTGCATGCCGCTACTTTTTTCAAAAAATCTGCCTGATCGAATCCGGCGTCATCCACGATCGTTTCCTCTCCCACCTGCATGCTGAGTGCAACAGATTCAAATATGCCTGTCGCTTTCATCTCCGGTGTCAATTCTCCGCAGCTGTCCAAAACGATTTTATATTCCATATCCTTACCTCCAAAAACTATATATGATATAGTGCACTTCTATTTCATGTAGTTTTTAATACCACATACAAATATACCATACTTTTTTATTTCTGAAAAGAGTTTTTTTCCATGCCCTGGAGTTTGATCTTCCTCGATACACCCAATGCAATTCCCATCTCCGACATCAGAAACAAAATGGAAGTACCCCCATAACTGATAAACGGAAGTGTCACTCCCGTCGTTGGGATCAGGTTTGTCACAACCGAGATATTCAATACGACTTGAAGTGCAATATGGGCAAATATTCCGGTTGCTAAAAGCGATCCATACAGATCCGGAGCATTTCTTGCAATAAACATCAGACGATAAAGCAAAAGACCAAAAAGCAAAAGGATCACGATTGCTCCGAACACGCCTAATTCTTCACAGACGATCGAGAGGATCATATCATTTTGCACTTCGGGGATCACCCCCAGCTTCTGGGTACTGTTTCCCAGACCCTTTCCGAAAAAACCGCCGGATCCGATCGCATACAGCCCCTGCATTACCTGAAATCCGCCTGTGTCCGAATGATTTTCCGGATCCAGCCATGTAACGATACGCCGGATTCGGAAGTCATCACTGTTGAGCGCCGTCATCGCCAAAATCTGTACGCCGATCACAACCAAAACCGCTCCCGCCGCAATGATCGCCAAAAAGGGTTTTAGCTTCGGATGAACAACAAAATACAGCACACAGGTGATCGCCATAACGATCACCGCCGTACTTAAATTATCTGTCAGCACAAAAACACCGAGCGCCGCCATGATGCCAAACATAAAAATACGTATCGTACCGTCTTTCGTCTGTACTTTATTTCCCATACGGCATAATTCATAGGAGATAAACAGGATCACCGCGATCTTTGTGATCTCCGACGGCTGCAGTGTCATGTTAAACGGAAGCTGGATCCACCGTCTCGCCCCATAGATCGTCACTCCCAAAGGCGTCTGCACCAACCCCATCATGATCATTGCAAATACAAAAATTTCAAAGGAAAATGCTCCGTAAAAGTGATAATCGATCCGCGACACCAGAAGCATCACGCCGAAACTCACCACTCCGATAAACGCCTGTTTTGAAAAATAAAACATGTCATTGTTAAAATCTGCCTGTGCGCTGTAAGCACTTGTACTGTACAGCATGACAAGACCAAAACACATCAAAAAGATGATCACGAGCAGCAGGTCAAAATCAAAATATTGTGTATTTCCTCTGATAAATATTTTGTCCAGTCCCGATCTTTTCTTTCTCCGCTTCTTTTCCTCCCTGTCGTCTCTTTTATTTGCACGCCGCTGAATCGGCTGCACTGTTCTGCTTCTCATAGAATCTCCCCTGTCCGTTTGCCTACTTCACAGCCGCATTCGGATGTACCGGCTTTCCATGCCCGAAAAACCGGTCATACCATACAAGGAAGATATAGACTGCCCAGATCTTCCGGCTGTTGTCTGTTTTCTCATTGGAATTCTTCCCGTTTTTATGGTCATCAAGCATTTTCACAAGCAGCTCCGTATTAAAGTATTGCTTCGCCGCCTCCGATGTGAACATTTTTTTCACGATCTGATAATACTTTTCCTCCCGAAGCCATACACGGATCGGAATCGGAAATCCCAGCTTTTTCTTTTCCGCCGTTTTGCTTCGGATCACGCGCTCCGCAGCTCCCCGAAGCGCCACCTTCGTCTTCGGCGCGCGTACTTTATAGTCCAGCGGCAGTGTTTCCGCCAGTTCCAGTACTTTTTTATCCAGGAACGGCACGCGCACTTCCAGCGAATTGGCCATTCCCATCTTGTCGCCTTTCATCAGGATATCATGCACCAGCCAGAGATGCATATCCACATACTGCATCTTTGTCACCGGATCTTTCCCTTTTACCCGATCGTACAACGGCTTTGTCAGTTTTTGGATTCCCGGCTCACATCCTCTTTTCAGAATCCGGTTTGCCTCACGTTCCGTAAAAATATTCGTCGCATTTGCAAAATATCGTTCTTCCAATGTCTTACCGTGACGCATCAGGAAACCTCTGCCTTTCATCCCTCTCGGCAGACAGTATTCCGCAAACTTCCCGAGCATTCTCCTGATCCCCATCGGGATCTTATCAAATCCGGTATGCTGGAGCGGTTCACAGTAAATATTATAGCCGCCGAACAATTCATCCGAACCCTCTCCCGACAGCACGACTTTTACTTTCTTCGCCGCTTCCCTGCTCAAAAAATAAAGTGCGACCGCCGCCGGATCCGCCACCGGTTCATCCATATAATACTGTACATCCGACAGACTTGCCCAATATTCTTCCGGTGTGATCACTTTCGCATCATTCTGCATCCGGATACTCTCCGCAAATTCTTTCGCATCCTGTATCTCGCTATATTTTCCCTCTTCAAATCCCACAGTAAACGTATGATCGACCTGTCCTAAATATGTCAGATAACTGGAATCCACACCACTTGAAAGATAAGACGCAACTTCCACATCGCTGATCTTGTGCATCTCAACCGATTCTTTCATCACCTTTTCGATCTCGTCCACAACTTCCTCGAAACTTTTTGTACTATCCCCGGTAAACTCAGGCTCGAAATATCGCGTGATCTCCATTTCCCCGTTTTCATAGGTAAAATAATGTCCCGGCTGCAGGCAGAACACTCCCTTAAAAAATGTCTCATCAGACGGCACAAATTGAAACGAAAGATAATTCCCCAGCGCATCCTCATTAAAAATCTTATCAAATTTCGGATGCTCCAGAAAAGATTTAATCTCTGAACCAAACAGAAGCGTCTGGTTCATCTGCGCAAAATAAAGCGGTTTGATCCCGAAAATGTCCCGGGCTGCAAATAATTTTTTCTTTTTTATATCCCAGATCGCAAATGCATACATCCCACGCAAACGATCCACGAGTTTTTCGCCCCACTCTTCAAATCCGTGCACAAGCGTCTCGGAATCCGTATTGGACGCAAATACATGTCCCGCTTCCACAAGCTCTTTCCGAAGTTCCTGATAGTTATAAATCTCACCGTTGAACACAAGAACCAACGTTTTATCTTCATTATATAATGGCTGATCACCGACTTCCGAAAGATCGATAATACTCAGACGCCGAAATCCCAACGCTGCATCTTCATCCACGTATCTGCCCTCACTGTCAGGTCCACGATGCACGATCGTATTCATCATATCTGTCAGCACCTGATCCCTGTTTTCAACTTCACCGACAAATCCTACAAATCCACACATAAAAAACTCCTTTTCCGTTTTGTTCATATAAAAAGGCAGGTTCTCTTCCCATAACATTCTCCGAGAAATAAAACCTGTCCTATATTATATCTGTTTTCCTGATTAAAAACAACGGTTTCGATGTATTTTAAATACGTCTGTTTTATTTCGTCCGTTTATCTGCAGACTATTTTGGCATGAATCGTTTGGTTTTCGGAAGCCAGAACTGTACAAGAGGTCCCGTCAAAAATACTGCCACAATCGTCCCAGCCCCGACAGTTCCGCCGAGGAAACAGCCGAGAAGAACAAAAAACAGGTCACATCCGACACGCACCCAACGGAATTCCACCGCCGGGATTTTATCCGATAAAATGATCGCGATCAGATCATTGGGACCGGTACCTGCATTACTGTTGATCACGATGGACATCCCGAGCGCCAAAACCACACAGCCGACCAGCATACTGCCGATCCGGATCGGCATTCCCGCATCCGCATTGATCCACTCTCCCAGCATCCATGTAAACAGATCGATGATCGGTCCGCCTAAAAACGCACACACAACGGTTCCCGGCTTTACGTATCCCTTGGTCGTCATCAACATGACTACCATCAAAATACAGAGAACGATCGCATGGACGGTCCCGACACTTAAATGCACCGTTCTGGAAAGCCCCTGTATAAAAACGGTAAATGTATCGGTTCCAAGATCGGACAATAAAAATAAAGTCACTCCCAAATGCGCCACTGCCAGTCCAAACAACAAAACAAGAAGCGCCCTGATCCAGTCAGCCGCACTTCTTCCCGATGTATCCGCTGCAAATGTTTCCTTTTTACTTTCTTTATTCATATTTTGTCCGACTCCTTTTTTCTCGTACACTACCGCTATAATTTATTTTATTATAGTTGATAAAACAAAAAAAGAAAAGAGGACATCAGGAAATTGCTCGAAATTCAGGTTTACAGGTGATTTTCAATCGGGAACTTTACTTTTTCTGAAATGTCAGTTATAATGAATTCGTTATCGGGGTGTGGCTCAGTTTGGTTAGAGCGCACGGCTGGGGGCCGTGAGGTCGCAGGTTCGAATCCTGTCACCCCGATTTTCGGAAACTAAGGATAGCGTCGATGTGCAAGGGGAAACACGCCCCCCTTGTACACCGACGCCAGAATATCTTTTTATCCTAAAGAAAAGGCATGCCTCATAGGAATTTGGCATGCCTTTTGCTATATTCTATCGGATTTTTTACTATTTATGCTGCGGGCAGTCACAGGTTTGGCGAATGTCAAATTCCGGGTTGATCGCATAGAAGTTTTTGCTGTCGAGATGCTCCTGTACGATTCTCAGACTTTCACCAAAACGCTGATAATGCACGATCTCACGTTTTCTAAGGAAGCGGATCGGATCACATATTTCAGGATCTTTCACAAGCCGCAGGATATTATCATAAGTGGTCCGGGCCTTTTGTTCTGCAGCCATATCTTCATGAAGATCTGTAATCGGATCTCCTTTGGATTGAAAATAGGTTGCCGTCCAAGGTGCACCGCTGGCAGCCTGTGGCCAGAGGGCAAGCGTATGGTCAACATAATATTTATCAAAACCGTATTTTTCGATTTCTTCCGGTGTCAGATTGCGTGTTAATTGATGAACGATCGCACATATCATTTCGAGGTGGGCTAATTCTTCCGTGCCGATATCGGTAAGTGTTCCGGTGACTTCGTTATATGGCATTGTATATCTTTGAGCCAGATAACGCATAGAGGCGGCAAGTTCGCCGTCAGGTCCGCCGAATTGCGTGATGATGATCTGCGCGATCTTTGGATTTGTCTGTGTGATTTTAACGGGATACTGTAAGCGTTTTTCATAATTCCACATAAATCAACATCCTCCTTCCTGCCACGGCCATGGTGCGTCAATCCAATCCCATTGTTCTTCACAGGACAGGGAGGCGGTATCGATTGTCAATGGTCCATAATGCTTTGCATATTCTTTTAAAGCTTCGTTACGAATACGGCTGTATTCCTGAAAATAAACCAATGCTTCATCATCCCAGGGATGAGTGTTGAGATATAGTTTTACATCATCAACGGCGAAACTGGCTTCGTTAATCTGATTTAACAATTCTTTTCTGCAAGGGCATTCACTCATCGATTGCATCCTCCTTTCCCATGGAACGGTTTATCCAGTTCACGGAAAATAGTTCCTCGTTGAAATCCGTCGCATACATCGTAGATTTCCTGCCATCTCTGCCAAGGAACATATGCCATAGCAAGAGGCATTTCCCATAATGGATCTTTGGAGCAGTGGCAGTGATGTTCTTTATGAACATGTACCTTACAATTTTCGGGAAGATGTTCCACACGATCGATACGTTCTCTGCAATCAGAGAAAAGACGTGTCACCTGAGATTCTTGCGGTCTTGGGCATTCCTGCTGAACCGGACGCGGATTCTGACGTACGGAACCACACGTATTACAGGTACTCCTCTGTGTATACATCGGAGTCTGGCGTCCATATCGCATAGGATTCTGACAATTTGCCATTCGATAAAAACTCCTTTCGGTATTGTTTACACTACTTATATTATGGAAAATATTGAGAAAGTGTTCCACTAAAAGCAGTGCCCACACCCAAAAAGGGGCTGTGAAAAAACTCGATTGAGTTTTTTCGCAGCCCTCTTTTTGCTTTTGTTGTGTATAAATTGCTAGAATCCTACGCCGAAAAGGCGCACTCCCCCTCCCCCATAGAGATTCTCTTTTTAAATCTATGCGGCAGTTCTATTTCTCATCTTTTTGTTCTGATATTTGTATAGATTATGTCCTATTGCCACAAGTAAAACTTCTAGTTTAACCGAATGAATACCCCTTCGGACAATTCTCTTGTACCAACGGTCATTTTTCATGATTCCGAAAGTGCCTTCTGCTTGTATCGAACGGTTCATTCGTAACAGCGCACCATGAATACTTTCTAAGTTTTCGATTACTTCCTGATGCATTGCAGTGAGTTCCTGATTGATCCGAACAGTTCGATTTTTAGCTGTTTTCTTACATTTCTCTGCATATGGACATCCACTGCAATCTTCACATTCATACAGTTCTTCCTTGCGTCCGTATTGATTTTCCCTCACACTTCTTCTGTATAAAAGATGAAATGCTTTATCGTTAGGACATCTCATGACACCTTGTTCATCAATTCTAAAATTAACTGCACGAAAGGGATCTTCATGATACTTTCGTTCCTTGGTTTCCTTTTTAAACATTGGAAACTTCATATACTTTTCCATTCCGTTCTGTTCGCAAAAAATATAGTTGTTATATGATCCGTAGCCAGCATCTGCCACAGGATACTTGGGATAGAAGCCATACGTTTGTTTGAAGTGCTTCATCAAAGGAATGAAACAGTCCATATCGGAACGATAATGGTTCACGTCAACAACTGCGATATATTCATCTGCTACACCAATCTGTACATTGTATGCCGGCAGAAGCTGATCATTGCCCATGTAATCCGTTTTGATGCGCATAAAGGTAGCTGATTTATCTGTTTTAGAATAGCTGTTACGATCAGGACCACAAATGTCAATTCTTTCTATATATTCCTGAAGTTTCTGACAGAAACCAGTCAAATGTTCATAATGACGCTGCTCTTTGGATTTTCTCTTTCCGCTTCCGTAAACAAATGTACTGATATCCAGATCCCATAAAAGCATTAGCTGATCAATGATTTCATTCAGATAATCTGGTACATACTCAGAATTTGTTGAAATCTGTACTCCACTCCATGCGATTTCTTTGTTGATTTCCTCAATCTCCCCAGTGATTTTTTCATAAAGCTTGTAACGGATCTTTTCGGTAGCCTTCTTCCAAACCCAGGTATATTTGTTGGCGTTTGCTTCAAACTTGGAACCATCGATGTAGATATGTTGCAAATCCACATGCTCTTCGTTGAAGATCGCTTGATTGATGTCGTCAAAAATGTTTTCAATCTTATCCTGAAGGACTTCGTTGATGAAATATCCAAATGTTCGGTATGATGGAGTCTGGTGATCCATGAGATACATGAATCTGATATTGACTTTGCAGTTGTCTTCCAGTTCTCTCAGGGAGCAGTAGCCGCTGGTCATAAATCCGAAAAGTACTGTTTTTAACATGTTGACCGGATTATATCTGAGTCGTCCAGTTGTGTACTCCGGAATATCTGTCAGATACTTATTTAAATCGATTCCTCCCATCAATCTGTCAAATGTTAAAACAGGATCCAGCAGATCCAAACAATCTGAAAGAAACAGTGGTAAATATCCTTGTTTTGGATTATTATAATTTATAGTTGAAATTTTCATCGCAAGTTAATTTTAACATAAAAGAGGACCTTTCGTTCATTTTGAACGAAAAGTCCTCTTTTTCCGTAGAGACTGTTATTTCACAGCCCCTTTTCTGTCCCACTTCTGCGAAATGGCTTTCTTTGTTTTTTTAACTTTTCACTACATTCTACTGAAATGTAGTCTTATCCGCATAATTCACTGCAATATAACTTTTACCACGGTTGATCGTTAATTCCTCTCCGTTCTCATCGTAGAATTTCAAACGGGAAGATTCTTTTCCTCCGTCTTTTTCCCAACTGATCTTCTGTACGGCGCCATTTGAAATATAATAACCTGTGGAATCTTTTCCGCCCATCACTTCAATTTTTTTATGCCCGATTTCATCCCTTACGGAAATTTCTGTTTCTAAAACAAATACATTTGTAAATGCAAGCTGATTCTGTGTATTGCCATCAACCTGCGCATTTCCATTGATCTGCTTCAGATATACATTTCTTTCCGGATCATATGTAAGCGTTGCGGTCTGTGCGCCAAAATTAATATCTACCTGATCACATGCTTCGCCATCCGGTTTTACCTGTTCATCCAAACCATGGAATTTGAATGCAGTATCTCGTTTATCTTCTTCGAGATCGGTTCGGATTCCGTTTTTCTGTACGACATCTGCAAACATCGTTCCGTCAAAGTATGCTGTATGCTCCAGATTATATCCCGCATCCAAACGAGCCTGATCTCTTCCGAACATTCCGTTTCCGTCAGACATTCCATCGAATTGATCCAGATCCAGCGTTTTCAAATAATCTCCGATACTGTCATCAATTCCCCAGTTTACATAAAATGCATCGAATCCCTCTGAAAATACCGGGAAATAATAACGACAGCTCCGAACCGCACACACTTTCGGTACAGCAGTATAGTCGGCATACAACGCCATAAATCGTGTTACATCTCCCTCCACCGGGATTTCAAAGATCAGATCCGCTTCCTCCACACCATACTGTGGCATTGCCGGCATTACATTATTCACCATAACGGCTACCGGTCGTTTTCCGATCGCCGCATCTGACAAATCCGGGATTCCTGTCAAAAGGTTCTGATTCGCCGGAATCTCTTCCGTCGAAACCGGCTCGTCCTGTTTCGGCTCCTCTTTCGTCTCTTTCACTACTTCTTGCTTCGTCTCCGGCTCGTTTGCAGGCTCTTCTTTTTTACATGCTGCGAGACTCAATGCTACGACCCCCAGCAGCACCAGTACTTTTAACTTCTTCATATTCTGCCTCCTCCTTGTACACTTTGATCCTGCTTTTCACGCAGAATCCATCGTATATTTTCTTCATATTCTTCCCCAAATATACTATCTCTATCATATCACACCGTATTGTAAAATTCAATTCTTCACCGGAATTTTATTACAATTTTCCTACAATTTTGTTAAGGAATCCAAACACCTGAACTGTTCACATAACTTCCGTCAATCCATGTATCCGTCATCATCTTTCCGGATGCATCCATATAATAGCAGCTTCCGTCAATCCAATGCCAGCCCTTTGAAAGCATTGCTCCGCTTTCATTCAAATAGTACCATGCATCCCCGATAAATTTCCATCCGGTCTGCATCCAGCCGGATTCATCAAAATAATACCAGTCTCCTCCTATAATTTCCCACTGTGCTTTCGGAAATCCACCGGCATCGTACAGATACCACCATAAACTTCCTGACTGCATCCACTGTCCGATACTGTAATTGGGGATCCATATTCCCGATGCATTTACATAGGATTTCTCAATCCATGTATTAGCCGCCATCTGACCGGATCCATACATATAGTAACAGCTTCCATCGATCCAATACCAGCCATTCGAGAGCATTGCTCCGCTTTCGCTTAAGTAATACCAACTGTTATTTTGATTCAGCCATCCGGTCTGCATCCAGCCCGCCGCATCAAAATAATACCAACTTCCGTCGATCAGCTCCCATTCCGAAACCGGGTAGCTTCCGTCATCGTGACGATACCACCAGCTTCCGTTATCATTTACCCAATGTTTCGGTGCATATTCCGATCTCCAAACGCCCGATTCATCCACATAAAAATCTCCGATCCATGTATCGGTGGCAAGCGCTCCGTGAAAATACATATAATAATAGTTTCCATCGATCTGATGCCATCCGCCAGGAAGCATCGCGCCGTCTTTTTCCATATAAAACCAACTGTCATCCACATAGATCCAGCCGGTTAAAATCTCTCCGCTCTTCCGGTCGGCATAATACCAATGTCCGTCTTGTAAAAACCATCCCTCCATTTGGATCCAACCGTTCTCATCCGCATAATATTTCTTATCATTTACCGTGATCCATTCCGATCGAACTGCGCAGGAAGAATCGGAAAAATAGGCTTTCTTTTTATCATACCTCTCCGACCATCCCGTCATTTTTTCCGGAAATCCTTTCCGGTAATTGATAATTTCCCGCTTTTCCTGAAACCATGCCGGAACATTTATCTCTGCCGGAACATTATCCGAAAGCGCTTCATCCATAGAAATGACGATCGCATCCATATAAGGCTCATAAAGTGCCGTCGCATACATCGGAACACCATTTTGGCTTAATTCTTTCAAAATTGTATAAGTACTTCTTGTCCCGACAGTAGAAACCGCCTGAACGTTACCGGGAAGTATCACAAGATCCGGACTCAGTGCGTCCATATATCCTGGTGTATTGGAACCATAATATCCATGATGCCCCATACACAATAAATCCACATGACCTAACTGCCCTGCCAGTGTATTTTCAGCACCTAGTGTATTGTTAATATCTCCGGCAAGAAATGCCGTCTTTCCATTTGCGCTGACTTTTACTCCCAGACTCATATCATTCGCATTGGAGATCATCATATGACTGAAACCATAATTCATGATTTCCACCGTCATATCATTTCCCAGTGTAAACACAGGGGAATGAATGCCGGAAAGATCTTCTGTGGAAAAATCCTGGATCAATTCCGCGCCGACTTCCCTGGCAGCTGCCACTGCTCTGTCATAAATATATTGATTATCCATATATTGGATCGGACTCGAAATATATTGATCGCTATATTCCTGAAGATAAACCCTTTCCGGTTGGAATTCGCGGATCACTTCATCTGCCGTCCCGATATGATCGCTGTGTGCATGTGTTCCGATATAAAACTCAAAATTTTCTGTATTTACCCCGACTGAGTATAAATACGAAATCACATCGTCCTCCCATCCCTCTATCATTGAAATCCACGGGTTCTGCGGATAATTTGGGTCACTTCCGTCCGGATAATCACTGTCCTCGCCGGAATCCACCATTCCAAATCTTCCGTTGCATTCGAGAAGTATCGCTGTCGTATTCTCCGGCAATGTCAAAAAATGAATTTTAGCATTGCCCCCTGCCGCCTGTACCGTTTGTGCGGCGCTATTCCAAACGAAAAAGCAAAATGATCCTATTAGAAAAAACCATTGGAAAAATTTATATTTCCGCCGTCTCTTTTGATTTTTTATTGCCAACGCATCTGCCACCTTTCTTTAAAATCGTATCCGTTTCTTTTCCCACTTTTCTTGAAAAGAGAAAAGGCAAGGCACTCCCGCCCTACCTTTTTGATCTTTAATATACCCAGGCACCGCTGGAATTTACATAACATCCGTCAATCCATGTATCAACAGCCATATTCCCTGTGGAATCAAAATAATAACATTCTCCGTCGATCCATTTCCACATATTTTTTTGGATCACTCCGTCAGCGTCTGCATAACACCAGGCATCGCCTTTCCAAATCCAGCCGTACAAAGTTTCTCCGGACGGAGCCTGATAATAATCTGCATTGCCTACCGTGATCATTCCGGTCGCCATAGAGCCGTCCGAATACATGAAATACCATTGATCACGATCCCAAAGCCATCCGGTATACATTGCACCATTTCCAAGCAGATAATACCACGCGTGATTCTGGTACAGCCAGCCGGTCTGCATAACACCGCTGCCGTTCATATAATACCAGGTTCCGTCTTGATCCAGCCAGCCTTTATACATAGATCCGTCATTCTGCATAAAATACCAACTATGATCATCCAAAACCCAACCTATCTGCATCGCTCCGCTCTGCGAAAAATAGTACCACTGTCCGTTGATCCATCCCCAGCCGGTCTGCATCGCCCCGTTTGGCTGCAGATAATACCATGTTCCACTTTGATTTACCCATCCGGTCCGCATATAACCGCGTTCATCAAATAAATACCATTTTCCTTTGATCATCTCCCATGTTCCTGCCGGATATGAGCCGTCGCTTCTCATCCACCACCAGCCGGAAGCGTCCTGGAGCCACTGACCGCCTTTTCCAAGCTTGATCACTGTGATCGCATCACAAAATGCTCCCGGCGACACTTTACTTGTCAGATTACACATCCACGATTCTCCCGTATATGCATTGGATCCAAAGGAATGCCACCAACGGTTGGGAGACGCTTCGTCCACCCACGGATAAGCATGCGGCTGTCCGTCAAAATATGTGCCGATATAAATTCCGATATGATGATTCGGGCTGCTTCCCGCTGCGATTCCGGTGCCGGTCATACCTGCACTGTTGTCCCATAACCAGATCACATCACCCGGCTCAATATACCCGTCATTTACAATATCCATCACAAACTGATCGAACTCCGCCGCCGTATTGTTATCTCCGTAATATGTCCGATATTCAACCTGATTATTCTGAAGATAGCTCCCCCATGCTCCGGCTCCCATACCGCCAAGCGACGGGATTGTTGCATACGCGGTATCATGATCCATCCCACTCGCTTTGTACATCACATGCCAGACGAATCCTGTACAGTTCATCACAGCGCTTCCCGGTATATCTGTCTGTCCGTTCGCTCCCTGACAATCCCCTGCCGGATTTCGATTATCCCCGTCGTTCGGCGCCGCAACACTGTGGATCGTTCCAAGATAATAATTGTCATTGGTATGCTGTCCCAGCCATCCAAGCACTTCATTATATCCGGTTCCCCACAGATCTTCCAGATGATTTCCGCCATCATTATATGTAACTCCGTAAGCCGCCTGTGCCACTGCTGCATCCATACCGGAAAACAGGCAAGCTGCTGCCATACCGATCACCGCACCGCCTGCAAACTTTAAACTTTTTCCTCTCATATTCTTTCCTGCACTCCATGTTTCTTATTTTTTATACTTTTATTTTTCCGGAATCCAGAGTCCGTCTCCGCCGACATAGTATCCATCCGGAGTCCATCTGTCCGTATACATTGCTCCGTTGTCGCCGACATAATAATTGGAGATCCAGCAATTTTTCAGCATCGCCCCATTTTCCTGCAGATAGTACCAAGCTGCACCATCCCAGATCCAGCCGGTTTCCATATATCCCTGCGCATCAAAATGATACCAGTCATTTCCGATCATTTCCCAGCATGCTGCCGGATAACCGCCCGCAGGATAAGAATACCACCAGCCGTTTTCATTCAGATACCATGTACCGGGAACCTGCCATTTTCCGTCACTTTCCAGATAAAAACCATCCACCCATGTATCCGCTGCCATCGCACCGTTCGCATTCAGGTAATACCAGTCATTTCCAAGCTGTATCCAGCCGGTCGCCATACTTCCGTCGACATTCAGATAATACCATTCACTTCCAAGCTGTATCCAGCCGGTTGCCATGCTTCCGTCTCCATACAGATAATACCATGTATCTCCAAGTCTCAGCCAGCCAATCGCCATACTTCCGTCCGCATTCAGATAATACCACTCACTTCCAAGCTGTACCCAGCCGGTTGCCATGCTTCCGTCTCCATACAGATAATACCATGTATCATTCAGTTCCAACCAGCCTGCCGCCATGCTTCCGTCCATTGTAAGATAATACCACTTTCCGCCCAACTGCAGCCAAGTCAGACTCTCCATATATGTATCCGCTCCCACATAATACCATTTTCCACTGTCTGATACCCATTGCGAAGTCAGAGCACGTCCATTCTGAAAATATTGCCATGCCACACCGTCGTTATGCCATCCATCTGCAATATTGCCGCCTTCTCCGGCATTTTCATTTCCGGAGTGATTGCCCGAATTATTATTTTGATCACTGTTTTCGGAATTTCCGTCTCCCGGATCTGACGGATTGTCCTCTCCACCAAGCTGTGCTCCGTCTAAATAAACATATCCGATAAATGCTCCGGTACCTCCACGATCCGACTCCAATTCTTTCTGTGTCATTGTCTGGATGATCGTATATCCATGCTCTTTTCCTGCCGGTCCCCATCCGCCCTCGCTTATGGTGATCTCGTCTCCGTCAACCTGTTCCACAACAGCTACATGCCCCGTATAACATGCCAATGCTTTCGCATGCGGTTTCTGACCACGCGTATACCCATAATTGTCATACCATGTATGATACCAATTCATCCCGTCAAAAATCGGTGTATCGTTCCCCGTCAGCTCACTAGCCCGGGCCGATGCAAACCAGGCACATCCCTCCGGTCCATACGCATAGCTTCCATAAGACTTCTTGGCGTAATTCTTATAAACCGTTCCATGAATATCAATGGAAATCCCATTTGTTCCATTTCCAAAAATTCCTTTCGGCGCTTTTTCATCTTCTGTCTTTTCCGCCACAGCCTGCGGATCCGCCGCCATAACAATATTCATATTGGAAAATGTCAACGCACCTGCTGCCAGCAGACACACCATGCTTTTTCCGATTCGTTTATATTCCCACATTTTCTGCATTCGTTCCTCCTCGTGTACTTTTGTCTTTACACTTTCTTTGTCTTTCCACTTTCTGCAGCGTCAGCGTATAAATGGGAAAACAATCCCTTGCATACTGACACTACTTGTCAAACATATCTATCATAACATAAAATGTTTTCTGCTTCAACAAATCAAATCAACACATCGCCGTTTGTCTTCCAGATTTGGATGTACATATAAATTCAACGTCAGATTTACCGAGGCATGCCCTAAAAGTTCACTCACTATTTTATAATCTGCTCCATTCTCAATACACCTTGTTGCAAACGTATGCCGCAGCGCATGAAATTTGATCGGTTTCACCTGATAACGTTCCATAAAATCCCGGTAATGCTTTCGATACAACCTCGGTTCGATATAGGTATCTTTTCCCGTCAACACATAACAATCCCCTCTTTTTTCTCCGATCTCGGAAAACAATCCAAACAGGATATTTGAGATCGGCACTTCCCGTATTGACTTTTCTGATTTTGGAGACGTGATGATCACCTTGGAAATCCCTCTTCCCGCATCTGTTTTCAGATAAATACGCTGCAGCGTCTTGTTGATCCGAATCATCCGGTTCTGCAGATCAATATCATTCCATTGAAGCGCGCACAATTCTCCGATCCGTATTCCCGTACATAACGAAATCGCATATCCCAGTGTTTCATTCCCAAGATTTTCCCGGATCAGCCGCATCACAAAATCCTGCTGTTCTCTTGACCACACTTCAATCTCATTACTTCTGTTTTGTACCGGATATTTCACCGTTCTGCTTTTGCTGTCCAATTCGTAAAACTCTTCATAATCTTTCAGGCACATTTTTAAAATCACAACCATATCCTTGATCGTCTTTACTGCCAGTCCTCCGCACTGGTTTCTTCGACCGGATTTCGACCACATCAGTATTGTTTTTTGAATGACCCGATTTGAAATCTCCTCGATTTTCATTCCCTGAAATGCCGGAATAATGTGGTTCGCCATCGCCGTCAGATAATTCGCATATGTGGATTCCTTTACAAACTCTTTCTTGTAATTCAGCCAGATCGCTCCCCAATCTTCAAATTTTAACTCTTCCCTTTTCATTTTTCACACTCCTGTTTTTGCATTCCAGTATAACATCCCTGTCCCCAATACATACAATGCGATCCGGCTGATTTTTTATGATAAAGATGAAACTTTCCGCATATACATATATATTATAATTAAGATTTCACAGGAGGATCCTTATGGTTTTCAATAATTTTTATCACTATACACAGCGAGGCTGGACTGTTGTTATTTTACCGGATTTTCCAAAATGAGAGGGGGAAAATTTACAAAAGATAATTGAAGCAAAAGAATGCCGTTCCCTATTCGAATGCCCCCGTCCAACGGGTGGCTTGCTCTAAGACCATAAGCCCTTGTTACTAGACCAGTGTCTCAAGACGCTGGCTCTTAACTCGTCGCTCCTCCTTAAGGGGTATTGTTACTACTTGGCATTAACCATTAAAAGGATCTTCATATTCTTTTACACTTAACTTATCCATTGCAATGTCATGCTTTTCCTGTTCCTGGATATTTTTTATTGTTACCTCATTTAATCCGACTGTACTAACATAATATCCCTCTACCCAGAAATGCCGATTTCCAAATTTATACTTTAAATTTGCGTGTTTATCCAATATCATAAGTGCACTTTTACCTTTTAGATATCCCATAAATGAAGATACACTTATCTTCGGTGGAATACTTACTAACATATGAATATGGTCTGGCATCAGGTGTCCTTCAATTATTTCAACACCTTTATAATTGCACAATTGTTTTATAACTGTCTTATAATATCTCTGATATCCGCCTTATATTTTGATTATAAATTACTTTTCATCTATACTTTGGTGTGAAGACGATATGATATTTGCACTCCATCTTGTATGTGCGAGTGAATATTCTTTCTTCTCCATAAATTACCTTTCCTTTCTACTACAATATAACCTGAACAACTTTATTGTACACGGAAAGGTAATTTTTAAAATAACAATCGACGCGCACTCGCATAGCGGACAAAACAGACGTAAACGCTCAATAGCGTAAGCGCTTAGTTTCGGGGTGGATATAAAAAAGAAATCCTAGCATCTACGCCTAGACACTAGGAAAGCAAGCATTTTACTCCATTTATTTACACAACTCCTGAACGTGTTCGTTCCAAGGAGCAAGATTTTCGAATTCTTCGTCTGACATATCCTTGTTTGGACGATGTTCAAACAGGAACTTCAGATAATCGTATAAATTTAGGTTATAGGTTTTAGCCATTTCAACAATTGTAAGGTACAGAGCATTTGCCTTTGCGCCTTCGGCTGTGTCAGAAAACAGCCAGTTCTTACGACCTACAGTTACTGGACGGATGGCATTCTCTCTGAGGTTGTTGTTCAAACTACAGCGTCCATCTTCAGGATAAGTCGTCAGATATTCCTGATAGTTGTTGATATAGGTAATCGCTTTCTTCAGTTTGCCGTTGCTTCCAGGATTCACTTGCTTAAGCCACGACAAAAAGCCCTCAATCACAGGTTTCTGGTCTTTGAGGCGTCGTTTTTCAATCTGTTTGTATGAAAGTCCTTTCTCTCTATAGGTACGTTCATATTCAAAAAGTCTATTACAGTACAACACACCTTGTACTGCAGGATTACTGTAATCCTTTTCCATTCCTTTGGGAATGGCTTCTAAAAGATATCTGCGAACATGCGCCCAACAACAGCAGCGATTGGCTTCTTTTAGTTTATTGTATCCGCGATAACCGTCCGTCATAAAGTAAAAGCCAGGTGCGATACCTTTTAGAAATTTTTTGATATTTTCACCAGCTCTGGTTGGTGTGTAATTATAAAGAATGATTGGATTCAGTTCATCTTCTCCGGTACGGATTACCCAGAAGTAAGATTTAGTCTCAGCTCTGCGTCCATCCTCTTTTAATACTTGAGTTGGTGTTTCATCCATCATTAGGAAACTTCGTTTCAGAAGTTCACGATGGAAGTAATCATACATTGGTTGGAGATATTCCATACCGCAGTTGATGATCCACTTCGCCATGGATGCTCTGGTAATCGGAGCGTTCAACTGAAGGAAATCTTTTTCCTGACGATTTAACGGAATATACAGTCCAAACTTCTGATATGCGATATGCGCCAGAAGAGATGGTGACACATAACTTCCAGCTAATAACGCGGGAATGCCATTGTCTTTGATGAACTGTGGCTCTTCGGTATCTTTGCATTCAGGACATACGTAAGTAGTTGCGATATATTCAAGACGTTCCAGTTTTGGAGGTGTATAGACAATCTCGCTACGGATTACTTCTGTACCCATCGGAAGCATCTGGGCAGAACATAACGGACAGAGCTTATCTTCATCTGTCAGAGTGTCTGCAAGTACTTGTCTGGTCGGGATATCTTTGAACTGTTCTTCTAAAGTTGGTCTCTTTTTACGACTTTTCTTTGCAGGAACTACGATTTCAGGCTCTATGAATTCGACTGGTTTTTCTTCTTCCACAGCTTTACCGAACAGACTTAACTGCCCGGCGATATCGTCAGTACGGCGTTCACTAGAGGAACCAAACATTTTTTGTTTGAACCATGCCAGTTCAGCTTTGAGATTATCATTCTCAGCCTGCTGTCTTGAGATAGTGTCATTTAGCATTTTAATAGTAGTATTTAGTTGTGTAATCATATCTTTCAATTCAACAAGCTGGATATCTTTACTGCTCTTTGTCATGGTATTTCTCCTTGATTTACTACAATCATTATACCACGAAAATGCCTGTAAAGCCAGTAAATACAAGGGTTTCACGACATTCGGAGTGCTTTTGGCTGTTCGATTTCAAGACCTGACATGAGCCAGTCGAATTGTTGCCAAGTGATAGGTTTTACCTCGGAACTGTTCCTTGGCCAACGGTATCTTCCAGATAAAACATCTAGTCTTTTGTATAAGAGGATATAGCCATCTGGCTCTTTGAACAGAACTTTGATCCTGTCGCAACGCTTACCGCAAAACAGATAGATGGAATGTTCATCAGGTTCCTGTTTGAAATTTTTCATAATGATTGCACACAATCCATCGATGGATTTTCTCATATCCGTGTACCCAGTCACCAGATAAATATTGGTTGCAAGGGAAATATCACCAAGCATGAGGCATTCCTCCTAAGCATTGGAGGGTAGTTTTGATTAAGTCTGGATTGGTGTTATTAAAGAATCGAATGGTAGAATTACCCATCACGATTTCCATAGCAACACTACCATCAGTATCAGGCATTGCTAGAGTGCGAGTGTTTTGCTCCATTATTGCAGTAGCTGGTGCTGATTCCAGAACCAGATCTACTTTGACAACTTCCTGATGAATAGGGATCCCCAAGTGCTTATTCTCTGAATTAGGTATTGTCACGCCGGCTTTGCGTAACTTACTGACCCAGTTGTAAAAAGTACCAGCATGGATTCCATGTGCTTCACACCACTGGTAATCAGAAAAGACCGCTGGAACGGCATTCCATAATAAGTTTCAGTTGTTCTTCACGACTGACACGTTTTGCTTTCATAATTGCTAGCCTCCACGTAGAGTAAAACGCTTGCGTTATAATCTCGAAATGTAAGTAAGTAATCATCCGTATCTGTTTTTTCATTTTTTATTCTGCTACAATCTCCTTAAAACTCAGGAGGTATTCTATACACTATGAACAAAGAAGAAAAAGCAAAACTCTGGGCTGACCGTATCCAGCAATACAAAACCAGTGGACAAACGTGTAAACAATGGTGTGCAGAAAACGATATCCCTTTATCTACGATGGGATACTGGACCCGCAGACTTGCTAAAGAAGATCCGGCATCTGAACCTGAACAGGATCTGGTCTTTGCCAGACTGCCATCTGAACAGGAAGCTGCCAGAAAGCTTCTCTCTGAAGAAACTGCACCGGTGCGTATTTTTGTCTCAGACAGTATCCGTATTGAAATATCTGATTCCTGCAGACCGGAACTGATGGAATCCATACTGGGATTCCTGCAGTGCCATGCTTGACCTGGCAGGAGGAACAACGGTATATCTTGCCTGCGGAGTCACTGATCTGAGAAAAAGTTACAATGGTCTGGCTGCCATCATCAAATTAAAATTTCACCTCGACCCATACTCACGCTGCATGTTTGCGTTCTGCAACCGTCGGCGTACTTCTATAAAGATCCTCCAATGGGACGGATCCGGATTCTGGATCCTGATGAAACGGCTCGACCGTAATGCCTTCCACTGGCCGGATACTCCGGACGAACTCCGCCAGGTGACTCTGAAAGAGATCCACTGGCTGTGTGACGGACTATCCTTAAATCCCAGAGGTGCATTTGAGGAACACCATCCAAAGATCATTCTGTAAGCATACGACAGCGGAGCTGTCAATCCCGTAAAAATCATGAAAAATACGACATCTTCCTGCATATTTCCTATATCCGGAAACGCAGTTTTCCATAGGAAAACAGCTGGGATCATGGTATACTTTTGATAATGATAAAAGCCGGGAGGACAGGACATGGAACCGATCTTTACAGATAAACAGCTGAATAACATGAGCCGTGAAGATCTGATCTCATTGATGAAGATCGTACAGGAACAGACAAAGAAGAAGGATACGGAGATCCAGCTGCTGAAGGATAAACAGAAGGAACTCGAATTCTTAAATGCCATGCTCTCTGACCGTCTTACCCTTGCACAGAGGAAACAGTTTGGTGCATCCAGCGAAAAGTATGCCGAAGGCTATGAACAGATGAACCTGTTCAATGAGGCAGAAGCCAGTGCGGATGCGGAAACAGAAGAGCTGTTTGAAGAGATCCGGCCATCCTCTTATAAACGTAAAAAGAGAAAAGGAAAGAAGGAAGAAGATCTTTCCAATTTTGAGACTGTTAAGACCAGGACCTATAAACTGGAAGGGGAAGCCCGTTACTGCCCGGAATGCGGAAAAAAATACAGCGTAGTAACAAAGGAAACCGTAAAACGCCTGCGTTTTGTACCTGCAAAGTTTGAGGTTGAAGAAGAGATCACTTATGTATACAGCTGTCCGAAATGCGGGGCCATGAAACGTCCGGAAAAAGAACCTTCCCTGATCCGTGGAAGTATCGCTACGCCTTCCCTTGTCGCCGGTATCATGAACGCTAAATATGTAAATGGGATGCCTCTGGCACGCCAGGAAAGAGAGTTTGCCAGATATGATCTTGATCTTTCCACAAAGACTATGGCAAACTGGATCATAAACTGTGCAGACAGATACCTGAAACCACTGTATCAGCTGATGAAAGAAGAACTTCTGGAAAGCAGATATATCCATTGTGATGAAAGCCGTATCCAGGTACTTGGAGAACCAGAGCAGAAAGGTACGACCCAGAACTGGATGTGGGTATACCTCACGGATGAGTTCAGTGGCTCCCCGCAGATGGTACTCTTCGATTATGAAAGGACCCGTGCGGGATATCATCCTGTAAACTTTTTAGGGAACAGGTTTCATGGGTATCTGACCTGTGATGGATATCAGGCTTATCACAGTTTAGGAGAAGGTATCATAATAAGCGGATGCCTTACCCATGCAAGACGGCGCTTTGATGCAGCCCTCACAGCATTGAAAAAAGACTTCACAAAAGAACAGCTGAAAGAGACAGTTGCATATCAGGCAATGTCAAGGATCGGGATTCTCTATAAGATTGAGGAGATGCTCCATGACAAAACACCGGAAGAAAAATATGAGGAGCGCCAGAAACAGTCCCGTCCGGTTATGGATGCCATGTTTGAATGGCTGCATACGATGGAAGATTCTGTAGACAGGTCTTCCCTTATTGGTGATGCCATTTTGTATACGCTTAATCAGGAAGTATATCTGAGACGGTATCTGGAAGATGGACATCTCAGCATAGACAACAACAGTGCAGAACGTGCATTGAAAAACTTTGCAGTAGGACGCCGCAACTGGCTGTTTGCCAAAAGTGTACGGGGAGCAGATGCCAGTGCCATTGTTTACAGCATTACAGAAACGGCACTTCTGAACCATCTGAAACCATACGCATATCTGACTTATATATTGGATGAACTCAGAAAAATGGGGGCTTTTCCTAAAGAGGAAGAATTAAAGAAACTGCTTCCATGGTCAGAGAATCTTCCGGAATACTGCCGTACTAAACTAAAAAAATAATAATAAGCCATCTGATAGAGAATCTGGCAGACAGCCAGGAGCAGTATCAGATGGCTTTTATAAAATGTCAATATACGAATGATTACCTACTTACCTCGAAATGGAGCAAAACGCTTGCGTTTCCTAGCTACAATTATAAAGCAGAAACGGAGTGGAGAAAATCCACCCCGAAACTAAGCGCTTACTCAATAGCGAGTGCCAACAGACTAAAGTCCATATTAAAATAGGGACGATGCTTTCCAACATCAGCCCCTCACGCCCCCTTAAAAAGTTTAACACTCTCCCCAAAACTTTGATTATCCGAATACTCTCTACCTGAGTGATTATCTCAATAATGTACTAGTGATCTTCTTTATTTTACACCAATTCCCCTCTTTTTATATGTTATCATATATTTGCGAAAATGAATCATATTTTTTGAACAGAAATTCAGCAATAACCTCCATAAATTCAAAATCGTTTTCATGATCCAAATCAAGTACAGCGGTATCATACATTGTTATCGCTTCACAATATCCATCAAATATATCATTTGCCGATATCAAAAATCGTGGCAAATATGCATACATAGAAGCATTCATATCAAAAATAGCTGGTGCTTGTTGTCGAGTAGTAAAATTAGAATCATTTACTAATTTAAATCCATGGTTAGTAGCTTTCACCATGTTAAAATATGGATTTCTACGAGCATTTGTTACAGAAAATGTAACATCACATTTAGTCTTCATATGTGTATCAATTAAATTCTTTATATCATTTACTGTTCGCAATGGTGATGTAATATCCAAATCAATTACTATGTTATACTCTTTTTTTAATTTACTTTGCATTTTTACCAAGCAATCTTTAATAACATCTATCTTGGAAACATTATCACCTGCAAGAGCTTCATCACGTTCAATTATGTAAACTGTTCTAAATTTATTCTTTTTCATAAGTTCAATTAGTTCAGGGCTATCTGTATTAAGTACAATATCTCCCTCAATATCTGTTTGTTCTTTTAAATATAAATCTATTGCAGATAAAGTATAATATGGTAAGGGTTTACCCAAAAAAAGTTTAATATTTTTATTTTTTATACCTTTCGAACCAGCTCGTCCACAAATTGTAAAAAGTATTTTCATTTTCTTCTTTACTCCTTTATGATAATGCTAACTTTAAAACTTCTCGTGCGTGTTCTAATGTATTTATATTCTGTTTTTTTCCTGCATATATTTCCAAGAATATATTTAATTCTTGAATGTATTCATAATTAGAATCAATTTCATAATGTATTCTCTCATTAGCACACTGAAAATATATTGTATTCGCCAAAAAATCAACTACAATTTTTTCATCATTCAAATACAATTCTAATATTCTTTGCGCTTTTCTTCCAAAATAATCTAAATGTATTTCTACTATTTTATCTTTATATTTTGCTATAGATACGAAAATATCATTACTAGTTATTTCAAGATTAGAATATTTACCTTCAATGCTATATGTCTTTTCAGGAAATCCGAATAAATCAACTACATAATCCCATTCGTGAATTAAATCTATATTAACTCCTCCACCTAATTCCTTACGTGCACTATATGTTTGACGATAATCTACTCCTTTTCTCCAATCTGGCAAATATGACGATGAAATGGCTCTTGCACTTATAACTTGTTTATCAGATATATAGTTTTTAATATACTGAAATACCTTTGTATATCTCATAGGGCATGCTACATATATATTTTTATTCTTTATATAATCAATTTCATAACCTAGATTATCGAAAATAGGCTTTTCAACAAAAAAATAACTTGTTTTTTCTGACAATTCAACAATTTTCTTATAATGATAAATAGTAGGATTCGTAATAAAGATTATGTCATATTTATTATCTAAATCATCTATTGAATAAAATATTTTTTTAATGTATTGACCATACTGTGCAGATAACTCATTTTTTGAACTTCTCAATGCATGTATTTCAACATTTGCATTTAAAATAGTTTTCAAATTTTGAATATGTCTTTTTGCAATAGAACCTATTCCAACAAAACAAACTTTTATCATAGCCTACTCCTTATCCCTTTAATTTTCTAATGCTGTAATAAGATTGAGTGTTTGCAAATCAGCTTTGAAATCATAATATTGATGTTCAGGATTTTTTATTTTATCAAAAAATGCTCTTAATTCTTCTAAATAATCATTTTCTATAATATTATCTGCATAATTATAATCTTTAATTATATCCTTTTCAAAATTATACCGTTTCATCTTATTTGTTAATTTATTAAATTCTTGATACCCCTCAGGCGTTCCATTCCAATCAATAAATATGTTTTCATTATATAATTTGAAATCTCTAACAGCTGTTCTTGAAACAACATCTACCGCAAGACTTCCCATAACTTGATTTTCATGCTGAAGCAAAACCAAATATGTATCAGGATATTCTATATCTAATGACGTATTCTTTTTCTTTATAACCTGATAATTAATAACTTTTCCAAATAGTGAAATCAACCATGGCAATTCTATTGCAAAAATTTCTCTACAAGCATTTGTTCGTTTATTAGAAACAAAAAAATCTTTATAATTTTCCCATGGATGCCAATCTGGTAAGTATTGTCCAATATGATATGTGTATATCAAATTCTTTTCGTTTTTTATAATTTTTTCTATTCTCTGCACCTCATATCGGTATAACATTGTAGACGAAAGAAACAAAATTTTATTCTTCTTTTCTGCTAATTCAATTAATTCATTGTATCCATCTGAAACCAAATTTATTTCTGTAAACACATCTACGTTATACATCAGTAATTCTTTTATTATAGAAAAATGCGTTAATGGTGATGTAGAAACAACTGCAGCATCAATTTTACATTTTTGAAAAGCAATCATTATATTAGGGTATGTTGTTATATGTAACTCTGCTTCGCATTGAATCCGCCTTTCTTCTGATGTATCGACACCTATAACTTCATGATGCAATATTTCTTTTAACAGTCTAATTCTTCTTCTGCCCATAGAACCCAAGCCAACAACTAATACTTGCATACTTACATCCTCCTATATTTTAATAATAATCTCCCAGAATCTTTAAGCCCGTAAACATAAGGTTTTCATATTCCTTTTTTATTAACCCCCACTTTTTTGTCAAAAAAGTCTTGACAAATCGCTCAAAATTTGCATTGAAGCCAATTGAATATATTTTATTTTCATCGACTGGAGGTGATTTTTATGTTACCTATTAATTCTGGCGGTCATACCGCCTATCAAACTTTTGTACTTGAAAATCTTCGTAAATATTATCCGAGTCACACTGTTTTTGCAAAATCAACATGGGACATTATCGAACGTTTCTGGAATCTTGATCTTTCTTATACAGATGAACTACTCCGCAGCAAATACTCTGTCTTTGATTCAAAACCAAGGACTCCTTCCTGTATGCAGCATTCTTATCTGCTTTCCATTGATTTTAAAGTCCATTCTCTTACTGATCGGACTGCCCAGTTGAAAATAAATCCACTCTTCGCAATCCTTAGAGGCTTTCCCTTTGGTGATACACCCGGTGTCGGCATTTTCTACGACTTCCTGGACAGGCTTTGGGATTCCAATTCTGATAATCTGTCTCCTCATATATATCCTGTAAAAAAGAAGAAAGTCAAAAAGCCAAAACAAAAAGTGGAAAAGCGGAATCGATTGAGAAGATCACTGTAGAACAATTTTTTAAATCTTTGGAATTTTCTTCTTTTCCTTAGATGAACAGTCTTATGCTTCTCTTTTCAAGATTTATAACCATGAATTTTTATCGCTTTCCATATCCAAAGGATTGATACATCCAATCTTTCCATTGCTGGTGATGTGATGCCTGTTGTAACCGCTGTCCGCGAACGAAAACACCGTATCTGTAAGTGTTCCCAAAATGTAATCTCTTCCTGCGACTGTGACCGTTGCTTTTCCCAACTGGACTGTGACATTGGTTATGTCTCTTCCAGAGAATGCTTTTATCATGATTATGACCTATATATGCTGGTTGCTGCAAATTCGGAAAGTGACTTTCCCATATTTCCTTTACTAAATCCGGCATCCAAACATGATTCACATGGATTTTTAGAAACTTATTTTCGTTTCAAATCTTTTCTCCCTGATTTTCATGTCAAAAAATGGCTTTTGAATTCTGCTCGTGATGCTATGTCTTATTACTTGTATTGCCGCGAAAACGACATCCAACCATTTATCAACTTAAATGAAAAGCGTGGAATCAGTATGAAATATAAGGATGCTTTTACCATCGGTAAAAATGGTGTTCCTATCTGCAAAGCAAGCCGGAAAATGAACCATGATGGCTCTGAACCATCTAAAGCAAGGTTAAAGTTCCATTGTCCGCTTGCCAGTCGTAAATATGGATGCTCCTGCAGCACTCCTTGCTCAGACTCTAAATACGTAAGAACGGTTCATCTTGCAATGAAAGATAATCCAAGACTGATTAATTTTCCGCCTCGTGACAGTGAGCAGTGGAAGTTGGAATACAATGTCAGAACTTCGGCAGAACGTTCGAATAAACGTGAGAAAATAGACTTTCAATTAGAAAGCGGCAGACACCGCTCAACTAAGATGTGGTACTGCCGCCTGTATCACATCCTCATGCTTCAGCATTTGGATGCTTGGGATTTACCCTTTGAATCTCCCCTGAGAAAGTTGATTTTAAATGCGGCATAATCCTTTGATTATTATACACTATTTTTCAGGCATAGCGACAGTTATATCTATTTTCTGTGTTTTTTTATTCCGAATTATATTTACTTTTCAAAGTACAGATTTCGCCAGTTTCCGAAAATAATCACTCAAGATTCCGAGAGATTATTAATATCGTAAAATTTTTTATTTAGAATCAATCTATCCTTTTTTAAATACTTTTTTATAATTTGTATCATTTGAGAAGAAGCATTTCCTTTTCCCCAAAATCCTGTATCTTCTTCTAAAACTGTTGCAAACTCACTACTTAATACATATCGTATTGCTTTGAGAATAGATTCTTTTTTCATTTTACAATCAAATACCGTTTTTCCTTTTAATCGTCCTTTCTGTCGATTTCCTAAATTAATTGTTGGAATATGAAAAAAGGGAACTTCATAAATTCCACTAGAAGAATTTCCTATAACTAAAGAACATATTTTAAGTAAGGATAAATATCGCTCTCTTCCTAGAGAATCTATCAAAAACCAATTTTTATGTGTTTGAGTATATTGATCAATTATAAAATTAATTTCTTTTCCGCCCTCATCGGCATTTGCTTTTGTAAATATGAATAAAAACTCCATTCCAAATTCATCTATTGCATTCAATAATTCCTGAATCTGTTCATCATCCTTATTGACAGTAGTAACTGGATGGTATGTTATTAATATAATTTTTTTATTTCTTAACGGAATATTTAAACTGTTTTCTAATTTATCAACCGACCAAAAATTAATTCTACATATATTATCTACACATGTATCCCCAACATTATATACATACTCCGGATCTTCTCCCATTTGAATTACGCGATTTCTATGTTCATTACAATTTGTAAAATGTAATATACTCAATTTTGTTATTGCATGACGATAAAATTCATCTAATGCTCCTTCTGTAATTTCTCCTCCATTAATATGTGCGATAGGGATTCTTTCATTTACAAACACTGCTGCAAAAGCTAACATTTCATAACGATCGCCCAAAATAACTCCCATATCAGGTCGATTATCTTTCACATAATCAGAAAAAGTCATAAGAGTTAATCCCATACTCTTGGAAATTGAGCACGCATTATCAGATGCTAACGTTAATTCTATTTCTTTACTGACTTTAAATCCATCTTGTATAATTTCGCTTTTGGTATATCCAAATTCTTTTATCAAGTGTGTACCACCTACGACAAGCTGTAATTCCAACATATCATCTTTGTCAATTTCTTTAAGAAGTGGATAAAGTAACCCGTATTCCGCACGTGTTGTTGTAATCACACATATTCGTTTCATAAAATTATTTTTTCATCCTTTTCAAAATCTTTTTTAGCTAATGTACCAATTACTTTTTCCCATTCCATTGGAGATATTCCTCCTCCTGGGCGTTTCGCAGCAATGTTATCCTCTGTAAGCGTTTCTCCACATTTAATAGCTCGATTTGCAACAATACTTTTTCTTGCAGCAATTTTGTTTCTTTCTTCTGAAATACTAACTTGTTTATCTTTTTTCCCTAATGCTAATTCTATATTTCGAATAGCCTGTACCATCTTCTTTAATTGTTTGGGATTTAAACTTACTTTATGATCCGGTCCTTCCATACTTGTATCTAATGTAAAATGTTTTTCTATAATCGATGCGCCTAAAGCAACTGCTGCAATTGGAATTTCTATCCCTAAAGTATGATCAGAATATCCAACAGCGCATCTATATTTTTCTTTCAAGTATTCCATAGCTTTTAAATTTACATCTGAAAATGGAGTTGGATATTCTGTATTACAGTGAAGTAATGTAATCTCATCTGCTCCAAATTCATTCAACACTTCGAGCGCAGCATCAATTTCATCTATACTACACATCCCAGTTGACATAACAATTGGCTTATGTGTCATTGCGATTTTTTTAAGGAAAGGATAATTTGTAACTTCACTAGATGCAATTTTCCAAAAAGGAGTATCCAATGATTCTAAAAAGGATACACTCACTAAATCAAATGGAGAGGAAAGAAAAAGGATACCTTTTGTTTCACAATAGGATTTTATTTTTTTAAATTCATCAAATGATAATTCTAATTTTTTTATCATTTCAAATTGATTCTCTGCCTTATCCCCCTTTTTTTGATATTCTGCTTTTTCACAATATTCAACAGTATCATTTTCTGTAATATATGTTTGAAATTTCACACAATCAACCCCAGCTTCGACAGCTGCATCTACTAATTGATACGCTAAATCTAGTCGTCCATTATGATTCACACCAGCTTCTGCAATGATAAAGCATTTTTTAGATGAATGAAAGTTACTCATTGTAATCTCCTTTCAAATCTTGTACTCTTGTAATAACAACTTCGTCATACATTAACATGAGAATTCCCTCCTCATATTCTCCGAAGCAAGGAGTATTGGCAATTCCTTTTACATTATTTGCAATTAATTTAGGAAAATCTACTCCTGAGCCATACGCATGTAAATATGCGCCTCCTAAACGTGGATTAATTTCACTTAAATAGTATTCTCCATCCTTATAAAAGAAATCCATATCCAGTGGACCATAAAATTCAAATTTAGATACAATTTCTTCAATGAATTTAAAGAGTTTTTTATCTTTGAAAGAAATGGTTTTACTTGCCCCTCCTATCCGTGTCTCTATTTTTCTTTTTGAAAAAGCAGACACAGCCCGATTAGTTATAGTATCAACATATACATCTGCATCAAAATCCTCACAATCCATATATTCCTGTATAATATAATCAAATTTATCTTCAGAAAAAAGTACTTTTAATTCTTCATAAGAGTGAACTTTTTGAGCTCCAACACTTCCACTTCCTGTTCTAGGTTTTACAAAAACTGGAAAAGAAATATCCCCTTTTCTAAATGCAATTTCAAAATCATCTATACCTGAATATGTTAATACTGTTTTTATGCCTTGCTCTTTCAGATATAAAAACATTTTATATTTATCAAAACATAAATCAGCAGTAGCTTTGGATGGACATAAAGCTAAAATTTCTCGATCTAAAAATAATTGTCGATTTTCAGCTAGAATAGAAATTTCAGGATCAATTAATGATGTGATCACTTGAATTTTTTCTTTTTCGCAAATTTCTAATATCGAGTCTAAATAATGTTTTTCATTGATTTTAGGTGTCAAATAATACTTATCTGCCAAAAAAAGCGCTGGTGCGACAGACCAATTGTCTGTTGCAATCACCTTTCCCTCTTCTCCAATACTCTGCTTAAAATTTTTCAATAATGTCCCACGTCGTCCTGCATTTGTAAATAAAATATTATACATCTTTTTCATCTCCTATATATGATTTTTGCATCCACTCTTCAACTGACCATTTTTCTCTAATTAATTGAAATGTATTTTGATTATACGCATAAACATTAGGTATAAGTCGAATAAAATTCGGTGTAAGAGTCATTGTATATGCTCCTACACATTTAAAAATAATTTTATCTCCAATTTTTAATTTTGGTGTCTTATTTAATGTCATGATATTATCAAATTCTAAACATGTACATCCCGTTAAAACTTGCTGATCCTCTATTTGGGTATCTCGGTCACCGACTATTTCATAAAGATAGTTTGTTTTATGAAATAGAGGATCGACATCAATTCTCGACCCATCGCAAAAGCAAATATATTTATGCATAATACTTTTTGTATCTTGAATAGTAGTTACATAATCAACAGGAGAAGCAATCAGTGCATTTCCTGGCTCAAAAATGACGACTGTATCTGAAGAAACTTTTAATTCATTATAAATTGTCTCTACATAATCAATATATAACGGTTTACCTGGCATATTACCATAAAAGCCGCCCCCAATATCTATGTATTTTAGTTTAAATCCATATTCATCTATAATCTTATTTGCATATGTACAAATTTTTTGATATACATTTAAACTACGAGTTTTAGATGTTCGATGTATATGTATACCAGAAACTTCAAATCCATATTCTCGAATTTTGTTAATAGCCTCTCCAAATTCTCCATTTTCATAAGAAAATCCAAAACGACTAATATCATCCTCTGATTTATTATCCTCAGGGGCAATCTCTTTTAAATTTATATTTAAGCGTACTCCAAGATTTAAATCCTTTTTTACAGGAATTTCTTTTAACCATTCAATTTCTCTAAAGTTTTCAATATTTACATATGCCCCCTCTTGCAAAGCCTTCACAAATGTTTCTTTAGATTTCATTGGACCATTATATATAATATTCTTTGAAACATATCCACATTTAATAGCAAGTATATATTCATCATAAGAAACAACTTCCGCATAACAATCATTTTCTCTTGCTAGATGTAATAAGTATGGAAGTGAATTAGTTTTTACAGAATAGGAAAGTATTCCATTCTTATAACAGCTTTGAATTGCATTTTTAAAATTTAAAATATTTTGTTTGAATTCATTTGTTTTTACAATAAAACATGGGGTTTGTAACTGATTTACGTTCATTTTCATTCACCTGCTATTCTCCATAAAGTTTATTGCGCATTTTTTCTAATTCTGGAAGCTGTCCCATATCAAGCCATTCGTTTTCGCTGATTGGATAAACTGATACTTTTTTTCCGTTCTTCCTTTGTCTATTCATTATATCTGGAAATCCAATAACCTCATTATCTTCAATATCCTCTAACACTTCCGGTTCTACAATGTACATTCCTGTATTTGTTAAAAAGGACAGTTCTGGTTTTTCTTGCATTACTTCGATAGACGCATCTTTTCCCATTTCAACTATACCATACGGGATTTGCAAATTTTTATATGCGCAAACCATGGTAATCATACTATGATGATCCCGATGAAACCGAAGCATACTTTCAAAATTAGCTTGTATCAAGGTATCACAATTTCCAAAGAAAAACGTTGATTTCATCTTTCCTTTTAAAAGGCTTAATCCTCCGCCTGTTCCTAATGGTTTTTCTTCATCATACCATGAGATTTTATAATTCTTATCTTCTTCATTAAAAAAGGCTTTCATAAGATCTTTTTTATAATTTACAATAATATGAAAATCTTCACATCCATATTTAATATATCCCTGCATGATATGTTCCAATATTGGAATATCACCTACTGGAATGAGTGGTTTTGGAAGAACTTTAGTATAAGGATATAATCTAGTTCCTTTACCACCAGCATTTATTACAACAGGAATTCCTAAATGGTATTTTTTCTCTTCTGAATCATTTCCTAAATAAATATCTTTAATATGACGTGCCCCATCAATAATTGGTATCGCTATATAATTTTTAGTATGATACAAAGTTCTTGCTTCATTATACTCATATGCAACTCGGGGATTTTTGTTTGCAGCAGCTGTTACTACATCGCCTAAATCACCTCCTTTTAATAAATATCGTCTTATATCTCCATCCGTTAAAGTACCATACAATTTTTGTTCTACTTCAATAAATAATATTTTTTGTGAGGATAAATCTATTCTTTTCATAGCATCTCGAATATTTATATCTCCCCCAATACATAGTTTCTTATAATCCATATTATCTCCCTCATGTAATTAAATTAGTAATTCCTCAAGTACAATTTTTGTCTGTTCTGCAACATATCGAATTTCTTCTTCTGTAATTTGAGTACTACAGGGAAGGTTTAAAATACAATTTGAGTAATATGATGCTTTTTCTATTTCATAAATAATTCCCCCTGTATAAGGCTTTTGTTCATGAATCAATCCCCATATTGCACGTGTACCAATATTTTTAGATTCTAAACGAGTGATAATATCTCTCATTGTTCCACCAACTTTTTTTCGATTAATTTCAAGTGAATAGAACCATTTATTTGAATGAATATCCTTTCTAAATGATAAAAGTTTTGCATATTCATAATTTTCAAACAATTCTCTGTACAACTCATAATTCTTATTTTTCCGATCAATAAATTCCGGGAGTTCTTCTACTTGTGCAACCCCCAGCGCCGCCTGAAGATTTGTCATTCTATAATTAAAGCCTACTTCATCATGAATGTAATAATGTGGATCGTTCTTGGCTTGCGTTGATAAATAACGAAGATGCTTAACTTTTTTTCCATCACGTGCAGTAACTGCGCCACCACCACCAGTTGTAATTATTTTATTTCCATTAAATGAATAAGCACCAAAGTCGCCAATAGTTCCTGCAAATTTGCCTTTATATTTACCAGCGATATAACGAGTTCCTAATGCTTCTGTAGCATCTTCAATGACTTTCAAATGAAATCTTTCAGCTATATCCATAATAGATTCCATATCAGCCATATTTCCAAAAACATGAACAACGATGATTGCCTTTACACACTTTTGATTTTTTTTATAAATCAATTTATCATTTTGAAGTTCGCATTCTTCTTCACAAAAATAGCGCAATTTTACCGGATCAATACAAAGGCTCTCATCACAATCCATAAAAATCGGGTCTGCAAATTGATACTTCACAGGATTTACTGCTGCTATAAAAGTTAAGCTCGGGACAATTACCATATTTCCCGGTTGAACTCCACACTCTATTAGAGATAAGTGTAACGCAGAAGTACCACTTTGACATGCTGCTACACTGTCTGTATTTAAAAACTTCGCTAAATTCTTTTCCAATTCTGTAATATATGCACCACCTGTAGAAACCCATCCTTGTGTAAGTGCATCATTAACATAACGGCTTTCATTCCCTTCGAAATTAGGAATACATAAAGGTATAAAATTCTTCATTCTTTATTCACCTCTAAATCACATTTTACTATCCAAAGATTTTCCAGTTTCAATATGGGAAAAATTAGGCAAATATGTTTGCATAATTTTAATAATATCTTCCTTTGTCACTTGTTTCTCTTTGAATGCTACATTTAAATCTTTGAACAATTTATCTATTTTTTCTTTATTAGGAATCATTTTGTTTGTTACAACCCCTAAAGCGGTTAAACGATTCATATCTATATTTTCTATATCTGTATAAAATTCTTCGTAAGCTTTTTCTCCCGATGTATCTGATTTTGCAAAATGAACTGGATATTGATTTGAGCCTTTTTCTAAATCTTTCGACTTCTCAATAGCTTCCTCATCAGATTCGCATAATAAAATCTCATACCCCTGTGTTTCTAACAGTTTTGTAGCAATTTCATCAAAGCTCATCATTTGGGCTTCTTTAAGTTTAGGAAAAAATATTTCTCTATTTTTTCCCAACATGCAGGCTAACATACAAATTTGTCCAGACTCCTCTGGAGAAACAAAATATCTGGTCACATCAGATGGTGCGCTTAATGGCTGTCCTTTCTGTATACGTGCCAAAAATCCTGCTGGTAAAGAACCATTGGAAAATGCAACATTCGCAAATCTTGCTGTTTTAACAGGGAACTTATCTGAATATGAAAAGATAACATCTTCCATAATTCTCTTAGAGGCTCCCATTATATTAACCGGATTAGCCGCTTTGTCTGTCGAAACACAAAAATATTCTTCCGGTGGGAATTCAACCAACAAATCTAATAATCCTTTGGCATGAAGTACATTATTCTGAAGTAATACTTCTATCGAATAAATATCTTTTTCAGAACGAACATGTTTATGAGCCGAAAAATTTGCTACAACATCAAATCCTTTTCTAGAACGAAACATTTTTTCAAAGACAGTTGAATGAAAATCCATAGGATATGGAATATAATCCTCTGGTACATGCATTTCTTTCGTTGAACGTAAATCTCGTGTAAGTTCTGCTAATGCATTTTCATTCGTATCCACTACAACTAAGGTTGCAGGTCTAAAAGGTAAAATTGCTTTTATGAATGAAGAACCAATAGATCCTGCCCCCCCTATTACAAGTACGCTTTTCCCTTGAATTTTTTCTACTAATTTTTCTTTATTCTTTTTAATATCAGTCATAAACATACTTTCTGAGCGTTTAGTCACATACTTCGAAATAAAATAGTCCAAATTAAACATAAATACATTCCTCCCTTTACGGCATTTTAATCCACAGTCTTAAAACAAACACAATAAAATTTATATATAATGAATTTCTTAATAGAAAATCCGACAAAATAAACTTCTTTTTTAAATAAATGATACCCTCTATACAACCGGGCACTATAATTCCAAAAACTCCAATCAAAAATGCATTATTTTCTATCAAAACATGCATATTATGATTCAGAAAATGCATAATAATATTATTATCCAATGCAAATTCCGGTGTTAAAAACAATGCTCCAATTGATATATATACACACCCCATACACCATATCGGATTTTTCCACTTTTTGTATTCAATAAAAAACAATGATAAAACTCCAAGCAATAAATAATCAAATTGTTGTCCTACCAATACAAATATCATTGATATTGCACCAACTATTTCCCAATATTTTTCTTGTTTATCTGTCTCTGTTGTATATGCCCAAATACATATAAAAATCAACAATAATCCAAAGACAAATGTTCTTGAATGAAAAATAGTTAGATTGGTAAGCATCGTGCGAAATTCCATTGATCCTAAATATAACAAGCTACTAGTTATGATCATGACCAAAATAGGAAAAATCCAATTAAAAATTTGTTTTATCCTCTTATATTTCAATAATATGATTGGAAGATAAATAAAAAAGAATTCGTATTGTAGTAATATAGATACCCCCCAACAAAATATAGTGATTGTTTTGTCACGCTCAAAATTGTACATACCAGCAACAAAACAAAATATAGCTGGTATATAAATACTTCCTTTCCAAAAAATTAAATAAATCATTATTGGAGACACCAATGTATAATTAATTAAATAAGACAGCTCCTCTTTTTTCACTTGTATTCTAATCAATTTATATACGTAATATAAAATACCTATTACGAAAAGTACTATTAAAAATTTGTACCATAGTATATACATCTTATATAAAATGGTTTCACTACTATTTAACATCGATACTGGTATAAGTAGCATACCCCAAAATTTTATTAAGAGAAGTTGCAACGGTGAAATTAGAGTACCTACATTCAGTTCAATATTATTATATATATCCAAAACATATTGAATCGGTGAACTCATAATATTAAAAATCATATTACAATGTTCATACGGATAATAAGTAAGCATAATCAAAATAGAAATTACACATAATAAATTTATTTCAAATATGTTAGAAGATTTAATTTTGAATTTTTTATGTTTCACTATATTTTCCCCTTAATTTATTCTTTATATTACATTCTATTTCAAAGAAAAAAACCCCTAATAATATACAAATAATTAAATTGATTATAATTTCTATACCAATCGGAAAATGATACAATATATTTTTTAAATTCAACCCGCCATAAAAAAATTGATAATATAACACTTGAATAAGAAATATATGCCATGAAGCTTTTCCAATCAATAGTATCTTTTTCAATTTAACCACATAAAATTTAAATTTTTTTAATAAAGCACTAAATATTGGAAATATATATAATCCAACAGGAGCAGCAGTATTTTGCCAATATTTAAAAAGGCTCCAAACATATTCGCCTGTGTCAGATTTAAAATAATTTGTAAAAAAAATATATCCAACTCCTATCACAAATGAACAATATAATTCTTTTTTAGTAAACATATTATCCGAAATAGATATATATATTCCCATTCCTATAATAAATAAATACCTAAATATTAATAATCGATATAAAGGGGCAGGTATTGGGACTAAATAAACCAAGCATTCAAACAACATATTTATAGTTGCAATTGCATACAGTCCTCTCTTTTTATATTTTCTGATCACTTCAAAACAAAGTGGCACTACTAAAATGAACTGAACCATAATAGGTACATAATAGCTGCCTGGACCTTTCCCACCACTTAGAAAATACAACAAAATTGTATCCAAAGAAGAATCAGAAAAATGATAAAATACAATTTCCACCATAAAAATAACAATATATGAAGGCAGTATTCTCTCCAATTGTTTAACGACTCTAGTTTTGCTATATAATCCTTTCAGCGTTTTTTCTTCCTGTCTAACAACAGAATTCCCATAATTATATCCACTAATAATCATAAACAAAGGAACTGCAAGATCTAAAACTAAGCAGAAAAAAAGCGAATTAGCTTTTATATTTCTTCTAGTAAAATCACAATGTGTTACTATTACACATAAAATTCCTATTGCTTTAAGCAGATCTAATAAATCAATTCTTTTTTTTGTTTGAATACAACAATCCACTTAATTATCCTCCACTTATATAAATTTTAAGTCATTACCACCACTTCAAGTGGTGGTTTGAATTGGTCCTAATAAGGGCCGGTTACAAGCTCGCCCAAAAGGGCGGGTATCGCAAGCATTGTTACTGGTCCGCTATAAAGCGGTACTTCTTAAATCTTCTTTTCTTGACTCTTCTGCCTGCTCTCTTATATATTTCTTTATTGCCTCTTCTGTGATATTACCAATCGTTGAAACATAATATCCTCTAGCCCAGAATGCTTTATCCCATTTACTCTGCAGTTCTGGATGCCTATCATATATCATTAGCGTGCTTTTACCTTTTAAATATCCCATAAATTTTGAAATACTGTACTTTGGTGGTATTGCTACACTTAAATGAATATGATCCTCACATACCGCTCCATCTATAATCTCTACTTCTTTATATCTGCACAATGTAGATATTATTTCCCGTACGTCTGCTTTCAACTTTCCATATAATACTTTCTTTCTGTATTTTGGAATAAATACTATATGGTATTGGCATTTCCACTTTACGTGTGATAAACTTTTATTGTCCATTTTGGACCGCCTCCTATACTAAATCTTGAGTTTGGCTTGCGACACCATTCTCATTTTAGCATAGGAGGCTTTTTATTATTATCCTACACGCTACTGCTTACTCCATTCTCCCCAGCATAGCTGGGGGATTAGGATTTTCATTTAAAATTCAATTTATATATTATCATTCCATTGTTTTCAAACACAATTTGAGCACAAGATTCGGGAAGTAATAATTCTGAAGTTACACGTTTTGTTTGAATGATATATTCAACCCCCTCATTCTCACTCATTTTTTGAATAGAATTCAAATCACCTTTATAACATTTTTTTATAATATTGCGATCTTCCTCTAACGGAATATAAACATGCCTTTCAGTAAATACACCTGGACTATATGGGTAACGTTCATATCCAGCAATACTCAAATCTGTTAATAATACTGTATTTAAAGGAGTATTATCTCTTATCCATAGATACCCTTCATATTCTTCAGGCGAAACATAATTAGCAGCCCAACTATCATCTTTCTCTAAAGTCACATTGTTTCCAATTAAAAAATTACACCCTCGTTTAAATTCTTGTAAAGTGTATCTGGAATCAGTAATAAACACTGTATTATATATTCCTACCGCTACCAAACCTGTACAAAAAATGTATATAAAAGATCTCACAATTGTTCTTAAATGCTGTTGTAATAATACATAAATAGCCCTAATTCCTAGTAATACAGCATACGGTAATGCCGCTGCTAAAAAGTACGATTGAGACCCACCAAAATGTGAAAAAGTTCCCATAATGCACATTCCAGATACAACGGTAATAACTAAACTAATATCTACACTTTTAATTTTTTTCCAATATATAAAATAAATTATTCCAGAGCATACAAACAATATCATTATAGGATAATATGAAACAAGACTCATATAAACCACAATTAATATTTTACTTACACTTTCAGGAATCTCAAAAGAATATCCATTCAACCATTCGTTAATTTGTGGCATTACTCCCCAAAAATATATTGAATTATTTACAACATCATGAGATGTTGATACAGTTCCCTCCGCATTTCCGCTCAAAATAAAATAATATATTCCAATTTCTAAAATAAAAAAAGTAATTATATAGGGCAATATTATTTTATAGTCTTTTTTCATAAAAATATATGAAATACCTAATACACAACACCCAATAAATGGAACGATTCCTAACGGTGCCTTACTTCCAAAGGAAAATGTAAATGAAATCATTGCTATAAAAAAATAACAAGCACTAAATGATTCTGATTTAGTTTGTTTATATATCACAGCAAATAACAACATACCAAAAGCTAATGCAACATCAAAATTATTCGGAGTCATATACATATGAGCAATATAAGTAACTGTACTCATTGTTTCATATCCAGTAGCAAATAGTATGAGCAACATTCCAATAATCGTTCCACAAGCCTTATTTCTTAAAAATGTGGAGAAGAATATATAACTTCCCCCAATCAAGAAAATTACGATCGGAATAAAGCCATAAAATGCAGTTAAATTAAATGCCGGTATATCCAAAAAAACATGCATTAATGCTAACGGAATATTATACAAATAGTGATAATAGTATCTCCCTTGAAATATAGCTCTGAAATTTACAATAGGATATTCTAATCCCAACTCAATTGTGTTTCCTATTCCAAACAAATAATCTTGATAAAAAGAATTACCTTGCTGAAGTGGTAATGTATGTAAAGCACATGACATAATGATTTCTATAAAAAGCAATATTGCTCCCAAGGAAACACAGATTTTTATTCCTTTATAATCTCGAAAAATCAAAAAATTAGTTTTGGATTTAAAAATCTTATATCCCCAATAAACAAATGATATTCCACTAAGAAAAATATAATATACAATAATATACTTTGATTTCTGAAATGGTATAGTTAAAAAGTATATTAGAATTGTGAATGCAAACCCTATGATATAAGAATATATATAAAATTCTATTTCACTTAATTTTTTTTTGTTAATTAAAAACAAAACCGAATTTCCAGGAATAAGTATTCCTATAATTTGAAATACTCCAAATTTCAATCCATTAATTATTTCACCGGCATCGAAAAAAAATGCTGACATTATACTTATCCCTAGTATTCCTATACTAAATATCAAAAAACCACTAATAAATTGCTTAGATTTCATCTACTTTACTCCGATTTACAGTATATTTTTTTAATTCAAAAACAACGATTCCTCCAAATCCTAAAGTCATCAAAATCATTATGCCTAATTGTGAAATGGAAGCTCCAAGTAATCCATATTTTTCAACCAAAAGCCTTGGATAATACACTGCTACTAAAAATAGTAATGTATGGATAATAATGATTGTTTTTATCTTACGCATCATAATTAATATTGAATTTAACAATCCACTTGCTAAAAACGAAAAACTTCCACTAACAAGTAAAATCAAAAACTCACGCTTATATTCCAAGAGATCAACATCATAAAATATTGATAATATTGGTAATCCAAATAATCCTCCAGCCATCACCACAAACAATGAAATCAATGTAAAAATGATAACCTGTTGTTTTAATACGTAAAGAAATTCTTTGAATCTCTGACATTGTAAATATAAAGCCATTCGAGACATAACTGGTTGTAAAAAGAAAAAATTCAATAAGCTAATAAATAATACTGGCATTGAAACAAAACCATATATTGCCTGTAAATAATTGTTCCCAATTGTATCAATTGCGTATTTTGCAGCATTATCTAAATAAAAAAGCAAAAAAGTACTTACAAACAATGGAAATGTATCTTTAAATAAGTCTATTATTTGATGTTTCTCCACTTTTAATATTTTGATTTTCCCATAATAATTTGGAACGAATGATTTATATAAACCATATATCCACATGATTATGGTAAAAAAAACTGCTACTAATAAAGCTATATCTAACTCTTTTTTTAATAAAACTATAAGCAAACATAAACAAACGGTAACTCCTGTCCTTACTGAAAACCAAAAAGCACCAATATCTAATCTGTTCATTTGCTGATAAAATCCTTGAAATAAATCATCAAATGAGTCTATTACTTTCCAGATGCATAGAAAAATTAATATCAACATATTGCTTCTTTCATAATCATTTTGCTTTATTAGACAATATATGATAATAGCAATAATCATAAAAAAATTAGTTATGATTCGAGAATAAAAATATACTTTAAAATTGTATTTTTCATTCATATCTGTTACTTGGAAATTACGCATTCCAAACTTACCTATGGATAAAAATTGATTTGCTAAAGCATAAGCAAATGAAAAAAAGCCAGCTTGATCAACACCAATTACACGTGTAAGGATAAACATAAATACAAATGACTGACTTGCATTTAGTAATCCCGCCATCATGTTCCAAAAATAACTTTTTTTTAAAATTTGTTTTTCACTCATCAACACAAATTCCTTTAATTCAAATATCTAAAATGTGATTTTTTGGTATTTGTAAAAATTCTACACAGTCTTTAAAATTATCCTGATATTCTTTTCTCATGTTATTTTTATAAAAAATCACATCATAAAAAAAATAATCCCTACTAACCACCTCTAGTAAAATGCTAGAGGGAAATGCAAATAGAATATGATTCGTATTCAAAAGTTGTAATAATACTTCACCCGGAATATTGGTGAACTTAATTTCTATATCCAATTCTTTCCAATCATAATTGCATATATCTTGTGGGTGTTTTTTTATTAATATTTTTTTTCCTTTATAATGTAAATTAAGCCATTGTCTTAATTTTTCAATATCTTCTCCCGGCACCTTACTTTGTGTAACAGACGAAAAAATTATTAAGTCAAATTTATTAATTTCTGTTTTTATATTGTATGTTTTCTTTATGATATCTGAGAAAATATCTCTATCAACATATTTTGCATCGAATAATTGTCGAATTTCTTTGAAATTAGTATCGAGAATTTTCGAAGGAATCGTTGCATATTTCACACAATATTTGTATGGATTATAAGATTTTTGACATAAAAAATTTACATATTCCATTTTTTGAAGAAGTTTGCCAGCAATTTCATAAATCTTATTATATTCAACAGTTGGCTCAATATAATCAGCCATACCTTCCTGCATAATTATTGTTGGGATATCTTTTGCAAAATTTAATACTGCACCCTCAAAGATTGAATACGAACTAGCTAAACATAATAAATCATAATCAAAAGTTCCTATATTTTTTTCTATTAATTGTTTACAAAAAATTTTTTTTTGTCCAATAAGATAAAAGAAAAGCATCTCTAAAATTTCTTTTCCCTTTTCAAAAAGACTCGAAAATCTTGAAACCGTCACTACTGTATATATATTTTCAAATCGTCCAACTCTTTTACAGTCCTCTTTCATGCTTTTTAAAATCTCTAAATCTTCACCATATCTTAAAAGTACTACTGACCATTTATATTCTTTATACAGTTCAGTAAACCATAGCGTTTGCAAAAGTCTATATGGTCCAGCAACAATTGCCAATGCCTTTTTTTCTTTATCATTTTTCTTTATCATTTTTTGCTACGAAATTAATCCTTTCTTCTTCAACCACAAGCGGTTTATGCATCACTCTAGTATTGATGTTCATCACATATTCCCCCAGCAAACCAATAAACAAAAGCTGAAGTGATCCTAGACCAAACACTCCTATAATCAATGGCGTCATTCCAACCGGGAACCGATCCCACCAGATCAATTTCATTATGAAATACACCACTGCCACAATAAAACTTACAGCCGCTCCGATCATTCCGCCGAATGTCGCAATACGGAGCCCCACTTTCGTATAGGACGTGATACTAAGCATTGCCGCATCATATAAGCTATACCAGTTATTATGAGTTTTTCCGGCTCTTCGCTTTGGCTGTTCATATTCAATTTCTTTTCTCTTATACCCATATTCCGCAACAACTCCACGGATAAATGGGATTGGATCATCCAATTGACGCAACAATTTCACAAAACTTTTATCGTAAAGACCAAATCCCGTAAAATGCTCTATCATCTCCACCGAAGACATTTTCCGTATCATTTTATAATACATACTTCTTAAAAAATATATAAAGCCATTCTCCTTACTGGATGTTTTAATCCCACTGACAATTTTGTAACCTTTTTCCCATTCTCTAACAAAAACCGGAATCAACTCTACCGGATCCTGGAAATCACAACATAAGGAAATCGTACAATCTCCGCTAGTCTGACAAATCCCATAATAAGGAGAATTAAATTGTCCAAAATTAGTTACATTTAAAATTGCTTTGATCTTAGGATTTTGACTGCAGATCATCCTCAATAAATCTCTTGTTTTATCTGTCGAACAATTATCGATAAATAAAATTTCATAATCATATTCCGGCAGATTTTTTTGAAATATTTCTACTACAGCCTCACTGATCGGCACAACGTTCTCTTCCTCGTTATAACAAGGGATCATCACACTGATTGTTTTCATTCTTTCTCTCCCACTCGTTCCTTTTTATACCAGTTGACCGTCTGTCGTATTCCATCTTCAAAAGACGTTTCCGGCTCAAACCCGGTATCTTCTTGTAATGAAGTAATATCAGCACAAAGATGCATCACCTGATTTTCGGCATATGGAACAGCTCCAAAATGAATAACCGCTTCCGGGGCTGTCGCTTCACGTATCTTTGTTATATATTCATGCAACGGATATTTTTGTCCGCTTCCAAGACAATACACCGCTCCATTTTTTCCGTTTTCTCCTGCCAGATAAAAAGCTTTTCCTGCATCTTTGCTAAACAGATAATCCCAGAGTTGCTCCCCTTTTGTTGTTTCTGCGGTTTCTCCTGCTAAAAGTTTGTTGATCGTTGACATTACCATTGTATTTGGTCCGTCGCAAGGACCATAAATACTCAGCACACGAATCCAGATATGTTCCATTCCAAGCTGTTGACACCTCAAGCGACTCATCATCCCGGCACACCATTTTGCCATTCCATATCCATTTTCCGGCCAAACCGGAGTATCTGGGCGCAAAATCCCCTCAACACGACCATATTCTGCCTGAGATCCGGCTCCGACAAACCGCCCGCAGCCTAACATATGTGCTGCCTCCACTGCATCTAATGTATAACGGATGTTTTTTTCCTGGATCGAAGTATCATTCCGCCCTGTTCCGATCGTTCCTGCCCATCCAAGATGATAAAACACATCACAGGAGGGAAGACCAATCTCTGAAAGCATCTTCAAATTTGACAGATCACATTTTACAATTCGGACCAACGGATTTTTCGGAATCCTCACCACACGTCTTGAATCCGGATTACAGACTGCAATCACCTCAATTTTCTCTGCGATCATCTGCTGGATCAATGCAATTCCAATCGCACCGGTTGGTCCTGTTATAATTACTCTCTTCATTCTATTCATACCAATATTCTATTTTTTTGTAACACACGGGATAAACATATTTTCCCGCAATTCCTCTTCCGGTAAAAACGGCGCAAGATCTTCCAACGGTGGACTGAATAGCGAACCATCGGGCAACCTTTTTGTCGCGCTTTTGGGTTCAAAAAACTGTTCCGGTGAAACAAAAATTTCACAGAAAACAGCCCCCTCTTCTTTCAAAGTACTCTCCACCGCCATTTTCATCTCCGCATTACTATGCGCCGCATAATACGGATACCCAAAAGCAGCCGCCAGTTTTTCATAAGACGGAAAACTCAAATCTCCGCTTTCCGGTCCGATTCCGATTTTTGTATGATCTCCAAATAAATTCGTTTGAGTCTGACGGATAGAATGATATCCCTGATTATTGATCAAAAATATTTTAATCGGAAGCTGATTCGTAAGAACAGTCTGCAACTCCTGCAGGTTCATCATAATACTTCCGTCACCCTCCAGACAGATCGTCTCTCTACGATCTGCTGCAATACAAGCACCAATAGCTGCCGGAAGACCGTATCCCATACTTGCAATCGCACTGTTAATCAAAAATCTTGCATCCTTTTTAATTTCATAGTTATGACTTCCAACTACACAGGCACTTCCATTTGATACGACTGTCAAACTCTTTTCTTTCAGCTGATTGCTTAAATAATTCACAAATGCATACACATTCGCATATTTTCCATCCTCTTCCCAGTGTTTCGGCTGTGTAACCGGATAAACTTCTTTCCAGCGTCTGCAGACTTCAATCCACTCTTCTCCGGAAAATAATGGGGCTACTTCCTTTTCTAATCGCTCATTTATCTGAGAAAAGAAATCTTTTGCATCTCCGCAGATCGGAACTTCCACATGAAGCGTTGTCTTTTTTAATTCTGCCGGATCGATATCTACCATGATCACTTCAGCTTCCCGAGCCCAAGTCTGCCAGTTATATCCCACCTGGCGGATGGAAAGACGATTTCCGACTGCTAGCACCAAATCTGCATTCTGTACTGCAAAGTTTCCCGGACGATCTCCCATAATCCCGCCACGTCCTACATAAAATGAATGTTCTGATTCAATCGCATCAATAGAATCCCAACAGGTAACAACCGGAATCCCCAGAAAGTCCACTGCTTTTCGGAATTCTACATATCCTCCTGATAAGCGGATCCCATTTCCGGCATAAAGCACCGGACGCTTTGCCTGTTTTATTTTTTCGAGAACCTGTCTGATCAGATCCGGATTGATTTTTTTCGGTGCGGTTGTATCTAACTTTTCTTCATTTTCTGCCTGAGGATCAAATCCCGGCAATTCGTCCGTTTCTATCATACAGCCTTGATAATTTACCGGAATATCCACCCAAGAGGGACCTTTTCTCCCCGTCATTGCCAGATAATATGCTTTTTCCAAGGCATATCGAATCTGATTCGGCTCCTCGATCATTGTTGCATATTTACACATACAACTAATTGATTTTGTAATATCAAATTCCTGATCACCTACGGCACGAAGCGGAAGTCCGTCAGTGAATTGTTCCATATATCGGGCTGTTGTATCATAGCGTACCTGCCCGGAGATCACCAGCATCGGAACCGAATCCAACCATCCGCCTACTACACCTGTGATCGCATTCGTCCCGCCCGGTCCGGTAGTTACACAGAGTGCAGCAATTCGATTATCAATCCGTGCATATGCTTCGGCTGCAATAGCACTTGCCTGTTCATGGTGACTGTATGTACAATGGATTCCCTCCTTGTGACCAATTGCATCATTTAAATGCATAGCTCCGCCGCCTGTCACCATAAAACAATCCGTGATACCTTTTGCCACAAGAAAATCTGCGACATAATCAGCTAATCTCTGTTTCATCCTAACCTCCCGTCTTTACTGAACCGCCTCTTTCAATACTTTCGCCATATAATCGATCATCTCATCTGTCATTCCTGGATATACACCAACCCAGAATGTATCGTTCATGATACGATCCGTATTCTTCAATTCTCCGACTACACGATATCCCTCTTTTGAAGCACGCATTTCATCAAAACATGGGTGTTTGATCAGATTTCCGGCAAACAGCATTCTTGTCTGCACGCCATGATCTTCCACATATTGAACAACCTGATTTCTATCCACTCCCTCTTTACATGTGATCAAGAAACCAAACCAGCTTGGATCAGAGTTCTCACATGCCTCTGGCAGAATCAATTTATCTTCAACACCTGCAAGAGCAGCTTTTAAACGTGTAAAGTTATATTTTCTGCGTTCTACAAAAGTCGGGAACTTCTCCAACTGCGCACAGCCGATCGCCGCCTGCATATCGGTTGCTTTCAAGTTGTATCCGAAGTGTGAATATACATATTTATGATCGTATCCTAATGGAAGTTCACCGTACTGGCGATCGAACCGATGTCCGCAAAGATTATCCTGACCGGATCCACAAACACAGTCACGTCCCCAGTCCCGGAAAGAACGGATACATTTATTCAATAGTGCATTATTCGTATAAACAGCGCCCCCCTCTCCCATCGTCATATGATGCGGAGGGTAAAAACTGGATGTTCCGATATCTCCGATCGTTCCCGTGTATTTCACCTCGCCATCGATCGTATATCTGGATCCCAATGCATCGCAGTTATCTTCAACCAGCCACAGATCATGACGATCACAAAATTCACGAACAGCTTTCAGATCAAATGGATTTCCCAATGTATGTGCGATCATAACTGCTTTTGTTTTTTCAGACCAGGCTTCTTCCAGCATTGTTACATCAATGTTATACTGCGGGATCGTCACGTCTACAAAAACCGGAACCGCACCATACTGGATCATCGGCGTTACTGTTGTCGGAAATCCGGCTGCTACGGTGATAACTTCATCGCCACGTTTGATCCGTCGGTCTCCCAAAAGCGGAGAAGTCAAAGCCATAAATGCATTTAAATTTGCAGAAGATCCCGAATTTACAAGGGAGCAGTAACGCACTCCAAGATATTCTCCCAATTTTTTTTCAAATTCCGCTGTATATCGACCTGATGTCAGCCAGAATTCCAGAGAACTGTCTATCAGGTTCACCATCTCTGCACTGTCATATACACGGGATGCGTAAGAAATCCGGTCTCCCTCTTTAAATGCTTTCTTCTGATTATGGTAAGTCTCACAATATTCTTTTACAATATTCAGAATTTCTTCCCGTGCCTGCTGTTCTGTTTTATGTTCAAACATATTTTTTATTCTCCTTTGGTCATAAATTTCCGGATCTGCTGATCCATTACTTCTGAAATATCGGCTCCGTCCCCCCAGGCTTTTGCCCACTCGACGGTATACCGAATGGCTTCTTCCACATGCCATCTCGGACTCCAGCCAAACACCTGCTTGATCTTGGAACAATCCAGTTTTAAGAAATTAGCTTCATGAGGTCCCCCCATAAAGCGGTTTTCCCAAGTCTGATCTTCTCCCCAGGCATTACAAAACAAATCTACTAATTCCCCGGTAGTCACGCAATCGCAGTCATCCGGACCGACATTATAAAATCCGGCATATTTAATATCTTCATACTGTTCTTTAGCAATCCGTAAATAGACAACCAAAGGTTCCAACACATGCTGATAAGGACGGGTTGAATGAGGATTTCGCACAATAATACGTTCTCCTTTGATCGCCGCCCTGATGCAGTCCGGTATGATCCGGTCATTTGCAAAATCTCCTCCGCCGATCACATTACCTGCTCTGGCTGTTGAAACCGCAATGCCGTTTTCTTTAAAAAATGAATTAATATAACTATGTGTCACCAACTCCGAGCAGGATTTACTGTTGGAATAAGGATCATATCCATCCAACGGATCGTTCTCCCGATATCCCCATTCCCACTCATTATTGTGATATACCTTATCTGTCGTTACATTCAGAAACGATTTTACGCAAGGATTCAATCGCACACATTCACAAATATTTACCGTTCCCATCACATTTGTCTCATAAGTGTAAACCGGATCTTTATATGAATCCCGTACGATCGGCTGTGCTGCCAGATGCAGAACAATCTCCGGCTGTACTTCCGCAAACACCTGTTTCAAATGTTCCAGATCGCGGATATCGCCAATAATCGAATTTATCTCATTCTCAATTCCTGAAAGTTCAAATAAATTTGGATTTGTCGGAGCTTCTAATGAATAACCTGTTACCTTAGCTCCTGCATTCACAAGAATTTTACAAAGCCATGTACCTTTAAACCCGGTATGCCCTGTGACTAATATCTTTTTCCCTTTATAAAAACTCAATACCCTCATAGATCAGTCCCACACTTTCCATGGAGCATTTCCGGAATTCCACAGTTCTTCTAATTTTTCTTTTTCACGCTGTGTATCCATACACTGCCAATAGCCATTGTGTTTGTACGCATTCAATTGTCCGTCTCGTACAAGCTGTTCCAACGGCTCTTTCTCAAAAGCTGTTTTATCTCCCTCAATATAATCGAACACTTCCGGTTCCAGCACCATATATCCGGCACTGATTCGGCTTCCGTCCGCGCTGGATTTTTCTCGGAAAGCCTTAATCTCACGGCTCTCCCTGTCAATATCCAACACACCAAAACGCTGTCCCACATGTACGGCCGTCAAAGTGGCAAGCTGTCCCTTTTCCTGATGAAATTTTACTAATTCGTTGATATCGATATCCGCAACTCCATCTCCGTATGTCATCAAGAACGGCTCGTTTCCGATATATTTCTGGATTCTTTTGATCCGTCCGCCGGTCATTGTATTCAGCCCCGTATCCACGAGAGTCACTTTCCAAGGCTCTGATACATTATTGTGAACGATCATTTTATTTTCATTTCCAAAATCAAATGTGACGTCACCATTGTACAGATAATAATCCGCAAAATACTCTTTGATCATATGCTGCTTATATCCACAGCAGATCACAAATTCATTGTAACCGTAATGTGAATATTCTTTCATAATGTGCCAGAGGATTGGCTTATCTCCGATCTCGATCATCGGCTTTGGTTTTAAGTGACTTTCTTCACTGATCCGGGTGCCAAATCCACCTGCCAAAATAACAACTTTCATAACTTTTCCTCCTCATGTATTTTTTATTCCTCAAGTTGGAAACTTAAGGATTTCCCCTCCTTTCCTCTCGCTTCGCACAACAAAAAGCAGGGAAAAACACCAATTTATATTTTTTGGTATTTCTCCCTGCTTTACAGTTCTGTTCACAGTGTCAGTATACATTAACACTGTGGTTCTTTATTCACTTTTTCTTTATTTCCTTACTTCTCCGTCAACCGTCCATACAACTTCGTCACTTTATGAATTTTTCTTACCAGCGCTTCATCCAACTGCCCTTTTTTCATCCTCCAAACCCAATTTCCGCCAAGAGTAGACGGCGTGTTGATCCGCGCTTCCGCTCCCAGACAGAGATAATCCTGCAATGGAATGATGCAAAGATCTGCTACGCTTCCCATCGCCATTGCAATGAAATCCCATGCCAGCTGATCCTCATCCAGAGCCGGCTTGCAAAGATATTCTTTTGCAAAATCACGGCATTCCTTAGAAACGGTATGATACCAGTCTCTTGTCGTCGTATTATCATGTGTTCCCGTATAAACGACGCAGTTCTGCGTATAAGTATGCGGCAGATAGTTCGCAGCCTCCCGGGAATCAAACGCAAACTGTACCACTTTCATCCCCGGAAAACCGGTGTCTGAAAGCAGGTTCAACACTGTATCCGTCAAAAAGCCTAAATCTTCCGCAATAATATCCAGATGCCCCAATTTTTCCTCCACCGTGCGGAAAAATTCGATTCCCGGTCCCGGCATCCACGTTCCATTGACCGCAGTTTTTTCTCCATACGGAATCGCATAATATTCGTCGAACCCCCGAAAATGGTCAATACGCACGGCGTCGTATAATTGGAAACTATAAGCGATCCGCTTCATCCACCAGTCGTATCCTGTTTTCTTATGGTATTCCCAACGATAAAGCGGATTTCCCCACAACTGCCCTGTTGCGGAAAATCCATCCGGCGGGCATCCTGCCACGCCTGTCGGCAGATTATTTTCATCAAATTGGAACAATTCCGGATTCGCCCATGTATCCGCGCTGTCAAACGCAACATAGATCGGAATATCTCCGATGATCCGGATTCCATGTTCATTGGCATATCGGTGCAGATTTTTCCACTGCTTGTCAAATTCATATTGTTGAAAACAGTAGAAACGGATTTCCTCCGCTAATTCAAGCCGTGCACATTTTAATGCCTGTTCTTCGCGATCCCGCAATTCTTTTGACCATTCGATCCAACTGATCCCGCCCAGACTGTCTTTGATCGCCATATAGAGACAATAGTCTTCCAGCCAGTCCCGATTTGTCCTGACAAAGTTCTCGTAATCTTTTTCCTGTTTTTCTTTACTTTTTTCAAACCGCACAAATGCTTTTTTCAGCACATGAAACCGCTGTTTGTACAGTTTTTCATAATCAATCTCCTCTTCTTTTTCTCCGAAATCTGCCTGCGTACATTCTGTCTCCGTTAAAAGCCCCTCCTCAGCCAGCGTTTCCAGATCGATAAAATATGGATTTCCCGCAAATGTTGAAAATGACTGATAGGGTGAATCCCCATATCCGGTCGGTCCAAGCGGTAAAATCTGCCATCTGCTCTGTCCTGCTTTTTCAAGCTGATCGATAAATTCATACGCTTCTTTTGAAAAACACCCGATTCCAAACCTGGACGGCAATGAAAATATCGGCAAAAGCACTCCGCTCTCTCTCATAACTTCCACTCCTTTGTTTTCTTTTTTGCTTTTCTAAATACCTGACTTCTCTAAATGCCAAATATCACGGTTATATTCTTCAATCGTACGATCCGATGAAAAATATCCGGCTTTCGCAATATTGATCAGCATCTTCTTCGCCCACGCCTTTTGATCTGTCCAGTCTGCAAATGCCTCTTCTTTTGCTTTTGTGTAGGCTTTCAGATCCAAAAGTGTCATAAACCAGTCTTTATTCAGCAATTCTGCCTGCAGACGCTTCAGATTTTCTTCCTGACCGACTGCGAGCATTTTCTCACTCGTAATAAAATCAACCGCCGCTTTGATTCTTTCATCTGCTTCATAAAATTCCTTTGACTTATAATCTGCCTTTTCATAATGTGCGATCACTTCATCGCTGGACGCACCGAATACATAAATATTCTCATCTCCGACAAGTTCATGGATCTCCACATTTGCACCGTCTTCCGTTCCGAGCGTTACTGCGCCGTTCAGCATGAATTTCATATTTCCTGTTCCGCTTGCTTCTTTCGATGCAAGAGAGATCTGTTCGGAAATGTCACACGCCGGGATCAGCTTCTCTGCTTTTGTCACATTATAGTTTTCCACCATTACAACTTTCAAATATGGACTTACTTCCGGATCATTGTTCACAATTTCCTGCAGACAGAGGATGAGATGAATAATATCCTTGGCGATCACATACGCCGGAGCGGCTTTCGCTCCGAAAAGAACCGTGATCGGCGTTTTCGGAATTTTTCCCGCTTTGATATCCAGATATTTTCCGATCACATACAGGGCGTTCATCTGCTGTCTCTTATATTCATGCAGACGTTTGATCTGTATATCAAAAATGGAGTCCGGATCCACGTCAATCTGTTCCGTCTCTTTTAAATAAGTACATAATGCCCGTTTATTTTCTTTTTTGATCGACAGGATCCGCTCCAGGATCTGTTCGTCTTCCGCATGATCGAGCAGCTTCTCCAGTTTGGAAGCATCTGTCCGGTAATCCTCTCCGATCACTTCATCCAATAATGCCGCAAGCTTCGGATTGCAGTGCAGAAGCCATCTGCGGAATGTGATTCCATTCGTCTTATTATTGAATTTTTCCGGATAAATCTTATAAAAATGATTCAGCTCGTTTTCTTTCAAAATCTCCGTGTGCAGTGACGCAACGCCATTGACGCTGAATCCGTAGTGGATATCGATATGCGCCATGTGCACAACATCGTTCCGGTCGATGATCGCCACACGCTCGTCCTCATATTTTCTACGGACTTTATCATCCAGTATTTCGATGATCGGCATTAGCTGTGGAACTACTTTCTTTAAATAAGAAACCGGCCATTTTTCCAACGCTTCCGCAAGGATCGTGTGATTGGTGTAAGCGCAGGTTTTCGATACGACATCGATTGCCTCGTCCATCTCCAATCCGCGCTCCGTCAGAAGCCGGATCAGTTCCGGAATCACCATCGTCGGATGCGTATCATTGATCTGGATCACGGCATAGTCCGGGAGATCATACAGCGTACATCCTTTCGCCGTACATTCATCCAGAATCAGCTGCGCTGCATTGCTCACCATAAAATACTGCTGATAAATACGCAGCAGACGCCCATTTTCATCACTGTCATCCGGATATAAGAACAACGTCAGATTTTTCCGGATTTCTTCTTTATCAAATGTGATCCCCTCTTCTACGATTTCCTCATCCACCGTCTCCACATCAAACAGATGCAGTTTATTCGTGCGGTTCCGGTATCCGGTCACCGCGATCTCATACATTCTGGATTTAAGCGTCATGCCGCGAAAAGAAACCGGATAAGACACATCCGTCCCGACAAGCCAGCTCTCCGGCTCGATCCACGGATTCGGCTCTTCTTTCTGCAAATGATCTTCAAATTTCTGACGGAACAGTCCAAGGTGATAGTTCAGTCCGATCCCCGCTCCGCAAAGCCCCAGTGTTGCCATCGAATCCAAAAAACACGCCGCAAGTCTTCCGAGTCCGCCGTTTCCAAGCGACGGCTCCGGTTCGATCTCCTCGATCCGGCTCAGTTCTTTTCCGTTTTCAGCCAATACTCTGCGCGTCTCTTCATAAAGACCGAGATTGATCAGGTTGTTGGATAATAATTTTCCGATCAAAAACTCTGCCGAAATATAATAAACTTTTTTCTTTGTCTCGTCCGCTTCTTTTTCTTTTGCAAGCCCCTGCACGATTTCAAGCAGCGCCGCATAGATTTCTTCATCGCCTGCCTGAGCAATTTCTTTTCCAAGTTTTTCCCGAAGCATTTCTTCCATTTTCATATTTCCAAAACTCCTCTTTCCATTCTTATGAAATTCATTCTTATTAAACTGTATTTTAATACACCTCTTGAGAATTTTCTTGCAGCATGATATTCTTTTATTGCACGATCCTATCATTTTTCATCTGTTTTAGAAAGGGAGATTTCCATGGACAATCTGGAATATCAACGATATCACGAAGCCAAAAACCACACATCCGCAGAATTCCCATACAATACTTATCTTTGTTCTATTCCGCGGGATTTCACCGAAGTTCCGCTTCACTGGCACGATGAAATGGAACTTGTCGTGATCCACAAGGGACGCGGACGCGTTTCGGTCAACTTTCAGACAAAAACTGTTTTTGCGGGTGATATTGTCATGATCCTCCCCGGACAGCTCCACAGTATTTCCGGTCTGGATACCTATGCTATGGAGTACGAAAATATTCTTTTTCTCCCCTCCATGCTGATTTCGGGAGCACCGGATCTGTGTGCCGAAAACTACATTCTTCCGCTGACAAAAGCAGAACTTTCCGCGGATACATTTCTGACGCCGGCACGCTCCTACTATCCGGAAATTTCTTCCTGTATCCGTGAAATAGACCGTCTTTGCTCCGCCAGACCGACCGGTTATCAGCTTGCTGTCAAAGGATGGCTGTTTCAATTTCTTTTTCATCTTGTCTGTCATCAAAAAGAACAGACTTCTTTTACCAGATCGCGGACAAAGCATCTTGAAAAAATGAAACGCATCCTCTCTTATATAGAAGCGCATTTTTCCGAGCCGATCTCCGTGGAAAAAGTCGCAGAGCTGACTTATTACAGTAAATCGCATTTTATGAAATTTTTTAAAACCTATACCGGAAAAGGCTTTACTGAATATCTGAACGATTACCGGCTCGCCCGCGCAGCGGAAATGCTTCGTGCCACCGATCTTTCCCTGCTGGAAATTGCCGCTAGGTCCGGATTCGAGAATCTTTCTTATTTTAACCGCATGTTCAAACGGAAATACGGCATTTCCCCGGGAAAGTACCGGGATATCAAATCATCGTAAGTGCCAAAAGGCACATTCCGGGATTGTAAGCAGTCGCCAGGGTCCCGGGCAAGCCCGGACTTTGGCTCGTTGGTAGAATAGGTTAGAGGGCTTTTGCCCTCTTTCCCCTCATCAAACCGTGCATGAGGTTCTCCCTCACACGGCTTTCCGTCATTCTTCTTTCTACAGCATTACGTCATGCTCCAGCCATTTTCCTTAACCCTTTTTCGTAAATGCTATTTCTAACAAATCCCACCTTGGACATTCGATTTCGTCTTTGGTGTTTCTTGTTATACCACCTTGTAAAGGTACAGACAATGTACCAGTCTATTGCTTGCATCCACTTTGCGTTTGTCTTGGTAGAATAGTAATTCTTCCACCCTGTGATTTTGGGGTTCAGATTCTTTATTAAATCTTCCTCCTTTGCAACCAGTAGGCTACGACTGTTTACATTCCTTTTAACCTCTGCTTTCATTCTCTTCATGGCTTTTCTGCCTGGGTACTGATACGTTTCCTTGTATAACTGTCCTTTGCTCGTTTCTGTTGTCATTCTTCGGTGGTGCATTCCAAGAAAATCAAATCCCTCTTTCCCATCCCACATACTGACAATCTTTGTCTTTACCGGATGTAACTTTAAATCCAGTTTTCCCATGATATACCGCAATAAGTTCCATGCATGTTTTGCACTCTTCTTATTCTTACAGATGATCACTGTGTCGTCTGCGTACCTTACAAGAATACCGTGGGTTAGTCCATACTTTTCCCACAATCTGTCCAGTGTATTTAAATAAATATTTGCCAGTAACGGAGAAATCACCGAACCCTGGCTCGTTCCCAGTTCAGAGATTGTCAGTATATTTCCGTACAATACTCCCGATTTCAGCCATTGCCGTATCAGTTTCAGTATTCTTCGGTCTGATATTCTCTGTTCTATTAACACCATCAGTTTGTCTTGGTTTACGTTATCAAAGAATTTCTCAATATCTGCATCTACTACATAATAGCCCTTGTTGTTACACGCTTTCCTTACCACTTCCAGTGCTTGTTTTGCGCTTCTTTTCGGTCGGAATCCATACGAACAATCTCTAAAGTCCGCTTCGAATACCGGCTCTATTGCTATCTTTGTAGCCATCTGTACAATTCTATCCTTGACTGTTGGTATCCCAAGAGGTCTTTCGCTTCCGTCTGGTTTTGGTATCATAACTCGCTTTACTGGGGATGGTTTATACTTTCCATTCCTCAGTTCTGATTTGATTTCTGACAGGTATTTTTCAATTCCCATCG